>JGI24508J20089_1000036_pt1 | contig 603140 bp, 639 predicted proteins | sample LinPmetageLP24_FD_20089 | JGI IMG/M metagenome (IMG submission 20089) | reverse complement strand
ATCGAGAACCTCTGGGCTCTTATGAAAGCAGAGTTATATAGATTGCATCCAGAGCTCGAACATGCCCCTGATACAGATGAAACTCTCGATGCGTTGATTCGAGGAGCTCAAGAAGCCTGGCATAATATTGATAATGGAATTTTGTATCGATTAGCTACTACTATGGGAAATCGAGTAGAGGCAGTAATCGAGGCAAAGGGTTGGTATACAAAATATTAAAATTACTTATTTACTTTTCAAAGCAGCGAGAACAACAAACCGAATCGAGTAAGTGGCCCCTTGGCAGCCAGGGGGGGGTGTTCAAAGTTGTTGCACCCTACTGTACACAAAGCTACGATGCGGAGTGATGGAACGACGATGCTATTTGGAATCTATGGAGGAGAAAAAGAGTTTCTTGAGGATACAAGGGGATCACCATAGAATGAAGTCTCTTGGACTTTGATGCAGACAAGTGCATCTGAGAGTCCAAGCAAAGTGTTGTCGCGGCGCGTTCGCTCGAAGCGAGAAATGCCACGCATTGTGTCACTTCATAAAATCATCAAGATCAGGCTAAAGGGCTTCTACAGCCAAATTCGCTTGAACAAATGTAACAAGAATGTTTTAATTCATTGCATTCGGTTTCCCTTTACATCGCTGGGTGGTGGGTGGCGCGGCATGGGGAGGGGTCAAAAGTGGGATTATTCCAGCTCTCTCTCACCCAGCTCTTCACAACGCCGTCCAAATTAACGCGATATGTCACGATCGCCGTCATCAGTCGATATGCCCGCGACAAACAAACCAAGTAAGCAGCATGAACACTGACACAATCACCTCATGATAGTCTGACAATGTTAGGCCGTGCCGCGTGTGTGAATTGCCATGGCAGGAAAATCCGATGTGATGCTCACAAACGCGGCTTCCCATGTTCAAACTGTATTTCCTCAAATCGGACTAATTGCCGAATTCATGAGAAGAAGAAACGAAGTTGTCCTCGTCCTTCAAACAATTTGATACCACTTCAGCGGAGACCGGATCATGACAGTAATTGGCCCCAAGCATCTACGTCGATACCAGCTTCTCTGTGTTCAAATCTTCCTCGGTCGTTCGTTACTACTACTACCGCAGCTTCAGCAGCCAGTGATGACTCTGGAAGGCGGCATCTGGTTGAGTTCATTGACCAAGAGGACATCGGCCATCGATCAATCCAACGTGGGGTACGCATAACGTATGTCGGAAAAGACGTTTCGAACATCAACTTTTTGGTCAGACAGAGAGAAGGCGGGGACAACGAGACTGTCTATCACTTTCCAAGCGATCAGATTGCTCGGCAATTCATCACTCATGAGCCAGAGCGAATGCCGCGAGATGCTTTCATACTCCCTGACCAGGCACTTGCAGATGAGCTAGTCGATGCATACTTCACCAAGATCAACCCTGGATGTCCGATTGTAGACGAGGAGATTTTCATGGGACAATATCGAGGTCGCAATCCGGCTGACCCTCCCTCGCTGCTTGTGCTGCAAGCGATTCTGCTTGTTGGGGCACATGTCTCACGGGAGCGTCCAGATCGAGATTCATTGAAATCAACCTTTTTCAGAAGGGCGAAGATGCTATTTGATGCACGCTTGGAGAAGAACCGAGATGTTGTGGTTCAAGCAGCGCTTTTATTGACTTGGCACTCCGACGGCGCTGAAGATATTGCTGCAAATGCATGGTACTGGGTCGGAATAGCTGCTCGAACTGCAATGGGATTAGGAATGCATCGAGACGCTGGGGCAAGTACACTGATTCATCACGACATGAGAACATGGCGGAGGACTTGGTGGATACTAGTACAATTTGACGTCACCGTGTCTCTTTCCTATGGCCGACCACAAGCAATGTAAGTGATGGACTTCCCCATGCCTGAGCTGAAGTACTCACCTCCCGAAGTAATCTCGACGAATGCGATGTACAGCCTCTGAGCGATTCCGACTTCGATGGATGTGGCCCAAACGTACAGATTGATTACGTCGTCAAACACACCGAGCTTTGCCTCCTCATTTCGAAGGCCATGCGTGAACGGTTTGGCTTGAGAGTCAATCCCGAAGATCGAAAAGCTGCTTTAGGAAATGCCGACGAGGAACTCGCAAACTGGTGTCTCATGCTTCCTACTCATCTTCAGATGCGCACCTCAGAGGTCAGAAAATCCCCTTTGTTTTTTGTTTCTTTCAGAACATGTAACCCTGTAAATGAGATATTGCTGATACTGTAAGCAGATGAGTATCTGGGCAGCGTCTTTGCATTTGACATACAACAACTTTCTCATACTGCTCCACCGGCCTCATCCGCGAGCTACAAGGAGATCAGACGACCATGGTCCAAACGACTCCGAAATTTGCAGCTCTGCAGCGTGTGCCGTCGCAAGTATCTTCGAGGAATTGCGCCAGAAAGATCAAATCAAGTACCTGTGGATCTCGGACATCAATGCCCTCTTTACTGCCATGATCCAAGTCAGCGTCGAGTTACGATTTTCAAATCCAGTCCTAGCCATTAATGCTCTCCGACGCTTCGACTCTACTCTATTTTCACTGCGAATGCTTGCGGAATACTGGATTAATGCAGAATCAATACTACGATTGTTCGAGGAGAGCTCTCATGTCCAGCACGGCATTCGACTTGGAAAGGGAAAATCGAAAGATCGGGCTCATACACAAAGCTCGAACCCACTAGCAGAAACAGCACTTGCAGCAAACGACCTGTCAGTGCCAGATACATCCTACAACATGGATAAGACGACAGATTTGTATGTTTTGGCCGCTGTTGCCCACGCCGCCGGCGGCCACACCGAGTCCTCGAATGCGAGTGCTCAACTTGACCAAAATGGCTGGGAAGACTTATTTCCTCAGAATGACATGAGCTCAAATGATCTGGCGATGGGGGTAGACTTGTTGCCACTCGACAGCGAATGGAGGCAGATCTACTGGCAAGAGCCCGGCATCGCAGGATCGTTCCCGGATGGCTTTTGGGGCTGGCCTTGAATAACATACATTGCGGTCTTGACATCATTATGTTCTAATCGCGCCCCCAATGACTTTACAGAAACAACATTGGATTTCAGTACACGAATCCCTCATACCCCTCATCTGGATTGTCAAAATACCAGGTCAAATCTCTTCCTTTGCCTTCTCTCACGCTGAATCCATTACCCAGGTACGCAAACCTGTTCAGTGGATTTATGCTTCTCCACTCCCAGTCCTCATACCGAGGATTGGTCATGGTGTGGAACCAATGTATCCTGCTTCCTGGATGCAACGCACTGACAGGACCATCGATCTTCCCATTCTTGAACCAAGATCTGCACTTAGTTGCCCAGGCTGTCCGAGTTAGGAACACGTCTGCGTGTAGCGTAAACTCTTTGATAGCTTCCGGACGGGGGCAGAAAGACTTGACGCTCTCCATTTGGCATTTATATATCATTTTAAGGATATATTTGGTGACGTGCTCCGCGATAGGGATCGCAGAGCCGTGACCAACCGGAGAATTTGGACCCATGAACACTATGAAGGTTAGTACAATTGGTATTGACACGTTTGGTATTGACAGAGGAGGAGAATTCTGCTCACTAAAATAATTTGGCATATTTTCTGGAGCCACAGACAAGTACGCGGTGGCTCGGTCCTTCCACTGCTCAGCGAGATTTGCTCCATTCCTTCCAATAATCGGGAATCTTGGGCAAAATGAAAGATCGAAGCCAGTCGCACATATCAATGCGTCAACTTTGAGAACTTCGCCGGTCGCCAGCACGATACCTTCAGGCACAATTTCACTGATTTCGTCCGTCACAACTCGAACATTCTCTTTTGTCAAAGATTCAAGATATCCATTTCCGGGAGTAGGACGACGGCAGCCTACTGCAAATTTCGGGATCAGAAAGTCGGCCAGGGGATTGTTTGGACCAAGTTTGGTTTTCATGTCGTTAGTCGAGAATCTGACAGCTTCTGCTTGCTCAGGGGTGTCCTTGTGCAGCATCTTGAACCGACTGTTCAATTGCTCTTCGACGTCTTTGCGGTATGTCAAATACTTGGCGGGGTCCTCAGCGAACTGCTTCTTCTGCTCTGGAGTGACTGTATCGTGTCAGATGTAATCAATGTCTCGTCGATGGGGTGACTTGCATTCGAAATTTGTTCCTCCAGGACCCGCCTTACTTTGTGCAAATCCAGCAGTAACCCAAGTTGGAGAACGAATGAAAGTCGTCAAGTGCTTGACCCCTGACTGGAGCGTTGGCACAATCTGTATCGCAGATGACCCGCTCCCAAGGACAGCCACAGTTTTCCCTGACAAGTCTGTGCCTGGTTTCCAAGCAGCACTGTGCATCAGATCTCCTTTGAAAGAATGCAGCCCAGGGATAGTTGGCCATTTCCAATTGCTGCCTCAGCTGTCAGCACAGGTATTGGATTTCATGTCATCAACGTACTTCAGAAAACCCGATGCATTGATGAAAAAATGGCACCAATCTTCTACTTCTAGTCCTGTCTGCAAGTCTTTTATCCGCATGATCCACACGCTTTCATCCTCGTTCCAGATCGCGGAAGTGATCTGCTGTTGGAAGTTTATGTACTTCCTCAGATTGTATTCGTCCGCCACATCTTGGAAATACTTCAGGATCTCTGTGCCCGGCGAGTAGCTACTTGGTTGGTTGGCAATCTATGTATTTTGCCGAAATCGGTACTCACAATTGTTTCCAGTTGGGATTCGGTGCCCACGTATACTGATAGCTGTGGGACGGAATATCACACGCGCATCCAGGATATCTGCATGTCAGTCAACATTTGCTCGTTCAGGCTCGTTGCGTGGTTGCGTACTTATTTTCCAGCCACGTTCCTCCAACATCTGCATTCTTCTCGTAAATCTGGAGATCGACGTTCTGCATATGTTGCTCAATCTGTCTCACGACGTTCAAGCCAGAAGCTCCAGCACCTATAGTAATGATGCGCAGCTTTCGGGGCTCGCCCAGAGGGTGCTCATCAACAAGATATCCCAGAGATTCGGGGGCAAACACACCCGAATCCATGGCAGCAGGACCGTGGCTATTGATGACCATTGTGAAGTTTTCGTTGTTGGAGCCGATTTGCAATACTACAAACCTATGGTTAAGGAGCAACCAGAGACCAATATGCTGCAATACCTCATCCCACCAGGCCATTCGAGCTCGGCGCGCTACAATTAGCTACCCCACCATCTTCTCTGATGCCCGGTAACTTCTACTGTCGCCGGTTCGAGTGGCGGCGTTTCAATCAAGGAAATTCACGGATCTCGGCGTTGCAATAACTACGTTCGATTATCCCACTTTCAGAATCATGTTATCTGGACGACAAGGATGCCTCTCCATATGTAAACCCCCTATTGTTAAGCGAGAACCCCCATTCTTGCTCGCTATCGCCGAGTCATGGAGGAACATAACACTCTCGGCGACACCTGAACAACCAAAAGGCCGTTATCACTCGCCGCAAAATCAACTTATCGTCGCGATTCGATAGGCAATCTCAAGCCACAAACATGAAGCATCATCAGTGTGGACTGATATATGATCTGCTGTTCGGCGCGAGTTGAGAAGAAGTAAAGTTATCGGTGCAAAGATTTTCAACTCATCAGTAGTCGCAAGCTCACAATGTCGGATCTTGAGAAATCCGCTTCTGTCAAGGCGACCAGCCTCCCGAACTCCGTCGACAACGCCGTGGGAAATGTTGGCCCAGTGCAGGAATATGCTGGACAGTCCGAAGCAGCCGCGAATCAGGGGCAGCTTCATCGAAAGTTCAAGGCCAGGCATGTTCAGATGATCGCGTTGGCCGGGAACATTGGAAGTGGTGTTTTCATCTCACTCGGCGCCGTAAGTATCCAAACAACCTTGTGAAGTACTTCCACCGAACTAATGGGCTGTCAGGCACTTCGCTCTGGCGGCGCTCCTGGTATACTGATCGGCTACCCGCTTGTATGCTGTATGGCATTGTCCATGTTGACGGTATTGAGCGAGGCCGTCGTTCTGTTTCCAACTTCGGGATCTTTTATTGACCATGCATCTCGCTTCGTTGACCCAGCGCTTGGATTCGCCATCGGATTCTGCGAATGGTTCGGGGCTCTGACAGTGGTGGCTGCTGAAGGAGCGGTCTTCCCAGTAATTATCTCCTATTGGACGACGGAAATTCCTACTGCTGCTTTGATGACAATATATCTCGGTGAGTCAAGTCCGATGTGTTGAGGATCTCTTGCTGACTTACGATATAGTCGTGGTATTTGCTTTCCATTTGATGCCCAATCATTGGTTCGCCGAGTTTGAGTTCTGCACTGGTGCTGTGAAAGTCACCACAATGGCAATCGTTCTTTTGACCTGTGTTGCAATTACCGCTGGAGCGGGACCTACTGGGCGCACAGACTGGGGTGCAAATTATAATGAGCTACCAGCCTTCCCGAATGGGTTCAGAGTAAGCCAAGTCTTTCTCTGCTTGACTTCATCGTACTGACATTACTAGGGTGTCGCTCGGGTCTTCCTCTACGCCGCCTGGGCCACTGGTGGTCAGGAGATCATGGGAATCGCAGCTGGCGAAGCTAGAATGCCACGATACGACATGCCTCGTGCTACAGTCAACCTCTTCGTCCGCATCATTTTGATTTTCGGCTCGGCTTGTGTCCTGGTTTCCGTCCTCGTCCCATACAACGAGCCTCTTCTTCTCGGAACCAGCAACGTAGCAGCATCACCTTTCGTCATTGCCATGGGCTACGCCGGTATTAAAGTGCTGCCAGATATCATCAATGTGGTACTGCTGATCTGCCTTTGCTGCATTGGCTCTGAATCCATCTTCATTGCGTCACGTGTCCAGACAGCTATGTCAAAGATGGGCATGTTTCCTGCAATCTTCGGAAAGGTGGACAGTAAAGGACGACCAATCTTGTCATTGGCAACTTGTTTCATCATTGCTATTGCGATGACTTACATGTGTGTCTCTACTACTGGAGCAATTGCTTTCAATTGGTTTTCGTCAGTATCAGCAACCACCACGTTCTTCGCATGGATGGCAAGTTTGCCCCGAATGCTTTTATCATCGGATGCTAATAGACCACAGGTAATCCCAATAACCAACTGGTGTATGCATCGTGCTCTTCGAGCCCAGGGCGACAGGGCCTTCAGCGAGCCGTACGCTGTCAAGAACAAGTTCTGGCCGTGCGAATCGATCTCCCTTTTCACTGCAACACTCTTCACATTCGCCTGCACTTTCTATGTCTCGTTGATTCCAGCTACCGGATCTCCTTCAGCCGAAGCATTCTTCGAGACTATGCTCTGCTTCCCGGTTTTCGTGACAGCCTTCATCGGATACAAACTGTGGTTTCGGACGAAGATTCAAGATCCTAAGACTGCAGACCTGATTAGTGGCAGACGACCCATTACGGACGAGGAGTACAAGTTCTTGGATGCATATTATGCACAACCGCTGTGGATGAGATTCGTTAGTTATGTCAGATTTTAGAGGGTGGTGTTACAGAGTCCACAAGACGGAAGGGATAAGGATAGCTACTAGTCTCCAAGCATGATTAAATATGAATCAATACACTATAATGTTTGCATGTGGGTATATTCTGCTACCTTCAAGCAGTCAACCGTCGTGCGCCCCTTGTTCTTCGCTCGGTCAGTGATATCTCTGGCTGCTGCAATGTTGACATTGGGCCTTGGCGCTACCCCGCCTCCTCGATTAAGCGAGGTAATATTGTATTGGCTTCCTCCTGACTACCCTCAGAGCTCGTTTTGAAGAAGAAGAAGAGTACGGAAATGTTAATTTTCAGCTAGTTCAACAGGATACCGCAGTCTCTTATCTATCAGACTACCTTTAAAGCCCCAGAAGAAGGGTCGTGGGAGGCTGCGATAGTCTTGGCATAAAATGCAATATTCCGAAATTGAAAACCTACATTTGTCCAGCGTCAACATACAGATGGGTATCTCCATGACCTGTAGAAGTATCATTGGAGGCCTCATTTAATGCTGGCTCGCACAAATGTCTCGACCACACGCAGTAGCTGAGTAATGGTTGGTCGGCAGTACGCTTCGTAAGCACACGCGCATCCTAACAATCCTTGGCAAGCAATTGAAATTCTTGGAGACCTCCCATGTCAATTCTGCTCATGCGATAATCTAGGTCTAGGATTGGCGATTTCTTGAACCTCATCTTGCAGCTCCACATGTTCATATCAAAGATATTGACATACCGCTGTCCCAGAAGTTTCCGGTTAACTTAAAGGATTTTCTTTTCCTTCAAAAGTGTTACGACTGCTTTCAATCAAAATTTGCATCTCAAGAACTATCCTCGATATTGGCAGCTGTCTCAATGGCAACAGTCCTTCTGTTAGGAAGCACCGGCCTGGTCGTAAGATATTTCCAAGGAGATTCATTATCTGGCAACCAATCCTGACTGATAGCCAGGGATCAATCATCCTCAATAGTCTCTCTATCTCCGCCGCGATATCTTCCATATACACCATTGCCCGTCGATCACCACAGCTTCCAAACAGCAAACTCAACCAAATTATCGAAGCTGATACTTCCAAATGGCCCGAGAAAGTCGCAGCCATCACTCCAACCCCAACACTCTTCATCTCCGCCCTCGGAACCTCCAAAGCTCAAGCCGGCAGTATTGAGAATCAACGCAAGATTGACTTCGACCTGAATCTCGCCGTCGCCAAAGCCGCCAAAGCAGCAGGGATCAAAGTCTACGTACTGATCTCCGCTGCTGGTATATCAACTACCTCGCACTTCGCTTATCCGAAGATGAAAGCCGAGCTCGAGGAGGCGATAAAGGAGGTCGGCTTTGAGAAGACAGTTTTCATCAAGCCGGGTATGATTGTGGGAACTCGAGAGAATGCGAAGCCGCTGGATGGAATTGTGAGAGGGGCTGCTTGGTTTAGTGGGGTCATCAGTGGTGGTCACCTGAAGGACATCTGGGCACAAGATGCGGAGTATATTGGTAGAGCTGCCATTGAGGCAGGCTTGGAAGCTGTTGGTGGGGACGGACCAGCTCTCAGAAACGTTGGGCATGAGGATATTGTAAAGCTTGGGAAACATGAAGTTTCTGGTTGAAAGGATAGAGTAATAGCTTTCAGTTGTGACTTCTAAGGGAGTTTTCAATGGGTATCTTATTCTCTTGTCAACAGCGAACAATGTACCTGTCTCACATCTAAACAATCCTTGAAGTTAGTCTAGCATCTTGTAGCTCTCACGGATCCCCAACATTGTCTCGCATCAGAAAATCTATGCTCGGTTGACTTCAACTGGGTGGTGCAAAGTGAGGTAAATGCTGAATAATCTCCCGAACCTTGCGTTGTTCCTGCAGCTCGCCTAGGAGAGCATTTCGACATCTTATGTAACCCATCCAAATATGCACTGACCAGGGATTCTCAGTGGAGGATGTTCCCGACTCCAAGCTGCTGCCAAGTACTGTCGACATCCTATTCGATCTTAGCACTTCCGCCTGCATATAAATTGCTTGATGGCTTGCTTCACAACGAGCCATGTCATCTCCGAGGACCTCGACACCAAATAGAAACTGTGTACTTTAAGGATTACTCAACAAGTTGAGGTCCACGAGGCTGGACTGAAGAGAATTGGCGTCTTTGTCATCGTCCTGAATAGGTTCTTCCATGCATGACTGTACACTGTGCAGCTGCTCCTAATCGATACTTGTCAATGTCGCAGAGTGCATTCAGAACTTGATATCTGTTGTATAAAAGGTCCCTCAGGATGTAGAGATCGCCAATAATCGTCGATATTCGGTACCCTGCCTGTCATCGCACGCAATGCATCCATTTTCCAAGATTCTCTTGTGCATAGCACTCCTCGCATTCAACTGCTCTGCTACATCTTCCCACAGAAAGATTTGCACGGATTACGAGATCCCAGTGACACCAACATCCGTCAATCTCGTCTGGGGAAAGAAGTTCGAGACGAACTTCGATGTTGTAGATTTTGTCAGCAACATCAACAGCAGAACAGCAGCCACTTCATTCAATCCATATGACCTGACCACTCCACCCGCACTGACGACTGCATCATATACCATTTCGGCAACATTCTGTACGCCGAAGAAAGGGGCGACAGGAACAATTTTGCTGCTAAGCCATGGTTTGAATTTTGACCGAAGGTGACACCCATTTCATGACGGAATCTCGAAACAATTGTAGCTGATGCATTAAAAAGCTACTGGGATCCAGAAGTCTCAAAAGAGAAGTATAGCTTTGTTGATTGGGCGATCGCTCGAGGGTACTCTGTCTTCTATTACGATCGTCTTGGGGTCGGGAAGTCAACCCTGTGAGTGAATCCTGCTATTTCCAGTATTTATAGCTTATGCGAGACCAGGATCTCCGGTTATGTCAATCAAGCTTCAATTCAGATAGCCACCTTGGAGGAGCTTGCTACTTCCATCCGAGCTGGACAATATACTGGAGCGTTTGGAGTACCGAAATCACTCGTGCTGGTGGGCCACAGTTTCGGAAGTGTGCTCTCAGCGGCTCTCGCTACTGCAGTGCCAACCATTGCGGAAGGATTGGTATTGACTGGTCTGTACTCGAACCCGTTGCAGGATTTGGGTGCTCAAAGCATGTAGGGTTCAGTTTCAATGGTACGAACGGTGCTGGTTTCTTGGAAGCATTTCAGCCTCGTATCGCGTCTGGAGAGAGTTCGAAATGGAAAGCATTGGACACGGTAAGCGTTATCCATTCTCCGAAGATGGATTCACTCTGAGGTTTTCCGACTCACATGCGACAACATAGGGATATCTCACACCAACGGACATTTATTCGAATGTCAACGTGTAAGCAAGCGTCGGTCCGTATTTTTGCAAATTGCTAAACCAAATAGGTTCTTCAAAGCTCCAGAGTACGATATCGGTATCGCTAAGTACGCTCATCGAAACAGACAACCATTCGGCATCAACGAAGCCTCATCCGGTGGCTTGGTAGACTTAGCGCCCTTCAACTTCACAGGTCCAGCTATGGTGAGTTCTCCAAACCGAACATCGCATGAATACACAAGCTGATTCGGACAGGTTATCGCAGGACAATTCGATCTCATCTTCTGCACTGGACAGTAAGTTAACATAGGTTTGGCCAAAGTCCTGAGTTTGGAGATTGACATTGGCGTAGATGCGATGAAGTGATTGAGCACCCCGCGAAAGAGATTTTCGGTCAAGCGAAAGCATTCAAGGCCGTCAGCTACCCGGGGGCTGGTCATGGGTTGAATTTCGCTTTAGATGCTACAGGGGCGTTTGAATTGATCACAAACTTCCTAAGTACCAATGGAATTTGAGGGCAGTAACAATGGTGAACTACAGAATGAAAAGGGCGGAAGATCGAGCTTTCTAAACAATATTACTGCTTTCCACTCGCTTATTCCACTCGAAAGTCATCTGTACCAGCCGCCTGCTTCTCTCCTCCCTCTTGTTTGTCTTCCTCTTCTTGCTTCGCTTCTTCCTCGCGCCTCTTCCCCCCCTCCGCTCTTCCACCCTTGTGAAGCGAGCATCCCGCCTTATCTCGCGTTCCTCAGCAACTTCTAGGCTACCAGACTTCTAAAAGTTGGACCGCTGATACTGCCGGTTTCTGATCGTCTGGGACCTAGATCTTCGTGTCCACGGGTCCGAGAAGGTGTGCTTGAGAGATTGTTCTGCCATTTGTCAGCTGCCGGGGAAACTGCGAGGTTAGGCACAGCGTTTGCAACTGAATCCCATGCCATGCATATCGATACCTGCCTGGATATACTGTAATGGAAAAACGAGGTTTTATAAACGAAACAGCTGCTATATTTTGACCTTCGGGCAAATGAGTGAGCGTGAGTGGAAGCTGTAGTAAAAGAGAGGAATGGACGACGTGCCGCTTGGCGGACGTGGCTGAATACTATATAGCATGCTTCTTGTGCCTTTGCGGTGAAAGCACCCAGGGACAATGTTGTCGAAATGGCTGAGGCCTCAATCTCCCATTACCACAAAACGGGACCTGCCAAGAATTAAATCTGGCAGAACTGCTTTGCATGGGTCGAAAAGGATGCATCTAGGATGAAGGACTCGGAGAGATCTATTCAGGTTAATTGACACATGCATGACTATGCCCTGTCTCTGACTGCCTGCAATCACACAAACCACAGCTCACGACAATCGCGTGAAATGCTTCAAGATTTTGCTTATTCATTGCCATTTCGTAATCTGGCTCAACGGGCAAAGGCTAGAAAACAACCCTTTATGCAGTGCAACACCAGATTCCGACCCAAGCCAAATAACTTATCACCCAACCAGCCCCAGCCAACCCACTCAGTAGAAAGTCGATGGTCTGCTTCCGGAAAAGATCTTCTTGCCAGTAGCCTTGGACACGCGGTGAGGAAGGGGGAATTTGAGGTCCTTGGTGAGGAGTTGCTTGATGTATGGGCGCTTGACATCATCGGTCTTCTCGAGCTCGACGACCTTGAGGATCTGGGATCTGTTAGTATTCTGTGTGGAAGAGTCGTCGGAGATCTAACGTACGTGAACGGAACGGAAACGGGAGCGATGTCTGGCAGCCATATCTTGGTACATAGCCTCAACAGCATCGGTTCTTGACATCTCGCGGTACTCCTTGTACATGTTGTGGGTACCAGAGCGAGAATCGTATCGGATCCAGATACCGAAGTTCTTGACCTTCATTGGGCGCTTCTCGTGGATCTGTTGGAATAATTAGTACCTGGATGTGGTATTGTAGCGCATTCGAGGGAACATACAACGTTCAAGCTGACGATCTCTCCGTTCGCCTTCTTGACCTTGCGGAGCTTCATCAAGAAGTACCAGAAACGAGACTTTGCAACCACGGTGTTGGGTGCAAAAATTCTCATTCGGTACAACTTTGGTGCCGGGTTTGCCTCAGAGGGCAGATGGCGGCCAATGACCTGGTATTCCGTAAGACGACCTGCGGTGATATGTTAGCACGTTGTTCGAATTCCGTTTCGATCCAGTTTCCTTGGTTATATCGAGGCGTATGTGTGCAGATTCGATGTTCATAGTACGTAGATTCGGGTATCATCGAACGACGTGGTCCACGGGCAGTTTTCACACAGTATTGAATCGCTTTTCTTCCCACGATTCGTCGAGTTGTCTCTTTCTGAGCCAGAAGTGTGCACCGCTCGACCTTATCTTCCCAGACCCTCAATCTCGTCCATTTGTCCGTCCAGTCCGTCGTTGACATGGCTCCGTGACCGTCTTTCCGCTTTATGTTGCCATATTGTCCCTTCCGAGATCTTGTGCAGCTTCCTCTGGTGTTATGTCGTCGTCGCAGAATTTTCATGCCATCGTCGAGGTCCAATTGCGCCAGTATCCGAATCCAGTGGTAGAGGAAAGAGAGGAAATCTAGAGCTTACCCATCTTTGAGTAGTCAGTAATTGAACAAGATGCGATGACTTCAGATGTGCAGAGGTACTCACTGTGTGTATCGGTGGTCGTTGTCGATGTTGTCGTTGAAGTTGGTCGCGAAGTTCTTCTTGAATTTCGCCCACGTAGGGTTTTCAGAATTGCAGCCCTCGTGCGGGACGCTAGACATCTTTCGGCTAGCGGTCTTGGCATCAAATGCTCCCGCCCCGCCAGCTGCCAAACAAACAAACAGAAGGTAGGCGGAACAAGGACAAGATTGGAAGCCTTCCTCAAGCAGACAAAAATCTCATTAATTGGCTCTTCAATCCCTGATTCACTCTTGAACCAGCATCTCACAACAAAAGTCAAGTCATGCCGTAAGGTTGAGGGCAAAATCTAGAAGCAGCGAGTCAACCTCACGATTCAGGCCACAAAAGTCACGAGACATGATAACAAGTTCATGACGTTCCACCGCTTCTCAGAAAACAATCAATAGTACGGTCAAGATGGATATAGTATTCAACGACTTCAGAACGGCCTATGAGACAGGCAATGGATATGAGCTGTCACAGGCACTCTCTCCAATATCTCCTGCCTCAGATCCGGACCGACTCGACAGGTTCTATCGAAGCACCAATTTCCAACATGTCCAAAGAGACTTTAAAACCCGGATCATGAACAATCATGCCTCCCCGTTTACTCTCCCGGCAGAAGAGGGCAATGGGTGGGTGGATGTCTATCAAGCGTACTGGAAAGCTGTTGGCGAGATACTGAAGGCAGAAGCTGCCTCGGAGACAAGTACAAAGGTAAGAGGGCTTCCAAATCACTACCGAGCTTTCTAAATTGGCTCTGAGGCAATGGGTACTACCGTGAGGCTCTGAAGTCCTGGTTCAAGGCTTGCTCTCAGTCCTCGACATCATTTATATCACGTGATGTAGACTCCTCAGAGAGCTACCTTTCTTCAGGTCAGAAGAACGGAATAACAGCTAATGTTGTCAGGTCTCATGGGTCAAAGTTTACGAATCATGGCGCGATATGACGATCGCTCTGATTAGGGGTTATACCAATTGCGGATTCGAAGCCTGGACTGTGCCTTGCCTGTACGTGGCAGGCAAATACATGAGGATCTTCGCTATCAAGGCAGATGAGGGCGCCGCAAGCACATCTGGATCAGTCACCAACTTTGACGATTTCAATCCCGAGGCCGAGAAAAACGAGAAATTGGAAGATGCAGCCAGACATTTGAACAGGATCTTCACGATATGTCTAAGCGACAGGTAAAGCAGCCCGAACGCATGTCAGTATACATTGCTAATGTCCCGTAGAGCACCTCTCGAAGAATCTCGGAAATGGGGAATCTACAACATCATCAACCTTCTCTTCAAGACCTACTTCAAACTCAACTCCATCAGTCTCTCCAAGAACATTCTCAAGGCAATCCAAGCATATCGAGGCGACATGCCAACATTAGATGCCTTCCCCAAAGCACATCAAGTGACGTTCAAATACTATGTTGGAGTCATCTACTTCCTCGAGGAGGCTTACGAAGAGGTTTGGCTGCCTCCATTACTGATTGCCAAGATATTAACATCCACATCAGGCCGAAAAACATCTGACTGAAGCCTGGCAAATGTGCCACAAGGACTCGATCCGCAACAAAGAGTGAGTCCGCGGCGATCAGCATGCATCTTAGCGTACAGATATCCAACCAGAATTGACACATCACAGATTAATTCTCACCTACCTCATCCCATGCCACCTCCTCACCACCCACACCTTACCAAGCAGCGCTTTATTGGCACCCTATCCTCGCCTGCAAGCCCTGTTTCTCCCACTGTCTCGATGCATCAAGAAGGGCGATCTGGCAGGCTTCGATGCCGCCCTCGTAGCAGGGGAGGATGAGTTCACCAAACGCCGCATCTACCTAACACTCGAGCGCGGCCGAGATATCGCCTTGCGCAATCTGCTCAGAAAAGTGTTCATCCTAGGTGGCTTTGAGGAGAATCCAAAGGACTCATCTGCACCTCCTGTGAGACGGACGAGGATTGCTGTGCATGAATTTGGAGCGGCGATCAGCTTGGGAAGTAAGGAGACGATGGACAGTGACGAGGTCGAGTGTTTACTCTCGACCATGATATACAAGGTGTGTGTATTCTTTTGTTCAGCACAACTCTATATTCCAACCCTCACCAGCAATCTTCTTGCCTGGCTACCTAGCCGCTTCTCACAAATCGAGGTTTCGAACCGTTTGTTTTGAGGATAGCAGCCTGGCCAGGCAACGCCCCTTATCGCCTCGTCTAATCTGCCTCATTCACCAACATTCACCATCCCGCACCGGCCCTCACACCCTCTCACTACACACTCAATGGACCTCTACCCATGTACTTCGCTAATACACCACTCACAGAACCTAATGAAAGGCTACATCGCCCGCGAGCGTGGCATTGTTGTGCTTAGCAAGGGTGGAGCTTTCCCCGGCACTGGTGTTTGAGTTGGTTCCCCACCACCTATTGCCACCTCATCGCATCGCATCTTTTACCAAGCCAGGCCACAGTAGCGAAGCTAAACCAGTTCTTCGGTATCACCCTCTCCGCTTCTGTGCAGCTTGCAGCTTGCGAATCTTGCCCCTCTTGGCTGTATTGCCTAGGCGGGTCTTGCTATTGCTCAGCACAAAGTCTGTCATATGTGCCATACTATACCCAACCATACAAGTCCGATCACCACGCTCCATTCTACCTTACTCTGATCTGCCTCATCCTCCGAATCCATCCGATCGTTCATCGAACGAACGAGTCACGTCCCATCTTTTCGGTGAACCCATCCATCCATCCACCTACTACTGCATAACCAGTCAACGGTCCAGTCACCAGCACTCACAATTTGGAACGCAATACAAACGCACAGCCTTACCAACCTTGTACACCCAAAATACCCCTTACCTTACACCAATCCAGTCCAACTCACTGTACCCAACGGCACTACACTAGACCCCAACAGCACAGTCTACCCCACTTCACACTTTCTCTACACCAATCCTTGCCCTCTTAAGCCCACGCAAAAGCAGCACTGCACCACATTCCAACCATTCACCCCTTTCATCAGCCGTGACTCACACGGCACGGTCCTCTCCCTCCTCCCTTAGACAAAGAAAGGTCTCGAGCTACAGCCATTGACGAATCACCTCTTTTCACGGTCTTTCTATTCCCTGACTTTGCAGGGTCTGTATGTAAGGGTTGAGCTATCTCAGGGAGCTAGGTTGGAGGCTGAACCTCGCGGTTTTAGGTTTTGCGTTAGATTGAGGGGGTCGGCGAGTTGGGTGTTCTTTTCCTGGGTTGCGTTTGGTTGTGAGTATAAGGGTTGGAGGATGAGGGTGGAAAGGAGAAAGGGGATCGCTCATGCACACACTTTAGCTGATCTGTTAAGGAGGTTCAGGTCTGCTCTGGCTTGGGTGATAGCAATACCGGAGACTGCATGAATAATGAGGCTGTTCGGCTTTGTGGTATTCTGTGGACTCGTGATTTTCTGTGAGGTTCAGTGATACTGAAGTTGCTAGTTCTGTGTTTGAAGCCGGTCTGAGGCTCGATTTTAGCATTCACGGTTTTGACTTGACAGAAAGGGCAATTGCTAGAAATGAAGATATACTCTCATCTCGCCTTCCTGACCATATATTTGAACTTCACGATTCTCTGTAATAATGTGATATTCATTGATATAGCCGGCCTATCAAATTTCCATCCTCGCTTATTCTCTGGCCAAATTTCCGCATACTCGCAGTCTCTCTGATTCTCTTCTCTCCTGCTCTTTGCCCAAATTGTAAAAAAAAGAGGATTTTCCGATTTCCCCTAAATCCAACTTATCACCAAGTATGGCGCTCTCACAACCCGCATCTTTGTGCACTTCCTCTACGCGCACCTCCCAGCCGCCTCTACATGAAATACACTTTCTTGTCTTCTGCAAGGACTTCGAAAAGCAACACAATCCAAAGCCTCGAGTTTCGAGAGCCCCTGAGTACAGGAAATAAGAAAAGTCATCGAATATGATGTACAGAGAATTAGATAGTACACACGGCATTCCGCTTTTTTTGTGATTTCGTAAAAGAACAAGATGGAAACGACTCGCGCGAAGGAAATCAACTCGACTGTGTGGTAGGGCACAGGAGGATAGATGACAATGAAAAGAGGAGATACAGCATCAGACGCCAAAGGAAAAGGTGACAGGTTAAAATGTAGACTAGCAGACCAAATAGGCAACAGCAAACGGCGTAGGAAAGAAGCGAGAAGAAATGATACAGTGGCAGGATAGAAACATCAACAGTCGGGCCGACACATCAAAACAACAAACAGAAAACAAAGAATTCGCCGGTGTAGAAGAGTAGTGATACAAATGTTGTTGTTGGTTGTGTTGTGAGGATCCGACGTGTAAAGCAAAGCCAGCCAATCTCCAAACGCCTGGTATCAAATCAAAGTCGTCAAGCCGGTTCGCCAATATAGTTTATCGTGTATGTTGCAAGGAGAGTATGAAGCCAAGAGGTGTGAGAGTCGTGATGAGGAAATGTCTGCCGACAAGACTGAGATGAGGAAATAAGCCTGAGGAGAGAAGAGTGCAAAAGGTCATGAGGCAGCCGGGTCATCAGTGATGAGTCCGCACACTGCGAGGTGAGCCACTATTATTCGTCAGTACATAGTCACAAGACAGACTGAGATTGAAATGACTCGAGTTGAGGCTGAGCGGGATAAGGCGGAAGACTTACGCAATGGATGCAACATCATCGACATGATTGCACAGTGCAACGAAGAGGTCGAAGAAGAGCTGGGACCCGCCGGCATGCATCTCCATCTGCATGGTTCCGCTGCGTTTGAATGTGCCGCGGCTGCGGATTATGAGAGCGAGGTAGTGTGCTCGAAGTTTCGAGTCAGTGTCAGGTGTGTTGGCATACGCATAGCGTGCGGATGATAGGATAGTGCTGCATTGGATGCCGGATTCTGTTGAATTGATAGTCAGTAAATAATATTGATAACGAGGGACGATTGATGTCAAAGTTTTGTTGATAACGCGTCACATTGGATGTCGTGAAAGATAGAAAGTAGAAGGTACTTACGCAACCCCTGCTTCCGCAATGCAACTCTCTTCAACTCATCCAGACCGTACTTCTCTGCCGTGCAATAAATGACTGTATCCTTCAATAACTCTCCATCAACGCCGTGATGATACACTGTACTCTCCACACTTCCAGTGCCACTATCGCCAGTCTCTAACTCCCACGAGTTCTTCCGCTTATTGAGTACGAGACGAGGATAGTAATCGCCTTTGTAGAGGTATTCGAGGACAGAGGAAAAGATTTCGGGTTCTTCGTCGGGAAGGGAGATGCGTTTCGCAGATGCTGCTTCCATAAACTGCCCGCGGCAGGCAGCTTGGAAGAAAGGAGATATGCAGAGAACGTCTTCATGTGCGGCGAATAGTCGTTGTTCACGTCCGACGACGAGTGTGATGATTGAGGAGGTCAGGGTACTGTGCAAGAATATCAGCGACCGTTCAAAGTGTCTGCAAGAAGAGTTAGGATGCTTTGCTTACCTGTTCGTCGGGTTTGTCTCCTCGGTCGGGGGTCTGCGGGTGGATCTCTCTGTCCGATGTTTCGAGACTGCATGTTCTCGAAAGGAAGACTTCTTTGTGCCCCGTCGACTCCGCGAGAAGCTCTCCGTCTGTGATTTGTTGACGTTTCTACTGAACATCCTCGGTCGCTATAATTAATGCCTCGGTCGGAAGATGGTGAGAAGCTCTCGGTCGGCAGGTGTTGTGGAACACGTTGGTTAGTATTACACTGCCGTATTTTGTCGTCGATGGGAGATCGTTGTCGACTTGTTGATTCGTCGATTGTCGAAGAGCCTCAGAAATGGGATGAAAGAGAGGAAATGAAAGAAGGAGAGGGGACAGCTATATATACCAGCAGTTCATGACTGACCAAGGGTGCCTACGGAGGTGCTTGCAGGCAAAGGTGCGGCATATTTCTCAAGGCGGCCTCGGGTGACGCGACTTGGGCGCGATTTTGGCAGGGGACCAGAACACCACATTACACGAAAGCCCGTGACTCAAGGTCACATGGCCTGAATTTCTGCCTCGTCGCGGCATCCATCCCAGCTCCCCGGGTTGGTTTAGCGAATGGGCTGACAGCAGTGTTAAAAGCAGCGAGAGGGTGTGAGACGGATTTGCAGGGGAATGTGATGGATGCGGTTTGGTACGATGACTGAGCGGAGATGGCTTGTGGATGCCCGGTCTGTGTCCAAAAAGAAAAACACGGCAAAAGGATGCGTGCGACACAGCGGGAATTCGAGAAAGAATGAGGCAACTTGCCTCTAAAAAAGACAACACAATTGAAATTGATGAAACGAGATGAGATGGTAATGATGCACACTTGTGTTGTTTCTTCTGGATTTGAGTGAGAGATGGCGAGTGTTTGTGAAGGTTCACCGGCGTGAACGTTGACTTTGTGCTAGCGTATGCCAAGAGTCCTTCGGTTAGGTCTCTAGCGCAGAGAGCATGTGACCCCTGCCTGACCCTTGCTGAGCCCCTGAGCTGTACCTCTTCGCCAGGAATTACCTCCGTATCTTGTTGAAGTTCTTTTCGAGGCATCTCGTTAATTTATCGTCCTGATGGCCCGATGCAAACCTTTCCATTGCCGCTTGGAGTGAAAAATACTTGACTTGATAATATCGACGATGCACATGGAGATGCGGTTGGCGCAATTTGCTTTGTGGTCTCGGTAGGTCCTGCTCAGAAGAATGATCTTGAGTGCAACGAGGGCTCCGTAAGGTTATTAGGCACTTAGGACTCGATCTGTCTGGGCCGGGTTGGTGGTGGTTATGTACTGTTATTGCTGTGACTCGATTGTGGTATCGTGGATGTTCTATCTGTGCTCGAGACAGACTTCCATTTCGTACGTAAATCAAGAGCGAGGTTGAGGGGGGGAAAGGGGAAGTGTAGTCACTGTTGAAGAGGAATTGCGAGGGACTTGCGATTGACGTTGAAAGTTCCGTCCACAGATATGGATGCCTTGTGGGCCTTGAGAAGCATCTCCTCCGAGCTTGAAGTAGTCGAACAGCGAGCCGGGGTTTATTTACTTTCGCAGCAGCTCGACTCCACAAATAGCTCCTCCAACCACCCTCGAGACCATTCGCAATTCATTCCCACTCCCACACGCTCATTTGCTAACTTCCAGACACTCGATCTACACGATACAGGCGGTCTTCGATCTCTATTACACTGCGCGAACCATCGTCTGTAGGTACCCTACCCTGCCCAACTTCAACATGATGTGATTTTCATCAACCATAATTGTAGATACTCATCTACGTCAAGGCCAAGATCAAGCTCAAGTTTCGTCGGATCCCATCTCTTCAACATAAGCCAAGATGGTGATGACCTTCTCAGTCAGAGTCGATGGCGGATTCATTGCACTCTTCATTCAGCTTTGGCTTTCAGCACACAGTCTTTTGATCCTCATGGCAGTAGATGTGGTACTGGGTTAAGTGACAGTGGTAGTTTGTCGGCATATCCTATGTGCTGGAGGTGGCGGTGATTCTGGAGATATAGGTGATGAGGTTACAGCGGGAAGGCTAGGGGGAGGTGGTGGGGAAGGAAGATCGGAAATAATGACAGATGACGGGCTTGATTGGGAGGATTGGTTGGGGTGTAGTGAACTTCAGTGTTAAGGTCGTCGGCGATGGTGGAGCTGTTATGATGAGCTAGGACAAACTTCGCTTTGTAGAGAAGACAAACATGCTCATGACTTGCTGTTTCTGTCTTTTCCTGTATTTCCTTACTATGGAACAACGTCTTCAATCAGGGGAGCTCCCGCCGGATCTTGGTCAGTACTCAAAGAACACGTCACTTCTCGCAACTACTTGATGCTTCGTCAAACAATTCCATCTGACTTGCACACAGGACTTCAATAACATACAAATACCCAAGTTCAGAAACTTCGAATCTGTTCTCGCTCCTTCGAGACCTTGAACACAAGATGCTCGTCTTCCAAGTCAAAGCCAATTTCGCCTTCCTCTTCATCTGCAGCGTTCTCGTCACGATGGTTCTATGGGCTTTGCTGATGACGGGTACACTGATTGCTTATGGTGTTTTGGAGATTTACTTTTTTCTTGGGGGTCTCAGAGGAGGTGCAAGTGGAAGTGAGGTAAAGAAATTGAATAATGAACTGATTAAGACGAATGTGGTGCGTGGGGAGGAGATTCATTAGCTAGAAGGACGAGCAGGATGAGGGTCGAGTTTGGAAACAACAAATAACGAAAAGTCTAGAGATTTCGCGGCTGCATCGCCTTCATCGATCTTGGAACAGCAAGGCATCAAAAACCAAGAATTAAGCAACTCGAGGTAAGAAAGCCCGTGCTAGAACTACAAAGTCGCAAGTACACATTCTCGCCTCCTTCACTGTCCTCACCTTACCTGAAATCAATTGACCAACAAACTTTAATACAAAAAATCGCCAACACTTTCGCCATGTCTCTAGAAGAAGTGATCCTCACCTTTCTTCGGCATGTCCATTCTCTTCGTATTTGCCACCGTGACAAAGAAGGATCGGATTTTCCCATCGGTCTCCTCCGAGCAATAGATATCTATCTACCTTGGACCTCGCAACCTATCAACACGATCCTAGACTCTCTTTGCCATACCATCGATCCAATGCTCGATGCTATCGACGAATCTGTCGAAAAATTATTCAATTCACTCAAGACGTCTTCAGTGCATATCTAGACTTGTCCACGTACCGAAGCAGACGTCTTCGTCTCGAATTCCATAAACAAGAACTGAAGATCAAAGTGAGGCTGATTTCAGGGCGGGGATGGCGCTAAATAAATGAGTCGACTCGAGGGTTTGCCTGTGGCGAGCTTTATGGTTGAACGATGAGGGAACAAGTGTTTTCGAGACGAGGTTACTGAGGAATTGGAGGATTATGAAGCGTCTATTTCAAAGAGCTCTGATGAAGCGGTAGATGGAAATCTAGGAGATGGGACAGAAAGATGAGTGTATGATCGAAGCACGTATCCTGGCTTGAGGTTTCCGGTCAACCCCGTTTGAGACTTGGCTTTGTGCTGAGATGGGATTTGCATGGTGAATGAAAGGTACTTTCGATCTTCATTGCTTTGATGCTCGAGCAATTTGCAGTTTAGAAGGACACTAACTGTGGTGGAGAGTGTAATGGGGAATATGGCTTCACAGATCTGGGAACAACCAATTGCGAGAGGCTGAATGCGCGAGGCTGAATGCGCGTATTCAACGCCCAGTTCGCACATTCACATGCCATTACATAGATAGAGTATAACTTGACATCATATTATCAGAATTTCTTGAAAGGGGTATCTTAACAGAAAGGGAAGTTTCCTCATCGTCTCACTGGCCTGGGTCCACCAGGTAAACCACCCGCCCTTGGTCCACTGGGCAGCCCCATCGGACGACCACTGACAGTATTGACCTTCACCAGTCCAACCTGCGGCGGCATGGCTCTTTTCTGGAGCTTCGCTGCTCCTCCCGTAGTATTATATCTCGAAACACCCCTCTCCTGCCTCGTACTTGGACTAGGCTGCAATCCACTACTTCCAAATCCACCATAACCACCCGGCCCACGATCATTGGCAATAGTGTTTGATCTTGGAAGAGGAGAATTGGGAGCTGGTGTTGGCGGTGCTTGCTGTTCCCTTTCTTGAGCAAGACCAGCGAATGCCATACGGATCTTCTCTTCTGCTTTGGCAAGTTTCTCTTCTTTTGTCTCCTCACGCTCTTCTTCTGACTCGTATATCTCGTCTTCGTAGACAGAAGGACTGAGCATCGGCTTGCTAGCGACGTCGAGATCGAATTTATACGCATCGGCGAGTTTGTCTGCACCGCCGGCTCTTCGCCTCTGAGCTTCTTCTTGCTCAAATCGGCGTTCAGCCTGCTCTTGTTCGTATAGCTGCCGTTCCTGCTCTTGCTCGGAAAGTCTGCGTTCCTCTTCTTCTTTAAACAGTTGATCCGCTCTCCTCTCAGCTTCCCGTTTTTGCTGCTTCTCCATTCTTTCCTCCTCGAGTACTCGAGCCTCCTCAGCAGCTTCCTGCTCATACCGCGATCGTTCTTCTTGCTCCTGTCGCTCCTTCGCTGCAAGTCTCCTCTGTCTTCCAGCCTCTCGTTTCCTTTCCTGCTCCTCCTCATATTCCTGTCGATCCAATTCCTTCTGCCTCGCAACATCTCGTTTCCTTTCCTCTTCCGCCTCATAATATCGTCTTTCAGCCTCCTTTTCTTCCTCATACTTGCGCATCTTAGCAGTCAGTCGATCGGCTTCTTCTTTCGCTAAACGATCTTCCTTGGCTTTGTATTGCTCTTTTCTCTCAAGTTCCGCGACACGTTTCCGCTCTTTCTCGATCTCCCTCGCTGCTCTCTCCGCTTCAAGCTCAGCGGCTAACTCAGCTTCTTTCCTAGCCTCCTCTTCTCGTTCAAATCGAACCCTCTCAGCTTCCTCCTCAGCTTCAATCCTCCTCCTTTCCGCCTCCTCTGCTTCCCGTCTCGCCTGCTCTTCAGCCTCTTTCCGCCTCCTTTTCTTCTCTTGGTTCTCCAAATCTAACTGCCTTTCCCGCTCCACATTCTCCACAAACTTCCTCATAGACTCTGCTTCCTCCGCAATGCGTTCAGCTTCCTTCTCGAATCGTAATTGCTCTTCAAGCATTCGATCTCGCTCCATCTCCATCTGTTCTCGCTCGAGGATGATCTGCTGCGCTTGAGTTTGCAGCTCCACGATTCGTTCATGCTCGGCATCTCGGCGTTTTTGTTCGAGTCTAAGCTGTTCGTCATCTTCGCTGTATGAGAGGATCCGGCCTCGGATTTGCACGACGTCTTGCTCGATAAGCGATGTCCGTTTCTTGATGGACATTGCTCGCTCGGAAGATGTCGGTGAGCCTTGTTGACTCCAGACGGAATCTTTGCGCCCGTTCACCACGGAGTTCAGTTCGGAAGATGTGCGTGATGTTTGGCGACTCCAGGGTTTGCTTTTGGGAGAAGACATTATTTGCTTCAGCTCTTGGGAAGTGTTGGAACCTTGGCTGCTCCAACCAGAATCTTTTCGTGTTATTGGCTTGATGGGAGGCTCTCTCTGCGAAATGATTAGTACTGAGACGTTGGAATGGGAATATTCCTTACCTGTACCACTCTTGGTTGTTCCTTCACCACTGGCTTTGGAACTTCTACCTTTTTGTCACCTGGTAGAGCAAACAAGTCATCTGCAGAGTCCAGTTGCCTCGAGAAAAAGCCAAGCATATCAACGGCCTTCGACTTTGTCTTTGCCACAGGTGCTGGGGGCTCAGCCTTCTTGTCATTAGGCAGAGCAGACATGTCGATGGGGGCATCCAGTTGGCTCGAAAAGAAATCCAGCATATCCATAGCTTTCGGTTTGGCCTTTTCAACCTTGGGCTCAGTGGCAGCCACCTTCTTGTCGCTCGGTAAAGCCAGAGCATCACTCGGCGCATCCAATTGACTCGCGAAGAAATCTAGCATATCCTGCACCTCATCCTTCTTCGACTTCGGTTTCGCTGATACGCTGGTATTCTCCTTCTTGTACTTCAACACCGCATCCACAATCGGCATAACTTTCGGCTCTATCTTTTTCGGAGCAGCCGCCTCTACCATAGCCAACGTCGGAGAAACCGGGCGAACAACTTTAGCTTCTTGCTTCGCAGGCTTTGTCTCGACCATAGCTATCAGTGGAGAGACTGGTAATGCAGGTTTTGGTTCTTCCACCGGAGGTGTATATGCGTTCGCAGCGTATCCAAACATTTTCGCGACTCTTGATGCATTTGAGGCTGCTTTCTGTCCTGCCAACACGTCTTTAATGACTGGTTCTTTGGGTATCTCATATAATTTCTTCGCGCTCGAGTTCGCGCGCTGAAAGCCATCTGTGGGTTTCCGGGCTGGAGGTGGCTTCGCGGCCGTCGTTGTTGATGTCGTTGCTGCAGCTGGTGCATCGAGAACAGAAATGTCAACTTTCGTAAATGGTGATCTTTCCGTCGCTGTCGCATCGAGTTTCGGTGTTGCTTCTGCCGCCTCTCCAGTAGGCTTCTTCTTCACATAAGAAGAAAAGTAAGAGCCCCATGTCGACATGGTGAGTCTCTAAGCTTTCGCAAGATTGTACCGGCCTCTCTTCCCAAACCTCGAAAAAGTTCCCGTCCAGTACCGGTTGAATTTATTTTGAGCAGCCGAAAGTCACTGCAAGCAGTGAGTGTGAAAACGAGAAAAGATCGACGCTATTCCAGAATACTAATTGGCCCTTTGTTAGCTACCTAGCACCTTGCATGTACAGGTACATGTACCGCATAAAAAGAGAAAGGAAAAGGTTCGTTCCGTTGGAGGTTTGGTTTCGAACATTTGCTCACGTACCTGCATGCAGAGTTTACACGCATAAAAAAGACACCCGATGCGATTGCGAGCTCCAAATAAACTTCGAGATCTGGGTATTATAAGTTAAAAGATTGAAGAAAAGGCGTCATAAAATCCAGCGCATCATTCCTGGAGCTCTCAAAGCTATTGATCCAGCGCCGCCAGGACGGATGCTCTATTATGAAATGTCGCGGGGTAGAATTGAACGGGTGAAGTCGTCTATAATTTTAATTTTCTCGAAGTCCCGGAACCAGACCGAGAGGAGGGCACAAGATTGATTGAGGGAAAATGAGATAAGAGATCGCGTGGGCGGTGCTCTGATACATTTTTGAAACGTGCCCAGGAGAGTCTCGCTGGCGTGCGGGAGGGTCTGAGACGATGTCAAAACCTTGGCGGGATTTAGCGATGTTTTGTTTGGAAGGATTGGTGCATGGGATTGGGGTGGAGTCGTTGGCGGGGTAATTTGTCTGAGGTGAGGACGTTGGTGGAGATTGCGCGACTCGACTTTTGTGAGATTCGTGAGGCCGAGAGGGAGATGCGCGAGTCGAGTTGAATGGATGTTTGGAAACGTGGTGGTGCTGGTGAGATGTGTGAAGGGTGCAGAGTCAGATGTCCACACCCCTGGAGTTTTAGCGAGCAGAGCCTGATCCTTCCAAGTCCCGGGCTAATTTAATGACATTCAGTCAACAACATCGAAAGTCTAGACCGGCTTCATAGAGACAGTAGCCGATAGGAAAGCTGGTACGACGATTCTCGTCTCGGTATGACGTCTCGCGAAGGAACGGTCCAATGACTGCGATCGCCAGCTAAATATGGATATCCATCAAAAGGATTGTGGTGGTCGCGTGGCCCCTCGCTGAAGCCACAGCAATGAAGTCATGAGCGATTGAAAGCTACTCTTGAGTCCAGCACGCAAACATGAGATACCCTAGCATATGCAGAAGATTTAACGTATATAGCTCATTATGCGAGACGATATTCAATTATTGTTTGTTTTCAGTCGAGACATGCAGGCGATAGAAGACCGAGGAAGTACTGTAGAAATATGATATCTGCAAGCTAACCCCTCACTTAAGCGAGATGTTTGTTTGCATAAATTCGGGGGCAAGTAATTGATTGGATTAGTGACAAGCTTATCTCCGGCCACATAGAATACTTTCAGATTTGGTCCACAGTAAATTTTCAGAAGTTCTGCTTTCGATGTCAATCGTAGTTTAACTGATGTGGACGGGTGAAGAGGCCGTGAGCTACAATCAACGCCATCCATTCATCGCATGCAAGCCATGCCCTCCGCTCCACTACGCCCTAAAAACAAATCTCCAGGCCTCTACAGCCGAGTTTTCTATTCGAGAGAAAGCTATGAAAGGTTTTGCACTTCTCACAACATCGTCTTTCTTGTCCGCAGCAAATATCGTAACAGCTCGTCATAAGCCAACTTCAAAGTCATGGCAGTTTCCCAGAACGAAGCACTTCTCGTAGCGGTATTTCGTCAGCTCGAAATGAAGAAGCTAGACTACGAACTCCTCGGGAGAGATCTTGGCCTCTCGAGACAAGCAGCAAGGAAAGCAGCAAGGAACAGATGGGTTCGATTCGAGGTCAGCATCCCTAACGCTGCTTTCTCAGCATCTTCGAATATGTACCAGCAAATCTTGCAAGGCAAAATGCCTCAGTAGATCTTATAGTTTTAAGACTGATACTTCCATACAGGCAAAGATCATGCAATCCGCAAATTGCAATACTGCGGCCCCCGACAACAGAGACCCCGCCATGCCACAGTCTCCTCCTCAGACTCCTTCCCCGAAGAAGAAGAAGAAAGCTGGTACAGCCAAAGCAAAGATACCGAATGTGAAAAAGAGAAATAGGGCCATGAGCGAAGGGAGTGATGATGTAGGTTTGCACAACAAGAGGGGAAGCGAAGTGCAGCCGGAGGTGGAATTTGGAGAGTACATCGAGGCAGAGACGAAGTTGGATGAGGACGCTGGTATCGCTGCACTGCTTGATGGGGGTGAGTTATGGTGATATCGCAGAGGTTTTCCCGTTTTGACGAACAAATACAGAAATTTGAGCGATTATGACGCCGGCATATGGAACCATCAGCAGTGATCAGCAGGATCTTGTTCTCTTGAAACAGAAATTTAACATCAATCTCTGATTTTCTGAAATTTGTACTTCTGTCTTTGCAGCCTCGAAGCCGTTCAGCCAAAGCTCACTCGAAACTTTGGCCTTGGTAATTGCAGACAAAACGTATTCGCATGTTCCGCATGGCCTACATGCTGTTGCCTAATATTTGGTCGTCAAGTCGGAAATGATCTGTGATAGACTGGGCTGCTGACGAAGTCTATGTTTGCTCGAAACCCCTCGGAATGCTTTAATGCAAGCGGCAGTTTACAGACGCCAAATCCTGCACAGAATCTGGTCGAAGTTTTTGGCCCGATAATAGTCTATTAAACATGTGCAAGAGAGGAATCTTTCCTTAACAGTGGTTGATGTCCCGCTGTTAGCTGGTCCGGTTATCCCACCACCTCGAATATACACCAACGAAGAAGATTTCAAACCTCACGAGTCTTCCATCGACAATCTTATTTCTTCTACTATCAATCAAGCTCTAACCAAAGCTTCACAATGGCTTCTGAGAACCAGATCATGGCAGCTGTCCTGTCCCAGCTCTCGGTCACAAAGGTGGACTTCCAGCGTTTGGCTGATGACATCGGTCTCTCCAACTCCGAGGCAGCACGCTCTCGATGGCGTCGCTTGAAAGTAAAGCTTGACGACTCTGTGACTGCCACTTCGATCTCCAGCCCTAGTAAGCCCTCGGAAAGAAACTCATCGATGGCACATGCAATGAAAAAAGGACTTTGCTAATTCGGGTTTAGTCACCTCGCCGTCTGCACGAAAGGACGTTGCAGAGAAGAATGGCAACGGGAAGCGTACACGAGTCGCAGATAAAGATGACATTGAGGATGACGACAATCATAATACAGAGAAGAAGGGTGTTGGAAATGACAAGCGGTGTAGGGGCAGGCCAAGACGGGCTGTGGTAGAGAAGAGCAAAGCCATTGTGCCCGATGATGATTACGAAGAGGAAGTGGAGGAGGATGAGGAAGAAGAACAAGATTTGGATGTGCCTCAGGATGAAATTGTTGACGATAATGAGTAAGATCATCGCATAGAGAAAGAAATGTGGTGAGGCGTTCGAGACAGCATTTTCTCCTCACCCTGGAACAGTATTATTTAGCTCAGGAAAGAAGGGCAAATTTGACAACAATACAATGCAAAATGTCTGGCACCTCAAAACTCTCTATCAAAATGTGACTTCTACGTGGTGATTTAACATTTTCTGAGTTCGTCGTCTTCGATAGAAGCGAACAAGCGGTCAAGGGTGGGTCCCGAGACGTTCCCCAGAGAAGACGGGCCGAGAACCTTTTTCCCACAAAATACAACACTGTACGCAAAAACATTTCAAAGAAATTATTTCTGGTATTCTGTGACGATTACATAAGTCCCTGTAATCTAAAATCACTGGGTCGAAAGGCAAAAGAGAAGTCTCTTAAAGAGGGCCGAATTGGGGCTGTTGATATTAGTGTTTGATATTTCAAGAAGTATATCTTCATTAAACTCACATTGAACCCAAGACCACGTACAAGCGTTGATATTACCCAAAGCACGTATTCTACCACTGAACTATCCGGCCAATTGATGTTGGGTTTGGACGACTTACTTGAGAAAGTAAAGCAGTGAAAATTTGAAAAGCGGAGTTTATTGCTAAGCGAAAATGCACGGCTTTGTTTGGGCGACCTCTGAAATATAGCGAGAACGCGATATCTGGGAGAAACTTGCAGTGAACCCATTCATAAGAAGGAAGCGATAATGCATGAAATTGTGGGGAGGTTTTTAAGAGGATGTCGGAACGATCAACTGGATTTCCTTAAACTGACTAACTTATTTCGGGTTCAGCCCGAAGACATTCGGTACATGTTTGTGCGCTGGGCAACACCTCTCGCTCATTCGCCTCGCTTTGACTAGAAGCCCAATAGTATTCAAAACGTACGCAGCCGCAGCTGTGAGAGCAATAGTACTTCTGATGATCAGCCAGCAAGACAAGCTGTGAGCATTTCAGGCAAGGGTATGATGCTGGTAAGACGGTGTGTTTTTTTTTGGCGATTGTGGTAGCTCGGCATTGAACTGGTTCTTTGCAGCGGGAGATACTCACAACGTGCGAACAGCCGCAGAAATAGCTAATAGAACGTCTGAAGCACATTCTAATTGTAGGATTCACAGTTTGTTTTGCGTCAAGTATGATGTGAGTGAGTTGCAGCGTTGCAAAAATTGAAATGGTACCCACATATATATATATATATATACATTGCCCTGAAGTTTATTCACTAACGTATACTTACTTGTACTGTGTGGATTAATAAATCAACATGGGCTGTTCTTAGCAATGTTAACTCAACACACAAAGCCATTGTGATTTCCTGGCCCGAACAAAGGCTTCATCTGCTCTGGAAAGAAAAATCCGATTGATATGAGGATATCTTTTGCCTCATGATTTCTCGCCCCCTCTCACTTCATCTTCCACCCTCTCAAATGTTTTCTCCATCTGTGCCATCTCCACATCCAAGCACTCCACACACGGGATCCCAATCTTCTTTACAACTTCAGCCGAGTCCATCTCATGTGTACTTGGTGTGAAGTAAGCAAGCCTTACACAGCCACAACTGTGTGTCCATGAAACCTTGACATATCCACAGCGTTGCTCTGTGTCTAGACAGTCAATGCATGGATATTCAACCTGTACCAGCGAAGTTGTGATGATGCACGACTCAGAGGTATGCACGTTTGAACAGGGAGTTGTGTGGAGGAGATGCTTGCAACCGCAGGTGAATATCGTGTATCGTTTGATACACATGTTGACTTGAAGTTGGGTGATTGTTTATTGATGGATGGCTAGATGCGGGAGGCAGGGAAGTTGTGTCGTGGAGAAGAAAAACCGTAATTGGTTTATGCTTCGACGCTCTTGTTATGTGAATTCTGTTCATTGTTCTGGGGATGAAGGAAGACTTTTTACTCGCATTTCTTTGACATTTTGCATACAAATCAGAAGTCAAGTGCCACGGTTTTCAAGCTTAACTGCTCTAGGCCTGAGAACAAAGGATGGGACGTCTTTTCCAGGTGTCAAACTCTCATGACTCTTGTTCATTGTATACAGTAACGACCATTATTAGACACATGTAATGTATCAAAGACAAAGAGAAAGCCATTTTGTCCATCTTTGATTCAAAAAAACGAGAACAATGACATTTATTCGTAGGTACATGATTTCCTCCTCGACGGTGATCCCTATACTTTTTCCGTCATCTAAATCAAAGTCCACAAGCAACCCGAGACCAAACAAAGACTAGAAGTTATGTGTAAAAGAGAAATTTGTCTCTTCACGTGCGGCCACACCCTTTACCACAGAGTAATCGAGTGTCAAGATGCGACTCACGCTAATGGCCCTTCGAATGTAACATAAACCAGGCTCCATTGCCCTTGCAATATCTGTTATCGAATATTTCTAGAGGCCGTAGAATCGCAAGGTGGTCGAGGATAAACCACAACGAAGGGAAAGCTACAGTAGCTATAGGTAAATATGTCAGGCATAAGATGATAAGACTCGTCATGTTGCTTGTCAATTTACTCCATCCGAATCTCATTCATCAACATAACTCATTTGTTCACCGTAATTTAGCTCATCATAAGAATGATTTCCGATGCTTCTTCTGCCAAATCATGAGTTCTTGCAAATCAATTATCGTAAAGTCATACCGACCGTCACAAACTTCATCATTCCGCGTAATATCACCAAAGTCTAGCCAGAACATCATGTAGGACACTTAATACTATACAGAAAAATTTAATTACAAATGCAGGTACCAGCCCTTTTAGCTCCGCTCTCTCTAACCATCAAGTTCTGCACCTCTGATCCATGCGTCTCAACACTTCAGCCCGTCTGATGCAATCGGGACATTTTCCCGCACAGGGAGCGATGATTACATCACTTCGAGGCCCTTTGCACTCTGGATGCCCACAGCTGGCGATACGTTGCAGGACGCTGTGCCCACACGATTTGTACTTGAAGAAATATTTGTAGCACATGACTTGAAGTTGGTAGTAGCTACCTGGAAGCCTGTCTGGGTGACGAGGAAGGACGCGGGGTAAGAAGCAGGAGAGATATGTTTACTTGGGCTCCGGATCTGGTCCTGAACCTGGAAAAAGATTCTCAACCATTAAGCTTGCAGCCATTGCTTGACACTTATAGGCCCCTCGGTCGCATTGTTTTATTCTGGCTATGTCTGACAATCAACCGCGTACAAAACAGCCGACGTGATCCTTTTAGAGAAAGGACAATAGCTTTGTTTTGATCCGCCCCACAATTCATGGAAGAAAATTGATTTTTACCGAGAACATTACTAACTGAAACGATTCCATATAGACTCATTGGCAAAATAGAAAAATAGTCGCCAAAATATCAATCTTGCTGCAATTATGCCCTAACTTGCACCAGGATTTTATTGTCAAGTCAAGTTTACGTTCTCGCTTAACAAAGTATCACATTTGCACAGTTCACATAGTTATTCCATAATAAGCCCCTCAAAAGTTTCGTTCGAAAGTTTAATCATCTTGTCAAAGCTAGAAAAAGGCGACACAAGCACAACTTCAACTGGGCCCATAAGTCTGCTCTTCATCCATCTCCCGATCCTCAATCTACCTTCTTTTCATGATCTCCGTCTTCTCTCTCCTCACACACTCGAGGCACTTCCCCGGTCTTCTGAGGAACATCTCGTCGTCTCGATCTGGACCATCACATTCTTTCCATTGGCAAGGAGCGAGTCGATGCCAGATTTTGTGGCCGCAGGAGAAGCGTAGGAATTCGTTCCAGCACATCTTGAGATCTGCGATGGTAGATTTGACTGAAGTGTGTGAGCTCTGGAAGAGAGGTGAATTAGGAGTGTGTAGACAGGAATCGGTGTCTGGCAGTCTTGATGCAGAAGCTAGGAGCTCGAAATTAGATATTTAGCATACTGGATCCCGTTGAAATATGGTCCTGAATCACATTGTTCTGTGCCGCAATTCTGCTGTCGATAAACAAACACGTAAAAACACATCAATGAAACAAGCAATACACCATATTGCCTTTCTTGTGTCCTCTCGCTTCGTGTGATTGGAATAGGAAATCTGCTGTCTTGCGGTACGCCTGATCAGCGAGCACTCTCCTCGCCTTTCTGTTGTGATGTCTTTTCCTCATGGTGCCTTACCGAGACAAACTGCAGGGGTTCTTTGTCCACTCAACACCCTACCCCGTGAGATCCTCCAGTGAATAATAACACCATTCGCTTACAAAGGATCCATTGTTCTCCTTGTTTCAACCTCGCACAGCACATTACTCAGCCTTCTTCTCGTTTCCTTTCTTTCGGCTGATGTTGTCATTTCACTCTTCTGTGAGATGAGTCATGAATGCCTACAGTGCAATAATTTCCCGCCTATAGATAATGGCTTATCCGCTTGTAGCTACGTCTACGAGCCTGGTGGGACTCTAGGACCTCAAACTCGTACTGCCCGTAATGTAAACCCGCTAGCTGAAAGACTGTAGCGTTCTTAACAAAGGCTTCCCAAAATCGATATGTATCGAAGTGGTCAAAAGCCGAAGTTCAAAATGTAGACCGAAGTGGGGCTTCCAAACGAACTTGAAGAGTCTGAAGTCTAGAGGACACATTTCGTGATCTTCGTTGTGGTTCGGAAGGCCCGATGTGTAAAACATGTAAGTCTGTATGTTGTAAATATCGACATTCTTCAGAGATCCTTTGCTGTCCAGTATAGAGTCTGCTGAGCCCTTTAACAGAAGGGATGGGTTCGCAACTAACAATTGCATGTCAGACGCGTCATCCACGGAGGCAGGCATGGTAACATCCTCGAGGCAAACGCTCCAAAGTGGACTAGTGTCACATTCCGCGCTTTCCCGGATATCACTTGCTTCGATGGCCGCCAATCAACGTCGGGATGAGCTACATCTGGCGGGTCTTCGAGCGTCCTACTATCGTTATGGCCATGGCCACTCCTTCCGTTCCCGTTGGCAGATTTCGGATCTATTGCCATGAGATGCTGATAAGCGTTCAACATCGCCCGTGTCTCCCAGACGCCGCTGACTTGTGAAGAGTCTGAGTGCTTGGCTATTGTACCCATTGTTTCAAGTTCATTTAGAGACTCGAAATTCCTTGATTGTCTTTCTTCCTTCCTTCATTTCTTCTCTCTCTCTTCTTTGCTTCAATAGCTTTCTAGCGGACAGTAATGTCCCCGATGTAAGAATTGAGATGAAAGATGAGCCCGTACAAAGCCAATATGGACATTCTTTCTTCCTTGCTTTGTATGCATTATACCCCCCACCAAGCTTTATACCAGAACCTTTGACCCGCCTCAAAGCAGGCAAGCAATCCAGGACAATGCTATTGAAAGCTATATGTACTCCCTCCTCCTCACTCAATCTATCTTTAAAACTCCCAGAAAAGTCAACAAATCGAAAATCCCAACCAAACCAAACCAATCCAATCCAATCCAATCCAATCCAATCCAATCCAATCCAATCCAATCCAATCCAGTCCAGTCCAACCTATCAAATCCAATCCATTTCAATCCCGATCCAAGCAAAAGACATACCCAGGAATACCTACCTATCCAAACAAGATTACAATCACACACAGGAACCATACGTACATACACTCCACACACACATCTGATACCCCCAAAATGTGCACAGAAGAGCACTACCTCTTCACCTGCAGACACACCCTCTTCCGCCGCGACAGGACATGTCTCGCCTTACCCGCACATTGTGATGGTGAGCGCGAGGGACGATTCTATACGCATTGGCATGCGCCTTGTGAGGCGTGTCAGCGAGCTGCTTTATCTTCTTCCTCACCTTTAGTGTCAAGGCCGGGGGGTGCGAGGATGGGGAGTGAGTCTAAGGGTAAGAGTGGGAGTATGAGGAGAAGGTAAGTTGAATATAGTAGATAGAGGAGAGATCTAGCTGGCGGAAGGCGGAGAATTGGAACTTTTGTTATTGGTCAAATCATGAGCGGTTTTTAGGTTTCAATGATGAGAATGATGATATGAATAGTAAATAGAAGTGTTGTGATTTGGGAATGTTTACGTGTCATGACTTGTGATAGATGTTTTTGCTTTGCTTGCTAAGCGAATATCAATACCCCGCCCGCTCCCTCCTCTTTACCCCTTCCCCTCCTTTCAAGCACCATCCCTCCTCAGAATTCAATAACCTAATAAACAAACGCCACCTGCGTCAGAGGCAACGTCACCGCCGGCTCAGCCGTCATATGAACCCCATCAGCCTCAACCCTATAACTCTCAGGATCAACCTTCATCTTCGGTCTCACATCGTTAAACTTCATATCCGCCTTCCCAATGCTCCTACAATTCTTGACGGCTTCGATGCGTTTCTTGAGTTTATAAGAGGCAATGTTGCCGCTGGAGATGGAGGAGGCGGATACGAAGAGGATGGAGGTGGAGGGGACGAGCGGCGCGAACATGGGGCGGGCGATGATGGGTTGAACGGTGGGGATTGACGCGTTTGGATCGCCCTAGGAGGATTCAGTAATGAGTAGGGCCCCTGAGATGAGGGATGATAAAGAGGGCGGGGAAGGAGAAGGAGGAGGACAAGGGAAAGGAGCGGAAATACCATCTGCGCATAAGCAATCAATCCACTTTTCACAACCGTCATCGGCTTCGTCCCAAACCAAGCCGGATCCCAGACCACCAGATCCGCCAACTTGCCCACCTCCACGCTTCCAATGACATGACCCATGCCTTGCGCAATTGCAGGATTGATAGTATACTTACTCACGTATCTCTTGACGCGGAAGTTATCTGCGTCAGTACCCTCGTCTTCGGGTAGGAAGCCGCGCTGTACTTTATTCTTGTGCGCTGTGTTCCACGTACGGAGGATGACTTCGCCGCAGCGACCCATGGCTTGTGAGTCTGAGGACATCATGCTGATGGCGCCGAGATCGTGGAGTACGTCTTCGGCGGCGATGGTCTCGGCGCGGATGCGGGATTCCGCGAAGGCTACGTCTTCAGGGATGTTCTTGGAGAGGTGGTGGCATACCATTAGCATGTCGAGATGCTCGTCGAGAGTGTTGCGGGTGAATGGTCGGGTGGGGTTGGTTGATGAGGGGAGGACGTTGGCGTGCTCGACGACACTTATAATGTCTGGAGCGTGGCCGCCACCAGCGCCTTCGGTGTGGTAGGTATGGATTGTGCGGTCTTTGATAGCGGCGATGGTGGATTCGACGAAGCCGGATTCATTGAGTGTGTCTGTATGGATGAGACACTGAACGTCGAGTTCGTCGCAGACTGTGAGGCAGGAATCGATGGCTGATGGAGTGGTTCCCCAGTCCTCGTGCAGCTTGAGACCACATGCTCCAGCAATAACTTGTTCTCTCAGCGCCATTGGAGAGCTGTCATTTCCTTTCCCTGTGATTCCAAAGTTGACAGACAGGGTATCACATGCTTGAAGCATTTGTCGCATATAATTCTTGCCTGGCGTGCAAGTCGTTGCACTCGTCCCAGCACTATTTTACCATTAATGAAAGTCAATAATAGTCGTCCGAAATCATACCTAGGACCAGTGCCACCACCAAGCATAGTCGTAATACCAGACGCAATCGCCTCATTAACCTGCTGCGGGCAAATAAAATGTATATGAGAGTCAAAGCCACCCGCCGTTATGATCTTTCCCTCACCAGCAATAACATCAGTGCAAGACCCAACAATCATATTTGGCGGCGAAATCCCTTCCATCACATCCGGATTTCCAGCCTTTCCAATACCAACAATATATCCATTCTTGACACCAATATCCGCTTTATAGATACCGGTCCAATCGACAATCAAAGCATTGACAATCACCAGATCCAAGGACACTTCGTCCGAAACACCAGTCGCTTGTCCCATTCCTTCACGAAGTGTCTTGCCGCCACCAAATTTACACTCGTCGCCGTAGGACGTCAGATCTTTCTCGACCTTGATCCAGAGATCCGTGAAGCCCAATCTAACTTTATCACCGACTGTAGGACCAAACATTGTCGCATACGCCGCTCGATCCATCTCGAATTCACTGATATGTGCCGCATCGCCAGCCGGTTCAGGCGCATGTGCGAATCCACCTTGTTGGAGCTTCGTTACAATATCGTCGATTCGAGAGGGATCTACTTCGCCTGTCGCTAGATGATTTCCTCCACGGATGATCTTGTTTCCCCCAATCTCAACCAGGGTGACGGTCTTTGTATCTCCAGGCTCGAAACGAACGGATGTTCCTGCTGCGATGTCGAGGCGGTATCCATATGCTTTCGCGCGGTCGAATTCGAGCTGGGGATTCGTCTCGATGAAATGGTAATGCGAACCAATCTGTTTATCCCATTAGCCAGTCTTCCTCACTTCCCCTCTCTCTCCTTTTCAATCCCTCCCTCCATTTCCCTTTATCGCCCTTCCTGCAACCCAAAACCAAGAGGAATCCAAACACACCTGTATCGGCCTATCCCCCTTACTCTTAACACTCAACCTAATCCTCCTCCTCCCCTCATTCAACTTAACCTTCCCCGCGCCCTTCACCACGACAACCGCCCCCGGCATCCTCAACCCCTCATACTCCTCCTCCCTCGGCAACGCAAAAACCTCCACCTCCCTCTCCCTCTCCATAACCGGCAGAAAACTACCATATAGCGCCTTATTCAGATCGCCATCATCGGTACTGATGGGATGGTGTACGGTGACGAGGTATGTGCCGGTGGGGAATGTGCCTTCGACCATGATTTCTGTGAGCGTCGAGGGCACGGAGGGCAGGACGTGGCGGCGGCCGAGCATGGTGCTGCCGATGGACATGAGGTCTGAGACGGTGTGGGCGCCATCGCGGATGAGCTGTTGGGTTTGACGGTATTAGTATATCTACTCGTATGCTTCGCGATGCAATGTGCGCGCAGGAGTATCGGTAGTCCTGGAAAGAAGAGGAGGTCGAAAGGCGGGGGAGACATGTAAATGTACGTACCTCTTGCAGATTATTCGCGATCAAAGCCTAGCAGTCGCAAACAATATCATCAGCTCCAATGCTACATGCAGTTCTTCTTCACATGTTTCTTCCAATGCACCCGAACCCTTCTGCATTGCTCCCTCCATTCGACAGCGTAGGAGACAACGAGGACTCACGCAAGCCTCCGAATGATTCAACTTCACCCCCCTTGCAAGCCTCCTCTGCGCCAACAGCCCCAACTGAGAAATAACGAGTTTATCGAGCTATGCGACACGAACACGGTCATTTGTTAGCAAGTCAATCTCCAATTACAATTCCCAATCCTGAGTGGTTTTCCCCTCTCCTTGGTCTCTACCAGCGGCGCACCCCGCCAGTTCCGTTTACATAATTGAAAACCCAGGGACGCGATGCGATGCTCTGCAGTGCTAGCAGCCTTGGAACAAGGGGCAGAAGGCAGAACAGTAACGTACCTCCTTGGGAACGAGATGCATCCTGACAGAATTCTGTGCCTGGTAGTACAGACAGTCGCAGGGAGGGTCTGGAGAGCTTCAATTGAGTTCAAAACAAAAAATGAGCTGTGGTCTGATGGAATGCTGTGCTGTACAGTACCCCGCGCTTGCGCTGCGATAACAGCCCTGATGCTGATTTTTGGGCAGGGATGTTGATAAGGAACAGCCATGCCATTGCCTTGACACCAAGAAATCTCGAATCTCGAATCTCGATTCAGGTCCCAAGCCACCGACCTAAGGTACCAACGGAAAGGAAGTCTAGCCAAGCGAAAGGCACTCGAAATTCAGCATAGTATTCGTTTATTGATCGATTGATTGTAAACATGTGTTTTCTTCATTGATTACAACTCTCCTCTCGTATGCCTCTCATATTACTCCCTGATCAGTAGAATGGAGCTCAGTACAAAAAGTACCAGTTGGCGGGTATATCTTCCCATCCAATAATACCACCTCCAAGAAAACCAGCCACTTCCCTTTCCCCGGTCCCGACTCTACATTCAGGACTCCTCGCCGATAAAACTCCAAATCATCCCGTCCGATCCCAAGGTATTTTGCAAACGCCAGCGAATCGCTCCGCCCAGTAATGCAATGCAAACGCTAAATGCAAATCAAACAATTCATACGACACCATTCGCATTGAGACTTCTCAAAAGCCTGGAAATGCCTTTGAAAGATTCTTCCGCCCTGCAGAATGTTAGGTTCTTACTCAAGATAACACCAAGAGGATATGACTTACACTTCGATTGATGCCTCTCACTGACGAGATCCGGATCTCGTATGGGAACCTGTCCAGCTTGCAATTCCCGAATCCTCCGCTCAACCAAATCCTGCCTCGAAAGTTCCAGACTCAAAGCATCCGGTTGATCACGCCCAGTCCCGGGATGTGCCACAAATACTGGTTGTGGCTGCCTAGGCAATGGCTGTATTGTTTGCGGTGAGCTCATGAGGTTCCTCCGGATGTTTGCCTTGAGATCTTGTAACCGCCGACGGGCGCCGTAGGCCTCGACATCAGGCTCTTCCTGTGCAGGAACTCGCGACCTGATCCGCCGAAGATTGCGCTCCCGTCGAACCATCGCATTCGTAATTATCGTCGGACAAGAACCAACTGGCAATGCACTCTTCTTGCACATCGGGCATAATGAGCTGTTGCTGGAAAGGAACGTGTCTATGCATTCTGGATGGAAGATGTGACCGCAAGGAAGCTCTCGAATCTCTGAAATCCCAGACTCGAAGTCCTCTAGACAGATAGCACAAGTAGGTTGAACGTACGGAAGAAATCTATGGACGAGTGTTGACTCGGGTATCGGAGCCTTTTCGTCGATTGGGACGAGTTCGGCAGTGGGCAGCTCTTTTGCGGACATCATGTCATATATCCTGGAATCAGATCCGATGACGGTTGATGCTCCGCTGAAATCATCTCGATGGTCGATACTGACGAAATGTTCCTGTTTCTGTGGTGATGCCGGCAATGATTTTTCATCCTCGGAAACGTAGATGAATAATGGTAGACGATCGATGTCTTCTTGTGGTACTCGAAGGCGTTTGATTCCAAGTGCTTCGAGATCTATCTCGCCATTGGCAACTCGCCGACGTAGAGATTTACGCCTAGATCTCTGAACGAAATGCATGAGACCAGATATCCCTCCGAGACAAATTACAGCAACAGCAATGACGACCAGGAAATAGACCCAGAGTGTAGGAAACACCGTTTTGGTGCTCAACCCTATCTCTGTGTATAGCCTGACATAGTCTCTGACATCGACATCAGGAAGTTCCGCGATTTGGTGGCCGTATGGTACTTCAGTCATATTTCCAGAGTACAGACTCAGTTGGTGCATTAACGTTGAGCCGAGGGCTCCAGGTACGGCATATACTGGGAATTGATGATGCGTCCTCCACGCTCCTCCGTCTTGGAGATCCCAAGCCCCTGAGCTGGATTCTGGAGTCGTTGTATCATTCCCAGGTTGATAGAATATCAGAGCTCGTACTGGTGCCATGCGAGCCGCAGCCATATATTCGAAGGTACACTCGACATTGATCCATGGGGCGAGTGCTACGAGCGTGAAGTCGGTCTGAGGGAGGTTTGCTGTTCGAGTGACGTTGGCCGGGACATATTGTTTCGTGAGATTGTAGCATGTGTCATCAGCATTGAGGTCGGGAACGTAGAGAAATCCACTGATGGTTCCATCCTGGTTCGCATTCCGCGTGGAGAGGGTTTGGAGGTTCTTGTCGGCGAATTGCGTAAAGGAGACGTTTGGCTTCACAACAGCGTCAGCGTCAATCTAGGCTCATGTCCGATGGATACATGCAGGCAGCACAGTCCCAGGTTAGTTACATACCCGTAATTGTGCCACGAGGGAATCATCGTAACCTGTATCACTCCATTCGTCGTTGGGAAACAATAAACTGGTTGACAGTCAGCGATGCTTGGCTGGCGTTTTCCATGTCTTGGAGTGCGCGGTCGTTGTCGTCGGGCGCAAAATGCAGAGATTTCTATCGGATGCCCGGCACAGGGCTGGCGATGACTCGATGGAAGCGTAGGGGTTGAGAGAAGGACTCGACTTACACAAAGGTCTCGATATCATTGATAGCTATCATAGGGACGGCGTCAGCGGGGTTGTCATGAACGATTGAATAGAGATGATGAAGCCAAGATACCAAGAAATTGCCCAGGCTGATTGCCAAGGAGCATCACGGGAGAGTCAGGGTGACAGGGCACATACACATCTTTGGACGGCCATCAACCCTTCCTGTCTCTCAACAGGAAGGTGCAACCTTCGGATATTTGTGATAGGTACACAACACCCTTCTCGCTTCAATATGATCGTGTATTTGATAATATCCTCTCCCACCCGGCGTGTTGAGATAGCCCTCGAATTGATGGGTTTGCCAAGATAAATTGAAGATTGCCAAGAGCGACAAGAACGACAAGCTTTGTGGACAGCTGATGTGCGTTGGCTGACGAAGACCCCTGAGTGAGGGACTTGTTTGACTGGCTGGCGGTCAATAGTCTTTCACGCTAGGGCCGAACCGAGACTTGTTCTGCACCAGATCTCACGATGCGAGTAAGGTAACGATGAGAAGCTGAACTCCTGATTTGTATACGACTACAGACTTCATTCAGTCCGATCCAACATGTCTTCATGAAGATGAATCTTGTCACGAAATTGTTCTGTTTTAGAAGCATTCCAAGGTTCTTTCCATCCGAAGATCCCCTCATTCGGCAATGACGACACGGGAGCTGACTTCCGAGGACCATACCGAATCTACCGATCTCCGTACTTTCTCACAAAGAATCCTCCGTAGGGTGAGGCTGACCAGGCGACATGATACGAGGATCCCTTTTCTCATAACGCACATAACGAATCATTGTGTGGCCAAGGGAAAGCTACCGAGCTCAAATAAGGTGCTGGGAACAATGGTACGATACCTAGTTGATTGGTTGGATTGCTCGTGACGAGAACCAACACCAAAACAACAGGATGACCGATGGTCCGAAAGAGAAATCCGCAGCGCAATGGGTTGACTTCTGACGATCAGTTCACTCCTTACTTGACAGCGAACATGAAAGACGTGTAAGCGGAAGACAGGCTTTGTTTCGACATTCTCGGTCCAAGTCCAAGGTGTGTCTACCTTCTTGAAGTTGAATTCCCCTCATATCACTCGAGGCACAGGGTCATTTTTCCAATGCTGACTTACCGCCGGATCGAGGCGGCCTGACCTTCTTCGCAGCAAACAATACCAAGAACAGACGGTACAATACAGAAAGCAAGTCAGACCGCAGATGATACGCCTGTCGCTGATGGCGCTTGTTGCACGGGCACTGCTTTCCCCATATACCGATATAAGTATCCTTCTGTCGAAAAAAAGATAGGTCCGAAATAATCATGGCATGAGTGGGACTTAGAAATGGCCGCTGACCGGTATTGAGAGATCAGAACTTGGTCAAAGTACGACGACGTCTTGATGCCCGCGGCAGTCGACCAAGGCGAAGAACGAAGCACCGGAGCCCACGATATTTTCCATAAAGTATGCTGACCTTCGAAGACGCTTTCAAAATAGTGTCGCGCGAAAGAGTAGCTTCGTGGTAGAAGGAGAGGAAGATTAATAACATTAGGGTAGAGCTAGATACTGTGTCAGCCGAAGGAGAAGGCATTGTGGGATAATCATGAAGTATAAATCAGTGAAGAATCAACCAGGGATGAAGAACCGTGCCCCAAACGACGGAGGATTGATGAATCGTAAACATGTTATTATTGAGCTGCTCGACGCCATTACTATGCCCTACCAATCAGATGTTCTATGCCAGGAAGAGCACATACGAACTTACTTCCCCGATCCACGAAGCTCCCCTCGATTTTCGATCTCTCCCACCTGCATTACGTCGTTATTCTTTTAATCTCCACAGTCCTCTTTTTCCTTCTTATTTTTGGCCAATTCAAATAGATGCCATCCCGTCAACGTTCCGGCATGCCTTCACTGAGAATCGGTCTTTGAAGACCCATGCGCGGATCACTCTGGGATGTGTTATGGTATCCATATGGCGGTGTCAGGCCCAAGAGCACAGTGTCAAATGACGAGGAGGTGGAAGATAATGTTTTCCATTATTGGAAGGCCATATATTTCCTGTTGTTCTACCTGCCTTCCAGCCTCAACGTTGACTTTGCGAGCTGTTGATATTTCGTAAGAGTTAAGGACTAGGATCCAGTTCCTCATGTTCGGGGCATCAATGGAAGAAGCTGGTCGAGGTTCTTTGGAACCACTCTTGAAGGAGAATGATCTTCAGGGCATCTCCCGACATCGTCGATGGCGGCTGCCTAGTGTTGTCCAAAACCCTGATGTTCGAAGCGTTGATCCCTTGGATATCTAGGAACCCTTTCCGGTCGGCACAGCAGAAGCCTTCTATATCAGCCCCAACAAGACCAGATCTTGACAGATCATCAACGTAGCCCTCGAATTTCTCTCCAAGTTATCATTGCCCTTTCCCACTCCTCTTCCGTCTCCGGCTTGACAATCCACTCCTCTCTCAACGGCGTCACCAGCTTCCCCTGAAGTTCTTCAACAGCACGCCTCAAAACATCTTCATCATTTTCTCTACCTCCTACGTGCGCACGCAGGTGTTCCAGCGCCTCGCTGCCCCAAATCCCAATCAACGGCTCGGAGACTCCATCTTCTTTGACGAAACACGTGACTGGATCTTGGTACTCCAGAACGAGTTGTTGTAACGCTGGCGGCGGTAGCAGCGGGAATTCACAGCTCAGTACTAACCATTTAGTATCTGGATCGATCGCATGCGCCGCAAGGAGGCTGTTCAGTGGATTATTACGAGATTCTCCAGTTCCTGCTTGATTCGAGATGATTTCGAGTCTGGGGATCCGATGAGGGCTTTCAGGGTCATCGTCGGCGTGGTCGTGTGAGGGGAAGAGAGGACATGGGTCATCTAGACGAAACTGGATCTGTGATATCTGGCTCTCGTGTTGTAGTGAGATGTAGATCGTGTCTGCTAAGGGGACAGCGCTGTGTAGAGTTTGAAGGGCGTGCTCGAACGCGAGAAGTCCGTCTGGGAAAGGCTGTAGAGCTGCATTGGCGCCTGCGAAGGAGTGTTGACCGTTTAGTAAGGGAAGAAGGTTTATGACTGGTCCTTCTGAGTCGTAATCCATGGTCAAGTTAGTCGTGATCAAGGTTGCCATAAAGGTACAGAAGTTATAGATCAAAAAGAGTAAGCAAAGATGGAGTGGGAGCGCCAAGGCTTTACTTGCACACTAAGCAGACCACGTGGGACTGTGTTTATTCGCGACCTTTCTAAGCGACACATCAAATCGCTTATTTTATATTATTTACTTCTTTCTTACAATGAGACACGTTATCCGAGGCTCTAGATGTCATCGCCATTGTGCTGATTTTGATCTCGTCATATCATTTCCTCATCCTCAGGCCCCATCGCCATCTCATACAGCATAGTCAGGACGTGTCTGTGAATCCCCACCTCATTAACCCTCTCAATCAATCCCCCAAGTTCCTCTCGCGCTTCCCTCTCCAGATATCCAAGTCTCTTACATCTGGGGATAGCTCTAGCAAGAACCTCAAAACAATCACGGTAGACTTCGGCATTCTGCCATCGATCAGCGAGGATGGCAAGCACGGAAGTGCAATCGCGGATTGCGAAGTCCGCCTCAGGTGGGATCTGGATCGCACGGGCCCAGATTATATAGAGTATTGTAACCCCGGCCTGGAATTGGGTGATGACCTCGATGGGGACGATTAGCGAGGGCTTGAAGGAGGGCAACCAAAGCTTTGAATGGAGATAACTTACGATCAGCCATGGCTGAGCAACCTGACGCTTCTTTTGCAAAGCGCGAAAGGTCGTACATGCGTTACATCCAGCTTGAAAAGCGACATCGCTGATCTTTGAGTTGATATTTAGACGGGAGGGGCGACAGAGAGCTAGCTTTGAAAGTTGCTCGATAAGTCTCAGCCATAGTGGACTTTGATATCCTTCTGTGGCAATCAAACTATGTGTGATCCTTCAGCACGTCTCAAATGACCCCGACAATTTTGCAATTCGTCTTACCTGTGTGAATATATCTCCGCCGCCCAATTATCGATTTGTATCAGCATGCTGTCCTGCCACTCAGGGGTAGCCCCACCCTCAGTCGGTACTGCGTGCATGGTATGGAGACAATATGACTGGATGAGCCGTATCTTACACGTGTGTGTGAATGTTGTCAATGTTGGAAGAACGTCCGGAATCTCGCTAGGTGATACATCATCAAGCCACGGCATGTGACTCTGACAGGGTAGCTCTGCTCGCTCAGTGTACAGTGTTGTGGAAATATAAATGTCGGCAAGACTTGACGGCACATCTAAGGCCATACTTACTGCTCTATCGAGTCTGTGGGTGTATGCTGTCAGTCAAATTGCACATGAAGCATCTAGGGAAAGCTTCTGAAGTCCGTCCGACCGACTTGACGATTAGCGAATTCGAACTCACATATACGCACACGACCAAGCCTTTATTTTCATCTGGCTTTCCTCGTCGTCCAGATCAGGAAGCCGGTGAAAGCCCTGCAAGCTTGCGAATCTGATGATAGCACCACTAATGTGTGAAATTCTAGCCGTCGACTCTGAATGCAGAGCATGCATTGCCGACAAGAGCATGGCTTGTAGCCTGATGAGAGGGCTAGAATGAGTACTTCTTATAATTGAATCCTCACTTTGAGCCTGTGACTTCAGATCTTGATGTTGGTACCGAGGTGCAGTATCAGACTTAGACTGGATGAGAGAGCCAATGGCAAATATCTAAGCGAGTGTCAGATCAGCATAATTTTCAAGTTGAAAGAGGAACGAACCATCTTGACAATGAAGGCTGGCCACCCCGCTATTGGTTGATGAGGAGGAGCTGTCTTCCACTCTGTGTACCATTGTCCACACTCTTTTATACTTAGAAATGGATACTGCGGATGTATGAATTGGAAGTAAATTCTGAAGAACGACGCTGCCGTCGTGGTGGGAATGTCATCCATTCCTTCAGATCTAGAAACAGCTACCTGAGAAGGCATGGATACGTTCTGACCTGATCTAGGAACAGAAGAACTGGCTGCGGCGACAGGCGGACTCGCTTGATGCACGCCCGTGTTGTTAAGTTGCATCGGCATATTCATCATGGACGGTAGATGGGTAGGAGTTTGAGGCGGCTGCCACTGCCACATCCTCTCAGATTCCGGCGACGTCCCCACGAACCCGTCGAATCCAGATGTCTGCTGACCCTCGAAATCTTGCATAACTGGTAGTGGAGTTCCGAGATACTGAGTTCGGACATTGTCCAAGTGGTCTAGCGCAGATCCCGGAAATCGTTCGTTGAGCGTCTGCTCTAATATTGCAGCGTGGTTCTCTAGAGCTGGGACATATCCAGCGGGATAGCTTTGCATCGAATCAGGGATAACAGGCATGCATTCTGATGATCTTAGCTTAGACTGCAGAAGCGTGATTGGGCACATTGGTCTTCTCACCTACGCCCGCAGCTTCGCAATTATGGCATGGCTGCTCAAAATCACAACGCTGTTTTCGATGTCGACACCGACGGCATGCCTTTTTCTTCCGTCTTGAGGCAGCAGCGGCTCCTGTGTCCGTTGGACTGGGCATGACTGACTAGTTCGGAGCAGCCACGTGATATGGGAGATGATCAGAGGAAGTCTAGAAGGGACGGTGCACGTCCTACATGAGGCAATATAGTTGGAAGGGTTATCTTATCTTGTAGTAGTAGTCGTAGATACACTTTCATCGGGTTGCGGGAGGTTGGAGATAGGAACAATGCGGGGTCAACAAAAGTGGGCATTCTCAAAGTGGGATACGAGAAATGATTGGCTGGGGCATTACAAACACTGCGACAACAGATTGCCAGAGCAGGAGCATGCTTGTTATCACTCGGTTGCGGTCTTCTATGTATATGATCGGGTCGAAGATGTGGGATAGAAAAAGTTAATGTTTCTTAATTCACTCGTGACATATCTAATTACTCTGCTCCTGTCTCATCTGGAAGGAGTTGACAAAACTTCTCCCTTCAGGCTCTGTTCTCAATGCTTGCACCTCCTCACTTCCAGACTTACCCCATCCGCCCCCCCCTGGTGTCTCAATGATGACCTTATCTCCGGTTTGGACTTTGAAATCTTTCCTACCTCCAATATTTACCCATCTCTCACCATCCGTAGGAATTTTCTCCACGAGCGAATTCTTTCCGCTCATGCCAGGCCCGCCGCCAGCCATACCGAATGGCTGATACACTCTCCTCTCACTGACAATCGATGCACTAAGTGGTCTCCTGAATTCATACTCGCGAATAATACCAGTGCCGCCATTGAACTGACCAACGCCCTCGCTTCCGGGGCGCAAGACAAATCGGTTCAAGATTACCGGGTAACGCTTCTCGAGGACTTCAGGGTCAGTGATCCGTGTATTTGTCATATGTATATGAACGCCTGAAGTCCCGTGCCAGCCTTCACCGGCACCAGATCCTCCACAAATTGTCTCGCCGAAGCCGAAGCCGTTGACATCTTTCCCTGTCTCCAAGTCTTTGCCGCCGAATCCAAAAGAAAAGACGTTGCAGTCACCTTGGGAAGCGGCACATGCTTGGAAGGCTTTGATCAAAACATCCGTGACTCGCTGAGAGGTGATTGGGTTTCCAGCGCATACAGCTGCTTGCCCACTCGGGTTGAGGATCGTGCCTGCTGGTATGTTGAAGGTTATTGGGAGCAGGCAACCTTCATTGAGAGGGATGTCTTCGTTGATAAGACAGCGAAGAACGTACATCGTTGCTGACTTGGAGATTGCCGATGGAGCATTGAAACAGTGTAGACCTTCAAGACCTGTTCCTGTGAAGTCGAAATTGGCTGTTTCACCGGACGGGTCGATTGTGATTTTCAGCTGGATTGGCGTGCCGTCATCCATGTGGTCAATCGCTTTTAGAGGTTGTCCATTGAACTTCTTGTATGCCTTCTTCAAAAAAGCCTTGACCGCTGTGGATGCATTTTTCTTGATAGCGTTCATATAAAAATGTACCTGCAGAATGTTAGTACTTCTACTTCGAGATATCAACTTGGGGCTTACCGTCTTGAGACCACATTCCTCGATCAGCGACTGTACAAGTGAGGCACCCTTGGTGTTTGCAGCGATTTGAGCTTTTAAGTCATTCAGGTTGTCACTCAGACTCCTCGTTCCACTGCACCCAGGATGAGATCCAGTCTCGTCGACAAGAACCTTGACAATTTCATCCTCATGGAAAACACCATCCCGCACCAAGAACATTGAGGTTATCTGTGCGCCCTCTTCATACAGCCTCATGCTACTTGCCGGCATCGATCCCGGCAGTATTCCCCCGATCTCAGCATGATGACCTCGCGAAGCAGTGTAGAAGGTAATATTCTTGCCCTCTGTGTCAAAGATTGGAGTGATGACAGTAATGTCAGGTAAATGGGTGCCACCAGCTAGGGGCGTGTTTGAGACCAAGACATCTCCTGGACGCAGATTCTTGGAGTGGAGACTATGTTGGAAGCGCACCGCATGCTCCATGCTACCTAAATGCACGGGGACATGAGGGGCATTGGCTACTAAGCCGCCATCTGGTCCAAAGAGAGCACAACTAAAGTCGAGGCGTTCCTTGATGTTGACGGAAACGCTTGTCTTCTGAAGAGTCAAACCCATCTGTTCCGCAATGCCCATAAAACGGTTGGACATAATTGATAATTGGATCGGGTCTTCGGCTAATGGCTCTTCGGCGACATCGCGACTTGCTGCAGGTGCAGATCCGTCAGATGCTAGATCTATCACTATGTGTGAATGAAGGATTCGTGCCGTAGCAAGAGGCTGGACCACGATCATTTGCGTGTCATCGTAGATCATGGCGGGGCCAGAAATCACATCCCCAGGAGTGCAGTCTTTGAGCAAGAACATCGGAGCATCAGTCCAACCACCTTCGCAGTACACACGAAGGGCTTTCTGATCGTTTCTTGCAACTGGAACCTTCGTCAAAGAGCCCAGCTCGCTACTGATCGTCCGCTTTTTGGTAATTTGGTTTCCGGCGTTGGCACGCCCTCGAACCCGTAAGTTCTCGACTAAAACCTTTCTGTTCGGTAGCGTGAATGAAAACTCCCGCTGGTGTTCCTTGACGAATGCAGCAGCGTAGTCTCCATCTTCAGGCTGTAGGATCATTATCATCGTGTCGGATCCGGTGTAACGAAGGTTGGCATATCGTTCATACGAGATCTGCTCGCTCGAAAATCCCTCCTTGCCGAGCTCTCGGGCGACCTGATCCTGTAGGTTTGCTAACCGTGACTGGACCTCGTCCACTGAAGAGTAGTATTCACACGAGCAGGGCTCGTGTGCCTCTTGCACCGTATCGGCGAGGGCCATTCCGTATGCACTCAGAATCGATGCGTGTTTGTGAACTAGCACCCGCTTGATGTTGAGTCGGTCCGCGATAGCACATGCATGTTGGCCACCGGCTCCACCAAAGCTAGCCAAATTATGGTCACCAGTGTTGTAACCCTTGGATTCAGTGATCTGTCTTATTGGGCGACACATGGATTCATTTGCCACATTGAGGAAGCCCAAGCAGACTTCTTCCACCGAGAGGAGTTTCCCACCTGCCTTGGCTAAATCGCTATTGATGGTCTCGGTAAGCTCTTCAAAGGCTTTCCTCGAGGCAGCGAAGTCCAGAGGCTCATTCTCATTTGGTCCGAAGATTTTTGGGAAATGTTCGGCAGACAGCCGACCTAATACCAGATTCGCATCCGTGACCGTCAATGGACCTCCTTTTCTATAGCAGGCCGGACCAGGATGCGCACCCTGTACGTCAAGTCAGAGAGTGTTCTCGATCGAAGTAGGGACTTGACTTACAGCTGATTGAGGTCCAGCATTGAATAGACCGTTTCGGTAGGTCAGAATGCTGCCGCCTCCAGCTGCTACAGTAGTGATGTCTAGTTGAGGGGACTGAATCGTCACACCAGCAATCACATTCTCCAGAGTATGTGTCAAGAGCCCACCAAAACGCGAGACATCAGTAGAAGTGCCTGCAGTGCGAGTCAGAGATAGAAGGGTTTGTAGGAAGAATGCCACTTACCGCCCATGTCGAAGCCAATACAGGGTACCTTATCCTCCTCATCGTAGCACGTCCGAGAGAAACCAACGACTCCGCCAGCAGGACCAGACAGAATGGCTCTCAAGCCATTAAATCTTTGCCATCCCACCAGACCTCCGTCTGACTGCATGAATTCACACCTAGCACCTCGGGTGCTATCTTCCAATTCCCCAACAAAACCAGATCGGAATCCATCAATGTACTTCTGGACAACAGGGGACAGGTATGCATCTGCGGCTGCTGAATGACCTCGTGAAACTGCTTTAATCATCGGCAACAGCTGCGATGATAGCGAAATTTGGGTAAAACCAATCTCTTTTGCTATTCTTCCGATCGCAACCTCATGGTCGGGAAATGTATACGAGTGAAGGAGCACTACTGCTAGTGATCGGACGCCGGTGTCGTAAAGTCTTTGAAGCCCAGCACGTGACCTTTCGATATCTATCATTTTGTGAGTTTGGTCTTTACTTGAAGGCACTGAAGAGATCGCTTACCGAGAGGTCTCAATATTCTGATGAGTTCACCACCTACGCCCTTGACAACTTGCACGTCATCGACTAAAGGCTCCAACTCAGCTGACGACTTTGGACTTGGATCTTCAGTGTACTCCTCAGGAGTTACTCTCTCGTCGATTTCCAGGACCTCTGAAAAGAGGGGAGAAGCCCTGCGAATGTTAAGATCAAAAAGTTTAGGTCTCGTCTGATCTCCTATCCTGAGTAGATCTTTGTGGCCTTTGGAGACGACCAGAGCGCATGTATCGGCTGATCTTTCCAATAAGGCATTTGTGGCTACTGTGGTCCCCATCTTGATTGAAGCTAGAAGAAGTTGTAAGCTTTGCTCGGATTGTACTGCATTTGATATCAAGGAACTTACCTATTCCACTGGTATCAATAGGTGCGCCTCTATTGAGCTTTTCTCCAGTCACCAGCTCCAATATCCGCCTGATACCTTCCTGCTCGACATCAATCATCTGAGCCACACGTGATAGAGCTTCTGGAGCACTTACTGTTGGGGCATCTTCGTAATTTGAGGGGTCAACACTCAAAAGCTTGACCACAATGTCATCTCTGCCAGGAATATTCGTTGCGATACAATCTGTAAATGTTCCTCCACGATCGATCGCAATTTCAATGCCTGCTTTTGGCGGAACGGGAGGTGGTGTGATGGCTGAAGGCATCTTGATATTCGTGCCAGATGTGATGTATGGTGTCTCCTCAATAAGAGATTCAGAAGAAATGAAGGAAGAGGAGGATTTTCATTGTTGATATACTACAAAATCCATTAGAGAGCGATCGCGGAAGTAGAACTTCGTCGAACGGTGTTCTGGTGGCAACATCCCGTCAGCCTTCTTTGTCGAGCAAACGAGGCTGGCGAATCACGAGAGACGATGACAATATCACTCCAATTGTCAACATCGACAAGGATCCAAGAGTTTGAAGCCCGATGCCGTTAAAGATGGATGTAATGCCGGCCAGCGAAGGTGGGATGTGATGGAGATGGAGTTCCACGCCCGTCGGCGTGTCCTCCGATACAACAACAGGGGTTGTCAGACCGCCAAGGCCTACGATCCAGGGGGCCTGCCGTAGGGAGACACCCTGAATTGCGCTAGGAGCATTATGCCGCAGTACTGGCTGCGAACTCCCCTCCTGCATCATCATCGACGGCCATGATGTCGGCGTTTTCTCCATTGTACTGTGCCTTGAATCTCTAGATTGCATTCATGACATGCATGATGCTCGATGGGTCGTATGCAGATTCTATCATGTCTCCCCTAGAGCGACCTTCGGTCAGAACTTAGTACGACTTGATTAAGGTTGCCTGCATGCTTGTTTGGTTTTCTTTGGGGCTTGAGCAGCAATGTTGGTAAAGGAACGCCTTAGGACGACTCATTTCTTTACATTGTTACTGGTCTGTTTTGTTCGAGTAGACTCTATCTTCACATTTATCCAAAATGCTTTCTCCAATCAATCTACAACTCGGATGGCCTTCGCCGCGTCTCTTCCCAGCAGAACAGCTTGCAGCCGCAACCACAGCCACTCTACTGGACCCTGAAATTGCAAAGAATGCTCTCATCTACGGCCCTGATTTGGGATATACAGTTTTGCGAGAATCCATAGCAAAATGGCTGTCAGATTTTTATCTCCCTTCTGCTGGAGCAATTCCGAAAGAGCGTATAGCTATCACCGGTGGAGCTTCCCAAAATCTTGCCAGCATCTTGCAAGTCTTCTCAGATCCTCATATTACCAAGAGAGTATGGATGGTTGAACCTACATACTTCCTTGCTTGTACCATATTCCAGGATGCCGGTTTCTCGGATAGATTGAGAGGAGTTCCGGAAAATGAACATGGTATCGACATCGACTTCTTGAGGACAGAACTCTTAAAATTCGAGAAAGCAGCAAACAGGGACGTCGCAGAGGGAATGAAACCTTCAGGACAATATTCGAAAGTGTTCAGACATGTTCTATATCTCACACCAACATTCTCGAATCCCAGCGCCAAAACAATGTCGACGTCGGTTCGCAAAGAGTTGCTTACGCTGGCCCGAGAATTCGATATCTTGATCCTCGCAGATGAAGTATATGATTTCTTGCGCTGGCCGACAGAGGTTACCGATTCGTCATCGGTTGAACTGGCACCGATTCCACCTCGTATCGTAGATCTTGACCGAGCGTCAAGTTCAGACGATTCGTGGGGGAACAGTATCAGCAATGGATCATTCTCGAAGATCGTGGCTCCTGGAGTGAGGGTAGGCTGGGCAGAGTCATCTTCTAAGATGACGTTGAGGTTATCAGAAAAGTATGAATGCTCCCAAAGTCGAAGTAATTGCTGATATATGCTAAAGATTTGTCTCTAGTGGTGCGACACGCTCTGGAGGAGCTCCATCTCATCTCACTTCCACATTCTTACATCATCTACTCAGCACTGGAGCTATGCAAAGGCACATCGATGAAATATTGATCCCAACATACCAGTCGAGATACAAAGTCTTGATGTCTGCGATCAAAACACATTTGGAGCCTCTTGGTGTCCAAGTCACAACTGGTGCTCCGTACACAATTCCTGAGCAGGAGAAAGTCGTCGTTCCGGCAGGTGGATTTTTCACCTACATCTCATTTCCTCCAGGACTCCCAAGCGCAAAGGTTATTGCAAAGCGAGCTTTAGATGAATATGCGCTGAAATTTGCATATGGAGAAATGTTTACTGTGAAGGGGGATGCGACGAGCGCTGAGAGGTCGAAGAAAGGCTTCGGAACTGGTGCGAGACTATGCTGGGCGTGGCACGAAGAAAGGGAGTTACAGGATGGTATTGAGAGACTGGAAAGTCTGTTGAATATGATGCTAGTTGAAAATAAGAAACAAACTGTTTGATCATTGTCAACAAATATCTTCTCTGTTGACATCGTCCCTAATAAAGTGGAGCTGCTTACAAAGCCTCGGCTTCATCTCGCCACCTTTACCAATCGAGCTTCCGAGAGATCATGGACGAAGCACAGCAATAAAGATACTGAAATAGAAATTATTGCAGCGCAGGATGGAAGCAGAGAGTTTGGAGAGTCGAGCCTTACGGCAATTTGACGCGCTTGTCAAAAGAGGTGAGCTTTTATGGCAAGCCAACACCCCACGTTCAGTTCAAACAGGTATCTTCAATGTCCGCATTTCAACCACACCTCAACCCCCAATTGCTTTTACAATCACGTAGGCTAAACATTAAAGCAGTTTCATTTCCGCAGCACGCCAAGCTACACCAAGAAGCCCATTCAAAAAGCCGATGACCCAGGCCGCACATCCGACCAAAATGTCTTCTCAGACACCGACCCTGATTTCGTGATCGATTTTATTGGACCATCTCACAAGCTCATTCTCAATAAATATTGTGTCGTCAGACCACAATACGTACTTCATACGACTTCCTTCACGCCTCAGGCCGATCACCTGAACGTCGTTGACTTTGCTGCGGCTTGGAACGTGCTGAGCCGGCTGGAAAGCAGGCATATGGTGATATACAACTGCGGCGTTGAGGCAGGAAGCTCGATTGGGCATAAACATTTACAAGTCTTGCCCAGGCCTGAGAAGGAGGAGTTCGAGTTGTTCCCTGATGCTTTGGGCATTGATGATGGTAGCTATCACGTGCATTTAAGAAGAGACTTGTGAGGCTAATTCGGTGCAGAGAAGAGCGAAGTTCGAAGTCTACCTTTTCGACACGCAGTGCAGCGATTATCGTCGACTCCTGACTTTCCGGAGTTGCTGAACGTCTACGAAACGCTCAAGATCCTGTCGGGAGTTGAGAAGGCTCATAATGTCATTCTGGTGAATGAGTGGATGTTGGTGATTGCCAGATCTTGCGCAAGACAGGACAACCTCGCAGCAAATGCAGCTTCTATGGCAGGTATGGTATGGGTAGCAAAACCTGAAGATATAGAAGACTGGGTAGATCGCGGTCCAATGGAATTGCTGTGTCAATTTGGCGTTCTTGACAAGGAGACGAGCGAGTAACTTGTGAAAGAGGAGTTTGGAAATCGAGACTCGGGCTCTTAGACAGGATTTTTGCTATTGAAATATACTGTAGGTAGATCTAGATATATAAACAGCGCATGGAGTTGCGTTAGACGAAAATTAGAGCGAGAGGCTTGCTGCTTCAGGTGTGGTGGGTCCAATATGGTCCATCCTGGTTAGCACTTTCTCGTGGCATAAGGAGTGAATGTACTCGTTTCTGCAAAACATGATAAACATCCGAACAATGTATCTAAAATGGAGAGTTTCAGAAGACTTCTTTGAGTTGCATCGATTCATGGTCTAGAAGCTAACCCTCGAACCTGTCCTCCTCGACTCCATCCTCTCCAAAAAGAACCTCAACATTACCCCAGCCGCCCAAATCGCGTCGTCGTCGGCATCAACAGCCTTCAATGCATCTGCAAGATACTGATCACTCCACTCCGGTCTCCTAAAAGCTTTGATCGTCTCCCCGTTGATAAAACGATCAAATTCCGCATGTCCCTGATACGTCAGTACCCGTCCCTTCTTCCAAATCCCTTGCAAAGCACAGTGCTTCGATCGCCCAATTGAGTGAAAGCCTTCCGGCAGATTGTGCACGACAACGTGGTCAGCATGAACGAATTGAAGACGGAGTTCTTTTGGACTGGAAGCGTTCGAAGTCACGGATCCAAAGCGTGTCAGGAATGCCGTGGTAAGCATTATGGGATGGACGCCGAGCTCATAGCCTTTGGGGTCTCGAGAGACGACGGGCTCGAAGGGTGTTGAAAAGAGTGCGTTACAAATCAGTTGGTGGCCGAAGCAGGATCCGAACAATTTAATATGAGGATGGGAAATATAGATGTCTATCTGAGTGTCAATAAAACTACTTGAGTTGTGGTGTGAGCCCGGCATTTACTCTTGACGAAGTCCGTAAGTGACTTGATCCATGGTTCAGCATCATACGCTGCCGCAGCTGTAGTTCATTTCAGTAAAGAAACATTCTGCTGACAATGGAGAAGAAGAAACACATCTGAAAATCATAAAATACCTGATCCAGTAATAATTATTCCATCTATATGATGCAGGTCTTCAGAGGTAGGAAGTTCTCCTTGCACAGAATCGTAATTACTGAAGTCAAGCTTCAACTTTGCAAGACCTCGCGTCTTGAGTGCAGCATCTCGTAGTAGAGTTTCGAACACATCGCTATAAAGTCCGCGCTTTGGAAGGACGTCCGGCACGGGAGTATCGCAGTCCAGAACAGCCAGATGCAGACGAGTTGGAGCCATGGACTATCACGTGAGGCACAAGTCTGATGGCACCGCCACGACTTCAAGAGATAGACAGACTGCTTGCTCCTGGCTTCTAATGGGAAATTCTCATGTTGAGAAGTTGAGGCCGATGAACGGCGATGAGCTGGCGGACACTTTGGTACTATCTCGGATCCACTACCCACTCTTGATAGGGGCGCTGTTGACAAATAAGCGAATTAGAGATAAGCGCGGGATTGTATGAACATATCGGGAAAGGAGGGATTTTAAGTCTAATTGTTCGGATCTTGCAATCGGTGACTATGCCGACTGACTGGTAAGGTGGCTAGCTACAGGAGGCGATTGTATCTGTGAGAGCGACGCGGAGGCAGGTAGGCAATGTTGAGTGGTACACGTGACAACACGTGAGATATTCCATTGAAGGCTTGATAGGAAGGTGGACGATTCATCGCACATGATGTCATTTGAACTGGACAAATGACTCTTCACATGGAATTGGAGATCAAATGAAAAACATTTCCTTATAAATTGTTCATAGCTCTACTCAGTTGTCTTTCTCGGGCCAAGCCTCAACGAATTCTTTTCTCGCTGATCTTCCCACCCTCGCCTTCTCCAATATCTCTAACTGCAACAGTGTCCCAAAAAGCATCGCACAAGTATGATCCCGAATAGCTAGGCTTCTCAAATCCATCAGTCATGGGGCTGGTGGCCAGAGCTGGCGTCTGGATTTCCTTGACATAGCCCTCAATTCCTCGCTCTTTCCACAGCTTGGCGAACCTCTCAGTCTGGTAGTTGAGGCCTTGAAGTGACCAAATAGGCTGCACTTGCCACGCAACGCCCATCTTCGCCAAGTCAGACGGGAATGATTCGATGGCTTCAGGGGTGAAACCGGCATTTGGGTAATCATAATCACCAGTGTATCCAAATGCGAAGAGACGATCGGGGAACACTTTTCGGACTTGACTATGGAAGGACACGAGGTCATTCCAGTTTGGCATATCCATCCTAGCCCAGGTAACATCTCCGAGTGGAGCTGCAAGGATCGCACGTTCGACAATGCCCTCTACGCAGGACTTGTAGAAGAATTGGCCCTCACGCGAACGTGGCAAATCCCAGTCGAAGAAGACATCATTACTTACAGTCTCCTTTGCTGCGGCACGTCTTTCCTTCAAAGATTTGATGCCTGATCCAAGTTTCGAGATATATGCGGTGTACTCCTCTTCAGTGGCGACTTCCTTCACTGCTTCGTCAAACGTAAGAAGCTTTGCGCTCTTGATCCAATCCGCGCGTACGACCAAAAGGTTTGGAGATCCGCCCTCGGCTGCTTCTTTCAGTGTCTCTTGCAGACTCTTGATCTCAACCGTAGCTCCACGGACGTACTTGTTGTCTCGAATATCGATGACATCCGTGATAAACTCAGAATGGTCGACATCGCAGCGACAAAGTAGCATTGTATCGGCACTAAACGAAATCAGCAATGGCCAGCTAAATTCGAGCGAACAAAAGTTACCCCATGATATCAATCTGCATCCTCGCTGCGGTCAGACGATCCAGGTACTCGCTGGTTGGCACGACGGTACGTCCCTGCCCGACGGTGAATTTCTTCTTTCCGATCGCTAAGTCATCCAAATGGAACATGGCTACACCAGCTTCGACAAAAAGCTTCGTCATCTTGACAGTAGATGTCAACCCTCCAAAACCCATGTCACCATCTGCCACAATGGGAGTCAAATAATCCCAATTCTCAAGCTCGGCACGGGCTTCCTTTGGCTGCAACATTCCTATGAACACTGCATCAGTGATCTTCCGTCATCTCCGGGAATTTGACATACTGTAATGGTTCTGTCTCTGGCTATGCCAAATCTGAGACTTGAAGATCTTGTCCACGACCTTCGGCACTGTATCCAAAGGGTAGTCACAGCAGTCCATTCCAGGCTCAGAAACCTCGGAGAAGCCGCAAAGAGCTCCAGAGACATACAACGTCTGTTGGTGCTTCGCCATTTGCGAGGCGATGATGGGATCCGTAACACCAAAGGTCATCTCATTCGTTCCATTAACCCGATGTTCGTTGAGGAGATTCCAGAGCTTGTTTCCCATTTCGCTGGAGGCATAACTCTGTGGTAGCAGCCCTCTGAGTGAGGCAATTCTCGCGGCAGAGTATGGTCTGTTTCGATCGTTCATATTAATATGGCAATAGCAGAAAATGACGAACAAAGGCAGTCTTACCGTTGAATATGTGCTTGTCTTGGAGTGTTCCACCACTCCTCGATCTGCTTCACTTTCAAATCGAACTCCGACTGCTCATCATCTAGCGATTGAGTGATCCTAGGCATTTTGATGACTTGTGTTGATATTGGGAATGTGTGACAGGATGTGTGAAGAAAATGTTATAATGAGGAAATTCGAGGCTGGAAGGGAATCTCTCGCAGGTACTTTACTGCACTTACTCTTCCTTCTTCATAGCTCAGCCTTGCGTTGCCATCCCGGACATCGCCCTTAGCTTGTACGAGGATAGCATTACGACCTCTTCTGACACGAGCCAATTGTATGCAACCTCAACCCCATTTACGAAGGACTTGGGCGGGCCCTCAGGCACAACTTCACGGCATCCGAATGGCAGTAGCGGAGCATTGATAATCATGGCGGGCATTGTATCGCGGCGACGCAGATAGATGCCTTCCCGATGTTGTTGATGTCCTGTTGCCATTCTCCCATTTCTGATGGTAGAAGTCGTTGCAAGCTGGCGGACTGCGGACATCTTTGTGGGGTGCGCATGACGCTTGTCCCGATGCATTTGTTTCGGCCTCCTGGCCCGAAATCTAAACTTCTTTGGGTGGAAATCCTTGGCGGTCCCCGACCATCTCCATCAGCTCTCACGCGCCTGACGGCGACAGTGGATAGCCCGATGATACGACGGATGACCCTGTTTTGGCCCCATACAAAGTGATAACAATCGCTGGTTGCAATCTTGCCGCGCCACTGGGGTAGGTCGATATGGCTCGATACAGCATTGTTGAACTGCACAGTCCACGAACCATTGATAGCAATATCTTGGTGCAGCCCAGCCGCCATGCTGCAGAAGTACAAAGTCAGCAAAGACCACCTCGTTTGGTTGAAAATTCGACATCCCTTTTCTCCCTTCATTCACAATATGTCGGACGCAAAGATGCCAGTCGACACAGCCAGCGAGTCGAAAGATGTGGCCCAGGGCCAGATGTTCAATCACTCTGATGGAGATATTGCTGCAGCTTACGCTGATGCCTTGGATGGAGAGAATGCTTACACGGCCGCTGAGGAGAAGAGGTTGAGATGGAAGCTGGATCTCCGGCTGGTACCAATTTTGTGGTTGAACATTACCCTCGCAGCTATGGACAAAGTTACAACCTCGACAGCTGCCTTGTACGGAATGAGAGATGCCACAGGATTGACTGGAAACCGATACTCATGGGTCGGATCCGCATTCTACGTAAGTCAATGTCCATTACGATGACAACCAGGTCAACTAGTATCTCAGCTCAACTCCTCTTAGTTTGGCTACCTTGTCTCGAGTTTGCCTGGCGGATATGCTCTTCAGCGGCTCCCTATCGCAAAGACAATGTCAGTGGTCCAATTCGTATGGGGCATCGTTTTGATCAGTACGGGGTTCGCAAAGAACTTCCAAACCCTGATTGCCCTTCGGATTCTTCTAGGCGCCCTTGAGGCTCCGATCCTACCTGGAAATTTCTTGATACTCGGAATGTGGTATCCGAGAAGGTACCTCATCTAAGTCAGTGTTCGAAGTTCATGCTGACTTGTTCTCCAGAGAACAACCAATCCGCACTGGGCTTATGTATACAGGGCTAAGTGTCTGCTTCACGGGCCCCATTGGGTACGCAATTGGATTCATTTCTGGACCCAACGAATGGAGATATTTCTTCTGGATCACAGGAGCAATGACCTGTGTGTGGGCAATCATCATGGGCATATTTACTCCGGACAATCCAGTCAAGGCGAAGTTCGTCACGGAACGACAGAAGGCGATCACCATCGACAGAATTCGTGCGGACCAAACGGGTGTAGAAAGTAAGGTATTCAAGAAGGAACAAATGATCGAGGCTTTCATGGACCCAAAGACGTGGTTGATTTTTCTTTTCAACATTTGGGTTAGCATACCAAATGGAGGCCTGACAAATGTAAGTACTGGCATTCCTGGGTATCGGATCTGTCGAGCTAACCGAGACCAAGTTCGCACCTCTGATCATCAATGGGCTTGGATACACACCTCAGAGGTCTACTCTTCTTACTATGCCAACGGGTATAATCCAGACTCTTTCGAGTTATATCTGTAACGGAGGTGTATTCCTTTGCGCCAAGTATATTTCAAAACACCAGCTGCGGGGAACTTGGGTCATCTTTGGCTTGATCGTCGGAATGATCTCTGCCGTATTCTTGTATACTTTGCCACTTGATAACCTCAATGGGCGACTTGCGGCTCTTTACATGTCGTACTTCTACTTGGGACCCTACATCGTTGGTTTAGGGATGAGCACAGCCAATACTGCGTAGGTTCTCCTTTCCATTCCATTAATCCCCAACAAGCTAACTTAGTATAGTGGCCACACCAAGAAGATTACCACGAACTGTTTGATCTTTATTGCATATTGTGTTTCGAACATCATCGCTCCGCAGTTTTTCAAGGTGGAACAAGCACCACTGTATCCTTTAGGGATGGGAGCAATCCTCGCCTCCTACGTATTGTCAATCATGACGATACTTGCATACATGGCATATTGCGCATACGAAAATCGCAGAAGAGACAAGCTTGATTCGGCTGCAGGACAGAAGGTTCATCGTGATACCGATTTCAAGGACTTAACGGACAAGCAAAACATCCACTTCAGATACGTGTGGTGATATGTTAGGGAAGCATTGGCTACCCCGCCATGAAAAATTAGTATCACATTCAGCATAGCAATTTTGGAGACAGTCAGATTTTTTTGAGAATTTCCAGATTCAATTCGCGTCTACGTCAGGTCCAGCCCATTGCCACTGCATATTCCCATCAGCTCCCGGCGTTCCTGTCACAACCCTTCACAAGCACTCAGTTTCAACTTCCATTCACTTGTCCATACGATGGAGCAAATACTGCACATCTACAAAGGCTGTTGAATTGTCAGCTCTAGCACCTTTTGTCTGCTCGTATAAAGTACTTACAGGAGCATCGCAGGCCTTCTCGCAGAGAGAGGAAGCAAGTCCAGCAGAGATGAGAGTCTACATTATTCTTGTCAGCTCTTTGAACCCGACAGCTCGTCACTAGTGTGAGGACTCACGCAAGCACCCTTGCAAGCAGTCTGACAGATATCCAAGGCAGTGCCGGAGAGAGTGCCGCAAGTTCTCTTCTCGATAAAGGTCGCTCCCTCGGCGACCGGCGCAGGGGCGGCTGCGACAGCAGCGACGAGAACGATGAGAGTGGCGAAGAACTTCATGATGAAATGTAGAGGTTGGGTCTGAAAGGTATTGGTTGTTGAGATGAAGAAGTGTTGTGAAAAGGATGAACTGAAGTGAAGAATGTAGTTGGCAATGAACTGGAAGACTGAAGAGATGAAAGAAGAGGAAGTTGCTGATGATGATGATACTATTGAGGAGGGAATTCTCTTCTCTTTATGCTGAAGTCTGTTTGGCACGTCAATGTTCCCGTCCTTGGACAATTCCTTCGAATTTTGCTTTCAACGAAGCCGACGATGAGCCCTTCGGTCGTCGCAAATGCTGTTCTCCGAGGTAACTCTGCTACTCCATCTACAAATTTAGAGTTTCTCCTTTGCTTCATGTTCTCCTTTCCCATTCCTCGGTCTCGCCGGTTGCAATTCTCTCCATTAGGCTCGATGGAACATAGACAGGTTTCCCTGCAGGGCTCTGATCCTCGTGGGGGGCTTTGTAGGAACCTCAATTGTGTCTTTGAATAGCTTCAAAACATTGAAGGGGCTGTGATCTATACTCTGATTGGCTTCTGATTCTCCATTCCCAAGTAATCGTAGAAGGTCTATGGATACGACTAGGATCGCAGTATCGCTTTGGCACATATACGCAAGCTAGCTATATCTTCAGAAAAATTGAGGCTACGGAGAATATCTCGCACAAAGTCTATTCGATTGCTTGTCTACACTGCAATGTTGTGTTAGTAGCGAAGCGGGTCTGGGGCTGAGATTTGGCAGATCCCCGGCATAGAGTTTCTAGTCGAAGATCATACAGCCCCACAACATCGCCCTGCTGCACTCTGTGATGCTGGTCCATGTTCGAAGACCAAATCCTTTTTGGAAAGTTTAAAAGCTTAGATTCATGCCAAACATCCCACTTCGTCCTAAAAGAGATGCCGGGTTAAGCCGCACATTGAGGCTTGGATCTGGGTCCAATCTTTGACTGGGTTTACACCGTTCCAACCCTCATCTTCTCCGCACGATGGAAAGATGAAAGACCGAATCAGCCTTGTGTCTCATGCAGCGCTCTAGAAGCACTAGTCCCAGCTTATTGGCGGCCGGTTTCGTGCATGACCTTGCGCCAACCTCGCTTGAGAATGTCTTATATGGAGGCTGTTGAGTCCTGACTCGCTAAACATGTCTTTACTATCGGAACACAACTTATTTTCCCTCCTATAGCACGCTTTAAAATAGGCTCTACGATATTATCTCTAGTCTTCTAAGTCTAAACTCTGGTAGGAAGGTGAGCAAACTCAAGACTCTTCTTGTTGGCTTGCTCTGGAACGACGTATCACAAGACGAATCATCTGGCAGTAAGCCTTGGGAATGAAGTCACTCGACATGCTTCTGAGTGTTCATCGACACTTTAAATGGTACTTTAGATGTACTTTGGTCGAAAAATTTACGTCCGAGTCTCAACCCCACGTTGATACTGAGGCGTCTTGAAGTCGCTTTGTAAGATCACATATTCTTTCAACATCAGAGCGATGACTTCTCAGACTTCAAAAAGCTTCATTGTTCTAGCGTTTGATCCTTCCCAGATTCAAGGTGGACTTGACACTTCGTATCATCAAACATGACAGAACCCACATGGCTTGTTCTGAGGGGTTTCGAGAATTCTGCGAAGTTGGTGGATACGCCTAGTCTATTTGTTGATTCCAGTCCTTATTATGCCGAAGATATAACTTCTGATCTGGGGTCTGGGAACACTCCGGAAGGATCAAGGTTGAAACTATCTTTAGGTCTAAGGATGCTTTACCGTGGCTCCTCTTGCTCGACTGCAAGCGAGGGGTTAAGGAGATTCGGGTCGCTGGCAAATGGGCCCAAGTCAACGGTTAGTCTTGAGATTTTGAAGATATATAAGAGATCACGGTTCTCACGATACTGCTTTCCATCTACCGCCAGCATCTTCAACTCTTTTCATTCATCAACCAGTTCCATTTCTTCAATCAACTTCACAACTTTCATCACTTCACATCATACCCCTCAATTTCTCATTTTCAATTCCTTCACAAAGCCACCTTCAACATGCAATTCATCACCATCCTCGCTCTTCTCTTCACTGCCGTCGCTGCAGTTCCGTCTGGCACGGAGGCTTCCATGCTTGAGGCTAGAGATATCGGCATCTCGGTTGCTCATCGATCAGTTGGTGACACCATTTGCAAGGCTGCTGTACGTCCATATCCCGGACAAACCTGACATTCTGACGACCTGAGCTTACCCTACTTGCTGTTTAGTGCGCCGTTACTTGTAACTCAACTGTTTTGGCTTTGGCCCAGACCAAGTGTCTCGAGATCTGCGTAAGTCTGACTTTACTCAATATTGCGAAAGTGGTTTCTGACTCGACTCTTTGAATCACAGAACGGTGCTTGCGGTAACTAAACTTGGATTATTGGTTAGAGTATGAGGAAACCATGGAGGAAGCTCTGGAGCTGATCAGAGTTCTGAGTTTCCTACTAGTTTGGGCTGGAATACTTGGTTGTGAAGTTGTTAGATAAAAAATGGCACTGGTTGCTCTGAAGTTCTTCACATCGTGATTTCACAAGTCGTATCGTTGATTTCCTGTGACTATTCCCAAGTTTTAGATCGAGTCTGCAAGCACGTCTTGCGATTACTGTGCTTGGCCAGGAACTGCCTCGAAGATTCATGACTCGTAAAGTCGCTCGGACATTCTGGAGTTGAAATTCAGCAAGGACCTCCATTATCTGGCTCTAGGTACCAATCTTTAGATCGAATTTCAATCGACTTTACTCCCAGATTGATTCCATACATTAGACCAGATTCAGCCGCAATCAGACGAACAGATGTCGTCTCATCCCCGAAAGTCAATCCCAGCCCCCTCAAGCTTAGACCCCGTACCTGCGGGTTTCAGGACCCTGAAAACTCTAAATAAGCCTTCCCGCCAGGCAGACTCATGCACAAAATCTCCACCCCAGCAGCTCTCCGGGACCACCAAGACCCAGCAAAAGAAAGTTTCCTTCGGAAACAGAAGCCTGGGCATTGTCATTCAAAGCCTGCTCCCTGTCCGTTTCGAAACTTCCTGCACAAAAATAATCCGATGGGTCTTTGTTCGGTCGATTCGGTCTCCGCAGCAACAGGAGGATCGTCTCATCTTCCATGCTAGCAGGTTGGCATGATGAAAAAGTTTTATATATGTGCGACTGTTCCCTTCTTCTCTATTCCCTTCTCCATTGCGTTCTCATATTGTTTCGACACCTATACCCCATTTCATTCTTCTCATTCTTCGCCATTTCGATTCTTTCTCGAGAGCTGGCTCTCTTTCATCACACTTCCAAATGACTCCCAAATACCACATCCCACTGCGCATCTTGCAGGCTGTCTTCTCTATTGTAGTGCTTGCACTTTCCAGCTATGGTAGGTCAATATCCTGCAAAGTCTAACAATTATGCTGATTTTGCTCTCAGTTGCGTTCATACAGAATCAAACCGGATATCATTCTGCTACACAAATCAACTTTCTCATCTTCGTTCCTACCTTCTCGCTTCTTTCACTGCTCTTTCTAGAGCTCGCGCCTCGACTCGCACCAAAAGGTAAAGAGCCTTGCACATAATCGACCAAAGTCTTTGTGAGGCTAACGAACAGTAGCATCGAATCAATACGTTCTATTCCTTGTCCAATGCCTGGTCGGAGGATTCTACCTCGCAGGCTTCATCGCTCTTTCGGTTTTCCTGGGCCAGCTCATGTACTGCCAAGGAAGCATTTGTACTGCAGCCAAAGTCGATGCAGTGTTCGGAGCTCTCAGCTATGTGGTTTGGATGGCATCTGCAACGATTTTGGGGATCGAAATGTCGAGATTTGGGCGCAGATATGAATCAACTGGGGCAAGCACGGAGAAAGTTTCGGACAACGGGGTTCTGGTCTAAGACTGGTAAAAAGGACGAAAGGGAGCCGCGGGTTGGGAAGAAGGCTACAATGGAGGATATGGACAAGTGGGGAATGACGAAATGATGATGGGATACAGCCACAAGGGCTTGGGAATTTGCTGGAGTGGCCCTACCATCGCCAATGGAGGTCCGGCAGTCTTCAACGTGCCAGCATTGTCTCGGTATGCATGACCAAATTGCATAAGGGGCCTTTTAGGGATTCTTTAAGATTTTGGAGATCCAAAAATGACATCGCTGTTACATCCAAGTCTCGTGCTCAGTTCGTAGAAATGCAACCCCGCACGAGGCATACTTCTCAATCAGTACCAGGATTTTCCGAACCTTCTCGAGGTACTCTCAGTCATTGTTTACTGAGTGCTGCCTGTTACGGGCAACTCACTCGTGATCTCATCGCTCATGTTAGGAAAGCCTCGTAGGGCTGACTACGGCAGAGCCATCCGCTATAGCGCGAAGCGAAGTAGCAAGACGGGTTCTAGCGTCCTTCTAGTCTTCCACCTGACCTCGGATCTTGGGACCCAGAGTCTTGCTAGATAAGATCGAGTAAGGTTGTGGAAGTTGAGGATGTTCTGCGGCTGTTCGGCAGTAACGAAATCAGTGGATGGCGGCTTAGCGAGGCTTTGTTGCTCGAAATTACCCTTGTTCGATCAAGAATTTGAGGTCCAGATTTCAAGTCTTTGCTCTGGTAAAGAGGATTAAGTATGCCCTTTTACCCCATTACCATGATATCCTGAGGATTCCTCAATACAGGCACCAGATCTTAACAACACTTACCATGGACTATGCATACCCCCCCCCCCCCATGCACTCCTACACGGATGAAGTATCCTCGAAAAGGATCCAAGCACACTCTCACATCAATTCGCCAAACCTCCTCCTCAAGTACATCCTCGCACCTATCCCAATTATCCCAACCTAGTAGAATCTTTCCTGCCAAGTTTGGCTTCTACTCAACCAGCCTCTCCGACATCTTCATCGCCCTCTCTTCCAAATCTTCTTACCTCTACTACATCTCCATTTCCTCTCCTCCCATCCTCCTCAGTAATACTAAAGCCATCAAAAAACTGGATACAACACTCTACGCCAGCCCCAGCCCCAGCCCTGAAACGAAGCAAAAGCTCTTCTCCCCTCTCCCTTCAGCACAATTCGCTGGGCCATCCGAAACACCATACATCACACTCGGCACGCTCGATTTCGGGGCTGCTCCCACCGAGAAACTCGAAAGCGAAGGCTTCTCCGGCTTCCGTGACACGACGCATTTCTTCTCGTTGTATCTCCCACTCTCTGGTGCGAGAGAGCGATTCGAGTGGGAAGTTAGTGGAGGAAGGGAAGTGCGGGAGCTAGGTCATGCAAGGGGGGATGAAGTTAGTGAGGGCGAGGAATGGGAGGGCCGTGGCTGTATTTGCGAATGTGAACATGGCTTTGAAAAAGAAGGGGAAGATGAGATTTCTGATGAGGGTAGGAGACGCGTTTGGGAGGGAGTTCGAATTAATGGCTGTTATGTCCTTGGTGGCTAATCTGATGGCGCAGAGGCGAGCGAATAGTTTGGGTTCGTCTGTAATGTTCTTTTGAAGTGGAAGGGCGAGAAGAAACCTGAGCGATGAGGTTGAGCCTGCTATATGTAGTTTTGTATTTTGTCATGTGAAAGTGGCGAGTCAGCGGGGGTACATGTCTGCGCAGTCCTGAGAATGTGATTGTAAATCGCTAATATGTTACAGACCTTTTCAGGCAGTTCGTTCCCACATCATCAGTTCCCCCCTCCGCTGCGGAATCTCAATTCGTCTCCCTATCTAAGCTCCAGCATGCAAAATGTATCCACCATCAACCGCAACAGTCTGGCCGTTCAGGTACTGATTTGTCGCAACAAACAACACAGCCCCCGCCATATCCTCATCCTTACCTGGTCTATGAGCAGGTACCTTCTCATACTTCTCCTTCTCAATATGACTCTTCTGATCTGAGCCACTGTCTCCAGCAGTCATCTCGCTAGGGAAAACACCTGGAGCGATACTGTTGACTCTGATCTTCAATCCATTCTCGGCGATCTCTGATGCAAGAAGCTTGGTGAGATGAATAGCTGCGGCTTTGCTGGCGTTGTAGCCGAAGTGGTGCTGAGAGGACTGCACGATTCCTGAGATGGATGAGATGTTGATGACAGTGCTGCTGTAGCCGTGTTGAGCCTCGGTGGATTTCTGAAGAAGTGGGAGAAATGCAACAGTCATGAAGAAGAGTTGAGGGACATTGGTACGGTAGGTGTTGACCCAATCGTCGAACGTAGAGCTCTCATCATCAAACAAGTTCTTCTTCATCTCCTCGGCAGTCTTGGCTTCTGTTTGCTGGGTGTTGCCGGCAATACCGGCGTTGTTGATCAGGATATCGAGGTGCTTCTCGCGAGACTCAATTTCCTTGACTAGCTTGGCAATTTCGGGCTTGGAGGTGACATCGGCTGTGATGGGGATAATTTCTCCTTCGATGCCCTGGCCGTGGTTCTTCACGACATTTTCGAGCTTCTCCTCGGTACGGCCGACGATGTAAACTTTAGCTCCATTGACTGCCCTGATAAAAGAAAATTAATTCTGATTCCGCCATCTTTTGAAGTAAGGTCCTGAGACCAAAGACTTACAAAGCCTGTGTTGCCATCAATCCAATTCCGCTACCGCCACCAGTGATGAGAGCAACCTATCGATGTCAGCAATGTGATGCATCAAGGCTTCTCGTGATGATGTCACATACCTTGCCCTTAACATTGAACACCGAGCTGAGGTGGAAGGCACGGTTTGATTGAGACATCTTGATTGTAGTAGTAGTTATATGTCTTGTGTTTGGAGTAAATCTCTGGTTGCGTTGAACTTTTGGTGAAGAAGGAAAGGAAAGATATGGTGGACCTGTGAGGGGAGATTTAGTTGATGTGCAAACGGGTCGTAAGACGCGTGACGTCAGGCTCGGTCTGAAGAGAGATGATGTTTTGATGATGAACGACATTATCTTATAGTAGTGTATTTTGCTATGATGAGACGCCGAAGATGAGCAGGACTTAGTAAGAGATGTGCAGAATGAATGGCTCGCTGAAAGGTCTCGGCTTCTTCTCATGATCCGATTCAGCCTCTCGAAATGTCTGGACCAATTCAACTTCAGTTTCTTGAGTACTGGGACGGTTTCGATAGATAATAACAGGCTACCGTTGAATGCAAATGAAATCCAATCAATATGTCGATGACGACAGTTGCATTTGTGTGATTCGATGAAGACGTCACTCATTTTCGCTTAATTGTGCCCCTGAATCTGCGGTAAAACCTCGGCTACGCGCCGCTGTCAATGTAAACAACGCACCAACCGAGCGAGTTTGTACCACCACGAAGCAGAAGACATTACTGTATCATCAGAAAGAGTCTTGAAGAGTTTTATTGATGATCATGACATGAATCCAGTCTCTTACTCCCACCCTGACCTTCACTCATCATCCTCTCCCTGTCTGATCTCCTTCGAAAGGAATTTACACTTCCTAGCAATATCCTCCGCCATCTCGGCAATAGTACTCTCACTCAAGATCTCGAATATACTAACATCTACACTGGTTTCTCTAAATATCCAATTCCTCGTCCCGACAGCAACAAGCGAGTCAACACCATACGCACTTGCGGACTTTTTCGTGTCAAGGTCGCCGGGAAGCATGTTCATCGATTTGGCGAAAAGGGTAATAAGACCTTCGAGGATAATGGATGAAGCTTCGGAAAGGGAAGTTGAGGATGAAAGAAGCTCTTGCATGGAGAGGGTGTCGGTGTCAGTTGAGGAAGGGATGAGGTCGAGTTTGCTCATGATGGACATGCGTGCTTCACGGTACCAGTAGGGATCGCCGATGCTGTTTTGCTTGACGCCTCCACCAGTACCGGTTCCGGTGATAAGTTGTGCTGGGGTCCGATGTTCGTCCTCTGTGTATCCTGTCATGGCAGCGGCGACGATAATGTGGAAGTCCTTGTGTCATCAGCATTTTATCTTATCCATGTGAGAGCTACATACCTTCTCGCGAATACCAAAAAATCCAGCAGCTCGCAACATCTCCAGCGTGGCCTCATCTTCCGCAACCATCTAGTGACGTTAGCGACTTCCAAATGCTTTTAAGTTCCATGAATTACCCCTGCACCAAGGATAGGTCCGAGATCCAGAGAGACCGCAGCCAGGCCTCTGCTTCGGCGATGATGCGCCAAAGCATCCTGAAATCCATTGCCAGAATTATAATTAGCTTGACCACGAGCACCAATAGCTCCAGCGGATGAAGACAGGAAGACGAAGAACTCGAGGTCTTTAGGCATAGTCTCGTGTAGGTTCCAACTGCCCTGCATCTTCGGTCTGGTGGCTGTGACCCAATCATCATATGTCATGTTCTCGAAAATGGCATCCTGTACCACATTATCAGCTTGATCCAACATTTTCGTGAAGACTCTTACTCGAAGCACTGCAGCTCCCTGAATAACCCCGCGAATCTTCGGCATCTCCTGAGAACATTGCTGCAGAACTACCTCCAGTTGAGACTTGTCACAAATGTCACAAGCATAGGCTCGCGCATCGATTCCTTGCTGTTTGAGTGAGTTCATGAAGTTCAGTTGTCCTTCCGATGTAGCTCCTGAGCGAGAGAAGAAAGCAAGATGTTTGGCTCCGTGTTGTACCATGAACATCGCTAGACTCCTGCCAAGTCCACCAAGACCACCTACGAGGACATAGGTAGCTTCAGGACTCAACATTAGAGGATGCGATTCACGTGGTACGACAGGTACCAAGTCATCATCTTCGATCCGGAGGACGACTTTCCCATGTGACCTCTCTTGAGCTTCCTGGAAGGCTGCCGAGATGTCTGACACAGGTAGTACGCTGATTGGTCTAGACTCCTTGACAAAGTTTCCACGGACTAGATCGAATGCAGCTTGGAACAAGCGAGATGATACTGAAACATTGCTCTGGAACATATACAAAGGATCGATGCTCGAGTATGTGATATTTCGGAGTAGGGGGAGAGACTTTAGCGTTGTCTGGTTGGCGTCGCTGCTTCGGACGTCGACAAATCGTCCCACTGTTGAAAACGTCAGACTCTTGACAATATGAAAGCAGATGAAGAGACTTACAATCATCGATACACTTCCATGTCTCCTCCAAATGTTGCTGGCCTATTGTGCTGATAATCAAGTCAATGCCGCGTCCACCAGTCAACCGGCGAACAACTTTTCCGAAAGCTGCAGAGTTCAGATCGAGAATATGATCCTCGGGGATCTGGTATGTGAGCATCAAATGCTTCCTCTCTTTCAAGGATCTCGTTGTGGCATAGACAACAGCTCCGATTTTGTTTGCAATCTGAATGGCAGCTTGACCAAGCCCATTTGGGCCAGTATGAATCAGGACTGAGTCCCCTTCCTCTAAGCGGCCGATGAAAACTGCATGATATGCGGTGACGAGATCAGTTGGAAGCGAAGCGGCTATTTCGTAAGTCATCTCATCGGGGATCAGCTGAGCCATCGATTCTTGGCACCGGACGAAAGTCTTGAAAGCTCCCTGCACGATGGCCGCGACTCTATCTCCGACCTTGAGCTTGGTGGTACCTGAGCCTACTCTTGCGACTACCCCAGAGACGTCAGATCCAAAGTAGTCATACGAAGTTTGGCCCATTGCAGTCTTAACATCAGTCGCGCTGATACCGACTGAAACGACCTTGATCTCGATTTCAGACGGGCTGAGTGCCAATGCTGGCACAGGATCATCGACAAAACACAGGGAATCAAGATTTCCGAGAGCACCAACTTCCAATTTCAATGGTCGATTTTTATCGAAGAACGGTACCTTGACAGGGTGGCGCTGAGTATTACCGCGCTCAATCTTACCGCTAAGTTGCTCTTGCAAGACAGCTCGTGGGATCAGTAACTTTCCTCCTCGCTCTGCGTATTCAGTCTCTTCAGATATCGAAGCGGGATCGAAGGATTTCGAGATAACATGCATGATCGCCGCTCCAGTAGCATCAATATTCAAGTCTGTAGAGGAGTCTAGATCCAAGCTGAATAGAAGCTTTTGGGGATCCTCGGATCGAATCGTTCTCAGCAAAGTTGCTGCCGGTCCCATACATGGCGAATCAACTTCAACATGCCCACCTCTAGTAACCCACAAGCACCCTGCAGACGAAGATACGATTGAGCGGAATGCGTCAAACTCGTCCTTCGTCCAGTCGAATACCAGAGGAGACTCAATCTCCACCAGCGCTATGCAAATCTGTTGTGAAAACCGCTCGGCTGGGTGCACCAGAACAGTTGTCATAGCTTTGACTCCGACAAGCAAGAGCGCTTCTGTAAGTTTCGAGCAGAGTGTCTGAATACGCGCCGAAGGGTTGACTGGAGTTATGAGCAGCACGTCTCGAGCTAAGGTCGTCGGTGGTGAGGGGGGAGAATTGTGCAAGATGAGCGCTTTGTTATTATTGCTCTCACCTTCGAAGAATCCGCTGGAGAACATCGTCGATTGTGTATCGCCACTTTGGAGACTGATTCGTCGGTCAATCTGATAGGTGTTGATATCTATAGCATGTATTTTGGTGTCTTTCAAGAGTACTAGATTGCCTTTTGGTTTGAGGAGACCTTGCAATGTCGCCAAACTTTCTGGGTTCATAAGACTAGAAATTATCAAGTCGAAGGTCCGAGGCTTGAAATCTTGCTTCTCGAGGTCAATCGCGCCTGTCAAAGACTTCCATAAGACGTAGGCTGATGACTTGCCAAGTCGGCTCTGTATCAGTTCCGAGCCCTCCGAGTTCTCGGTTGCCAGGGTGTATCTAGCCAGACGAGGCGTTGAGCTTGGGTTGTCGCTGAGGATGTTGAATATGGATTCAACAGCGGGCTCTCTGATGTGGCATATCTCCAAGATATTGAGATCCGGACTCTTAAATGTCAGTAGGCGCATCCACTCAGAGAGAGTTTCGACAGAGGCAGTGTCCACATTCTCGTTCCAATCAAGCTCGGCGCATAGCTTATGATGATTGGGAAGGAATCCGCTCTCTGCAAATTCTTCTGGTGATGAAGTCAGCGCTGTGAAATGCAAATCCTTGACAATTATCATCGGCTTTCGCCACGACTCATCGGACATGACAATAGACCCAGTGGCATCTCGCAGTCCTCGTCTTAGTGCGCTTGAATGCCCATTGAGCTCTTTGCCAGATCCACGAGGGAAGTCAGCTGAGACGAACATGCTTTCAAGAAAAGACGGAACCATGGGCTCTGATCCGGCAACAAAGACTGTCTGAAACATGGCGTCCAAAGTCGCTGGGTGCAGAAGATGTGGATATTCGTATTTCGCTGGCATCCTAGATATTGTATCTGGAATTCGAATCGTCGAACAAGATACGTTGTCCTTCTTGCTGACCGCAAGAATGTTTTGGAACATCGGCCCGTACTTCATACCAATGCTCTCGAGGGATTCGTATAGCTGTCTAGGTGACATATTCTCACTACAGACCTTTTTTGAGTTTTCGAAAGCTCTTTTAAATTCGGCGTTGGAGATGATGTCGATATCCCCCGCCTTGTATCGAATCGCGACCAGACCATCTGCGTTCTTCGTCCAAGCTCCCCCGAGAAGCTTGGAATATATCACAAATTCATGCCACGCCACTTCATCTTTAGAGACTGGCTCGTGGAGCTTGACATTGATAGCTGTCTCAAGACCATGGACCGTCTCTGGAATAATCATCGCCTTCAAAATGTTCATATTGGAAATTTCGTATCCGTCCACTTTACGATCTTGGTCCTGGATTTGCTGTGCTGCTTCAAGTACCATAGACATCATGCCAGCAGCTGGGTAGATTATGGTGTTCTGGACTTGATGATCAAGAACCCAGGGGTTCTCTGAAACTCTGGTGAAGCCTCTCCATCGACGATCGAAAGGAGTCGAGTCTGCAGAAGGAGAGCCGATCAGATCCTGACGTCCAAATTTCCGGAACCTATGAGCAGCACCGATGTGCGACTCGTGCCAGTAAGTCTTTGTATCTAGCCAACGTCAGTTGCGACTGTTTGAGAATGATGTGAAACTTACGATTCCAAGGATAAGTGGGTAGATCGCTCAGCACTTGCGGCATGGTGTCCAGAATGCTATCAATATTAGTAAACACTATGTTCCAAGTATCGTTCGATCTATACCTTGTATTGACTTTCCCCAAGTCTATAGAATGCCCCAACGTGAAGAGAGTTCCAGCCATCTCCATGGCCGTCATCACTGCATCTTTGCCGCGAGAAAGCATTGAAACATATTTGGGTCTGGATTTTGACTTTACCTCGCCATCCAGTATCTGCTTTAGTGGCCCTTGCAAAACTCCAGAGGGACCAAGTTCGAGAAGCACATCTACTTTGCTGCCCTTCGACCGTAGAAGAGACTGGACTGCCTCCGAAAATCTGACTGGAGAGACAAGATTTCTGGCCCAATACGCCGGACCAAGTTCTTCACACTTCACGAAAGTCCCCATCACAGATGAGAACATAGTCCTGCCAGCTGCTGATTCTCGAGTCCGAACATCTGAGATTGCTTGCAGATAAGAATTTTCGATGACGCGCATGTGAGAAGAGTGGTAGGCGGTTTCAACCTTCAACTTTCGTGCAAATACTCCTTCCCTCTGGAGGCGCTCTTCAAGCTCCAAGATCGCACTTTCGTCTCCAGAAATCGTGACATTTTCGGGGCTGTTGATGCAGGCGACGATTGCGACACCATTTCGGACTTCTCGTAGGTAACCTTCAACAGCGTCCTTCGAAAGTGCTACAGCCATCATGCGGCCTCGATGACCAGGAGACAGAGCCTCAATGTCGTTCGTCAAGCGACCACGATGATACGCAAGTTTCCAAGCGTCTAGTCGTGAGATTGCGCCTAATGTATAGGCAGCAGCAATCTCCCCTGATGAATGGCCAGCCACTGTGGAAGGCCGCACGCCCCAATGCTCGAGCAAATCCACCAAAGCAACCTGCAAGGCTGTGCAAAGCGGCTGGCTGATTTTTGGGAGGTTGACAATGGACTCTTTCTCATCCTTCAGGAGTTCGGACATTAGAGACCATTCGCTTCCGATTGATTTCAAGTACGCGTCTGCTTCTTCAAGGCTGTCTCGGAACACCTGGTACTGGAGCAGTTCTCGGCCCATCGCGTACCATTGTGCTCCTTGCCCGCTGAAGATGAATGCTATATTCGGCACCTCAGATGACCTGACTGGCTTGGACACGCATTCGAGGAATCTGGTTCGAAGTTTCTCAGGGGATGGCGAAACGATGAAAGCTTTCCACGGTAGTCGAGTCCTGCGAGTTGCTAATGTATAAGCGAGATCTGATGCCAGCTCACTGGTGTCCTTGGTTGAGCTGATCGAATTATCCTTTGATACGAGATATTCCGAGTACCCATGTGACAGCTTCTCGATGCCACTTTGCTCGTGAGAAGACAGCACATAAATTTTGGCTCGGGCCGTGGTCAACGCGGCGTCCAATGTACCGAGGTTTGAGAGTGGAGTATCTATCATGATTCCTGAATCGGTAGTAGAAGGGGAAGCGCTAGCAGATACTTCGATGGAGCTGTGATTACCTTTGATTCCCCGCTCTGATAGATAGTGGAAGGCGTCGTCAAGTATAATGTGGGCATTCGTTCCTCCGAATCCAAAACAGTTTATGGACACCCGTCGCAGCCCTTCCATTGGCCATGGTGTCACACTTTGTGGAATCTGTCATGATTAGTATTGTGGCGACGTTGAAGTCAACATGAAACTGAATCAGGGTAGATTGATCTTACTTTGATATGCCAAGCATCCAAATCGATCTTCGGATTCACATTCTCAAAATAGATATTTGGAGGAATCAGACCCTTCTCTAGCATCAAAACTCCTTTCACTACACCAGCGATCCCAGCGCAGCCTTCGAGATGGCCAATGTTCGTTTTGACTGAACCAACGTAGATTGGGTCTTTGGGATCACGAGTCTCAGCAAAAGTCTCCGATATTGCTCCAAGTTCGGTGGGATCTCCAGCTTGAGTTCCAGTGCCATGAGCCTCGAAGTATGCTGTGCGATTATATCCGAGGCCAGCTAGTTTATAGACAGCTCGGATGTTCAAAGCTTGAGCATCTTTACTTGGCATGGTGATTCCAGGCGTCCTTCCATCTTGGTTGACGCCTGATCCTCGAATGACAGCACGAATGGTATCATTGTCTCGGAGAGCGTCTGCGAGAGGTTTCAAGACGATACCTCCAATGCCCTCTCCCCGGCCGTATCCATTAGCACGCTCATCGAAAGCAAAGCACTTCCCGTCCGGGCTGAGGAAGTTCAAAGCAGTCATTGGTAACATGGTGGATGGCGTCAAGATCATGCCAGCGCCCATAGCAATCGCCTTCGTCATGTTAAAAGCAGAGCATTTAAATAGACAAATCACGAGTTACTCACCAGAGTGGATTCTCCGGTCCTCAAGCTTTGGCAAGCAAGGTGGACACCAACCAGGCTTGCGGAACATCCTGTGTCGAGAGTCATACTTGGGCCACGAAGATCATAAAACCAAGATATCCTGTTTGACATGATGGCAATTCCATTCCCCGTTGCAGCGTACTGCGGTGAGTAGTCCGGGTCTCTGTTTTGACACTTTAGTATTGGCAAGTTCACAACTTTTACGATAAGATTGAGATATTGGGATCAAGCCAAGACCCTGGATGGCATGATCCCAGGGTAGGATCCCAATTCACGAAGTTCAAGAGTGAAAAGCACGGACCTGAGACAAATTTGTTCATAGTCTAAAAGTGTAAGCATAGGACGTTGGGGGACAGTAGGAGGGGTTCGAAAGCTCACCTTTCACAAAAGAGCCACAATAGACAGCTGTTGAAGTGCCAGGAAGTGTTTCGATCGGAATACCAGCTGCATTCAATCCACGTCAGGACACACTTTCAAAGAAATATTAGGGTGAACCATACCATTTTCAAACGCCTCGTACGACACTTCGAGTAAGATACGCTGCTGAGGATCCATCGCAGCTGCCTCATGTGCAGTTGTGGAGAAGAACTTGGGCTCATTTAGATCGAAATATCTCGCTTGAGTCATTGTGACTTACAGGAGCATCCCAAGCAGCTATGTCTTCTTTCAAAAAATGTCCTCCTTTGAAGCATATCTGTCATAGAGATTAACAAAGTTCATTCGAAATCATTTGACAACATACAGAGCCTTCTCTGTTCCCGCTTGGATGATAGAAGCCATCAATATTGATCCGGTCTTCAGGAAACTCGGACCAGGCATTACGGCCATTTGCCAAAAGCTCCCACAAATGGTCTGGAGATGTAGCGTCCCCTGGGAAGCGACATGCCATGCCAATGACTGCAATCGGCATGCACGCATCCTCAACAGGTTCAGCCATATCTCGGTTTGGTGGCTAATTGCTCTCCTAATCTGTCTGGGTTTGTACAACTTGTCGAGAAGCAAAGAAGCAAAGCATACAGAAGGGGATGTGGAGAGAATGGCTCTTTACAGGTGCACGCCCCAGCTGCCGCTACTTGCAGCAGCTCCCACTCACAACAAGGGTTCAGGAATAGCCGCCAATAAATACGGAGCACTCGTCTATGTATTCCATATTGTCTAGCCAAGAGCTTGAATAGCGCATTTTCGTCTGTGGTACAGCAAGGCTAGGCCAGGGTGCTGCAGATGCAGGATGCTAGCACTCTAGCAGGATGAGGATCAGCAAAATAATGTTATCCATCCCAGAATTCGGGACGGAGCATTTCCTCATCGAGCTTTGGTCTACTGTTGTCTTACTGCTGTAGCGAAGACTTCTTGCGCATGCTCTCTGGAAAGAACACGAACCCCGTTGTTCATTTGGCCGTATGTTGATGAAGATGAACAAATTGCTGGGCTCGGCCACGTTCTCCAGCCGCCTTGCTCTCTGACCTCCCGTCCCTCGGTTCAGCTTCGCTTGCAGTACGGAGGCACGTGGTCCCTAAACTTCAACAGGCTAGCGCTGACCGTCAAAAATAGGTAAGCAGCCGTTAGTTGCTTGGGACATCTCTTCTGGTATCCTTTCCCACCAATAACCAAACATTTTGAAAGTATGCATATGCAGCTTGCCTTGCTTTACTCATCAATTTAGACTTCACCTTGCCCCCAGGCTGCAGGATGATTGATTGCCGAGTCTCAATCGGGATGTGCTTTACGATTCAGCCATTGGAAAGCTTCACGTACAGACGGGTTTAGCTGCATTGCATGTCTGTCGCGGCCGGCGACCACAATCGGTTACCTTCAGGTGAGGACGACGGCTTGAAGATAGCAGCTGGCAGCTGCATAGTTGTGTGGCTGCTTACCCGTCATAGTCCCTTCTGTTGTTGCTCGGCTTTCCAATTAGGCTGTAGCAGGTCACTACCTGTCCCATAGGTCACGGTGCACATTCCAGTCGTACTCACACCTAGAAAAAAAAATACTCGTTGCTATCAGTGCTCACCCTTTCTCTCCTCTCAATATTTGCACATCTGTCGTGCTTTCCCATTTAGTAGAATGCGAGTCGCTGTTATTGGTGCCGGGCCATCAGGCCTCGTCACTTTGAAGTATTTGAACACAGCTCACGAATTCCATGACATTGAGCCCATCGAAGTCAGACTGTTTGAATCAAGAGACTCGATATGTGGTACTTTCAAGCATCGCGTTTACGAGGATGCTGAGGTAAAGACCGTCAATAAGTTTGCCGGAAACTAGTTGTCCAACCTGACTGGGTACCAGCTTGTGTCGTCAAAGTATTTGACAACCTTTTCTGACTTCCGCTGTACGCATGAAGACCCAGACTTTCTCTCAACTTCGCGGTACTGTTCGTATCTTGAGGCGTACACAACTCATTTCAAGCTGTGGCCTCATATTCGTAAGTTCAACATTCTTGCCGGACTATTTCGTGTCGATGGATATCGTCCATCTGAAAGATACACGTATCGACTGCTCTGCAAACGTTATAGTGGGCGTTGAAAACGATGCTAGCCGGGAGACTGACTGCGATGCCAGGCCTTTCAACTACCGTAAATAAGGTCACTCGCCGGGGAAATGGCGGTCACCTGGTCAAGTACACTCACGGCAATACCATTGATCAATGGGAATGCGATGCTGTGGCGGTTTGCTCTGGACTTCATGTTGAGCCTTACATCCCATATATCAAGGGAATCGAGAACATTCCGAAGGTGCTTCACTCTTCTGAATTCAGGGGACGCAAGGACTTCGAGATGGGGAAGAACGTAATGGTACTTGGCGTCGGCGAGACCGCAATGGACTTGTCGTACCTAGCAGTGACCTCTCCTACTAAGACCGTCACTCTTTGCCATCGTGATGGCTTCTTCTTCGCACCAAAAGTAAGTGTCTTCCTCTGCAGACGAATGACGCTTATAATCCAGGTGGTTCCTGTCCCTGTCCTTCTCGGATACTTCAACAAGTCGCCTGCAGCTCAACAAAACGTTCCTACAGATACCTATGTCATGAGCTTGTTTGATACTGCTTATGTTCATCCAATCCTTCAGAAATCGATGTTGATCTGGGACTACTACGACCTTTTCGTTAAACGAATGACCCAATTTATTTCGGGCACAATGCATGGCCATGATCAATGGATTGGAGGGATATCAAGAGATCGATATCATGTCTCGTCTAGTTACAACTTCCAACCTGGTGTCAGACCTGAGCTTACCATTCATCACAGTCTTCTTTTGCAAGTCTGGAAAAGCGATGCCATATATATCGAAGCCGTACCGGAAGCGGGGCTTCCTTGAACGCATTCGCGCTTCTCTTATCAACATCCCAATAACAGAGACTGGCGATAAGAAAATCGACCTCGCTCCGTGGCCGGAATCCGTCTCTTCGGAAGGTGTCGTCACTTTCACTGAAAATGGCCGTCCCGAAGCCGATACGATGCGAAACATTGTATGCAAACCGGATTTTGTTGTCTTCGCTACCGGCTACTTGCCAACTTTTACTTTCCTCGAAGAGAGCTATGGGACTCCCTTTGAGGCTGACCGGCGTGGTATATGGAGATCTGGTAACGAAAGTGTCGGCTTCATTGGATTCGTTCGGCCCGCGATTGGTGCTATACCGCCATGTAGGCTCACTCCTCTTTTCTCATTCCACGTTGATTGTCCAATGAAAAAGGGGGGGGAAATCTGCGACACGGGTAGCGCGATTTGGCTGACTTTGTGAAGTGTCTGAACTCCAAGCTCAGCTATGGATATTGTCCATTCTGGGCCGCTTGCCAAAAGAACCACCAAGAGATATCGACTACAAGCTACATTTCAAACCCGGTCGTCGCGAGTACGAAATTTTTGGAGTTGATCATGAAGCATATGCATATCAGCTCGCGCTCGATATGGGTTCTGCACCGTCGTTCACACAAGTTGTACAACGCGGTTATAGGACAGCGTTCACCTGGGCTTTCGGCTCAAACTTTAATACCAAGTTCCGGCTCGTAGGACCCTGGAAGTGGGAAGGGGCTCGGGGCGTCATAAGCAACGAGCTGTATGATGTTGTCAACAATAGTGGCGGATGGGTCTGTAAGTGTTTGCTTTCAGTCTCAGAGAATAATTTTGCTGATCGGGGATAGGCCTCACTTTTTACAGCATCATCCCATTTGTTATGTTTGGAATGATTAGTGCGATCTTATGGGTTTCATGCGAAACGATGGCCATCCTAAGAGACGTGTGCAGAACGATCACAGGCGGTATGACCAGAAAGAAGGAGAAAGTTTAGATATCCTGAAAAGTATCGTGACATTCTGTTCCAACTACGATAACACTCAACAATTCACAGGCCATATTTCATTACCATCCATACACACCGCCCTCGGAGTTGACAAACTTACCAGCGTCTCCATCCCTCTCACCCTGAATTATAGCCAAGATTCCTCTTCCAGAAACCTCCGGATCACCAGCTGCCCCTCCAGCACTCACAGCCGCCTCGCTCGTACCACGAAGGTTCGACCTCACTAGTCCCGGACAATAAGCATACGACTTCAGCGCAGTCGTCTCACCAAAATCATAATGCTCCTGCAGAGCAACCATGTCGAGGGCTGCCTTGCTCGCACGATATGCTACTCCGCCAGGCATTCCTTTGTACCAAGGAAAACTCGCATCTGTCGCTAGAGTCATGCTACCCAAGCCACTCGACACATAAATCGAGTACGCCTTGCTCGACTTCAAGAGCAATGGTCGGAAAGCTGTAGCCGCTGCTGCAGTACCAATGACGTTGGTGTCCATGACGGCTTGGAAGCGAGCTCTGGAGTCCGGGAACACGAGGCCACTAATCCCAGCATTGCTGACTAAGACGTCCAAGTGCCTGAATGTTGCTTCAACGAAGGTCACTGCTTGGTCGATGGACGCTTGGTCTGTGATGTCGAGCTGGAGAGTAGAGAGCTGTCCTTGGACTCCAGCTGCTTCGATTTCGGATTTGGCGGTGTTGACTTTGTCAAGGCTTCGAGCTGCCATTATGACGTGGAACTCTTTAGATGCGGATGCGATGACTTTGGATGTGGCATAGCCAATTCCGGAGTTCGCTCCTATTTTATAATTAGCCCGTGGTTTTGAATAATGGGCTCTCGCGATGGAAGCTCCTACCTGTGATGAGCACGACTTTGGTTGCCATTTTTTGATACTTGGCTGAGGTATTCTCGAGTTGAGAGGTTGATCTCTTTAGCGAATGCTCAATTTACAGAGATATATAATGTGAATGTTGAAGCTGCTCTGGCTGTATGATACGGAGTTCAAGGACGATGAGCAGCCAGCTTTATAGATACATCGCTTCGAAACATTGAGTCCCATTTGAAAAGATATTACATCCATTCGACCCAATAAGAGCAACCCTGACGCATGATTTCATCTTTGCGGACAGTGATATTGACCGTACCTCGGCGCATAGCCCAAGGTTTTCCTCGTTACGCAGGAGATACAGGACTTAAGACCAACATTGTTCATCGCTTCGTAGCGTCAAAAGAGGCATCAATCAAATGTCCGTGGAGGACGTTGATGCCATGTGTCAATCGGCTAAAAGTCCATTGAACATCAAACTACGAATAGCGATAGTCAAAAATGTCCGCGGACAATTCTGTTGACTTAAACTAGCTCAGATCAGAGGGATGCAGTCTGGTGCTGTCAGGGACAAGCGAGAGTGTCGGAATTAGCCTTAAGCCCGGACAACGTCGTCCAAGATCTCACTCATCAGCGCCATCACACGCAGTGGACGTGATTGCTTGGGATTGGAAGGAGGTGCGTCGATTAGAAGTCTCCCCGGTGTATCGGAACAACACGATGCCGTTCCCAAGTAAGGCATGCAAGACGTGCAAGACTCGTCGAGTAAAAGTACGCTGCCCCACTTCCGTCAACTCACTCACACTCTATTTATGAGTTCTGGTGAGTGTTTCTACTCCAGTATTGACTCCGTCCAGTGCGATGAAACACAACCGCGATGTAATAGATGCGCGAAAGCAAATAGAATGTGCTACGGCATGCCACCGGTCGGCGAGCCTAATCATGTGTACCATCTTGAGAATACATTCGCAAGCGGCGTCAAGAAACGACCTCGCGGGCCGAGACCACGACCAGTTCCGTCTACCCAATCTACACTTTACATAGATCATCAAACTCCTGGTTCTTCGTCTCTCGATCTGAAAGCTCAAGCAGTACATTACTACACGCAAAACTACCTACGTACCCTTTCGGACGCACCCGACCTCGTAAAGGCCGTCTACGATTTCCCCGCGCTCTGGAAATCTCTAGAAAAGTACCCAATTCTCGACCTAGCCATCTCCTCAATCGCGCTGGCTGTCTTCTCACGCGCAAAGAACCACCCTCCCGCAGCAATCGAAGCCAGTGAACACTACCACCGCCTTCTCCAACTCACACAGCAGACCATCTTCTCACTCGACGAGAGCAATGTCGATATTTGCCTTCTAGCAATCTTCTTCATGGGACGGTATGAGCAGGTTGTACATTGTCCTGAGCCCTCGCATTTGCAGCTGAAGTTCCCGCTGCATTCTTGTGTGCAGAGTTTTTCGCATCATGATGGGAATTTGGCGATTTTGAAGAGTTGGAAGGAGGTCCTGAGCGGGAAGTTACCCGCTACGGATGTCATTAAGAGGGTGAGGAGAGGCATGATGAGGTCGGCGTTGTTGAGGAGTCTTGCATTACCGGAGTGGATTGTCGATGGTTCTCAGTTTGGGGAGAGCGGGTTGGAGTTGGAGTATGACGGTTTAATGGTTCGTGTCATTGAAATCCGTGAGCGATTGATGAGACTAGAGTCGGAACGCACAATTCAAGGAAGTCTCTCGCCGGAATCCGCGTCTGTGGTCGAGGAGCTCGCCCTAGAAGCCCAGGAAGTCGACATCGCGCTGCAAGATTGGACAACCCGATTCCCCGAATCCTGGGCTTACCAGCGGCATACCTTACACGAACCACTTCTGTTCCCGACGAAAGATTTCTATACTGCAGAAGTCCTCACGTATCAAAGTCTAGGCTATGCGGCTGTCTGGAATCTCTATCTCGCCACACGGATACTTGTCAATTGCTCTCGCGTCAACACTCTCGAACTCATACATCCCGACGACAGATTTCGGCGCTCCGAGTACCTTAATATCATAAACAACGCAGCAAGAGACCTCGCATCTAGCATCCCATTTTGCCGTCATATCATTTCAATTGCAGATACTGAAGGCTCAGCTCCTGGGAACAAGACAATCACTATTAACAACAAAGCAAACCAGGAGGAAGAGCAGCACGTCAGCGTGACAATCGTGTGGCCATTGTCAATGGCAGCAGGTCTCAGTCGGGTCGAGGTAAAGCCGAGAGCTTGGTTCCGTACTGAATTGGCACGAATTGGAAGGTTGATCCATGATTCAGTCCTCGCAGGTGCGGAGAGAGATGGATGGCTGAAAGGATGAGGAGATCTTTCCACGTCAACGTCCTGTGACAGCTGGGTCAAAGGCAGACATGGACTGCAAGATTTTCACCTCATCACTCCATTATTCTCGGCGGCCACACACGCGTCGTGGAAACGGGCAAAATAGGGGTCAAGCGAAAATAGGCGAGAAAGCGAAAGGGGGGCCAAAACCTGAATCATCGGTGACACTTCTTCACGAGAATACACACTGAGCTCCATCACTCTACCTAAGCGTCGCGAGAACAGCCTCGCGCAACTACCAGAGCTTGTTCCATTGTTCCACGGCACTAGCAAGTCTCGGACGGCGGTACTCTCAAGACTCATCCACCCCGACCTCGGAGCTCCACAAGCACTTTTACTTGATGCAAGACATCGATGGATGGAGCAACGAGCACGGCTAGACACGGTTCTCCAGAGATATGATCTATTATTATTATCTTCTATTGCTGTTTGGAAAGCATAGCTATCGTCCATCTATAATGAGGCTGCAACGACTATTTCCAATGCTGTTACAAGGCTATTCATTACACCCCCAAATTCCAGAAACGCCTGTGGAAATGCCCGATCCATCTATGTCGTCCGTCTAGGTCGTAACGTTCTACCCATTTATAACAGCCTTGTACCCCGAATTCCAAAGTGCAAACCAAGAACGCCATCTATCGTCGCCCTTCTCCCATGATCAGTTTATTACCACTCGTCCCTGTCTCTTGTCTCTGTCATCTCACCACATCACTCAGCCAAAACCCATCTGTCCACCACCATCGTCCTCTTTCCCAAGCCTCTCAAGGCATTCTCTCTCAGTCAGGCCTCTCAAACCCTCCTTCCGTCCCTTTCCCCACGTCCTTTCTCAGCCATACCATCCAGCTTCAACCAGAAATAAACCCTTTTCCTCTCCCTCCTCTTCAAACCCCCCTCAACCTCCTCACCTCCTCAATACTCCTCAAAGTCTGCGTCTTCCGCTCATAATTCGCCTCTTCAATCTGCATCGCCACCCTCCTCCTAAAAATCTGGAAGCCGCAGCCTCCAGCGAAAGTGCATGTCCCGGCGACGGCGAGGCGGGCGTAGATTTGGTTGAGCATGGTTCTGTACATCGGATTTGTGATTATGTTTGTGATTGTAAGAGATCGTGTGAATTAAGAAGTAAAATGCCCGGATATTGTGATGTTTTCAAGGTCGTTCGTCTGTTTTGATGGATGTGATATGTATTGTATGTGATAAGCGAGCGTGTTCTCTTTTGTCTTGTTTTGTCTTGTGTTTTGCCTTCACTGGAATCGAAAAGAGAGTGGCGATATTGGGTGTATCGAACATCAAGAGGCTGAACGAGAGACGAGATATATAAATGGAATAAAAACAATACCTAGTCCAGTACCGAGACCGATGCCGGCTCTAAGCGGCAAGGCTGTCTCGGGCTGGCTCCAGAATTTTCCAGGGCGAGCAAATTTTTCGGTGCGGTGTGGGAGATGTGTGGATGTGGCGGCTGAGACTCAGGGTGTGGTGAGCCAATGGTGCTGGCTCTCGGGCTTTTTTGGGGGTGGCGTGCCTGAGAGTTTACCTAGGTAGGTGGGACGGGCCGATTTCGTGTATTTGATTTTCTTATCTGATGGTCGATGCCACCATGCTAGCCTGAATGATTCAGCCGCAAGACGCTCACGATCATGTTTCTTATATATGATGCGTAAATAAGAAGTGTAAGTGCAAGAATATGAAGGGACGGAAGTTGGCCATGTGAGATTGGCCATGTGAGATCGAGACAGGAGGTGAAAATCGCCATCTACCTCTTCCCGATACCACCCCAGGGAAACGTCACCCTAAGAATGGTACCTTTCCTTATTTTCCTCCCCTTCGTTCCATCCTCTCGTTTTCCATTTACATTTGAAGGGCCAGTATCTCTTTCACTCTCCTCCTTCTTAATCTTTCTCTCCCACCTAGCTCTCCTACTCTTCTCCCTCTCTGCCCGCCATTTAGCTTTAATTTCACGGCGTGCTTCGATCCCTACCATATCAATCCCGTCAATAAATTAACATTATACAAGCTGTACTTACTCGAGTATTCCTATCGAAACGAAACGAACAATAAACGAGAAGAAAACAAGTTAATAAAAACAGAAAAAACTCACAACTCCCATCCTTCCCCCTCCCCACAACCCCCCACCACTCCTCCACTCCATCACCCACAAACTCCCTCATACAGCGCGTTCTCTGCCTCTTACTCAGACCCTGTCTAGCATCCTGATTCCCTCCTAGTCTACGCACAGAAAAGTATTGGTAGATACATGCTCCAACTACTGCAGCCGTTTTGAGGTGTAAGGCTGTGCTGAGGGTTGTGTGGAATGTGGGTTTTGGTTTTGATATTCCGGCTGGGGAGAGTCGGGCGAGGAAAGACATCTGGTTCTTCGTCGTGCTGGGAGCGGATGATTATGAGCGAGGCGTCTATAGAATGTACGGTATTTCAAGCGCGGCGGTCGATGCGTCGCTTGAGGCGCGTGAGGATGTTGCCAGGTTGATACAGTCGGTGAGTGATCCTCAAGGGGACTTGGGAAAATGAAGAAGCGAAGCCTTGGTACTGCAAAAGACGAGCTAGACTTTGTGACGAGAGATATCGATCTATGAAGAAGCGAAGAGCAGGCGGAAGCTGGAAAACGACGTGTCTTCTGTTTTGAAAGCTGGGGTAGGCAGAGTGACTAATTGCAGGTAGGTGGGCGAGTAAATCCAAATAAGTGAATAGGGATGCTTGGTGGTAAAGTTACGCGGAACTAAAGTCGCAAATGAAAGGTTCGGTCCCAAGGTATTAAAGGGCAGCAAGAACAAGAGAGGCTAATGCAATATCTTAAAGAAAGTAATCTGGTATAGATAGACGACATTCGCCCTCTAGATACCGAATCTATTCCAAACGCCGAATCCCCTTGTCTAAAGCGCTCCTCACGTTGCTCGCTTATATAACCTTAAATGCTTCTTAAATCTGTCTGATGCATGATCATTGATCATCCCTTTCAAGCTTCTCTCTCCTGTAAATCCCTCTCTTCCTTCTCGCGCAGCTGGTGTGTATACCAGATACTCCATAGACTAACACCGAGCCCTGCCAAGCAAGCAAAGACAGTAATGAGATATGCGCTGCGATAACAAGCCAGTCCCTCGGTACATTCACGCTCACCTCCGGGCTTCACAATACTGTGTTTGTCGAAGACGAATCCGTAAAACAGGTTGAAGACATTTCCGCTGATGACTGGGCTCAGTGTCATGCATCCCCAGTTTGTGCTCAGACCATGGACTCCAAATGCCTCGGCGACGAGTGAAGGGAAGCATCCGAAGAGGAAGCCGTAAGCAAGACCAGTAAGACTAGATACTAGACTGAGAAAGTGTGGGTTCTCGATAGATAGTGCGAGGACTTGCGCAACGAGGAAGATAATGGCAGCGATGGTGAGGCACCATAGTCGGGAGGCGTGTAGAACCTTGTGCAGGAAATCTGACCCGACACCTGATGGGAGTTAGTTGCAACACTTCGATGTTAGGTCATCATTCTTACCACTTGATAATCGTCCAACAAAACTACACACAGACAGAATAGAGACGTGCATAGCTTGGCGTTTGTTGATGAAATCGTCGCTAACAGAATCGTCGTAGTGGCGCCAGAGAGCATTTGCATCATTACCAATGTTGCTACGTAAGTTAGTGACAGCACTCCTCTATTTGCATGCTCGACTCACTTGATGGTCATCAACCCAACTCCAGTCAATATACCCATAAGCATAAATAGTTGCCAGAACTCGATCATTGGAAGCATCTTTAATCCTCGAATATCTGTACGATGAGCATGGTCCTTAATATTGGTTTCTTCAAGGTCATCCCCAGGGCTGGAAGATGTAGATTTGGACATCAAGGAGGAGGTTTCCGTCTCGGTATTGACGCCTTCGGCTACCTCTTCCCCTGCATCGTATTGATTTAGGGCGTCTGTCTCCTCTGGAGTCGCAATTGAACGGGAAGGCCTACCTGGTTCTTGATGTGCCTGCCGGGCCCGGTGTTTAGCCTCCTCTGATTTCGTCCTGTGAAGTCGGTTCGAGTCCGCTCGAGCACGGCTAGACGTTGTCGGGACCGCTGTATAGTGGGGGTGGGGGAGGACTCGGAGGAAGAAGAATCCCACAGTAACGATTCCAAATGTTCCGCATGCTAATAGCATCAAGAAATCTCCAGTCGATCCTGGCATGATGAATTGCGCGAACATCGAGAAGAAGAAAGCGCTCAAACCGAATGCTGCCAGGGGGAATCCCGTCGCTGTCCCTCGATGATGTGGCCAGTTTAATGCCGATGTCTTGATCGCTGCAGCAAATGCAGAGCATCCTCCTAGTCCAGAGAAGAACGAGAACATGCAGAGCAATGGCATCGAACCAGATCCGCGATCGTATGCTTGATGTAGAGGAAAATAACCCGCCGCAAGTAACAGAGCTCCCATTACGACAGCTGGTCGAGGTCCCTTCGAATCGACCAACATCCCCACAGGTATACCCATCGAATACATCCCCAAGTTACCGGAGAGTCCCTGAGTATATTAGCAGATGGTCTGCAGATGTGGAGGTAGTCGTACTATCAAGTTCTGCTCTGTTGAGGAGAGCTTGAGCTTCTCTGCGAAGGCAGGTCCCCATGCTGAATAGACGTACTAGCTTTGATCAGTATTACTTAGAGGAATGGTCTAGAAGAAATACGTTGGATCCGCATGCCAACGAGATTGCCGTTGCAGCAATACTCGAGACAATTCTCGCGGTATGAAGTGACTTCTCGGCCATGGTGGTGGGATGTGATGCTCTATCGGAGCTCTATCGATGGGATGAGCGTTGTCGGAGTCGAAAGATTCGGGGGCGTATCACTTGTTTATCATTGCGAAAGGAAGACTGTGATTGTGGAGGTCAGAACACCGTAAAGCGATAGTTGTGAATTTGTTTATCTGAAATCATAAATGGGATGAGTTGATGTTTAAAGCTGGTTGTGACATTGGCCGGATATCTGGTTCCATAATTGTAGTCGCAGGCACGTCGTACCCATGTCCACCCAGTCTGGCCCCGACCAGTCTTATCTTCAGTGCAGTGGATGTCGGCATCTCAAGCTGCAGTGCGGCGCGGGGCAGGTGCCCAAGTCACACTCACCGAGCAACATCGGCAACAGAAGGGCAGGCGAGGCGAGGCTAGAAGCCTGACCACCAGCCAAGCACTCAACTTCCGCGCGGCTCTAGCTGGTTGAACGACCTCAAGTCTCTCCATCCTTACTCCTTCGCATCGCATCGCATGCGCCTTCATCAATCACTCCAGGGCTGGATATCAAACAGTGATTGAATTACCGCCAAATCCATCTACATCTCTACAACAACATACTTCGGCATCATGGGTGCTTTACTCTCTCTGCCACTGCTGGCAGTGCCCAGCATGGGAACTGTACGTCAAGGCTCCGGAGAAATGTCAACAGGCAGATGCTAACTTCAACAGATGTTTGGCTTCATGGCAAGTTGCTGTGGTGCAGCTACTTGCTCAGCAGTATGTAGCGCTTGTGGGAAATGCGGTAACAGGTCAGTCTTCTTGCGCCAGAGGGAATACCCAAACTAACATCTTGTAGTGTTGCCACTCGCATTGCCTACGCCCTCATACTCCTCATCAATTCGACATTATCATGGATAATGCTCACGCCATGGGCGATCAAAAAACTGCAACATTTGACGTTGGACTACATGGAGATTTCATGCCCGAATGGGCCTTGTTATGGATGGGTTGCGGTTCATCGAATCAACTTCGCACTGGGAATATTCCACATCATAATGGGCTTCATCCTACTCGGCGTCAACTCATCGAAGAATCCTCGAGCAGCGATACAGAATGGTTTTTGGGGTCCTAAGATCATCGCATGGCTGGCTTTAATCGTGGTCTCTTTCCTCATCCCGGATGGCTTCTTCATGGTCTGGGGCAACTACATTTCTTTCGCAGCAGCGACAGCATTCATTCTCCTTGGATTAATCCTCTTGGTCGACCTTGCTCACTCTTGGGCCGAATACTGCTTAGAGCAAATCGAGGCAAAGGATTCCCGAGCTTGGAGGGGAATCCTCATTGGGTCAACGTTGGGGATGTATGCTGCTTCTGTGGCTATGACTATTGTTCAGTACATCTTCTTCGCAAAGGCTGGATGCTCGATGAATCAAACCGCCATCACCCTCAACCTCATCTTCTTTCTGGTAGTTTCCGGCATCTCAGTCCACCCTGCAGTCCAGGAATACAACCCTAAAGCAGGACTGGCTCAATCCGCCATCGTGGCAGTGTATTGCACATACCTCACAATGTCCGCCGTTTCTATGGAGCCAGATGACAAGCACTGCAACCCCCTCATTCGTCGCGCTCAAAGCACTCGTACAACCTCGATTGTTCTCGGCGCCATTGTCACCATGTTGACTGTTGCATATACGACTACCAGAGCCGCTACCCAGGGAGTAGCTCTCGGAGGCAAAGGGAAGAGCATCAGACTCCCAGATGAGGATGAGCACAACCTTGTCACTCAACAACCCGACAGCCGCCGGGAGATGCGCGCGGCAGCACTCCGTCAAGCAGTCGCCGAAGGAAGTCTCCCAGCAGATGCCTTACTCGACGATGACAGCGACAGCGACGCCGGTGCTGACAGCCCCAAGGACGATGAGCGCACCGCGACCCAGTACAACTACACGCTTTTCCACGTCATCTTCTTCCTCGCCACCGCTTGGGTTGCTACTCTCCTGACCTCGAACTTTGAGGATACCACTGCCAATGACCTGGAGGGGTTTGCACCGGTAGGCAGAACGTACTGGGCTAGTTGGGTGAAGATCATCAGTGCTTGGGCTTGCTACGCAATCTATACTTGGACTCTCGTGGCGCCTATCGTGCTACCTGATCGATTCGACTTTTCGGACTAGTTTGAGTAGCATGGAGAGGCTTTGATAACTCTTAAGTGTTGTATTAGGTAATTGTTGCATTAAATAGGCGGTCACTGCATTTTGTCTTCTCAGGCTGGCGTCGTTATATCATACCTGCGACTGGAATACAGTTTTTGCATGTTATATTTCTCCATACTTATGCTTCCTCAATTCTCAACTGTCTTGTGATGTATGAATGCTTATCTTACTCGTCCTCGACTATCCCGGAATGTCGAGTTATTTAATACCAAGATCTGGTGGCTATTACCTCTGAAAAACGGATCAGCCTTGGCCCAGCTAAGCACGAGTCACCTCCTGCACCTTCCACATCCTCGGTACCAACAAATGAACAAACATAGCGCGCTTTCTCAAACATTTTGATATCTTGAAACTTGTTTGTTGCATATCGCAAAAGGTCTAGATTGTCGTGGTTTAGATGTTTGGTGTCTACTTCTTAGATCTACCGGTATCTTAGTGGTCAAAGAAGTGAATGGTGCGGTGGGATAAGCGAGACTGGGTGACTTTCAAATGGAAAGATAATTCGTCTCCCCATAAAATTCCAGCCAGAACCCTGTATTGAGTACTGAAAAGATGCGAGTTACTGTTAAATGATATGATTAGATTACTGCTAACTCTCTATGTCGTATCTCTATGCATAGTGATCACCGTTATGTGGTGAGGTGTTAGGTAGAAGCTTGTGGGCTAGGCTGGCGATGACAGACACTGGGACTAGGTACCAAATTCTGCTTTTCCGCATATCGCTTTGCGATTCTACAAGTCCCAATCTGGGTTTTGTTGCATATCGTAGAGGACGTCCCACCTTTTAGCGCTGTTCGTTGCTCACATAAAGAGTGTTTTTGAAGTTCTATGAGCGGTCTCTGACGTTGGTGGGGCATACGGGTGGTCTGTCTGTCAACTTTTTGTATGTATACTTGAACATGGAGAAGCGAATACCTGAAAGCACATAGCTTATCTTATCATATAATTTATTCTACCTATTATATACGCCATAACATTCATATCAACTAGCTATCCATGACTTATGTAGTCTCGTGGTTAATTTGTTGCAGTGATAGGCGGGAAGTGCTGGTGATGTGATCTGCTGCCGCCGCCCGCGCGCGCTGAAAACATCTACTGTACTTCAAATCATCAACTCGAGAAGATTTTGTTGCACTTTGCATAGCGTGTCCCACCTTTTAGCCCCATACTCTGCGTTTGAAAGTGTGTAAGTTCCAGTCTAGGTCACAGCTAGACCTTTCGACTTGACGGTACTGTTATGGCCTCGTGTAGATAATCTTGCTCCCGAAAACCTACTTCCATAGCCCACAAATTCCACAACCGCACAAGTTTCGAGACTTTGTTGCATATCGTATAGAAGGATCCACCTTTTAGATCCATCTCTTGTGCTCGATAATGTCTAGTTCCCATGTTCGGCTCTGATCGGAACTTTTGACTTGACGGTGTTATGATAACCTCGCTTACTTGAGGACCCAGAGAGCTAGGTCCACCATCCACACGCATGGTGACTGCCTCACTTTCGCTGCTTTGTTGCATATCGCAAAGTACGTCCCACCTTTTAGTCCTGCTATGTTTTATTCAACCTTTCAGGTTCCACAAAAGACTTAGACGTTTAGTACCAGAGGTAACAGCGGTACTATGGTAGCCCCGCCTGGTTACCTAGGTACCTATTCCAGCTAACCTAACCTAGTCCCCTCAGATGAACAAATATCTAGAACCATCGAAACCACTCTACCTCCTAGAGATTCTGTTGCATTTCGCAATGATTGCCCCACCCTATAGTCCCTTCTGACTCCCCTCTCAGAAGAAAGTAGGTGTTCTAAATGCGAAGTGAAAACAATATAATAACCTCGCCTAATCAAGATCGAACCTCCACTGCCGCGAACCAGCCTACGTTTACAAAGCCTAGCATACTCACCTACCTCATTCCTAATAATCTTTTGCATTTCGCACTGATTGCTCCACCTTCTAACCCAACATCTTCTGACACACCTGCGCCTAGAAAGCAATAAATACAATAGCGAGATCGAAGCAATAATGTTCTGGTGAGCTCGCTTACAGCCAATCAGAATAACCTAATAACCTCTCCTCCTTCACACTCTGTGATCCACCATTTTAGAGCCTGGTAAGAAATCTTGAGATTTGTTGCATTTCACACTGATTATTCCATCTTCTAGTTCCTTTCAAAGTGAAATACTCTTAGAAGGCAGTGGCGTGTTCCGAATTTGTAGTGATGATAATGTGATGACCTCGCCTGACCGGCACACCTTAAAATACCTACCTTCTCGACATCAACGACCAAGTTTCCAGCTCTAGACCCAGCCCAGTCCAGTAGGGATTCTTAGGGTTCTGTTGCAAATCGCATGAGATGCCCCACATACTAGTATTATGGCTCTGACTCCTCTTGTATAGCAGTGGTTTGCAAGTAGTATCATCGGTTTGGGAGCTCGCCTAGCCAGGTCGACCCAAATTACAATACCTACCTAGGTAGGTACTTAGCGACCCACCCACTCGTCCATAACGTATAAAATTAGCATATTCGACTCCACCACGCTGCTGGGACTCTGTTGCATACGCATGGAGTGTGCCACCTTCTAGCTTTCGCTTTGTGTTATCTATACTTATTTGTTCTTTCGTCGTGGAGGGAGTTTGGAAAGTCGGTCTGCGACCTAGAAACTGAATACCTGAGGCATTTCACTGGGGATTCTCGACTCTGGGTTTTAGAGAAGGCAATTCTTTTTTATGAGTTGCATGCTACAGGCGGGGCTTCATTTGATAGGATGTGGATTTCACATTTGACCTTGGTGAATCGTATTGTTAATGCACGAACTTGTTTTCATTTAAGCTAACTAGAACGATTTCGTGCTACAACCTTCCTCCCAAGCTGTCTCACAAATGGAGCTCAAATACCCCTCCCACCATCAACCTCCAAACAAGTACCAGTGATGAACTTCGCCTCATCACTCGCCAGATACAGACAGTAATTCGCGACGTCGGTTGGGTGGGTGAGTCGTCCTAGTGGGACGTTGAAGAGGAACTTTTTGAAGTTCTCTTCGGTTGGTGGGACGCCGACGAAGGTCTCGAAACTGTGTTTATATGTGTGAGAGATTGATTGGAAGATATCAATGGAGAGAAACTTACAGGCCTGTAGCGCTCAACAGAGGACAGACGGAGTTGACGCGGACTTGCTTGTCGCCGTATTCGGCTGCGAGACCTTTGGTGGCCTGGAAATGTTATCAGCGATGTCTCGCTTCTGAAAGGTTGCGGAAGTCAGAGGGTAGGAGAAAAAGGAAGCCGTACATTGGTGACAGCTGCTTTGCTAGCGTTATACCAGACGAGGCCTGGTCTGGGTCTCGTGGCACCGATTGATGCAATGTTCACGATCGAACCCCCCTCGCCTTGATTGATGAGGTTGGGAATGAAGTGCCTGGCGGAGTGGAAGATGCTCTTCACGTTGACGGCGAAGACTTTGTCGAATTCGTCTTCGGTGACATCGATGGTTGGCTGTTTGGTTGTCAACATGGTCTTCTATAATGATTTCTAGAGCGGAGACCAGCTCACCTTGTTCTTGTAACTGGTACCAGCATTGTTGATCAGGATGTCCATACGGCCCCATTTAGCGAGCGTATTCTCCATCAAGTTCTCCCAGTCCGCTTCAAGAGCGACGTTAGTCTTGATGAAGTGCATGGAGCTTGGCTGGTAGTTTGCTACTCTTTCACCTCCAACTGGGCTGTCGTCCCGTCAGATCGATTCATTGAGTAATACCTCCGTTCTGAGTAGTGGCCATGTCATTGCAAATTCAAGACACACAGATCGGTTTTCTTGGGATTTCGACTTGGCAGAAAACTAAGATATATCTGAAGAGAACAATGAAGATGTGACTCACTCCATGTCTGCAACAATGACTTTGCAGCCTTCTTCTGCGAATCTCTTGGAAATTGCTTCGCCAAACCCAGAGCCTCCGCCGGTAACGATCGCGACCTTGCCCTTGAGGCGACTACCTAGGACTTTAGGTTCTGCTGACATGATGGAATTGTACGATGATTCGGTATCGTTTCAAGGAATTGATCTTTGGTCTGAGAAGTTAACACTGAGGAAGTGAGGAGATGCCAAACAGCTGGACACACGAGGACCGGAATAGTCGGTTGAGAGATGTGGTATGATATTAATTGGATCCGTAAGAAAACAGAAATTGAATCGTTCTTTGGATATATTGATACCTAAGAAGATCAGAGAAATAAAAAGAGTATTTTGTACTCTAAGAGAAATGGAAAGCACGATGATCAGCAGAGACTTTGATGGCGGAAGAGTGGCATGAGGGGTAACCACGTGATTTGATGCGGGGTTGTGTGCCCGCCATATTTCCGGTAGAGCATCCGTAAATCGCAGACCAGAATCAGAGCTTTCTGTTCTGGTCGCATACACTCAGACTTACACAGCAAGCATGGAGCTGGATGCATATTTCCCTTGACTTGTGAAATCCACGCTGAAAGAATGCCATAAGCGATCTCCAATCAATATCAACACTCGAAGCGACTGCGATCCCGGCCAGGTCTTATCACAGTCACCTGAGTCTCTCGCAGCAAAATCATAATCCTTGCCTCTCTCCTCGTGTTGTTGAAATAGACTTTTCTCGTACTGTATCCATACAGTAGACACAGCCTCGGATCGAGCCAGCGCATATGTGTTCAGAGCAAGATCTGGCCATGGTTTCCGCCACAAGCGTGGACTCAAGCTTTTGAATTACGCGGCTGTGTGCCTTCGTGTTCATAGACTTACTTGCAACCTTCCAGTGGCGGAAATGTTTGTTGAGTGTGGCACACAGCAGTGGTGTGGTGGTACCGAAGGAGACGTCTGTAGTGTTCTTCGCGAGACAAGTCAAGGATTCTTAAGTACTTGAGCCCAGGAATATCAATTCGGGACCGTGGTTGATCAGATACACACTTTATCGATATTGATACCTTCTTATCGCAACCCTGCTTTTATCTCTGCCTTGCATCCGGCTTGGTTTTTGCGCGCCGAGAAGAGGCGCTTTATCAGCCGTGTTAGCCGTTCGTTCATCGTTGAAATGTCGAGAAACCAAGTTTCTAGGTCAGGGTCAAGAGGCCAAGATCTCGAGAGTGGGGGGTCTGGAGGAGGGGAGTTCTAAGCGGGGTCTCTTTTCCGTAGATTTTGCGTGGGTCTTTGGAGTTTTGAAGCTTGAGTACTGGTGAGTAAATAGTGAACGGTGAGCAGCCAGCCTCAATGCCACACCCAGCGAATAAGAGGACGCGGAAATACAATATTTCAGAGGCAGGGATACACGAGAACGTCATAAGCCTTTGCATGCAGCCTTTGCGCCACTCAGGACAAGGGCGGTTGTGTTGCACACCCAAGATGCAGATGCTCCCGCTGGCTGAATCTGATAGGGCGCTTCTGTGCCATCCTTGCGACGAAAGCAGAGGCCAAGTTCTTGAACCCTCATGATGGGAAAGTCATGAACACGGTCTGGAATGCTCAGTGCTCGCAGCTTCTGAGGCTAGGTATACTTCACCTGCAGCCTCGCGTTGGATCATGCGACTAGAATAGTCTCACCAGTCAGGAGCAGCTATTCTTACTGACATGTTGACACCAAAGCGGGGTGTCAAAAGAAGGCCCGGCCAATTCGGCGCTGGAATGGTTTTCGAATTGGGAACCCAGGAATGGACTTGCTTGACTGCAGACGCCTTCGTCCAAGCACCTGCACGAAAACATGCACTTGTGACAAAAGGGATATTGTTGTCGATGTTGTTATCTCTGCGCTGGCGGAGATGTCTGACTGCCAATGATTGGTAGAAACAGCTGTTGATTCGATGATGAAGACTCGCCAGAGGTTCGGTAGATGAAGCAATTTTATGGCGAGCCCCCCTTGTTTGAAGGTCACCACCACCCACAGCCTTGACCACTTTCCCAGCCTCCTCGCGGAACTGACTTTTCATCACCTCACTCTAGTGCCCTGGTGTCCCGTCGCCTAGCCACCTTCTTTTCCACGAAGCACCATATATGAGTATCAGAGAACGCTAGAAAGTACTAATTCATAGCGGTGACATGACGTTGATTGGGCCGAATAATCGAAACGTTTGCCGTAGACCTGAAATTGTGATGGATGGCCATTTTATGGCGCTGTTCCTTGTCGAGTAAATACGCTACAGCACCGCCAGGGATTGTGCATTCAGTAGCTTGAAGAGCTTCAACATCTCACTTCACGTTCTATCTAGGGTGGAAACATGCACAGTCTTCAGCATCTCCAGCCGGGTTTCTTGTCGTGGTATCAGGCCATGCTCCGAACTCTGCAGCAAGATGCTGGCTCACTCATTGACTCTGTGACCGGCCATTTAAACAAGAACAATATACCGCATACTTCCCGGTAGTAAGCGAGGATTGTGTACCTGATTGTCAGAGCTACAGGATAAATAAACATATGAGATAGAGTACCGGACCGGACCAACCCATCAGAGATCTAAGTGACCGGCCGGCGGCTGTTCTCTCCAGGCTAGAGAACTGGAGGTACCGGTAGGTCCCTCGTGAGTGACAGTCAGAGTGACATGACATCGGACCTGGCTTGACACCCCCTGGAAGACCCATCCTGAATCGGTGATGCTCCAGAGGCTCAAGGCTACGGACTGCAGTCCCAGCATGCTACCATAGACCGAAGATCGCATTTTGCCCGTTTCTTTCGCCTCTCTCTCTCTTCTCTCTTCTTCTGTTCGTTTTGAAACCCACACTGTCGCTCACTGCTCTGTCCGCCCATTCGTTTGATAGTACGCTCTGTCTGCTCTTCGCTTGCCCAGTGAAGAGAGGAGAGGGAGCAAAGGCTGAAGAAGTCGAAGGTTTGACCCTCCAAACCCACCTGTACTCCGGCCGTGATCGCCATGAAACATTTGCACTGACGCCACAGCTGTGAGTACAGAGTCGCGAGCAATAATAAGCCCGATCCCATATCTTGCGGCACTTCCTGCCCAGTCAGTCGTTAAACCCAACGGGACTTCTATCCTTGAGCCTTGAGTCTGTCAGAGTTGCAGAGGGAGTTGTCTTGGATAGTGGAGTTGTGTCGTTGATTGCGCTGCGAGCCAAGGGAACCAGGCCATTTTCGCTTGGCTGCACTGCCGAAGAACTCCAGCGCGCCGCTCACTCGCTGCCATCCCGTCACTTTTCCTATCGCCCCAATCGAATTCTACCCGTCTGGAATCTTCAACACCACAACGCCTTCGCCTCAGGAGCGATTGCATTGTCGCGAACGGCGCTGAAGACTCGAAAAGTCTTTTAGATGCGGAGGCGACCGTCCGCAGAGGCCGAAGGCGACTCTACACCTGCGCCATCGAATGCGGACATAGCTTCTGCTCTTGTTGAGGGAGCAGGGGGTTCCTCCAAATCCGACGAGTCGATCGCGAATAAAGAGTCCAGGAATCTTCACACGACAGCTGCAACTCGACGACCAGATACCAAGATCAATCAGACGCCGCACGAGCTCGACAGAAGGAAAAGCACTGATAAGAGGCACGCAACTGCGCGGAGTCGCCGGCCCAGCAGCAGTACGAATTGGCAGCCTGCACAGCTACGAGATGGCGACGTAGACAAAGATCGACCTACAGAAACCTCGGTGCTCATCGTGTCCTCGAAAGAAGACATGGTATCCGAGAAGATGCCCGAGTCTCGACAGAATACTCGTCGCTCGAGGCTGAGAAGCCCCTGGTCGATCTCTTTCCTCACCTTAATCACAACAGCGCTGGCCCTGCTCTCACTGGCCTCCATAATACACTCGTTCTCAAGCCGACAGTTGGATACAAAAGGATGTCGAATGTCATATATGAGACCATCATTTGCAAAGCTATCCGACTTTGATACAGAGCACACGCGGTTCGCCAGCAAATACTCGGTTTATTTGTACAGGGAGGGTATGGTTGATGAGGACACGAAGGTACATAAGTCAATAAAGAGGTAACGGCAACGCTGACACATCTCTATAGGTGAAAGGAGTTCCAGTTCTGTTCATTCCTGGAAATGCTGGTTCCTACAAGCAAGTGCGTCCTATTGCCGCCGAAGGGGCTACCTATTTCCACGATGTCCTACGACACGATCAAGGTGCGATCAATGCCGGAGCACGAAATCTCGATTTCTTTACCGTCGACTTCAACGAAGATATTACAGCATTTCACGGCCAAACCATGCTTGACCAGGCTGAATATCTCAATGAGGCAATCGCATACATCTTGTCTCTCTACCATGATCCGCGCAGGTCCGAGAGAGACCCGGATCTTCCAGACCCTACATCGGTCATAATACTGGGGCATTCGATGGGAGGAATAGTCGCCCGAACCATGCTGGTAATGCCAAATTACCAGTCGAACTCGATCAACACAATTATCACCATGTCTGCTCCGCATGCACGCCCCCCTGTTTCTTTTGATGCCGAGATCGTCCGAACATACAAGAAAATCAACGATTATTGGAGGCAGGCATATTCGCAGAAGTGGGCGAACAACAACCCCCTATGGCACGTTACGTTGATTTCTATTGCTGGTGGAGGACTTGATTCTGTGGTTCCATCAGATTACGCCAGTCTAGAGTCGTTGGTACCAGATACACATGGCTTCACAGTCTTCACTACGTCTGTTCCGAATGTATGGACCGGTATGGATCATCAAGCTATCCTATGGTGTGACCAATTCCGGAAAGTAGTTGTGCGATCACTCTACGACGTGATTGACGTTAATCGACCAGCCCAGACGAAGCCACGAGCAGATAGGATGCGGGTTTTCAAAAAATGGTACTTGACCGGGATGGAGACCATTGCTGAGAAGACGCTGTCTCAGAAAGAGCCAACAACCTTGCTTACGTTGGAGGACAATTCGAACTCAATACTGGCACAAGGGGAACGATTGACTTTGAGGAAGTTCGGACAGAGCCGCAAACCGCGAGCGCATCTTTTACCGATTCCACCTCAAGGAACACCAGGAGGCAAGCGATTCACACTGATGACGGATCAGAAGCTCGACAAACCTGGTGATTCTGGAAAATTGGAAGTGTTGTTTTGTAGTGTCTTCCCACTCCATCCTGGGCAATCGGCGACATTGTTTTCTATGAATATGGATTTGTCAGGCGATAGCTCTGGATCTACAAGACTGGCGTGTAAAAATGCAGCTTCTGACGTGATTGTGCTTCCAGCCTCGACAAGAACAACCAAACGGCCCTTTTACCTGGACCAGGAAGCGGAAGTTGTTCCTTTCTCATACTTGCAATATGATCTGGAAGATATCCTTGACCATCAATTTGTTGCTATCGTCGACAAAGCGGTCGATCCTACCCCCGGCTGGGTTGTCGCTGAATTCAGCGACAACGTGCACTCACATCGAGTCCGATCTTTGGGTCTTCGACGACTTCTGACTTTGGGATTGAAGATCAAGCTCCCACCGAATCGCCCTATGGTTACAGAGGTCAAGATTCCCTCCTTGCACTCGAGTCTGCTTGCATATAAGCTCGAAATGGGTAATCAAGTCTGTGGAGAAGACGCTGAGCTTTTCACACCCTTGCTCCGACAGTATATCTCGGAGCCTTACGAGTCCAAATACTTCGTCAACGTCAAGCAAGCCAATATCAACCTTCACGGTGTCTCACCTTATATGCCGCCGGCGTTGAAGGCCAAAAATGCTCAAGATGGCTTGACACTTCAGTTCTGGACAGATCCTACGTGTAACTCAAGTGTCAAGATTTCACTGAAAGTCGATATACCTGGAAGCTTGGGCAAGCTGTACATGCGATACCGGACGGTCTTTGCGGCATTTCCGCTACTGATCGTTGCATTGGTCCTGCGCAAGCAATTCAGAGTATACGATGAGACGGGATTATTCATGTCATTTTCCGAGAGTCTCGATCTGTGTCTGCGTCAATCTTTACCGTTGGTCCTTTTGGCGCTTACATGTTTGTCAGTTTCATTGGCCCAGACTAGCTCAGCACCGCCTCGGCCTGCTTCCTCCGGTTTCTGGGGATGGGGCAGTAATGCCACCGAGTCACAGATAGACTTTACCAGGAACGATCTGCTGGTCGGCTCTCCAGATCCGTTCTTCTGGTTCATGGTCCCGCTCATAGGCCTGGTTTGTGTAGGAGTTTGCGTCATGTTGAACTACGCGACCCTCACTCTTACGCATGTTTTGAGTATTTTGTACGCTCTCGTGAGCGTCAAGCCTGCATGGTTACGAAACGAAGACAAACGAAGAGCAGCATCTCCAGCATTTGCACCATCGACACCACGTCGACGAATTCTGACCACCGCCATACTCCTGTTTCTGGTGTCAACCGTCATCCCATACCAGTTCGCATATCTTGTAGCATGTCTTGTACAAATCGCCACTTGTACTCGTGCACTTCGTTTCGCAAGAGAAGCACGATCCAACACGAACTTCAACTTCCACAATTACGCCCACTCGATCCTCATTCTCATGCTCTGGATTCTTCCTATCAACCTCCCAATACTCGTGGTCTGGGTACACAACTTGGCTGTACACTGGCTTACGCCATTTTCGTCTCATCACAACGTCCTTTCCATCATGCCGTTTATTCTTCTGGTTGAGACGCTCACCAGTGGGAAAATGGTACCGCGGGTCACTTCGCGTCTCCGCCATTTCACTAGCGTGTTCTTTTTCTTCATCGCCATATATGCTGCAGTGTATGGAGTCACCTATGCATACATGCTCCATTACCTCGTCAATTTTGTTGCGGCTTGGCTTGTCGCAATCCACAGCTCTACTTCATCTTGGACATTTGCTGGGCTAAGCACAATGTTCGAGCCAGAAGGGGCCGAGAGTACGCGGAAGCGAGGAAAGACACCTTGAGAATGACCACTTATCCTAGCGAACAAATAATATACGATTCCACGACTCGACGCAGCATTTCTCCCCTACAACACGGGGAGTGTCGACTTCTATACCATGCTAGATTTTCGTTCCAACACAGTTCATAAGCCTACATCCTTCGGCGTTTACAACACAGCAGACATGAGCGGTTCTTGTTTCCCAAGGGAAACCTTTAGATTCTCACATGACGAGTCATACGTGCCTGACTTTTGCTGTACATACCTTCTCAGGCGGCGACCTTGTCTTTTCTTGCATGCATAACTCGCGCTCGCGAGCGCTGGACGTTTAACATTTCTGCATTTCGCACCAAATCCCCATAGCAAGTCCAAGAGGTACTTGCTGATGGGGACATATTTAATGTCTATACCTCTTCAGATGGTGATGATAAGCAGCCGGCTTAAGAGGGGGAATTGGAAGGGTTGTATAATTGGATTGGAGCTTTGGGAGGCTGGTACCGTTTGAATCTTTGCTAGCTTCTGCTGAGCTGGCCGGAGTTGGTTTGAAAGACAGGTTGGGGCTGATAAACGAAGAAGCCTTGCTCAAATAGCACGCTGACTTAGATTGCGTGCGGATGGTGGCTGGAAGTGAAAGCTCATTGCGAATCAATGAGAGCTTGAACATAGAATCGTGTCGTGTTTATACTACTTGCATGGAGCTTTGCAAAATGCAACCTAATACTTGAACCAACATTGGCTTCAGTTGAAAGTGACTGTGACTGTAACAAACTGTGCCTAACTTGGCTTGTCCGTTCGTAAATGTGACTCTTTACAAATTCATTCTTGTGAAAGGAGATATGGGCACATCGTCGCAGGAGATGCTGAGGTCACGATTGGGAAGTCACGTCCCGCGTCAACCACTTTAAATATCGCGTTGCCAATCGCGTCGCCCGTCCACAACCAAAGATGCAGCCATGGCCACCATAAAGGCGATCGAAGGCAAGACGGTAGGTCCACTTCATCACCTGAAATAGACACTTCGCTGATCCCCTACAGGTACATCAAATACAGTCTGGCCAGGTAATTGTTGATTTATGTTCCGTGGTGAAGGAATTGGTGGAGAACAGCCTCGACGCAGGAGCGACAAGTATTGGTAAGTTCGAGATGGCCTGGCAACCAATGTCACTATCTGCTACGATGCTAATTTATTCAACGCAGATGTGCGATTCAAAAACCAAGGTCTGGACGCCATAGAAGTGCAGGATAATGGTGATGGCATCTCCCCGCACAACTACGATACTCTCGCCCTCAAACACCACACCTCTAAACTCTCTACCTATTCCGACCTGACGACCCTGCAGACCTTCGGCTTTCGCGGCGAGGCTCTCTCTTCATTATGTGCGCTTTCGAAGTTCTCTGTTGTGACGTGCATGGCGGCGGATGCGCCCAAGGGCACGAAACTCGACTTTGAAGTGTCGGGCAAAACGAAGGGGACGAGTGTCGTTGCCGCGCAGAAGGGGACGACTGTTTCGGTGGAGAATCTGTTCAATAATTTGCCTGTGAGGAGGAGAGAGCTGGAAAGGAATATCAAGAGGGAGTGGAATAGGGTCGTTGGTGTTCTGGGTCAATATGCTTGCATACAGACCGGTATCAAGTTCTCTGTGTCCCAGCAGGCTGGGAAAGGGAAGAAGACGACCTTGTTTTCTACGAAAGGAAACCAGTCGACCAGGGAGAATATTGTGAATATTTTCGGGGCGAAGACTCTCACGGCTTTGATTGCTCTGGACTTGAATCTTGAGCTGGAGGCCACCAGTGCTCCGAGTCAGAGACGGAGCACCCAAGATGACGGTGGCTCAAAAGAGATCCGTATTGTAGGCCACATCTCACGACCAGCCTGGGGCGAGGGTCGCCAGACGCCAGATAGACAAATGTTCTTCGTCAATTCAAGGCCCTGTGGTCTGCCACAGGTCTCCAAGGCTTTCAACGAGGTCTACAAGGCTTACAATGGCACTCAGTCGCCGTTCATATTCGCCAATATTGAACTAGATACGCATTTGTATGATGTCAATGTCAGTCCGGATAAGCGGACCATTTTGCTGCATGATCAGACACGGATGTTGGAGAATCTGAAGGAGGCTCTCACAGCTCTTTTCGAATCACAAGATTACACTGTGCCCATATCACAATTGCCTGCACAGAAGCAGCCCACTTACAAGCAGCTCACTATCAGTCGCGAAAACAGTGGAATTTCGAGGACATCCCAGACTCCAGCAGAGTTGACAGAAGCTCACGATTCTGAAGGTTCTCGGTCTGTTAGTAGAGAACCCGGCGGGGACGATGGTGAAATGCAAGCGAAGAAGTTCAATCCCCAATTTCGGCGTGGCGTTGTTTCTAGAGAATCTATGAGCAGGGACAGTGGAGCTGTTAGTCTGATATCAAAATGGGCAGGGAGGAAGTCAGAAGACCGTGTAGAGCGAAGCGAGCAAGACGAGACGGTGCCAAAATCTGCTCCCAAGATGCCTGTCGGCCTTTCAGAAGAAAAGCGAAGACTCGTCGAAAAGCTACGACGTGAGAGCGAGGACGCACAGGCGGCACCTGAGTCTCCTGAAGAAGCTGACAATCCCGCTGCGACTGGGCGATCCTCAAACACTCCAGTTTCTTCTGCCAGACCACCTCTTGTCGTATCCAACCTTGATAGGCAGCTTTCCGAAGCTCCAACGATTAGTAGTGACAGGGGGTCTATTGACCGTGAATCGCCAATTCCTGCACTACAGCCAATTTCGAAGCCGACGCCCTCTATTGCAGATAGATTTTCCAGCACGCCTAGATCGCAGAGGCCAGCCCCAGAGATAGCTACTATCACGATCGGAGACTCTACTGTGACTAGTTCTATTGGGACCCCTTGTCCCAAGAGGATTCGAACCGACGAAGCTCCAACTGCATCTAGCCATAGCCGCCCTCCTCATGGCTCAAAGCCTACACTGCCGACATTTGGAAAGAGTCTTAGCCAGATGTTTGCGGCTCCTGGAACTGCTCGCCAATCTGTTCCTGATGATGACATTGAAGATGATTCAGATGATGGAAATGTACGGCCGTCTGCTCAACTGGCCACTAGCCCTGGCGATCGATCGCTCGCGATTGATGACGCCGCCAATGACCAGGAGATGCATGAGCCTGAAGCGAAGAACATCGTACATTCAGACCAAGATTCTTCTCTTCCCACACCCGAGGCGGAAGACGATGGCGATTATGTTGATGAAGCAGAGAAGAAGGCTCTTGAAGAGGCCAAGGTTCACGAGATGATCCAGGAAGCCGAGAAGGCAGCTGTACTTCCGTTGCAGGAGAACGCTGAGCGCACGAAAGTACTCCTCAAAGGCGGCTCGAAGAAAAAGGATGCGACTCTGAACTTGGTGAGGTTGGTCAACACCAACATTTCCAAGATTGCCGAACAATATCAAATCCTCGAAGCGGCATTATCAGCCTATCAGACAGTTGTGACAGAGAAAGCTGAAGACGAGGCTTTGGACTCAGAGCAGGCAGAAGAGAAGCTCTCGGTAACCATTTCCAAAGCCGATTTCGCTAAGATGAAGGTTGTCGGTCAATTCAACCTTGGCTTCATTCTTGCCACTCGAGCATCAGGATCAAACTCTGAAGATGATGTCATGACTGCTGATGATATGTTTATTATCGATCAGCATGCTTCTGATGAGAAATATAACTTCGAGCGTCTACAAGCAACGACAATCGTACAATCTCAAAGACTAGTCCGTCCAAAAATCCTCGATCTTACTGCTCTAGAAGAAGAGATCGTGATGGAGAATCTCTCAGCTTTGGAGACCAATGGCTTCATCGTGACAGTTGACGAATCAGGAGAATCACCAGTTGGAAATCGCTGCCAGCTGGTCAGCTTACCCCTGAGCCGCGAGACTGCCTTCTCGCTCACAGATCTCGAAGAATTGATAGCCCTCCTAGCGGAACACCCACCAGGAACAGTGCCACGTCCTGCCAAAGTCAGAAAGATGTTTGCTATGAGAGCTTGCAGGAGCAGTATCATGATTGGAAAGACGTTGACGCATAAACAGATGGGAAAGGTTGTAACGCATTTGGGAGAGCTGGATAAGCCGTGGAACTGTCCGCATGGGAGACCGACTATGAGACATATGTGTGGACTTGGGGAGTGGGATGTAGAGGGGTGGAAGGAGGATGTCAGGTTGGGTGAGGAGGGAGAGAAGATTGTTGGGACAGATTGGGCTGCTTATGTTAGGGGTAACCGGGGCGTGTCTGCTTCGCCTGACCCTGATGACGACGGGGCAGGAGAGGAAGCTGAGGCAGGCTCGGAGGAAGACGAAGGCGTTTCAGGCGAAGATGAGGGCCAAGAAGTTTCGGTAGCAGACGATGAAGGGGTTTCTGAGGATGAGGAGGATTGAAGTGGCCGAGACAGTCACTCGAACAAGCTCGGGTCGGGTGTTTATTTGGAGTCGAAGAACGGGCTCGCTTATTTTGCACCGCACCATGAGAAGGGCGTTTCTGGTGCAGGTATCAATTTCCAATTTCCGTTTCTACATTTGTACAGACAACACCCCTTTCATCCAAGATACCCATTCCTAGCCATAGTCCATATACTTTCTCCCAGTATATGCGCCATAGAACGAACAAACAAACAAAGAAATCAACCAATCATGAGCAAAACTCCCGCATTTCCCTATCCAACCAATCGTCCAACCCATTCACAAACCACTCACCTTCCTAAACCTAGTTCCCCATCCCTTCCCACCATTGTTACCCCCACGTCCTTCCTCAGCAACCTTCCCACTAACATCCCTCCTATCCAAGACCCTGAATCCACTTTTATTCCCAAAATCATTACCGCTCGAAACCTGTCTATTCGAACCCCCGATCATTATCGGCGGCGTCCCCGGCTTCAACTCGCCATAATGCTTCGCCTTGAACGCGAGATCTTTCTGCTCTGAGTCCCTTTCTCGTTCCTTCGCGCGCTCAAGTTCGGGTGATGTGATGTCCGCGATATCGCCACTTCCATTGCTCATCCCCATTCCTAGATGGTTTCCACGATCGCCTCCATTTCCACTTCGCTTTTGGCCATATCGCTGTCCCTGCCCCTTCCCGTTACTACTAATCTCACTCAACGGCGAATTCACACCCTCTCTCTCCTTATACGCAGCAGCCGCAGCAGCGAAATTCGTCAAGTGTCGCGGCGTAGGCGGGTTCGCTTCTAACGGATTCGGATGATCGTATGAAGAGCCGTAATCGGTCGCTACGTCTATGGAGATGTCTTCTTCGGAGTCATGGCGTTGGTGTAGGGGTTGGTATTGTGCTTTCTTTGCGGGGGAGGACCGCGTGCGGGCTTTTCCGATGCTGTCGTTTGCGAACCAGGGTTCGTTCACCGCGCCGACGTTGCGGGTTGTGGTTGTGCGGAGGGAGGAGGTGTCGGAGAGGGGGATTTCGTGGGTGTATGGTGCGGGGCCGCGTTTGGGGGGAGAGGGAGGGGGAGTGTATTGGTTTTGGTTGGGGAAGTTGGAACCGGAGTTGCGCTTTAGTTGGTTGGAGGGAACGGCTTGGTATTGCCTGCTGGGGAGATCGGAGCATGGGTCTCGAGATGGTGGAGGGGTGGATTTGTAGGTTGACAAGGAGGTGGTGGATTGAGTGCGAGTGTGGAAGAAAGGGATTGTAGGTGGGCGGCTCAAGTCCTCGTATGCGGCGCCAGAGGCACGATTGCTTTCCAGTGGGAGAGAGATTCGCTTCTCGGAGTAGTTGGAGGAGATTGCGGTTGAGACGGAGGACTTGTTGCGTTTGTGGCGGGTGGTGAGGTTGTCTTCCAATGGGTTCATGTCTGGTGGTAGCTTGGTGATTTTGCGGAAAGTTACAGCCAGGTACAACGATATTGCAAGGGAGAAGAGGTGTAGCCCGCCACCAACAGCCGCGAGGTAGAAGACGCATTTGGAGAAAATGCTTATGAGGGTCGGGTCGGAGAGGATGGTCTTCCACGCAGCTTGTCGGGTCATTGCTACAAGAGCACTGAAGGCGTAGAAAGGAGCAATGGAGACATCGAAGAAGGAGGCGAAGAGCATGTAGGATGCTGAGGATGCGGGGGTTCGTCCTGAGGGTTTGCGGCCTAGGTGGTAGATACCGTAGACGGTGTGCAGAATTGCTACTCCGGGCTACAATTTGTCAGTGGCTGCCCCCGTGATATTGAGAGGAAAGGAGACATACAACTATCCTCATAACCCATCCTGTAGAAGCGTCAACGCCTTTAATCAGGATCATCAGGACCAAGAGTCCAAGAGCCGCAAGCAATTCGAAGCATCGCAACACTAATTGTATGATGCGCATCCATTTTATCCATTTCTTCACACTGGGATTCATAGGCGTCGCAGTTGAGCTTCCGTACGGGAGTATTAGATATGAACTATGCGCAGCGATTAGCAGAGATTCAATTGAGCCTAGAATATGGCATATGATACGAGAACATACTCAGGATGCTGATTGAAGTTCACCAATGGTCCCTCATGCTTCGGTCGTGGAGGTTTCGGTGTATAACTTGCGCGGGTGACAGCCTTGGGATCGAATTCGCGATATGGAGACCTTGGACCCTCTGTTTTGATAGGATCGTAAAGGAATGGAGGTTGCACGCCACCCATTGTTGCTTAAAGAATGACTGAACTGACTCGAGGCTGATGTGACAATGAGACAAGCAGCGAGCAAAGATATCAGAAAATCAGACAGTGGAATGCGACCTGGAATGCGATGTTTGTCAGATATGAGCAGGGAAGCTCCAGGGTGTGCAGGGAACCTTGAGGTGGAGGGGCATTTGTTTACGGAGCTTAGCGCATTGCTATGGGCAACACCCGCAACAGAACCCGCTTAATTCTGCAGGGGGAGCTGTTTAGCGATAAGATATCGGACGCATGAGAGAAATGTCCGAGAATCTTCAAGATGACGTGCAAACGCGGAAATGGACAGAATTGCGAGACCTTGGGTCTGCACGAGATGTACGAACGTGTTGATCAGACGGGCGTCAACAATCCCAAGCACAACAATTCTCGCTAGACAACGTCGAAACTACACAGCAAAAGTTCATGCTCAAGATGGACGGCCGTTCCGTATGGCAGTCATTGGGTCCGGTCCTGCCGGTTTCTACACTGCATACAAGGTGATGTCGAAGATAGAGAATTCGATGGTTGATATGTATGAGCAGTTGCCAGTCCCATTTGGACTTGTGCGATTTGGTGTCGCTCCAGATCATCCCGAGGTGAAGAATTGCCAGGACAAGTTTGAAGAGGTAGCCGAGTCGCCACGCTTCAACTTCGTCGGGAATATCTCCATTGGAAACCAGACCGGCTCTCTACCTCTGAGAACGCTCTTACCACATTATGATGCGATTCTGTTTGCTTATGGAGCTTCGAAGGATCGGGCTCTTGGTATTGAGGGCGAGGATTCCCTGAAGGGCATCTACTCGGCGAGGGCGTTTGTCGGCTGGTACAATGGACTTCCTGAGTACTCGAGATTGGCACCGGATTTGACGATGGGCGAAGAAGCTGTCGTTGTTGGCCAAGGAAACGTGGCGCTTGATGTGGCGAGAATCCTGCTACAGGACCCCGAGATTTTGAAAGAGACGGATATCACGACGGATGCTATTCAGACGTTGAGAAATAGTCAGGTGAAGAGAGTGCGAGTCGTTGGGAGGAGAGGTCCGATGCAGGTGAGTAGAATTTCAGAGCGTAGTGAAGTCGGAAATTGATAGATTTTTAGGGTGCGTTTACCATCAAGGAAGTTAGAGAACTAATGAAGTTCCCTTCGGTTGCATTTCATCCTGTCGATACATCACTCATACCAGAGGATATCAGCAAGCTACCGAGACCGACTAAGCGAATCATGGAAGTTCTCAAGAAGGGATCAGGAGCATCTGTCTCGACGGCTCCAAAATCGTGGTCCTTAGATTTCTGTCTGTCGCCAAAATCTTTTCTTCCCAGTACGGTATCACCAAATCAGCTTGGTAGCATGTCATTCGAGAAGACGACTTTGGATCCTGATCCATTTTTTCTGAGTGCAAAAGCCACTGGCACTGGTGAATTGGTGGATATTCCCACATCGTTGGCGTTCCGATCCATTGGGTACAAGTCAGAAGCTCTGTCTGAGTTTTCAGATCTGGGTGTCCCATTTGACAGTCGAGCTGGCATCATACCAAATGATCATCTAGGCCGTGTTGTCAATGATGCCGAAGACTGGACTGATGAAAGCCGCGCTAGGCACTTGCCTGGGATGTACTGTGCCGGATGGGTCAAGCGAGGGCCCACTGGAGTGATTGCAAGTACTATGGATGATGCATTCTCTACTGCTGATTCCATTGCGATGGATTGGTATGGGAAGGTTCCATTCCTCAATGCTGAAGGTGGAGATAGCATGGGATGGGACGGAGTCAAGGATGAAGCTGAGAAGCGTGGATGTAGGAGAGTGAGCTGGGAAGATTGGAAGAAGATCGATGGAGTGGAGAGAAGCGAAGGTCAGAAGACTGGCAAAGTGAGGGAGAAGTTCACCAAGGTTGAAGACATGCTGGCAGTGCTCGACTAGAATATGGGAATCTTGTAAATATATGTACACTACTTGTTCAGCTTTTCCGTGAGCTCAGGCACCTTATCAAACAAATCTCCAACTAAACCGACATCTGCTACTTGGAAGATAGGCGCATCGGCATCTTTGTTGATGGCTGCGATGACCTTGCTATCCTTCATTCCTGCCAAATGCTGAATGGCACCAGAGATACCTGCACAGAGATATAATTGTGGTGCCACTACCTTTCCAGTCTGACCAACTTGCAAGCTGTTGTCGGCATACCCACTGTCAACAGCTGCTCTTGAAGCTCCAACGGCTGCTCCCAAGGCGTCTGCAAGTGGCAACATAATTCTGTCAAACTCCTCCTTTGACTTCAATCCTCGTCCACCAGATACAACCTTGCCAGCGGTTGCTAAGTCAGGTCTATCTGACTTTGCAAGGTTTTCTGATACCCATTCCGTGGTGCTCTCGGCCTTAGAATCGACACCATCCTCCATCGAGGCAGAACCTCCCTCTGCTTCTGCTGCTGCAAATGCCGTCCCTCGAATTGTGATGATTTTAATATCGTCCGATGATTCAACCGTAGCAATTGCATTTCCTGCGTAGATTGGACGCACAAAGGTCTTCTCGTCCTCGATTGCCGTGATGTCGGATATTTGCTGAACGTCGAGTAATGCCGCAACGCGGGGCATCAAGCTCTTCCCGAATGCTGTATGGCCCATTATGATGTGTGTATAGCCGCCCTTCTTGATATTCTCGACGAGTAATGGGGCGTAGTTCTCTGGCAATTGCTGTAAGCCATTATTAGCATAATTCCAACATATCAAAGTCCATCAACCTGCCTTGTCGTAGGCGGAATTGTCCACAGAAATGACCTTCTCGATTCCCGAGACTTTCGAGGCTTCTTCCGCAACTCCCTTGATGTTTCCGCCTGCTACGAATCCCGTGATTGATCCTCCTAGCTTTTTGGCCGCAGTGATTGCTCCCAGAGATCCATGATTGAGCTTCCCATCCTTTTGTTCCAGAACAGCCAGTGAAGAGAGAAGTCGCGCAAGGGCTGAGAGTGAGGCGACAGGTGTAGGCCCTGCTGTCCTCAATTGTGTTCGCGCTTGGCGTAGAACTGATATACCCGACCTCGAAATCATCGTGATTGTTGTTAATTGTGAAAGAAACAGAATGATCTCCAAGCAAGCATCATTATCTCGAAGACATCCGAGGCAAAGCGCGGGGAGTGCAAAGCCGGGGTCGGCCGCGAAGTCCATAGTGCCTCAGGCCGTCGCAAAATTGGTCAGGTTTCCAGATCATCTCTGGGCACGCTTGAAAGTCGCGAGAGAGCTTCAGCGTCGCGACTTCAAATTTATCGACGAGACTCAATTTGCGCGCCAACGCGATTTGAGCCATCAACATTATCAATCTTTTCAACTTCGGGGTTACCACGAGGCTCATTCCGAACAGGGCGGCCACTCAGCAATCGATCCCTGTTGAATTTGTGATCTCTGTCTACTTTGCGCAGATATCCAGGGCTTCTTGTGCCACGATCCTTTGCGCCAGCTCAAATTGCTTCACAGTTCTAGATATTCCATCATGGATGACGATTCGGTAAATTTTGGTTCGGATACTGCAGGCGCGACCCCAGGCTCGATTCTTGCCCAGCCGCCGCTACAAGGGGAGGATACTCCTGGGGAAGGTGCTGGTATGGCTCAACCCCCCTTGAAGAATAGGAAGCAACTAACAAGACTACAGCGGATGTTTCCATGGCCGAAAGCGGTGCTGATACCGGATCTGCGCTGAAAGCTCCCGCTGTATCTGATAATCCTCTCGATGCACCTGATGCTCCACGACGTGAAGGCGACGACGTCAAAGACGAAGATATGGGCGAGGCTGTAGAAGAACCCAAGGCACAAGGAAGCGCTGCACCAGGAGAGGAGGCCACAGCAGAAGGTGGCACAGTCGAGAAGACGAAGGCCTCTATTGAGTCTGCCGCTCGCGAACACCTCATCTCACAAACCCACTCGATCATTCTCCCAAGTTACAGTACCTGGTTCGACATGAGCAAGATCAACAATATCGAACGGAAGGCCCTCCCAGAATTCTTCAACAACCGGAATCGCAGTAAGACTCCCGCCATCTACAAGGACTATCGGGATTTCATGATCAACACATATCGTCTCAACCCAATTGAATACTTGACCGTGACGGCTTGCAGGAGGAATCTTGCTGGAGATGTTTGTGCTATTATGCGTGTGCATTCTTTCCTCGAGCAGTGGGGTCTTATTAACTACCAGGTATGTAATTTGGGGTCCTTTGGACGAAGAACATCATCTAATCGTACTACAGGTTGACGCGGACAATCGCCCATCCGCTATTGGACCTCCATTCACAGGCCATTTCAAGGTCATCTGCGACACTCCCCGTGGTCTACAGCCTTGGCAGCCTGCCGCTGACAAGGTGATTACCGAGGGCCAGAAGAGCGCTGATACTGATGCCAAAGCAGCTGCTGCGCCCGCTTCAAAGGCTGATCTGAATCTGGAAGTTGGACGCAACATTTATGAGCCAAGCGCAAAAGAGTCCAAGCTCAACCCTAAGTCCCCAGAGAAGCAGGCGAATGGCGAAGCTCCTACGACAAATGGCACCTCGGATCCGGTTGCCAAAACCATCGAGGATGCTGTTAAACCATCAATTGCAAAGGTTCACTGCTTCGCATGCGGTATTGACTGCACGCGGGTATATTATCATAATGCCCAGGCCGAGACGGGGGCCGCTGGCACAGCCAAGGTCAAGGCTGATCTCTGTCCTAATTGCAAGCAGGAGGGACGAATGCCCATGAACCACCAAAGCACAAATTACATCAAGGTCGAAAATGAGACGTACTCCACTATTCCTGACCGTGACGCCCCATGGAGTGACGGCGAAGTTCTCAAGTTGATCGAAGGTTTGGAAAAGTACGACGAGGATTGGACAGAGATCGCAGACTACGTTGGAACGAGAACCAAGGAGGAGTGTGTTGTCAAATTCTTGCAGTTTGAAATTGAAGACAAGTACCTTGACGCTGAGCCAGTCAGCAAGGCGATGGGTCTCAACCTACTCGGCACGAAACCAGGAATTCTACCCTTCAGCCAAGCAGATAACCCAGTCATGTCCGTTATTGGATTCCTTGCAGGTCTTACCGAGCCAAGTGTGACGGCGGCAGCAGCAGGCAAGACCGTCGATGTGTTGAAGAAGAGTTTGCGGGATTCGCTTGAGAAACCGCAACCTTCGGATAAGGGCAAAGAGGTGGACAACTCTGACTCGATGGAGATCGATGTGCAACAGACTACCACCACGACAACTACCACTACAACTACTGTCAACGCTTTGGCGACCGTACCACTTGCAGCTGTTGCTGCACGAGCTGGCGGTCTAGCATCACATGAAGAGCGAGAGATGACCCACCTTGTTTCCGCTGCTGTCAACACAACCCTGCTGAAGATGGAGCTTAAGCTGAAGCAATTCAACGAGATGGAGCAGATAATTCAAGCCGAGCGTAGGGAATTGGAGCGCGGCCGTCAACAACTGTACTTGGACCGCCTTGCGTTCAAGAAGCGTGTCAGAGAAGCACAAGAAGGGTTGAGATTGGCAGCCAGCACTGGTGGCGATCAAGGACTGAAGATGGCGCAAGATGTTATGATGGGAGGTGCGGGAGATAAGCTATCGTTCCAAGCTGCAGCCCCAGCGCCGGGTAGCGTGCAGCCACTGAGTGCTGAGGGACCGATAAAGAGCTACGATATCTGAGGCTAGCGGTGGAATAGGAGCTTAGTGGGGGTGTAATCAAATCGATCATCAGGCGTATCGGGGGGTTGAACAAGGGATATCTGGTCATGATGCTTTGCGCGAAAAATCTGGTGCCTCTGTTGCACGTGTATGGCAAACGTCTTTTTTCATTATTTTGAACTGATGAGGCGTTGCTTCTTCCTCGGTTTCTACTCGTTTGTATTTGTAGATCTGCAAAGGGGTCACTTAGAACAGTTTGAACAGAGTATTTCTATTGTAATCTGGATGTGACTACTCTGGCCCGGTGTATGTTCTCTCATTATCATCATCCTCGTCCTCGCCCTCATCCTCCTCCTCCAAATCTAAAGCTCCTTCTCCGAGGGAGGATTCCAATTTTCGACCAGAACCGTAGTGGCGAGGGCTCACGACTTGTAGAAGCTCGTCTTCGTCTTGCAGCTCTACCTCATCGCTGCCGCTACCTTGCTCCCTATCGTCAATCTCATCTTCGCCTTGATGCCCTACACTCCCAAGTCCGCCCACTGCCTCATCACCATGCTCCTCCATGTCCTCCAATTTGCTAGCCGCCCTTCTCCTCTTCATCCTCTCCATCCTCCTCTCATTCCTCTCAAACTCCTCCATCAGCACCGGAGTATCCATGACCTCCCACTCCCCCACATACTCCACATAATCCCTCCAATTCTCCCTCTCCGCCAGTTCGTCTTTCACAGGTTTCGGTGCCTTTTCCTCAACGGGTGATAATGTGAAGTCGAAGGGTGGGACTTGTTTGAGGAGGTCCCAGAGACGGATTTCTGCGGTTTGGCTGGTGTACATGTCGTGTGCTTCGGTATGGGCGTCTTGTGCTGTTTCTCGGGTTTGGTTGGCGGTTGGCGGGATGGTTTGATGGTGAGAGCCTGGGTGGGAGTCGGGATCGGATGTGCTGCTTTCAGGGTATGGTGGACTGCTCATGAATTCTTCGTCTGTATCCGAGAGAGAAAGGTATTCAGATTCGGATTTAGACTCAGAATCCATGTTTTGGCTTTGCTCGGGAATAGCAGTGAAAGGTTTTGGCTGTTCATTACGAACTCGACTTTGACTTCTGGCCCGACTCATGGATCGAGAACGATTTCGGGGATGTCGTTCTCGTAGGGCTTTTTCGACTTCTTTGTATGTCATCTCTACCGGCTCGTCGGATTCGTCGTCGACGACTTGTAATGAGCATCGCTTTGGCACTCCAATCCAAAATTCGTGGCTATCTGGTTTCAGGCGAAGGATGTTGACTGCTGCTTCCACATCGTCGGTGTTGACTTCTGCGTGCCTGGCTTTCTTGTATCCTCGAGCTCGCAATCGAGACATTGAACAGAACAGGGCTGTTGATACGAGTCGTTTCGTGATATTGTAGGCCAGAGAATGGAAGTCTTCAAATGCCGTAGCTCGGACTGCTAGGACTTCTCCTGGCTCGGCAATCGCTTGCCAGTTATCTTCTTCTCGAGGAGAGCCTGCATTCATGAAAATGCGATCTGACAGCTCGATCCATGTACTGACATCGAGAAGGTTGGCGGCTGGTAGCACTTCCTCCATCTCTTCCTCGCCAACTTCCTGCTTCCTCTTCTTTTCGATCTGGAGAGCAACGTCTTCATTGATCAGCCATGTATCGCCCCATTTAGCCTTTTCCACCTTCTCCTCAGCAAGTTCTTGGTGAGCGGCCAGACAATCACCTGCTCGTTCCAGTATATCGCAGCACTCGTCACTGATCTCGACAGCAGCAGGGTAGTCCGTAGGCGCGAGCAACTGATAGTAATTGTCCTTCCTTTTCATGACCTCTTCTCGTAGCAGATTGACATACTCCTGTACTTGGTGCTGAGATTTAGTTCCAAATTGTTCTGCAATACCGCGGAGATCGTCCTTGCCCAGACTTTCTAAGGCTGTGAACAGGAGGCCTTTTTCGGTCGCTGTCCAGATGGATGATCCGATTTGACTTTCTTTCAATCGATCGCTATCAGCCACCCTTGATGCTGCGTCCTGTATCTCATAGTTCAGAAGCTCTCGGTACTCGTTGCTGTAGAAGCTTTTCAGACGCTTGACACGAGTTTCTGTGGCTGGTTTAGGGGCTTTGCGCTTCTTTCCTCCGCGGAACAACCTGCCAGGGGTCTTGATCTCCTCGAGTTCAGGTGCCTGGAAGCTCGAAGCCCATTGCACGGCATGCTCGGAGACGTCCCGATTCGGCGTCTCTTTTCCTCCTTTCCTGCTCTGCCTGCCAGCTTCACTCTTGCTTCTTCCCCTTACAGATCCTGCTCTCGAAATTGAAAGCTCTTCAGCTTCTTCATCATGTGATTGCTCGTCCTCTGAAACTTCATAGGCCGATCCGGAGCTTTCGTCCAAATAATAGTCTTCCCCCTCGTTCTCGAGTCCTACTGGATCCATGGTTGCCTCGCTATGAGCCCTTCAGGCGTGTTCTATGGAAGGTATAGTCTTGCTTGGCAATCCACATTATTCTAGATTCCGGGTTACAGAAAGTAGAGCTTCCAGGAAGCAGAGTGAGCGAAAAGAACTCGTGGTGGCGGGGGAGAAAGTCGTCCAAGTTGCGAATGCTTTCAAAATCGGTAGTAATAATGTGTTCCAGCGAAAAGTGAAAATATGGTTTGACTTCGAGAATTGGATCGGTGAGTAGAAATTTATGCAGGGATTTGAGAGTCGCTTGGCGCGTCTAAAGTGGGAACAGTCGCGCGTCGTTGGCGTCAACGAGACGTTCAATGATACATCTATATTACAACATGCCGCCAGCTTCGAGAGGATGGCTCCGATCTTTGCGGAGATGGAAGCTCTGCACGAAATTGTTGCTCTCACGGCAATATGCGAGTGCTTCTGCGGCCAATGCAAGCGTTCCACCTTTGAAGATACGCCTACGAGAGTATCAGGAAGAATGTATCCAGGCGGTGCTATCTCATTTGGATAAAGGACACAAACGCTTGGGGGTCTCTCTGGCTACCGGAAGTGGCAAAACCGTATGTCAAGTTCTATTCGAGAAATAACCACAGATACTAATTATTCAAAGGTCATATTCACACAACTAATCGATCGAGTCCAACCACGAAACGAAGCGGACCAGACATTGATTTTAGCACATAGACAAGAGCTGGTCGAGCAAGCTGCTCGGCACTGTACCAATGCATACCCGACGAAGACAGTCGAGATCGAAATGGGGTCTATGCACGCCAGTGGGTCGGCGGACATCACAGTTGCTAGCATACAAAGCATTGTCTCAGGAAGCCGGATATCGAAGTTCAACCCGGATGACTTTAAGCTAGTCCTTGTGGACGAGGCACATCACATTGTGGCTCCAGGATACATGAGGACTCTGGACTATTTTGGGCTGTCTAAAGCCCAGCTTAGCTCTCCAGCTTTGGTTGGAGTCTCGGCCACCTTGTCTCGTTTCGATGGGTTGAGGTTAGGTGCTGCTATCGACCAGATTGTATATCACAAAGATTACATTGATATGATTGGGGAAAAGTGGCTCTCGGATGTTATCTTCACGACTGTACAGACCAAGGCCGACATTTCCAGAGTCAAGAAAGGAGCCAATGGAGATTTCCAGCCCAGCGAGTTGTCTCGCGTAGTAAATACGGAGCAAGTCAACGACATCACTGTTCGTAGCTGGATGTCCAAGGCGGAAGGTAGAAAATCTACACTGGTTTTTTGTGTAGATCTGGAACATGTGGCAGGGTTGACAAATACATTTCGAAAGCATGGGTTGGATGCTAGATTTGTAACGGGGGACACTCCAAAGTCAGAACGAAGTGCTCGTCTGGATGCTTTCAGGAGTGGCGAATTTCCTGTTTTGGTCAACTGCGGTGTGTTCACGGAGGGAACGGACATCCCAAATATTGACTGTGTACTATTGGCACGGCCGACGAAGTCGAGAAACTTGTTGGTGCAGATGATTGGCCGTGGAATGAGATTGTACCCTGGCAAGAAGGACTGTCACATCATTGACATGGTCGCAAGTCTTGAAACAGGCATTGTCACAACGCCAACGTTGTTCGGCCTGGATCCTGAGGAAATGGTGGAAAATGCAGACGTTGATGATATGAAGTCGCTGTTAGATCGCAAGGAGGCTGAAGAAGCTCGTCAAGAGCTCGCTGCCAAGAGACCAAAGCCGAAGGATGGGCCAGCTGTCCCTACGACGGTGACATTCACTGATTATGATTCTGTCTTCGACTTGATCGAAGATACATCCGGAGAGCGATATATTAGGCAGCTATCTCCTAACGCTTGGGTCTGTGTTGACCAAGACAAGTACATTCTCACAAACTCCAACGGTACATACCTTAAGTTGGAAGCAGCTGCCGACCAGCAGCCTGGTGTGAAGACATTCCTTGTCACGGAGACGGTGGCTTTAGACCGATCCGGCTCTAAACAACTACCCTTCATGCGACCTCGTCAGATCGCAAAGGCCCTAACTCTGTCCGATGCCATCCATGCTGCAGATACATACGCCCAATCCAAATATCCATTCCAGTTCATTTCCCGGAATCAAGCCTGGAGGAACAGGCCAGCTACTGATGGACAGCTTGCATTCCTGAATAAGCTGAGACTCAAGGATGACAGACTGACTGCTGAGACTTTGACAAAGGGCAAAGCCGGGGATATGATCACCAAAATCAAGCATGGTGCTCGTGGGAGATTCGCCAACCTTGAGGCTGAGAGAAGGAGAGAGGGAAGGGCGAAGCTCAAGATTGAGCAGGAGAAGGCGTTGAAGGAGAGGGAGACTGTTAGCGTTGGTCCTCTCATGGATTGAGGAACGATGGAATCTCATGTGTGTATACCTACTCCCATTCTGTCTTGTGATACCCATAGAATTTTATTGTATTGTATTGCATGTCCTTATGCGTAAAGCGTCTATGTATTGATGCATGGTATTTGTGCTCTGCGTGCTTTCGTGCTTGCTTCAATTGTAATGCTCAACCATCCCCTTTGTTGCCATGAGGTGATCCAAAAGCTTGCTGCCATTGGCACTAAGAAGCAGCAATTCATATTATCACTAGAATGATCCCCAATAGCATTGCTCTTCTACAAAAGAGATGAAGAAAATCAATGGTGGCCATTAAAATGCAGCCCATGTTCACACAATTTCAAATATATCGTGGCGACTTCCATGACCGGCCACACTCTTGTTGCTTTGCACATGCTGCCTCTATCCTTCACCTAGGTAGCTCCTAAGGAAACAAAGCTCGGTGTCTCTTTCTACGCTTAGATTTCCTTTGACTATGGTCTACACGAAGACGCATAACTGCATCTGATTACCTTAAAGTGATCATGAGTGGGGGTGCTTTAAACATATCTCCGAAGCTACTGTGTTGCTGCCTCCAAATTCTGTATGTGCACTGGTAGAGTCAAAGCTTGCTAAGGTATTGGCCAGATCAGCAAGGGGGTCTTCCTGCCTCGATATTGTTCCCAGTTTCGGAGGGTTTGCCACAGAAGAAGCACCCGGGGGGCGCGTGTCGCTACTCGAAAATGCTCATCTTGATCAGGTTTGAATGGCACAACCTTAGATATCTACGGCCGTTCTTCGTTCATATCCTCAGCTTGAGAAGGCGGTATTCCATGATCTGCTTTGCCGACATGTCTATACACTGCGTTCAGATTCAGAATGTGTCCATTTGAGAGCAGCAACACCCTCCTCTTCTTGCAGCCTCCGCAGTCTTATTGGACAACCCAGGTACATGACTCAATAAGCAGGACATACACAAGGTACAAGAGAAAGCAGACAGGTGGTTCAAAACTGGTGCGAGTCCCCTTGGTTCGGCTGCGGTCTCCAACTGGGCGATACCTTCGATCGATGGAGCAGCGCTATCCAGAGCTCGTCACTATTCGTCCCAAATTGTTGCAAGAATATCCCAGACATTCAATTTTATTCGGACGGAAGCTGTTGTAAACAGAGGAAGGTTCCGCCGCCGGCATCAAAAATCCTTTTAGCGTCAGCGACTCGGAGTTCGCTTATGGCGCAACATTCACAGTAAACAATTACATTCAAGGCAGGAAGAAGTGGGCTTGTCATTCCACTTCCATTCAACAACCGCAACTTCAACAACACCATCTCACGAAGGCTGCGATCCGCAAATTCGAAGACATGGCGTCGCAGAAGCATCCAAAGCTCGCAACCAAGACTCGAACGTACAGCTTCGACTTGGCGTCGCAGGACGCAGGACCTGACGAAAAGCGCAATGCCATTTACAAGACAATGCTCAAGAACCATGAACATGCTATTGCCGACAGCGAGGACGAGGATGATGAAGGAGGTATTCCTGCTTGGGTTGCCATGCGACGTGCACACTACGCAAAGAGAATAGATGGCCAAGGCCAAGACTTGTCGGGACAACCACTTGGTGCTGCTCGACCTCAAAGCTACAAAAGTGTTACCTTTCGCGTGGATCCTGTCGATAAGGACGACCGACAAGGTGAGATCTTGTTACTACTTGCTATCTTACTACTGACCTAAGGCAGACACCACAGCCAAAAACGAGCAAGGCAGCAAGAGCAGCAAGAGCAGTGGGGATCGAACAGCTGTCGCTGTAGTCAATGACGAGAACGGCAGCAAGAGTAGCGGAGATCGAATACCTACACCGACCGAGACCGAATACCAACCATCTTCATACCAAGGCTACGAGAACCAGTCTATTGCTACATCCTCTGCCGGTCCCAGCACCCGTGAAGCCTCCAGCTCCGAACCACCTAGCTCCTACGCCTATACTGAATACTATTCTGGCAGCTGCAAGGTGATGCGTGGTGGTTTCGCCCTTGACAAAGAGAACCTCCATCCCAAGGTCATGTCTGAACCTTTCAAAGCCTTTCCTCCACTCTCGAACCGCGGTTACATGCTTACATCTACCGGCCACGATCCCAAGTTTGCGCACAGAGTAGAGCAGGCAGGCTCCACGATGATTCCTAGAAGCGCCATAAAGGCCATTCTCGGAAATACAGCTCCGCAAGCTCTGTCAGAACAAGAAGCTATGCCTGTCGAGGACACCAAGGTCGAGGACGATTGGGTAGATTCGGATGGTGCTGAATCGGAAGCAAGCGAAACTGGAGGTCTCAGAAAGTTCTACTCGCCTTACACAGTATTCATGCTTTGTAGAAAATGTGGACAACGCCACATCCCACCTGGATCATACTTGTCTTTGAAGGAGCGTGATCGTTGTGGTGCATATCTACCTGATTGTAAGTAGAATGCTCATTATTTCTCTCCTCAAACATCAACAATTTTTAGGAACATGATGATCTTTCCCCTTCTTGGCGCCTTTAAAAGGACGGTACTGACTATCTTTGCCAGGGTTCCCAGCCGAGGACTTTGACTTCCCATGGGGTGCCTTCACTGATCTAAATAACGAGATCCATAGATTGGAAAATCTGGAGAGAGGTTATACTATGCTACCAAAGGTCTGGGATAAGGTACACCACGAGGAGCACCCAGTATGGAAAGCCCTCGGTCATCGCGGAGGTGGTTGGTGGAGATGCCGAACGGGTCTGTATGCTCCTCGAGCAGAGCAGAATTGCCAAGAATGTCACGTCAAGTACCCTCCCGAGACGGAGCTTCCGAACACCGAGACCATGGAGTCGGCGATGAGGACTTTGGAGCAGTTGAGGCAATTGATTACAGGCCACATGGATCGAGTGGGTCAGCAGGGTATGTCACATATTCCCCAAGAGTATGATATCTACTGTCAGTCGGTTGCGGGAAGCTGCTGAAAGGAAATGCCCGTTTATTTTTCTGGTGATCGTGCTGACATTTCTGCAGATAAAGAAAAAGGCCTGGAAATGATCAGGGAGACCATGATGAGACCCATTACTTTCCCTCTTCCAACTGACTTCCGTACTTTCAGCAACCAAAGATCAAATCGTGGCAACGAGGAGAATGATGAACAACAGAACCAGGGAAAAGGTAAAGAGAGAATGATCCTCGAAGCCATGTGGAACCACCATGGACCAGTGTCAACACTCGACCTCTTCCATATCCCAAGACAGTCTACATCAACTGGTACTGGTGACAACGAAGCAAATGAGGATGATGATGATGATGATGATGATGATGATGATGATGATGAGGACATGGGCTTGAAAATGAAATCCACGTCTCGCCGCTCTCGTCCTTCTCCTCTCACTTTCCATCGTCAGACTAGCAGTCTCGGCGCCAACTTCTTCTCTTCGATCATCAGCCCTCTCCAATCTCCAGGTACACCTACGATTCAGGAAGAGGTGTTTGCGAACCCAGAGGATTGAGTAGGCACAAGCAATAGAAACGTCCATTATTTTTCTTTACATTTTGCTTTTCATGAAGGTTCGGATAAGAGCATAGCGGGAGTTGGGGAATATTGACATGCGAAGAGTTTCTTTTCCCTTCGATTATCACTGCGAAGACTTGGACTTTAGCAAGAAGTTTACTGCTCTTTTGTTTGCACAAGCCTTCGAAAGACATTGTGAGGGCTTCGATTCTGATGAATGTATGATTAGACTAGCGACGTTACCCAGATTTCCGGTGCACTCCACTCCAAATGGCGGCCAAGGCGTTCTTCGACTACATGGAGTGATGGCTTTTGCTGTGAGAAAGCGCCTCTTACTTGGGATACAAGACATGCGTGTACTTAGAAATGAATGCAAACCATACCGAAAAGATTAGGCTTGAATGTGTAATGTATGATTTCCTAGTGAAGTAGATAATTCTGCCTGTGCATTGTGCGGTCGAGGTGAGGCACTCGATGGGGACTCAGCGAATCGACGTCATACATTATACCAAGCTTTCGGGGGAAAGAAAAACTATGTACTAGCTACATCGTTCGACTTCTTTCATTCAGAGTCGATTTCACATCTGCATATACCCAATTAAATGTTTCGACTAGTCTAGGCCTTATCATTCGTTAAGTTTCAACAGCAAGTGGATAATCCCCGCTGTTGCCGCGTGCGGTGATGGTTCCATTCAGATCGCCAAGCCCACTGAACGTGCCCTGTGAGCGAGTCGTCTGGCCTCTTCTGGCCCCACTGGATCGAAGTGTGGCTTGCACGAGGACAGCTAGAACGACTTTCTTATCGTCCCCTCTTTCAGCCTGTCAACTCTCATATCTTCTCTACCATTCATGTAAAACTAGACGAGATTTCGGTTTTTGCTCAATCGATTTGCATCGCGACTTTTAGCCTTCTTATTTGTTGCCTCCTTTAGGAAGTGGAGCTGATTATTCACGACTTCCCACCCCGCTGCAATCCGGCAACCTTCACGTTCGAGACGACACGGCACGTTTCTCAACGCCACAATCGCAAAGTTCCTGCTTCAACCACCGTGCTTTTGATCATTCTCTAGGTCTATATATCCAGAGACCTTGTTCCACATAATTTCAAGCATTGATACAGGGTTGAGACAGAAGCCTCAAGCCTCAGCATTCCGCGAAGTCACGATGTGCAGCCACTCCAATGCGCAATAACAATCATGGCGCCCAGCTCCTCTGAACCAGACACAGCCCTCAAAGGCGGTCTCAACCATGGAAATGGAAGCACAACGACGGCTCAGAATGACACGGCCACTCTGGAGAAGACTGATACGATCCTTACGTTCGGGAAGTTCAAACTGAGAGGTAAGACCGATGATCTGCCACAGGACTGGTGGTTCGCCAGCACTGCAATCCCGCTCCTGGCGGCGACAATAGGACCGCTTGCGAATGTTTTATCAATTGCTGCGTTGGTCTCGAAATGGAGAGTCAGATTGCCTGATAACGGGCAATTGCCTGGGGGATTGGATGCCTTGGGGACGAATATCCCAGATCCTGAGTGGTATGTCACCCGTTGTTAAACCCAGTTTTGAGATTTCAGGATTCTGATGAGTGGATGTATAGGGAGATCATATTGAATGCCATCTCTCTTGGCTGTGGCTTCTTTGGAAACTTCTGTCTTCTGTTGAACTTTACACAGAGGATTAGGTATATCATTGCGTTGCCAGCTACGATTATTTCGTGGTATTTCGCTACTGGAATTGTAAGCTTCTCAATCTCGAGTATATGAGCTCAAGCTGATCAAGATTCTAGCTCATTGCTATCACGGTTGCTATGAACCAGTATGTCCCTCCAGTAAGGCCAGGCGAGACATACTCGCAAGGTTTCTGGCATGCAATTATCGCAGCAGTGCTCTACTTGATCGGGTCTATGATCTTGATGATCAATATGCTAGGCTATTTTCTGGGCCATTACCCTCAGCATTTCGAGCTGGATGATGATCAGAGGACACTGATTCTCCAAACCATGATGTTCTTCTTCTGGTTGGCTGGCGGCGCAGCTGTATTCTCGAAAGTCTGTGGATTCTCCTACGCGGACGCACTGTACTTCTGCGACGTCACGGTTCTCACTGTCGGGTTCGGGGACGTTGTTGCAACCAACGATGCTGGTCGAGGTTTGGTGTTTCCATATTCGGTCATAGGGATCATCTTCCTTGGTCTCATGATCAACAGTATTCGGAAGTTCGCCTCAGGCATGTCAAAGGACAATGTTATCAAGAAGCACACGCTCAACGAGCGAGCGAGAACTTTCAGCCGGACAGTCACGAGCGAAAAAGAGCTTCGAGAACGGCTCGGTCTACCACCAAAGCGAGAAAGTGCTGACTTTCGTCGTCAACCTCGGATACCGTCGAACTTGGAGACAGTGCGGAGGACTTCGCTTGATCAGTATGGACATTTCGCTGTCCAGGGCAAGAATATCACTTTTAGAGAACATAAGAGTAAGGCGCCGGCTCAGGGCGGTGGGCGCGGCGGAGCCGGTCGGAATCATAGACCTAAACCGCCCTTGAGTCGTGACGCCAAAATGCAACAAAGGGCCGCGGGCAAAGAGCCACATATTAGACGCGCAAACCGTCGCGAGAAGCTGATCATGCTGAAAGAGGAGAAAGATAGGTTCGATGCCATGCGAGAGATACAAGCACATACCAATCGATTCAAGCAGTACTACGCCCTCGGCTGGTCAGTGTTTGCCTTCGGGATTCTTTGGTGTCTCGGTGCACTTGGCTTCATGTATGCGGAGCGACGAATCCAAAACCTGTCTTATTTCGACGCTCTGTATTTCTGCTACGTATCCCTCCTGACCATCGGCTACGGAGACTTCAGTCCACGCTCCAATGCCGGAAAACCGCTCTTCGTCGTCTGGTCACTGGTCGCTGTACCCACAATGACGATCCTCGTCTCCGATATGGGAAATACCGTCGTCTCAGCTATCAATCGTGGAACGTTTACACTCGCAGATTGGACTGTGATGCCCAAGGAAGGCGTGTGGCATGATTTCGTGCTCAAACACCCGAGATTAAAGGGTTGGCTTGAACGACGCACTAAGAAGATCGAGGAAAAGAAACGGATTGAAGAGGGCTTCGCGGTCCAGAATCCCGATGAGGAAGAAGCTGAGACTGGGAACGCAGAGGAAGATGTCGTTAAAGTGCCTACGTTGGATAGACTAGCTGAAGAGCCACCGAAAGTGACAGAGCATGACCTAGCGCGCAAACTTGCGATAGCTATCAAGCGTACCGCGAACGATTTGCGGGCTGAGACGCCGAAGAAATACAGCTATGAGGAGTGGGTAGAGTTCACGCGGTTGATACGATTTAGTAGCTCGAAGAGGCCGGAGGAGGTGGATGAGGAGGAGGAGGAGGAGGAGGGGCTCATTGAGTGGGATTGGATTGGTGAGGATAGTCCGATGTTGGCGGATGTTAGTGAGAGTGAGTGGATTCTGGATAGGCTGTGTGAGAGTCTGAATAGGTATACTAGGAAGCAGGCGAGAGATGTGAGTCCACCATTTTCTATTCCTTTTTCGTTCCCCAGTTCCTATTCATTTTTGACTTGTATATTTTGAGATTCTGGAGGAAGATTGGGACTGATAAATGACAGACTAAACGCCACAAACTCGAGCACGATAAGAACTTCACCATCCACTCCCCGGAACATCTCCAGCTCACCAGCGAATCGAGCCGTAAACGACAGGCTCTACATCATGATCACCATGTCGAAGCTTACCCTGCGCATCCTGGGCCGAGGAATCCTGGTTCGTATTCACACCCGCATGGGCTGAAGACGCCGGTGCTGAGTAGGGGCCTAAGTGGTGATGAGGTGTTTAGGGTTAGGCATGAGAGGGATAGGGAGAGGGTTGATGATGAGATTGAGATTGAGGATGCTGGGGAGGGGAGTAGTGGGGGTAGTGGGGGTAGTGGAGGCAGTGGAATGACGGCTGTGATCAGTAGAGAGGAGAGAGGTACATGAAGAACAGAAATTCGGGTTTGTTACATGCGTATTGGTGTTCAGGAAATGAAGGGAGTGCATGGAGCTGTACCTCAGGTTAGGAGTGGGATTATACCCAGGTGTTCTGGTATGGATGCGTTGGAAGGGACTAGGGGAGGATTTGGGATGGAGATATGGACATATTCATACATATATGGACCTGCATACATGGGACTGGGCGTTCTGCAACCGGCGTTGGTAGTCAGATCTCTTTCATGTATATCAGTTACCCGCCTTGCAGACTTGATTGTCGCCTGGGCTAGGAAGATGAAGCTTGAGTAATTGGCCCAGTTGGATCAGGCATTTTCCGGTATCAGACGAGGCCATCAGTCGAGAAATATAACGAATCAAGAGAGCATTTACAGAACATTGAGGTATCTTGACGATTTCTTGCTATTGCACATAATTTCACCCGGAGCGCACAAATCTCTTGATGAGACCGCCAGCCAAATGAACGCCATCGCCAAAATGCCAAATAAGCCGGAAGTACACTCTTCACTCCTCCTCAGTCTCCACAACATCCTTTTGCTTCTTTTTCTTCTTGTCCTTCTTGACCTCCCCATCCTCACCCTCCTCGCGGTCCCGTTTCCTTTTCTTCTTTTCCTTCTTCTCGCCCTCTTCCTTCGGCGCTTTAAATTCCTTCTCCCTCTCCTTCAACTTTTCCTCCTTCTTCTCCCGCTGCTTCTCCATGCGCTCTTCCCTATGCGCCCTCTCCCTCGCCTGCTTGCCCAAGAAGTACTCTCCACTCTCAATCTGCAGATCCACCTTACTCTTCTCCTGCGGCGGCGGGAACGGCGTGTACACCTTCTTCGACTTATCCGTGACCTTGAGCGGTACACGTCTCTTACTCAGATTCCTCTTCTTAAAATGTGGCAGGAAACGATCCCACGATTCCCCAGCCAATTCAGGATCCTTGGCGAGTTCGCGCTTGATCATGAGTTCCTTGATATGGTAGATCGGATGGATGTTATTCATGCAATCCTCAATAATCCGCCGTACCTCTTTCAGTCCCTTATATGGTCCCATAGCCGCCACCGTATTCCCCTGCACCAGTAAATAGCATTCCGTCAAGAGCTCCAGCGCTTTCAAAGTGCTACCGTTCGGACCCAGGATTCTCTGTCTCCGCTTCACGAACTTCTCTTTGTTGCGCACCAAGTTGCGGATCTTGATCACGTCGCAGGCAATTCCGTCTTCGAGAATCTTGACTGCCTGGGGAGCGGGCACGCTGCGCGCAAGCAGCTTGATCAGGTCGCGCGCATTGAGGATTGCGGCGGGGTCGAAGGTTTTCCGGGTCGTTTTCACTGTCATGGATCCTTCTACCAGATCTAGAGTGCATGCGATGCCGTATTTTTCAAGAGAGCGGGTGATCAAGGGCCAGGCTTCGCGGAGGTAGATTTCGCGGTATTTGGGGAAGAGGGTTGCGAAGGAGGATTCTTCGGCGAAGGTGCCGCCGGCATTGTCGTCTGGTTTGAACTCTTCGATCTGGGGAGAGGGTCAGAAAGAGTTCTGATTTCGGGAATTGGGTTTGAAGCCTACCTTCCATTTGTCTATATCATCTGTGTCCCAGGGCTTCTCCTTCTTGTGTGTGGAAGGCATCTTGAGGCTTCTGGTGGGGTTGGACAAGCTTGGAGCTTGGAGGTTCGAAAAAGTTTCGATATGAAGAATTTCAGTATCAGACGCAATTCTGTTCTGGCTGCCGTAATTATCTCGACCTGCCTACTCTATTTTCGGCGTAGCGGCCGCCGACGGTCCTACTGTTTTTCCGACTCGGCACGTGACTATAATACAGATTCCATCTCGCCCCTTTTCCGTAACCGAGCGTCAATCTAATTCTGGTCTCGGACCTCACGATCTCCAATTTTATTCACCAAATCCCAACTTCAGGGTCCCGATTTGATTGTTGTTCAGATTTCATGCTGTCATTCAATCCCTCACCCCACGTATGACAGCTTCAGACTCGCCACTACCTCAGATCGCGCTTCCTGAACGTTCTGTTCCCGACGCGCTTCACATGTGCACTTCTCATCTCGCAAACAATCTTACTCGGATTTCAGGGGTAAGACATCTATCAAGCCACACTGGTCGCGACGTGGCTTCATATTTCTTGCGCAACCTCAGCCCTGCCCTACCCCTGGCGGCTTGATTGTTTATCAGGACAATCAGTGACTGCCGATTTGATGGTCGGGAGATATTGATCCACCATCCCCCCTGCATTGCGCTTGTCAGATCCATCCACATCCCATCACCAGCCATCCCGACTTTTATCCCCCAGCGCGGATCATCGAATCCGGATCCGCGTTCGCTAGCACCCAGATGATAATCGGGGGCGTGAGGGCGTTTTTATGAATCTGCCCAGAGATCCTTCGTGGCACGCGGTTGTGCTTCTCCTTTTGACAACGGAATATGTCTCTGTTACCCACGATTCATGAACTGGTGTTCTAGGCCGTAGAAGCAGAGAACTTTACTCTTCCTTATCTCGCGGTGCACAAAGTATGAAGCAGTCGGGTTCGTGCATTGAATTTAACCAGGGCTGGGGAAGGCAAGCAATCGCGTCGGTGCAGCCAATCTGTGAGAAACGGACTGTAGATGAAGCCAAACAAAACATTCAATTCAACCACAGCGCCATCGTCAAGGTCGATTTATCCGGTCGTCTGATTGTACTCATCTCAACTTGCATTCTTCATGCAGCAATCATGATTGAGCATTCCATTGGATCTCGAGCAAAGAATTGTGCATATTGAGCGCTGCTCTTTTTATAGATCTGCAATCCATAACTTATCGTACATAGCGCGAGGATAAGGGGCGCGGCCCCATGTCCAAGCAAGCAGCAGACCCAGTTCCAATCCAGTCCGCAACTTCTTCACTCCTCCTTCCACCCTTTCCTCTTCGATGACATTATTGTACTAATTCATCCACCACACTCGCTGACTTCTTGTATACCCTCACCACTTCCGATATCCCATCGAGTCACTCGTTTGAGCGCGTTAAGAAAAGTCTGCTTCATTTTGGGCCCCATTCGAATAATACTTCATTCACCCTTTTTTTCGGCCTCCTTACCACGATTAATAGAACGAATCCCTTTCGATCACGACAGAGCTTCGGATTGCAATTAATTTCACGAGAAATTTCAGAGTCACTATTCCCCCCATATACCTCTCGCGTTCCTTCACGGACGCGATTTAATAGCTCCCCCTTCCAACCGCAAAAACGGCTTCTACACTCGCTCATTATCGGGCCTCGCCCATCCCTCATCCATCTTCGAGAGAGCAGGTCCGGGACCTGCCTTCATTCACTACGGCACACTCAGCAGATGATGGCAGGCATTCAATGCCTTCTCTAGTGGACCCGATATCACGGCCATCTTCGACCTCGACTGTCAATTCTTCCCTCCACCACAGCGCTTCGTTACCTCAGCTACCTGGCTTGTCTGCTCTGGCATCTCTCGCATCTTCGTCGAACTCTCCCCAAATGAGGTACGTTTGGAACTTTCAATTTCGTGGGACGGTTCTGGCTTTTGATTCTGGGCGGGAATTGGTTGGTGGTAGGAGAATTTGGCTACACATCGTACATGGTTATCAAGTCGTTCATCAAATCTCTCAGTCGCTGGTATATTCAATGGATCTGTTTCAGGATATCACCGATGTTGGGAAGCACGCCCAAGCTTGACGGGAAACTCCAAGATCTCATCCCTTGAAGTCCGGGTACGATGCCATAGGAATGGTGTATCTTGTGTATCAGGGGTCAAAAGATGAAATGTACTTGGGGAAATGCTCCTTCAAATTGTCTTTGTTCGGCGTTCTGCAGCGTCTACGAGTATTAGGAACATTGGGCAGCAAGAAGCTAACATGGAAAACAGGGCGTTCAACGTAGGACCAACTGGAATGAGCTATTCGTCTCCATCGGCGACTTCGGGCGGCGGGCAGAGCAGTTCGCAGGTATGTTGATTTTACTTGAGTCTGCTGATCACATCACTGCACTTCACTTCCACTGCAACTTTTTCCATCACAAATCTACACAGGAAGAAGAGCAGCAAACAGCAACTGCACTTACCATCACAATTGGATTTGCTTTTGCATATTTGTTGACTCCCATTTCGTTTCCCGCACCTTCCCTTTCTATCCTTTATCGATTAAGCTTGTTGCCCCTATCTGTCTTGGGACAAGGGCGGTCGACGCGAGCGTTGATTGGTCAAGCCTTCCCGCAAGGCTTCACCTTTTTTCCACCCCAATTTTTCTCGCTCGATAAGCCCAGCCCGTATCGCATCGTCCGTATCCTCGATAACAAAACTCCCGAACCTCAACATTCCCATCTCCATCCGCGCTGCGCTCCGATGGCCTCTTCTATGGTATCTAACGAGACCTCACAGCCACCTATTTGCGGAAATTGCGGTACCTCGACTACGCCTCTATGGAGACGCGATGAAGTTGGCTCCGTGCTGTGCAATGCCTGTGGCCTGTTCCTGAAGCTGCATGGACGACCGAGGCCGATAAGCCTGAAGACAGATGTTATCAAGAGTCGCAATCGCGTCAAAAGTTCCGGGGCGGCACAGGGAGTTAAGAAGAAAGTAAGCTTTCGAATAAGGACAATCATGAGAGGTGGAAGATACAAGCTAACGTGTTGTTGCAGAACCCCTTTGATACAAATGGCCTTGATCAAGCGCGGTCGCAAGCCGGAACACCACCCCCAGGGTCGATGGGACATCGTCGCACCTCTCAAAAATCTGCGAATGGACATTCAGATGGCTCGAATTCTCCTATTTCAAGAACGGGCACTCCATCTATGTATGCGAACCACCTGCCACCATTCAACGGCCACCCGCTCGAAGACCACTTCAACCATCATTCTCCATCTCTCCCACCGATGCACCTACGCCAGCCATCGCCTGGACGCTCCACCTCCCCATTGAATGGCAACCATGGTCTCGAAGTGCCCCAAACATACGAGCAACTTATCGCCTCGAATTCATCGCTCAAAACCCGCGTCAGCGAACTAGAGGTCATCAACGAGCTGTTTCGAGGAAGGGTCGCCCAGCTTGAGCAGGATGAGAACAACGCAAGAAGGGGGGAAGAGATGCGCCATAAATCGGAACAAGATCTCATGAGACGCTTGGAGGAATCACAACGCCGGGAGAACCAGTTGAAGCATCGCCTTGACGATGTCGAGCAACAACTCAGCGAAATCCGCGATGGTGCTCCACGAGCGAAGAAAATGCGCGTTGCAGACATGGTCGGAGACCACAGCGAGTCCTCAACGCCACAATCAGTCACATAAGCCTTCCTCAATCTCAGGCCAGGGAATGTTATTACTGGGACGGCGGTGGCTTCTCTCTTCTTGCTTCTACGTCGATGATACCAACCATAACGAATTTTTCTCTGCCGACCTCGCGAGCTTTGCTTTGCCGAGAACCTGCTGGATAATCAAAATCTAGCAATGTACTATCACCAACCTCACTTGAAGCCAGTTGCATGTTTTTCTTTCACCAAAAAATACCGACGGATGTCGCTAATGTCGGTCTAATTTCGCCCCAGGGTGCACTTTGTCGTGGTCTCGACTTGAGCCAGGACACTGATAGCAACTCGGAGGCAAGGGATCTCGGGAGTGTGGGAGTAGATATGGATGGGCGTGGGATTGGATGGAGGGAATGGATGGAAAGGAATGGCATGAATGCTTTCCCATTATGCTGCTCTTCGCATGCATCTCTTGCATAACACGAAAATAAAAGTTACATGATTGCATGACCCCTCTCTGGACCTGACTGTTTCTTCCTCCCTCAACTCACACACACACACACTCTCTATCTCCTCATATCTTCCAAACTTTCAGTTCTAAGTCAATGCCCTTGCGCTTCACATGTTCAAACCCATTGATCCCTTCCGTATCCCCTCACATCCCGATAACGAGCAATCTAATCTCCAACCCGCAATCTCACTCACTATCTATCAGAATCCCCTCACCACATGACTCGAAGAAAAAAAATTCTTATCTTTTCCCCTTACCCCACTTCCACCAACCGCTACCCCAGCCTTATCTCTCGCTCGGCTGCTTATCATTTGTTTTTCCTTCCTTATCTTAACGTTGGTCTTATTGCATGAGGAAGCAAGCTGAATTGAGTTTACTTTTTGAGGTCTGCCGGGGGTTTTAGACAATTGGCAGTTTCTGGGACTCGTGCTTGAGTTTATCGGACAAGTGTTGATCGTGGCCTACCCATGACATAAGGTCGTAGAGAAATCAACAATCCGGTCCCGGAACTTCATCTGGCTCTGGAGGTCTAGTTCACTACAGGCATCGTCAGTTCTGTCATATAAAAGTCTTTCGTAAATGAACCTGAAATATATTTCAAGGTGGCATTCAAGCTGTTGCTCTATGCATAACAAGCCTTTACTCCATCTCATCATGCGTAAGCGACACATCAATATCCACCTTTCCCTTCTCAACCTCTTGTATATTCGGAACATCGCTGTGCTTCACGCCCTCAAACACAATATCAATCTCCTCCAGCGTTTTACCCTTCGTCTCGACCCAGAAGAAGTATATAAACACAATCAATGCAATATTCCAACTCGCGTTCATGATATACGTTTTCCACCCCATCCTCTCCAACGCAAACGGCAAGCTGAAAACACAGAGCAGCCCGAACCCAAACATGAAAAACGTGTTCAGACCCATACCCATCGCGCGAATCGCGTAGTTCAGGATCTCCGGAGGGTAGAGGAAGGCGAGGGGCGTCCAGGCCCAGGAATAGGATCCCATGAAGAGGAATATGCAGGCGACGGTGCCGTAGGATCCTGCTCTGTTGTTGGAGTCTCCGTAGAGTTTTGTTAGGATCCCTATTAGGTAGAGGAAGATTGTGAGGAGGGTTGTTGAGATGAGTGCGTTTATGCGGCGGCCGACTTTCTCGCCGAAAGCTGTGCCGGCGATGGCACAGACGAGGCAGAAGGCATTGAGGATTATGTTCTGTTGGATGAATATGTCAGTGGAAGTATGGTAGGCTGGTGGGACATGATTGTGCAGTAACTTACGATCTCAAGCTGGACGGTCGTGTCAGTTACACCAGCGTTGGTAAGCATTGTACCAAAATAGCTACGCAGGTTAGCTGTGGCGTTCCATGCAAAGAGCAAAGGTGATGCTCACTAGCTTGCAATTTGATTTCCTAACCTTTATCAGCGCGATCCTTTTTCTCAAGTTTGGGAGAGTTACGTACCGACAATAACCGTACCAAGAGCGCAACTGATCACGAGCATGACTCTTCTCCTTGCACTGGGAGTCTTGAACATTTGCTTGACCGAGAGCGTTTCACCTGCGTTCTTTTCGTATTGAATAGTATCGAAGATCTCCTTGTATTGTGCAAGGACAATAGGAGCTTGATCATCTCCATCGGCGCAAGTTTGTGCAAGCACTTGCAAAGCTTCTTCGTTGCGGCCTTGGTAGATCAACCATCGTGGTGATTCTGGCATGAAAGGGAGAATAGCAATGCAGATTATGCTGAAGAGGAGCTGAAAGAGCGACGGAAGTCGCCATGACCATGTGGAATCCATGTTAGCCGTGCCAAAAGTAATGCCGGCTGCGATCAAGCCGCCTGTGAGCAGAGACGACATCAGTACCGAACATGCTGTAGATCTTGTCATTCTCACCAACATAGTAGAAATCCGTGATCAGAGCCAGTCCCCAGCCACGCCACTTGTATGGAAGTGTTTCCGCGACGTAAGTTGGGGCCGCGATTGTGGACGCTGCATTACCATAACCGATCATGATCCTGGCGACGACAAACATAACGATGTTCACGGCACATGTTTGCAGGATGACGAATATGATGGTGATAGCTGCCGCCCAGAACAGGGCCGCTCGTCTACCAAGCTTGTCGGTTACAGGAGAATAGGTGAGACCTGCGATCACGCTGCCTATGTAGATAGCTGATGTGCTGAGTCCTTGGGTGGCAGTGTTGATGCTGAAGTACTCGGAGTAAGAAGGGAGGATGTTGAGTCCGTTCCTGGTAAATTGATCAGTGCCTAGACAAGACGAAAATTGCCAACAGAATGACAGTACATCATAGACCCATCATAACCGGTAGTCTACAACATTCATGTCCATACTGTGCTTTTAATCACAGGAACAATAACTTACAGCAGAAGTCACGCATGCACAAATGATGAGAAGTATATTGAGGGCCAAAGAGGATCCCGGGACTCTCGGGCGGGACAAATTTGCAATCAGGTTCTCCATTTCTACTCCAGTTGATAAGAAAGGCTTAGAATGTTTCTCGTGGTTGTGATTATATTTCGGAACAAGAACTACCAACATGGGCAAGATGAAGACAGCCACTTACTCTTATGCAGCTCAGGCTAGATACAACAGCAAGCTACGAGCAGTCTTATCTCTCGGTCTCTGATAAGGTCGATCCAACTCTCAAGATAGTCCTCTGGAGCTGCCTCGTCATCCTTGCTTGATAGGCCTGTCCTTTCCCCGTGTCGTGAAGCGATTAAGTGATCGGATCGCTCAATCTCTTGGCTCTGGCGTCGGACTACCTTCCTATATCCAGTGAAGGATCCCCTTATCAAAATCAGAAATTTTCGTTTGATTGACAAGATTTGTCAATCAAGAAGATTTCCATACTTGTCTACAGCTGCTGCAAATAGCCTGCCGGACGGTACGGCGAAGCTCTTACTATTATCTATGCTAAGCAATCCCTCCAGTCGTGGACATGAGGTACTGATTGAGATAATCTGTCCCGTGAGCAAGAATTTTCCATGATCCATTGTCGATACCAGTACGGAACGGAAATTAAGTGATGCACCCAACTTGTCGCAATCAAGGTTGCGCAAGTGGGCAGCATAGGAAGGAAGGACGTCGGTCTAGGTTCGCTTAAGCCGCAGCTGGAGCATTACAGAATTGAGTCGTTATGCTTTGTCTGTGCCAATCATACAATGTTTCATGAATCGAGCAACAACCAGAAGGCATTAATTGGGTGGGCAGAGTGCTTGTAGCATACGAGTACTTGCTGTTTTACTCGATCGAGGTTAGTGATGTGGGTTTCTCATCGTTCAGTAATCAACAACGTAAGCGAGCTTTCTCGAGTCAGATTCCAATTCATCTAAACAACCCACAGAGAGCCCCGATTTTGTCGCATAGATACCTACAAACATTGCAATAACTGTGCCTCTTGTTTTGCAGGAACAGTCCCGCTGTTCTGGAACTTTTACCTAGATTTCGTTAGGTGCTGTTTCCCCATGTATGGTGATGGAAGGTCTGCCACCCCACGTCCCGTGGTGCAACGTCAACGTTGGCGCCACTTGGAGAACCCAATCTCCTGCAAGATGCGACATCTTCTGGCTTCTATCTCCTTTTTCACGTTTGTTGCTATCTTGAGCTCATCTGTATCGCTCCAAAATGACATTCATCGTCGAAGATGTCCTGAAAAAGCTTACTGTCGAGCAAAAAGTGACATTGTTGACTGGTAAGATGAAACATGTCTTTATAAACAGGAACTGATATTATGAGAGGTCTCGACTGGTGGCATACATACCCTATTGAGCAATATAATGTACCGTCTGTTCGAATGAGCGACGGTCTACTGGAATACGCGGCACGAAGTTCTTTCAAAGTGTTCCGGGGGCTGCATTGCCATGTGGAACAGCACTGGCTGCCACATGGGACAAAGCCTTGCTTGGAGAGGCAGGTCAGCTCCTTGGAAAAGAATGTATTGCAAAAGGAGTACACTGCTGGCTTGGCCCTACTGTCAACATCACACGCTCTCCACTGGGAGGCCGAAACGCTGAGGCATACTCAGAAGATCCTCATTTGACTGGTGCTTTAGCGGCAGCAATTATCGCAGGGTGTCAGTCTACTGGGGTCATATCTACCATTAAGCATTTCGCATGTAATGACCAGGAAGACAAGAAATACAGCTTGAATGCTGTGGTAACGCAAAGGGCTCTTCGGGAGATTTACTTGCGTCCATTCCAAATTGCTGCGCGAGACGCCAATCCTGGAGCTCTGATGACCGCGTATAACAAGGTCAACGGCATTGTTCGGAACATCCTTATCTTGAACAAGTCGTACGGGCAGAATGGAAATGGGATCCTCTTATAATGAGCGACTGGTAATTTCTTCAATTGCTCTCCCACACTTTCCGAACGGCGTAATGACATGCTCAGGTTTGGTACTTTCGTTGGACATACGGCAGTGAATGCTGGACTGGACCTGGAGATGCCCGGTAAGACCATGTTCAGGGGCGAAAATCTAAAATCTGCCATCGCTACGTTGAACGTCAAGCAATCCGTATTAGATCAAAGAGCAAGAAGGGTTCTTGAATTTGTGAGAGATGCCAGCGATGTGGTGGTGTCCTCAACCGAAGGCCAGCGGGACTTCCCAGAGGATCGTGCTTTGAATAGAAAGATCTGTGGAAGTACCTTGGTACTTCTCAAGAACGACAACGACGTCCTTCCCATACCAAAAAAGGTCAAGAGGGTTGCACTGATCGGCTCACATATGCAAGATTTGTCGATACTTGGTCTTGGTAGCAACGCAATTGAGCCGTACTACACGATCCATCCCTTCGATGCCATCAAATCCAAAATAGGACCCGATGTCGAGATATCGTACGAGGTTGGAGTCTACGCCCACAGAACGCTTCCACTTCTAAACGATCGATCGCTTCATAATTGTACTATGTACTTCTTCAACGAGCCCGTCACAACAAAAGATAGGACATTGATCACCCAGACACCTTTAAACCAGACATACTTCCAGCTCGTTGACTTCTTTCACCCGAAGCTCAACCCTGACCTATTTTACGTGTCCATCGAAGCTGACTTCGTTCCACAAGCTTCTGGAATATGGGACTTTGGTCTGAGTTGTTGTGGGACTGCTGATTTGTTCATTGACGACGAACTGGTAATTGACAATACCAGCTCACAGACGCACGGCAACACATTTCTTGGCGAGGGGACAGTGGAAGAGTTTGGCGAAAAAGGACTTGTTGCTGGGAAGATGTACAAAATCCGCTTGGAGTTTGGGAGTGCTGCGACATCGACATATCATGAAAACGGTGGAGTCGGCTTCGGAGGAGGTGGGGCAAAAATCGGTGCATGTCCACGGGTCAAAGTTGAAGAAGGGATTCGGAAAGCCGAGAAAGCTGCAGCAGCAGCGGAATATACAATAATTTGCACGGGGCTCAGTGTACGTACTTATGGTACCATACATCTGCTTCGATTTTTTCTTTTCCTTGCCCTTAATAGAACCACAGCTGATCGTGTACAATAGGGAGAATGGGAAGGTGAAGGGAACGATCGAGCGTCGATGTCTTTACCAACTATGGTTGATACATTGATATGGAGAGTAGCAGCTACCTGCCCCAAGACCACTGTTGTCAATCTCTCCGGCGGCCCAGTATCAATGCCCTGGGCAAGTCAAGTCCCATCAATCATTCAAGCTTGGTGCGGCGGAAACGAGGCCGGGAACGGTATCGCGGATGTTTTATTCGGAGACCAAAATCCATGTGGGAAACTTCCAATGTCATGGCCCCATGAAGCACAAGATGATCCGACTTACTTGAATTTTGGCAACATGCAGGGTAGATGTCTATACGGGGAAGATATTTATGTTGGATACAGGTATTACGACAAGATAGGTCGTGCGCCACGGTGGAGTTTCGGCCATGGACTCTCGTACACGACTTTCAAGTTGTCCGACCTCGTCTTGAAGACTTCGTCCAATTCCGGTGCCAAAGAGCAGAAGTTTCCTCAAACAAAAGCAGTCTTCAGGATAGAAAATACTGGATCTGTTGCTGGAGCGGAAGTTGTCCAGCTTTATGTGGCTGCCTTAGAGTCTAATGTAGCTCGTCCGACGAAGGAGCTCCATGGCTTTGAGAAGTGTTATCTTGAGGCCGGAGAGAGTAGAGAGGTAGAGATATTGATGGATCCTTATGCTATGAGTTACTGGGATGAGATCGGGGAAAATTGGTGCATTGAGGAGGGCAAGTACCAGGCCATCCTAGCAACGACGTCAAGAGACACCGAGGAGTCACTCGAAGCATTACTTACCGTTCACGAAACAACGCGTTGGCTAGGACTCTAGATGTATCTTGGCGACCAGACACTATTTTGCGTAATTGACAGACACAAATCGCAATATGTTTGGATAGATTTCTTTCTGGCTACTTTGATCTAGTTGACGGGAGTAAATGGCAAAATCACCGAGCTGGGATACTCTCCACCGCAATATATGAAATGCTCTCCTCTGTTCAACTCATGCTCTGGTCTCGGGCCAGAAAAGCTCTTATATTCTGCAATACCGGGGAATTGACCTCCAACCTGCACTAGTGATTAGCTCCACCAGATCTTACAATTAATTTGGGAGTGAGATGAGAGATGCAACATACCCTAAAGCTGATCGACTCTCCCTCATCAAAATCGACGCCCATAGCCCATATCCCAATCTCCAATTTGACTACCGTACCTGGCTCTACTTTTTCCTGCTTCGTATGTGGATGGAACGGAAACTGTGGGTGAATACTCTTCTCACTGTCGAAAGCACGATGTGAAGCTCGCAGGATACCTGTTGATCCGAGATGCAGATTTAGACTTGCGCGGTCCTTTTCGGGGATCTCATCTATGGATTTGACGGGCGTGGCGGAGAACGGGAAGTTCAGATGCATGAGGTCTTTCCAGTTACGATCCTTCTTGCGGAGGATGACGAAGACGGCGAAGTCGTCGCGGGTGGGGCAGGACATGTAGAGGATTGCTTTCGGGAGACCAATGAGTCGCGCTTTGGTGGGAAAGGTGTGTGTGAATTCGACGAAGGAGGTGTGTTTTTCTGAGTCGTAGGATAGAGTCGAGGGTGATGCTTGAGGTTGGGTGAGAAGCTCATTGTTGTTTTGCAGGAAGAATTCGCGGTATTGGGTACCTGGGACGGGGAAGTCTTCGAGTGGGATGTCGTCGATGGGTTCACGGTCGCCGAACTGTAGGGCTGACCAGCGGACTTTGGGCGTCTTAAGCCAGTCGTTCTTTTTGCCTTTTAGATAGAAGTCAAAGAATGTGGTGAGCTCCTCCATGGCGTGCGGTATGCTGTACAGCTCGTACCATTCTTGTTTACTTCCCCACCAGAGCCATTTGTCGTTGTGGGGAAGCTCTAGCCATGCTCGGATCGAGCCCATGGTATGAATGCTGCTCACATCCGAACCGCGAATGAATGCTGGGCATTTGACCTTTGTCATATCAACTCTCTTGTCCTCCCAGAAGGGACTTGAGACTGGTGACCTGCGGTACATCTCCTCAAAATCCTCTAGTCCAGAATGTGACTGTCCTCTCACAATCGCCTTTGCAATTAAGTCGAAGTTACTCATGGAGAACCAACCTCCTCGACAGAACTGCTCTCGGTAGATATCTCCCGATCCTTCCCAAGGCGCAATAGCTTTAAGCGAAGGCGGTTGCTGTGCAGCAATAAACCACTGCGAGATAGCCAGTGCCGAATTACCAGCCATCCCAACAGCCCCATTGCACCAATCCATCTTCGCAATAGCCTCGACAACATCATACCCGTCTTCTGCATCCTGCTGACCCATCACGCAAATCTCACCATCACTGTTTCCCGCACCCCTGGTATCAACACTCACAATCGCATATCCCTTCGGGCACCATTCCTGTGGATCCAGGCCTTCGAATTTCTCAATACCGCTGAGATCTGACCGAGGAACACAGCAATTCCATACACACATGGGGAGCATCTCGAGGGCGCTGTATTTCTTGCCGTAGAAAGACCAGCTGAGTATGGCGGGGNTCTTTTNCGTACTACCTTCGGGGCGATAGATGTCAACGTAGAGACGGCAGCCGTCACGCATTACGATGGAGACATCGTGGTCGATGCGGATGGGACTCTTAAGGGCTTTGGCGTCGTGCCCGTTCCAACCTGCTGGGAGGACTTCCTATACACCAAGTGACTTAGCAATTGCTACAGGAGAAAAGTTCAAGGACGAGTTTGATCACAAACTCTCTTTGTACCTACTGTTTTGCCGGGCTGAAAACCTTGGTATCCATTTTCGCCGATTACGGGTTCAGCGATGCGCTTGCGTGCGATTTGGCAGGGAGGGGGCATTTTCTTGAAGGTTTGGGATAGTATCAGGTAAATAGGTAAATGAAAGGAAACTGTAAATGTGTTCTGGTAGTTGGACGAGCAATTTTTGTGGAATCAGTGAATGTCGTCAAATCGATGGAGTGCTCGAGTGTATCTTGGCTTCTTTCTGGGGTAGGTGAACGACAAAACCTGGGCTTTGAACGATTGTTATAATTTTCTGTCAGATGAAGGAGCTAGTTTCGCGTCTGCGAAGCTGGGAGACGCGTCTGAAGGTCAAAAGAGGGGTAGCACTCTATTGAACTCAGGTAGGCCAATCATAAGAATACAAGCAACTGCCATAGAGAGGTGGATTTCTCAGGGTCCTGTTTAAGCGACGGCCGAGAGCCGAGTCAACAAAAGGGGGTTTAGCTGAGAACCTGGAGAACCTCCGAAAAAGGTTGCCGAAGTTGGCGGTGCCTGTGTTATAGCTGTGGTAGTCAAACAAGACCATATTTGTCATCTCGGGGCTGTCATTTGACTGTTGTATCGATGGAACTCAGCCGAAAGTCTGATCCCCATATTTCGATCCACCTCCACATTCCGCATTCTTGGAGACGAGCAGTTCCAAATCGGTACCCCGGGTTTCAAGGTATGATTATCAGGCATGTTGTGGAGCAGCCCCGAACTGTAGCAGAGTCTCCATTTCCCCACTCTTGATGTTCCCTCTGAAGCATCTAAGACGAATAATGCAGTCCTGCTGAGTTTACTACCCCGCATTGGCCGAAGTGCGGGGGTGGGTCGGGGCTTTCGGGGCTTGAACAGGCACTGTAAGCGTCAAACTCTCAGTTGTAACTAGGGCTTTCCATTAACAGCTTGGCCTGTCATCTTCGCTTGGCTCAAGCCCAGACCCAGAATGGCGAGTGTAATGGATGGGATCTTGCAATCACTGGGACAATTGGCGAAGGACTCGTACTCGAAGTGTTTTCTTTAAAGCAGACGTGGATGGCATCAAAACGGACCCTCTCTTTCTTCATCTCGAATGTCGAGCTGAAGCATACGCATACTCAGCCTGGACTCCTTCTTCTTTCCTTTCAGCTCCTTTGAAGGAGCGGGTCATTGAACAGTCAAAGAGTCGCATCTCTCTCCATCCAGAGTCTCAGATCCCATACAACTTCCATCAGCAGTCAACAGCGCTTTACATAACTACTTTCAAAAATGCAGGACGACAAGAGTCCAAGCGTCGAGCAGATCGAATCTTCCGTATCAACTCCAGTAGACACCTCGGCGAAAAATCTGGATGGCACAGTCCAATTGGTCAGCGACCATGGTGTCATTCTAATTCCTACCCCAAGTTCAGACCCCAGGGATCCTCTCAATATTCCATTGTGGCAGAAGCTCGTCATCTTGGGTACGACATGCACGTGTAAGTATCTTCGTGGACGGTATTCAAAGCGTAGGTAGACTAATCAAGCGTCTCTACAGATTCAACCATGGGACTTACTGCAGTCTCCGGGCTAGGAGGCATCTTGGGAGAGTTCATCCCAGCCTATGCAGCTCAGGGGAAGACATATGCAGATATAAGCAATCTTATGACATGTAAGTCAGGCGATTTGACTTGAAGAATCTCATTAATCATCCTAGTTCCATCTCTTTTCATGGGTATCGGTAACATGATCTCCATGCCTCTTGGTCTAGCAATTGGCCGGCGACCAGTCTTTCTAGGATCTTGTGTGCTTTTGGTTGTCTCGTTGATCCTCTGTGCTACCAATCAAGGATATGCAATGCACTTCGCAGCTCGATGCATTCTCGGTTTGGCTGCCGGTCAGAGTGAAGCTCTTTGCCCTTTGATGATCTCGGTAAGCAGCTCTTTTATCAGTAGCTCATACAAGCCGAAAGACTGATTTCTGATTAGGAAGTATTCTTCCTGCACGAGCGTGCCAGATACCAACAATACTTCTCCTCTATCCAGACCATCATTAGTGGTACGCTCATCATTCTCACAAGCTATATCGCTTCCACAATTGGGTGGAGAGCATGGTACTATCTTTTTGCTGGTTTCAGCGGCTTGGTTCTCATCCTGGCGATATTCTTCGTCCCAGAGACGAAATATGTCCGGCCCCTGGCAGCATATGAAGGACAGGGCGCCGACAAAAATACGGCTGAGTCTACTACCATAACAACGGACATTGAGAACCAGAAACAACTCCAGAAGTTCATCACTGTCCATGATGCGCGTGTTCTTGACACCGTCAACTATCTGCCGCGAACACGCGCATCTGATATGGCACTTTTTGTGAATGAAGCAGACTGGAAGGAGGCATTCTCTTGCATCAAGCACCAATGCCAATTGTTCTTCTTCCCAGATGTATTTTGGGTGTTCACCATGAATGGGATCTTTCTCGGCGTCAACATTGCTATGGGTCTCACTTACGGGAACATTCTCGGTGAAGCTTACCACTGGGCAAGCAAATATATCAGTGTTGCCATGGCAGGACAGATCGTGGTCGCTTTTATAGCCGTCCCGATGTTAGGCTACGGCTCGGACTTCATCGTCAAGTTCATGGCTCGTCGCCACGGTGGTATGCATGAGCCAGAGCACCGGTTATTGACACTAATCGCCCCTCTGCTCCTTGGCGTCTTGTTTTCAACAATTTATGGCCAGGCCGCCGCTTTCCCTGAGAAGTATCACTGGATGGCAATCGTTGTTACTCTCAATGGCTGTGAGCTATCTTCCTGCTCTCATGCATGTTGACTTCTGTGCTAATTGACCTCAGATTTCTTCACTTTCATCGGAGCAAACGTGGCTGGAATTACCTACCTTCTCGATGCCTATCCAACCCGCGGCGCATCTTGTCTCGTGATGATCTGCGCAATGCGTGGTGTTATCAGCTTTGCTCTCAGCTATGGCACTGTCCATTTGTACTCCAATTATGGCTATGATGGAGCATTTGGTCTTTTTGGTGGTATCACTGCTGCATTCGGAGCTCTCGGTATTGTGGTTTACTTTACTGGGAAGCGAATCAGACACTTCGTCAGTCCTTGGACCCAGGTTGAAGATACTACCAAGGCTACCATGGGGTAAAAAACTTTTAGGAGTTGTCCCTAGTATGATAGAGCACTCTGGTTGTGGCTGTTCCTTGAGCTAGGGCATGGCGGCGAAGAGACTATTCGTTACTCTGGAGACGATGTGTGGACGATGATAGCTTACCTTGTTACGATACGTTGCTATTATGTTTATGATTGTGCTTGAGAATACTACTGCCTTTGTTCTATATTGCAGCATAATTGTATATTGATCACATCGATTGTGAGCTTCGCTGCTTGAAACCCGTCAAAAATTCTCTCCTAGTTTCAGGGGGATAGGGCAAGTCACTTGCAATTCTAAGAATAGGAAAGGATGAGTTATCGACAGGAATCATTCACATACAATCAGTGTTGAAACCTTCTGCCGCTCCCAGCGGTACGCCGGTGTACAAGTCTGGTATTTGTTCTCAAGCCGTCGCGCGAATATTTAGGCATAACTTCATCGAGACAACGGTAATGTTGGCAGGCAAAACAACTAACTGTGCTATCATTAATTGCCATACTTAATCAAGTTATGGACAAGTCGACAATAATCTCTATGAATGTATCTCAGATCCACAACGTTCACAGTATGCGATTCCCACCTTTCAGGATGTCCTTCCTTCTCTCCTGGCATCCACACTAGCCTCCACCTCAAATAGTCGAGGTTGAGCCAATTAGACAGGGAATTTTTGCAATCGTTGCATGACTATACTTAGATTCCGGTCCTGGACGTGTCTACTAGTCTCACTTCAACTTCCATGGTCCTGTCTAGCCCAAGAAAGCAGGCTAAGACCCCGAATTTGTGGACCCAGCCCCGAGCAGCCCCCGAACCAATCTTGGAGATGCAAGCATCCCCGCGCGGTTCGAAATTCGAGTCCGGAAAAGTGACTCAAATATGAGCCTTTCATAGTGCGAAAGAATATGCTCATGTGATAACCTCGCATTTCTGACCAGGAAACCCTGCCGCCAATTTCTCTCAGTCACGTCAATCCCAAAGCCAGCGATTCTTTTTGCTTGGGAACATTGAAGTTTGCTTATATCGTGACAGAAATTCCATTTCATTATTTACAATATCCGCATACGACATGGGCTCCGACGATGTTGTGATTCAAGATGCCATCATCTCTGATGCTGTCAATGAGGAGCCGCAGGTGACCATGACTGAAATAGCCCCTCCACGAAAACGATTCGAGACCATTCTGCTCATGTCAGCTCTCTCAGTGAGGATCAATCATTGTGTTCATGCAATAAACAGTTCTCTGCTAACACCCGGGTAGGTTGCTAATCTACTCGTCGCCCTGGATACGACAATAGCAACCACCGCACTTCCAGCGATCACATCTTCTCTTCACTCGGCGGCAGGATATGCGTGGGTTGGGTCAGCTTATTCACTTGCCACGGCAGTCACTGTCCCAGTATGGGCCAAAGTGAGCGACATCTTTGGACGAAAGCCCTTGTTGCTACTTGCAATCTCCATATTTTTCCTTGGCAGCCTGTTATGCGGAATAGCGAGAACAATGGTATGGTTGATTCTGGCAAGAGCACTTCAAGGAGTTGGCGGTGGTGGTATTAGTATTCTGGTATCTATTTGTATATCGGATTCATTCTCGATGAGGTTCGTCATCAGTGTTCGCTCATGAGATGCTTGTTGACAAATAGCAGAGAGCGACCAGTGTACTTTGGTATTATCGGGATGACATGGGCATGCGCGAGTGCCATTGGTCCATTGCTGGGGGGAGTCTTGACAACTAAAGCATCCTGGAAATGGTGCTTCTACATCAACCGTATGTTCCACTCAGCTATTACACTCTAACATTTCACCAGCCCATGCAAAATCGTTCTGACAAGCCTGAAGTTCCACCCACAGCACTTTCTGGCATTATAGTCCTCCTGAAACTCCACGTACATACACCCAAGACCCAATTTCGGGACGGCATCAAACGAATAGACTGGATTGGAAGCACACTTATGATCTCGGGAGCTGTCCTCTTCCTGCTCGGCTTGCAGATGGCTGGCATTGACTACCCTTGGACATCTCCCATTATCCTCAGCTTTCTCATCATTGGAATATTGCTAGCAGTATCATTCTTCCTGTGGGAATGGAGATTCGCTGATTATCCTCTCATGCCGCTACGAGTTTTAAACAACCGCACCAGCACTTCTGCTTTGGGCGTGTGTTGTTTTCACGCTGTGTGTCTCATTGGTGGCGCATATTTCCTCCCACTGTACCTCCAGGGTGTTCTCGGCGCCTCTCCATTGATGTCTGGTATTTATTTAATTCCATTCACAATTTCACTTTCGGTCTCCAACGTTTGTACGGGACTCGCTATCCGCCGAACGGGCAAATACCTGTTGTTCATGCGGCTCGGTGCTATCATTATGACCCTTGGGTTTGGGCTCTTCATAAGTCTCCCACAACACTACCACTGGGCGAAGATAATCACGTTCCAAATTGTCGCTGGTATGGGTATCGGACCAAATTTTCAGTGTCCAGTTCTAGCTGTTCAGGCTTCCTCGAAACAGGGCGATCATGCCACCGCAGCGTCGACTTTCAACTTCCTCAACAATTTATCTGCTTCCGTAACAATGGTTATCAGCACAGCTATATTCCAAAACTCAATGCAAAATCAACAAAAATCGCTTGTCGAGAAGCTTGGAACCGAAATGGCTGCTCTGCTCACTGGTCAGAACGCAGCTGCCAATCTTGAGGCGATCGAATTGTTACCAACGGCTGAAAGAGCGGTGGCGCACGCGGCTTTGCTAAAGGCGATGCTGGGTATGTGGATAATGTATACTTGCCTTGCGGGTATCTCAATTGCATGTAGCTTTTGTGCAAAGGGTAAGGTACTCGAAAAAGAGCACACCATTACTGAGACAGGAATTGAGGCTGAGGAGCTGAAGCGAGAAAAGGAGCAGGAGCGAAGAAAGGCTAAAAAGGAAGCTGCAAGGGAGAAATTTTAGATAGCATGACACATCGAGAATTTGTATCCCGCTCTAAAATGCAGTGAGTGTTTGGGAAGCGTAGCCTGTGACCTAGAGATTTCAGGATGCTGGCAGAAATGAATTTTCTCCCCCGATCGTTAAGCGAGATGTCAACAACCCTTTTGTGCTTCTGACCTTTGTTTTGTGTGAGAGGGCTAGGAGGTGGGGAGATTTCTTGTTACCATGAAGACTTCTAGAATTCTTGTATTCAATAATAGCATTGCCTCAAACTTATCATCAAAAACTGCAAAATTTCTATCCGAGGGGCTGCTGCCAGGATTACACTGTCCAAGCCCCACACTGTGAAAACGTCACTGAACCAATAGCCTGTAAGTGAAGTGTAATCCTGGCAACAGCCCCTCGGATATGTCCAACTTACAAAATAGCTCAATCGCTCACACAGCTTGGCCTTCACATCCTGAACACCCGTACGAAGGAGCTTACGGTATACTTAAAAGCTACACATATCAGACGTAAATACAAAAGAATTGCAAGATGTAATGTTATAGATTGAGGCCAGTTGGTCTGAGACCTGGAAAGATTTGCTACAATACAAAAAGACCACTATCCTAGTAAGCTTCCACGCCAGCAAGTCGCAACACATCCTTCGTAAGCTCCGGTTTCTCAAAGGGCTCAGTCCTGTTCTTCGGGCAGACCTTGCCATTCCTCATAGGTGGTTCTGCTGCAGGGCGGATATTGCTAGCGGCTGCATTAGAAATTTTCTTTAAACAGGTAGAAATCACTTACCAGTGCGGCCAGTGGGTAGTCCCAATCCATTTGTTGAAGCAGTCTTGCTTGAGCTTGAGCTGATCCTCAGTGACGAATTTCTTTGGTGTCATGCAGATGTACTGAACGTGGCGAATCTGGTTCCCTTCAGGAAGGCAAGCATAATGCATGGTGCGACTGTCCCAGAGCACAAAGTCACCAGGCTCCATGTCGACTTTGATCATCTCGCAGCTCCTGTCCTCAAACCACTTAAGATCACTGGGGCTGAAAAGGAACAAGTCCATATACTTCATCTCTGGCGGTGGGGCATCCTCATGGGCATAGAATTCCCGAGGAGTGGAGAAGAACTCTTCAAAGAGCTTGGCCGAACCCTTCATCAACATTAGACCACCATCTTTGGGGCCGTTTGGTGCGTAATTGAGAAGACCTTGTACGGCTTGCATTCTATAAATTATTAAGTACTCGGACTGTAGTCTGGGAAATCCTTTTCATGACATACCCTTCGCGAGCTGGATTCTGGTCACAATGTGGCCATGGACTCCATTCGAGGTCCTTTCGTCGTGGGAGAGAAATGTTCATGCCATCAAAGGAGCTGAGGAGTTCTTTCGTTCCCCAGAGCTTCTCAAAAATTTCCATCACTGCTGGCTCGGTTCGCGCCTCCCATGCCATGCTCTCATGTGGGGAACCATATGCAAAGTACATGCTGGAGTCGGTTAGTCAAAGTCCTTATCGAAGAGGCCGTGTTGACATACCCTCCCTTGAAGGAGACAGGGAGATGCTCAGCGGTCCAAGTACTCTCATCATTCTCATCGAAACCAAGCTCAAAGTTGTGCAGCCACTTCAGTTGTTTCTCTCTGTAGTACTGGGCTTTCTCTGGCGGAATGACTCCCTTAAGCACAACACAGCCATTCTTGTGAAATTCGTCCCGCCAGTCTCCAAAGGTCATTCCGGAGAAGTCAACCAAGTCCTTCGGTGTGGAGAACTTGGCTAAAGGGGACACAGTCTCGGTTACGGTTTCTGTTTGAGTAGACGACATGGCGAAGATGTACAAGTGATTTCTGGTGGGTGTTTTAACTAGAATGAATTATACGATGATCTTGGAGGCTTGAGATTGATGAAATCCCCGAGATAGCAGTTGAGTTTATATCAACTGACTGTTTAACGATATTATGAGATCGATGATTCCTTCTATCTTCTATCAAGATAGCGGTGCTACAGGGTCAGGAAGAATCGCGGGGTTCTGCGGGGACGTAGACCCTGCAGGTGGAAGCTTGGCTGGGGCTGCATCTCGGTCGCTGCTCCGAACCTCCTTTTCGGCCGCTAAGTACGAACAGTAAACACGGGAAGTGGATGGGAAGTGGAATGGGGTAACCGAAGATGGTGCTAAAGCCCCGACGGGCCCTAATCCCTCCAGCTGACCTCGAGGCTGATGCCTTCCGTCCTCGGTCACCGGGATTCTTGTTTGGCCATCTCGGAGCATACCAGCGTATTCTGATCGTGAGGGGGGGGGTATGCTTATCACTGTGTATGCTGAGCGCTTGCATACTTAAGGGATGAGAACAAAGATGTGGAGTAACTGTGTAGCAGACGCATCTCCAGCACTTCATTTGTCACCTTCACTTCTCTAACTTCTACCGATTCAGTTATCCCACCCAAATCTAAGAACGATACACATCACAGAGAATGGCACCTTCAGCAATCGAGGTAGAGCGTCCTGTTGATGTTTCGACAACACCCAGCGTAAAGAAGATTCTAAGTGACAGCCGTCTCACCGCTGCTCAGATCAAACCCATCTACGGTGACTTCCGTGATGACCTGGTTAGGGACGGTTATGCTGTCGTGAAGGGGGCAGTACCTAGAGAGCGTGCCGATGACTACGGAAGAGCATTCTACGATTTCCTTGAGAGTTTGTATGCTACTCAGTTCTCCACAATTACGTATCGGTACTAAAGCCAACTCAGTGATCTTGGATTCGATCGGAATGACCCAAGCACGATCAAGAGAGCCAAACTTCCTGTCATCAACGAGAAGGGAATGGTTCTGGATTATGCTGCTCCGCATGAGAATTTTGTGTGGCAGATTCGCTCGGAGCCAGGAGTTGTAGAGACGTTCGAGAAGGTTCACGGCACACGGGATCTTATCGTGTCGTTTGATGCTATAAACATTGGATTCCACGACCGTTCCGACTTCCCTGCGAACAAGCCATGGCCACACCAAGACCAAGATCCCGCCAAACCTGGATTTCGATGTCTTCAAGGTCTTGTAAATCTGCAACCTTGTGGCCCTAATGATGGTGGCCTCATCGTGTGCAAGGGCGGCCATCTTATCAGTGAGGAGTTCCACAAAGACATGGCAGATGAGCCTAGGATTCCAGCCTGGACCCCAGAGTGGTATGGCTTCACTGATAATGGCATGAAGTGGCTGAAGGACCACGGTCTTGAATGGATCAAGGTGTGCGCTGAACCGGGTGATCTCATCCTTTGGGATTCACGAACTCCCCACTACAATGTTCCAACTACGAGCAAGCAGGATCGGATGGCAATCTACACTTGCTACATGCCCGTCTCGGAAGCAACGCAGGAGGATCTGATCCGCAAGAAGAGAGCGTTTGAAGGTACTCGTCCTCACTCTATGTATACGATCACGTTGCTAACACTGCTGCAGAGCGTTTGGGAACCACACACTGGCCAAATGCGCGTCATCTTGGAACTAACATCGCAAAGCGTGATGGGGTAGAGTGCCCATACAATCGCTCACGCCCATCAGTGGAGCCCGAATTGACGGAGAGAGCTTTCAAACTGACAGGAATACCATACATTAGGGCCTAGGATGATACTTTTGGAAGCTCAATGGACCAGTTTCAATGTGACTATTGCTCAGAACAATATTATATCCATTAAAAATCACGAATTCATGTCTCTTGTAAAATGCTCTGTGAAATCTGATGCTAAGTAATCTCTTTGAGGAAAAAGCAATCCGATTTTCCACATAACCTCATCAAATAGAAATTTTATTTTTGGTTTACTATTTTGTAAATTCGAAATAAATGTATGAGCTGGTGCTATCCAAGGGCATACTGTTGGATAAGGTGGCAATCATACTCCACGAGTAGGTGAATATATCTTCGACCGAGCTAGATGTTGTCCACGAGCTGGGTTTTTCGCTCCCTAGAAATGTCAGAACTTAGGAAATTCAGTATGCGTGCCAAATATTTTTGAACTCGAACGCAGCAGAAACGGTGGATTAATTAAATTCTGTCTCAGCTCACCAACTTGACTTCTCGGAAGGAGTGGGGGAGCGGGGAAGCGGGGAAACCACAGCTCTGACCTTCAGCTGCAGGAGTCTCAGTACAATACAAGACATTCTCTCGCCAGCACAACTTCACGTCCACTGAAGCTTCATTATGGATGGAGACAATCCACCAGCAAAACGGCCGCGGCTATCGATGGCATGTAATGCATGCCGACGTCGAAAAGTCAAATGCGATACTGACTATCCAAAATGTCGGAATTGCCGCCTGAGAGACGACGTCTGTACCACGACTGATCCTAAGATGCCGGAGCTCACAGTCATTCGGGAATGGATAATTCAATCAGAGTCTGTACAGGCAAACCCATCTCTTGGCCAGACAAACGATGGGAGGAGTCTGGTGCACGCTTCCACACATTCGCCAGGGTCCTTGTCCACAATTGCAAGACCGGACGTCAGCCAACCATTTCAACATAGCCCTTCTGCGTCTATACCTCGGAGTCATGATATCGGGATTTCTCCAGCTCAACAGCCGTATGAGATGACATTCAACACCGATGTTCAGACCGATCGGGTAAAAATGATGGGCGGCAGCAGTTCGCAATGTCTGGTGAAATCTCTTGACGTGTACCTGGAGACAGCTCAAATACAGCCTCTGTCCCATAACTTTCGACATGGAATGCGCCATGCAGAAGAGTTGAGCATTTCTCTTGGTGCATCATTACCAGATCTGCCAGAGGCTGTTCTTCGTGACCGATATGTTTCCGTGTTCTTCGAGAAGATACACCCGATATACCCTCTATTCGACATTGACAAGATGAAAAGCACCATAGAGCATTTCGCGAGCCTTCCCTCACTTAAAAGCCTGTCTCATGAGCAAGGACCTCTACTGGTGTCTGCATATCTTATCTTGAGTCTAGGAGCAGATGAAAGGTCGCCCAGGATTACAGCAGACGGAACTAAGTATCTTGAGGCAGCAGCCGGCCTTCTTGGTCACGTCGTTGTGATGCCTTATCTCCATGCTGTCCAAGCGCTTCTATTATTCACAATCGCATACAGAGGACGCAATCGTGATGGTCTTGGGTGGCAGACGGCTGGAATGGCAATCCGCATAGCGTTCACACTCGGTCTCCATCGACATTCACATAGAAGTCCTTCCAATCAACACGCTGTGCAGAACAAAACTGACCGATTATTTCACGCGCGTATCTGGGCAATCTGTTGTTGTTTGGAAAAAATGATGCAACTGGAATCTGGACGGCCCGCAACGATACTCAACGTCGATCGTGACCACATGATTGGACCCGATCAACGACCACCTGGTCATGATTTCCTGCAATGGCACAGTATGTATTGAGGAGTTCTATTTCTTCTATTCTCATTGTTTCGAGGGTCGAAGGTTTCTGCAGACATACTTCAGAGCGATATTGATAAGCAAATACTGACGATCCAATGCATAGTGGGACTGGCCCAGTATCAAGGTCTGATCTGTCAACACATTTACGGGCACAAGCCTGGAGAGCGAACTGCACAGGAGATTCTGTCCGATACGGCGAGACTTGACCGATCCCTTCTGTCGTGGGCCAGAGACGTACCAGAAGCATTTCGACCAGGGAATGATCTCTTCTGCTCAAATCATGAGTTCCATTTCGCAGCTCTACTCTCTATACAATACTATCAAGCACTCATTGCTCTCCATCGAGCTGCTTTGATCGCACCTGCGTCCACATTCCAATCGGAAGTTGCGAAATACAACTTCGACGATTCTTCCAAACTTCGACTTTTGGCAGGTGAAGCGATTTGTGTCAACAGTGCTCGATCAATTGCAAGGCTGACGATTGAACTATCGGATCGGAATGTGCAGTCAAGAATCATGACCGCCGGTCCGCCTCTGATGGCCTGTATCGTATTAGGAATATCGGTGATCAAGAATGCAGGGAGCCGAAGCATGGCTGCTGATCTTGAGGCAAGTTTCGACATTCTCAATTTTCGCATCAATCTTGCTTTCGCGTAAATCTTGCTAAATACTATCACACAGCTATTGAAAGCATGCGTTGAATACACGGCGGACCAATTCTCGAGATGCGAACACAATGATCTTTTTATTCGAGGTATGAATGAATCGCCTACCGATATATAGACTGACATAGTCCAGGAGTGTTGAGGATATACCAGCAAGTGCGATCATATGTGGACCGATCGCAAGCTGAAAAATCTGGCAAACCGAAGTCTCGCTCCCTCACTCATGATGAGAAACCTCGAACAGCTATCGAACATCCACCAGAAACCCACACAAACAGCCAAGCACATGGTGAGGCAGTACAGCATTATCAAAACGCCACTTCGAATAGTCAGGTAGCCGACGCTACACAATCTAGCATCTACCAAGACAACGTTGACAACGTACCTCATCACAGCGAGACAGTCGGCTTCGATATGAGTTTGCATATGTCCGCTCCAGTTATGAACAATTACGCGCCACAATTTCATACCAATGGGGGCGATTTGCCATTTGACAATCTAGATGTACAGGAATTGTGGGATTGGATGGGAAATATGAACGACTACGATAACTATAATTATCAAGGATCATAATAGAAAGCACGAAAGAGAGTAGGTTTACTCCGGCCTTTGATATCGGGCTTTCAAGAATCAGGGTGGAAGAAGAAGCCAGCAATCCGCAAAATCTGTCAGCCCTCTACCGTCAAGTCCTCCAATTTTTTCAGGATGTCGGTAGTCCTATGCTCTTCACGCCATGCCCTCGCCCCATTGTAAGTACAGCAGTAGTCCATATACTGGTCCGGTGATCTGCATGCAAAACGTCAACTCATCATTTTCGATAGGAAGGGCTTTCTTCCGAGTTTTCACGTACACCTTGATCTTCTTGTCGCCCTTCTCGGTCGCCGGCTTTGCGCTTTCCCGACTCAAAAGCTGTATTTGTGTCGCTCGTGGACGCCGTGTCTCATCGATCAGCTTAAAGGATCAATCAGCACGGATGCAGCCAGCTCAGATAATACGGGACAAACCTTTAACCTTGACCGGACTGCCAGCTGCGAAGGATTTCCCTGCACGTCTCTGAAAAAAGTTCCTATTGCCTCCTACGATGGTGGTTCAGCTACAAGGTCATGTCTTCGTGTCACAGAGAAGCCCTACAGCATCTTCAATAGCTTGGCTCGCTCCTTGGCCTTGCGTTGGTAGCATGGCATGTGCTGCATCGCCGATTAAGATCACTTTGCCTTTCGTCCAAGTCTTGATGGGATCCTAACAATACTCATGTCAGCTCACGTAGAAGGAAAAACTTCAAAAAGCAGGGGTCCCAACCAAGTCACGCAATTGCCAGAGTCCCAATTCAGGCGCGTGTCGAAACAATCGCTTGCACCAGTCAGGAAACTCTTTGAAAGCTTCCAAAAGATCTTCAAGGCTTCCTTTAGTCGTCCAAGACGTTTCGATCGACGGGTCTGACACTGAGCACCCATGATTTCAGCACACCTCCAAACTATGGAGCGATCTCTTACCGTCTGCAACCATAGCTACGATGCTGTAAACGTCCCCATTTCGCGCAGGCCCCATTATCAGCCGATTCTGATGCCCCATGACCATAGTCGTGACCGCTTCTCTGGGATCCAAGAACCTGCGAATATCTTCATCGTCTCCAACCCTCGATGCTTCGATCATCATCCTATATGCTGCTTGGCCTGTCCTCACCGAACTCACTTCTTCACCAACTATAAATCTCCTAATATTACTCCTTATACCATCCGCGGCAACAATGAGATCAAATCCATCCAATACCCTGCCATCTTCCAGCTCCACAGACCCCTCCTCGCAGTCACACTTGACGACTTTACTTTTTACCAGTATCTCCGCCGGCAAACCCTCTCTGGTCTCACTCGTAGCCGCACTCTTCAGCACTTCGTGCAAGTCCTGTCTATGATACAGCATCCTATCACCGCCATACTCGGACTTCGCAGTCAAGTCAATACGTTTGTGCTCTGTGCCATCAGTCGAGCAAATCCGGAACGCTTTGTCAATCATGGAGCCCTTGGCGCGCAGATCTGATTCGAGGTTCCATTCCTTCTCGACGAACTGTGAGGCGTTTGGTTGGAGGGAGATTGTGGCGCCGATTTCGCGGTTGAGAGATGATTGTTCGAGGATGAGAATGCGACGGTTAGGACCACGAAGAGCGATTGCCTGTATGGCGTGTCAGAAACTTGTACAGTATAGTTATGCTGTAAAGTAGGAACATTCGTTGGGAATTTTACAGTTGCTAAGCCTGCGATTCCACCGCCAACGATGAGAATGCGGAATTCCGATTCTGCAGATTTAATGGCCATCTTTGCTATGCTGAAATTGTGTTGTCTTTCTGCTTCCAGAGCAAGAAATGAACAAAAAATTTCAAAGGTCTTAGGAATTCCCTAGAGCTTTCTCCAGATACTGTGAGCTAAGAATCTCTAAGCATGTGTTTCCCCCCATGGCGGGGTTCACATGTGGGGACAGAACAACACCAGAGTTCGGCCTCTCGGAGACTGTTCGCCAAGACCGCGACTTGCTAGCCGAGATGAAGTAAATATTGAAGCTCTTTGTTGATGCCGAACATCAATCTACCCCGTCAAGTCCGCAAGAAACTGCCGAAAAGCTGCATCGAAGTCTCCGCGGCCCCTCCCCCGCAAATCCAGGGATTGCAAGGTAGAGCCTGACAATAATCGCCGCACTGCGGGGTTGAGTGTGTTTTTCTTCGGGGCCTCTCGCTTAGATATTCGGAGTAGCTCGGCCGCTTGGCCCCCGAGCAAACGTTGGATCGATTACTCACGGGCCTTAATTCGAGCATCGGCTATTGCCTGGTAGTTGGGGTGATTTGGGTTTGGAAAAGGAGCGGTAGATGAAGGTGGCTCTTTCAGCTTGAGACTTAGGGTACAAGCATTTTCTAGATATCGATTCTTGTCTCCTCTTGGCAGTAAAGAGTAGGTAGGGACCGTGGAGAAGATACAGCTAGCTCAACCCGGCCACATCTTGTCCAAATGAGTTTAGGCCTCAAGTTATGGACGTCTGCTTGGATAGGGGTCTTCAGTGCATAGTTCGGTGATTGGAACAATTACTATTCTTCCTTTGAATGCTTCCAGTATACAAGCAGCTCCAGATCTATACCTGATATGCGTATCTGTACAACGAACAAAGCAATAGAGCGAGCACCATCTACCTCCCTGTATATATACGGAAAATAAAACCGCCGTATTTTTACACGCCCTTGCCGTGTGTATGGCTGAACGAATAGCCTTTCTGAACGCCGAGTATCACAGAGCCTCTATTCAAAACAGGCGCCAAAGTAAGAATCAGGCCTGTCAAATCCATATATGTCTTTACCAACAGCCTTGCATCATATGCATCGCCTCATTCTGTCCCAAGAACATAATACGCAATAGAATTAAAGGCCTCGTGCCGGACATCCACCCAGTTTATGAGCTGGCCATTCATAACTCGTTTGACTCCAAAGCTACAAGCCAAGTCAGTAAATCTCAATCATCGCATCGACGTCAGCCAACATACCGTCTTATTCGCATTCCGATACGCCTCCGGATGCCTCTTAATATACTCCATCGTCGGATACCCTTCCGGATCACAAGTTACACTTGTCTGCCCCGGTTTCTGGTAGATCCGCACATAGTCCACATGCATAACAGTTGGGAATCCCAAATCCTCCATCCAGATCTCACTTCACGAATGGCTGATCCCCAAATTCAGGACAATAGACATTGGTTCCTCCGAGACTTGTCTCGCTTTGACGTTGCCATTCTTTCCGATCGCTCGTCCATCCAAGATGAATGTCGGATCTTCGCCGACAAACCACGCGATTTTGCCTTTATCAGTGCCAGGCACATATTCGAAGGCGTATTTCTGGTACTCGCTACCGTCGTACCAGGAGTTATTCAGGGTGGTGACTGCGCTGATGGCTTGCTGGAAGGGGCCTCGGCAGTACGTGTTCATTTGTGTTATCGTTGGGTCAGGGAGAGCCATGAAGTCGCAATTGGGTCGATACCAGACATCGAAGGGTGCGACTGGTAACTTTGCGTGACGATGCCGGCTCGGTTCGCGACTGATCCTTCGAGAATGTTGATCTCGGGAACGCCTCTACCTGTGCCGCGGTTGGGATGGTCTTCGCCTTTGCAAGTGCAGGAATTTAGTCGTTGGCCTGGGAGTTAGGATAACCCGTCTGAGGATGACTGGTTGGCAGTTATACCTGCATCACAGGAATTGTAAGTGTAAGGCCAAACGCCATCTGTGGTAGCGAGATAGCCTGGACGGACGAGATTCCTAATGTTTATTCAGTACACGAAGCTGATATATATAATGATATTGAACGTGTCTCTCGAGAGTTACTCACCCCATTGTCCATGCTCCTGGCCAGAGCCCAGGAATTCCAGCTGGTCCAGCCAACGAGACGGAAATTTCGATGACTCCTCCTTTGAAGCACAGGTGATTCCAAGAATGTAGCATTCCTGATCGGAAATCAAGATCATGATTACGGAAACGCTCCAGTTTCAGCTGAAGAGTGCCATTGGCTGTTGTGACAGCATCCGGGTCATACCATTCCAAATCTTGCGTGGCTCCGTACCAGAAATTTGGTGCATACCAATATGGATTATCTCCTTCGTAGAAAGTTCTACCATCTTCGTTGAACTCGTCACTGAAGAACAGCTCTAGAGTCGAGCCATTCAAGGTACTTCTCTTCGTCTTGGCGATCTCTGGCGTATCTGGGTCTATCAAGCCTTGCCGAACACCCTTGAGAAGTCGGTGTTTGTTGTGATTGACGTTCCATGCAGAGTCCTTTGAATATATGGCTCTGTCTCGTTCTGGCAACAGAAGGTTCTTTTGGTATGTTAAGAAGGGAAGAACGACGAAGATACAGAGGAGGCCAAGGATGAGGAATATGGCACCGCAGGTAGATATCGCGTTCCGCCGATCCAGGTAATCTTTCAGCTTCGGCCTGAAAGTTATGTCATCGTCGTCAGCCGGAAGATGAATCTTGTCATCTGCTTCATCCTCGTTCGGGTACATAATAAAGCCATTGTCTCCACCGGAGTAGGGATCGAAGACCCCGAGTCTGTCGTCTGGCCATCTCTCCAAGTTTACTTGAGCATTATCGTGGTTGTTGTTCGTCGTTGCCCGAAGAAGTGGTATGTTGACTTCCGCTACTGGTGCATATCTCCCATTATATATACTCAGGTCCGCGCTTGGAGGATATCGAGAATAATCATGACCAAGATCCCTGATCTGTCGTGGGGTACCCGGACGGGAATTTTGTTCTCGTTGGAATGTTCGAGCCGAATTCTGCCTTAATATCTGCTGTGGATGGCTCGGTCGGCGATTAATTCTCCGGCTCCATCCCTCATTGCCCTTTATACTGTCTGAACTCTGGCTTCGTCGTAGACCCGGAAAGCTGTGTGAATCCGTTGTATACTGGCTGCCAAGACTAGCGCTGTTTCCTTCATTATTGATCTCAGACGATTTCGAAGAATTGCTTCTTAATGGAGATGGTAAAGCTGGTGCACTAGAAGACGTGCTTGTGCTCGGACGCAATGATAGCGTACCAGATCCGGACTGGCTTGAGCTGCTCCGGCGGGGGATCTGGACAGATTCGCTCTGAGGAGCCGGCTCCGAAGTTCTTGATCGTGGAGTAGCAGACTTCTTTCCAGCTTCCATATCTGATTCCCTATTACCAGCCGGCGATGACTCTTCAATTGCCTTATCACAATCTTGGTCCGAGAGAAAGTGCCCATTCTGAAGAGACTCCATGCTGTACGATCAACGAGCCAATCGGTTGGTTTATCGGTTGGAGGCTGGAGGCTGCACGGAGGTCCATTTCCTCGGCCGGAAGGCGTCCTTGGAACGAACGAGAGGGTTGAGTGTGAAGTTATGCGTCTCTAACAGCTGCAGAGCGCTGTTATAGGAGGTAGAAGCACTGCTGCGCTTCAAGGTAGGAAGCATGCGAGAAGAAGCAAGTGGATGTGTGTGAGTACAAAGGCAAGGTCCCACCAGAAACAAAAGTAGCACCATCTAAATATCCTAATCCATTTCCGAAATTTTTGTGGTGTGTGNGTGTAGTGGAGACGGGGTGAAGTTTGGTACGGAAGCAGATAGTGAAGACTTGGGCGACGTTGTGCCGGATCGATTGTTTAGTATGGGAAGTGAGCAACCTTCAGCATATGCGAAGTGCCAACAGCAAAGCGATGAAGACTAGACATCATAGTCGCGACCTTAGTAAAAACCAGCGGGTACGCTATCTCGATAGACGAATTTAGGGCCTTCCAGGTGATCGCATTCTTAAGACTCAATACATCTTCTAGAACCCATGAAAAGTCTATGCTAGCAATATTGAGATATGCTTCGGATCGCGTGGACCTTAAGGAACTAGTGTTTGGAACAATACAAGCTCAATAAAAAGAAGATAGGTTGGCGCCTCATCTGCGTTACTGCAAGAACCGAAGGTCCAAAAATGGCTGTAGAAACCTCCGTACCGTGCTCGGAGCTGAAATGAACGTGAAGAACTCAACATATGAAAGTAATGTGAACAGCTTAATCTTGAAAAGACGAGTTGCTACCAAATCCCGAGCCTTGTCAAATAGATTGGTGCATCGCCTTTAGTACCAATCTTGCGATCTTTCTAGCTTACATGCTTTTCGTGTCGGATCTTCATCTAGAATTTGCAAAAACTAGTAGATGCGTTTGAACTCGTGTACGGGGCAATGAAACACCATGGGCCAGCGGCTAAGGACCTAACTTTGCTCAATTAGGGTGACTGACCAAACTCAGAACAAAGTGGATAACTAGCCAGCGAAATCTTTGGCCGAAATGTCATTCTCTAAGAGCCCTCAGCTCAGACTCTTACCTTAGGACAAACTTTGTTAAATATGACGTCTGATTGTGGTAGATATCCGGCGTGGATGTTGGATGAGAAGATGTCGCATCTAGCTCTTATGGAAGCAGTGAGATGCGAGGGTAGCATCCTGAGAATTTCTCGGCGGACAAGAAACTGGATGGTCGACATGAACGCGGCTGCGGCAAAGAAAGGAAAGGCATAATAAGCGATACAGCCTGAATTCAATAGAAGCATGTGTTGAGCAGTCTATACGCGGAAGGCGACGAGACATCTGAGATTGTGCTATCGACATGTTCATTTCCCCGGTGTAAGGTCGTATATATCCAAGACAGGGCGATTGATGCTTGGCCAGCTCATATGTCCCCCACTAGATTTTGCAATTGGAGGACTGTCAAAGGTAACTCTGAAGCTCCCATATTACTCAAAGTTCATGTATAATCGGTTTTGGTATACATACACGTCAGCTCCCAGACTCTTCGTCCTCGATGCCTAGAAACGACTTCAAGGAACTGAGCTGTCTTCGAAGATTATCAATCCCCCCTTGGCACTGACTGATGATGCCATACAGTTCCCGCTGCTTGGCTCGTGGAAGGCAATCAACAAGAGACAGGGTAGGTCCCGTTGTATTATTGCTGGAACGGATTTGCCACGTGGCGGAGATGGGTGTTGAAGTCTCCTTACCAGTTTGAGACATAGGAGCCGCATCTCGTGGCAGCAAGGGTCCCATATTCGCTCTCTGGTCCTCGGAATAAAGTTGATACGGAGATGGAGCCGCTGTGGCTTTTGCTGGCCCTCGTGGTCTTGCGACATTTGGCTGTGACGGACGCTGGTTCGGCTGCATGTCGAGCCGAACTGGGGAGTCTGGTTCTTCGGACTGTTCGCGAGCAATCTGAGCCTGGATCAACATATCGAGATCTGGAGAGGCAGACCGGGGAACATCTAGCGATGAATAGATGCTCGTGTATGCCTTAGCTTGGACGTCTTGCTGTGCAGAGCCTGTGACCGAGCTCCTCTTGCGTTTCTTGGTTGTTTTGTTCAATTGTTCAGCAGCAACATGAGAATATGATTCTGGATCATCCGTATAGTATCTTAAGAGTCTTCCATCGGTCGTTCCTATCATCTGGTCAGCAACTTGTAAATAGTTCGATTCCAGTCTATTTGTTCCTTGCTCGTTGATGATGCTCTGCTTGCACCTACATTTCGAGGGGAAGGAGCAGCACTGGCCTACATGAGATCTGAGAGTCCTAATTTAGGCGTGTTCAGAATCAAACGTGGCTTTAGGAGTCTCGCTTTGCAGGCAAGCTCTAATGTTGTGCTGGACATTAAACCAGGGGGTACGACATATAGACAGGCAACTCACCAGACGTCTGGGTCCTGAGACTGCATTTGTTGCCTTTGGAGGTAAAGACGCAACTACTGCAGGCCCCCTGAAACCAATGCCGAAGCGTCACGCAGACCGAAAACCGTCCATAACCACCAGCACAGTGTTCGCAAGGATTCGGCATGATGGCACCGCGAGTAGACAGCAAGACAGCCCCCCGTTGCTGCACGCGAGGGCTATCTACTGCTTTCTCTGGAGGAAGCTCTTGGCCTGGGCGCCATGGTATCGATGGTCGTACTTCAGGGACTCTCTTCAATCGTTCCAGGAAGGGAATATAATTGCTATTCGCAGTATTCGGTTTCGAGAGAGTTCGTGGTCTCGGGTTGCATAGATTTAGACGAGCTCCGCTCTGCAGACTGGTATTAATATCGAGATCATCGAAATGAGGATTGGAGATATTGTGCCCGGAGCTAACGATGGTGTTGCAGCTATCTGTGGGAGGCATGATGGGAATGTTTTGTCGATGTTGAAACAAGAGGAGCCTGGGCCCACCGACCTGCAGCTCTTATCCGCCTGCAGCTCACTGAGACCTGGCGCTATGGCCTATCCTGGCTTCAATTGTCTAGTCCTTATTTGGACATTGTTGATAGCAAGTAGTCTGATGCCAGTCTTATGTCTTATGATGTAAGTGATGAGAAGAAACCCTTTTCATGCTAGGCCACTTAAAAAACAATCGTAGGTGTCTATGCTTGTATGTTTGTATGTCTTGCGCGGAGAAATGAGAGAAAACAGACCCATTAAGACGTAGTGATTGAGTAACCACAACATTTAGCGTTCCGCACTACTGACCAGAAACAGAAAATTATCCTCTTTGGAGATTTCTGACTAATCTACAGCCAGAATTTGCAGCACTCTGGAAAAACTCAGTTGTGTGTAATTGGAGTTCTTCTTTCACGTCGAGTTCCGAGAAAACTTGACTTGTATTCACAGTCGTTAAAGCGAGAAGCTTGGGGCATCGTCCTAGCTTTCTCGTATGCTATTGATTAGGATTAAGAATACGAATATCTAACCACCATAAGCCAACTCTCCTTGCCTCAGACTAATTCCCATCATCGATTCCAAGTGCCCTCTTCAGGGAATTCAGTTCCCTCTGCAAATGCTCAATTCCACCCTGCAAACCGCTGACCAACCCAAAGACCTGTCGTTGCTTCTGTTTCGGTAGAGCATCAATTGCTGCTGAGCCGTCCTCGTTGGGAATTGTATCTTCACTTCTGCCCTGTTCCATATTGATTCGAAAGCCTGCTGCATTTCCTTCACCCCCATTTCCGAACTGCTGCCCAGACATGGCATTCGGCTGGTTCACAGATGCCCAACTCAAAGAATTATTGCGGTTATTATTTCCTGCCTGGGGCCTAGCAGCCGAGCCGTTCATTCCATTCAACATTGGATGTGCACCTGTCATTCCTGCTGGGGAATTGGCATTAATTGAAGCCCACGACCGATCAACAATCTGATTTAGTTGTTGCCTTGCTGACTCGCCCAGCTCCTGCTCCCATTGTGGTCGTGCACTCTCCCATTCCGGTACTGTATCATCTGTTTTTCTGCGTTTTGCCGATTGGGATGGGCCGTGAGAGTAAACCGCTGCCATCTTTTGATGATCGACAATCCTCAGAGGACTGACATCTTCAGCCAGCGGTGGGTTGAGAGTGGGACTTCCTACAAGTTCACCTACTAGCAGTAATATTAGCTATCATCCCAAAGTCATTTCTGATATTGTTACGAACCGTCGTTTTTCTTTATGCTACAGCGATTCGGTCTACCGCTGAGCTGGCAGCTTGCACATGCCCCCTTGAAGTACCCATCCAACGCGACACAAACATTAAACTTGCCACGACCATTTGCGCAGCTCTGGCATGGAACTTCCTGTATGTCCCCGCGCGTGGCCAGTAAACATCCAAATCTAATCTGTTTCCGACGCGACTCTCCTCCAGTTTCATTGTCTGCTCCATCCTCTACGCCATCCCTCCACGGTAGCTCTCGAAGCTTGGGCATCTGTTGCAGTCTCTCCTCCATCGTTGTCGCGATTATCCTGTTTCTGGGCCTTTGTGTGCGTAGAGGTGTTTGCTGTGGTTGGGTATCTATGTTTGCGTAATTTGCGGCCGAGAGGTCTTCCTCGAAAGGTTCTGGGCTTTCGAGGTTTCGAGGAGTGTTGATCTTCGCGAGGTCAATTCCCGGGCTACTCATGCTATCCGTTTTGTCTTCGACTTGCCACTGTAATCCGTTTTTAACAATAATTGTGTCGCTGTGATATTCTTCTTCGTCGTCGTCCTCTTCTGGAGAGGCACGCATTGTTGTTCGAGCAGGAATGTGTAAGGAATGGCGCGTGGATATTTGGGAATTTGGGAACGCTTCGCGGCTTCTGGATGTCCAGAATAAATTGAGGTGGTAAATACCCCTGTACGTACCGATAAGGTTAAATTATGGCTCTTATCGAAGGGGCCCCTGGACAACGATCCCTGAAGCCTGCCCTTGGGGGTTGGTTGGTGGTGTTGGGGATGCGGGCTGGGCTGGCTGGGTTGTGCGCCTACTTGCCGCGTTGGGGCTTGACTTTTGTCTTGCTTTGCCTGATTTTGGAGTGCCTTTCTTCAGCAGCAACCGGCAGGCGTCGGCACTTTAAAATGTAGAATGGCAATTTAGGCACTAGTTGTGACTACTGGGTTGTATGATCGTCATGCCAATATCTACATAGGTAGGCAGGCTAGGTAAGATTCTGGACTTCTCATGATCCCCACAGTTTGTTGCTGGTAAAGAGAACTTCCATAGTAGTTCATTGCGCCGGTACTTACTACAAATTAGCACATCGAAAAATCTACTTAGCATAGGCTTATTTGGCTATAGCTATTCAGTCCTGGTAACCTAGTTGTTTGCCGCTAACCAGGTTATTATTCATCAACCGAAGTACAGCATGCAACGAAGGAGATTGAACGCCGGGTGAGTATCTTCCAGGCGAGTCTCGTCAGATTCAAAACCGCTAGATTTTGGTGTACAGCCAATGTAGGTTTTCCCCAGGAGATTTGGGAGACCGATATAGGCTCTACTTCAGTAGCCGGTTTGCTGCATCTCCGGGAGCCTGAACCGTCGTGCCATTATTTTATTTCATTTCGTGCTGCTCTTGCCAACTGAGTTAAGTCTACTATCTAGGCAATATCTGGCCCCGAAGGCCCTTCACACCTAGTGTACATAACAAGACAGTATCGCAACGTGGATGTCGTGACACAAAGCTCATTCCCTCATTCCTTCTCTTTCGTCTCAGAATTTGCAATCTTCAGGTCTCGTTGTTCCTGCTTCAACTCGTGCTTTTCTCGAAGACTTTTCTCGACTTGCCAAACAGCTCTATCCAACTCGACATCCAGTTCCGGGATCTCCAGGGCCTCCGCGATTCGCTTTCCGTCGGACTTGTGCAGCACCATCCTCTCCTCTAAGTCTATTCCATCTGAGGTTGTTGACGACTTCTCTGCGCCGTTGAGTAATGCGGCGTCGAAAGGTTGCTTCCCCTTGGAATATAAGTCGTCTAGAATCTTTGACGGCGTAGGTTTTATGAGGTTTTTGTCAAGTAGGAAATCAATATGCTGCGCGCCAGACAGAGCTCTCCAATGCGACCAAGCTCTGAAGACGAGGTAGAAGAAAGGCAGATTAGGAACACTAGAATTCTGTTAAAATGAATTTCATACTCGAGTAGAAGATACTTACATGGGTACCAGCGCAAAGGGCGCACTTATCGGCATTCCAATAAAGGAATATATCATCCTAGACTTATGCAGTCCCTGCCTCTCTGTGCCCAGTGTCCGTAAAAGTTCCAGAACACTGTCTTGGGGTATAAGCGTCGATGGAAATGACACCTCGACTTTCTCCTTGCCCGATAACTCTTCCGTTTCTTTGCGCTTGGAAAGCGGTGGGATCGACTTGAGTCCCCATTCTTCATATGGTATTCTCTTTAAGGCCTGGTTGCCATAATCCACGACTTTTTTCTGCCAACCACTTTCTTTCTTCTCCCACCCCGCCCATAAGTTTGCAGCCTTTGTGGTGCCTTTGTCCAGCCAGCTTTGCTTCTCCGTTGTCGTAACATTGAGTCGCTGGCAGTAGATAAGAGTACGCCGCGTAGAGATAGGAAGGAGGAAGAGGCGCATTGTATCGAGACAGCGGCAGCAGCAGCGTCGTCGCGGAGTCTGGTGGAAGTTGCTCAGCGCGCTTACTCCATTGGCTGCTCAGAACAATCAAATACGGCGGATAGGCTGTGGTATTGCGAACAGTTCGATGTTGGGCCTGCAAAGGAGTGTGCTGTAGACTATTTAAAGCCGAGGTCGAGGTCGATACTGAGATGCGATTCTCCTTTCCTGCTTTCTGGTAATCCACCAGCTGTGCCGCCAAGCTCAATCCAGAATCTAGGTGGATATGACGCATGGCACCCCTCGGGAGACATCCCTGTTGTGCCAAAAGTTTAACCTGATGCCCGGTCGATCCAATCCAACGCGTGGTGCTCAATCCACATCTCGCATGCGCGCAGATTGCCAAGTTCGAACGACAAGTCAAGTCGACGGAACATATCCATCTGCATCACCACCTCTTCAGGTTTCTCCCCGCCTCCCGCTTTCCCACCCCAACGGACCACCTCCTTCCCTTTCTTCTTACCCACTGGTCGTCCTTCTTCTCTTCTTCGATTCGCAGGTTTGGTATGGCGTTGGGCATTGTCTAGAATTTCGCGCGGCCAATGTGCTGTAGCAGTTTTGGTACTATTAACCTCTTGAACTCACTGCTCCGGTCATATCACAATCCGGGCGTTTGCCCAGCAACCCCTCCTCGGCTTCGCTCGTCCACCTTCGAGCCTTCTCGTTCTCCCTTCTACTTCACCGCGCCTCCATGGCGACCTCCGACAATGGATCTCTGACAGCTTCTGTTCCGCGGGCTCAACTCGACTCGCACCATCTTTTACAATATGGCCCTTCACTTCAGACGCAGAGGCAACCGTCTTCCTCCAGCGCTTCGTCGGGCGAAGCGGCCATGAGAACGAAGAGGACTTCACAGAATCGGCCTGCCGCATATTCGTCGTCCTCGCAGAATACACAGGGTTCCGGCAGCACTCATGGGAAGAATGTGGTTGCTCAAAGAGCTGTCAAGTCAATTCCTCGTAGGTCTAGTTTCCAATGCTGGTACGCAAGCAACTAATTGTCTGGTAGCATGGGTAGCGTCATATGAAGAGGAAGACGACGGTAATCCGAAAGCCCCGAGTCAAATGATATCGTCTCTACCTAGAGCACATGCTGCACAGCATCACTATGCCCCTGGACCGAGCTTCGCCCGCCGAACATCTCAAGATGGCTTTGTTGAGACAGTGAAGGAGGGCTCGAATGCAAAGAAGCCGGAGACTGGATTCTTTGGTGGTCATAGGGAACCTGTGAAGGGCCGCAAATGGGACCATATCAGAGATGCAGAACCTGTGATAATGCAGGGAGGAGACATACCAACTGCCTCCCCTTGGGTACCCTTCATCAGATCATCTATGTACGCCCCAGCGCCGAACGAAGATCGAAAAATCGTTACCCCCGAGTTCCTCCAACAGCAGACACCTGGATACGAGAGACCTTGGCGAGGTGACTTGGAGCAAGGCGAAGGTTCCGAGAAGTTCTCTGCATTGATTTATAGTAAGAAGAAGAGGAAAAGCTTACTTGTGCGGTTCCAGGTATGTATAGATACCGATCCATTTGAGGACCAGGCATTGATTTATCCAGCGTGCTCTTCTGCTACACGCATTAGTACCGCTCGTCTTCCGAGTGACAGTTCTCACGACATCCATTGTCGCTCTAGCTATATCATCTTCCGTTCACCATCTTTCCAACAAATATACTTATGCTCAGAATGCTTCCACCACCATGGCAATTGTAGTCGACGTGGTTGCCATTCCATATATCTTGTACATCACCTATGACGAGTACACCGGGAAACCATTGGGCCTGCGATCCCCAAAAGCTAAAATCCGGCTCGTTCTTTTAGATCTCTTTTTCATCATATTTGAATCCGCAAACTTGGCTCTTGCATTTACAGCGTTGACAGACCGCTCTGGGGCATGTAGAGTCGGGCCTGAGACCGATACCAATAGCATTGTCTGCGGGAGGGTCAAAGCACTATGTGCAATTTTAATGATTGCATTGATCGCTTGGAGTCTGACATTCGCTGTTAGCATTTTCAGGTAAGATTCATGTTCTCGCTCCACTTCAACTACACGCACTGACAATTCTTCAGACTAGTTGAGAGAGTTGGAGGTAGAGAGGAGGTAGACTGATCAATAGAACCAGAACTTTCCTATGTGCAAGCGTCGGCAATAACAAGCATGGAGTTGGGCGCATCTACTATACCAAGAGCACATGCTCATGATGTACAAACAAAAGCGATCGGGAAATGTATCCACATAATGATTTTCCCTCAAATTAGCAAGGGTATTCTGCTGTGGAAAGTACAAAGGTGACTTGTCTTCAGGCTTCCAGCAGAGGCCCCCCATCTCCATAAACAGGATCTATGTCAAACCACGGCAAGCCAGCTATGCCATTGACCTTACCCGACTCGCCATTCTTCCCACAGCACATATCACAGTGCATCCCCTTTGGGTAACTTCCTACCAACTCAAATCCGCTGCGGAAGTCGTCAAGAAGCCGGTGTCCCACGCCAGCGGGGATTATGAGCACATCTCCTTTCTCCACTACGACTACCAATTTTTCCGGATTGGCTTCATGGCCAAAACCTTGTGCTCGGTTAGGGGTATCCAACGCCATTTCTGACCCTTGGTAGCAGGATATGAAGCACTTACACAATTTAGCTCGGCCTGAACAGACACATAATACCTCGTGGGTTGTAGTGTGGAAATGGGTTATGTCACTGTAGAAGTCTCTGTGTCAACACAGGCAGTTGTGTCAAGAATGTGGGCTCAGGCTCAGGCTGAGAAGGAAAGCCGACAGAGCCGGTAGAAAGATTAGTAAAGGTCACGAAGGGCACATACTACAAGGTGTACCTCCATTGAGGAATGACAACGCCAACTTCTCTGAGATGGTCCTCAATGGTAGCTGCGGATGCTGTTGCAGGAAAACACGAATGGTAGATGAATAGAGGCTTGTTCTGGATCGAAGTATTGGGAATTAGATTATGTCGAGGGATCTGATATTTGGAGACCTGAAGATAACTGATGGGCGTAAGATCCAGCCGCGCCATCGAAGAGCTCATACTCTCAGAGTAGAGATATGTGTGGGAACATGAGGGTATATTATGAGATGAACCACTTTTCTGAGGAGGAGAAAGTTCATTTGAAGTTGACGGGAGGATCTCCGGTTATATTCCTCGTGAGTTAGGACAGCACAGCAAAGTTAAAAAATTGAGACGCTCTGAACTCAATCTAGCTAAGCTTGGGTACCACCTAGTTGAATAAGCTTCTTTATGCGTTTCAATTCTTGGAATGCTTGCCAAACAAGGCGAAGGCTACGAGGTGATCATGCTTGAAACTTCGCCATTAACATTCCAAAGCTGAGCTGAAACAAAGAGCTTGTCTACTATCAGATACTATGACCGGAACAAAACAGTTCTTTAGGGTTCAAGGGGTCCAGGAGAAGCTCAGAGCTTCAGGACGCCAGAAACGGTTGGAACATCTAAAAATAATATATAGAATGTATCAGGCGAGATCATTGACCTCGAGGTGATTCCCTGAGTGAATAATCCAGTTCTGCGGACTTTTATGGATATTTTCGGGGACGGAGAACAATATTGAATAAAACGTTAAAGTATCATGGAGGTCAAGGTGGTCATAGCACGGCCAATGTCTCCGGTGGTGGCGCTAGAATTGAATGGCTGACGTGCCTGAGGACACAGGGCTGCCTGGTGCTAGCTGCCGCCTCAAGCTGCCCAAGTCATCATGGACGTGATTCCCCATCATATTTGGAGCAACTCGAAATCTCCCCCTCCCCATCTCCCGAACCGCACTTTTGCAGGAAAGATTCTTGCACAAGATCTCACTCTCCTTTTACTCGACCTTTGTTCACTTTGCACTCTTTACTGTGCCAGCAAACTTCCAGATCCTTCCTCAGCATTCAAAGCGTTCTTGCCTTCCTGCCTGCCCGATTGTCGCGATCTCTGAGCGTGCAGCCTCGAGGGCCCAAAGTATACAGTTCACTTTTGCCTGACGTGAACACACACGTATTCACGGTGACATATTCGGAGCTCTGCCTGAAGATTTTGTCGTCTTGATCTGGAAACCTCACCCCTCTACGACCCCACACTTCAACACGCGCAAAGGAAAACAACCACCAACTATTCCCCTCGACACAGTCATACACACTACAACAGCTCGAAGGGTGTCAAGATGTCCGTCGCGACTCGCACGCCTAGTGCGGCTACCATGCCCCCAGTTCCAAACAGAGAGGATCTGGCAGCAACGTAAGTAGCCCCTCAATGGTGATTGGAAGATGAGATCTAACAGGCCGCAGATGGAGATACCTCGAAGCTGGAGTCTCGAAGATTATGAGCAACTTGCAGGATGGTATGGATATGCAAACATACATGGGAGTCTACACGTAAGTTGTCCTGTGCTTCAAGCAGAATTAGGCTGACCCGTGCTCAGCGCCGTCCACAACTTCTGCACATCACAAAAGGCCGTAAGCAACACAAACCAAGGCTTCATTGGAGGGGCACACCGTGGAGGTCAGTATGGGAATCGGTCTCGTTGGCAACCTGTTATTCTCCCACTGCTTCGATCCTTGCTAACATGATGCAGCCCACCTTCTTGGAGAGGATCTGTACAACAACCTAATCACATACCTTACAGGTTACCTCGAAGACCTTGTAGAGAAGTCAAAAACCCACACTGATGAGGCCCTCCTTTCCTTCTACATCCGCGAATGGGATCGATACACTACCGCCGCCAAATACATCAACCACCTGTTCCGATACCTTAATAGACATTGGGTTAAGCGGGAAATGGACGAGGGCAAGAAGAATATCTACGATGTCTACACACTCCATCTCGTACAGTGGCGGGTTACTTTATTCCAGAAGGTACATGAGAAGGTCATGGAGGCTGTGTTGAAGATGGTTGAGAGACAGCGTCACGGCGAGACAATCGAGCACAGCCAGATCAAGAGTATCGTGGACTCGTTTGTTTCTCTCGGTTTGGACGAGGCCGACCCCACCAAATCTACCCTGGATGTCTACAGATTCAACTTTGAGAAGCCATTCTTAGAAGCGACGAAGGTTTTCTATCAAGCTGAGTCGAAGCAATTCGTAGCCGAGAACAGCATTGTGGAGTACATGAAGAAGGCTGAAGTCCGCTTGGATGAGGAAGAGGAGCGCGTCAATATGTATCTCCACCAAGACATTATCCTGCCACTGAAGAAGTGCTGCAACACTGCTCTTATCGCCGACCACTCAGCTATCCTACGAGACGAATTCCAGATTCTGTTGGACAATGACCGCTACGATGACATGCAACGCATGTACAATCTACTCAACAGAATCCCCGACGGTCTTGATCCTCTTCGAGCTAAGTTTGAGGCACATGTTCGGAAAGCTGGTCTCGCGGCTGTTGCCAAGGTTTCTGTCGATGCAGACAAGCTGGAGCCAAAGGTCTACGTCGACGCCCTCCTTGAGATCCACACGCAATACCAGGGACTTGTCAAGCAAGCTTTCAAGGATGAGCCGGAGTTTACGAGATCCCTTGACAATGCTTGCAGAGAGTTTGTTAATCGCAACCAGGTCTGCAAATCTGGATCAAACAAGTCTCCGGAATTGCTTGCCAAGTATGCGGATGCCCTATTGAAGAAGAGTGCAAGTGGAGCTGAAGAGAGTGATCTTGAGAACTCTTTAACGCAGATCATGACTGTCTTCAAATATATTGAGGACAAGGACGTCTTCCAGAAATTCTACTCCAGAATGCTGGCCCGTCGTCTTGTTCATACCAGCTCCTCATCTGACGATGCCGAGACTAGCATGATCAGCAAATTGAAGGAGGCATGTGGTTACGAGTACACCAACAAGCTTCAACGCATGTTCCAGGATATCCAGATTTCCAAGGATTTGAACACTGGTTTCAAGGAGTTCGAAGGAAAGCTGCAGGAGCCAGGAGATGCTAAGCCAGTCGATGCCACATACTCAATCTTGGGTACTGGTTTCTGGCCATTAAATCCTCCCAACACCGACTTCTCGCCACCTGCAGAGATTTCAAAGGCATATGAGCGCTTCCAGACCTTCTACAGCCAGAAGCACAATGGCCGAAAGCTTACATGGCTCTGGCAATTGTGCAAGGGAGAAGTCAAAGTCAACTACCCCAAGAACATGAAGACCCCATATACCTTCCAAGTCTCTACTTATCAGATGGCTATTCTGCTCCTCTTCAACGACAGCGACAAGAACAGCTACGATGATATCGTCAAGGCCACCCAATTGCAGTCCGAAGTCCTCGATCCTTCGTTGGCGATCTTCTTGAAGGCTAAGGTTCTCACAATGTCACCCGATGGAGACAAGCCAGGCCCAGGAAAGACATTCGCCCTCAATTACGAATTCAAGAGCAAGAAGATCCGCGTCAACTTGAACATTGCAGTCAAGTCTGAGCAGAAGCAAGAAGTTGATGAGACCCACAAGACCATTGAGGAGGACAGAAAGCTACTCATGCAGGTAAGCATTGAACATATTCCAAGCTATCAGCCTTTACTAACTCTCAACAGTCTGCTATTGTGCGTATCATGAAGGCCCGAAAGAAGATGAAGCACACTCAGCTTGTCAGCGAGTGTATCAACCAGATCAAGACCCGCTTCATCCCCAAGATCCCCGATATCAAGAAGTGTATCGATATCTTATTGGAGAAGGAGTACCTGGAGCGTCTCGACGATGACGAGTTGGGCTACCTCGCGTGAATACGTTTCCTTTATTGCTTTCCACATCGCTGCGACTGGTTCATTAGACAATGCTGCCGGGTAATGAGTCAAGGCAACATCAGGGACTGAGGAGTTAAATTCGGGAGGCGGGGAGCATCCGCTAAAGGAAGGGAGTATCCCACAAATTGGTGTCTCGTCTGCGAAATCTGCATATGGGAGGCTTGCTATTCTTTTTTTTTCCAGTGCATATCATGATCTTGAGCAAAGCAGTTCTTCCCCCTTGTTTTCTTTTCTTTTCCTTGTCAATCACAGCGATGGGATGGACGAATGGATGATTGATTGGAAGAATGGCGATCGTGTGAGGAGCGACGAAAACGAAAGAAATCCCGGGGGGAAACTCCTTGGGCTGCTCTTTCTAATGATTTACGGTACGCGAATGAACGAAAGAACGAAGTATGCATTTGCTCTAGTGTTGGCTGTTAGTGATTGGCGAACGTGGGTCAAAGCGGTAGTGGTAGCGGATGGACATGACAAACGGGCAGACAGACAGACATATCACAGACTGGGAAGGAGGGAAGCTGGAGTTTGTGCAACAAGTTACTCTTCCTTTTGCGGATTTTGATCGTTATGGTAGATACCTTGGTAGGCACTTCAGACAGTTCGGTTGCCACGTATTCCAGAATCCGTCGTTTTCGTCGTTGGCTTGTCTTCCTTTGCAGCTGTAAATGCAACAGCGAGCTAGCTGGCTCTTTGACCAATGACGAAATGGGAGTATCAAAAATACGGGATTCATAGATACAAAGATCCGATTGCTATCTAAAAGTGTGAGATATTGAAGTCAAGTCGAGTCAGCCTATTGTACCTAACGCCGTGACGGGGAAAGAAGGTAAGCAGGTAAGCAGGTAGGTAGGAAGGATGTGTAAAATGTAAATGCTAGATGGACATTGTCATTTGTCTTGTCTTTACAATACAGGTACTGCAGTCAAGATATAGATTGATTCGAATTCGATGAACGTCGTGTCTGAGCTCGCCTCGCTTTCCTCAGTCGCAAGTTCGTAAAATAGTAGATGGAACAAACGTTTTTCTATTCTCTTCCCTGTGCAACGTGGTATTGGGGAGTCAAGGCAAGGCGCTGGAGTCTTAGGCTCGACCTCTGGTGTGGGTGAGGCGTGCCGGCTGGCTGGATCGGATTTGATATCAGTTTTGAACCTGACCTGACCTCGGTGCGGTCCTTGCTCGAGGCCGTCTTGGGATTTTTTCCCCGGCTCAGTCCCTTAGAGACCGTGTTTTGTTGGCTTGTGGTTCGGGACGCTTGGGTTGAGCATAGACCAGCCAGCAGCTCTGGCAGTAAACTTTGATTTGGGCTTGTAGGGTTTGTTATTTTGTGATATCTGAGACGGAGGTTGTGGTTGAGAAGTCAGATTTGAGGCGAGTAGATCTATAGATTGGTGGCGTATGCGTGAGCAGTTATACTCGCGACTGATTGTGAGGCTTGTCCGGTCTTTCGCTCTCTCGCCCTCTGGTGTGGCCCCATGAGATGGTTGATTGAAGCAAGAGGCGCCGCCACTGATGATTATGTGATTCAGATTAGCTGGCGTGGCCTTTCGTATAACTGGTGGGTGGGTAGAGTAAGTAGGCGATGGCGGGAGTGATCTTCCCTAGTTGTGTATCTTTCTGCAGCAGTAGAAATGTGATAGAGGCTTTCCTTCTGTTGATGAAGATTCGACCTGGCTGGTCTGCAGATTTTTATCACATTGGCGTATATTTATGTTTACTTTTCCGGGGATTGTTCCGTAGTATCTAGGTCCAGGCGAGCCGTAGCCGCGTGGTTGACATGGGTAGGGTGTGATTTGATAGTTGGAGATGGAGATGGAGGCAGGACCCCTTTTAATGGCATGGCAGGTAGTGTGATGGGCTGGATCGTCGTCGGTAGTGGGAGATCACTGATGGGCGGCGCCTTGTATTTCCTGAAGGTCTTGTTGATTCGAGCATATCATGGTGAGACTTGGTGTTCCGTTACCCGAAGGTTCGAAATAAGCTGTATCTGAAGACGAGCAAGGACTTTTTGATAAAGTTCTTCAATGGGTAATTCCCGGAGGCTCGAGCTCTTGGGAATAGATTTTCAGGGAAGACAAGTGTTGAAGTGATGCCACGTGTTGATATTCGGATCTGGGTGTTTCAATAACGAACCATATACACAGCCAATTGTTTGTTGACCCGCCGAGACGGTAAGAAATGGAAATTTGGTACGGATTGGATGAGACAGGCATTCGAGAAATGAGATGCAGGGTGCCAAGTGAACCCTTGTGTGCCACGATGCCACGATCTTCAAAATGAGGGACCTGGGACGAAGGGATCCTAGAATTACACGTGGAGGGTCGGTAATGACAGGTCAGGTTGATGGAAAACGGAATCTGTCTTGCACAATTCTGTTGTTTCGATGGCTTTTGAGATCGGGGCAGAAGAGGTACTTTTGGCTCTATTTCAAGTCTTTGTTCTTTCAGCTTGGTTGCTGAGTTTTACATCCCATTACTGACTACGCATTGGCGCATAGATAAACCGCTTGTCTCGGGGGCAGTTTGGTAAATATACTTCTGATGATTTCCTCTTCCACATCACTGTGCGGCGCCACTGTCCGTTTCCCTATCTCAAAACACAGGGCTTGAATCATTTGGGGTCCGCCTAGCCAGTGGCATTGTTATGGATGGAGCTGGAGGTAGATTGAGGCCGGCCAATTTCATAATATCCTCCTATCAGATGCATATCGCCGGCTTAACTGTTCAAGTGTTCCTGTCGCTCGGTGAACTCCTCCCACCTGCGCCTCGTGTGCTGCCACAATCTGTGAAAGGGCCTGTCAGACCTCCTTACCTCCGATGATAGTCTCTGTGTTATTGTCCCTGAATGAAAAGGTGCTGACGGGCCATCTTTACCCGCGTACATCCAGCTCTCTGCTCGGCCAAGTGAACTACGAGAGTGTATCAAATGCTCAAAGTGCAAGATGTCGTGGGAACTTTGTAAACGGGAAGGATTGAGATGACAAGTGGGGATCGTTACCTATTTATTCCATTTTGATCTTCATCAACAGCCAGCGTTCATCCCATGTCTTTACCATATTGACGGCACATCCCAGGATCTAAATTGAAGTTCGATCTCAAATTGGGTATACCGGCGCTGCCCAGTCCCACATTCACAGTCGTGGCTTCGAGCACGTCCGCATTCAGACTCGTTGGTGGCCGTGGCCCTCAAGTTGTTCCGCACAGACGCCCCTCGACTCTTTGATGTGAAGCTGGAGCGAAAGCCAGAGCCAATCCTCCGCCCGGCTGGGATCTCACAGACAAGGCAACGCAACCTCAGAACAAGTCTATTTCATAAGTCCATCTTCACAAAACCGTTGGCCTGGACTGGTGGTCCAATTTACTTTGCTTCAATTCCGGGGTCCGATGATGTAGCAGTCTCGTCTCATGTCAACATCATCTCGCGGTTCTCGCCGAATTGCTCTACTCTGATCTGTTCTGTACCTCAAGAGGACCTACCTAGTCCTGCAGCTTCAATTTCAACCTACTCCACCTTCCATGCTCTACCCCCAAGCACCACCACTGCTTGCGGTCTTGTCTTGCTGGCTTGCACTGGCGCACTCGCACTTGCAATTGGAAAATTGCACTATTTCTGACTACCTACCTGCCTACCTACACTATCGTCCTGACTGCATGTTCGTCTATTTACGAAGCGCTGGCTGAAAATATCATCTCTACTGCTGACGAGAGAAGACAACACGCAGATTACTGTAGATTGCCCGCATAATCTATCGTCACTCGCAGCTTGCAATCGTCTTCGCCCGTCTTTCATCTGCTGCGCTTTATCATTGGGAGGGTCTTTCTATTTGGCGGGTTGGCCTCCACATCCAGACTGGCTGACTAACTACTGGCCTGGGCTCGAGTCGACTCGACTCAACCCGAGACCTTTCAGTGTGTGTCTGTCTCTGTTTCTGCCTCCAACAGCCTGGCCCTCGCCTGGCTTGGCCGCTGTTTTCAATTGTTTGCGAACCCCAAATCCGAATCATCCACTCCATCATTCCTCCCCAAACACCACATTCTATCCCGTGCGGGCATAATAGTATTGTTATTGCATTGCAGCAAGCTCAGCACAGCACAGCACAGCACAGCACAGCTCGTTGGGAAAGAAGGAAACGTGGACAGGACGACTCAGCCTCTCGCCCAATTTGTTCAGGCGCCCCTCCTCCCTCCTCACTCCTCACTATCCACATCCACTCACTCACCAGACCTGACCACACCAAAACCAACCCGACCATACTAGTCTGTTCTGCTCCGCAGCAGCCCGTCACCAAAACTTCCTACCCCAGAGCTTCGACCACCGATCCTAACCTCACCTCACCTACCTCGACCCTCGACCTCGTCGTCGACGCCAGATCCCGCTGTTCCATTTATATCGTCGCCATCTTCGCCGGGCTTATTCATTGTCTGTCCTGTTGCGAGGCGCAAATCTGCTGGCTGTTTCTGGACGCCATTCGACAATTACCCTCGCGATCCTGCTGCCTCGGATAACCGCCGTTCGATATCAACCGCTTGACGGCATCATCCACTGCGGGCAGCCTACGGAATATTTTCTGGGCAGCCAGCGAACAGACTGCTACCCTCGACTGGCTCGGAACCATCATTGCGCGCGCCACGACGACTCTCCGGGAATTGATCGCACCCCTCAACCCTGGATGGCCATTCTAAACTTGATCTCAACGAAGCTTCGAGGATCAATCCGGACGGACTCTGGCTTGGAGATTATTGCCTCGCTGCCTCGACATTGAAACCGAGTACACTCAGGGTTGGAGCCCAGCATTGACGAGGCTCTTTCGCGAATCCGCAATCTGTGATACTTACTCTGAAAGCTAGGCTGCGCTGGCAGCCCGAGGAGCAGGAAAATGGGTGCTTGCATGAGCTCGAATGCCGATGAGTCGGAACAGAAGAAGAGGAGTCAGATGATTGACAAGAAGCTCGAGGAGGACTCGAGAAGACTCCGGCGAGAATGCAAAATTTTGCTCTTGGGTACGCATTGCGCATGAAACGAAAGGAGCTGGCTGTTTACTAACACATGTTTAAGGGTCCGGAGAGAGCGGGAAGTCGACAATTGTCAAGCAGATGAAAATTATCCACCAGAATGGATATACGGTGGACGAATTGGCGCTCTATCGGTTGACGATATACAAGAATCTGATTGATTGCGCGAAGGCATTAATTGGGGCGATGCGGCAATTTGGAATCGAGCCTACGACTCCTGCGAATGTTGAATATAGCGACTACTTGATGGAGTACCAGGTCGTTTCGGATCCACATACACCTCTCAGCACACAGGTTGGAGTGGCAGTCATATCATTATGGCAGGATCCGAGTATAAAGACGTTGATGGAGAGGCAAAGCGAATTCTATCTGATGGATTCCGCACCATAGTACGTCTTTCGGTATATTTTTTTGGGAGCATCGCTGACAGACTCTAGTTTCTTTGAAGAGGCAAATAGAATTTCGGCGCCCGAGTACATACCAATAGAGGCGGATGTATTAAGAGCGAGAACGAAGACGACGGGTATATACGAGACAAGATTCACAATGGGGTCTTTGAGCATACAGTGAGTAGGAAGAATTGGCTGGTGAGATTTGGCTAATGGTTGGCTAGCATGTTCGACGTTGGAGGACAACGGAGTGAGAGAAAGAAGTGGATTCATTGCTTCGAGAATGTCACATCGATCATTTTCTGCGTAGCTCTGAGCGAGTACGATCAAGTTCTTCTGGAAGAGAGCAATCAAGTATGTTTCTTCTTTAAGTATTTCTTGGCTTTCACTAACAAGATTCAGAATCGTATGATGGAAAGTCTAGTCCTCTTTGACTCGGTAGTCAACTCACGGTGGTTTATGCGGACAAGTATCATTCTCTTCCTTAATAAGGTGGATCTCTTCCGGCAAAAGCTGGGGCGGTCACCACTCAGCAACTATTTTCCCGACTATTCGGGCGGCAACAATATCAACCGGGCGTCGAAATATTTGCTCTGGAGGTTCAACCAAGTAAATCGAGCACATCTAAATCTCTATCCTCAGTAAGTTACTACCTCCATTTCACCGCTAGAAAGGACAAAACTAATCATATGTGAAGTCTCACACAAGCTACGGATACATCGAATATTCGACTCGTCTTTGCAGCCGTGAAGGAAACGATTCTGCAAAACGCACTCAAAGACTCAGGGATCCTCTGATCCTAGTCCGGTAATTTACGAATCATCATGCCCACGTTTCTCCTTTTCCAGGATTTTCTCTCTACTATGTCTCTCCCTCTCTTTGTTTTTGGAAATAAGGCCCATACGTCATTGGCGCCGGCGTTGGCTTCTTCTTTACTTGTGTTTTTTTGTGTGTGTTGGGAGTTTACGGGAGTTACTTGGGATGGAATGGAATGGAGTGGTTGTCTCACCACGTTGATTTCGAATCGAACCGAATAAGTCGAAATGTTTACTTTTTGGATTTTTACGTTCCCGCCGTCCGTATGGGAGGGAGGTGGTTTCGAGGGAGGGGGCAAGGGAGGGTTCGGCATGATGGTATGAGGGAGGAAGGGAAGAAGGGAGGAGGGTGGATGAATGAAAGGAAGAAAGAAAGAAATGCATGCGTCTGGCCTGTCTATTTAGTCGGTGGATTGTGAAGATTCGTACGTACTCGATGATGATGGAGTATGCATACCACATACCACCTACTTACAATTGTCGCACATACATTTTGTCTTATGTGCTTGCTCACTCGTTCTCGAGACCTTTCTTCCCCTCTTTGACGCCTTTTTGGCGCTCGTTGTGTTTGTGTAACAAGGAGAGAAAGGAAAAGCAATGAATGTGGAAGGAAGGGAAGATAAGAAGGAATAGGACGAAGAGATGCGGGATGAAAGGAGTGTTTGTCATGTATACTGTGATGTGATGAGGATGGAGAGATGAAGTATTAGTTGTTCGGTCAATCGGAGCGAAATGGGTACCTAGTTCGAGACGGAATTGAGACGAGATGAAAATGAATTTTGATGTTTGAAGAATGGCCTGGTTTGGTTTGATCTGGTCGGCTCCGTCCTTCCTTGAGGCTCGTGAGAATGGGTGTCAGAGTGTGAGATTAGGATCTTTCGATTGTGGCGGTGGATCAAATATTCATTTCAAGGTATGGGACGGTGAGGGCCGGTGGGAGCAGGACGGGGGTGAAGAAAACCTCGAAGCGAAGCGAACCTCCATATAGGGCTCTACGATTGTAGATACTGTAGGGAATCCAGCAGTGTCGATGTTATATGGATAGTTTGAGAAGCAGAGAGGAAGGGGAGAGAGAAGCGTAGAAAGATACAAAAGATAAGTATTGGTGTCTGACATCATTTGTGGCTTCCTGAGTCGAAGAAGCAATATGGTGGCTTCAAGGCGGATGAGTGTGTGAGTGAGCCCTCACTTGCCTGTCACTCAATACCTAGCCAGTCAGTGAGCTCCCTCCGTCGTTACACCGTCTTCTCGTCTCCTCCAGTTCAGAGAATCAGACCCCTCAGCCCTCCCTCCCTCACCAACCCCTCCAAACCCACACAAATGCTTGGAAGGGGAGTACTCAGGATTTTAGTTCTGGTTATTCAGGATCCTTGTGGAGGGTACCCACCACTCAGCTGTTGGCCAGACTGCAGGTGCTTCAAGCTGCACTCATACTGACTGAGTGACTGACTGACTGACTGCACGGTGAACTGTACTGTGCGATGCAATTCTGCCATTTCATGCTGTTCTCGCTGGTGAGATGAGATTCAATCTATTCTGCATACCCATACCAATACCAACTGAAGGTTGTCGAGGTATGCATGTAGTGCGAATGGAACCAATGACCTCATCTCACCGACTTATCGAATTATCTATCCGAACTATCCCATGCGCAAGCATCCTACAGTTTGCCATGCCCATGCTCATGCTCATGCTCATGCTCATGCTCAAGCCCATGCAATGTACGGTATCGGGATAAACTCGATGTCCTTGGCCTTGGCCGAGAGTCAGCAAGAAAGCAGGAAGTAAAGCAAGCAGTCCAGCATGCATCAAGTAGTCAAAGGTAAAATAGCACGAGTATGGTATCACAACAGGCCACTTTACCTTGACAGGTTGTCTGTCTCTCTTGCCTTTCCCGTTCTTGTTCTTCCAGGGCCGGCGGGCGGGCTGGTCGGTCGGAGCTCTGCCCTGCCCTGCCCTGCCCTGCCCTGCCCTGCCCTGCCCTGCCCTGCCCCCTGTCAACAGAAGACTGGACCAGTGGCCCTCACTCAGGACGAGGACCTCACCCTGGCCTCTGCATCGGCTCCTGCCTTCTTGCGGGCGGGTGTCACTGGCTGGACTGGGCTGAAAGCGGCCTGGAGCTCAGTTTTGACCCCACTACTAGGTAGGTGGTTACGGAGGTAGGTATGGCTGGGGACGGCAAGCGCACCAAAGCCTCATCCTGGAATGGAATGGACATCCTGGGCCTGGATACCTACTGTACTGTACCGTACCGTACAGCTATCGAGCGATTACTGTAGGAAAGTGGAGAGGTATTTGAACTTTGCCCAAAGTCATACGAGGGGAAAGCACGCAGGAGGAAGCTCTGCTTGTCTGTTCTCGTCCTCGGCTTTTCTCTTTTCTTCTTTACTTCATCATCTCTTCTCTCGAAAACACTCTTCATCCCTCCTTCATTAACGACAATTCGCATCAACAACATCCTTCGGTATCAATCGCTCCTCCGTGAATGACCCCCTCTATAAACTCACCAACATTGTTACACTCCCTTCCTACCTAATTACCTATCTACCTCACGAGGTTATTCATTACGCTACATCCTGCCATCATCACCAATTGCGTGCCCGCCGCGCCCCTCGTTTATAAATAATAACCTCGTCCCTCCCCCTCGTTGATCGCCGTTATCTCTCCAGACTCGACCCCGCACCTCTAGCACTGGCCAACTCCACCAAACACACCAACACCAACATTCAACCTTGCTAGCAGAACCCGACCCCAATCCAATCCACCTCATCCCGCGTCTGCAACTACCCACCTAGCTCCCACAGACAGCTCTGCTCTACGAGGTCTCGACCTCCTCAACATATTTGCCCTACCGCTCTCCTCTTCTCCCTATACAAATCTTCTTCGAGAAGGATATCCCTAGATACAATTGCAACGAGCAGCTTCCACCATGGCCGCCANCACAAGCACAAGCACATTCCCCGGCATGAGAGAGCGTCGTCCCTCGACCAGTGCTCCTATCTCTGAGCTTCAGGGTCCGGTTGGCCCGGGTTTCTCGAGACCAAAGCATAAGAGAACTTTCACCGGTTTTGGAGCTGGTGAAATCAAGAATGTTGAGGGTGAGTTTTGCTATTCATTTTCATTATTCTGTCAACAGATCATTTCCCCTCATTTTGGCGGGCAAGGAAGCTTTGCTTGGGATCGGCATGTGCTTCTGCCACTTTCCACCCCGCGAAGAGCTTCGTGGAACAACTTCCGAGCCTGCGGAAAGTCCGCTTTTTGGTTGATGTGTACGGTACTAATGATTTCGTGTAAACAGCTTCCATCCCCGAACCCCAGCGTGAAGCTTGGAAGAAGTTCGCACCACACGGCTTCAAGAACAAGGAGGACTTCGAGAAAGAAGTAGTGAGACATGTCGAGACCACACTTGCTCGTAGCATGTTCAACTGCGACGAGACTGCTGCATATGCTGCTGCCAGTTTGGCTTTCAGAGATCGTCTGATCACCGAGTGGAATCGCACACAACAGAGACAGACTTTTGCTGATAGCAAGAGAATCTACTATCTCAGTTTGGAGTTCTTGATGGGCAGAGCTTTGGACAATGCTATGCTGAACGTTGGGCTCAAGAATGTTGCTAAGGGTATGGTCCTACACTTCCTTCCCAAGTTTTCTCGAATTTCGCTGACTATCCTTGCAGAGGGACTTTCCGACCTCGGTTTCCGCATCGAAGATATCATCAACCAGGAACACGATGCTGCGCTTGGAAATGGTGGTCTTGGAAGACTGGCAGCTTGTTTCCTTGACTCCATGGCATCCCTCAACTACCCAGCTTGGGGTTACGGACTGAGATACAGATATGGTATCTTCAAGCAAGAAATTGTGGATGGATACCAAGTCGAAGTTCCTGACTACTGGCTTGACTTCAATCCTTGGGAGTTTCCCAGACACGATATTGTCGTAGATGTAAGCTTTGTCGCTCAGATCTGTGAGCTGTTTTGCTGACACCTTTCAGATCCAATTCTACGGTCACGTCAGAAAATACCAGGATGCGCAAGGTGTCAGCAAGGTGTCTTGGGAAGGTGGGGAGATCGTCAAGGCAGTTGCCTATGATGTGCCAGTTCCCGGTTTCGATACTGCTACCACCAACAATTTACGTCTCTGGTCGAGCAAAGCCGCAAGTGGAGAATTCGATTTCCAGAAATTTAACAGCGGTGACTATGAGAGCTCCGTTGCGGACCAACAACGCGCAGAGACCATCAGCGCTGTCCTGTACCCTAACGATAATCTCGATCGTGGTAAGGAGCTTCGCCTGAAGCAACAATACTTCTGGGTTGCTGCTTCGTTGTACGACATTGTCCGCCGATTCAAGAAGTCCAAGCGTGCGTGGACCGAGTTTTCTGACCAGGTTGCTATTCAACTGAATGATACCCATCCAACCCTTGCTATTGTTGAGCTTCAGCGCATTCTCATTGACCAGGAGGGTCTGGAGTGGGACGAGGCATGGAGCATTGTCTCGCAGACAGTAAGTAAACACGGCCTTCTATTTAGACCTCGCTAACCTTTTCTAGTTCGGCTACACCAACCACACAGTCCTCCCAGAAGCCCTCGAGAAGTGGTCTGTTCCGCTTTTCCAGAACTTGCTTCCAAGACATCTCCAGATTATTTATGAGATCAACCTGCTTTTCCTGCAAAGCGTTGAACGTAAATTCCCCAACGAGAGAGATCTCCTTTCCAGAGTCTCGATTATCGAGGAATCACAACCGAAGATGGTCCGCATGGCTTTCTTGGCTATTGTTGGATCTCACAAGGTCAATGGTGTCGCAGAACTTCATTCAGATCTGATCAAGACCACCATCTTCAGGGACTTTGTCAAGGTTTTCGGACCAGATAAGTTCACCAACGTGACCAACGGCATCACCCCAAGACGTTGGTTGCACCAGGCCAATCCCAGACTTTCCGAGTTGATCGCAAGTAAGACCGGAGGTAGTCTTGGATTCCTCAAGGACCTCAACAACCTCAATGAGCTTGAGAAGTATGTTGATGACAAGGAGTTCAAGAAGGAGTGGGCCGAGATTAAGTATGCCAACAAGGTCCGCCTTGCGAAGCATATTCAGACCACCACTGGCGTCACAGTCAACCCAGCTGCATTGTTCGATATTCAAGTCAAGCGGATACACGAGTACAAGCGTCAACAAATGAACATCTTTGGTGTCATTCACAGATACCTCACAATCAAGTCAATGACTCCAGCCGAGCGAAAGAAGCTTGCACCAAGAGTCTCCATCTTCGGTGGTAAGGCTGCTCCTGGATACTGGATGGCCAAGACCATCATCCATCTCATTAACAGTGTTGGTGCCGTTGTGAACAATGACAAGGATGTTGGAGATCTCCTGAAGGTCATCTTCTTGGAGGACTACAATGTCTCTAAGGCTGAGATCATTATCCCCGCCAGTGATATCAGTGAGCATATCTCAACCGCTGGTACCGAGGCAAGTGGTACTTCAAACATGAAGTTTGTCCTGAACGGTGGTCTGATTATTGGTACTTGTGACGGAGCCAACGTGAGTCGATCAAGTTCCGATACGCTGTGTGGTATGCTGACAACTCTAGATCGAAATCACCCGTGAAATTGGCGAGAATAACATCTTCCTCTTCGGTAACCTTGCCGAGGATGTTGAGGATCTTCGCCATGCTCACAACTACGGCTCGCACACTCTCGATCCAGACCTCAGCGCTGTCTTCGAAGCCATCAAGAAGAACACCTTCGGCGATGCCAACTCATTTGGTGCTCTCGTCGGAGCCATCGAAGAGCATGGCGACTACTATCTCGTCTCTGACGATTTCCACAGCTACAACCAGACCCAAGCTCTCGTTGACGAGGCCTACAAGAACCAGGATGAGTGGCTCACCAAGTGTATTACGAGTGTTGCTCGCATGGGCTTCTTCAGCAGCGATCGTTGTATCAATGAGTATGCTGAGAGTATCTGGAATATCGAGCCTTTGATTCCTGGGCAGTCGGGTGGTTCGGGAATGCAGAAGGGTGAGTTGTAGATGTGGGCGTGAGTGGAATAGAGTTTCTAGATATATCTAGAGTATAGGGATGAAAATGGGTCAGAGGTTGGAATAGGTATTTTTATGACTGGGGATGATGGCGGGGTGGAATGGATGGACCTAGGGGTTAGGTAGATAGGCATTAATGAGCACACAGAGATTTTTACGGCCAACGAATAGCTCTCCTTGCGTTGCGGTCGTTTTGCTATGAGTGATGTAAATCTGTTCGTAGGTCCATGGATTGAGTGACGAAGCACCACTTGATGTTCGTGAACCGGATGTATTTCTGATTCGAAAAGTGCCACTTAAAGTCATGCTGAGACGGAAAAGTAGGCGATGGTGCTGGTGGTGCATTTCTTGAAATGATCGAGTATGAGAGCGAATCATCAAGACCGAAGTTAATAGAAATTCAGAATGTTGAAAAGTTCAATCCTAGGCTACATTTGTAGACATTTATAATCTCTCATTTCATTTCATTGAATTCAATCCATTTCATTTCGTTATTCGATCAAATGCTACATCCTACGCATTCCAGCTTCTCAACCACCCGGAATTGAATGTGAAGTACTAATACGCCAGCTCCAAGCCCTAGCCCCCAACACCGTTGCCTGTGCCTGATGCAGGATGCAGGATGCAGGATGCTCGCTTACTCGCTTCCTCGCTTCCTCGCTTTCTTCTATTTCCAATTGACTTGACTGGTTGATTGAATTGACTTGACTTGACTGACTGTTCTGTCTTCCTGCTACTCTGTTGATATTTGCTGTATTTGGTCTTGGGCTCTGCGGCGCTTTCTGCTCTTGAAGTCTCTCCACTCTCCCCTCTCCTCACCTCAAAAGTCCCCCGGCCGGCTTACATAGGTTGTGCATCCCGGTCTGACCCTGTCCAATTGGGATTTCGCTCGACAGGTCTCAGGCATCTTCGTCTATCTTCGCGGCATTTGACTGACATGTCTGACCTATCTTATCCTCAAGCATCAAAAATCGAACACTCAAGGCGAAATAGGCGTCTTCGTAGCCTCCACCACCGCCTCCGCAACAGCACTACTCCTCTCCCGCCTCCCCCCCTCCGTCTCCGTCTCCTCCTTCCCCTTCCTCTCCTCCCCCCAAACCTGATGTTCCTCCGCCACCTCCCCCGGAACAGGAACAGGCACCGCAACTGGCGCATCATCATCCATTTCCTCATGGAACCTTGACGCTGCTCTTGGCGAGGGCTGAGGTTTCGAAGACGAAGTTGACTTGCGTGGTGAAGTTTCCGGCAGTGGAGGGGGAGGTACGGATTTCCTCTTCACAGAAGACGTTGCGTCGAGGTTTTTAGGCGGCGAGGTATATTCAGCATCGAACAAACTCTCCTCATAACTCTCCATCGTCTTCGGCCTATCGTCCGTCGTCTTGATGGGCTCAGGCCTCTTCTTCTCGTCTCTGGTGCCAACCTGGCGGATCGGTAGTGTAGTTACGTTCTCTTTTTCCTTGCGCTGCGCAGCTGATGTGGAAGGACTTCGTCCCCACCCTGTCTTCCTCTTCTCGCCCATCCAGGTGCCCCAACTGCCGATATACGCTCCTGCTTTGCTGCCTACACTTTGGACTGTCTGTTTTGCACCGTTCAGGTCTGGGGCTGTGAACCCCGGGCTTGGGAGCGCAGTGCCGTTCTTCTCTGCTTCGCGACGCTGTTCCTCGTATTTCTTCCTCTGGGCCTCTCGACGAGCTTCTATGTCCGCATAGAGTTTGTTGAAAGCCGTGCTGGCTTTCTCGCGGCCTGCTTGAAGATTCCGGCCGAGGACTTCCTTGCCTGTTGCGAAGCGCTCATCGAGCTTGTATTCCTTGACTTGCTCCATCATGCGGCGCTGGACGTCTTCGATTGTGAGACCGCCAGCGCAAGGATGTTTTGGCTCGACGATGTCGAAGAGGTGGCTGTCTGTGTAGCGGTCCCAGATGCGGTAGTTCTCGGAGCGACTCCAGGCTTCGATCCAGTCGATTCCGAAATCGTGGGCCGGGTCGCCTTCGACTTGGGGGAGCATGACTTTGGGGTTGTGGGCGTGGTGTTGGAGGTAGTTGTGGCATTTGACTGCAGAGATGAGGGAGAGGAGGTATTCCTCGAATTGGAGACGGATGAACTCTTCAGATCCGACATAGCCCATTGTCTTGGGCCGTCCTGGATTCGCATCGTCCCAGGTATCGTTGACGGATTGAGTGATGAAGTCGATCCATCTTCGATCTGCAACGGAGAGGGCCAACGCTGCCCTTAGCGAGCTTGACGTGATATTGATAGTGGTGTTGTCTAAATTGATGAGAATGTCGCTGTATCGATCTCTTTGTTGTAGTAGTAAGGAATTCGTTGATCCCACAATGTATGATTTTGTTCCGTAGTCCGCTAAAATGTCGAGTTGTTGTAAAGGGGTATAAGGACCAAACAAACTCCCCTGCCAGCAGGTTAGTATGCCAAACCCCCACCATCTCTACATATTTGTGATGCGTACCTTCCCGAAAATCTGTAACGGTAAACCCATATAAGACAACAACGAACTCCGATCGCTAGTTTTCAAGCTGGTAGGTTTTGTCAGATTCCTTTCATAAGCATCCAGATCCGGATCTGCACAATCCTGCAAATTGCGAATGAGGCCTGGTATCAAAGAGATGAGAGAAAATTGCATCATGCATAGTCTCTCGCATCTCGAACCAAAAAAGAGCATCTACGCCGAATCGAGTCAGTGACAAGCGGTATATGAACCAGGAAAAAAAATGCATACCTTCGGTTGCAACAAACAACACTTAAACAGCACCAACGTCTGCGCCTTGAACTCTCTCACCAACTCCCTCAAGCTCATCCCAAGATATTCCTCTCTATCCTCCTCTGCCTGGCCCACGCCCCTCTCCTTCTCCTCCTGCAGACTCTCCTGGAACCTCTTCAAGATCTCCGTATCTGAGAATTCCCTCTGCGCAAACCAAGCCTTTGTAACAACGCTCAGCCGTTCTCGCAACATGCCGAAGAACTGCGGCGAGTCTGCTATTACTACAACGGCTTTTTGGACGGTTGATCGTGTTACGTCTGCTGGGCGATTGAGGAGGGCGGAGGCGTCCATTTGCCGTGTGCAGGAGATGCCGAAGAGGGATGTGGAAGGGAGGTCGTTGTGGGCTGGGCGGAGGAGGGTGAAGTAGGAGAAGTCTTCTGTGGATCTGTAATAGAATTATTAGCAATAGCAAACAGAACTATACTGCTCGATAGCTATAGATGTATTTCATAGAGCCAAAAATAAGAAAAAGAAGGACAAGTGAGACTTACACATGAGCACCGTCACTCAACGCCATGAATGGCAGTAAAGGCCACTCATTGTCCACCGCTGGATCTGTGCCCTCAGGAGCTCCAAACCAATTCTCTACTTCCGGACCTCTGTTGTGCTTGTCAGCTTATTCTCCTATTCCAAGTCCTATACTCTAGTTCTCATTCCAAAGCTCCTTCTTCTCTCTTGAGCTTCTCGCCCATAGCTTGGAGAGCAATAACTCACCTCGCATGATGAAAGCCCACCACTGTAACAAGCGGCACAAACCCATTCCCAGCTCCATGTCCCGCAGTGCCATTCTTCGCTGGCGTAGGTATAGCTCCACCATTGCTCTCTTTCAAACTCGCCGGTATAATAGATGCAGACCCAGGTTCAGAGGTAAGAGCAGGAGCTGCAGACCCCGCTACAAGCTCCGTTTCAGGCGTAGGCTCAACAACAGGTATCTCCTTCGGCGTCGGGGCATCGAGGTCGATATTCTCCATCTTGTCCGTCTCCATGTTTGCTTGTTTGTCCGTGTGTCTGCTTGTTTGCTTGCTGGTCTTCTTCTTTGCGATCCAAGTCTCAATGCAAGCCTTTCACTCACTGCCAATGCTTATCGACACCCCTCGTTCCCAATTGCAATCGTGCCGAAAGAAGAGTATCCCAAGCTGGCCGTCCAATTTCGTGTCCTGTCCGCCTTGCCTTGCCTCGTTGTCGTGCTCGCCCAGCTTAACACATGCTTCCGTTCCTAGCTTCAAAGTGATCTGCAACTGTCGATACAATATCCCCGCCGGTGCTTCCTCAACTGTTCGCCCTGCCCTGTCGTGCTGTTATTCCGTCGCAGTATTCGAAATGCCCTCCACTATTCCCTCGTAATACTTCACTAGCAGACGGGGGTGTTCTGTGCAAAAGTCTACTGTACCAAGACGGAAGAAGGTGGGCAATCAGACGAGTAGTGATAAGTATGATGTGATCAGATCAGATCAAAAATAAAGTTGTCGGTCTGTCTGTCATGCCTGGGTGCTACGCTGCTCTGCCGGAGCCGATACGATGCGATGCGCGATGCGATCCACCTTTACAGGGCAATTCGACAGCCACGTTTCCCTGCAGTAACGTAAGGTAAGTAAGGTAACCAAATCTTTGGAGGTTGTGCAGTCCAGTAAGTAGTACTTAATGCTTGCAGCATCGGCTTCTGCATCTATATTACCCTACCACACTATCTACTGCGGTCTGTTGCGGTCTAGTATCCTCTATTTGTATAACCTACCTATAATTGAACTTGCTTTCCAGCTTCCTTACCTCCCCTGCATCTCTCCCCCTCACTCCCCTTTCTGCTTCCTCACTCTAACTCGCGCTCCTCAATGTGCAACAGATCTCACAATGAACTCCTCCTCAAATCACGAACAAGTAATAGACAGGATTGGACGATTCACCCTCTGACCGCCAGAAAGGCGAAGTCCCTCTTCCTCGAGTAGAAGCTTCGCTTGACTTTACTTGCTTGCGTGCGTGCATTGCATGGCATAGCATAGCTGCCAGCGAACCTCACATATGTCCAGACACCTACCTACCTACTTACCTGCTTTCAACTTCAGCCCCAATCAGAGATGCAGAACCAGTAGACTGGGATGCGGGTCGTTGGGAGACACGTGATTGGACTGTGTCTAGTTTCTACCGGATGTTGAAGACTTGTACCTTGTGGCTAATCTGGTGGGTATGCAAGTCATGCCATGTCATGTTCTCTAACTATAGCTGGTTGTGCGGAAGAGATCACATGAGATATTGGTCCTTCGACTCCTTCCTTCACCTTGGTGGACAGGAGGGCGTGAATTTGGCGTGGTACCTACCTAGCGAAAGAGAAAGCCGAATCTGTATCTCCTCTGCATCTCCTCATGCATAGCCGTTCCATCTCAGCTGAAGAAAGTACCTGAAAAGAGAGGGCAATTCCACCGGGAAGCATTATTGAAGTGGCGACTTGCTTTACTCCCAATACTTCCAATAGCATACATACCTAAGTAACCTCCAAGGAATACTTCAGCTCGAGCAGAGCTGGGCACTGCATTTTGCCTCACCTCGAATTGACTCCTTCCTATCAAACCACTATTTACAGACCGGTCTGCTTTGTAGCAAGTGAGCGAATTGTACTTTGAAGATTCTACTTGCCCGCTCTGTTGCCCAGTCGGAGGGATGTCCTCTCATATTGGAGGGTAGTTCTTCTTCACCGCCCAGCTCAGCTCAGGTCAGCTCAGCTCGCCAGTCGGTTTCTTAGGGACACGAATTTTCAAACCGCGATGACAATAGGTCGGTATGGTGGGTGAAGTCATGTAAACATGGCTGGCTTCATTCGTTCATGTGTCCTTTCAGTCCCTTGATTCATGTTATTTCCATTTCTCATATCTACTTCCAGCCCGTCCAGTCCAGTCCAAGTCCAAGCCAGCCGGAAACGAAAAAGGCTACTGTGATATCTGATTTGCCACGTTTCCATGCATTTGATTTGTGTTGACGCCAGAGAAATAACAGACAGAAGGCGACGGAGTAGTGGAGAAAAAGGAAAAAGATAAAGAGGTTGCAAAAGCCCAGTCCTGTCTCCCAACCCAGAGAGCAATAATCAAAAAGACGGAGAAGAGACGAAGAATCCGCTGCTCGTCTTCTGACCCGGTATCATATTTCATTTCCATGCAAAAGCTCGTCGCTCAAAAGCTCAAAGCTCTCCTCCCAAGCAACAATATTTTTTGCCCCTTCCCATCCAATAGCGATATCTCTGCCTCCCCCAACGATGATTCAGTTCCCATTCATTTCCATTGCTTGTCCATCACCCCCATTTTCGACATTGTGATAATCAAGGATCTCGGAATACCTGTAAGAAACAAACCAAGTTAGTCACACTTCTTCTGCTTCCTATCCCAAAAGATAGTGCCGTTGAAAACGCACACTATTCCTTCAAGACTGCTCTTCTTTGTATTCGTAAAGTTGCTCGTACATCATGATTTTCCAGGTATCCACCGGGAGGTCAGCGTCATTGAATGACCAGTCAAACCGCTCCTCAGCTACAGGCTCATCTGTAGGGTCGTGGTATGGGGCGAGATATTCGTGTGCAAGAGCCTCGGGAGCCTTAACTCGTTTCCGTGGGTCGAAGACCAGCATTTCTTCGAGGAGGGCAATTGCTGAATATGTTAGAGCTGCGTACAAATGTGAACTGTGGGCTACATACCTAATGGGTCGGCATTTCTGAACTTATCCTTCAAAGGTTGTCTCTCACGCTTTGGGAGCGATTGAACGAATCTCAAGGTCTGCGAAATTGTTAGCTTCTGCGGTATTAGTAGCAATGGCATAACTTACGTTTTCACTAGCAATGGTGTGGATAACATCATCTGGGGGCGTTCCGAGAAGCTCGGTGATAATCGAGAACTGGTTGACGTGATCCTTTCCAGGGAACAAAGGCTTGCCCTCCAACATCTCGGCGAAGATACATCCCGCGCTCCAGATATCAACCTCAACGTCGTATTTTTGCCATGTAAGCATGATCTCCGGCGCTCTGTAGTATCTCGTGGAGACATATCCGGTCATCTGCGGGTCCTGAATACGGGCCAAACCGAAGTCGCAGATCTTAAGATCACAGTTCTCGTTGACGAGGATATTGCTGGGCTTGAGATCGCGATGGACGACACCCGCAGAGTGGACATACTTGAGACCCCGCTATTTCCAAAGTCAGCCCCGCTGCAAACCACCGCATAACCTGGGGATATTTACCAAGATCTGGTAGAGGAAGTATTGTATGAATTGCTTCTCGAGCGGTCTGGAGGTAAGGAGACGGTGCAAATCGGTGCCTAGGAGCTCGGTGACGAAGTAACTGCAGAGGATGTTAGTCGTTGCGTTGTGGATAAGTGATAGGCGCAAGCATACATATCCTCAAGGGGCGAAATGAAGATATCACTCAGAGAGATAACCTGCACCAAATTAGCGCTGCGGGGATTCGAATGATGTTTTCGGACGCACATTCTCATGCTTGAGATGCTTCAGCAACTTCAACTCTCTGTATGTTCTCTTGGATAGGACGGGGGTGCTGAACGGCTTCATAATCTTCTTCACGGCTACATTCTGACCGGTGAGTTGATCTTTGGCAGAGCTGCACAAATGTTAGCTGTCATTTTTCCATCGCAGGCGCGTATCGTACCAAACCAAACCAAAAGCTCCCATTCCTACCGGTTGGAGGTCGGAGTATCTGTCAAGGTCAGCGTTTCGTCGCAAAGGCGGCGTACCCCGCGCAGCCGTACCTGGACGTGATCTCGAACGTCGTGCCGAAGATCTGTGCTCGTACGAATTCAGCCATGGCGAAGCTGGGCGACTAGCGTGGGCAGTCGAGACAGTCGATGGTGGTTGTTGAGGTGCAGAGCAGACGTTCAAAGTATGTCGGCGGCGGAGGAATTAGGTGCAAAGAGCGATCGTTTTTGGATAGGATGAAATGGGAGGGAGGGATAGGATGGGATTTGGGATTGGGGGTTGTTTTCGCCGTACTAAACGCCTAGCAGTCGCTAACCGTAACAGACCAGGGCCAGACTTGTACGGTCAAATCGAGTCCTAAGGCGCAAGAGGTCAGTCTGGGCGGGGCAGGCGAATTGAGGCAAGCGTAACGAAAGGCGAATTTGGAATAAAAAGTAGGGAGCATATTGTTCCCGGCCTTCTTCTCATTCGAGAAAAGTGAATTCTTCCAGGAAGGAAAGCGTTTTTGGCAGACTTCCAACTGCAAAAAAGGGTTTGATCGGGAGTGCTTACCTGAGTTGAAAGTAGTCCGTGGCTTGCCGGCGGATGTGCACTCGATCAATGTTTCTTCGGGGATAGCGATTGGGGATGGGTAGGTCGACTAGGAGCAAGTAGCGGCCCAAGAACGAATGTCGGTGGTAGGAAGCTGGAAGATGCGGTATTTGAGGTTTAAGTGCGCAAGTAAGTGTAGCACCAAAGTAGGCAGGCAGGTATCAACGAGATCAGAGAAAAATCGCCGTCCAGCGATCCGATTGTCAGGTAAAGTAGGTAGGGTATCCGAAGCAAACGCCGTTGGCGGGCGGTGTGATTGTGTTGGTTGGACTGGACTGGACTGGACTGGACTGGTACTGGAAGTGAATGAACGAGTCGGTCGTTGCACGTGAAGTTGAAGTTGTATTTAACTTTTTTGCACGATCGTCTTTGCAGATCTTGACTTAATCGTGGATGGACGAGGAGGGGAGCAGAGGAGAAGAAAACAGAGCGTCAGGTAGGCAAGGGAAGGGCCGTAGTTTTATGTTATTCCAAAGCTTCTCAAGTTTTGCAAGAGCAATCAAGTCCAGACCGTTAAGCAGCCCAGGAGCCAGGGTCTTGAATCCTCGTCGTCGCTGTTTTTGCAGGTGGCCAGACCTGCCGAGAAGCCACAGGATAGGTCAAGCAGACTCAACGAGCCTGTAGAATGCAGTGCTGGGCTTTACAATATACGGGTTGTTGGGAGTCTAGTTGAACTGGCTGCATCCAAGTAAATATAGATATCTTGGAGTCATGGGTGGAAGTGATTAATACGGTCTTTATAGATCTCCAGCCAGAAAAATTCTCATCGTTTATCTGCCTTCACTTTTTACCCCTCCAACCCCTCCTTTACGTGCTTTTCTTGTTGTCCTGAGAGGTACAAGGATATGGCTGCTCAGGGCGGCACTGCTCCTCAAGGTGGGACAGGACAAGACAGGTATGGGGAATGCCATCCTGTCCCACGATTTCCACACCGACGTCATCGTTGTCTGCCACAGACCTGCGAGCTTCAATCGCATTGACGGCATCGGAGCCGGAGCCCTGAGCAGGGAGAAAGAGGAGCCACGAGGGCAAAACAACCAACCAGCCAGGAGTAATGTTTACCGCCATCAACTCCTTTCTCAGAGTGTAGTCCTGAAATCCGGATACACACACTTGCAGCTGCTGAAGGTCAACTCGATCGAAGGGACATGTTCGGGAAGATGTCATCGAGGTAAGTACCGTCATCAATTGATTAGGTTCAACCACGGGGAAGTATTTTCCTCTTCCTCTTCAGGATCAACAACTCACATCTTCCAGCTCCATCTTTATCTTCGAATCATGAAACACAATCTTCTATCCCACTCTTCTTATCCGATCTCAAGAAAAACAAAAACATAATGCAAGAAAATGCACCAGTATCACTCTAGCCACCCCTTCCCAACCCCAGCCTAGCCAGCCCAGCCCAGCCCAGTCGACCATTCCATGCCATGCCACGCAGCCGAGCATCCACCAGGTTTTCCAGAACACAATCTAAGTCTAGGTCGTACAATTAAGGTAAAGAAAAGCTTCCTCAGAGGATGCGTATGCATACAGACTACATATTAATAGTATGGTAATTTCATTTTACATCGGAATCTTTAAAAGGCATGCATCTCAGCTAGTGAAGTGGATGCAAATGATATATTCGTCCAGAGCCCTGTGTGTACCACACTCATCATCACTGAAGGAAGCCGGACATATCCCCGCGATCAGGATTGCAGTGCGTCTGTCATTCTGTGGAACATCAGCGGGCAGTGGGTGGGGTGGCACCTGCTATTTCTGAAGAGTACTGCACGAATCGTTAAGAGTCTATCCGGTATCAAAATTCTCGAAGGCAAACACGAGGATAAAATGAAAACGCTTCTTCGAGCTTGAAGGGCGCTGCGGATGCTGTGCCTGTAGCCTGCCCCGACCAACCACCCTATCGGAGGCCGGATTTCAACCAAGATGATAACAATATTACCGAAACCTCTTCATTCATCTTCCAAAGCTGAAGCCGATACGTCTAATCTTGACGTTGGCATACTATTTCCGTACTTCATTTTGATGAATACACCAATCATGCTCAAAGGTCCGTTCCTTTCCCATGCACACCTAAATATTAGCAAACATCCTCGATTCAAACACTAATCCCTCAAATTTGTCCTATGGCGCATCTCGCCCATGCCCAGCTCCTCAAACTTACCTCAACAAGACAGCAATCAGTACTCAAACCTTCTCTTCTCAAACACTTCTTCCCATTCAGATTAATTTGTCTACTTCTCATCGAAACCATCAGTCCAAATCAATCCAGCTCAAACCGCACCCCTCGCCCGAACCAACGGTACACGACTTCGGTTCCCCTTCCGGCCACCCCCAATTCCACCAGTCAAGTACCGAAATCGGCAGCTGCATCTGCTTTCCCACCTTCTTCTTCTTCTTCTTCTTCTTCTTCTTCTTCTTCTTCTTCTTCTTCTTCTTCTTCTTCTTCTTCTTCTACTTCTGTTCTGGCTCTTAAAAACGAGCTCCCTGAGAAAATCCCCAAGAAAGTTGTGGCTCGAATTGGATTCGTGTGAAGGAGGTTCGCATAGCTCTATCCTTTAAGCTGAAGTTGAACATTCAGACGAGTATGGCGTCTGTTTATGTGCCAAGCTGCACTGCTTTCTCAACACAGATGTGTCGGAAATCGAAAAATCTTGCCATGGTTTGAAGCTGGCAATCCTTGGTGAGAAGAGTGAGAGAAGAAGGTCACAATCGACACTTGGCGGGCTGGTAATTAACCGCATGGCGTCTGGCTCGATAGTATCGTCACTTCTCTGTCCTTATTGCACTGTAGAATCATCTATTGTACACGTCATAATTGCTTCACTACCAGTCTATCTCAGGTCTAAGACCATGCCCATCTCTTATAACGATGTCTAATACAGCATCTCCTTGATGTGATCGCCTCAGCCAGCTCAGAAACCTTCCTAGCAACATCTACAGCCATATCCACATCGATAATTTGCGAGCATTGAGGTGCCATGCAGGTCTTTTCCGGAGCGACGAACTATATATAGCCTTCCCGATGTTCGATCAGGTGTAGGATCGGAGCCGCTCTCGGCTAGCATATGGGACGAAGAAACGTGGCAAGGCATCATCCAGTTCAATGGCGTGGCTGATTTTCTATCGATGTTTGTGCTCGCTTGTGGAATTCTACCACTCTCGCTCCTAGTGCCAACTAGTCGAGGGTTGTCGAAGAGATAACTATCGTGAAGCATGGGTGGCCTTCTTCTCGTTCCTCTTCCGCTCGCATGTATACACAGAGTGTGATCGGACCATCCATATGTCCAGTTCCTAGGACTCTAATGAGTTCTACACAGACACCTCGAAATGTCGTTCCTCGCGGACTTCTCCCTCCTCTTTCCCAACTTGTCCCCTCTGTTACCTCGTCTGTTGTCGCGCTTGCACTCGACAACTCCGCTCATGAAAGTTTTGTCTTCCTCTCAGACGAGCGCACTCAACTCCACCTTGCAGCAGAAAAGTCCTGTCCAAGATCAAACCACGGCCCTCTCGACCAATCAACATTATTCAACCAATCAAACCCATCTCCATCATCCTCAAACCCTAGTAACTGTCCAGGCTGCTGTTGCTGTTGCTGTGGATCATAGCCACCACCATTCACCGTCCCAGCAGTGCTGCCATCAAACCCCATCGACGACCCATTGACACTCGCATTGTCCGCAAAGCCAACTTGCGAACCCGGCACCGCGGTCCCGGTCCCGAGCCCCGTCCCATTGCTCTCCTGCGAACTAGCAGGCGGAAAGCTCGATGGTGGAGCCGCGCCCGGATTGAGAATCTGGTCCAGAATCCTCTTGATTATAAGTTTCATCCGCCCGCATAGCTGGTAATTCCCGGCAGCCGGCTTAACCCACTCCAAGAACCCAATCAGCAGACTCAAATTCTGCACAATTTCACTCCTCGGCAAGACCAGTTTCGTGCTCAGCGGCGCCTTTACCTGTTTCAGCAACTCGACGCAGAGAACGCCGGATGAGGGAACGCCCCAACACATCAGCATCCAGTCGAAGTCGTGGTGGTGTTCTGTGAAGCGGTCACGTTGGACCCAGAGGAGAACGGTAAGTTCGAGCATTTCACGCGCGCAGTCGACCATAGATTGGCCGTCGAGGAAGCCTTCTTTGTGAGCGAGGCGCTCGAGGAGGAGACGGTGCTCGAGCATGATCAGGCGAAGAACGAGGCGGCGCCAAAATTTCTGGTCGTTGCAATCGGGGGAGCCGAGGTCTGAAAGCTTGAAGTGGTAGAAGGAGGGCAAGTTGCTGTAAATACTTTGGATGCGGCCCATGAGGAAGCTGAGTTGTATTAGTAGAATGACTCAGCTGTAGCATTGGTTGGGTGGCAGCCCAGGAACTTGTAAGAGTAGAGTGTGAGTCGGGAAGGAAGGGACTACTTACGAGATCTTCTCAGCTGTACAAACATCCTTGTCGCCCAGTGACAATTCAAGTACCTCGTTCAGAACCTGCGCCAACATCCCATGTGCCCTTGTCGACGTAGTATTATAAATCTGCCCATCCTTATTCCATCCATTTTCATCCAGGTTAGCCACGGCCGCTCGAAGTACTTCTCCTCCTTGAACCAAAGCGTCCTCGCTTATATCCAAAGGAAGCTCGAAGCGAGTGTAACGATAACTGAGCGCTGGCGGCCGACCAGTCAACAAAGCCGAGCCTTTGTCAAAACAGAAAATGATTGTGAATAAACGCTTCTTAGTCTCCGAGAGATAGGACGGCGGCCGGCCCGTATCAATTTGACGATGTAATCCGAGAGCCGTAGAGGAGCTGACCAGATCCCCCAGTTGCCGCCAAACAACCAAACCTGTGCGAAGTCAGATATCAACACGTCAAGCGAGTTTCCTTGGCAGGTAAAGATAACTCACTAGCATCACCACTCAAGACCGTCTGCAATACCAGGTTCTTGACAAGAAGCGCCACCATCGGCACGTTGATCAGATCCATATAATTTGAGAGCGTAATGCAGGCCTGCACACAATCCTTCATCTCGACCGCAAAATCTCTCCTGTTCCTCCTATCGCCTCGCTGTGTAGCGAAAAAAGCATCTCTCTCGGGTAGCGAAAGAATTGATGTCGTAAGCGCACCGTAGACAGCACCTAGTGATTCCCACCTGAAGTTCGTGCCACTACACGACGCCAGCCAATCGTCAAAGTCCTCAAACTCCTGAAGTGCTCTCTCGGCGTTCTTGCATAGCATAGTAGAGACCTGCTCCAGCTCATCTGTGTTCCTCGTCTCCCTATTGAACGCGGGAGCAAAACTCGAACTCCAGAAAGAATTCGCCAGGGCGAGGACGCTGTGTTTTGGGTAGGAGCTCTCGTGACATTTCTCGAAATACCATTCTAGTAGGAACTTGCAAGTATGCTCATCTGGCATGGCATTCAGGACTTTGGTACCCAGGGCCACGCGAGGAGAGCCGCAGTGCTGCTTCCCGGCCAACATTAGGAAGGTCTGTGATTGCAGACTCTCGTATGAGGGGACGTGCAGGTCAGAATCGACTGATATTTGGATCTCGTCATTGCCGAGGTTTTCTCTATTTTCCATAAACACTGCGGAGAAGTTCGTTGGGCCTGGGATTTGTTAGTCTTCAGAACTGGAAGTCTCAGTTTCCAATATTGGAGATGGACAGCAAGGCAATCCCCCACTTGTGTGAGGCAAAGCGGGATATCGGAGTTAGATAAAGACAAACAAATATCTCAGCTAAGACATGCTTGGAGGCTCGTACAAGATAAGAGAGTGGGATGAGATCAACATGCACCGATTTGATCATCCGCTCTTACTATAAATTGCAGAATCTCGAAAAAACCATGTCACAATGCAGTACAACAACAATACGCAGCCACTCACCAAAGAAGCCCCCAGATTTTATGAACGGCCCGCTCTCTGGCGTCGGCTTAGTAGCAACATCACCTTGCAAGCCTCCAGACGCAGAACGACTCAGAGCCCTCGGGGTGGCATCGATACTTACCCTCTGGCTCTCAGCTCCTCTCTCCCCTGAGCCGCTGGAAGGCGTTGGCGGCAGAATAGGTTTCCTCCTGCCATCCGGGACAGGCCGGGTCATAGGCGCGGTCAGATAGACGCATTTTGAGACGACCTTCCTCCTTCGACAACGATCACATACGGGAAGCGTATGGTCGCAACTGACTTTTGCCCGTCGACATGGCTCGCAACTAGGTGGCTTCCCATTCCGGCGTCGCGGCAGAGCGGTGGGACTAAGGAGCCCGGGGCTCGAAGACATGATTGATCAATGGCTTGGATGGAATGAGATGGCTGTGCGTTGCGAGGCTCGGTTTAAGCAACCGAGATCTGAGTAGATGCCCAGGGACGGAATTAGAGATCCTGAGGTTCTTTCTGAGTGCAGGAGTTGGGGAGACGAGGAAAGTCTTTTTCTGCTCGCGGCTTTGGATGCGGGGTTCGGATATGGATTTATCGGTGTTTCTTGTCAGCAAAGTGGATTTGTCGTCTCTAGCCACCAATGAGAGGCGGCATCGCGACCGGTGTCGGGGTAATGTCTTCGTATGCCGTTGCTGTCCAAATAGGTATGTATTGGTTTGTATAGTGCCGCTTTGAGGACCGAAAGGGAAGGTAATAAATTATATGAGAAGTGAGAGCTTGTCTGTTAAGTTGCTCGGAAGAGAGCAGAAAAATACATCCTCCCTCTCAAGCTGCCGCGTCTTTCAGCAGCAGTCTTCGCGGGAAGGCATGACTGCAAGCACAACACATCTCCTTCCGGGAGAACAAGGCTTCATCTTACAAAATCACTCTAGTTCGTAGACAGAAAGTCAAGGAAGCTTTTGTATTTTCTCTTATCAGCATGGGTATCATAACACACAGCGACCGATCCCATGATATTCCCAGTCTCCGCGCCATACCCATCATCAGTTCCCCTTCCTGGTACCACCCCCAACTTCATCCCACATGTAGAAACCACAAAAAAGAGTAGAGAGAAAGAAAACACAAAAAGTCCCATCCTTGCACCACCCAAAGGTTCAAAAGCAAATTGGTATTCCTCTTTCGTTCACGCGCGCATTTTTCTATATTTGTGTATCTCAACTCTGCTGGACGCCGCATGCTTTTCTCCTGCCCTAAAGACGCATCTTTGAGCACGCAAGAACTGAATTACGAAACGAAAAAGAAACAACGCGGAAATCAAAGTATTCGCCGGAAAATCACGAGGTATTCGGGGTATTGCGCGCCAGGGTATATATCCAGCCAGTGTACTGCACAATGACTCTAGGAAATGAAGGGAAATCATTTTAAGCACGCGGTGGCCCAATTGGGCCTGGGTATCCTGAGGTAGAATGGGAAGTGGAAGGACGACCACTGTCGGTCGAAGCTCGCATGGTGTGTCGTGGGGTTGCATCACCCGGATGCGGAAGTTGAGAAGGCTTAAGTTCGTTGCTGCCATTGCTGCCGTTACTGCCGCTGCCAAAATGGTGACGAGTCGGCCAAGCCGCCCCCTCATCGTCTGCCAAATTGACGCCACTGTCGTTCCATGGATTGCGGTCAGCATTGAAGCTTCGTGTCGATTCGATGGAGATCAATGAAGATTTCGAAACGTTGTTGGATCCGTTCTTGAAGAAATTACCCGGAGATTGAGAACTATTCTTGCGACGATCCAAGAATGAAGAGATCGAAGACATGCTACCAGGCTTGCGGAGCTTGTCGAAGATGGTGCTACGCTCACGGGCAACATCATCACCAAAGGAGGACTTGGTTGGCGAATCTGTAGAAACAGGAGGGGCATGTTGAAGAAGCTTCGAATCGAAGTACTGTAGAGAATCTTCGAATGAATCTGACTTGGGGCGAGGAATGGCTCCCTTGACAGTAACGGTCTCGATGCCAGCAGAAGCAAGGCTAGAATTGAGGAAATCAATGGCATCCCGGACGCCTCCAGCATTGTTTCTTGTGAAGGTCCAGTGCAAAGTGATAGTAGGCTTTCCATCCTCTGTGAGCTCTTCTTCATCTTCTTTGACTTCGACCTCAACCACGTATTGTGCCTTGAGCTTGGAAACGAGCTCGTTCTTAAATTTCTTGGATTCAAGGAATGCAGTCAATTCGGGTTGCCGAGCAAGAACCAAGTCGTGATTGTCGGGAACCATTCCAAGGAACTCGTCAACGCAATGAGGTACCTGCCATTCTGGTCCAGAGACTGTAACATCGTCACTGGCCTGCTCGGTGCTAGGAAAGATGATCTTGCAGTTCCACTTCTTTTCTAGCTCCTCCAGTTGGTTGAGACGAGCTATGAGCTGTCTGTGGTAAAGTCGGTCGACATTGACAACTTGTGTGGTAAACTCGGAGTCCACCCGATCCACCATATCCAAGATCTCCGACTTGACAAGTTCGAGATTCTGGGCGTTACGGGCTGGTGTACGGCAGATGACATTATCCACTTTGATGTCGTCCTCCTCTCGACCGATACCACCACGATCCATAGCATTGGAGAACTTGACGAAAACGGAATGTTTCTTCATGATTCGCTGGATGTGCTGTCCACCGATTCCGATAATACGCTTGTGATACTGATCCGGAACATGGAACGAGATTGAAGCTGGCATTTCTTGCTCCACCAGAGATAGCCCATTTCGCATAGCCTCATAGTTGTTGCCACAGACATCAATATTGAAATTGTACTCGTTGAAGCCGTCGAAAATGATCTGGACGCTGCTCTGCCCCATAATCTTGTTGATTTTGCCATTCTTCTTGCCGCTAACGAACTCCTTGTGCTCGTTAGCCAACTCGATCTTAACTCGAATCTGATACGAGGTTCGGGCCACAAATTTGATGTCAGAAATGACCATCAAAGCTGCCTTCACGGAATCGTCAGAGCCTGTAATGGAGAATGTAAGCTTATCGAAGGCTACATCGGCATCAGAGTTTGCACAAATATCGGAGAGCATAGTCCGAATATCATTTGGCTGAGGCTGACGCATTGAATCCATTTGCTGGATCCACCAGGAGGCACTGTAGAATTGTCCAGTCTGTGAATGTTAGCACTCTTGCAATTTCCAGCATTGAATTCTGCTTACCAAAGCCATCACATCTCTGACAGTTCGCTCAACGTGAAGCCCTTCAACACCTTGGATTCTGATCATGTTTCGCTGGGATGCTAGAGCCGGGAATTGAATGAAGGTGCCATTCGTCTCCATGATCTTTCGAATCTTGTCCAGTCTGTTCAATAAGATGCTATCAAGCTTTGCAGATGCAACTACAGCATCCTTCATGAAGATTCTGGTACGGCTGACCAACTCGTGGATCTTAGCTTTGGCCATGGTGATATTGTGTGTAGTTTCTCCAGTAATGAATATTTCCTCGGGGTTTCGTCGCTCGGCACCAGCGGGACAATATCTGTAGACCTGTGAAAATGGAGGGGGAAAATAGATAGCTGTGTTTGTGGTCGATTCAATGAGTTTGATGTTCTTTCGAGATCGGCCACAGACAACTGTGTGAAGGGATAGCTCAAGCATCGTTCCGTCGACAACGCGTCCAAGCTAACAAAATGTTAGTCGTAATTATCCCATTTTCAGAAATACTTACCAGTCTATCAATGAAGATGAGTATTCTTGTCTTCGCATGCTCAGCACTCTCCATGTCTCCGTAAACTGCAATTCTCCATCTCTGGTCCCTACCAGCCTCTCCACTTGCATTTTGCCCATCTGCAAGAACAAATTTGGGTCCAAGAAGGAAGATGTCGACTCCGCAGAAAGCGGCAACGGTATCCAGGTGTTCCAAAACGTGTAATTGAAGGGCTGTTTTAGCTTCGTCTAGAACCAGATCTCCATCAATGTCAATGATTGCACATCGCTGTAAAATGTCAGCAAAACCCTCTTTGATCAAGGATGAACCTTCTCGAGTCTCACCAATGCCAAAGGTGTGTCATTCAGGATCGTCTCCCTACTCTTGTGTACCAGCTCCGGGCTTCCCGAAAGGCACACATTGGTGACCTGTCCCTTCACTCTCTTGGGCTCTGATGACTTGACATGAGCTTCGATTGGCAGTGGGCCATTGGTAAGATCTTTGCAGAGTTGTCTTAGGGTAGTGACGTTCTGGGCGTGAACAGGGAGCTCGTGAATAGGCACGTCATCGGGCGCGTCCGACGGGTGTGTCCATCGTTCAACTGCACCTTTTGTCGCGTACAGAATGTCCTCGATGTTCGGTCCAGCAAGATCTGAGGCAAAGGGCACGTTGAAGGAATAATGTATGGGCGTATCGGCCTGGGTGGGCGAGAGGATGGGGGAGGCGCCGTTCATCTTGTGCTGCTGCTGAGGCTGACCGGGCGTCATGGACATATTCGGTCTTCCCATGAAGTTTGGGCCCATCCGGTCGGACCAATGCCGCATATTTGCTAATTTATTCATGTTGGATCGTGGGTCGTCGAGGTTGTCGGCGACGATGTGTTGTGGTGGTGTCTTCTGTGCCAGGCCGAAGAACGACGACATCCTCCTCAGGTGTTCAGGCTCAGGTAAGCTGCACTGGGCTGGCGCGACCTTAGGGGGGCACGAAGCGAGGAACGGACACCAAGACTAGCCGATATGGGTACGGGCTGGGCTGGGTTGGCTCGATCTAACTCTCACGCACTCCTACGCACTGCACTCCTCACCTGAAATCCTCACGTTGTGTCCTGCCTCACTGCCACTGCCACGATTTTCAAGATCCCGAAGATGGCAGGGGATACCAAGGCAGAAATTGGGGGTCGACTCTAGGGAGGTACACTGTATGGCCTGGATTCGTTGGGGAAGACTTGAGTCTCAAGGACTGTGGGACTTGAGGCAACTCCACAAAAGAGAGCAGAGCAGGGGAGCAACTCGAGTGTGCAGGACCAGGACCAGCTTTCTCAGGATGGTGTGGTGCGGTGAAAGCTGCAGCTGGACAAAGCTTCACCCTTGGACCTTGGACCGCGGCGGTAGCAGACGAATAAAAAGAGGACAAAGAGGAGGAATTGCCCCGGGCGTGGGTGGCGGGGAGGTATGAAGAGAAGGTTTGAAACAAGAGACCAAGAAGGTTTGGAGACGAAGTGAATGATTTGGCGGGATGCGTAACTTGTGCTGCGGCAGCATGGAAGTCAAAAGTATCAAGATCGAAGCACCATAATTTTCAATGGATAAGGGCAGACCAGAGCAAGTCAGGACAAGTCAGCTCCAGCAAAACAATGGAAGGCCAGGAAAGTCTGGTCTGGTTTGTGGTGTGGGCTGTTACGCTGCGCTGCGCAGATCTAGGGTAGTGATAGTGTCCAGGGGAGGAGATACCGACAGACCAGTTATATGCTGCAGTTGTGAATAGTTGCAGTTCAGCTAAACCGACAGATCCGAGCATCCTTTTCAGTTAGCCCCTTTGGGAGACGCCAGTATTATATTCCTTTCGCTTTGGTGTAATGTTAGTAAACCGGGATGACGAAGACTCAGTAAAAAAGTTGCTTTTACGGTTGTACCAAGCCAATTGAGCCAGTAAAAACACTTGACGGGCACCATTATGACTAGAGTTATAGGGCCACCCGTCATGATATTAAGAGAAGCAAGAAATTCACAGCCAAGTTGAGGACTTGCGTGGCGCACCTTCACCAGCCATGGAATAAAGCAAGGTCGAAGAAGCAGATACCGAAAAACAGCCCGTGGCCAATTACAATTGCATGTACCCAGACTGCAGTCAGCCCAAAGCTGCATCTCATGAATCTTTCCATTCTTTACCCATCGGCACACGCATGCCGTCAAGATTTACATCCGTTCTGCCACAGATGTCGAGTGTTGGAGAGTATAATTTGATTGGTCTCGTTTTGGTACGATTCCTCATTGGCGTTCTAGACCTTCTGTCACGTTTCTAAAGAAACTACAGGAAAACTGTCCTACCCGCGGTAAAAAAGGATTTATACCATTCTTATCTAGCGTACCATTCACAAACTTTCCCCTTCTCCTCATTCACCAGCCGCTTAACTCCGTGCCGTCCGAGTCGACGAGTAGCTCTCTTAGTTTCCCTGGCACATCTCTGACCTTGAAAATGCTCGTTGATTGAATCTGGTAAGATGTCACGGTCCCCGGAACAAATCATGAAACAAGAAACAGGAAACTCTTCTGGGGCCTCCAAGCAAGGTCCCGGCAGAGAGCTACGAGGTTAAGCACACCTCCCAATTCGCTGAAATTCTCTTCCTCCCGCTCCCTTTCTGCTTGACCTGTCCTTCCAGATGAAATCCCAAGCTTGAAATTCCATCGTCTTCTCTCTGCCATGTCCTCAAGCTGATCTGTGCAGCATCGGGATGAGATCTGATCGCCAGGGCCAGTCCTTGAGAATGTGGTTAAAAATGGAAATGGATCTGCGTTCAGCCCCTCCCATCCACAGGAATGGGCCCTAAGCGTGCTCCTGTCAGTGATGACTTCATTGACATCAACAGTGACAATTTGCTTTTATAAATCATCGTGGCCCGACTACTCCGACTCGACTCCGTTAATGCATGGTTTGAGAAAGGGATCCTGCCGTCCTTTGTATGTCCCAAAGTTGGAATATGAGCCATGTCACTCACGTGATCAGATGCTCCTCATTCACCATTGCCTGTCGCTGATGCCCATCCACACGATTCTCACTGTAGACGATAATTTCAGTTCCTTCACGATATTGATTTCTTAAGCAAGATAGATTCATGTTCGTACAACCACTCAATCAAGCTACTTCCTTCTTCTCCCGAGAACTGATGGTTCTTTGGCATTTCCATACTACACTATGCCTATCAACCGCCGTGTGTATATGTTCTATATACACAATACTACATACAGTATAAGTTGTGGTTCCTGGTGTCAATGAAAAATGAAGGATAAACTTAATATTCCAGTTTTCACAACATCAAAGACAAAAAGCAAATAGTAAAGCAGTCTTCTGTCGTGAGATCATGAAATAATTCATTGGAGCAGAACCTTTCCATGTTTGTTATCCTTCTCTCTCTCGTCCGATCACTGCCAGATTCCAAGCGAGAAATTGTAAGTCCATTGGAAACAAGAGTCCGGTAGCTACGATTCCACAAGGGTTTCCCTGAACAGATCTGGTTGCAAAAGAAAGATTTTACATTGAGGTTTCTCTTGTTTTAGAAACTTCTTGGACTCATCCCGTTGATCCGTCGTATATTCTGAAGACCGAAATTACAACAGTACCAATCTTTAATCGCATCGAGGTCTGACTGCCTAGACTCACCTCATGTGAAATACTTCCGAGGTAGAAAAGCGACAATTTGAACTGAAGACAGTATGTCGAAGTGAAAGTGGCATAAGTGTCTACCGAATGTCCGCAACCATTCGTACTGTAACATTGCATTTTGAACAGATTTCGGCCTCCGCGAATCTCGCGGCAAACGACGATCACAGCCCATCACCTTCCCTACAAAGCCAAACCATCCGCTGCCACATTTCCATCTCTGCACCTCCACAGCCTCAAGACCAGCCTAACACTTGGCACCACATCTCATTGGCGATTCGCTTTCGCTTTCTCGCTCCTCCCTGCAAAAAGGGGTTTAGGCGACACCACTAACTTTCGTCTAAAGCATGTGAGAAATAAGGGTGCATGTCGAGAGCGGAGGAAACAGCAAATACGATATGATGTGCATGGCATGCGCTGTTGAGTGCATATGGTGTACAGGCTAAACATAATGCGCTGTACGCATTAGACGAACAGGACGACCCTGAATGGGAATGCAGCATGTGCCGATCAAATGATCTGCGCCGGGACTTGGTACAAGTACTACTCGAGATTCCACACTTCAGATGTCAGGATGAATAATTTATGGTCTGATATGGTGAATGTTACAGCTTCGAGAAATTACTTGAGCTTGCGATGCACTATCCAAACCTCAATTGATACTTGAAGATCCGAGATATAGTTCCGCAGGAGCGAAGTGATATCGGCAAGACTTGATAGCTCGCCAATCAGAAAGTCAATACCAGCAAAATGGCATTGCTCTCAACCTTCAAGAAGCACAAAGGCGCAATCTCCGTCTCAGCAGCCGCCAACATAGGCTCAATCCTCTTCGGATTTGACACGGGTGTCGCAGGCGGAGTCGTTGCCCTCCAAAGGTATCACTTCCCAAGTAACCCCAAAGCCAACAGAGCATAAAGAAAGCTAACATACCCAAGTTTCAAAACGGACTTCCACCTCTCTACCACTCCCAAGAAACTCGCTTCAACGTCCGGCAACATAGTCGCCCTCCTCAACCTTGGTGCTTTCCTCGGGGCCCTCTTCCCCGCTCTTCTCTCCCACCACCTAGGCCGACGGCATCTCCTCCTCATAGCAGGTTTCTTCTTCCTCATCGGCGGCATCTTGCAAACAGCCGCTCAACCACCATCTCTCTCCATGATCTATGGCGGCAGAGTTCTAGCTGGTTTCGGTGTTGGCGTAGTCAGCACCACTGCTCCGATCTTCGTGGCGGAATGCTCACCGAAGAAATTAAGAGGCGTTATGATGGGTGCATTTGAGATGTTCTTAGTGTCGGGAGGAATGTTGGCCTATTGGTCTGTCTATGGATGTTCGTTGCATCTCAGTCCTACATCGAAGCAGTGGCGGACACCACTTTCTTTACAGATTATCCTGGCGGTCTTTGTTATGGCGGGCTCGCTTATCACTTGTGAGTCGCCGCGCTGGCTTGCCAAACAAGGATCGTGGGACGAAGCTACGAAGGCGCTTTGTAGTTTGAGAGGAGCTAGCGAAGGAGATGTAGAGATTGTAGAGGAGCTGGCGGAGATGAAGGCGCAAATTGATGAGGAGATCGCGTTGACAAATGGAAGGAGGATAAGGGAGATGCTGAAGGTTAGAAATCTCCAGAGACTCCTTTGGGGGGTATCAGTTGCGTTCTTCACGATGTGGTGTGGTCACAATGCTATTCTCGTGAGTGCCTACTTTTTCCTCCAAAACTATTATCCAAATTCAAGGCCAAGGGGAATATCGAGAAGTCCTGACATCTCGCTTAGTATTACGGACCCTCAGTGTTTAAGCAAATCGGCTTCACATCGCAGAACTCCTCACTGCTGGCCAGCGGAGTCTTCACTTGCATCAAATTCATTTCCACAATAGTCTTCCTCGTCAGTGGTGTGCAGATATTCAGGAGGAAGACTATGTTGTGGGTTGGAGCTTTCTTCATGGGTGGCTTTCTACTCGCTCTAGGTGCAGTGCTCAAGACATATCCTCCTACAGCTGGTGATGTTTCGGGTACACCGGCTGCAAAGGGAATGGTAAGCTACATTTGATCTCTTTTCCTTTTTAATCGCCAAATTCAGATATCCAGAGATCTAGACTGACGTTGTCACCGATAGATGGCACTTATCTACCTGTTCGTTGTAGCATATTCTCTCTCTTGGGGTCCACTTGTCTGGGTCTACATGGGCGAGATATTCCCCACGCGACTACGAGACTACGGAATGGCAATTTGTACCATGATGGTATGGCTGATGAACTACGTCGTTTCGAAAATCGCCCCAATAGCAATTTTGAACATTGGGTGGAAGACCTGGATGGTGAGAATATCTCCCGGGCTCGACTCGGTACAAACTGATTGCTGACATGAACGCAATGTAGATATTCGGAACGTTAAATATTGTCGCCACCATCTTCTCGTGGTTCTTGCCTGAAACGCAGAACCTAAGCTTGGAGGAGATGGACGTTTTGTTTAGGGTCGTGGAGCATGAACATCGAAAGAGGGACGTGGAAACTAATATGAACGAGAAACTGGGAGCAGTAACTACGGTCGATGTAACTCGAGGCTAGAATCACCCGGAAGTCCCGCAAACGAGTGAGCTTATAAAGCATGGTTAGTTTATTTGAAGGCTGTCATTTCTCTCTCTCTTTCCTCTAACTTTGTACATGACTTCAACAACATCCATGATCTGGGTGTTTTGATTTCCCAGCAACTTCTAACCAAACGAAGCTGCTGGAGACCAATAAAGCAAAGTTCCCAGCCCAGCTATCTGTACACTTCTCTTCTAACATCATCCGCATAAACCATGACCGAAGACTCTCTTGCCCGAGGTCGCTCAATGAAAGCAACCTCAGCTGGCTGTCGTCCTGCTGGTTCTTCATAGTATCTTCCACCTTCCGGAATGGCGACTGGCTCTCGACGGATAATTGGCTCCATTGGTCGAACACTGTATTCTCGTTGTGATTGGGGAATGGCGCCATGAGGTGGATCCATTGGGCGGACGCTGTATTCTCGATGCTGTTGCGGTACCAGCTCTCTACGCGCTTCTGGGCGTACACTTGCAGCATACTCTCGGGGAGGAGCCTCAGGACGAACACTTTGCATTCTGGTATACTCCCGAGGAATCTCGTATCTGACAGCCTCTGGATATACGCTCGCCGCTCTAGGGAGGTACTCTCTGCGGCCCTCTTCAGGGGTCAGTTGTCGGCTTCTGATCTGGATATATTCTTCACCAGGTGGTCCCATAGCAGTAGGACGAACAGAGTATTCTCTTTGGCGGTATGATCTGTATTCTGGTTGGGGTTGAAGGGCATATTCGGGTTGAGTGACGACTCGACGGGGAAGATTTGGTGCAGGAGAGGCCCTTCTATAGACGACGCCATCCTCCTCAAATTCAGCTGGGATTCGGCTTGACACTGCCCTGGTTGGAGCTCGTTCGTAGATGATCTCTGGTTCGCGGTACCGTGGAGGGGGCGCTACAGGCAGTGGCTCGTAGTACTTGCGACCAAACTCATCTATGACAATCCGCATAGACTGCCGTGGAGGAGCCATAGATATCGGCGACCTTCTCTCACGGAAGACGGGAGATCTCGACCGCTCACGATCTGCATCGGGACGCACACTTGCTCTCACGACTGGCTCTCTAACATAGCGGGGCTCATCATAGGCTCTTCGCTCTACGACCGCGTGAGACGCTGCTCTGACTTGACGAACTTCGCCTGGAGCATAAGGAGGGGCGAAAACAGGAGATTGGGGTCTTCTTTCATACTGCCCGTCGGCTGTACGTCGATATCCAGCATCATCCTCGCGTTCCACCCGTCTGTACGCTGGTTCAACGCGGCGGTACTCAGGCTCGTAGCGAACCTCTTCCCGCTCAACTACACGTGGACCACGTACTTCTCTGTAATGTTGTGTTGCTGTTCTCTCCCGCGCTTCCTCTACAGGCTCTTGTCTTGGCTCGTCATAATTGAGCTCTGCCGCAAACTGACCCGATTGTCGTTGTCTCTTCTGCGGTCGAGGCAAGGGTGCTACTGCTGTATATGGTGATGGCGATCGAGGCTCAGGTTTGATGTAGGGAGAATCGGGGGTATCGGCCGCCTCTTTGCCCTTTCTCTTCCTCTTCTTCTTCTCCTTCTCTTTTCTCTTGTCATTGTTCTTCGTGCCTTTAGGTGAGCTGTCTGTGCTTGAAACTCCAGTGGGCTGGTTACGAAGTGTAGAGATCTGCGCAGGTTGCATGTCATCAAGAGCAGCATGTTCTCGAAGTATAGGAGGTTCTCTGGCTGTAGCTAACGGGGACACTCGAGCAGGTTGAGGAGCAATGGGAGACAAGTTGTGATTACGAACCAGGGGCGAGGCGGGAATGTTGTCGAACGCTTGCTTGAGTAGATCTTGAGTAGTTGACTGTGAATGTATGGTATCAGTAAAGTGGTCAACATCGAAAATTCGTTCCTGGCTCGAGGTCTGGAGGATAATTGGGGGTATGCTAACGTTCACGGTGCCTTGAGCGCGGTTGGATATGATCTCGCCTGAACTGCTAGACACTGACTTGCCCATCTCCATGCGCTGCTGCTGTCGCGGCTCTGAAGTACTGTTCTGTTGTGAGTGCTGCAACTGCGGACGAGCCTGCATAGCTAGATTGTTATCATTGGATAGCGAAGCACCAGTCATGACCACTTCTCGGTCCTCGACCTGGGTTTGTGTAGAATGTCTCTCAGAGGGACGTTGGTCAGGCATTAACGCGCTTTGCGACTGCACCTCAGCTGGATCTTTCTGGGCCTGTGGAGGACTGGAAGGCTCTGGTGTATCATGTTGGCTTGAATAGAAAGTGTTCTCATCAAACGAGTCACTGGCAGCAGCAGAGGGCTCCGCTTCTGGAACTGTGGTGGGGTGAACAATTTCAAGCGCTTTTGACAGCACCTCAGAGAGATCAAAATTGGGCAGGGACTCGGATGTTTGAAGCAAAGCTTTCGCCGTGATCCGCTGCTGCTCAATCTGTTCCCTCAGGCCTCTCTCCAGCCTCTGCCGTTGTAGTTGTATCTCAGCCTTTATCAGGTCATCAGATTTCTCCAAGAGAATCGGATTGATCTCCGACTTGGAAGACATGGGGATATGCGCGCCACCAGTGGCTCGCAGATTGGTTGGGGATCTGTTGAAGAAGGACGTCGAGTCGTCTGCGCGCGATCCAGGAGTGGTGCGCGTTGCAGGCGTGGTCTGGTTGGGTCGAGGTGTGGTCGAATTAGGTGAAGATATACCTCGGGAAATCTGCTTGCCAGCAAGATGAGGCGGAATTGTTATGCGAGGATGCGTGCCCGCCAGCACAGCATCGCGAAATTGTACAATTCTTTCATACTCCAAAATCTCACGAAGCTCCTCTGCGGTCAAGGACACCCCATTTGCCAATGGAGGTGCCACCACTCCCTGTGCCATCACGCAGCAAGCAATTGCAAGTTAGTTAGGGGCTAAGTATACGAGAACAACAAATGATCGCTGGCTGGAATAGCACAAGAGCAAGGCAATTCTACAAAGAAGGAGTACGTGTAATCAAACAGGTTGGCGAATATGTCGACGGTGATGTTCAGAAGGGTGGAAAGGATGGAGGAAGTGAAGTGCAGTAAGAAGCAAGAGGCTGGGCCTGCAGTAGTGTTCATCTCGGCGAACGCCGCCACAGCGCTCAATGCCCGGTCGCCTGTCTGCCTTCCTGATTGGCCCACAAGGGTGGGTGATGACTCCCGCTTGATGAGTCCTTCATTCGTTTACAAGTCAACACAAGCTTAATACATGTTACCGTCTTCCTCCATTCCTTATTCCTTTCGGTCCATAGTAAGAAGATCTGGATCAATAGTCTTCTTGAATCAGAGCAACCGCAGATTTGTTTCCAAGAATACAGCAAGCATGGCGGCAAACAGACCAGTCTTCTTTTTTGACATCGACAATTGTGTAAGTCCAGCAGACGCTTTTTGAGTGGCAACCATTACTGACTTATTGATATGACAGCTCTATCCTAAGAGTATGTATTGTAATGCTTTAAAAACTTCCAAAGCATATATTTACGCTTTCTTGGCAGGCAAAAAGGTTCATGACCACATGTCTAGGCTGATCGACGAGTACTTCATGAAGCACTTGGATCTCACACAAGAAGATGCATACAAGCTTCATCAAGAGTACTACAAGAACTATGGTCTTGCCATTGAAGGGCTGACTCGCCACCACAAAATCGATCCTCTAGAATATAACCGCCAAGTCGACGATGCCATTCCCCTCGAAGACATCCTCTCACCGGATCCAGCACTCCGAAAGCTACTTCAGGATATCGACACGTCAAAAGTCAAGCTCTGGCTCTTCACCAACGCCTACATCACTCACGGCAAGCGAGTTGTTCGGATCCTTGGAATTGAAGACCTGTTTGAAGGCATGACGTTCTGTGACTACGGAAAGTACCCCATCGTCTGCAAACCCCGTGAGGAAATGTATGTGAAGGGTATGAAGGAAGCAGGAGTGACAGATTTCAAGGATTGCTACTTTGTTGGTATGTGTTTGTAGTGGAAACAGCTGTGACAGTACTGACGTTGCTAGATGATTCTGGTCTGAATTGCACAGAGGCCGAAAGACTTGGTTGGTCCGCTGTGCATCTGGTTGAAGCGGGTGACCCATTACCTGCCGTCAAGCCGTGCAAGAACCAGATCAGAAGTTTGGAAGAGCTCAGGATGATCTTCCCACAGTTCTTCAAGAGTTCGTAGGACCAGCTCGCGAGAGGCAGGCATTGAGGCATTGAAATGTTGTCGGAAACCGCCTAGTGCTCAGCACAAGCCAGCGCAAGCTGCTTGACGAGTTGACGATGAATCATGATACAGTTTGAATTAGATGGCGGAGATACACCGCAGTTGCGGTGGTAGACGCTTGGTAGAGCGACTGTAGAATGGAGTCGCGAGTCTAGACGTAATAAGATTGAAATAAATAACTGCCAACATCCTATCCGCCAGGGGAGCCCAACGCCGTGTCCGTCCCCAGGGTATCCTCAAACTCCATCTGAAATCCCAAATCCCATAAAAGTGCACCAATATTCAATAGCCGACCTTCAAGGTCTCTTGATGCTCCTAATAACGCTCTCCAATCTGGCCAAAGTCTCCTCATTCTCCTTCAGCGCGACCTTATGTATCTCATCTTGCGCCTTGATCTCCTGCTCCAGCTGCCTGATCGTTCGTTCCTGATCTTTCTCGCTATTTTCCAAGCCAGGGAGGACTGATATGAGAAATTCAATCTGCTGTTCCTTGAGGATCAAGTCTTGCGCGAGCTCGCGCTGGGCTGCTTTGAAGACATCTGCTGGATATGGATTTACTGTATATTTGTTTTAGCTTCGATGACCGGCAGATCGGCCTATTTATTGGAAAATACCATCTTGTTCTTTACCGCCCGCATCGCCATCGTTCTTTGCTTCCTGTCTCACGGTATCGTTTGGGCCGAGAGTTGCGTAGTCGTGGTGTTTGTGGACGTAGAAGAGGGATGCGACGAATTGATTTGCGAGCTGTACAAGGTCAGTAGGTCAATTTACAGCTGTGAGACAGATCCTACCTGATCAACAGCGTCCTGCAGCTGAGTTAATCGGTCTGTCATGATGGTGGCATTTACTGGTGATGTTGTTCATTCTGGAATGGCGAGGCTGAAGCTTCAAGCTTTCCAATGCAGCTCGGAAGCGGCTTGAATGGTGGGCCAATCAGAACAGGCCTCGGTTCAGATCAATCTCCTGAGCTCAGATTTGTTTGGACTTCATCCGCTTTCAATGTTACATAACATAGCATTACTCAGATTCACGCATTCGGTATTCCCTCAGCAAATTTATCTGCTTCATTCAATTCAACATTGCCTATACTTGTGGCTATCAGTTCAAACAAATCTGAAAATGATAATCATCACATAAACTCTACAAACACTTCCACCAGCCACGCGTCTCCATGCTTGCAGCACGTACTCTGCAGTTCATCCGACCTGCACAACAGTCTCTATGCAGGAGTTCTACAAACGCCGCCCCGGCAACCTCAAACTTGACATATCCTGAGTCACAAAGCCCCAATCACCATGATCTCCCCAGCTTTCTAGAATACGCCTCCCGCATTTCCATGGATGTCAAAAGTACCACTTATGTAGGAACCCACTATGAGTATACCGCTCAATCAGCGCTAGAACGGTTGGGCATGTCTCTCAAACGAATCGGCGGCAAGTCAGACTACGGGATCGACCTGCTGGGAACCTGGTCGCTGCCGTCTGCCGCTGAGCCTTTGAAGGTACTCATTCAATGCAAGGCATTTGCCCGCAAGATTGAGCCGGCTCAAGCGAGAGAGCTTGAAGGCGCGTTTGTTGGTGCTCCTACGGGCTGGAGGGGAGTAGGTGTCTTGGGCCTGCTTGTCTCGCAGAAACCTGCTACTAAAGGTGTGAGGGAGGCTCTGGGCAGGAGTCGCTGGCCGATGGGTTATGTGCTCTGCACGCCGGAGGGGAAGATCTTGCAGATGATGTGGAATAGGAGAGCGGAGCAAGAGGGGCTGGAAGACATCTCAGTCGGCTTGAAGTATGCAGGTGGTGATGCTGCTCAAAAAGAGGTTCTTTTGACGTGGAAGGGAGAAGACATCAACTGAAGTTCGTTCTGCTTGACTGTCAGGACTCGACAGGTCTTCATCATCTCATGTTTGCATGCTCACCACAACAAGTGTCACCACCTCGGTCTGAAGTTTTAAGCCTGCTTGCTTGCGAGAGGAGCGGGTGACATCTACCTTCAGGGTGTATTCATTGTCAAGGAGGAGCATTTATTTGCCTCTATACCCACCACTCCCCACGTCACAAGCTACTACTGAACTGACGCAACAAATCGAATCTGGCATCGCAACCACTCAGTAAGTAGCCAACATCTCAGCGGTCAATATGTGCCATCAAGTCATCCAGATCTTCAAGTGCGGGCACAACAGCGAACCGAAAGTGGTACGCTGTAAAGAACCTACCAAGGATTGTGAAGCAGTATTTCTGAGGGAAGAATTGGCAAAAGTCAAAGAACTATGCGAGGTATGTTTAGATGAGGGTGTCTTCTTATATGTCGATTGTACTGATCATGATCAGCCATGCGGACGAGCAGCAGAAAAGAAGCGAGCTGAGAAGGCCCAAGCTTCCAGAGCTGTCGATGAAGGATACTGGTCTTGACGATTGCCAATAGTTTGTAACCGAGGAGACGATGAAGAAATGAAGTTGACGGCGTGTCTTTGAGCTAGTGAGCCATCCTTTGCGATGATTGAGAGATCTCAATGTCTTTTCCTTCCGGTTGCTCTGGGATAGGGATGTTTGGAGTTGGATCCGCCCGGCTTTGGGTGGGAGTTCTGAGGGCGTTCATCTGCCTGTGGATACATACGGGCATGGTGAGGGACGGGCCTCTCTTTCGCTTAATTACGGTGTCCAAACCCTAATTACAATTCCAACACTAGCTCTCATTATTGCAAGCATCATTTGGGCAATTGTGATCATGGGATTCTTAGTATCTTCCCTCCTGTGCGCCTAAATCATGAACGATTTGTCACCAATTCACTGATCCTCCCAGACAACCTAGCAAAATCACAAAACAAAACAAAAACCCACCGTCAACACTAGCTCCATGAATGTCTTGAGCCATATCGACCCATAGGGAGAAGATCAGCAAGCCAGCCCATCTACTTCTCCAAAGCGTACTCCTCGAATCTCAACTTCTACTCGATCGTCTTATCATCCTTTCTCGCCAAGAACCACCTCAAGTTGCCCACATCCTTACACTTCTTCACCTGATTATAGAAGTTCATCGTCGTACCACAACCCACACACTTGCAGCTCGCAAAGAACTTCTCCTTCACAACCTCACATGCGCATGGCGTACCCAGAGTCTTCTGGCTGAGCAGGCCTTTCTTCATGGCGACGAACTCCTTCTCGAAGGTAATGGGCACTTGCATGACGCAGCGGCCGCTACCGTTCTGGATAGTCTGCTCGAAACGAAGGTAGTCGATGGTCGTGGTGGCGTTTTGCTCGACGGAGCGGTAGGCGTTGATCTTGGTGCGGCAGGAGGGGCAGGTGAAATTTCCAATGAAGCCTTCCGTGATATATCCTTCGGAGCCCCTAGGTGATATTGATGTTAGCAAATGTGATTACGATGATTGCAGGACAAGTGTAAGGTATCGGCCCCCATGTGGAATGCTTGATCGAAGTCGAGATGCTTAAGAGTAGAGAATAGAGGATCCAAGGCTAGGACGAGGCTGTCCTCAAAGACTCACATATCGAGCGATTTGCCGCACTCATTGAAGTTGAACTTCTCAGGATCGGTTTTGCCGATGTGCAAGATAGCACGAACACGACGGAGGAAAGGCATCCTGACTTGAAAAGTGCTAGGATAGAAAGTCAACAGGCTGGTGGGAAAGATGGCGACGCTCTCTTTTCAAAAGCGGGGTGATGATGAGCTCGTAAGGCTGAGATCATGCGAACCTATCTGAAGTGAGCTGTTGATCGAAGACGATATAACGTTGGGAGGTTCAAAATGAGTTGGTCTGGATTGAGTACCTCGTTACACGGATTTAGGACTACGGGAAGGAATGGAGTTCGTGAGACGAGAAAATTTGAGGATGAATTCGAGGTTGAGGAGACCAGGTGGGGTGGTGTTACCAAGAATCCTGAAGGTGAGGCTGAGGATGGGAAGTGCTGGCACCTGATAGCCGAACTGGGCATGGCCTGCAGACTTAAGACCAATCAGGCAGTGGTATAATCCTTGACCGAGTATGTCGCACGGCAGCAAACATGACATGGTGTATTCTGGAAATTGATTGGATAGTGGCTCCATCTGTCGAGGAGCCTATCTGGAAGCCTTGATATATCAGGCTTCCCAATCTTGTACATCACTCGCGCAGAGGAAGGAAAGCATTGTCCTGCCTCATTACCCATACTATTCAACTCTGCCCCGGGAGATAAAGTCTAAAGAACGGTCAGGCATGACTCAATCGAGTTAAATTGCAAGATCCTTCACGGACAATATTTCTGATTGCGGTATTGCCTCTGTCGCTGAAGTCGGGCTTCAATGTAATTATATCCTACTTGATGTGCGCCATAAAGCATGCCTCTTCGTACTTACTGACTTTGGCATGCCGGTACTCGACGTAAATGCTTCCAGCCTTCCACTTGAGCATTCTGGATTTACTAAGACACTCCAGCTGCTCTAGAGCGAGCGAATGCAAATTGAGCAAAGCGCCGGACGTTTTTCCAGACCTAGATAGAAGTTCGATGGTCCGGCAACACTGAAAGGTTAAACTCAGCTATCAAGTCAAGTCACTGATAGTCTGATAGAGTAGAACTGAACTTTACTTGAGTGGTTCCTAAGCATATTCCGAGTGTTAAATGCACACCTGGCCGAGTTTCTTATAAGGTAATGTACCGAACCGGAGCAGCCAGAAGCAAGCAAACGAATTTGAAGATCGTACATCATGAAACCCGTAGATTATCACCCAGAACTTAATGCTCAATCCCGAGAAACCTCTTACAAAAGTNCTCTGGTGTTCGAATGTATCCATGACCATCCGCACTTCTCAACAGATCAACGCCTTCGTAACAAGACGCCTTTGTAACAAGAGAATTACACCTCTTGCGCCGTCCTTCTTTGTCTGCGTGCCCACCAACTTGACGGACATATCATAAACAAATTGGTGCTTTCTGCATCCAATACAATCAAAATTCGCGACATTGTTCACTTCGACACACTCGAGCTTCTCATTCGCCCCTAAGCCCGCAATCGTGATATGCTCATAGCCCCTCGCCCGCCACTTCTCAAGCACTGGTGTCCAATTCGCATTAACGTCGACTGTAAGACCTTTATTGATTTGCTGTCGGAATACGACGATATCATGGTTGTATTTCTCGCCCTCCTTTCGCGTACTCTGTTGGATAAGCTCAACTCGATTTCCACAGAGACATGGTGAGAAGAGTACAGGCGAGAAATGACACTCGGTGAAAAGGTTGTATCTCACAATATTATCACCCTCTTGGCCGGCCCCTGGAGGTAGTATAGCTGGATCTGCTCTGTATTGCAGTGTCTTCTCGTTTTCGATCCCGGACTCGGAACAAGCATGGTGCTTCTCGCTCGTTTTAGCTTCCGACACGTAACAACTGGGAATTGGGGCTGTTTTGCGGCCCGAGAAGAAATCCCGAGCTGAATTTCGAACGCCCATATTTAGCTTGAAGAGATGTGACCTGCTTGTCCGGATGCCGAATAGGTACGAGATGCCGCGATGTGTGACAATGAGTAAGACGAGATGGTATCGAACAAACTTTTCCTGGACGGTCGTACCCTTGCATCGAACAACTTGAGATCATGCTGTGATGATTCAAGAAGCATTGGCTCATACTTATACTTGAAGATGAAGTAGCGGTCCTGTATTAACACACTACGTCAGGCTCCACAAGTGCCAAAGTAACGGCCGATTCCACAGACCGAAGTCGAAAACTGAACAATCAAAACCATTAAAGTTTTAGAACATCTCTAAAGCATTCAAGCGGACCAAGGAATCGCGGTCGCAAGCCGAGCTCGGCTGATGCTCTTCAAACCGTTGACGATCTAACTTGATTAGATGTGCTGACGTTCTCAAGAAATGTGCTCTTACAGCTGGATACCTAACAAACCTACTGGTAATTACCTAGTTTAAAAGTGAGTACTTATCCATAAACCGAAGTAGAAGGTGATAGCTGCAAGGATGAAGGCATTAACAAGAATATACGTAGGTTTCCACGCGCGAAGGAATTGGGAAAGTAAAATTCTGTTCTCCAGATTTCCAGTCCGAGCATCCAAGCAAAATACAGGCATAAAATGCAGTGGCAATGTGAAGATACGACCGCGGACCATGACCCTGATGACTTCGACAATCTAATATATTCCCACCTTGGAATTACCGAGTGGTCACTGCGAAAGTCCCTGCCTCTGAAAATAGTGGTCTCCTGCCCACTCGGAAGGCCAATACAACGTGGCATTGCAGCGTAGGAGGGAAAACCAAGGAGTAGACGGGCATACATCAACACAGTATTGTACGCTTTCCTAGTCTATCATCGCCATTTGCTCTCTGAAGAAGTCTGCTTCTTTCTTCATCTCTTCCTTCGTTCGAGGATGTCTATCCTCATCGTCGAGCTGGGGAAACTTGCCAACGGGCTTCGGACGGCTCTGGTCCCAAAGGCCTCCTCCAATATTCCCTTCCTCTCCCTGGAGTCTATTGTAGAAACCATCCCCCTCCGTGTTTGGTTTCGACCTGGGAATGATATGGCAATGAAAATGAGGCACAGTCTGACCAGATTCGACACCATTTTGAATGGCAATGTTGGCATCTGATGTTGAGTAGGTTTTGGAAAGCATCTGCTGAACCTTTTGTACTGTCATGAAGACATCTGTAACTTCGTCGGGGTTGAGCTCGCTCAGGTACTGAACTTGTCGGAAAGGGATGACCAGCACATGACCGGGAAGGATTGGCTTGATATTGACCAGGGCGTAGCACAGCGAAGTCTTGTAGAAGACCTATCAAGTTTGTCAAAAGGCTGGACCTCAGAGCAATGTAAAAAGGAATGTACCTCGTTGGTCACCTCATAGGGGCCGAAGTGGATCAAGGCTTTGGAGGCCATGCTCATCGTGGGGAAGATGAGGCGTGGACGAAAAAGGGGCCGCAATATCATATCCCCGACATCCGAATATTCTCAACTTGAGCTCGCAATATCAACACTTTGGAAGAACCGAAATTGCGTGACGAAGGTTCCCGGAGAAGTATGAAGGTAATGAAGCCGAATCTCGGTGATGACGATTTGAGGTGTTGGTGCCTCAGACATGAGGCAATCTCGTTAAGTCTTGCCCCACAAAACAATATATTTCGAAACAAAGACGTGCCCCGTTCCCTCCTTCACTTCACTATTGCCAATCTATTCAGAAACATTTTGGCCAGGAACAAGCATATTTGAATTGATGCTTGACCTTTTCCGTCTGTTCTCGAAACATGCAGCCGCCAAAGTGTTTATTCGTGACTAGATGGAAGGACGAAGCGCCGAAAGGGGGTGATTGAACCCTCCGGACCCGGCATACGGGACGAAATTGTTCCTTTTCACTGATCTCTTATAATGCAGCTTGGGGGCCTTTCTTTTGGTCTTTCTCGTCCAGTCTATCTCTCTCCAGTCATTCTTTTTCAGAGCATTCAGTCTTTACGATATCACAGCGCAAGCCCGCTATTCATTCTTTTCCCAGCACCTGCGTGGCCAGTTGCTTATTTTCACACAAAATATCATATCGAAAGTTCCAAAAGTTCCCAAAGGCACTCAAATCTTCCAAAATGATGCGCGCATTCGCACTTCTCAGCTCTGTCAGCCTTGCTGTGGCGGGTACTGTTCTCTTCGATGGTCGATTCAATGACATGACTTCAAGCTCTGAGTTGGATGCTTGGTCTTTCAGCAATCCAGTTGGACCTTATCAATACTACATCGTCAGTCTTTACACAAATTTTCAGATTTCTCTTGCTCACAATGTATACAGCACGGTCCAGATACTGCCGCTTCTTACGTCAACCTCGATTCCACTTTCAAGAACCCTGCCGACACTGGCAGTTCTCAAGGAATCAAGATCAGCTTGACCGATAACGCTTTCTGGAACGGCCAAACCATGAGAAGAACAGAGTTGATTCCCCAGACTTCCGCAGCCATCAATGCCGGAAAGGTCTTCTACCACTTCAGCATGTCTCGCTCTGCCACCAACGCACCAAGCGAGTCCCATGAGCACCAGATCGCTTTCTTCGAGAGCCATTTCACTGAGATGAAGAGTGGATGGCAATCAGGTGCCACTGGAACGACCGATCCTCTTCTCCGATGGGTCGTCAGCGGCTCCACTGAGTGGAACGTCACCTGGGAGGCTGATGTGTGGCACAACGTTGCCTACGAGATCGACTTCTCCGCTGGCTCTGTCGCTTTCTACCACTCCACTGGAGCCGACGACCTTGTTCTCACTGTCCCAGCCGTCCCCGTCTCTGCTTCGTCCGATGGAAAGGATTGGCATCTTGGAATGCTTGAATTGCCAAGAGACGGATACCCTTTCGTCAACGAGGACATCTTCTTCAGCGGTGTTTACATCGAGTCAGGAGACATCACCCTTAGTGTTACCGGCCCAGGAGGAGCTGCCAGCCCAGATGTTTCGTCTAGTGCCGCTGCTGCCCCAGTTGCTTCGTCCACTGCGGCCGCGCCTGTAGTTGCTTCTTCATCTGCAGTAACCATTCCCACTACTAATTCGGTGGCACCAGTCGTTGAGACTACTCCTGTGGCTACATCTGCACCCGTCGAGACCGAGGTGTCCCCATCAACCACACCCATCGCCGCACCAATTGCTACCCCTATCGCATCCAGCTCAGCAGTTGTCGCCCCAGAGCCAAGCACGACATTCTCGAGCGCAGTTGCTTCTGCTACAAGCGCCCCTATCGAGGATGATGATGAGGACTGTGAATACTACGAGTAAATCTTAGAAGAATCTAGTTTGTAGATGCTCAGATATCTCTCTGGAAAGATTACGACTATTTCCGGTGCTTCAAAAGGAGCATCTCGAGCAGTGCCTGGACTTCTGGACATCTGCTCCTTCTTTGTATGATATATAAACCTACATATTTTTATCATTTCTGAATTACACTGTTCCAAAAGTCACTATGATCCTGTTTTGCTGTTGATTTTTGAATTACTAACATTTGATGCATTTGTACCACCTCCGTGACCAAGCACTTAGTGTGTCTGGGTATGGAGATCAAGCAGCTTCGAGATATGACACCTATGTTAGACATTCACCTCTCTCGATTGAATTGCTGCTGCCCGACGTAGCTTTTCTCTATCCGCTTCTGGCAAATAGTAACGATGCGAATATGACTTGGTTCACGGTATGAGTCTTACTGACTTCGACTACTCGCTTCATGGATCCAGTTAGATGGCATTTTGTCTCAACAATCAGCACAAGCCTATTTGAGCCCGTCTGATATTTCCGGAATACGTCTTGTCGACTTCCGCAAACTTCCAAACTTATTATCTATCCCGCACACTTAGCAGTCAAGTATCTCGTGTCATTCATTGAAGTGCTTTCAAGCGAACGAATCTATATTTATTTTCTGCAAACACTATATCTAAATACTATTCATCAGTGCTTCGCAACAGCAGCCTCCTTATCCTTAAACACCTTCTGCACAGCCGGTCTTTGCATCAACTTCTGATTCCAAGCATGGTACGTCGGATAGTTCTTCTCAACCTCAACATCCTTCCAATCCTCGCCAAAGAACCACGGCATCAACGCATCCCAAGTGATGAATGAAAGATCGGCAATGGTGCTAGACCACAAACCATCAGTATACAGCCATATAGTCATAAAAATTTCCAGCATGCGGATTTTGGAATGGGGGGGGAGGGGGGAGGGGGGAAGAAACGGATACTTACACTTTATCACCAACCAGCGCCCCCGTCCCAGTTTTCTTCAGATGTCTGTCAAGGACAGAGAGCACCCGCTTGACTTGCTCCCTGTACCTATCTCTCGCCTCACCGATTGGCTGATACTTCTCGAACCAAACGGCCTGGCCGAAATACGGACCTTGTCCGCTCATTTGGAAGTGCAGCCATTGCTTTACGAGATACTTCTCTGCGCCAGAGCTGTAACCTAGTGTGTTGTTCTTGTCGTAGGTTTCTTGGAGCTGTTTGGAGAATTAGCAAAGGGTGTGAGTGGTATCAAAGCTTTGCAGGAGTGAAATTTGGGGATCTGGGGATTGGCGTGGTGAGTGGTTTGGATGGAAGGGTGGACTTACATATTCAATGATGGCGCCGGATTCCCAAAGGGTGATACCGGTGTTAGGATCTTCAATGGCGGGGACTCGACCATTGATACAGATCTGCTCGTAGGGATCTTTCTTGAGCTCGGAGAAGTCTAGATATTGACATGTCAGTCAAATGATAATGGACGAATATTGGAGGTGATATTACTAACCAAGGAATTTCGTCTCGTATGGGATCTTCAGCTCCTCGAGGACGATTGCGACTTTCCATGGATTCGGGCCAGTCGCTGGTCATGTGCATTAGCTGCTTTGTACATTTTGACGTGATGAGGGGTTGAGGATCAGAGGAGAGGACGGACAGTGGCTATAGAGGGTGATTGGTTTGCTCATGATTGCGACTTGGATCAGATTGTTCGAATGTTAAGGCGATTCAAATTTTAGTGTTGAGATATATTACTGCGACTTGACATAGTGCCGGGGAATCCTGACAGGTCTCTTATAGAGAAATGACGCTGGTTTGCGATCGCACTAAGAAGCCAAGCCGAAGAAGAAAGATCGAGGGGTAAATCCGGTCAATCGCACTGTCCCGCAGTCCGAACTGCCGACTTACTAAATTCATTCAAATGCTTTGAAACAGCAATTGAGATACTTCATTGGACGACGTAGGGAGGGGAATCTTGGGGCTCCACTTTAGACTTTCACCCATCAGGGTCGTGCCATCGTGCAAGTTTCAGTAGTGGTTATTTGGAATGAAGCTGTCATAGCATGTCGCTAACAGACTCCGCTTCTGCACTCAGGGGAGGCAAGCGAGATGATGACGTAAGATCAACAGTCAAGTCAATAAAGTCAGGTTCTGAGCCTCAAAGCTTGTGATCATTGTCCATTTAATCATTATCAACCACCTCACAGATTCTGGGCTCGCGATTTCCAAAGGCTCTAAAGCCCACGTAGCAGTTCTTCGACCGTGATCGGCTTCCTGACTGCATTGGAGAACCCTTCGTGAAAACTGACCCATACCTTATTATCGTCCTTCGCATCCTTTTTCTTTTTCTTCTTTCCTTCTGGCTCCGCGTTGCCGTCAATCTCCTGCAACGGAATGACTTCCTCTCTAATCTCTCTACCGAAGAAGTCTTTCTTCGCACCAATAACTATTTCGAGTGCTTGGTGTCCCTTGTGTTCTTTGCTGGCAATGGAGAACTCGACATCATCATCTGGGTTGCCAGCTTTGTAACGAGCTTGTCTTGCGGCGTTTTCGCGTACTAGTATATTTTTCTGATATTCCTGGTCAAGAACTTGGCGGACTGCATATCGTACTGGTGGAGAAGTTCCAACGGATATGGAAGCAGTTTCGAAGAGCACGAGTGTATCTAACGGTCTGTTTGTGGTTAGTGTATACCATGGAGATTCGGAATCGGTCTCTACTCACGGCTCCATACGATACACCCATTGCGGTGCTCTATTCCCAAAATCTCCTTCAAGTCTCCCGCGCTCAAAGATGACACCAACAGATCCCATGATATCAACGGATCGCTTGACCATGGCTTTCTCTGCTTCCTTCCGCACGCTGGCAATGCCTTTCTGATCCCCACTTCCACCCACAATAATGGGCTTGATTTCTGGCGTGAGCATCCTGACAAGATATGGCAATAAGTCTGTCGCAATGTCCTCCGGGCTGCGGAAACTTCTCAAAAGCGTGGCATCAAGAGTGGCTTGCAGTTCCAGGATTATTGCACGATTTGACTTCTCCGCTTCATGAGCCTCGTAATCTGCTCGAGGTCCAGAAAATGGAAGTGGCTCCTCCTCTACCTCATCCTCGCCCCATTTCTTGGACTCATGCGCGAAGTAGTGACGGGCAGGAGACGAGAACAAATGATGGCAGGCCAAGACAGGTTGGCTGAGGTATGGTGCCAACTCGAATTCTTGTGCTGTGAAGACTCGAGTAGAGCAGCTGTCATGGAAATGAAGCCATTCGTATGCTGAGTTTGGTTTCGTCAAAATCGAATCGTCGTTGAATGGTTGACTTGGATATTGTGACCAGATGTCTGTGACAATGCGGTCAATTTCGCCACTTGTGTCGACCATCTCTCTCAACCTGTCCATGCCTGCTCTCTTGGCTATCTCTGCAACTCCAAGCTGTGCCTGAGGCTGATCAGAGGAGGTACCAGGTACAGGGTCGGCAGTTGCTGTTTTTGGGAATCCGGCACCTTCCAAGAAGACTCTATTCACGAGGTCTTTGGCACCTCCCCGGCCAACTCCTCTGGCTCCACCTCCCCCGTGGGAGAGATCGCTAGTCATGTTCTGTTCGACCCATTTCCGAGTAAGTCTGGCTGTGCCATCCTTTTTTGAAGCTTTAAGCTTTCTTGCCGCCCATTCCCCCACCACCATGATGCCTCTCAAGTCGCCTTCTCCTGCACTTTCTTTCCCTTTCCGAGACTCGGTCGGGCTCACTCCCCAAGTCGCTTCACAGAGTCTTCGTACACCATCACCATCACACAAAATTCCTTCCTTATCGAACACTGACTTCATCCGCGCTACAACTGCATCCAATGGTGGCTTACGAACATGTATGATTTCGGCAAAGCTGGATTGGCGGAGGGGTCGTAGCGATGGATGATACACATCATTGCAGATGAGAATGACGGGTCGCATCAATTTGAAGTCGTCGCCCTTCTTTTTCTTCTGGGCAAAATTTGTACTAGTCCGGACGCCCGACGAGTTCTTCTGGTCAAGCTGAATGAGGTCGATCAAAGCTTTGATGAAACCGCCTTCTCCTGATCCGCCAGAACCTCCTACTACTCCGTCTACCTCGTCTACAACGACGCACAGCGGGTGTGCGATTTTTTGAACATGACCAGATTTCGATGTTATTGTCGATCCAGTCTTGACACTCTCAGTACCAACACTGGTCCGTATCCTGTTTTTCACAACATCCTTACTCCTCTCGTCACTGGCGTTGATTTCCATAACCTCATAACCTGCTTGTCTGGCGCAGACGTGAGCCAGTGTAGTCTTGCCGAGTCCCGGTGGACCTGTCAGAAGTAAGATCTTCTTATGTGCCTTCTCATCATCTTCTTGCCCAGGTCTCTTCGGAGCGTTGACCTTTGCCTTCCCTGCCTTGGGGAAGACGAGCGGATCCCAGGCTTTCAGCCACTTTAAAACTTGTCTGTGTGTTCGGTCGTCTCCAACAAGCTCCATGAAAGTCCTGGCACGATACTTCTCGCTCCACATAAGAGTTCTCTTCGATTTCCCTTTCACGCCTGAGTTTTCGACTGATGGCAGTACATCTTCAGGCGCCTCTGCTTTCGACTTTGTCTCTTTGGCGGCCTCGTCAATCAAGCTGTGGATGTCGACTCCATAATAACTCTTCTTCGCCCGACCAGCTTTCACCGTTGATCTTGCTGCAACCATTTGCTCAAACGGAACTGCTGCACCTTTCTTGCGCTGTTGTATAGAGATAGACTTCCCAGAACAGGTCAGAATTTCGGCAGTCTTCGTCTTTCCTTTGCTCAGGAAAGAGGGCAGGGCAACTGTATCCAGACTCTCAGGCGCTCCAGATGCAGGATCGTTGTTCCGTGTGGTATTCGGGAAGATTTCCGCCGAGTGATTGCTTTTTGGCAGATTTGCGCCCACAGGTCCTCCATTCTCTGTCAATGCATCTATCCCAGCCGTATCTGTTGCATCGGCATTGTTATTCAGTAGCCCAGGACTTGGTAATCTCTCTATGTCTAGCATTCGCCTCTTCGCGGCAGGTTCCGCGCGCGAGAACTCATCGTCGTCATCGGAATCGTCTTCTGGGAGAAATCCTCCGACAGTTTTCAGCTTTTTGGCGACAATCGCCTGGTCCTGGTTTTTTCGAGGCCGTTTCACGACTGGTGGAGAGGAGCTTCGGGGATATGCAACCGGGGACGACGCAGAAGGCATCTCGAGATTGGGCGGCGAGGACGGCAAGGGGGTCAGGGGAAGGTTTTGGCGGCAGTTTGACTGTGTTTTCAGAGGCGATTCTAGTCGAGCTTTAGTTGCTACTTCTTCGTCTTGAAGTCAAATAGTACCATCAATATGATCCAGCTCACTTCGGAATGTTTCTCCTAGAGGCCAAGCCTGGACAGAATTAGTATTCCATGTATCAAAGTGCAGTAACTCTCAACAGGATGCCGTTTTCCAAGACCCCAGAATAGTTTGGAACTCAGTTTAATCCAACGTCCATATTTGCAACGAAGCACTGATCCCCCCAGAACCATACGTACCCTGTGTTGAATTACTTCTCCGAGCTTGTTCTTCTCTATGATTTTCTCCTGTTGAACCAGATGCAGCGCTTCGAAATCGTCGGAATTGGTACTAGAAGGAAGAATCGCAGGCCCGAAGTGTGCTTCCCAATCGTCATAAAGTGCCGGATCGGAAGTTGGGGGCAAAGATGGCGACGAAATTGATTCCATCGGATGTGTTCAATGTTGTGTGTCTCGAATTGGCACAATACGGAGTACATCGAAGAACGCGTCCTCTTGACGCGCGCGACGCGACAGGAACCACTTCAAAGACCCCTGCCGAGCTAATGCTGCTGCCAAGAAATTTGGAGCTAGTGAAGCGGCTATCGTTCGGCGATAGCATTCCGTACGCCGACACCTCGAATTGATGACGGAATACCCCGCACCCCAGACCTCCCCCGGCTGGCAGAAGAGCTTCAAATATCACTACAGTATTCCCGCTTCGCTTCGACCGTGTTATTCCCAGCACCCAAAGTTCAAGCTCCTTGTCCGGTCAACTGTACTCCCATGCAGGGATCATCATCATGGAGTACTCCTCGGATCACCTCTCACCAATCTCACCCGTGCTTTACACGTCAATCTCACCTGCAGGAACAGCCGATAGCAGCTTCGCGGGTACGCCGATCAAGCACGAAGAAGGTTCTTTTGCCGAACCGCCCAGGAAGAAGCAAAAGAGAAATAAACCAACTTTATCATGTGAAGAGTGTGTGGAACGGAAAACAAAGGTTAGTCGAGCTATCAATACAATCATCTGTCAATTCAGAGAGTGGGATGATTACAATGCATGTTGAGAGTTGAATCCCGATGAACGATCAAATGATCTTATGGTGAATTTTTTTGAATTTGCATGACATTACTATTGCAAGAAAATTAGAGTGCAAAGCTTGATCGACAAGTCTTCCATTTGAAGTTCGGTCCACCAATTGCAGTTTGTGTTTTGTCTCCTGTGTTCTGTTTTTATTGATGGTGCCTTGCATTCTATCACGGAACATGAAAAGCGATATCCAACACATACACTTGCTAATAACATGACAAAGTGTGATCGAGGAAGACCAAATTGCATAGCTTGTAAGTATTCTGGAGTAGTTTGGATATATTTATGTATTGACATCGACTAGGTATAAAACGTCAAACCGAATGTAAATATACCACAGTTGCAAATGTCTTAGAGTGGGTGCCAGCTGATCCCAGAAACAAAGCTCTACTCTAACAGTTCCCTAGAGAGACCAATCGTTCCGTTGGTAATGCCGCCACGCGAATGACCAAACCGCCCAAAAAGAAGTCAATGATAAATGGATTCGAGGGACCAAAGCAAGCCCCCAATCCACATCAACGAAGTGTTTCGCGAGGATCAACCTCATCTTCAACGGGCCTCCTATCTAATGTCCCTTATTCAAACCCAACTGCATCCAATGTCTTTGGTATTGGGTCGGAGCATCCATTTGCGAACTACTGGACATGTCAAGGGGGACTCCCTGAAACAATCTCAGTTTTACCCGAGAAGATCCAGGCCGACATACTTCTTGATAGATACTTCGAATGTGTGGACCCAGTGTATCCCATGATTCATCGCCAAACGTTCTATGCCGATTATGAGCATTTCTGGTCACTCCCACAACCAGAAAAGGACCGAGTTGATGGAACACTGGTTGCAATGATCTTTGCCATGCTGGCAATGGGCACTCAGTTTGTGACGACTACTGGCCCAAAAGAACGTCAACAGACGGCCGAGTTTTATGTTTCCGCAGCTCATCAGGTCAGTAGTTCCCATCCTTTCTCTATCATGTCGTTCGAACAGGATTCCAAACAGCCTCGATATAGAACCAATACTCTAATTCTACCGTTTCTAACCTCTCCGCCAGTCACTTCGAATGTCTTCCTACCTCAACAAAGCCTCCGTCCGCTCCATCCAAGCCATGGTTCTAATAACCTACTTCCTCATCAACGACAACCACGCCTCCGACGGCTGGGCCTTCGCCGGAATCCTAATCCGCCAAGCCTACGCCATGGGCCTCCACCGCGACCCCAACATCGTCTGTCCCAACGCCTCCATCTTCGACAAGCAAATGCGGCGCAAACTCTGGCAAGCCGTCCTGTTACAAGACACCTTCCTCACCGTCCTCCTCTCCCTCCCCCCATCAGCAACACACACCGACGTCAACGTCGACGACCTCATCGACGACTCCAGCAGCATCGCACACTCCAACCCCACCGACACAGCCTACATCCGCGGGTGCTGGACGCTCGCGAACCTCGTCCAAGAAACGATTTGCTCGCCACGCTCCCTCGACTTGCCCATCTCCTCAACACCCCGCCAGAAAGCCAAACTCCTTTCTGATTTCAAAGCCGTGTTTCGTTCATTTCCAGACGTGTTCCGATCATGGGACGATGGATCTATCACTGCGCTCGCACAGACTAACAAGCGAATCGTTCGACAAACGCTTTTCTTAACAAGCAATTACTTCCACAACGTGATGCTCGTGCATTCGAGCGGTAGTCCTGAAGTACCCGTCAACGTACGTGGAGCTCTAGAAGCGGCGCATGATGCTATAAATGCATTCTTCTTACTGTTCAACATATTTGCCAGCGAGGCCAAAGTATGGTGGGTGTTTAACCACCGTGCATTTCTCGAGGCGTTGTGTATTGGGAACATCTTAAGAGAGGAGGAGTCGAAGGGGAATGGAGAGGATCTGATCAATAAGGATCCGTTGTTTGCGAGGGGAAAGGCGGATATCTGTAAGTATTGTCCTTCCGTTTCTCCATCATCTCTTATTTATGGTTACCCCGTGCCCCTTTTGTTTGGATTGAGCTTTAGCGAGAGGGTCATTTGGGCTTGACTGACACGAACAATAGTACAAATGATCCAAATAATGCGGATAATGAGCGAAGGTGAAGACGGGTCCGCCGTGGCGTTGACAAGAGTTTCTGTATTGAGTACCTATCTGTAATGCACTGCCTTGCCCCAAGGCTCAAAATATCAACACAAATGTATCCACGCAGCTCTCGCTTCGCCTCGCTACAGAAATCATTCATGTATCATTCACGTATTCAGAAATGGGCCCTGTGCTGTAATATGCCTGCCCATTCCAATGATGGTATCCCTAGCCCACGTACACATGCTCTATTGGAAGAAAGCAAAGCTCCGGCAAGTCCAGCCCCGTCCATCTCCCAAACGCCATCCATGCTAAACGCAACACAACGAGCAGTCGAAAAAAGAAATTCAGCAATGCTAAAGCATTCGCAATCACTATACCATTCTTTCCAAACCAGTAGTAGAAAAGAGATAAAGAAGGTAAATATGTATAGTCAGAAGTGAAGAAGTCTATTCCGTCCGTCGATTCGAGCCGAATCGATCTCGGATCCATGACATCGGACCTCCGCCAGTCGTACTACCACCGGAATGGCTGCTTCTTCGGGATTCTCGCGATCGATCACTATCACTCGTGTTTCCACGCCTGCTGTCTCGCTGATTCTCGGTCATCTCTGATTGGCGTCTATAGAAAGAACCTGGCATAGGAGGAGGAGTATAATCATCGTTTGCTGACTGCGATGCGTTCGGATCACCAACTACATGCCATCTTATCGGACCCTGGGAATCTTGGGGAGGTGGCATGCCGGCGCTGTTGCGGATAGACTCCAATCTAGCTTCATTCCGTGCAGCTGCTGAAGCCGAGCCGAACCTGTCCATTCTCGGTCTGATCGAACTCAATCTGCGTGCTCTGTGCTCATTCCTGGTCGAAGGGGTGCTCTGACCTGACGATCTTCGGCTGTTTGGAGGTGGTGTCTCGCCTTCAATGCCCTTTCTGCAGATAGGGCAAGTGTTGTGCTCGCTTAACCATGCACTGGCACAGCTCTCGTGAAACCAGTGAGAGCAGGGCAGGACCACGACTTCGACTCCTATTATCACATCGTCCATGCAGACACTGCATTCTCCTTTGCCCTCTGGTCCCAGTTCTTTCTCATCTAACTTCTTCTTGGGAAGTGCTGAAATTGCATCTGGCGAAGCAGGACCTGGTGCATTGGATGTTGGGTGTTGTTCCATCAGAGTGGAAATGATCTGGTCCAAGGCCTCTTGCGTGTAGACGGCGTCACCGGATCGCGCATTTGCTGGATTGGCCATAGCGGCAAAAAGCCCTTGTAATCCAGGAGGCAGACCTCCTGCGTGAGGACCATCTCGCTGACCTGGTGGACCCATTGGGGCGAAGAGAGATGTGATGATTCTGGCAAGTTGGTCAGGTGGTGCTCTTATACTCACAACATGCAGAGAACGGCCATTAAGGGGATGGGAGGGGGGTTCGTACGTAGCTAGATCAGGGACTGGTGGTGGACCTCCTGGTTGCTGGAAATCAGCACCTCCCTGCTGTCTCGCATTAGGGCCGCCGAATGTGAAGCGTCCACCAACGATAGTAGGTCCATTTCCATCCCCACCTACTCGGAATGTCTGGCCTCCAAAACCGTTATCCTGGGTAAATAAAGTATTGGCTCCAGATCTACCAGCTTGTCCGGGACGGAATTGGGGTCCCATTATGTTACCAAGCATATTATGAAAGTCGCGCATGACAAAGTCCGGATCTTCATCATGGGGATTTCCTCTTCTCCTGGGAGGCATTCGAAATGGGTCGCGAGGAGAGGATGTTCTGATAGTTCTAGAAAACAGTACAGAGCCTCCTGGTCCATGTGTAATATGCTCCTCGATATCTGCTTCTTCTGGGTCGGAGTCAATCTCGATTGGGTTACGGGCGTCATTGGGAGGATGGACCTCGCGTTCCGGACGAGGATCACTTTCTGGAGTCACCTGCGAATCTGTTAGAGGTGATTCAGAACTATCGTTCGAAAGAATACAAACAATCTCCGTAATCTCCCCGTCACACCGAGGACAAACCAGCCCAGCTTCATCCTGGTACCATTCATGCTCGCACTGGTGACAAAATACCACATTCCGTGGACCAGAAGCATCTAGACGCGGTGCCTGGCTGCCAAACCCTCTTGGATGGTCGGCCATCGCCTCTCTGATGCCCTGGTAGGCGGCTAGGGCAGTCAGTCCGAGACTTAATGCCAGGCCCGTCCGCTGTAATGCTCTGAACGCCAGACTGAAGTTTGGAATCGAATACTGTAGTGTATGAGGAATCTGAGTGGATGAAGCGAGTGAATCGATATCGTTTGCTGGCAAACGTTCGAAGGAAAGAGCGGAATCTGTTGTGGCGCAAGCTATTGGGCTGCCTCGTGGTTGGCGTTGAGCTTGATAATCGGAAATCAAGAGGGGTAGCTGATGATAATCAACATCTGCCACTGATGATGATGGAGAAGGAGTGTGGAGGTGTAGGTTGATGTTTAAGGTTGGTTTCTTGTGGCGAGTTCTGGAGGAAGAAAGGCTGTGCTCGAGGAAGGATACAGATAATTGGAGAGCGCTTTGAGATCTTGTGGCTCGACGTCGGAGTCAGGCTCTCCCAGCGATTTCCTGACCTGGCCTGGCCTGGCCTGGCCGTTGGGTGACGCAAAGTGGCAGACCCCTGTCAATCTAATCGATAGCGACTTCTATGTCATGGAAGGTGCAGCTGACATTGGCAAGCGCGATCTCGAATGGACGACGGCAAGTACTAGAAGAAAGTGTCCTGTTGGTACTCGAGTCTATTTTGCATGTCTCAAAAAGGAAAAGGAAAAGGAAATGAAAAGATAGGTAGATAATGATCTCTGTTAACGAGTCGAATTGAATTATGTGGCTTTCTTGGTCAAACGTGAGTCAAATCAGTTTTCTGAGAGGTTCTCTCCGCTTCTTACGCCAAAACAAAGCTCAACCAAGGTTGACTTCGGGAGTACCTGATGCTTAGCCGTCTTGTGGGTCAATGGCTCCATATTGACATTGACTGGAGACACGACTGGAGTAGATTGCACAAAGATGCTCCGATTCCGAGGACGCACTGCCATTATCCTCTCTTACAGTACAGCTGGTATATTAACAAGTCCGCTCGTTCATTCATACAAGTTTCCTCCCATGCTATGCGATAGTACCCCGACTGCATTATCTCGTTCTCCTTCCCATTCCCTTGAATATCATTCCTCCTACCACACCCGCCGCAATAGCAACTCCACTGAGGATGGCAACACCCATCAAACCCTCCTTCGCAACCTTATCATCAATCAAGCCCCTCAAACTGCTGGCTTGCAGGTTTGCCGGCTCCTTGTCAAGCAGTAAATCATTGTACCGCCGGGCCTCTGCATAGTTTCCGAGTTTGTAGTTTCCCAGTGCCAAATAGTACAGGCATTCTCGTCTGCGTTCTGGTGATGTGCGGAAGATGTCTGAGAGGAGGCGGACGCCTTCTTGTTGATCGTTCCGGGTATTGGATTTGATCAGACCCTGCAAAAGAATCAGTACCGCTGTGTACAGAAGCTGCGCGCGAAACCATACCCATGCGAAGTTGAACTTCGTCTGCACTCCAACATGTTCTCCTTCTTTCTCATATTGCGATCGTAAAACTTGTAGCTCTGCGGGTTTCAGTGGGCTGTTTACTGGTCAGTACGGATGTTCGAATATGATGCGTATTGTGAAACCGTCGAAGCTCAGGTCGAAGGTGATGGACTGTGGTAGAACTGGCCTTTCTGCATCAGCAGCGTCTAAATGCACCCGGTTCGTCAGTATGGCTGTTTCCAGTTGAAAAGTATACAGGAAGATAGCAAAACGAGTGTGAAGTGGCGTCTCCAAAACGTTGCGATCCATACTTACATGGAAGAGAAGAACCCATATTTTTGATCTGTACACAACTTTATTCGTAGCTATTCTCGTAGGTGGAGAGTGAAGGAAGCTGCGATGTTGACTTTGAATGTCTTCAGGTTCGTCCGCCTGAGAGTGGCGTTGCAAAAGTGTGGCTTGTGATTCCGCGCCGTGACGTCGCTGTTGCCCCGCTGTTGTCAGGGAAGACTGATCGCCGACATTTTGTTTTGATCACTCCGAGCGCATGCGACAGGAACATATTTCTGATCACATCCCAAGCAACTCACGACTCCAAGAACGTCTACGATTCAAAATACCTACAAACCGCTAAAATGCTTCTCGACGAAGATCCCACTACTGCAAGTATTCTTATTCCACATTCCGGCGCATAGCTAACAGATACAGCTCATCCGCCATACAATTGAGAATTTCAACATCCAGCCCGATAAACATGCCGTTGCACGAGTAAACGAATCGCTTTCCACTCTCCAACAAGCCCGAGATCTGCGAGTCCGAGAAGCAGAAAGCGCATTAAAGAGTGCGCATCCCAGTTCCCCAGCTCCCTGCAGACATTGATAGTAAACAGAACTCTCCCGGACTCTGACAACGCTCAACAACCATCACCAAGAAACGCTCTCCTCTCACTCCTCCGTCGCACACGCCTCAGAAATCGCAACTCTCGACACACAGAAGTTCCGTATCGCGAAAGCTGCGAGTGATGTTGAGATTGAGTCGGAGCGATTGTCCTCACAATTAGCAGATCTCCAAGCACGCCTGCAGGAATTGGAACTACAGGGTGTTGATGGAGGAGATAACGCGCGGAGAGGACTGATTGACGATGAGATGAGTCTCAAGTTAAAGGTGTATAGGGGCTTGGGTATTGATATTGAGAGGGATGAGGATGGAGAGTATTCGAAGGCTATTATTCGGAATTCGAGGAAGGGCGACGTCAACATTGTAAACATCGACAACAAGTTCTCGAGGTTTTTCTATGCGAATTACTTCTGGCAGCAACTTTAGGAAGGGAATGGAACGGCATTTTGGGAAGGATTTGTGGTGCGGCGTTAGGATGGGCTGGGTGTTTTGATGAGGGTTCTCACTGGATACCATGATTGGATTTGCCGTTTGCAAATGGCGTTGTATGAATGAAACCAATCTGTATAAACAAACAGCATGACCTCGTTCCCAATGCTCGTTGGATCCACACTTTCCCAGACCCTGTCCCTGTTTGACGCCATACCCCAACATTATCGTTTCTCGTAAATCATCAATCGTCAGTCATACATCACTTCTGCTTCATAGTCAAAACAGACGACCCTTTCGAACTCGAGGAGCTCCCAGACAGTCCAGTACTCGCAGACGGCGTTCTCTTCGATGCCTTCTGCGGAGACACAACCTGCGGAAAATACCCCTCCATCCCGGTTGTTGAACTTGGCGGGGTCCTAGCTCTCGAAGTATTCATCAAAGCCTCCGGACTATAACTCCCATTGATCCTCGAGCTGCCCGGCAAACTACCCGAAGTTAAGGATCGATGATGCCTCCTAACATGATCTGCAGGCAATTCCAGCCTCGAATTGATCTTCGTCCATAACCCGTCATCATCCGACGGGTTATCAAGTCTCCACCCTCCAACACCCTCGTAATCTCGAGTTGGTCCAATGCTTTGACTCAATCCCAGACCATTCTCTCCAGAGATAGGTGTGATTGAACCAGTGGCAGACAGGTTGCTACTGGTACTTCCTCGGCGTTTCCTCCGTCGACCATTGGTCGAGTTACTAAATGATTTTGTACGCGGGATTTGTGGACTTGGTGGAGAATACGATGTCCGTTGTCCAAGAATCCAGTATGGTATCACTGCAAGAGCGAGTTCGATGTACACGATGAGGACGCGGAAGAAGAGGATCGAGAATGCGAAGATGGTGGTAAAGCTGGCGAGAATTGCGAACGGGATGGTAAAGAAGAAGAGGAATGGGACGATGATGCCATAAACTGGGTTTACGATAGCCATTCTCTGTGGATTTGTGGTAACGATTGACTGCAGGTTTTGCTGAAGAGCGAGCCAGTCATTATGGTAGAAACAATTGCATGTTTTGATCGTTTTCCGAAGAATGTAAGTTGCAAGAGAAACCTAAAAGACGGGCGAGAGCTTTGAAATCGGGCGCGGATGTGACATGTGATAATGTGAAGTAGGGATGGGAAGGTGTGGGGAAGCTGGAGAAAGCCTGGGCTGATCGGTGACAGGGGCCCCGCTTAGCGTGCTTGTCTGCCAAACTCTCTTTGGACTCCATAAATATAGACAACCTTCAAGTCAACAGAACCTGGGCGTCGTTCACTCGGCAAGATATCCCTACACTCCTTTCGATCCTTTGGTTGCAACAAGCCGGCCAAAATGGGATCCGGGTCTTCGGAAGATGCCTTTCCATGGCACCTTGGTGTCTATGACGCCCACTGCCACCCAACCGACATTATGGGAAGAATACCTTCGATACCACAGATGAAGGCTCGCGTATTGACGATGATGGCCACCAGAGCTGATGACCAGACGCTTGTCAACCAGGTTGCGGGAACATTTGGAGTGAAGTCCCGGCCAGACATGAGCAAAGTCAAAGGCCAAGAGTGTCTAATTCCATGTTTTGGATGGCATCCTTGGTTCTCGCATCAGATATATGATGACACGAAAGAAGACATGCCCGATGCAGACTCGGAAGACTTTAAAAGTCGCCATTATCAGTCCGTATTGACCCCGAAGCCAGAAGACGTTATGTTTTTGAAGTCACTTCCACAACCTCGATCGCTCAGGCAGTATCTCCAGCAAACGAGAGCATACTTGGAACAGTATCCATATGCACTTGTTGGAGAAGTCGGCCTTGACAAGGGATTCCGCCTCCCAGGACCCTGGACCGAAGAACTTGAAATATCAAGAGACCCAACCTTGACGCCAGGAACAAGAGAAGGACGGCCTCTCTGTCCTCAGAGGGTCCAAATAGACCATCAGAAAGCTATACTCACAGCCCAGCTCAAGCTTGCATGGGAGATGAAGCGGGCGGTCTCGGTCCACGGAGTGCAAGCCCATGGCGTGCTTTTCGATACTCTGCAAGAGTCGTGGAAAGGCTATGGCAGGGAGTCACTAAGCAAAAGGCAGAGGAGGAAGATCGAGAAGATGGCACTTCCGGCCGATGAATCAGAAAGTCTGGCGGAAGAGCCAGCACTACGAATATGTTTGCACTCGTACTCGGGCTCTCCAGACCAGCTGAAGCAGTATTTTCAGCGATCGTCGCCCGCTGATATCTATTTCTCGTTCTCCTCGGCTATCAATATGTCGGATGTGCACAGTGCAAAAGCGGATGAGGTGATCATAGCAGTCCCAGATGATCGGATCCTCTCGGAGAGTGATCTCCATATGGCTGGAGATGAAATGGACGCCAGATTGGAAGAAATCTGTCGACACATCTGCAAAGTGAAAGGATGGGATCTGGAGGAAGGCGTAAAGAAGCTGGGAGATAATTACCTTAGGTTTATCTTTTCCTGATATAAAGTTCTGGACCACCGTTCAGCGAAGCGAAATCGTCCATTCCGGCCTATCAACAGCCCATCTGAGAGACGGTTCCTTGCGGTGAACTTCCAAGAGTCAGTCCAGGCACGTTCCAAAGTGGTGAAATCAGAGTTCATGGGAGCTCTTTGAAGTTGAGGTTCAAGTTGGCTAGGCGTATCTTCAGCCATTGAGATAACAGCGTAATGCAGTCCAAACCAATCGAGGGATCTGTCGTAAGTGAGAGTTCCCACTGCGAGTCAATCCGCGGTCTCCTGACCTTACGGTCTGTAAGCTTTTCGGTACCATTTCGTCGAATATTGTTCATTGAAGATTTGTCTTTGATTTTTTTTGTTTGCTTGTCCTGCTTGAATGCTCCTCTCCTGCTGCCAGAATACGATATAATATGTTCCTTATGTACAATTTTGATTAGACAAGTCTCGAGCCGAGATGCACCATCTGGAACGAGGCTAGAGGACAACATAGCGGAATTTATGTTCTGAACAGTCTTCTACATTCGATGATCGAGAGTCTCTAGCGCCTGTAATGCTTTGATAATTGGATTTCTACTAAGCTCGATAATCACTGATGACGAGGTGTCTTTTGGGTCTAATCTCTATTTGGTCCGATCATGTCAGAGACGATAGAGGTAGAAAACCACTCCACATGCCTATTCCTCCGCTCTACACATTCTAAACCGCACCTCAGGACTACCAATTTGTTCACATCTTAACCCAGACTCAATCACTTGCCTTCTTCTCTACCCTTGAGTCTGGTCATTTCGACACCTAGCCTCGCTCAAATGTATTGGGCTCGGTCGAAGCTCGCAATCTCTGCTACCCATCGCAACAATCTTCAGCCCGGTGAGTTATCTTTTTCAAACAACGCAGGCTTTTGGATTTAGGGTACCATTCATAGTCTCCAAGCAAGACTCGACTCGGAAGTCTAATTCTTTCGGAGCCTTGCTCCCTTGGACTTGGCCGGGACCAATTGTCCAAAAGACGTTCGGCCCTCCCATCACGCCCGTGTTGGTTTCAGGGCCAAGATTCTAGCTGCTGCATTTACTGAAATTCCTTTGGGGGTAGCTTGAGACTCACTGAAGTTGGATGTCCGTGGCCCTCCTCGGCTCATGTTCGCTACACCTGCCGCTACTGTCATCGAGGTGAGGTGCCGTCATCGCCGACACATCAACGCGGCGAACAAATTGCAACCCACAACAAGACACTTCATAACTCTTGCAACCTCGAAAGCTGAACAGCTTCACATAGACTTCAGGCTCTATTCACCGTCACTGCCACGAGAGTTGCTTGTTATCAACAAGGCTTGCCTTACCATGTTGGCTCTAGACTGGTATCCTTGACAATCGTTAGTAAGTTATCTCTTGCCAAATCCAGGTAACAACATGCGTAAGGACTATTTGATGCTCTGATTCTTGTCGTGCTCACTGTTTGCTACAGCCCCTTCACAGTCTATCTCGATTGCTGTCGCTACTCTTGGTCACTGCTAGATTCACTGTATTCTGTCAGCAAGTTATCCATTTGCTGCTAATCAAACTGAATACCAGATCGCTAGCGCCTTTCGTTAGCGCGACGTCGAGACAAGCGGACGGAACCTCTCGCATCCGCTCGAGATACCCTTCCATTCGAGTCTACATCATCCTCGAGAAACATCAATCCCTGCTATCCTCCATACCTTCTTCCACAAACAACGTTCTCCCCTGGCAGCACGATACTGCCTGCCATCGTTAGCGAATCCTTCTTCATCAGCCTTTCGAGTGCTTGAGCTTGGACCCGCTGGAGTAAACAAATCAAGCAAAGCCAATATGTCGAATACTGGCAAATCCGAAGTCGGCAACCCTCTTCTCCGCTCTGTTGAGCAGGGCGACAAGCCATCAGCAGCCCCAGATAGCAGCAATGAGATGGCTTCTACCAAGGACATTTCAGAACATGGATATGATAACCCTAATACAGAGCCAAAGACAGATAATAGCCCGGAGCCAGACACTATCGAGGTAAACAGCAATGGAGCCTTACGCAGTCCTGTCAACTTGTCACAATCCTTCAGCAGAAGCTGTTCACCAGCCGAGCAACTGACCTATCAGACCTTTCGTTCTCCCATTAACGATTCGCGCGGCTACTATGCGAATGGTAAGCTCACTCTCAGTATTTTCACTCCAGATCGCTTTCTTCCAACTGAGATACAGAATGAAGTGTATCGCAATACCAAGTGGTAACATAGTTCATTATTGAGGTCGACTGTTGTCGCCTACTTCCCACTAACAATTATTGCTTTTGGAATGGCTAGTACTCTTCGTCGTTCATTAACAGTATTCCTTCCTGCTGCCAAACCCCCCCTCATTCACCAATTCTATGCTTCCCGATGCTTCGAAATTGTCTTGAAAGTCGACAACAATCATGTCAATCGCATACAAAGTCAGCAGACGCTAATGATTTGATAGCACTCCGTCGTCGCGAGCTCGGCAGTGCTTCTCCATCTCTTTCACAACAACGCCGAGTTGCCCCTCGTCTCAATAATCCCTCTCCACCACATCTCCTAAAGGCAATGATCGATGCATCCTCCACTCGCGCCAATCGAGCTTCAACGGTTCCCCAAAATGGTCCAGTACAGAGTGATTTGGAAATCGAACAGCAGTCACGTGGACGTTATGCTTCACCACGATCGCCATATGACAGTTCCATATCCGGCTCTCCTCTACATATCATGGCTGGTTATGGTGGTCGGGCTATGAGACGTGAGAGCTTTGGTGGAGCTAATCAGCGATCACAACCCGACCCATATGTCGGAGTTGATGCGAGCATGGAGCCATTCGATGATGAAAATGACATTTACAACGATTCGCTTGGGGGGCGCGAGCAGTATTCCTCTTCATTTCAACTAGTGCCAGACGTTCATCGCCAGGGCTCTCAGGACCCTCACGTTCGCGATGCAGGCCAACCCGATGAAGAGAATGGAAATGGCGTCATTCAAGGCCGTCCGATAGACGACTGGCAATTCTATCACCCGGCTCATCATCCCGAGCACAGTGCGAACCGGTGCCATATGATCGGGTATGAGAAGTGCCGTCTACCACGTGGGTATGATGAAACAGGCTCTGATCATCGCCGGTTCAGCCAGTTTGATGCCTTTCATCGACCAGGGCAAGCTCTTACCAATGGCGAAGATACATGTAAGTCGTCCCATACTCAATGTGGAGAGATATTCTAAGCTTTTTGTTAGCGCTATTCGTCCCGGAACAGGAGTATCGCTCGAATGCCAGTACCTCCGAGAAGCAAGCAGGCACCGGTATTGGAAATCGTGGAGGTCGTCCTCACAAACAGTTATTCTCCCATGACACGTTCATTAAGGATGCACCTTTCCGTGCTTCAGCTTCGGCTCCTATGATCATTGGTAGGAAGCGCAAGGCTACCAATGATCTTGAGGAGAGTGGTCGATTCAATCAACCTGGAGCCGTTCTTGATCCTTCAAGATATTCTGGAGACCCAGCTATCAACTGGGGTTTGAACCAAGAGCCTCCTTCGATTCCACAAGGCGCTGTTTCAGACGCAGCTCTACTGAAGCGTGGTCTCACTCGCGGAGCAAAGGAGAAGGTCTGCAAGCGTGGCTACGGAGCTAACGATCCTGAGAATGTCAACATCGTTAACATGAAGGAGGACGGCATGTCTTTCGCTGAAATCGTCGAAGCACTCAATGAGACCCGAGTTGCCAATGGCCGCGCACCATCTCTCAGTGTTTGTGGTGTTACCAGCAGATACAACCGGACTGCCCCACTCCTCTTCGCTGCTGAAGGCAAGCAATTCATTCCACTGTCTAAGAGAGGTAAAGGCCAGGTTCTCGCTGATGGACCTTTGTATGAGAAGCCAGTCTGGAACGACCAGCTGGACCTTATTTTGGCGCAAGTTGTCAAGGATGTCGACAAGGATAAGTGGAACAGAGTGGCAATGGAGTACAATCGCCGCACTGGCAAGAATATTTCGGCTCAAAGTGCTGCTCTTCGTCACACTATCTTGTGATTGACTTCACTCATCAGCCACTCTTTAAGTTTGCAGTTCTTGACCCTACTCGATCCCGTTGCACTACTTTACATCAACTGTATCAATCCGATCACTACAGCCTGGACTTTCGATTTCCATTGCCCTACTTTCAACAAAACAGCATTATTTTATCAGAGCAGAGCGAGCTTCATGTACTTCTTGCTGCTTGCTTTGTCACCAAAAGATCCACTTTCAGCACAAGCACCGTCTTTAGAAGTACTGCGAAGGTCGAAGACTTTCATCCATACCTTCGGCACAGCATCCACACGCTTTCTCCAGTCATCCTCTGTCACTGCCAGCTCTCAGGATCCTGACATCTCGTCTATCAACATCAGCACGATTAAGCGAAGCTTCACCCAACAGAGGCATTTCGATTACGCGGCAGCAACCTATGACTTAGTATTTGAGTCTAGGCATTAGATGTGTCGGATTGGCTATGAATTGGCTTCGAGGGGTTTATTCAACATGCATATTTCATTGTCACAAAATTTCACATGAAGGTCATCAAGCCCGGACTCAACATTTTGGCTGTATACATGAGAGCATCTATTGCAGAGGGCATAGATGGCTTCTGAAAGTACAGCATACCCTTGTTCTGGTCTTCATCGTTATTCATTCTAGACAGCGTTGAGCTTTTTCAACATACCGAGTGCAATCAAGCGTGGTTTTCCTGAGACTCCCCTGATGCATGACTTTCATGGTGTGATACCGGTGATGAACGAACATTCGTTGCGAGAAGTATTGATGAGTTAAGTAAATAACCATGGGCACGGCCTAAATGGATTAACAATACCTTTCTTAGAGTGTGAGACCCGTAATCTATACGTCTCCAGACTCGTTCTCTGTCTCAGGAATTGAAACATCATGGTTGTCTCTCAAATACCTTTGAAAATGACACAGGCACTCTACATGCATTTCACCAAGCTTTTTAGTATTCGGCCATTATGTTTTACTTGGCGTTAAATAGAGCCGAGAACAAGTTGTAAATGTTGTTGTTGTTCGCTTAACTCCTTTCCCCTGAACCAAGTCTTGGCGATCTGCCTAAAACGACGGCGCATTCAAAATCCCTGTCATGACCTCATGAGATCGCGGTCAACGCGTAAAAATGCACTACCACTTTACGCGTCGAGACCACGAAGTCATTTCTGCTTGTATCTCACAACAACACTGCTTTGCATTGCTCAATTTATACTGCTCCAGCCTTATATTGTCTGAAACCTGCCCTTCGAACCCTTTTACTTTGAAACTGAACGCTCTTACGTTGCTGCGAAGGAAGTGCGTTTGTTTGCCACCAGCCGTCACTGGCGCTCGCGGAATTTAGCTCCTGGAACTAGGAGAGTGATCGAGATTGTGAGTATCTTCTAAAGATGCTTGGAACTGTTCTCCTTTTAATTCGAAGGCATACTGATGACTCCTAGTTCTTGCGTCCTCTTCTGCTCTCTTTGCTACTCAATTGAGTCCATATTGCAACCCCGTCATTGAGCTTCGTGTGCGTTGATGATATCATCTGCCGTGGAGGAGAACAACACCCTGCTTCAAATTCCGAATAAGAACTCGACCACTCTTAAATCATAATGGCTCCACGATCAAAAGCAAGTGTCAGCTCCTCGAGCCCAGCTTCCCGACTTTCGAGCACCCCTCCCTCATCACCGCCAGAACAATCCCCCATAATCGATGTCGACTCGGAACTCGATCAGGACTTCCTCAACGATGAAGAGAAAGCTATCCACGCAGAGAACGAAAAGGCGCGGATTGCAAACGAGCAGCAGGAGATAAAACAGAACAAGCGAGGGCGAAAGAAGGCACCCATCAAGGACCGCGAGGCAAAGGCTTCTGAGCTCGCAGAACTACTCAACAAATGCGAGCAATTTACCGGTATATTGAAGAACAATTCGAAGTCGCTCGGTCAGGTTGGACGTGATTTCGAAGGAAACATGCTCGGAGGGCATAACATTGAGATGTCAGAACAGCCTGGTAACATTGTTGGTGGACAGTTGAGACCGTATCAACTGGAAGGTCTTACTTGGATGTACGACATTGCGTTCCAATCTATGTCGGGTATCTTGGCCGATGAGATGGGGTTGGGAAAGACGATTCAGACGATCTCTCTCGTTGCTAAGCTACGAGAGAGTGATTACAAGGGTCCATTCCTGATCGTTGCGCCCATGAGCACATTGTCCAATTGGGATGAGGAATTTGCGAAGTGGTTGCCAAGTGTGCCTGTGGTGAAGTACCATGGTGTGCCAGCTCACAGACAGGATATTTTCAAGACCAGGATACAGAATAACTATTCGGAAGAAGTTCTTACTTTTGATGTTGACGGAAAGACAATGAAGCGAAGAGAAGGTCGTGTGACTGACGACTTCCCTGTCGTTTTGACCACGCCAGAAATCATTATGAGGGATGCTAAGGACCTCATAAAGATACGTTGGGGAATTATTTTCATTGTAAGTGGGCTATCGAAAGGTTCAACTCAGTCAATTACTTACGTTCCTCGCAGGATGAAGGACATCGACTGAAGAACTCGGAGTCGAAGCTGTTCCGCATTCTTCAACCTTTCCACTCATATAGTCGATTTCTGATCACAGGAACACCACTCCAGAATGATTTGAAGGAGCTGTGGTCTCTGCTTCATTTCCTGCTCCCCACTGTCTTCACCGAGTGGGAGCTCTTCGAAGCCTACTTCGATTTCAGCGATCTCCGAGATGAGAAGACCACCGAAGGTTTTTTGGAAGAGAAAAAGACTCATGACATGATTACGAAGATCCAGCAGATCTTGCAGCCTCTATTGCTTCGACGCATCAAGGCTGATGTTGAGCACTTGCTGCCCAAAAAGAGAGAATATATCTTGTACGCGCCAATGACACAGGACCAGACAGAACTCTGTGACGTTATAAGTGACGAGACCAGAGACACCAGGGACTACCTCGAGGAGAAGGTTGTAGAGAGACTTAGGGCTAATGCTCAATCGTCTGCTCGCAACACGAAAGCTACGAAGCCTTCCAAGCCTACCAAGCCAACCAAAACTACGAAAGTAGAGGACTCGGACTCAGAAGAAGATGTGCCTATGGGCCAGCAATTAGCAATCCGGAAGAAGCCTCGTGGTCGGCCTCCCAAGTCAGCACCCAAGAATGCTTTTGAGCAAATGATGAAAGGAGGTCTTTATGCGAAAAGTGATGGGAAGCGAAAATGGAAGGCCAACGATGGTGCCTCATCACCAGCTTCTAAATCTTCCAAGTCGAGCCGTCATTCAACACCAGCATCCACACGCGGTCGCAAAGCGAGAAATCCCAAATCGTATTCCGAGGCTCCTTCCGATGAGGAAGATGCTCTTAGTGACGATGAATTTGAGGAGAAATTGGCCCAAGAGCTGGCAGAGAAGGATGATACACCAGAAGACGACTTATCTCCCGAGGAAACGGAAGAAGCTAGAATCAAGGAAGCTGCAAGTAAGTGACAACATCCATTTTAGCTTGGACAATCTAACGCTCTACAGAGAAGGAGATGTCTACAAAGAAGCTTGGGAACCCTCTCATGCAGCTACGATTGGCATGCAACTCTCCTCACAATTTCTACAATGCTTGGCCAGATGATCGCCCAGTAGACGAAACTCTCGTCACTGCGTCCGGCAAGATGCTGCTCCTGGACCGACTCCTCAAATCACTCTTCGAGCGTGGGCACAAAGTCCTCATCTTCTCTCAATTCAAGACCCAACTAGATCTCATCCAAGATTATGCCCAAGAACTTCGAGAATGGATAGTATGCCGAATCGACGGCTCGGTATCCCAAGAAGAGCGCCAACGCCAAATCAAAGAATTCAACGAGAACCCGGACTTCAAGCTCTTCCTCCTCTCCACTCGAGCAGGCGGGCAAGGAATCAACCTCGCCTCAGCAGACTCCGTCATCCTCTTTGACAGCGACTGGAACCCGCAACAAGATCTCCAAGCCCAAGATCGCGCACACCGAATCGGGCAAAAGAACCCGGTCATCATCTACCGTCTTGCGACCAAGAACACAGTCGAAGAAGCGCTGCTGCTAAACGCAGATGCGAAACGCCGTCTCGAGAAATTGGTTATCAAGAAAGCGGATTATAAATCCAAGGGGCAGAAACTCCGCGATGAGGTCATGACCAAGGAGGCGTTGAAGGTGCTGTTGAAGAAGGATGGGGAGGTGTTTAGGTATAAGAGTGGGGATCGGATTCTCAGCGATGAGGATTTGGATGTGTTGACGGATAGGAGTGAGGAGGCTTATGTTAACGCTGCGAAGGGTCTTGGTGATGCTGAGGCTTTCAAGATTGTGGAGACGAAGGTTGGTGGTCTGATGCAAGTTACTGGATTGACGAAGAAAGAGGAGGAAGCTTGATTTGATTATCGCTGTGGCGCATTTTGGCGTTGAACGTTAGGTTGGATGACTTGAATGATTTTGTTTCACGAGCCTTTGTAGTAGAGTGTTGAGTTAACATGTATTATTATGTGCAGTATAATTATATCAAGTAGACGGTGTTAGATCGATTCAATCCAAACCCTCAAATGTACATTTGGGAGGAAACCAGTGATTCCAAGCTCTCAGTCTTCGCTTCTCCCATTTGAAGTGAAGATCCTGCTATTCATCCTCTCGAGCTCTTCCTTCACATCCGCCCGTCGCCTTTGCCTCTTTGTACAACAAAACAGATATTTTTGGTGCTCCCTAGTCAACTTAAGCACATCCTAAGCAGATTTTGGCGACACACCAGTCGACAGATTATATATACTCGAACAGCGAGAACAGACCATGCGTCACCTCCTACGCACCCTCCTCGCTCTCCTCCTCACCATTACCCTCCGCCTCAGCTCCACCCCAATTTCAAGAACCTCTCATCAGTACCTCATCCACATCCACACCCACTCTATTCCCCTCTCCTCTCCTTCCCATCATCAAGGAAGTCGCACCATCACATGCAAACCGATTCTCAGCAGCAGACAAAGCATTTGTGTGGTTATCATTGGCCGGTATAATCACGAAGTGCCAGACAAAAGTCCGGGATTGATGTACAAGGCTTATACGTAGTATGTGGAGGCAGTTGGGCGAAGGAATGGATTTTGCTAGCTATCAGGTGGGGAATTGTGTCGGAGCTTGCTGGGGGATTGCGATTTTGGGGTTAAGGAGAAGATAATGGAAAGATGGAAAGATACCAAAAGATGAGGGGAATACGTAGGTAAAGATAGATATGTAGGAGAATAATAACATCGGAATAAATATTTACATGCAGAGACGGACTTTACGATGCAGGACAACAAGCCGTCTCAAGCGGGTTTGGGCAGAAGTAGGTCATTGTAGAATCATTTGTTCATAGCTGACGAAACAGCATTCTGAGAAAATGGGGGATATTCGCTAATAGCATCCATCAAAACCGCCAGCCATCATCATTTCGACGTCGCTCGCTCGATTTCACAGAAAGAAGACTCGTATGTACTCGGCCCAGAACTCCTTCCATCACAGCTTGATATTATGCAGCAACCTTCGAATGCTCTAACAACATTTATGCGACAACCTTCTCTGGGTGTCCTGTTGGAAGGACGTCCGCGAGCGTCTCATCTGTGCCGACCAAATCCTCCTCGACAGTGACCGTGTCCTTAATCTTGAAGAAGATGACAGGGGCCGCGCAGACAAGAGAGCCCATGAGAAGACCCCAGTTGCTGGCTAGCTCACTCATGAATGGCATCTTGTTGCTGTCGAGAGACCACATAACGGCTGCACCAGCTGATTGGATACCTTTGTAGAAACCGGCGTAATTTGCAGAGCGACGACCGGAGTTGGAGAGAGCTCCCATGTACCTGTTCGAGGTTAGTATCTTTGTAAAATTAGATATGTGTGGGACTTACCAATAGACAGATGCTTGCCACAAGGAGTCGTAGAAGCCATAGAAGATGTACAGGAACATGGGTCCAACATATCCAGAAGTTGTCCAATCGGTTGGAATGAAGCTGGGATCAGCAACAGTCTTGCGAGTGTAGCCTCTCTGCCATGCATATCCGCCACCCCAAATAGCCATAGTCATGACAGTGAGCATAGCAAGGCAAGCCTTGGCTCTGACTGAACGGCGAATCGAGGACAAGTCGAGAAGGTATCCCAAAACCAATGCACCAATGATTTGGGCAAGATAGTACAAGCAGTTGTTGAGAGCCTTGGTTCTGGTACTGAAGTGGGCATTGTTGACTCCATTTGCTTGGTAGGTAACGAACCAGTTGGAGGACCAGAACATGGGGAAAAGGAGAATGACGAAAGGCTCAAATCTGATCGTTTCCCACAGTCCAATGAATTCGGTCTTCCAGGTTGGGTTCTTCATCAGGACAATCCTGGTGCCATCGTCGCGGACTACATCCTTGGCATTACATAGGAAGAGAGCGAGGAATGCACCACAGGCCATGAGGATGATGAAAGCAATATAGGTACCGTCGCCAACAGAAACATTTTCCTTGGTGTGGATGTGCTGGCCCAGTGGAATCTAGAAAGCCTGTCAGCTGGTGACTTACAAAACGCAGTCTCGGTCCATGAATGGTCCGAAATGTACCAAGATCAGAAATGAGAACTCACCAAGCTACCAATGACAGCACCCATATTGAAAATAGCCCAGAACCAACCAAAGTATCTTCCCTTCTCATTCTCATGGGGGTACGAGATCATGATAGTTCCCTGCGCAGTCCACAGAAGACCGGCGCAGATACCAAGAAGAGCTCCCGCAATGATGTTAAATGGGCCGACATTGGCATGAGTAGAAGCCAGTAAGCTGATGGCGTAAATGGCATATCCAATACCTCCAAAGGCAAGGGTCAACTTGACACCCAGCTTATTGACGATAGTTCCACCAAAGAAACCAAAGACAGCGAAGGTACTATAGAGAGCAATGTTCTGGATTGAAAGTGAGCAGCTGCGCGGAATGCAGGGTAATTGGAAGTTCTCACCATGTTGTCTGCAAGGGTAGCATCAGTCTTTCCACCACCTCCTAATCCACCAAGAGCGTTGAACATGCCAGGGCACAGGAAGNAGACAAATGCGACCATCAACAGTTGGACCTTGGGCGAAGCGAACCATGGGATTGAGAGTTTGCCAAGCCTGCGTTGCCTGTACATCCATCCGGTTGGCAGATCGAGATCTGTGTGAGTCTCCTCGAAGCCCTTTTCACTGTTGGCGATGGGAGGAGTGTTGGCGGGTGCCATGGTGACGCCAGCTTCTTCTTGCTTGGAGTCCATTGCGAAAGTTGCACTGGAAGTGGCCTTTGATTATGGAAGAGAACGTTCCGATATGGAAATCTATGGTTGCGAACCCGGATTCGAAATTTCTCAACCGTATCTCGCTTGACTAGTTCGACCGATACACTGGAGAGTGAGTTGGTTGACCCTTCCTTTGTTGACGATGTCGCGTAGATCAGGTGATACCCAGTCGATCACGAATGCACTCGGGTCTGGTCTGGTCTGGTCTTCTCTGCAACACTGGCAACACAACAATTCCAAACTTGCGGCCCAGGGAAGCTGTCGATATTATAAGCTACCTATCTAGCTTCCCCACGTGAGACGGTCCAGGGGCTCAGATAACGGCAGCCCACTAAACGGCCCTATTTAGTGGTTCTCCGCATATCAGCGGTGGAGACGAGATGCCTGGAACGAAACCCTGAGAGGAGAGAGCGCCGTGAGTGGTGAGAATGGATCGCCCAGCAGCAGCCAACCTTCACCCTTCCCACCACCCTTCCACTGCTGTTGCCCAGCTTCCATCCCCCCCAACCTCGCCAGTGGCTGGTTGCATATCGCATATCGTTAGTCCCAGTACCACCCAGTACCACCACGGATCCATGCTGATCTTTCTATGTAACGTGCCATTTTTGTACGAGGGCTCTGGTGTGTCTGGCAACGGGTTTTGGTGTCTCCCACACAGTGCTTTGGCTTTATCGCGTCCAGTGAGGATGCTCCCCTTGAGCGCGGCAATGCACTTGAAGCTATACCCATGTATGTCCTTATCCTCGACCTGCGACTGTTCAGTCTCTTGTTTCGAGTATCGATGGCATCTCGAGTGGAGGTTACAACAAACTTCTCCAGTCCTCAAGCCGCACCACCACCACCAGATCCACCGCCAATCCTTCCCTTGCAGCCTTTAGCAGCCACCGAAGGGTCAGCACCAGTGGCACTTGCTTCAGCGCGCTCGTATTGGGGAATGGGTAGCGTGCCACCTGAGCACAGGGCCAATGGTAGACCTCTTCACGAGCTGTCCAGTGAGGCGAGAGTACCATCTGCATCCAGAAGACACGACGATTACCAGAAAGCGCCACGCGATGCACAAAAGTCGCCATCAATTTCAAGCCCGCGCAGGGATATCTGGACCCGGCGGCAGTCAAATGTTCGAGTTCTTGGCGATTGCCCACTGTTGCCCCATGGCCAATTCTCCATAATTGATTAGCGTTCACTCCACTGGACCGGAAAACAAAGGGATAAGTCCAGCCCAAAGACCCTGAAGCTGGGACATCCTTCTATGCTAGAGGACACCTCGGTCACCATTCACCACTCACAGAGAAGCAGTTCAAGTCCGGTTTGGAGCCACACGTGATACGCGGAACGGCACGCCACAGTGAAGTCCAGTCAGGGCGAGGGCGTTGGTTCCATGGTTACAGCTCGTGGCCCATTTTCGTGTCGTGGTCTGCTTGTGGTTGTTGTTACATGACGCTGTGTCTGCTCAATTGGGACGAACGACGCGGTCCACTGCACTCTTCCAACCTGCCGGAAAGTGAGCACGCGCTTAACTCTGACAAGGTGTTACAACACCAGGTAAAGCTCCATCGTCAAAGTAACGAGAAGTATACAGGACTCTGCGGCTTGGAAGGTGCCAAGAGTATCCTTACACTTCGCAGGTGTAAACTATCAGTGGAACCACAGAGCCGGGTCTTATCTTTCTGCTGAAGGCCAGTGCAATGAGGTGGGGTTGGAATGGCCTCAGAGAATATGAATTAAGGGGTTCTGTCACTACGTAGTAGTGTGGCTTTCTCAGCCTTCAACTGTAGGTTACCTCCCATCTAATCGGTCCACTCTCTTGACCATAATTTTGGTCTTTCGTCAACTCCATTTTTCCTCCAGGAAACCTAAACCAATGATATCTACTAATGTTTTGAAGTGGAGAATAATCAATTAGCATGTGCAATCGATTTTCAAGTCAGATCACGACTTACGAGATCATTGGATTCAATTGAAGTATTAACGGAGCATCATACCTGCCTGCGATCGCATGTGCGTTTGCTCCAACATCGACTTTCAGAACGAACCACATCGTTGGAGAATGCATCCTGGCTCTGAATTGGCTCCACTGTCCCATTTTCCTCCCTACCTGGCAAGAAGTCTAAATGTCTCGTGGTAGATTATTGGTCACTGGGTTTACGCAACTTCAAGCTTCATGATTTGCGTGTTCGAACGACACAATTTTTACCCTGATCGGCTTTTCCGTCCTGCTCGAGGCCGATCGTTGTTGGAACAGCATCATCTGCTGAAGGTACCGCATACCAACAACGCGACTCTAGCTTCCTCGCTATCGACGGCAATAATCAAATTCTGTGTCTCTAACAGGCGAGTGATCTTTGCTTCCTCCGGACGTCTCGCGCACCTTGAAAGGTCGGACTTACTCTACGAATAGTATGGACTATATCTTCACAGAGCCACAGATATTCGGGGGCTCATGCATGCTTTCGAAGTATGAGGACAGGCAAGCATATGAACAGACCTACCAGAATCCGGCAGAATCTTCTTGTTCCCCACTTAGCGGCTCTCATCCTTCACAGTAACGACTCCAATATGAGCAGATGTTACCTCAAAGAGACCCTGATGATTAGAATCTAGTAGCTCACAGATTCTGTCCAACGATATGGGACATTTCAATTCGGCGCTACCATCAACCGTACATAGAACATTACGAGCCCTGAAAGCAAAACTGGGCGCAGATCTCGAGTCCACGTTGAACCAGACCAGTACTAACCAAGCTATTGGATACAGTACTGCAAAGCTCTTCTGCGATGTCTTTGAGAACCTGACCGGTCAGAACGCTGGCTTTGGAGGCCCATAATGCTCGAGAATGAAGCTCCGATGCATGAAGGTTCGAAAGCAAAGACAATTACGACCCTCGATTTCTCTCGGCTTTCCTGGTAGGGACCTCTATTCTTTCATGTTCAACCTCCTTCCATCATCATGGACGTCAAAAGTAAGCCAGGCGTTGCACGACATCCAGAACAACCGTTTGCTTTCAGGGTGCACCTCTGAATCGAGTTGTTCGGCATTACAACTCAGTTACAGGATCCTTCCATACCACCTGGACAAGCCAACAGCTTTCCAACCGCACATCTCTACACTTCCCCTCCAACGTTCAGACCCTGCTCTTACGATATAAAAATTGCCCGGAGTAGGCTATGCGCTCAATCTTTTTAAAGCTTGAGGCACATACAGTTAGTCACCATGGTAGCACAACTTCAGTTAAGCATCAAACCTACCTACTTAAGTACATCATGCACATGCCATACTCGTGGTTGGTAAAGCTGAAAATGGACTGATGTTGAAAGAACGCAGGGCTAGAGCCGGAGAAATATTCGATCCGTAGTTGACTTCGAATGTAAGGAAACGCTGTGGCTGAGACGTCTAAACAGAGGTAAGACTGAAAATAGATTTAAGTGAGGGTGTCTCTATTTGGTAAGTCCTATGTTAGGCCTGGGTTCATAGGTCGGGCCGTCCTTTTCTGTCTGTTCATTCCTGAATAGAATCCTGTTACCGAAAGGCCGAAATAGAAGTGAGTAGAGCATTTTTGAGACTGTGTCCTGGGCTCCCTGACACTTCACTCATCTCCTACCTCTCAACCTCGTCTGACAGGCAAGGGAGGTTCACTACATCAAGAAGGAAGCCATGGAACCGGCTGGGTTGAGAAGTGATTACGATTGTCTGATCTCTGATATCACATTCATTCTGGCAATTTAAAGAAGGGTATAAACTCCATCAAACGTTCTCCAAGTATTGTCGTCAAATTTCACTTTTCAGTTTTTCTGAATTCTTGGAGTTGCTCACAACTCCCCCATTTATGTCCTCTTTATATCAAGCACCACTTCCAGAGACCAACCCCTGCAAATTCTGGGTCCCGAGAGTGCGGCCCTCTGTTGAAGTTAGCATTTTAATAACTCATCATTGTTTACAATGGGGTACTTACTCAGAAACCACACGATCAGACTCGGCAATCGATTGTTCCCAAACCGACCCGTAGCTCGACTACGACCCAGAGCTACAGCCATCATTGCTATTCACAAGTCAGTCAGATCCACTCACATCAAGGTCAACATATCGAGGGAGGGCAACTGACGAGCGCCATCATATTTATACAACACCGGCTCCCTCCCATTGATTACCAGATCCAAATTCTTCGCCAAAGCCGCCGCCTGCTTCTGCATATATACAAATTGACTCGGCTGAATATCTACCACATCGCCCGCAGCCCACACACCCTCTGCGCCCTTCACTCTCAAATAGTCATCAACAACCACATCACCATCCTCAGTCAGCAGGTTTCTTGGCACGAAGTCCGTGTTCGGTAAGACGCCTACGGTTGGTAGATACAGATCGACAACCATTTTTGCGCCGGAGGAGAGAGTGAGTTCTGTTTGGGTGGAGGGAGAGGGAAGAGCTTGAGAAGATGTTATGCGTGTATCTTTCAAGACTTTGACGTGTAGTTTGCGGAGTTCGTTCTCGGCGAAATTGGCTACATTTGGGGGCGTGCCGAGGAGGATTTGGGATGATGATGTTATCTGGTTTTTTGTTGTCAGTCCTATTCTTCTGGAAATCTCGACTGCAATCACTCGTTCCTCACGATTCCTCACTCCTCAATATTGGATCTAGGAGTTCTTACAAGCGTAATCTCCTTCCCCTTGCCATACTCAAACCCCAACTCTGCCGCAGCCTCTACACCCGTTGGACCTGCACCGCCCAGCACAATACTCTTCGCGCTCTTCACCTGCTCCTGTATCTTGTGCAAGCCATCTTTCGTCGCTTCATATCCATCTAGAGAGGGTTTCCACGGTACGGGGTCTTTGGTGCGACTCCCTGTTGTGATTACTAGGATGTCGTATTGCTGGGTCGTGGTTGTGCCAGACGGTGCGGTTATGGTTACGGTTTTGGTGGAGGGGTCGAGAGAGGTGGCGTTGCCTTGAACGAAGGTTATGGTGTCTTTGTAGGGTACGAGATGGTCTTGGATGGGAGCAAAGAGCTGGGTGTAGATATTAGCTTTGCGTATCTATATATTTCACAACCTGCTCTTGGTTCCGGAGTGATTCTCTTGGTTAAATCTCGTACTTTACTATCTGGCATCTGCCCGGGTACGATAGCTGTTTGGTCTCAGTATTCGTCTGCCTCCTATTTTAACGGGCAGAGGCAGCCCACCTCTTACAGATGCCAAATTCCAGTAGTGGTGTGTTGTCGGTGATACGAGAACAATTTTGTATTCGCCTTTCTTATTCTTCAATGTGTTTTTCAGAAGCCTGTTTGGCAGAATGAGCTTCAAGTCAAGTACTTGGTATTTTGTGGGAGTAAATACTTATGCGTGACCGTCAGTCCAGCATATGAAGCTCCGAGTATTGCGATCGTCTTCGCCATGCTTGGGCGTCGCAAAAGGCAATAAATAATTATCAAATTATGTAAGATCCCAGGTACGAAAATGACGATTAAGGATCATCAATCGGACACACAGAGATAGCAGCACTTCGAAAGTAAATAATAATTTATCTGCGGGGGAGGCAAGGGATACATCACCCCATCAATGTCCACTATCAAAGGGTCCGAGAAAGGTAGGACATGGCGTCTCGAAGGTTGGGTAATGCTCGGAAAGCAGCCAATCCTATGCCAGAACTTTTGAAAGCTGTACTGTTCTCGGGCAACGCATGCATTCTGGGCCTGCACCCTTTGATTTTATCCAGGCTCTTTCGGAGGAAGGAAAGCTTGGATGCATTCTGATAGACCGCTAATCGAGGCACGGACAGAAAGTGATTGGTGGTGTGATGAATGCGGAGGGGAGAGGGCCGGCTAGGCTGGATGTAGCTATGTTCAGATGGACGTTTTGAAGAAATTCTTCGGATGTCCGTAATGAGTCCGAGTACTTCTCTTTTCGGTGAGATGCAATGAATCGTGAGTATTTACAATTCGACTAGTAATATCTACAATTAGAACGAGGATTTCGACTTCTTAAAGACCACTGCGACAGATCTCATTAAGCACCAACCTCCCTTACAACCTGTGCAAACCTCTCCGGATCATGAGCAAACCTTCCCAAAAACAACCCATCAACACTCTCTTTAATCTTCTCAAAAGTCCCTGGCCCAGCACTTCCCCCATACAGAAATCTAACCTTTCTCTCTCCGCAAATCCCCCTCAACTCCTTCACAACACTATTGATGTGTTCCGGTGCAGCAGGAGCCGGCTGCCCAATCGCCCAAACAGGCTCATACGCAAAGATGACCTCCTCACCCGTAACCTCCAGTACAGACTCAATCTGCGGCCTACATTCCCTCACAGCCTCCTCTAACGATCCCTGATTCCTTTCCCCAATACACACCAAAGGCATCAACCCATTCCTCTCCGCCGCCTTCGCCTTCTTCGCAACCAACTCATCATTCTCCCCAAACAGTCGCCTTCGCTCCGCATGTCCCAGCTCCACCAGCGAACACCCTATACTCTTCAGCACCGCGGGCGACACTTCGCCGGTATAGGCGCCGCTGTCTTCCCAGAAGCAGTCTTGGGCGCCGAGGCGGATGGTCGGTGCTTCGAGGCGGAGAGAGGTGCTGGTTGCTGTTAGGGAGAGGAAGTCGGGAATTATGAAGAGGTCGACGTTGAGGGAGAGGGCGAGTGGTCCCAGGGGGGCGCAGGCGGCGATGTAGGAGGCGGTTTGGGAGAGGGTGAAGTACATTTTGAGGGAAACGCCGACAGTTCGTTGGCCGGGCTGGACGTTAGGTGAAGCCATGGTTTTGAAAAGTCCTGAATATCTTAAGAGATGATATCAATTTGCTGCTTCTACCCATAAGGCATGCGATGCTACTCACCTAGCACTATGAAATAGCAACAGGAATGGCGGGAAATATCCAATTGATAGTTATTAACAAAGTACAATGAAAACGCAAATATCACGGAGCTTCTCCGAATCACGTCAAACAAAACCCCACCATTCAGTAGCTCATCCCCTAAACCTTCAAGGTCCAGGCTTGCATCTCTCCCCCAAAAATGCTCCCCCACCTCCGGATTACCCCTTTCAGGCATTCCGGGTCTCGCATCAACTTTAGCCACCAGAACCGCGGGGTAGACAGCTGCCGGGTTACAACAAACTTCTAGCTGTCATAAAAAATGGTTGATTTGTCAAATTTGCCTTCACTTTCTTTCCTACTCACATACTTTTGAAACCTCTTAAAGCTTCATTTCTTATTTTGTGAACTTGGACTTTCACGACTTGAAGTTCTAGTTGAATTCAGACCCGCAGATTCAAGGTTTCGCTACCCCGCCTTCTCCACAATCCAAACAATGGCGACTGAACCCAAGCCCCTGAGGATCGTAGTTGGTGGTGATGATGGTTCGTAGAAATCCCTTTCCTTCTATGTCATTTCAAGCCCCGATCATAGTTAAAATCTACATTTTGAAAAAAAAAAAAAAAAAAAAAGCATAGACTTCTTTTTATCAATCCGCGTTAAACTATCCCTCAATATCCTGCCTACAAAGTGAAGGGAAGCAAAATACTAACACATCCCCAGCCGGCTTCGACTACAAAACAACCCTAACATCCGACCTCAAATCCTCCCCCCACGTAACCTCCGTCCACGACGTCGGGCCCCTCAGCGCCTCTGACAAAACCGCCTACCCACACTTCGCCGTGTCGGCAGCAAAGCTCATCAGCGAAGGCAAAGCCGATCGAGCCCTCCTAATCTGCGGAACCGGACTCGGCGTCGCCATCGCAGCGAACAAAGTAACTGGAGTCAGGGCAGTGACGGCGCATGATAGTTTTAGTGTTGAGAGAGCGGTGCTGAGTAATGACGCGCAGGTGCTGTGTTTGGGACAGAGGGTTATTGGGTTGGAGTTGGCGAGGAGGCTGGTTAGGGAGTGGTTGGCGTATAGGTTTGACGAGGGGAGTGCGAGTGCGGAGAAGGTGAAGGCGATTAATGAGTATGATGTTTTGCATTAGGTGTGAGAAGAGGTGGATGAGATGGGAATGGGGGTGGGTTTCGAAGAGTGCTAGTCGACCTGAAGGAATTTTTAAAGGTAATAAAATGTCTAGATTAGATTGTCAGAACACGGAAATCGATTCTTTTTTTTGAATTACTCTTTCATTGTAATTAAATGTATCTTTGAAGCTTTCACAAGCCATGCGTCTAAGTCAAGGTATGCGCTATTGTTGATACAGGAGACCTGCAGTTCGCAAAGACTCTCTAGTTTCCCATCCGAACGCCCAGAACACCATCCGTAAATCATCAATGCTCCCATGACCCTGATCATCTACTCGATCCTCGCTCACAATGCACCCCGAAACTTCTTAGTATGTCTCTTCGTCTCCTCCATTTCCTCTCTCATAACCTCATTAAACTGTTCCCACCCATCCAGATACAAGTGATGTCCAGCTTTCTGGATAATGACCACTTTCGCACTTCCGTTCTCATTCTTCTTCTCCTCGGCTGTGGCAGCCTTCAAGGCCTTCGCTTTCTCCTCCTTGAGCTTCTGCTCGGCCGCGTACCCACCTGCGATATCCATCCAGTCGTTCTCGCCGTACATCAAGACAACAGGAATACCTGTCTCCCTGGCAAGGGTTTTGAGTCCAGATGACACGGATGTGGAGCTCGTGCTAGCACTTGATTGCGCTGGAGAGGGAAGTGGTTGTCTTCCCACACCGTGAATTCTGCGGATCAAAGGACTGCGAGCAAAAGCACCAGGAGCAAGAATGTAAGCTAAGGCGTACTCGCCACTTCCTCTTTGACGGAACAAGGAGTAGGCGTAATCGTGAAGAGCTTCAGATTCTTGAGGCGGTAGATGCGAGAACCGTCTGGATGTCCAGCCAGACGCGAAGCGGGGCCCTAGAGGGCCGGACCATCGAACGACACTAAATGGCGAGATGTTGGCATCCCAGAGATATGAGAGCCATTTTGGGATTGGGCGACGAGTAGGTGTTTTAGTATCGCCGTTCTTGGCAGCATCTGCTTTTGACTTCGCGTTCAGGAAATTGTTGTTGTCTCCATTGGTCTTCAAATTGCCAGATCTGTTGACAATATCATCTTCTTGGTCCTGTGTGAATTCATTCGCCATAGAAGACTCTTCTGGTTCTGGCATATCCGCTTGTACCGCATAGGGATCTTCCGGAATGCCAACCGGCGAAGCTAGAATGAGCTTGTTGAGATGTCCTGGGTACTTCAGCGCGTAAGCTACAGCCATGTAACCTCCCATACTGTGACCTAGTAGGGTAAACTTGTCGATCTTCTTCAGGACTCGCCACTCTTCCAGAGCATCAATGAACCAGTTCTCTGCTTCTGTGATCTTTCCCGCCTGGTCCTTGGCGTGGACCTTGAATGGTGGTCTACTGCTCCGTCCCATTCCTAGCATATCCAAAGCGTATATCTTCCAGCCTTTAACTCTGCTCATGCCCTCAAAATTCTTGTAGAAAAATCCAAGTCCAGCACCATATCCGTGTAACATAACCATATTCTCCTCCACCTCCTCTCCGACTCTCTCGACTGAGAACTCATTAAGTGCTCTACCCTTCCCACTTAGAGGAATGAGGTTCGAAAACCAGGCTCTGGGTCCATATGGGTCGTTTATTGAGTTAGTTCTAACTGGCTTTGCCGTTCCCGCAGGATCCGCGTTCAAGGAACTGGTAGATTGATGCGCAGAGACCGGCGCAGAGCCAGTCTGTGTATGCGTAGGTGGTTTTTGGAGATATGGTACGAAAGACATAACATTGTGTTCCGCGACGGCTGGTGACATGCTCGCCCACCATTGTCCGACGGCAGCCTTGTATCCCAACGGGAAGAAGCCAAACTTGGGAGGATCATTGTTTGCTTGCTTAGCTCGTTGCGATGCCAGCATTGGCTGCTGAGTACGCTCGGCGGGAGACTCTGAACTCGCGGAGGAAGTCATTGTGGAGTAGGTGGGTTCTGGTCTGCTTGTGGGATTCGAAATATGTCTCAGATGAGGAAGAGCAGTCCGTCCTGCAAAGGTGTCGCTGGGGATTGATCGCAGCAAGAGCGACGGCAAACTGAGTGGTTGGTACAATGTGAATATTGGTATGAGAGAGGCAGATTTGCCCCCCAAAATTCGATTGAAGGGTTGTACGTAGGTTTTATGGTGTTGTGATCGGATTTAGGAAAGTCCCTAAATACGCGGTTGCGAAGCAATGCGAAGCCTCAGCCGTCGTACTTCTGCACGGATCGATGACGATATTGCTACAATCTGGCCAATCCAAAGAGACTGTGCCTGGGAGAGAATCAAAGAAAGCTTATGACGGGGAGCTTTCGGGTCTTATAGGATGCAGTTCGAGGCGTCGTACTTGTCTGGAGTCTATTCGCTACTCGTGGAACAGTGGGTGACGTTCCACATGGCACTTGTTGAAGTCGGAGAGTCGGCGAGACTGAAAGTCCACGGACGATGAACGAACAAGGGAAGCTTAAATCCGTTCAGCTTTTTCAGTAATACCCATTCGCATCAGGAGTATCTCGATATCCTAATCATCAGAATTTAGATAATGACATGCATGAGAATATGAAGATGTTTTACGGAATTTCTGGAGGATGCAAATCCGGTAGAAAAGGCTTGACTCCTAGCCCAAGAACTTTGAAGGACTCCGAATGTGCAGGGATGCGTTGATGACCATCAGCCAGCAGCCTCTCGACCAAGACCGCGGCTGTCATCAGACACAACAAACGAATATTATCAGCTCCCCAGAACATCCATGAAGTCCAACGTCCGCCCTAGACCTTCACGATTCGTGGCTCTTCGATACTCTACTGCGCTGCGCGCCTGAAGTTGCTCCTGGAAACTCCTTGACAAGCACTCCTTTCTGCAATCGCCTAGCCATGATAGCGCAATCGTGAGCAATTCCAAAGCTGATCGCGATGTCGCATCTAGATCAGATCGTAAAGGGGGCGCCTCCTCCTGGGAACCAGTTTCCTAGCCAGGCGACTTCTGGAGTTCAGGCTCCTGAGATATCCGGCCCTCCTCTTCTGGCAGACCCGTTGGCATCCCTTCCGTCGTCTCCTCCCCAGATCTACCTCAATCTCCTGATCCTCGAAGCTTCTCTTCGCGCGCAATGGCTTCAACTACGGACAAGAAGGCGACAGCATACATTCTTCCTGACTCTACTTGGTCTATGGATCCTATATTTTGGCTATGCGCTATACTTTGCGCCGCGAGAGGATGGTAGCGGCGTGGGAGGCTCTGTTTACTGGGTAGTGGAAATGGCCGAGAGACTGTGCTTCATGGGCGGCGTGGTAACTGGGATTCTGGTTTGGGGAACTGGACAATGGGAACGAGGCTTCCGCTGGCCAAGGCGCTGGGTGTATACTACGAACAGGGGTCTAAGAGGTTTCAACTGCAAGCTGGTTGTGATCAAGCAGCCATTGTGGAGGGACATATTATCGACATTGTCATTCTTGTTTTCATATGGGTTATTTTCGAGCACCAGTGGGAGCTCGTATCGTTTTGTGGATCAGTCACTTTTGAGAGAATCAGAGAAGATTCAGAGCAAAGGAAGCCATCATGCGCTTCCCAACATACACGAGGACGATGAATCGGCAGGTTATGATGAGGACCTTGCACCAGGTGGAGACTATATAAAGCTCCTCTTACTTCCGAAGCCTTTCTCCCCTGGCTTCAGGGAGAATTGGGATATTTACAGGACGGAGTATTGGGAGAAAGAGAACGAGCGACGGGCAATTCTACAGAAGAAGATCCGGGAAAGGGAGCGGAAGATCGCGAAGCAAGAAGGTGGATGGTTGTGGTGGACAGGCTATCGAGGATGGAAGCGTGGAAAGACTCCAGATGTTGAGAAGACACACCATACTCTTCACAAGCACGGCAGTCTTCGTGGAGACGATCAGAAGAGGACACGAAGCGGGAGTGTCAGGTCTGGATCTCATTCCAGAAACTCATCACGAAGCTCTACGCCCACTATCGAGCTGGAAGATGGTCAAATAGGGCATGTTCGGCGAGGCAGTAGTGCTTCAAGCGCCAGGAGGAAGAAGACCATCAGTGGCAGCAGAGTCCAAAAGCTTACCCCTGGAGGCTCGCGTTCTGCAACCCCGGACATTCCTTCACCGCTTGTAAGGGAGAATAGCTTCACTAGTATTTCTTCTCTTGATAGTGAACGTTTGCCTACTCCAGGAGCAGGTGATGGGGAGTCCAGCGCGGGCGCGAAGAATCTCAGATCTTCTTCAAACTCCGGTGGCAGCGTCAGGAAGAAGCCGAGTCCAGGCAGTGTACTGTAACAAAGATACTTTAGATAATTAATTGAAGACGGGAAAAATATGCCTAGTTTGACTTCCATTATTGTTGCTGGACAAAGAATGATGACCAATGAATGCAGGAGGCGCGCCAACTAACTAAGCGCGACCCCAAAGTGTCTGCGTCCCGCCGCGTCTAATTGTACATTTGAGGTAATCACCTTTCGATCATGCAGCCGATGAACATCTATATTATTCCAGCACCAGGATCGTGCCAAATATCCACTTACCGGCTCTTCACGTAGGGTCCCTGAAAATCTTGGTCCGGATTCAAATATTTCGACGCTTCAGAGCTCGCTCCCAAACCAGCACCTTTTCGTACATTCAACCTCATGTCGATAAATTCGCCCAACACCGTCCGCCGGCCCAACCCTGGAGATGGCCCCGTACAAGTACCAGCTCCCAGGCGATACATTGATGAGGCCGATAATCGTCCAGAGGCAAGCATGAACACCATCTCAAGTCTCACTGGAGCGCAAGCTTCTGTCCAATACTCATGGCGGGTATGTACTCCACAGCCCTTTTCATGCGCCTCTTAATGGATCTAGGCACCTTCACCACCTCACATATACGTTCCTCAACCTCGAGATGACCAGACACTCGCGCTGCCTGCATTCGTGGCTATGGGATATACAGAGAACGAGCGGAGAATATTGTCGGAAGTAACCTCAAATAATTCCTGGATCAACAAGGCGAAGGAGTGGAAGTATTCGTGGAGAAGAAACTCGCAGTCGATCCTCACATTCTTACAGCTTGGTCCTTCATGTGCCGCAAGAGATCTGGCTGCTTTGAGAGATGATGGAGTCACTATGTTGCTGGTCATCCGGAGTACTATGACAGCAGCAGCCAGTCTGTTGAGCGGGGACAAAGCTGCACAGGCACTTGGAATTGAATCTGCCGCCGTTGATGTTGCCAGCAACAATGAACTAATTGCGGCTTTCCCAAGAGCGACAAGAATCATCAACGACCACCTCGTTTCTCAGTACCGAAAGCACATGGCAGCAAATGGAAGTGTCCCCCAACCATGTGGCAAAGTCCTGGTATTCTGCGAGTCAGGAAACGAGCGTTCTGCTGCTTTCGTTGTGGCTTTCATCATGAACATCTACGGCCTTGAGCTCATTCCTGCCATCCAATACGTCCAGTCCCAGCGGTTCTGTGTTGCCTTCGACGACGACTTGAAGTTCATGCTCAACAGCTACCAGGAGATCTTGAAGGCACAGCGCAGTCTTGGTGATGCGCCAGCAGCTCCACAGCCAAAGCCGAAGAGACGAAGAGACGAGATTGAGGATGAAGACGGTGATGTGGACATGCTTGGCCAAGGAGACGACGAGGCGAGATTTGGTGGCCGTACTGCTTTTGTGCCTTTCCAAGCTGTTCCTTAATGATCGAGAGAAAGATTGTCATCAATTCCAGCGAGGCGTTATTGGTATGGAGGGTCATGATTAGGGGAGTTTGGGAACTTGCCTCTTGCATTTACAGGGAAGGCTGGCGTTTTCAATACCCTATTGCGATGCATAACACGTGGGGTCTTGGGGTCCAAAAGGACAAAGGTGGTGGTGTATCATAGGGGACAGGCAGAAGGCAAATGTGTCTCTGAATCCTTTATTGCCTGCAGCTGTGGCTTGTCGCTCGGCTTTTCCTAGGCAGAATAACATTGCTGAAGGAAGCATAATCTCGTTCCCCTTTTCTTGTTTCTCTTGCTTTACTATACGTTCTGCCTGCTTCGTAACCTGGCTTATGTATTGCATTATGATTCGCTTACTGCAACTCAAGTGAGTGCAATGCTGAGCAACATCGTAAACAGGTAGGTCGCTGGTCTGAGTAAAGAAGGGCAGTGCTTTTATTCTGGATTTTGCTTGATGAGCACGACTAGGCTATATCCACGAAGCCTTCCAACGCCTTGCAGTTTTACCAACCCAATTACATCTTGAAAAACAATGGCCGAATGGAATGCACCAGACCAAACCAAGGATCCAACACCATATGCATAATGACCGAACGTCCATTTCCAACGCTCAAAATCTACCAACGAAACATACCCAATCCCTCGATCTTCGCTTAAGTCTGAACGTTGTTTGCCAGCGTCATGAACTCCACAAAAACCACTGAACACAGCCAGGGCAATGCCATCAAGGACTTTCCTGTTCTCCCGCAGTCACATCCGCACCCTCACCCTCACCCTCACCCTCACCCTCAACAGCACCTGCGACCTCTTCCCTCCTATCATACTTTCCACCTTCAATCTCAGCCAAACACGTCGTAACCCCCTTATACGCATCCAACACCCGCCAAAACTCCCCAACCAGCTTATCATCCTCAATATTCGCCATCAAGATCCTCTTCGCATACACGACCTCACAATCCTCGATCTCCACCTTCTTCTGCTTATGCTCCTCATGCAGGATCCCCTCCAGGTCTTCGATCTCGCGCTCGTGGAGATGGAGCAGCTGGAGCGTGTCTTCCATGTTGAAGTACATGGAGAGGACCTTGAGGATTGCGTACTTGATGCCCGGGCGCGTGAGGAGACTCCAGCGGTTGAAGGGGTATTCGATGCCGTTGAAGTGGATGGGACGTTCGGTGCCGTGGTGTCTGCGTCGTTTGACGGTGCGCCAGTCGATTACGGATGGTTGTTGTTGTTCTTGTTGTTGAGCTGGCGAGGATAGGAGAGCGGCAGGCGATGTCACAGCTTTTTTTTGGACAATGGAGCTGGCTGGACGGGCATTGCCTACTCGTTCTGGAGTTCGAGGTGGCACGGGCTCGGTGAGAGNGGATTTCTTCTTCTTAACCTGCTTGCGATTCGATCTCTTCTCGGCTGATGACATGTCTGCGTGGAGATCGTCCCTGTAGCGTGCTGGTAGACGGATCTCACGAGTCAAGGAAGGTCGCGTCATTTTTAAAGTCGTGTGTTGGTTTTGGACAATGTCGTTGTGGGGGAAGGGGCTCCCCAGGATACAGTGTCGTTGTGGTGAGGGTTGGTGGTGGCGTCGTTGACGAAGAAGCAGCGCGGATGAATTTGAATTTGAAAACATGTATAATAGTGTCGAAGTGAAAATGAATTTCAGTGCTGAGTTTGTTATCAATTGTTAGAGCCGTCAAAAGTACTGTATTCTAAACGTGACATTCGAAGTACGACTTTCAAATTAAGGATAACTCCACAACATGACTCCCATCGCAGCAGTATGCCATCAAAAATGATAAACACCTACAGAATTCAATGTCCTGTAAGCTGTAGAGGACATTCAAAAGTTGTATAGTCAAGCTGTTGCTCATTTTCGGACTTCGGGCATCGGGTCGAGAAACACATCCTTCCGCTGTGGTCGTGGGCAGCCGAATTATGTGCAATTATGGATTTGATGCACCTATCATAAGACTAGAATTTTGATGATGCCTAGTAATTGAACTCGCAATTAACTCGGAAACTGTGTTATTTGTGGCTATCATGGATTTGTGATTTTGCCCTTGGTCGCCAAAAGTCAACAAAGCCCCGATCGGCTCGCGTAGCATCTTCGTGACTTCTGTCTGCGTCCGTGAAACAGCTTCACATCATAGTCTGGTCTTTTAAATGTTGAGATAGATTAAACAATCGCAGCTTTTTCGGACATAGATAATAATGGTCAAGCTGATTCAGTTACATTGGACTACCAGGACTCTCTCTCGTCATGTTTGCGCCACATCTCGGTTGGTCCTTGAGCCTGAGGCACGAAAAGTCCAGCCACAATTCAACGTCAGCCCGCCGTTGAACCTCGAGTCCAACAGCTCCAAACGCGCGACACCGCAAACTTCCCGTGAATATATCAACATCAAAGGAGCTCATCATTGACCAGAATCTCCAGTATCTTGGATACTACTACTTGGAAAAGACCAAAGTTCTGCCGGCGATACCCTCCACCCTCGAGCTGTCTGCAAGACAGCCTCGTGAGCCAATATGTCGAACAAACGGATAGAACAGAGCGAGATCGAGAAATACTGGGAGATTTTTGCATCTCTGTCAAATGGCGGTACACACCTTACCGGTTCACAAGCTGCGCCGGTACTGAAGAACAGTCAATTGCGGGACGATCAACTGGAGCGCATCTGGGATCTGGCAGATGTTGATAACGATGGAAACTTGGACTTCGAGGAATTCTGCGTGGCCATGCGATTGATCTTTGATCTTGTCAATGGAGTGAGCCTAAAACTCTGCCATTCAGTCTATCATGCGAACCCGTGCTAATGCAAGCGTTACAGGAGTATGCAGACGTTCCCCCGCAACTCCCGGATTGGCTAGTTCCTGAATCGAAAGCGCATTTAGTACAGGCGAACAGGGCTCTCACCGGCAGACAGGTTCAGTTCGAGCGGATTGAAGACGAAGATGATTCTCCAGGATTAAAGGATGGATTCGATTGGTACATGAGCCCGTCGGACAAGTCAAAATACGAGGAGATATATTCTGCAAACCGGGATGGCAGGGGAGAGATCACTTGTGAGTCTGATCGAAGAGGACTTAATCGCCATCTGCTAATTACCGTCTCAAGTTGAATCACTCGACTCTCTCTACTCGTCCCTCGACGTCCCAGATACCGATATTCGATCGGCGTGGAACCTCATAAACCCATCCGCATCATCCGCCATTTCTAAAGACGCCACCTTGGCCTTCCTACATATCCTCAATAATCGCCATGAAGGCTTTCGTATCCCACGGACGGTGCCTCCGTCGCTTCGCGCGAGCTTCGAGCGAAACCAAATCGACTACCAGATCGATAACCAACGCACATCTTCGCCTGCACAACGGTGGGGCTCTACTGGAGGGGAGGAGACAAGCACTGGACGGAAAGCTAAATTTGGAGATACATATCTGAGTAGGATGGGAATGGGTGGAAAGTCGAGCTACAAGCCTGCTGGAACAGATTTCTCAACAACAAAGACTACCGAAGATTGGGAGGAAGTACGACTGAAGAAGCAATTGAGCGAGTTGGAAGCAAAGATTGAAAAGGTCGAAGCTGCATCGGCGAATCGTTCCGGTGGACGACGAGATACTAAGCCAGCTCTGGTGAAGAGGGAATTGGAGCAGTTGTTGGATTATAAGCGCAGGGAACTAAGAGATATGGAGTCTGGAGAGGGGAAGAGCAAAGTTGGAGCCAGCTTGAAGGGTGTCGCAGATGAGATAGCAACGGTTAAGGAGCAGGTCGACGGCCTCGAGTCGCATCTGAGATCGCGCCAGCAGGTGCTGGCTGAGCTGCAACAAGAAATCGAGAATGAGAAGTCGAGTAGATAGATACCTCTAATGCATATAGCTTTCAACCCAGCCCAGTGGTCTCGTCCTTATTGTGCTTTTGCTTCATTTATGTCTTACTTTATACCTTTTTCTCCCTTCGGAATCTGCGATGTCAGCACGACTCAGAGATATGATTAACATATCGGAGGGTTTTCTGTCAAACTTGATACTCTGAAGTGCTTCCAGATCGAGGCCAGTGCAGCTCTGAACTCTATAAGGCGTCAACAACAATGATGTTGGTTAATAACCAGCCCCGCTTACATAACCCTCGCTTCCGGGAGCTGTTTACTCCCTTCACATCACGAAATAAGCAAATATTCACTTGCTGGATCACAACTGAGCTTTTGTAACTCAGTGGAAGAGCCTCCCACTCCTCCATACAGCCACTTCTTAGGTTTGCCGTGATTTGCTCCCGACAGTACCTCTGAGTAGACAGCCCCGTCGTAAAGACCAGAATCCCCTCTTTCTCCGCAAAAAGCCCTGGAAACTCCCAGACTGTTTGGCTAAGGAGGCCGTGAACGTGGCAGTCTCCGATGCATAATTCCTACATGGCTCTGTTCTCGGACCAAGGCTGTTTCATGTGTGTCGAGTAGCTGAAAAATGCTGCTGTGGGTAACCCACTCCAACTTCCAGGAACAGAAGGCAACCAATCGCTTTATTTCGAACCCTATTTTTTTGATCATTTGTGCTTATTGTATTATTTTCTATCGCTTAGTGCCCATGTATCAAATTCACTATGGCAAGGCCTAAGTAAAGATACAACACCGAAGTTAGCGCGGTATCGATGTGAACGGAATGCCAAGCCTAAACCGAATAGACTTCTCCCCACCGCGAAGACCCAAGTTGACTAGCCGACGAGACTTCTACAACTAAGTGCAAGTACACAGTGGCTATTTCACGATGTTGAAAGAGATTACACTCTCTATTTTGTCACTACAATTCCTTAAGAGAGGAATTGCCGAAGATGGTGATTAAGCGAAAAACTTGTTTACACAACGATAAATAGGCACAAAACCATCACGACAAAAACACCAGCGAGTGATTCCACTTTAATAATAGACCGCTTTCCATACTATTCAGAAATATCATGGCCATGTCCCAACGCCAGCGCATTGCTCAAAGTACCACAGTGAAAGAGGGCCCAGATCCAAATACCATGCTAGAAATTTCGCGTGCATTTCACCACGCAATATATATCACCAACAACTTCCCGCAGTAGTCTTCCTCAGTAGACCACTCCACGTCATGCCGCTGACCCCGTCGCCTCTCCCTGAGCGTGCTCGCGCTTCTCAATAGGCGGCGAGTTCATGTACCAATGTCCAAACTTAACACCATCATTTTGTGCCCGTCCTTTGTGCCCGTCCTTGCCCCCCTTCACTCCCACTGAATTCACCTCACCTTCCCCACTATCCTCGACCTCAACCTCATCTTCCCCCATCTCTCTCACAGGCAGATTATTACAATTCTCCCGATCGCACTTCGGATCACAGATCTTATGTCCATTTTTGAAACTGATTGGCGCACAACCTCCATCCTGTTGATCGGATCTGCTGAATTTGGTGGTTGGGACGTCGAGGTTTGGAGCGTAGTGGTGGAGGAGGCTATCGGAGTTGAGATCGTTCAGGACTAGGGCGTTGAGGTCAGTACCAGTTGTGCCTAGGGGTAGTAAAGTTGGTAGGCCGAGGGTTGGGATGGGTAGGAAAGAAGAAAGGAGTGCGAAGAGGGTAGCTGGTGCGATGAATTGCATGGCGAGGATAGTATAGCATCGGCGGTGAAGTTGAGGAGGTGTTTTTATTTCAGGACTGTGTTTGGTGATATTCTGAAAACTTGGTGTGGGTGTGGATGGTCGTTGTGATTGTTGGAGAGTAGTATAATATGGCGTATGTGAAGGCAAGGAAGAGATATGTTGCCACAAGAACATGACACTTTTGAAAAGGGTGAATACTGTGAATTATTGAACAAATGTCATTCACTCAAGACTCATTTGTTCTTGATTTACCCGCAAGATTGATCATGTAAAAACTCGTATTTACCATTAAGTCCCAAACCGAAACTGCAGGAACTGCTCCGAGGGAATTCCGTGTTGAAGTTTCCTTGAAGATATTCCAGAACAACTGCCTGCTGTATAAACAGATATGATTACGCCACATCCCAATGTCCTTACAAAACACATCATCGTCCACCCTCTAGCTCAAAAACTCCACTCCAAAATGACACTATCCCACATAAAGCCCCTCCAAAGCGTAGCCCTCGTAATCTGAAAATCAAGTCTATTCTCACCCTCCTTCAACCATCCCCCATCAACCACAAACTCATAAAACCTCCACTCCCCCGCCGTAGTCCCCGATCTATACGGCGCAGGATCACTCTTCAAATTCGCCGTCACAAAACTCGTAACCGCATTCCCATTCAAACTAACATCCAAATTCGAGCTCTGCGACCAGCCCGCAAGCGAAATCGTCAATATTGCAGTGCGATTGAGCCTGAGATCTGCCTTCGGGACATCGAAAACTATTGTCCAGGTTCCGAGATGCGAGGATGCGTAGTACCAATCGCTTTCTGTGGATGTCCCGATCGTGTAGGTGAGATTAGCTGGCGACTGAGCTGCGAGACCGTGGGTGTATGGTGCACCACCATTTTTGAAGCCGAGAGTTTTGTGATCTAGGGCACCGATTTGGAAGATTTGTTTGCGCTCGCTGTGGATCTTCCACGTTAGGTTTTCGAGAGCGATTTTCTTGCCTCTTTTGACTACGATGTCATTCTGTGCAAATGTTGTCGTGACGGCTGAGAGACTTCCGCCATTGCCCCATGCTGAGAGTGTGTAGATACCTGTGCGAATGGCTTCGATTCTGAAATTACCCTTGGAGTCGGCGGTCGCGGTGTATTGGTAGTTTGCGCTTTGATCCAGGGTTGTCAGATTTGATTTGTTGTCGCCGAGGAAGACAGAAGCACCAGATGCTGGCTTGCCATTTGAGAGCGTTAGTTTGCCAGTGACAATTCCACGGGATGAGTAGGCTGTGTCGTTGAGCCAGGGATAAGGCCAAGATGCAAATTCTTTCTTTGAGCGCTTTGCAGCAATCTTCTTTGGAGCCATCATTCTGTACGTCTTGTTAGTGCTGCTTTGTAAAGCAACAAGATCTTTTCAGAACACCACTTACGAGATACCAAAGCCATGGTCCCCAGATCTTCCCCACGGGAAATGTGGCTTGCGACGAAACTTGAAAGTGCGAACCATGAATGACGTTCAGCTCCACCGCATCACCAGTCTTAGTCTCACGATGCAAAGTCAATTCTTGCTTCAATTGGTTTCCATTCAGGTAATCTCTTCCAGGTCGAATATACCAGGATCCGAAGTCCTCGCCATAAACACCGTGAAAGTCAATCGACCGAATCAAAGCAGACCAGTCATACTTCGTGATATACGTTCCATTAGGACGCTGCAACGTCTCATCCTGAACTTTCATCCCGGAGAGGATATCGGCGAATGATGGGAGTTCCTCGTCTTTGATGTTCGTCCTGCCATGTGTGAAGGTGGTGTTATTGAGACGGAAGAGCGTGCGTAGAACTCCTAGAGTGGGAAGATGCTTGTTGACGATATATTGATAAGCTCCAGGTAAGTCTGGTGTAATTACCCAGTGCAGATCGACGAGCGTAGACTCGAAGACGATGTCTACATATTCGCCTGTCTCTCGATAGATGCTGGCGGATGTCCATGCGAAGTTTGCTTCGCCATCTGGTCCGTCAAGGTTTTCTCGTTAGCTAAAGCCATCCAAATAATAGCCTGAGTATTAGGATTGAATCATGAATTCACAGTCTTGTAATGAAAAGGTGTCTCACCATAGCCAGAATAGTGTCCCACTGCATCCCCAATCAGATCACGCCCTCCATAAAATAGTCTCTTCCCATACACATCGCCAATCGTAATATTCCACAACCCGTTTCCAATAACCCAGCCAGTCGTTGAAGTACGAGGTAGCAAAAACGGCTTGATAGGCTCTGAAGCAATAGCTGGAGCAGCAGAAGCCGCACTCAGGAGCAATGATAGAGCAGGAAAGAGGAACTGCATCATCGACAAAACTTAGAAAGTCTTTTTCTGCGTACTAGAAGAACCATCGTTCAACTGATCAAGGACAGCACATCATCTTCTACTTGAATCAAAACCCCAGATCTAGCTCCCTGCCTCCTGTAATCATCAAATGAGTAATCTTCAAATCGCCCACGCCCCTCTCAAAACCTCATGTCACAATCAGAAACTCGCAATCTGAACGATAACGCAGGAAAGAAAAATCGCACCATAATGTCGCAATATTCCATCTTCATACTTACATATGTCCCAAGCTAATGCTGGAACATTGAGGAGGTATAACCGCAAGGGGCAGGTTTGAAGGTCGTTCCTGTCCGAGACGGGGATGCTCCATATTGCGAGTCCACCTGGTTGCAGCGGCGCCGATGCAGCGGTTGCGTGCTTCGGTAAAGGATGGGCCGAAAGGCTTATTTTCGCCGGGGCTTCAGAAACTCAACAGCAAGCAATTGAAATTGAGCTGCAATTCAAGCGGTAGAGAGAACGCCAGCATGCACTTCGCTGTACGAGTAGAGATGGAAGAAAGCGAGAAGTGAGCAGAAATAGGCGAGAATAGGGCTGCAGGCAATACGGTGATTTCTCAGCGAGGGCTGGTACATCTAAATGAAGGACTTTAATTTCGAGGAGCACATGATTCTGAATATGAGGTTTTGAGGAAAGATATGGGCTAGATTTCGAGGATGAATGAATAATGTGTAAAGGCAGATACACGATCCTTCGCTTCAATAAATGGTATCTTTCCCCTCGCTTCTAAAGTCATAACGTATGTCTAGAAGTACAATGACGCACCTAATGCACCTAACAGCACCCACCTAGCCAGATCTGCTCGAAAGCCAGACCGCACCTATGAGAACATACACCTCCCCTTGTCACAATCTCTAGTCTCAGCTGATGAAGCACAAGCATCCCAACATCAAGTAGAAGACGAAAAGAGGGTAGACTGCAATGCCGACTCTGTTCTTGACCACACCGCTTCCGCCGAGGATACTCACTCCGGCTGCTAGTGACCAGCCAACCAGTACGAGATAGACAGGTACTCGAGCAACAGTTGGTAGGCTGAAGACGGATAGAAGGGCTGCAATGACGAGAGGGAAGAGTGTGTATCCGATAATGCAAACGCTCTGCGCAAAGGAGCTGTAAGAGTAGTCAGTATGGACTCCATCACCGAAATCTTAAGTGCCATCCAGAACAGATGAGTTTACTCACATATTCCCACCAAGCAGCTTAATCTGCATCGTAACTACCGCCTCTCCAATCCACACCATAGCAAACACACCACTAAACACCAAGCTCTTCTGCTCCTTATCCGCACTAAAGCTCAAGAACAAACTCAGCAGCAAACAGAACACCAGCGGTCCCCAGAGATCCCAATCCCTCAACCCCTCACTCATATTCCCCTGCGCCAGCAACGCATCCGGATCCAGCGCTCTGCCCGCAAGTCCCATAATCTCATCTCTCGCACCACTGATCCCCGCACCTCGGATATTCTCATAAGCGCCGCGGAAGGAGGTCGTGCCTTCGAGCATCGAACCTCCAAAGAGGTATTTGGGGTACAGGACCTCGCGCATCTTAGACCAGACGGCGAGGAGATCTCGTCGGAGCGTCTCCCATACTGACTCGTCGATTGTGTTTGTGGGCGCGCGGCGGTCTTCGCCGGGGATGCGCGAGGTCAGGTAGGATTCGTTGAGGGGTGCGGAGGAGGAGGAGCCGCTGTTTATGTTGCCTGATACTAGGGGCGCTCGAGAGGAATGGGTTTGTGAGGGTTGGAGGGGATCGTCGAGGTCGTCGAGGTCGGCTGGCGAATGTCAGTTTGAGCTTTTGCTAATTGTAGAAGAGCATCTCCATCGCGGAAAGAGTGGCATACCATCATCAGGGTCTATCAGGTCGTCGTCCTCGATATGGGGTTGGTTGTAGTGCTCGTAGGGGTTCGAAGAGGATGCCATTTTGTGGTTCTTTGCAGCTTATGAAGCTGTGGACTTTTCTGTGTGGACCAGAAAGTGCGATTTTCAGTTCACCGTCTGTAGAGGGCGACCAAAGGCAGAGGCTGTGGTTGAACTTCAATGCTGATATGTACTTGGGTGTGAGCTCGGCTTTCCATCCACGGTTTCCTCAACTGATGTGCTGCGCGTCTGCCAAGCTTCGAGCGGGAGCTATCCCAGCTTAGACTAGAATAGCCCCATACAGCTTTTAGTGCCAATCACGTGAAATTCTAGATTTCTATCATTGAGGCTGGTGTAGTTTCCAGTAATTCGTCCCAAGTACCTACTAGTTTGTCATAGTGATGCCAAACATTGCGGCCACAGCATTCGGAAAAGACAAATTCGCAGCGAAAAGTGGTATATTCATTAGTCATACAGAAAAATTACAAGATGAGAAATAGGACGATAGCAGATCCTCCTCCCAGACTCCTAATCCCGAATTTTCCAGGTCGCCTTGAAAGAAAGCTATGAAAACATATCGATCCTGAAGATCTCCCCAGAAAATGGTCTGCTTAAAGCCAGGGGTTGTGTTTTTCGAATGTCGCTTCTCGTGGACTCTGCGAACTCTGCGGTTGTGTTGGTGGGTGTTCAACCACTCGTGGTGGAGTTCCCCAGCTGTGACCGGGTTGAGGCTCAAACGTATAAGCTGGAGCAGGTCGATCCATCATCGAGCCAGAGTGGCTAGGTCCCATGCCCATAGACATTTCGTGCTCATAGCCATGCCTTTCAAGGAGATGCTGCTGACGGTGGTGATGATAAGGAGGCACTTGGCCATCGCCAGGCCCATTAGTCTTCTCGTCCAACCGAGACCATCTCTGGGCAGCTTGGTTCTCAGGCGGATAGTAGCCAGGACTGGGCTGACCGTAAGGATCCCAGATAGGAAGACCACCAGGTGGCTGACTTTCTCCTCGAGGAGTACCGTGCCCGTATGCAGCAATGTTCCCATTAATGCCTGTCAAGGACCAAGCGAAGACAGCAACTTCCCGAATCGAATTCATGAATTCGGCCACTGGTGGTCCACCAGCCGGAAGCTGAGGAGCTTGCAGACCGTGCTGAAAAGGATGTTGCGGGTTGGGTTGGTATAGATGAGGTTGGATCGGGTTCACACCCCAAGGAGCAGCAAATAGCCCATTCGCATATTGAGGTGCCTGAAGAGGATGAACAGGCTGCTGAAGAGATGGTATGACTGGACGCGCTCGCCGCAGAACCACTACCAGTCCATCCGAGGTACAGGAAACAACTGCTTCAATCTCGATAGGCTCGGGTGCAGGAGCGGGCATAGGAGAGCGCGTTCTCCTTCGTTGAACGCGCTCCTCGGGAGACACCAGTGCCAGAGACGATGTCGATGAACGTGATGCTTGCTCCTTATCAAAGATAGCATGGGCTGCATCTTGCTCAAGATCTGTGCTTTCTCCGGAGGAGGTCCGCATGTTGTCCCTCGGGTGGACGGTCGCCGCCATGCTCGAAGATTCCCCATTTCCAGAGTTCTCAAGAGCGGCAGCAGCAGACGCGCCGCTTTGTGCAGTAGGATCATGGTCGATGTCCATGTGCGCATGAAGTTCCACACCTCCGTCTTCGGAATCGCTGCTTTGACTTGCCTCGCGCATCTCCTCGTCAACTTCTTCCTCGATTCCTTCCTCTCGACGAGGATTTCGATGCCAAAAGCGAAGGTAAGCGATGGAATCGTTGGCTTTCGCACTTTCCAAGCAACGAATGGCTTCGGGAAGGCAATTCTCTTGCATACACTCGTAGAAGCTCTTATCCTTGAACTCTTCCGGAGAAATACCCAGTATGCTGCTAACAGCATTCGTGGCGTACATGACGGTAAGGGTCCGCGTGAAACGGTTGAGGATCAGTGCAGCTCGGGGTTCCAGAAGCGATGCTTGAGGCGGAGTTCTGAACTTGGAAGATAAGTGCTCCAACATATGGTATCGTGGATCTCTTGGAGAAGATGCAAAGAGACGTCGAATTACTGGAGCTTCCACAGCTCGGCCTTTCCACATGTTAGCTAGACTGGCGTAAAAATCATGTTGAAACTTACGTTCGTTTTTTGCATCTCCCCTATAGATACTAGTACAGGCGATTAGGACCTCGTAGACGATTGTAAATACACATTCGCAGCCGACCCACTGTCCATCGCGGTTCCGAATTCGAGCATAGTGGAGAACGGCAGCCTTGTCCATCTGGACGCCACGAGTGTGGATAGTTCTGGCATTGGGCACCTCATCAGGATGAAAGTAATCGAAGCTTGATCTGCCGATGACTTCTTCTGGTTGAAAGCCCAAGATATCAACGATAGACTCCGATGCAAACAGAATGTTGGCCTCGCGGCTGAGATCTGTTGGGAAATGATTAGTAGCGAAAATGGGAAAAGGGAAAATGCAACTTTAACAAGCAGGTATAAACACGAACTGTGAATTGTCATAAATGTAGTCTCCATTGTGAAGAAGCTGGCTCTGTATCTCTAAAAAGATATCTCAGCTCTCCACGAGGAGACAACACTGCCCAACTTCAACCACAGTCAAGGTAGATAATAGATCCCCAACCCAGTGAAATGATAACGAGACAGGTGTAGGGAAGAATTTGTATGGCAGCGAGGTGATGGAGTATGACGAAGAATATTTGTGTAATATCGACGTGATTGTTGGGATGGGTAGTCAGGTAGCACGTCCGTTCGAAAAGTTGGGAAATCGCCGATTGGGGTCGAGTGCACAAGGAAGATGCTTGAGACGTGGCCGGACGGAGCAAAAGTGATTTTCTGGTCGCGGGCTGGTAAACTGTACTTATATCTGGCATGCCCTTCTTGAAAAAACGGAGTTGTGAGGTCCAGGAAAGTCAATATCAGTTTAGACGATCCGATATAGATGGAACAAACGCTGTAATGGCTGATTTAGGGATTGCTTGCGAATGAACGGCGGGGGTGCTTGTCTGCGGATCGCCAGGGTGGGCAAGACAAGACAAGGCAGGGTTGACGAACAGAAAACAAGGGCTCCAGCTCTGCCGCCGTCACAAGGGTCCTGGAGGCCAAACGGAATGTCGAAGACGAGGTGGAGGTGGGAGGTGGGCTGGAAGGCTTCGAGGCTTCAAGGGTGGCAGCCAGCGGACCAGGGTCCCGGTCTCAAGTGTCAAGTCATTGATTGGTGCTATGTTGCAGCAGTCAACATTTGGAGTTTGCAGCGTAGCAGTGCATGTGGACGAGAGATGGAAAGATGCAGATTGAGAAGTCGATGCGTCATGCGTCCAAAGAAGAAGGGCGACTTGCTGATAGAAGAGGCATGCACAGGGAAGTTGTTGTTGAGTGAGCTGAGAATCGGGAGACAAGAGAGAGAGGGAGGGAGATGGAGGAGAGGGGAAAATGAGGCAGGACAGGTCGTTGAGATAGAATATGACTTGGGAGGCTTTTCACTAGGCCGGCTACGAAAAGAGAACCTGAGCTAGGGATAGAGGGATAGAGGGAAGAGAGACTAGCAAAGGAAGGCGGCTAGGGAGTAGTAGGGTAGGGTAGAGACTCGGGGACGAGACCAAGAGTAAGAGCCCGAGAAGTGATGGGACTTTTGTTTGTGCCGTTCAGTAATCCCCACGGCTAGAATGTTATCAGTTAGAGCGACAGCGCTAGGCCGTCGATCTCTCTTGTCCTGTCCTGCATACCGGTTTTGTATCGGTTTTGTGGCTCGTCTCGAGCACTGCACTACGTTGAAACATATATTACACCATTCTCTTCTCTGCAATCTATGTGTTATGGACTGCTTGCTGTTTGTCTTAACACAGCCGCACGGCACCCAAGTGCTGGCTGGCTGGCTGGCCAAAACTCTACCCTGGTCCCGTCAAAGCAGCATCGCTAGCCGCGGAGAAGCCGATGTTGGTCCCGACACGCCCGAATCTCCCGAACCGACTTGGACACTCACTAGGAATCTACTTTCTGCATCGCAAGCGTCACTGCAACTGTGTAAGTGAAGGTTTCCAACAACTGTCCATCGCCTTCTGTGCACTGCCTGGATGAGGTTCGAGTTTCCAACAGACGCCAGACGACGGCACGGCTGTGTGGCGTTGACCCGGTTGTGGGGATTTTGGATCACGGCGTCTGAAGTTTCGCAAGTTCTTCCTTCCTCGTGTGATACCAGCAGGGCTCCTCCCATATACCAAGAACCAACATGGCTTGCAACGAATCCATGGTAGTCCAGTCCCTAACCACCATCTTATCATTGCGTCTCTTTGGGGATTCCCGGGAAACAGAATGTCACAGGGGAACCTAATGCCGTACGACGGTATGCCCGACTTCTTCATCAGCTTGTGTACTTGAACATGACTCTGGGACTTGGGAACGGCGGTTGGCTGCATCGTGCAACTCGAACCCTGTCTGCATTGAAGCACGTTGTGGACCTGGTAACTTACTATTCAGACATTTTTGGCAGCCGGTCAATGTGATACATGAGACAGGAGAGAATACTTCTCGTTCTGGGCATGTCTGTACAGACCCAGCGATCTAGACATCCTCGAAGCAGAGAGGATGCTTTGTGCTGGGATCGATGCACATTGGTTTGATGATATACGAATCTGTTTGTCTGTGCCTCCTCGCACGGCCTGTGCAGATGGACGACACACTGCGGGGTGTGGCCCATGCTGCTTGACAGCTTCTTCTTCGGGGGATATTTCCGTAATGATCTCCAGGGTTTCGGGACGGTGATGGGTTTCCAGTCGTCCATATTTGGCAAATCCTCGTCCATATCAAGCCTTCTTACATCGATCTGACTGGCTGTGCAAACCCAACTTACCATTCGCTTACCTTCCAAGCAAGCATCTTCGAGCTCTGTAGAAGTATGAAGTCGGTATCCTGTCAGAGCCTAAGGCTGTTTGCGTGTTGATGCGTTTGATAGTCGAGTGTGGAAAGTCCCGGAAATCAGTGGCTGCAAGCTGACCCTCCAGCCTGCAATAGTGACATTTTATCGATATCTTTCAGGACAAGGAGATGAGTAAAGCATTTGAAATTATTAAATTAAGATCGTATGATCCACTTCTTCAGAACTTTCTGTGAGTAGTCGGATATACCGTCAATGGTGGTGCCATTTTGACAATGACATGCCAATCTTCCTCCGGAGAAAAGCCACTTCCGTTCTAACTAGCCGAGTATGGAACCGAGAGGATGGTCGAGTGCCTGGAGGCTGGCTGGAAAATCAGCCTCTTCAGCGTGAAATTCAAATACCGTTTCAAAAAAATGCCACGATATTGCGTAATAACAACAGATTTTTTGTGGCAGACGTGCAATGGAAGTTGTTCGTCTAGCAAGTATTTCTACATGTAGCAATAGCCACGAGTTGACTTCAGATTAAGCTCCCGCTTTGACAGGCAACAAACGGACAAAGCCGCTACCAAATTGTCGTTTTGGCCTGCCTTCGATGCTGTGCTGTCCTTCTAGCAACCCCCCTGAACCTTCCCCATTTTTCCTCCTATGCATCGACCAGCACCTCTCAAGAACTACAGACAAAGACACGCGAGTGGAAAACTAGGCACACGTTTGGACTTTCACGCCCTGGAGAGTTCCGCTTGTATGTTCTGCTAGGTCTCCACGATATCGACCTCACGCTAGCTTCACAACCAACAGCACGATACCCAACCAACGCGATTACAACATCTTCGAGGATGGTCAGGTTCTAGGCTCGAGTCCATTTTGTCCACAGTGCCACCTCGTCACAACAGCAGCGCGCTGGGTAGCGACAATTCCAGGAATTCGGACAACGATCCCAATCCCAACGCCTGACGACCTTCCCCCTTCCCTCACACCCGGTCCACACCTCATTATTTCCATTGCCCAGGGTCGCATCACCGCAGCCGCACTTGCATCCTCTTCCTTCAAGCCCCGATGCATAATGCCTGCTTGTATCCTTAGCTTCTCCAGACCGTCGGTAAGTTTCACCTTTAGCTTATGCCGTACAGCACGCAGCGCGGGCGCGCCGTTTGCTTTGCTGCCCTGCCCTGCTCGCAGCTCGTCTGAACTTTCTTTTGTTTTGCGGCTTTGCCCGCCGAGAAGCGGTGAATATCATCACGACAGATGCGGATGCACTTCCAGTGGTGACAACATCGCGGATGCAAGTTCATACCTACGAGATGTAGGTCTCCTTCATACAGAGCAGATAGCTCATCGCGGGCAGAATTGGTATATCTGTGAAATATGGTCACATGATTTCATATGTCTCTCATCAAGCCATGACCGCAAGCTTGTTCTCTGGCCCTTCAGTAGCAGCAGCAACAAAATCTATTCTGCACTGTATATTTAAAAGGTCACAATATTGATTTGGTGTATTATTCCAGTCTTCTTTCCCTTGAATCGGCGTCGGATGTCAAATTTCGGGCTTTCTATCTCTTGATACCAAACTTTCGTCCACTTTCCAAAGCCTCCTCTTCCGATATCCATATTCTTCAATTGCAGAATCAGCACACTCCGGAAATATCCGTCTTCTGAGGGAAGCCACCAAGCAAGAGAGTCATGTCCTCAAAAGATGATAAGCGAGAATGGGAGCTGCCTCACCTGAGAGAAGCTCACCAGATGATGGTAAGTCTTTCTCCGAGGAACAACCTCCATCTCTTCCTTTTGTGTAATTATTCAACTTGCGGGACCGTTCCTAATGGATGAGTCTATTTTAGTGCCTAGATAACGGTTTGTCGAAGCCCTTACTGCAGAGCAGAATGGATGGACGCACATCGCCTGCTGACTACTGCCTTCTGGCTCCTGCACCTGCACCTGCTAACGGATTTCTGCAGTATCGGCGGACTTCTGGTCTGTCAAATTCTACCCGTACACTGAGCCCGGGGTAGACCCTGTCTTTGCCGTCGTGGGCGGCAAGCGGGTGAGTTCCCCTTCCTTTCCCATTCATCGTCTCCTGCAGCACCCCGCGATGCAGTGCAACGGCTGGCATCTAATTCGAGGAAAGATCATGGTCTGCCGTCCGCCTGGCGGGAAAGATAACGCGAAAATTGATGTTATCCAGGAGATCCAAGATGAAGAAGTGAGTGCGTCTATTCTTGACACCCGCGCTATTGTATCTAAATGGAGCCAGAAAGAGACAGATCATTATGCATGTGCTTGGAGTAAGGACCCCAAGACTGGCACGCCGTGGCTCTGTGTGGCTGGGGGGAGTGATAAAGTCAAAGTCTTCAACGCAGTCACAGGTGATCTTCTAAGGGTAAGTAAACCACCACCAAGAGCGGACTGCGACTACGACTAATGACCTTCTGTAGACATTTCCGGGCCACGGAGGAGTAAGTACTGACGACTCATAGACGAGCGGAGTAGATATGAAAGCGATGATACTAAAGTCCCTAGGAAATCAATGACCTTGCCGTGTCGCCTATCAATCCATATATAATTGCCTCAGCATCCGAGGATTTCACAGTACGGATATGGAGTCTAGATCCTCGGCACGCAGATCAGCCTTGTGCAGCAATTCTGGAAGGAGATGGGCATAAAGAGACCGTTCTATGTCTTGTAAGTGTATTCCAGGAAGCCCATCCGACAGTTTCATCTGACAATCCATCTAGGCCTTTCATCCTTCAGGACGATACCTGTTATCAGGTGGAATAGACCACAGAATCAACCTTGTGAGCCATTCTCTCGCATCTCTCTCGAAGTTCTTCCTCTAATCAGAACAGTGGACGCTACCGGACTTTCCAGACTCTAATACCGGTACCAGCATCCCAACACGAATTTACTACCCTCATTTCTCAACATCGGAAATCCATGGTGACATCGTAGACTGGTACGTTGCTCTCCTAGCTCTCTATCTACCTTTCTATCTAAACACTTAGGAATTCTCAAATCTGATTAGAAAGACTACTAACCACTTCTCAACTACTACAGCGTATCCTGGTTCGGCGACCTCATCCTCTCCAAAGCCGCCAACGAGCACAACATCGTCCTCTGGTCCATCACGAACTTCAACAGCAGCGCTCCACCGCCTCCCCCATCCCACGCTCCCACCTCCCACGATGCCTCACGAGACGCGCGCTCCTCATTCGTCTCTCCTCCCCTTTCCGCAGCCGACAACGCCATAAAGCTCTACACCCGGCACCTGCAACTCTCCATTCCCGAAAGCCACATCATGTTCACGCGCTTCTCGCTCTTCCCCGGCTGCAAAACCGGACCGGGACGCCATCCCGTCGTAGCATTCTGCAACACGAACAGCAAAGTCTTCTTCTGGGATTTCGAACGCTTTGAGAACTACTTCGATACGCAGGGTTCGTTACCTGGTGCTGATGGTGTTCTTGCTCCTGGAGCTGGAGCTGGATATCATGGTGCTTCACACTCGCCCGTGAAAGGCGAGAAAAGCGAGAAAGGACTTACCATCCCTACCGACAACACGCCCCGCGCGCACCCCTTCCTACACCCTTTCCAGCGGCGCAATAGAGGAGGCGGCAACGTCGGCGGCGCAGGAGCACTTGCGCGTCTCGCGCGCGAAACATCACTCTCTGAATCCACAGGTTCAGAACACACGAATCAAGATGAGTCCTTCAACACGAACAACGCAGGTAAAGGCAAGATCGACTGGGCGCGGAGTAGGGAAGGCTGGAAAGCGAAATACGAGCTGAGTGATCCTATGACTGAGATGGAGCCGCATCATACGGAGATGGTGAAGGGGCTGAAGTTTACGGGGAGGCAGGTTGCGTGGAGTAATGATGGTGAGTGGTGTGTTGTTGTCGGGAGTAGTGGGAGTATTGGAGTGCTTGGGAGGTGGGGGAGGTGAGGATAAACGAGAAGTTGGAATGTTACATGGGGTGTAACAAGAAGACGTGGTAGTTGGCACGTTGCATTGATGTATGGAATCATGGTAAGTCGATGTCTGGTGCCTGAGATATTCTTAGTAAGACAAGATCAACAAAAACTTCAAAGCGAGACACTCTTTCTCGCTTGCAACAAGTGAGGGCAATTGCTCGTCCGAAGTGTCGATTTATCAACACTTAAATCGTGATCATTTATCTGAAAGCCGTTCAAATATTTCAGTATATTCTTGCCACGCTGTTTTCAAACAATCTTATGAGCTCAACGGTTCTCAGCGGATGATAGAACAACACAAATTGAATTCCAACACCCATACACACCCAATGGAGAATAACATAGGAAGACCCAAGCCCGCTATAATACAAATTGACCTGTCTCACTGTCTCCTATTTCGCTCTCTCCTCATTGCATTCCGCATCCTCATTAAGTCTAATCCACCTTCCCACCTGCCGGTCCTCCCAACAGCCCATCCTTCTCATCCAATCTGAAGAAACCACCTCTACTCCTCCGCAGGCGTCCCTTGCTCCACATCGCTACACCAATCAAGATGCCCGCTAAGAATCCGACAGATAGATACGGGTGCCCTGAGATGGCACCTCTGATATCGAAGAAGAACTTCTCGAAGTTCGAGATTGTGGACTTGGGCTTGATTTTAGGGGGTGAGGCGACCACTTTTGGTATCGTCTCTAGGATGGATGTACGAGATGCCATGATGGAGTTGCCGGTGATAGTCGTGTCCCAGTATCTTCGTTGCTGCGAAACGTTAGTGTGGTTTTCGACTATGTGAAAATTGTAATACTTACGTCCTCATCGTTGATGATGACTTTCTCGCCGTCTTTGGCAACTTCGATACCATACGTCGTTCTGATCCATCTCTCCCAGAAAACACCATCGACCCAAGCGAATCCTACTTCCTTCTGCTCGGACTTATCCATGTTGATGCGGATGCTCTTGGCGGCTCGGAGAGCTCGTTGATCATTACGATCTTCAGCCTCCTCGAGTCTCAATTGCTTGGCATCTCGAAGCTCTTGACGCTCGCGTTGGAAGGCCAAGGTCTGCTTGTCCATCCATTCGAGAGCGGCGCTCTTGATCTCCTTCTTGGCCATCAAGAACTCGTCTGGACGTTCGCGAGTGAGGATACCCAAGACAACCAGCTTTCCATCCATGATTTCTCGGGAGTTGGAGGCTGTGAGCTCCGGTACGATTGGTAGCCAAACAGACTGCATCCAGTTAAGGACTTGTCTGAAATCCCGCATGTCTTTGGGAGCAAGGGCAGTGTAATAAGTGGGCCGTCCATCACGGGAGACGAGAAGTCTGGGCCACGTTGTGATCTTGTAGCGTTCAGCCAATTTAGCACTATTGGTTTTCACCAACTTTGCATGTCCAATCAAGCTCAGCGTCAACCTTTCCAGGGCGGCAAAGTCCTCGGTTGTCGTAGCATGGTCGTAGAAGTAAAGGAAGATGACTTCTTCCTTCTCCTCCAATTCCGCGAATTCCAAAGCATCAATATCCTTCACTCCGTCACCGACATCGATAGCCTTGTTGGCGTATGACACAAAATCGCCTAGGCCGCGAAGACCTTCATATTCCACACGTTCTCCACCACGGAAGAACAGAATCGTGGGGTATCCCCGTAGTCGGACTTCCTTGCACAATCTTGACTCAACATCGCAATTGACCTCTCCGATGTTCAGCTTGCCCTTCATCTCTTTGGCGAGTTGAATCCAGTTGGGAGCCATTGCCTGGCAATGGTGACACCATGGCGCATAGAACTTGATGAACCATGGCTCCTGGGTCATAGTAACTTGCTTTTGGAAGCTTTCGGCCGTGAAAGATATCGATTTCCCAAGAGTGTTTGGAATAGCCGTGGACTTGGGTGGGAGGACTGGCTTTTTTGGAGCTTTGGCCGGATTGGTCTTCATGGTAGTACTTGGGGTCTTTGTTTCTTCTTCCTTGACTTCCTCACTTGCAGATGGAGCCGTTACCTTCACAGGGCTCGTAGCGGCAGGCGCAACAGCTGCGGGGCCAGTTGCTTTGTTGTCAGCAGGCTGTGGGCCTTGATATTCCTTCGAGGTCTTGTCTCCTGCTGCTGGCAATTCTGGGCCTCCCACTGGACGGGATCCTGGTCGAACAGACTCAAGCGACGTTTCCACGAATTGGCTCAGCGTCTTCATGTCTTTGGCCCCCTCTAATCGCTTGATCTCCACTCCATCTTGGTACAGTACAAATGTTGGGAAAGACCCTACATTGTGTTCCTTGCAGGCTGTCCCAAAAGCGATACAGTCGAGGTTTCCAAAATGATAGTTGTAGTAGGCAGTGAATGTATTCAGAGATGACGACGAGCTATCTGTTGATGGACCAGCCGGGACAGGTTTCGAAGTAAAGTAGAATTCGTATAAAGTCTGCCATGTTGGCGCGACGTGAAGGCAGTGAGGGCAATATGGTCTGATAACAGTTACTTCATGGATTCATTGCAGTTATTTCGCACATAGCTGGGACAACTCACGAATGATGCTTCACAAACCATAAGCCTTCTTTGACTGTCGCATTGAAGGTCTCCCCGTCCAAGATTGTGACGGGAGGCACTTCAACTCCATTGAATATCGTCGGTGGCGGTCCATCTGCAGCATCTTCCGCGTCTGCTGTTACCTCCTTCTTTTCTGCCGTATCCCCCGAGGACTGCGCTATTACTGAAGATGCGAAAAGAGTGTAAAGAATTGGAAGGACACGCATGTTGACGGTAATGCCTCGTTCTCCTGTCTTGGGGTAGGTGGAGCGGCTCAGCCGCCGGCGATCGAATTGCGGGCGGCAATTGCAGGACAAACAGGAGTTGAAGCTGGCGCTATATTGTACAAGTCCAAGAGAGCTGTTGTCGCCGCCGTTCAGAGTCGCTGGCTGGATGTTCAAACGAGTGGATTGGGCTTACGATTCCTTTATCGTCACTCTAAAGAGTTTCTAAAGATGGAACGCGGCCGCTAAGGGGATAGCGCCCCCTGAACGCCTCTCGCTTCTGGTGAGGCAACCTCGACCTTTTTGTTCACACGTGATCGTTCATATTTACTTCAACTTCGACCGTTCCAAGATGCTCGTCAGCACACAACTTCGACGGGCTCTACCTGTTTTGAAGTGGTCGAGAATACAATGCCTCAAGGATTAACTCGAGTTCCCTGGAAACTCGCAATAAGATGGACGACATTTCAGAAGAACGATCTCGCAAGAGACGCCATCTAAGCAACGAAGAGGGACCCCAGCAGAATCCTAGGAATCTACCTCATAGCCTCACAAGCTCGATATCACCGCCTCCCTTACGGCGAAATCAGAAGTCAGAGAATAAAGGTCCCGAGGCGGTCAAGTCTCCCTTTCAGCTCACATGGATTCGCGATCTCCCTGAAGCATCGAACAAGGACGCTGTGTCTTTGAAGGACCTTCTGGGTGACCCTCTAATATCAGAATGTTGGGAGTTCAATTACCTTCACAATTTGGACTTCTTGATGGACGCGTTCGATCCTGATGTTCGTGATCTTGTCAAGGTTCATGTGGTCCATGGATTCTGGAAGAATGACGACTCCAGCCGAATCAACTTGAAGGTACGCCAGCTTATCCTTTTTGTTTTGTACTGAAAAGCTGGACAGCACAATATACTTTCATATTTGGCGGTTTCTCTGGACTATTGCGGAATTGTTTGCTGAAGCCTACTGGTAGATCCAAGCTGAGAAATACCCGAACGTCACTCTCCACACGGCATATATGCCAGAAATGTTTGGAACTCACCATACGAAGGTAGTACCGAAATCGAAACTGATGTTCAATTGTTGACGTCTGATACAGATNCTTGTTCTCCTCCGCCATGATGATACTGCGCAAATTATTGTCCAGTGGGTACTTTTCTGATATTGCCTTAATCAATCGAAAAATTTTACCTTTCCTTCCTTAACGCGCGTGGCTACTTGTCTCAAAAGCTTCTTCACTCAACCAAGAGAATAATGCAAACTGTATTGGAAGACTTACTAACACCAATATTTCACATAGCACCGCAAATATGATCGCCTTCGATTGGACCAATATGGCTCAGGCTGCCTGGATATCGCCAATGCTCCCTCTACTCAGTGGGACAGGCCTCATCGAAACCGCAGAACCAGGCCCCATCGGTAGCGGTTCCAGATTCAAGTTTGATTACCTGAATTACTTGAAAGCTTACGACAACAACCCTAAGCGAGAGATCTGCAAGGCTCTCGTTGGGACACTCACGAAGTATGATTTCTCAGCCATTCGAGGAGCACTCGTGGGCAGTGTACCAGGAAGACACCATGTTGAGAAAGATTCGGAGACGGCATGGGGCTGGGAGGCTCTGAAGAATGTGCTGAGCGCCGTACCAGTGAAAAGCAATGAGGGCGAAATCGTCATACAGATATCGTCGATTGCAACCCTGTCAGAGAAGTGGATCGAAAAGACCTTGTTCAAGGCTATGAGCACCTCGAAGAATTTCCCCAACTCGAAGTCGAAATTCAAAGTCATCTTCCCAACAGCTGATGAAATTCGGAGAAGCCTCAACGGATACGAATCTGGCAGTGCCATTCACACGAAGATTCAATCGGTCGCTCAGGCTAAGCAAGTGCAGTATTTGAAGCCAATGCTTTGCCATTGGGCTGGAGATGCCGACGAGCGTGCTTCCGGATCAGAGCCAATATCTGATGCAGGTCGCAAAAGAGCTGCTCCTCACATCAAGACTTTCATCCGGTTTGCTGATTCCAAGAAGTCTACCATTGATGTAAGTGCCTTCGCGACCCTTTCATCTACGTTTAGTGGCTCTTCTTCTCAATTGATAGTATCATCATAAATGCATACCACTTATCTGCAGAGCAATGAGACTGATTTCCCACAGTGGATGTTAGTCACTTCCGCCAATCTATCAAAGCAAGCTTGGGGTGAAGCATCGAATGCAGGCGGTGATGTTCGGATCTGCAGCTATGAATTAGGCGTCATGGTTTGGCCCGAGCTATTTGGAGAGAAAGCAACTATGGTCCCGACATTTAAGACTGATACGCCCTCTCCAAATTCCGGAACAGCCGGAGAGGTGGTCATTGGAGCAAGAATTCCATATGACCTACCTCTGGTTCCATATGCGAAGGATGATATGCCATGGTGCGCCACTCTCTCATACAAAGAGCAAGATTGGAAGGGCGAATCCTACCGACTCGAGTAACAGAGCACGACATATCTCACGTGGATAGGGTAGCAGTCTCACAGCATGAAATACCACGATAGAGGATACATAGTCGCACAGCATAGCACTCGCATGCATATTGCAAAATATAGCACAGAGCCATAAGTCCTTGATTATTTGTGCTATCACGAACAATGTGCTCCTCCATCCATTCATCCCGGCAAGTATCAAGCACCCACCGTATCTATCATAACGTCATGTATCGTCTTTCATTCCATAACCTCTCTACGCGCCAACAGCCTCAGGGTTCTTGTTGGCATCATATCCGTACTTCTCCTTGAACGACTCGACGAGCGCGACGTACTTCTCCTTAGCCTCGTCGCTGGTAAGACCCTCGTCGACGATCTTCTGCCACGCCCGCTTCTTCGCCTTGCCCTATTTCCACACCTGTATCAGCATATCATCCCAACCATATCCCATTTCCTTTTTCATAGATGTGAATTCCAGTGGAAGCATACCTTGAGATCAAAGGTACCAGGCTGCTCAGCCTTCGTGATGTCCTCTCCAGACGCAACCTTGAACAGTCCTGTACACACATCCATCAGCGTCTCTCCCCATCAAGATTTCAAAACATTAGACCGTGTTCTTCTCCCGCAGATGGCAGGACTAACCGTAGAGCTGTAGCAAATCGTCGTTCGAGGGCTTGGAAGTTAACTTCTTCGAGTCGATGACGGCAGTGTCGAATGCAGACATGATGGGCAGATTTCCTTAGTTTTTGTTGAGGGGTTCTTGTTTGCTGCGGGGTAGAGTATTATTGTCAGCTTTGTCTTGTGCTTGTTGAATATGAGGATGTGGTTTGAAGAGAGATGAGGTTGGTACAAGCGACGAGGGCGAGGACTTACTTGGAATTTTGGTCGAGCGAATCGAGGGTTGAGTGAGGGAGAACAAGAGGTGTTTTCGAAGGTTGTTGGCACGAGGTGAGATGGCGGGGTCGCGGCGGGGCAGAAACGAGGCTAATTCCCGCTTCGAGTGGTCAATACCTAGGTAGAGAATCGCTGGAAACGCCACTCCACTGGTGCTTCTTCATGAACAAAAGTCCGTTTTAAAGCATTATATTGTGCGACCTATCTCCTTACAAGGTTTTTTATCGACCTCGTTCCTTCGTCATCAAGCCACTGAGTCTGATGGGCTTTGAAATTTGGCACCTCGATATGAAAATATGTTGTGAAAGCAAGTATTAGATCAAGTTTGTTTGAGGATTTCCAGAGGTCTTGGTCCTTCATACCAGCTTTTCGAGTTTGAACCTCAGAAAATTTCAATCCAAATTCTTTCCGTATGATCACCGTTCTGCCGGGCTCTGTACCATGCAATACCCCTGACAATTATCAATATAGAAGATGCATGGTACTTCTTGCCTTTTACTGGGCTATGCTATAACTAAGATACCGAATCTGGAAATCCAGCTCCCGACGACAGCGCAGTTTCTGTTTACTTTCAACATCACGTGTCATTTCTACCCTTTGGTATCGTGGATCTTCAAGCTGTCTTTCCACAATTTAGATTTGGGAGGAGCTTCCGAGAAGGTGACTATGAGTGTGAAGTTTGATGAGTTTGAAGCGGCCGTGACCTTTGTAAGAAAGCATTTGCTTTATTGTTTTCGACCTATGCTTCACGCTTTTTGAAATCCAATTTTCGTTGTCAAAACAAAGAGATCATATGAATGTGTCAGTCTGCGTAGTGGAACCCACTTCCAAGATGTTCATGCACTACCATAAGTGATTATGCCCATGCGAGAAGTCCGAAATGCCTCCAAGGGCATTCAGACCAGTCTCATCTTCAACCTCTTGGGATCCAGGAAGACATCCGCACTCGTCACAGTACTCTCGGGCCATTCATTACCCGTATCAGCTAAACCAATTCTCCGAAACGTTCGCAGTGTATCAGAAGACGGCAGAACCTCTTCTAATACTAAGCACCAAACGTTGTCAGGGTTTTGTCTAAGTCTCGACACAACTTCATGTCCTTTGTCACGACCAGCGCGTGCCGAAGCAAACGGGACGAGGAGATCGTAAAGCTTACTATTGTAGCCAGTGACGCGTAGCAGGTATTTTCGCCAAGGGGATTGTTCCATTGGTGGGGGATTGTCGAATTGAACGCTCCAGTTTGCAAGTGTAATTCCGGTCGCGATGTGATACCGGCCGGCGCGATATTCTACCTGAACTTCTTGAAGTAAACCTTCAACTTCGATGCTAAGGCAGGTTCTGGCATATACATTTGACGGACTATCAATTTCGAAGGTGTAGCACAAGATTTTGAGGTCTGATGGACTTTCGGAACAGGTAATTTGAAGATTGTGTACTTTATTGGAGCCGCCGTACCACACTCCCCCCGGGAACGAAGGCCACGACCAGAAGGGTAGATTTGTGGCTTCATTTATTTTATTTTCGCCAAGGTTGGTTTCTCTACTATTCTTTGGACTCTTCCTTGGACTCCACCATAAGCCGAGGGGCATGTCCTGCGTGAAATGACCGGCAGTGAAGTGAAGCCCGTATTTCTTCGATATCAACTCCGTGATTCCTGCGATAGCAGGAAGTCTATCATTCCCATACGTCAGATCGCGTTTTGAGTAATCGAAGATCCATTCTTTCCACAAAGCCATAAGGATATTGAAATTGTCGTCGTTTTCTGCCGATGGCACGAGCATTCCGTCCCTGTTGCGGTCCAAATGTTCTGGCTTCTTTGACCGCAAGAAATTGATCCATCCCCATTTCAATGGCGCCAATCGAATCCATCCATCCAGCCTCGGGCTTTTGATCACGGTACTCGCGTCGGCGAATCGCTCATTTCTGATTACCGTAGCACATTCCCAGACCATTTCTTGAGCCATATAATGTAGCGTCGCAGTAGACATCAACTGCTCCTGGAAAACCCATCCGCGAGAAGACAGAAAGCTCTCGTTGAGGTCACTTGGCGGGCTGAACGCTGTTCCTAAATCGAAGACACTAACGTATACGCCACCATGATTGATGCCGTCTTTGTGGAAATATCGACCAACTCTCACACGGGGATTAGGTCCAGTCTCAGAGCGCGACAAGAAACCGGAGCTGAGGCTCGTGGAAGACGTGGTCGAAATGTTGATCATGGATCCTTGGTATATTTCGCCCATTAAGCCGCTTGCTCTTGCCAATCATTTTCATCATCTTGAATAATACAGAGAGCATCAATCCAAATATATTGAAGACCCATCCCTCGTGTAACATGCAGAGCGTCATGCAATGTCTTGGGAAAATCCTCGAATGGAATTTCCTCACAGTACTTGTCTAAAGTCTCCTTCGTGGTTCGAAGTGGCAGCTCTGTCCCCCAACTGGAACTTAATGCGACATATGGGGTGATTACACGTCCCATAGAATCTGTAATATGCAGCCGTATAGGTGAGTCTGGGGTGCTGCCAATGTCGATCACACGCTTTGGAAGTATAGCTGCTTCTCTAGAACAGCGCGGATGATGTTTGAGACTACAAGATGTGTCAGGAACCCAACCTCATGGCTATGTCCCCAAGGATTCGACTGAAGTAAAGAGCCAGCTCACCACTGCCATATCCACTTCCTTGCTCGCATCAAAGCTTGCACAGAGCCTCTATCCTCTGCGTCAGCCGAAAGCAAGATCGGCCAGCCCGACTGTTCGACTACCACTTTACGATGCGGGTCTTCGTAGAACAAACTCTCTGTGTAAAAAGCTCTTGGATCCGTATCATCTGCGTATCGCACAAAGAAGAAGTTGACGTGCTTTGGCAGCCGAGGAGTTGCGCCCATACTTCTGTAACCCCTACCGTACTCCGGGCCATCAGACTTCTTGTAGAACTCAATAGCAAATGCATGTGAGGCCTCGACCTCAAGGGTGCCTTCTTCCCTACGATCTGTGCAAATTCTATAACATATGTTCTCAGGGTCGGGTGGTTCGTTAGGAAATGTGTCTTTGGGGTACGATTTAGGGCTCGTTCGATCTATGTCCAAGAACAGAGTGCACATCTCACAACCACGCTCTGCTGAAGCTCTCAGCTTCATGAGAACACCGTCATAGTGCGAAGTCCAAGCATATCGCTCAATATGCGTCACTCTAAAATGGCTTGGTCTCTCATGGCTCCATTTCTCATGAGTAAAGATGTTCCCGTGAAGGACGCTCTCGCAAAACTCTATGCATGCGTCGCATAATGCTCCGTCAACGGAGGTCTTTGGTTTCTGTGGCTGATAGTCTTTCTAATGGTCAGTCTCCACGGAACGTGACCAGAGAAATGCCGGGAGAGGAGGACGCTGATATCGTTAGCAAGTGCTTCGGACTCCAAAATGTGAATTCTTCTGCGTACGTACCGAGCCCGTCTCAAATTCGACGTGGAGCATGAAGGTTAGCACAAATATCAACGACTGGTAAGCAAACCCGTGCCAAAACTCAAATCAGCATTTCAGATCGAGGTTCATCCAATGTCAGCCTAGAATCACCTGCAACCAGGGGCTTGCTTGACAGCACCCACTTCAAGTGGCTGAGCAGCGCTCCACCCAGCACATCTCAAAACCGGGATCTGCTTGGCAGGGTTCAATGACGTCTCTGTGGCTGAAGAACATCCACCCATCACCTACAAATATCATACACTGCAGAAAAGTCCACTCACTCATCACACGATCCTACAAGCCAATAATCCGTTCATCCCCTTCATACCCTACACAATGGCCTCTTTCCTCCGCCAACTCGTCGCCGGCCCACGCTCACGGCACCCCGAGGCAGGCCTCGACCTCTGCTACGTGACGGACCAAATCATCGCAACGTCCGGTCCCAGCGGTACCTACCCGCAGCGCGCATACCGCAACCCTCTCGACCAGCTCGTCAAATTCCTAGACTACAAGCACGGGTCCGACTGGGCGATTTGGGAATTTAGAGCCGAAGGGACGGGATACCCTGACGAGGAGGTGTATGGACGAGTATGGCATTATCCGTGGCCGGATCATCATCCACCGCCGTTCAGGCTGGTGCCGATGATTATGGCGGGGATGAGGAATTGGTTGAATGAGACTGAGGGGAAGGAGGCGGTACTGGAAGGGAAGGATGGGAAGAAGGGAGAGAGGAAGAGAGTTGTGGTCGTGCATTGTAAAGCTGGGAAAGGGAGGAGTGGAACCATGGCGTGCAGCTATCTGATCAGCGAATGTGGATGGACACCTGCAGAAGCTCTCGCAAGATTCACAGAACGGAGAATGAGACCTGGATTCGGACAAGGCGTCAGCATACCCAGCCAGTTGAGATGGGTAGGCTACGTAGACCGATGGACGAAATCCGGCAAGGTCTACGTCGAGAGACAGATCGAAATAATGGAAGTCCACGTCTGGGGATTAAGAGACGGGGTGAAAGTCCAAGTAGAAGGATTCGTCGACGAAGGCAAAACAATCAAGCTCTTCCACGTCTTCACGAAGAAAGAGAGGGCAGTAATAGAAGGTAATACACCTGGTGGAGGAGGCTTCACAGACATGATCTCCGACATGGCCGGCTTCCAGAACGAAGGCAAAGTCGGGAAATCTAAAAGCGCTGATCAGCTCGGCTCCATACCAGCACCTCAAACCACAAAACCAACAAATAACGACACCACGAGTTCCACACCTACCAGCGACTCAGACACAGGCGCCGAATCCGGCGGCTCAGCTGTGATATTCAAACCCTCAACACGAGTCATCCTCCCCTCCAGCGACGTCAACATCGACTTCGAGCGACGGAACAAAGCCTCAATGGGCTGGACGATGGTCACAGCCGTCGCGCACGTCTGGTTCAACTGTTTCTTCGAAGGCAACGGCCCAGAACAAGGCGGCAAGCCAGACGACAACGGCGTCTTCGATATCGAGTGGGACAAGATGGATGGGATCAAGGGCTCTAGTCGAAAGGGAGCGAGGGCGTTCGATCGCATGTCTGTGGTTTGGAAGGCGTATGATCCTGTGCCTGAACAGCAGGGTGCGGGAGAAGCTGTGATTAAGGAACCGGGCGTTGATTCTCCTGTGCCGCAGATGGCGCCGGCGGATTGGAAGGGTGGGAATAAAACGGAGCCTGGGTTGGGAAAGGATTTGGGCTTGAGGACGGAGAGCCCGGCCAGTGCGGACGTCAGTAAAGCGAGTAGCATGAAGAGCAGCGGTCCCATGGACGATAATGATTCTGAGGAGGGTGTGAGACCTAGTGGACCGGGTGGAGAAGAAGATCTCGATGCTGATGCAGAAGATATCAATGTCAAGGATCTACCACAGCCGGAGGCGAATGGTTCACAGCCTACGGTGGCAGCTGTAAATGCTGGTCTGGACACGGCTTCCAGTACGACGCCGGTACAGGGCTTTGACGGGTAGGTGCCGAAACACTTCATTGAGTTGTGCAGTTCTAACTTCACGCAGACAAAAGAACACCCTTCCCCCTCTTCAAATCCAACAACCAGCACCACAAACTCCAACACCAGCCGTAGCCAAAGCTGCAACAATAGACACTGCGCTTCCAGGCGGCTTACCAGCGGATCAGCTACGCGATGCCAAAGCACACGGGCTAGGACATCTGCAATCGAGCAAGAAGACGATCGATTCGTGAACAGCGTAACGATCAGAATAATAGATATAACATCGTTTTGGAGTGTTGCTGGGTTCATGGCGAGGAAATATGTTTCACTTCGTGTAGAAATTATGGAGCGGCTTACGAGGCACACAGAACTATTGTGGGATGGCGGCTGGATGAATGATGATGCATTGCGACGGAGGGTGGGAATAGATACCAGGCACTAGTGCATGCATGCGGAATGGCGTTCCCGGCGGGGTAGAATAAGTCGCAGCAGGGTGTTAGACAATTGCAATTGCAAGCATGGATATGATTCCCACATAAGCCTCTAAGCGAGCATGTAAACAATGAGTTCTGCATATCCACACCATCGCCGAACGAAGTGAGTGAATCATTATATTCAACATCCACCCCGAAGACACTACACAGACAATGTCACACTCCGGTGGTACATGCTCTCGTATCGCAGTTCACCATGGTAGTATGAGCATCTCACCCGTATCATACACGACCAAACCGTCGGGTATTCGACCACCACCAACATCATCGTGGAACTAGCATATACACGTCTTGGCTACATTGTCGCCGCACTAGGCTTTGTACTATTCGGGATGTTGGTACGGTCGTTTGAGTTGCCACCTGCACCAGTATTTTGAGCCGCTCCCTGGCCAGTGAGTAAGGGCGGGGGAGCTGACGTGATCGCTTGCGTATCGGGACCCTCCACTCCACTTGATACCTGACCAGGCACACTTGAGAACTTGCCAAATGTTTTAGGATCATCTCTTAAGCGTTCAGCACTTGTTGAGGACCGCAACGTTTGCTTGAAATGTGTGTCGACAATTGTACCTAACTTGTCCGCCGGTCTCTTATTTGTATAGAGGTCAACGGTATTGGCGCTGGTCCCTGACTGAGCTGTACTCTTACCAGTGTGGTCTTCTGGTCTTACTGGCTGGTCATTCGAGGTGATTTCCGGACTGTTGACTCCGATCACGTCTTGGTCGTTGTGCATTACTGCTGTCGGCCTGGGAATTGGCGCAGGTGGACTTTTTCGTAGGCTAAAGCCAGTAATGTTCTGAGCTGGCCTCTCGGGATATTGAGACTTGAAAACACCAGCATCGATCACCGAGGCTCGAGCTGTAGTCGCTCGAATGGTTGAACCAACCCAGCTACTCCATTTGCGTCCTGCTCGGATCGTCCATGTTCGGCTGACCTTTCTGTCGTTTTGAGCCTGCTGTGTATCCTTACTGCCGTCTGAGTTGTTCCTCTCACCAACTAAGGTGTCCTCGCTACGCTGTCGATTCTTTTGCATCTTGTCGAGTTGCACCCAAACACTACGGGTGAAATCTTTGTCGTGCTTTAATTGAGAAATCAGATTGGGAATCCAAGGGTCTCCCTCAGGCAGCTCCTTCGAGCCTTCTATGAGTTGAAGATTAGGATGACATAAAGTTGTGAACCTCATGTCTGCTTCTGTTCTGTTGCGATAGAATTCTTCCCAGCGACTGATTTCTGTTTGCAATCCGGCCTCGGAGTCTTGCTTTTCTTTGTGTACCTGATCTTTGAATTCCTGAAGCAGCTGAAGTTGATCGATTAGCCTGCTGAAGTCACACTTCGTAGATATTTCCCCTCATGTGGTGGTTTCATGGAGATGCGTGTTAGCTTACCTCGACAAGTTCGATTGCAAAGTCCATCTTGGTGTCGCAGAAATTGTCCGAATTAAGCATTTCTTCAAGTAGCTTTACATAATCAATTTTACTGTAAGCATTCGGTCTGTGCGATTGACATGCAGATCTCCCAGTGTCTCTTGCTCCAACGTCTCTTTGACCCGAATTCTGTATCGACTTCTGGTTGACTACTGCGTGGTTCGCCTCCTGGTCTCGAGCGTTTGCAACTTCAGCAAATGACTGTCGAAATGAAGGAAATCGTTCAAGCGATGATTCAGAATCGTGGCAACTTCTCTCTGATTTCATACAGTTGATTTGGAGGCCGTCAGGTCGAACGCGTGTCTGACGGATTGTACCACTTTCTCGATCGACTGTCTCGTCTTCTGCGAGATCTGATCTTGCTTGTAAAGGCTCCTCAGGGGCACTGTGATAATCTGAGGAGGTGCGAGAGCCATCTGAACTTGACAAAGGATTGGCTGCGAGGAAGATTTTTTGTGTTGTGGTGGTGATGTATTTGGACTTCTTTTTGTTACCGGCGTTGCCTCGCCACTGGTCTGCGGCTCTGGAAAATAAGACCCTGGTATACCATTCGTATCAGGCGCTGGGAGCTTTTGGTAACTTTGACTGGCCGAGCTTTCTTCGATCTGCTGGCTAGAAGTTGCCTGAAGGTTTTTGCTTAGTGGTACTTTGTTCTGATTCGATTCACGGCCATGTTGCTGTGATCCCACTCCGATATGACATCTTTGTTGAAATCGAGTTGGAGATATGGATGTCGACCTCGAAGTCCCCGCCGGAATGTTCTCATCCTTTACAGGGCCTCTAGTTGACGGTTGCGAAATTGGTGCACGCAAATTTGAAGCATCCAGGCGTACATCTGAAGGACCATCCGTATGCGGACCATGACGATGTGTGTTTTCAGAAGGAGAAATCTGACTTCCAGAGCTAGGGTAAGTTGGCGAAATAAGAGGCGTCCCATCAAGCCCCATACCACCCCGGAATCCCTGGGCTCTCAAATCATCCAATGCCTCCTGCTGCTCTATTGTAATTCGATATACTCTTCGGTCCGGCTCCACGGCCTGCTCGGCTCTCCGGAGTTGCGTCTCCATCACTCGCTGAAGTAGGTAGAGGCAACATTGCTGTCTCTGGTCTCTCGCGAGGTCGATAGCTATTGGGTCGGGGGCCTGTGTACGAGGAAGAGCCCTGGGCTGAGATGAGCTCTGTTTTGCTTTCTGCTTTTGCTTGGCTTGGCCGAACAGTGCGGNCACAGTGCCCAATTCCGGGATGAGAGGAGGCATAATTGTCTGTGAATCTTCAGGTGTCCGCTTGTCCTGGTACTGTATGTGAGGAAAGAAAGTAATTAATTCTATAAAGCGAGGGTAGCTATGTATCAATGTTTTTTTTGGCTGGTATCAATGATGAATGGATGTTGATGCTGGTAGTCCCGCTCCTGAAGACCACAAATAGAAGCAGGCCCACGATTTTTATCCTTCAAGTGGAATGTACAAGGAAAGTGCGACTGTCGTTGCGCTTAAGCCGCTGAAGGGAATGACGGAGTAGCGATAGTGGCAGGAATGCTTCACCTCAATATCTCTGCGGAGAGAAGAGTAATGTCATAGAATCTGAACAAGTACGGCTCTCACTAAGGCCTCAACCATCACAGTAATGGAAAGAAGAGATAACAAGAGAATTAATCGATAAGTTTTATGTCGAGTCCCAAAACCAAAACCAGGCGGCTACGATGTCAGAGCTATTGAGAGATAATTGATATAGCTGCTTCTTCAGCAAATAGTCCTCGTCTGAGCCTGGAGCAAGTAGAGAAGCTTCAAGGCATTACAATCGTCTGACCCACAACTGTGATTGCAATTGCGACTAACTGAGAATGAGTGATCCCACCCTTGGAATAGGACGAGACCATTCATAGCTTTATAGAAAAACCAAAGAGATATTACATCCACAATTAAAGGAAGTGTCAACAAACCCATCGCGGAAAGTAGTATAGCAACTTCGGGAGGCCAAATTCAACCTAGCGACATGACTCGACGCCAAGCTTTCTGACCTCCTACCCCCAATGCGGAAAGCAAGAAGTGATAACAACACATGAACAGAAACTCTAGATTCCAAAGCCTCAAATCTACCTCAAGTATCACCTCAAGATATCGGACCGCATGGCCATACGTTCAATTAGGGTTTCAAATTCCATGTGTCTGTCTGTCATACCTTGTAGGTAGAGCGAGTTTGTAGGTCTGGTATAAAACGCCATCGCTAATGCAAGCAAATCAAAAGGTTGCGCCTTCCACTCCAATCATTAAGGTATTACCCCTTTTCATCCCAACCGCCTAACCAAACTCCATCCAAAAGCCGTTGACACCCGATCAATGATCAGACGATTACTATTAGTCCATCACGGCGATGGTATTGATAAAATCCCCAAACCCGGCTCAACAAAAACCGGAAACGGCTCTCCCCGTCCAGCCATCGTCCTCCCGGGCATCTCCAAACACTGCCCCCTCCCAATCCTCAAAAACGCACTCCTCGTCTCCCCATCCACATCCTTCGTCCCCCTCGCATTCTCCACCCCCGGCGTCTCAACAGGCGTAATCTGATTTCCCAGTCCCAGAACCGCTTTGCCCGATCCAGGAACAATATCAGCATCCAGATTTTTGAAAATTTCAAAACTGCCAAAACATGTATCCACGTCCCAGTCTTCACTGTCGCTGTAAATCTCGGGGGCGTATTGTTGCCCAGCACGCTCCATATCCTCTAGAGCCCCAAGGATGATACTATCTTCCCATAGCGGTAGAAGTCTGTATCCTAGGTTCTCGAGGACGGCGCGCTGCGTAAAGTTTATTTGCGGACAGGTCCAGATCCCCCTTCCCCAATCTGTAGCATACTCGCTAGTCCGCTGCTGTTCGTCGTCTAGGAATTTGACTGCGAGGATTAGAGCGGCGAGGACGATCAGTTCGGGGTGGACGGAGTCGATGTGCTGTTTTGATATCCTGTTATCGATGGGGCTGAAGGATCCAGGTAATGATTGCGAGGTAAGAGGACAGCCTTTCCGCCATTGCAAGGCGAAGCGGGAGTTTAGTGAGTCGAGGATGCAGACTGCGAGGGCGATGGTCTCGAGGGGGAGATCGGCGCGAGTGAGGATTGCGTGGACGATCGGAACGGAGGAGGTGGTGAGGGAGGTGGATGAGGGAATAAGGTTCGTGAGGTGAATTGCCGGACCTGCATGTAATATAATAATTGTCATTAGCCTGATGTTCCCAAGTACCGGGGGAGGAGAGGAGGGACACAAGAATCTGGGGAAATGTACCAAGGAGTTCTGGGTCGAGGATTTCTCCTGGGGAGGAAAATACGCCGGGGGATTGCTGACGAGTGCTGGTATTGGAGAGTGAGGAGGGCGGTGGAGTTGGGAAACTCGAGAGGGGGACATAGGTCTTGGAGAAGTAGGATTCCTCGTCGAAAGATGAGAATGAGGAGGAGCAGGATCGAGATGCCATTGGAGGTGTCATGGAGTCTTGTCTACCCTTAGGCTTTCTCTTGAGGTGCGATGTAGTGAACATGATTGCTGTGGATATGTGTCGTCGAGGGGAGGTCGTGAAGATATACAAGTTTGTCTTTGGATCATGGGTCCTCGGTCATGAAGCAAGACCAGGTCTCAAGGTTCCTTTATCACGCCTTCGCTGCAAATCCGAACTGGCTGATCCTTCTCAAACATGTATGTAGGTAGGTATAATGTATGTGTGTAGCCGGACAACGAAAGACGGGTATTCTCTTTGAGGGTATTGCGTTTTGAAGAAGTGAGGCTTTGCGGGCCGAGGATACGAGGAGTAAGAGCTGAACGAGCGTGAATGTGCCACCACGGACTGAATCTTTGACCTTCTTTTCCTGCTAGCCAACAATACGAACGAGCGAAGGTCGAAACGAAGGCGTGCTTTATTCGAATTCGGGAGATGGGTTCATTCTGCCAGCAGAAAGAAGAAGTACCGTGATGGGGTGCGACCAGGCTATATATCAAAACGAAACGAACTTGTGTGCTTGCTTGCTTGTGCGAAAACGAATGAACGCATGAGCAAGGAGCTAATGCCCGTCGTCAGGACATGGATTAGCAAGGACTTGCAGTGTCGCAAGGACCAGGAGGCTGGCGGTGAAGTGCCAAAAGGCCAAAGTGTGGTGAGATCGGAAGAGGGGTGGATCTTCGCTGCGCTGTTTAGCGGCTTGGTGTTGAACTTTTGCATTCCCAATGCTGCAAGCAGCGTGGGCCAAGACCCAGCACTACAAGCAGAGCATGATCCTAAGACATGACGAATCTAGATCACAGAATTACGCCCATATGCTCGCCTCTGTTCAATTCGGGACATCGTTCGCTTCCTTCCCGAGAGTGTGCATGTTCTACGGTTGAAGGAAGAGTCGAAGGACGGGAACAACAGAAAGAATAAGAAAGGAATGAGGGGTGGTGGTTCAGCTTCAAGCCACAGAGTGCAGCTCGATGTCAGCAGATGGGAGCCGCACCTCAGTTGCCTTACCAAGATCTTACGATTCCGTTGTCACTCCTTGGAAGGAAGAGAAGACAAGATCATTGTCTCATTCATCCATGGATTATAGAAAAAAGAAACAAGCACATCCAAGACCCTTTGCCCATCCCTTCACCCAAAACCTTGGAAACCATCCATACAGCTCAGTTACCGTGGAAAAGTGACATCAAATCCATCGAGATCCGATCCTTTTAGCCAGGAACGGTAGAGCAGGGCTCAGGACAGGGCTCAGGGCTCAGGGCTTCGGGGCTTCTGAACGGACGTGTTTCGAGTGGGGAAACCCTGCAACCGGCGGTGCGACACTGCCATGATTGTCAGGATTGTCTCTCTCGCCTCGCGTCGCCCCGCCCCTGTCGCTCGGGGATCGGTCCTGATTGAACCCTCGAATAGAAAGGAAAGCAGATCACCTCAGATCAGGGACTGACACTGCCGAGAGAAGCACATGCCGCCTCTGCAGCTCTGGTCTCTTTCTCACAACCTTCACATGCATTTTGCACCACCTCAGCATATATTCAGTACAGTGTGACCAACTTTGTTGACCATGCAGCCACAAGTAGACCCCTCTTTAAGCGCATTGCGACATTTCTCACCATGCAGCACCAAAATTCACACTAAAGATAAAAAGGGACTTTACAAACACGGCAGGGCAGGGGCAGTCGTAACCGTACAAGTACTCTAGTCTAGCTCCTCTCACCATCTAATGCACGAAGAAGAAAAATCGTCCGAGATGCAGCTAGATCCACTCAGAGCCGCCATCCCGCCTCCTTTCTGAGCAGAGCATTGTGGGTGCATTTCGTGATTGTGGAGATATCGTCACCGTCTTCATGCGTTGAGTGGATGGTGGGTTTGGCGGTTACTATTTTTGCTGCTTGACCAGGACATAAGTCCGACGGGTAGGTAGGCAGGAGAGGCAAGCGAGTCGGTTTTCTGTTATGTATTTACCGTCCTCTTGCAACTGTCGAATCTAGATATCTCCTGTATATTAAAGCGGAGTGGAAGAGTTACTCAGGCCAAGCGGAATTTCACAACGAGCAAATTTCAAAATTTCAGAGATCAAAATGACAAACTAATTGGTGGGCCAGCTTCAGAGCCATCTATACTACAGATTATTAAGTCGAGCCAAGCGGACAGTTCGTTCGACTTGGGCTTGTTTTGCGTCTAGACGGACACAAATGAATACACTCTAATGCGGGTGCTGCCGCCGATCAGTGTCCTACCAGCGTTCGCTGCGACACTATTGAACTCTTTCCTATCCTGCCCCGGTGGGCGTTCATCTCCACGATCTCACCGCTGCATATCGACATGCCGGATGCATCATGCAAGCCGTGGACTAGTCCGTGGTGCCGTGCTCGGCTTCGTCGGATCACTGGACAACAAAATGTCAACCAACAACGTGAAGCCATTTATGGCCTCAGAGATAGCCACGAGGAGCACCGTCGACGGGATAGTTTCCTCTCAAATCCTTCACGAAAAGATGAACTTCGAATCAAGTGAGGTGGAAATGGTCGCCCTCTCCCTTCTTCCCCACGATACCCAGCCGGACCTTCCTCCGCCACCTCTGTTCCCTCTCCGCATTCTCCCTCTCTTCTCTCCTCTTCTTCTTCCTCTCATACACAGCCCTCACACACCTCCTCGTCCTCTCCCTCCCCTCCTCAAAATTCGCCCTCGCAAGTGCGACAACATTATCGATATCCTCGGGCGTGTAGACGAAGTTCCACGTGCTCATGTAGTCGCTGGTAACAGGGTCGACACCTGGAATCTTGTCGTTGCTGAGAAATGGGAAGTAGATGACTGCGATACCGGCGTCGGGTTGCATGAGCTGCCAGTCTTCTTTCACTGCTTTCGATTGTACGTCTTCTGTAGCAGTTGAACGTTCTTCTGTCGTTCCTACCCAGATAGTGCAATATCCTAGGTCTCCTGAGTCTTCGTCGTCATTACTGTTCGAGACTTTAGAGCCTTCCTTCTCGATGTCTTTCAGGTGCTCTTTTTGCTCTGCTTTTGCGTCTTCAATCTTCGCGTCTGCTTCTTCTGCTGTGGCTACTTGGGCTTCATCAAGCTGGCCAGCTGTCTTCTCGGCAGTGTCACTCTGCTTTGGCCATCCTGCACCCAAGGGCCATCCTTTGATTCCACGCTGACGGGCGTATCCGTCTGCGACTGATAGCCAGTTCTCGGTCTTGATATCCGCTGAGGCATCAAATGCGATCAGTACATCTACATCTCGGCCTGGACGGAGCAGCGGATATATGGGGAGGTTGTTTGACATGCCAGCGTCCATCAGTTGCAGATGAGAGGTCTTGTAGATATTTTCTGGGACTGTTTCTGGAAGCTTGCCTTCCATCTTATATGCGAAGTTCGGTATCGAGGCCGGTAAGATCGGATGCACTTTGCTAAGATCATCATCTCTTCCCTCAATCATTTCGTCAATCCCGCCAAACCCAGTGAGACCTTTAACGAGTGGCCGCACCTCTTTGTAGTAATGAGATAGCGTGGCACAAAAGGCACTTCCAAATACACCAAGAAGCAATGGCAGACGAAGTTCTGGAACGCGCAGCCCATCTGCGTCATGGGGTTGATCCTGCCCGTCTTCAAACTTTCTGCCAACGCTCCAGGTTGGAATACCGGCTCCAAACTCTTCACAAAACAACTCGAATGGTGATATCTCGAACCACTGAAACCATGCTTCTTTCTTGGCCTTAGCTTTTGTCTCCTCTGATGGAGAGTCAGTCGCCTTCTCTTCTTCTGATTCTTCTTCGATTATGGGTATCTCGTGACGGACTGCGGTATATATCGGCATAGGATTTTCACCATGCTTAATATAATCGCGCTGATTGGAGATCTTGAGGTCTCTGTCGTCAACACCAATCTCCCCCTTTGGCACCAGTAGTCTCGCTGCTAGAAGGAGTCCATATACGTCCACTAGGCCAAAGTCCGAGGTTGGATCGCCCTTCAACTTCTCAACGAAACCACTCAGGAGAAATTTATTTGTAGGTGCCGAATTGAGTGCGGCGAGGGCCACTGGCGGATATGCAATGTGAACTCCGATCCTAGCCTTTAGATGATCCACCATTTTGTCCATTCTTCGGCCTCCTAGAGACGAGTGGTACAGAGCTTGAAGCCAGCAAGAGCCACTGACTCCTGCAGTGTATGTGACACAGTCGAATAACCCATCCTCACTCGCTGCCAACATGGAACCCGTTCCAGCCACCAGAGCTCTCAATCCCCCACCAGATCCTACCATTGCAATTGTCGGTACATCATCCGGATGTACTTCCTCCTCTGGAAGGCCGAGATATTTTGCTAACGCAGTCGTGGTAACCTTCTTTCTCTTCGCCAGAAACTCCCTCTCTTCCTCGCACAGCTCGGATGAAACTCTGACAGAAGCCGAATATTCGATCTCCGGGTTTATGAAAGGATCATGCGCCTCCTGCCATATCTCATCTGCGAGAGAACCGGGTGCCATGGACAGCTCCTTCTGTAGCTTTGTGATATAATCCGGAAGCAGCTTTGCCCACTCTGGCATGACAAAATCCACAATTGTCTGCGGTACTGAGCTCCATTGTAGATCCGTAACAGAAGAGAAGAGCGCAAATTTCGTCGAGAAACTTCCCCATGCCGAATCATCTGAAGATGCCACAACCGCTTCAAGGTTCTCCTTGAAAGGTAGAACCTCGAGGTTGTGGACATTTTCGGCTGCAATTTCCTCCTTCTTCTCTTCCACTGCTTGCCGCCTCAGTCTGTCGGCGCGAATGTCTCTGCGCAGCCGAGTTGGAGGGAGAGGTTGCAGCTGGTCGGTTTGATAGAGGATGTAAGTGAGACTTCCTGCAATAACCACGGAGGTAACTCCGATAAGAGCTGATCGCGAGAGTGAAGCCATCATGGACCGAGGAGGTTTCGACTTGGCCCTCGTGAAAAGCGAGCGATAAGTTGTAGTATTAGTAAGGTGTTTGCGCCGCTGTGGCCATCCCTTGTGTATTGTTGTGCTGTTGAGTTGTGGTGGAGCAGGGTGAATGAAAAGGCCCCGCGGCACCCGCGACGTGCAACGAAGAAGCATTGACGACGACATCGTGAACGGGGGACGGTCAGATTCTTTTCAAAGAAAAAAGAGACATGGGTTAAGGCAATGATCGGGTGTGATAGGAGGGAGAGGAGCAGTCGCTCCGGGAAAGTGGGAAATCATGGAATTAGTTGAACGGCATCTGCGCCAAAAGCCAACTTTCTGGGTTTGACAAGCGGTGTGGCGCAAGCTTTGGTGTGGCTCATTGCGGAATGACGATGGATCGGCAGGAACAGAAGCTTGAGCATGTGAAGAAGAGCGACAGCAGAAATTTTTGAGATTGAGAAGGAATCGAGAAGCACCCAAGCAATTTATTCTACAGACCCGACAGAAATGTCTGCATTTTTTCTCTTACCGAGAAGAATTCGTAATTCCGACAGCCTTGTATACCTAGGTATGTATTGTCTGCGTCCCAAGTTTCAGTAGTAAGTGCAGCTTGTCGGCGAACACCCACGTAAAAGATCCACAGGAGCATCCATCCAACTGCCTGGGAATTCCCCAATACCGTCCGTTCCAGAGCTTGACTTCGAAAGCAAAATATAGTTTGCTCGCATGCTTAAAGTAGAATGATACACAATGGGAATATTACCATCAGAAGACCAACTCTGCTGCTTGATAAGAAACGTCCGTAGCGGAGTCGATGAGGAAACATCGAATGCGCCTTGAGATGGCGAAACTCATTCAACACATTTTGAATGCCTCCCAGATTGTGGATCACTAAATGAAAGACAAAAACGAATGCCATGGTGACATATCAGGGACGCCACCAGGAATGAGGCCGCGACTCGAGGAAAATAATATCCAGCTCAATACCAGAACGTTTCAGGTAATTAACCAAACTTTAGAAAGAAGACAGAAATCCAGATATTTCAAAGGCTTCTCATAAGTGATTCGAGGAATGCTAATACTCGCTGGCCACTAGCATCGGCGCAATAACATTAAAGGGCATTGATTGGCGGTTAATGATTCAAGTGAAAGCAGGCTCTGAGGTTCCTCAAGCCAAAACGGGGGACTCTTGCCACATAGCGAAGGGGAAGGGAAAGAGCAATAGAAGTGAATCAGGCGCCTTCCAATTTTACTACTCTCGCAAAAATGAAGTCAAGCAAACGGAAAGTTGACACTTCAACATCTCCGAACAACATCAAATACTTCGGTCACATAAGCTACAGGTCGAAAGAAAAGAGGGACTTGCGAACTGTGACAACTCAAACCCCACACTCTGGCAGAATCCACTTCACCGCATCCAGACAAGGTTTAGGGCCAAACATGCAGCATGGCCAGCAGCAAGTATCCGCTGGGGCGTGCCGTCTGGTCTTTGAAGCATCAGGAGTCGATGATGGCAGTCGGTCTGGGCACGAGACAAGCTGCTGATGAGGAGGCCAGAGCTGAGGTTGAGGTAAGAATTATCCGGGCAGATGGAATCGAGAGCCAGGTGTCCGCCAGCCACTCGAGCGTTGCGACAGAGAGGGTCTCGGGCATGTACAGATCGCTGACCCGTACATTAGGTTCTCAACAGCAGGTTGGAGAAGACTCGAGTACTAAATACAAAACTATCTGCATCTTTGGCGAGGTTGGAATTGAGTGGGAAAAGTGTACAAGAGGCAATTGGACCGATTTATGGAAATACGCAGAAGTTACAAGTGCTGGGAACAAGTGCGTTGTGCTGTGACAGATGCAGAAGCTCTGCTAATTGTTCGCAGATATCGACGGAGTCATTTCAGCCATACAGAGGATCCGCCAGCCTTCGGATATCAAGAGCAATGAGGAGGATATAATTCGGAAGGGGTCAGTCGATTACCCCACTTCTATCGAGCAACTACTAACTGTTCTGTAGCCCTGAGAAGGTCGGCCTGGCTTCCTTCTTGAGCTCAGTCAAACGTGTAAATAAAGCACTTTCCGAGTTGAAGCAAACGAATCTTCGCTCGAATCAACAAGCCGTGGCAGATCTGTCCAAGTTACTCAAATATGGAAATGAGCAGCTGGAACAACATTTCCAGAGACTCCTCCAGGAAGACTCGAAACCCATTGAACCTTTACATTATATCACAAAAGAGAAGCCTTTCCCTATGCTTTCTCAAGACAAGTCGACCCGTTTGGGCCTGATCAATTCATATATCGCATCTGTTGCGAGGCAGTCCGGATCATCTCGAGATTCTCCTATGCTGCAGGTCTACGCCAATGTCAGAGGACCATATCTTGTAGCTACTTTACAGAATTTGGCTGCTGCATCTGTCAATACGGCAAAGAAGAAGTCCCCGGATGCCATCTATCGACAAGGTACCAATGGTATGGGTACATACGCCATGGGAATGGAGGGAGCTTTCTTGGCCGAGTACGACAATATCTGTGGACTATTTTCTCGAGATGAATGGGGCAAGGTGTTCAATTTGAGTTGTCAAGGAGCAATCTCGGAACTTGCTAGAACGCTTAGAGAGTTGAACTCACATATCAAGGCGAATCTGACAACAGACTGTTTTCTCGCGTACGAGATCATCGAAATCATGTCGAATTTGTCGTCCAATATGGAAGGCCGGACAGGCGAGCTGAAGCCCTCCTTCGCCGCAGCATTGAAGCCAATTCGAGAGACTGGGAAGTCATCACTGAGCGAACTACACGATGATATCCGTCGACGAATTGCAGTGCTGCCCAGCATTCCACAGGATGCTGCTGCGCTACCCATCACGCAAGAAATAATGACTCGTCTACAAACCATGGTCGACTTCCTACGTCCAATCTCAAGCATCATGATCTCCATAGGTGACGGCGGCTGGAAATCAAATGCCTCATCCAACCAATCATCCGACCAAATACCGACTCTCAACTCTTTCGACGTAGGGGCAGATGGAAAGCAAATTTTCGCCAACTACAGCATTGACACAATCGACATCCTCCTCAGCTCCTTGGAACAAAGAGCCAGGCCTCTACTGAAGGGTAAACCACCCCTCGGCGTCTTCATCGCCAACAACGCCACAATCGTAGACCGCATGATTCGCACTTCTGAACTTCAACCCCTCCTTCAATCCCGCATGGCCGATGTCGATAAGTGGCGCAAGAACGGTGCCTCCCTATATGGATCGGCATGGCGTGAACCATCCACTCACCTCCTCGACGTTCAATACACCAATCGCGGCGGGCAACGACCGCCCTCCGGCTCAGCAGCTGCCATCGACTCAGCGGCTATCCTCAAAGGCCTCAGCAGCAAAGACAAAGACGCCATCAAAGAGAAATTCCGGCTCTTCAATGCCAGCTTCGATGATCTGGTACAGAAGCACAAGAGCATGAGCATGGAACGCGAGGTTCGCGAGATGTTGGGACGACAAGTACAGCAGATGATTGAGCCACTGTATGGGAGGTTCTGGGACAGATATCATGAGGTTGATAAGGGGAAGGGAAAGTATGTTAAGTACGATAAGGGAGCCATGTCGGCTGTCTTCTTGGGACTGCAGTGATCTCTCTTCTATCTACCTAGCTATCTTCTCTTCTCACCAGCAGGTGGCTGGCTGCATATACACATGGGGAGCTCGATCTAACATCCAGCGTAATTCAGGGACGGGTTGGCAAATTTGCAAAAACTTACTAGGGGCATGGTTTATACCTACGATATGATACCAGGAATTTTTTGGGGCGTTTTTTTTTTTTTCATTCTTCATTCTTCAGCCTTCATTTTTCTTTTACTTGGGGGGGCTTTTGGGGCTTTCATATTATGTATTTGTGTAAGACTACAATATTGCAATTGATTTGCTGAGCATATTCCCAACCTTCATACTGCGTTTGATACGCTTAGTCCAAGCGGGATCCTGTTCCTGGTCCATGAGAACACCATATCAGCTGCGAAAGACAAACGCCCAGAAAGATTGATCAGAACTCCCCCCAAAAAATTTCAGAATCAAAATACCAAAAACCCGACATGCTGATTATGCGAGTCTGCAGAATCCTCGCAATGCCGTGCTAATCCCATAATCCCATATCGCGTACAATTTGTCGTAGTAGGAATCCACCGGCGCCTGAGAAGAAGAATGAAGACCGACCCCAAGTGAAAATAAAGGACAGCCCGAGAATGGAGAATGCGAAAGGTGGGCGGAGAATACAAAGCGTTGTCGCCGATCGAGGAAGTGCTAGCGTTGCGGATCAGGTCGAGGAGTGTAGGGGGTGTGGCTGTGGTACAGGTGTAGATGGATGTTGGAGATGTTATGCGGTGTTTGTGATGTTGGAAGAGAGTGTCGAGAGACGTGATGTTGATGTAGATGTGGATGATGATGTAGATGCGGATGCGAATAGGTGAGGATTGTGTTGATGGTAAGATGAATGAGCCCGAGGAATCGCTGATTCAAGATAGTCTTTATATCTGGTGTCTATAGACAATCCGTATTCTCGCACCAGCCACAGAAGTCGTGGTGGCCGTACTGTTCCTCCTTGCAGCAGTAGCCACAGCAGTGGTTGACAAGGGGCTTGGGGGCGGCGATGGCCATGGTGTTGAGTGGTTGTTGATGGAGCTCTGAAGCCATGTTGTTGTTTTGCTTCGAAGGCCGAGACGGAAGGACGTTTGTTAGACAAGTAACAGTAGTGGTTGAAAGCCTCGGAATTGGGAAAGAAGAGAACAATGGTTGATGACTTCGGGATGACTTGGAGCAAGAAGATGGGGCTCTCGATGGTAGATATGTGAAGTACTTGGTGTGGTAAAGTACTCGCTTGTTTAGGCCTGTCCTCTCTCAAAGAAGATTCGGAAGAAGAAATATGAACTGTCTCAGATGATCGGTGTGCCAAACACTTGTTTTCGAGCTTCCACCGGCCTAATATATATTCCAATTTCCGTCTTAGCCAACGAACGCATGCATCAAATCAGCTGGTCCCAATAATACTAACAATGGTAGGAAAGATATCCGGAACGACCCCAAAATATCGTACGGAAACGAAATCGGTGTACCCCACTTTCTGTGACCTGTTTTGGAAGAGTAAGTCTAATCGAGGCAGGGCAGGGTAATCTATCTGGTACTGCCCTGGGGCGGGCAATGGTACGTTCGTTCGTTGTCGTGTCGTGTTCGTGGTCGCAGGACCGTCTGACGGTCGACGATATTGAGTTCAGTTGGGTTTGGAGGTGGCTGCGTCGTGGGCTGGGCTGGGGTGATGCAGCTGCACGGCGTACGGTGAGGTAAGTAAGTATTGCTAACCAGCTACTGTAGACGATAGAGCCAGGCTCAGATCTTCTTCGTAGTGATAGGGCACTATGGGAGGGCGTTTGCATGGACGAGAAAGAAAAGTGAGGCTGTCGGTCCGGGGCGTGTGTCTTGTCTCGGGAAGGGCTGGCCTTCTCACGATAACTGATCAGAGAAAGACAGGTCAGGATATGATAGCCGAGAAAGTAAAGTGAGAGAAGTGCAGCCCCACGCCGAGTAGAGTGAGATTGCAATGTTGAAGAATGAGCAATGCTGAGGTAAGAAGCAAAAGTCGATACGTCAGATAAAATGGTGAAATATAGCTAGTTGTGACCTGGGTATTCGAGGGGTCGCAGACTGGGCTGAGTTGTGTAAGCCTACCTGCAATTCTGTCCGCTGAAGATAGAGAGGGACGGTGCGGCACGAGAGAGGGGAAAAGGAAAGGGGAAAGGAATGGCATGGGGATGATCAATCTGACTTCCAGCTAAGAATGTATGCTCCCACACGTATGCAGTACATACTCGTAGGGCGTTGGCTTCATTTCTTCTGGAAACCTTGCTGACATGCATGGAACTGCTCCCACCAGAAAGAACATAAACGCGCGTGACGTCGGCCTGCAGCGTTCATTGGGACGAAGACGATATCCCCTCTTTTCCCCCTCCTTTGGTACGCAACTTACCATACCAGACATCCAAATTCCAGTGGTCTAATAGATTGCATGAACCGCAATCAGCAATCTGGATGCGAGCCAGCGAAGAAACAGACGAGCCACTTTGGTCCTGCAGGATTGAGTTGCTTCATGGCTGAGTCCCAAGTTTGAGTCTGAGTCCAGGTCTGCGCATGCAAGAATGCCTTGGAAGCTCGTCTTCGTCGATCCAGCCTGTTCTCGGGACAAACACAGGCCCAGGACTGGTTCGATGTCAGGTCAGACCGAGCAGGGAGACAAGACAGAGTTCACGATGGTTGCACATGGGTCTCCGGGCTTGTCTCACAGGTCCTTCAGTCTGGTGGGGTGTCCTGGCCTGGGAGGGCATTCGTAACCAATGGATAACACGGCTCCAGTGAGGAGAAGAATCTGTACAGGAAATAGAGGGGCTGAGAGATAGATAGTGCTGATGTGGCCCGGAGACCACGGAGCAATTGACGGCAATGACCTCTGTTATCGTCGTCGTCGTCGTTAGACTGAACGGAGTGTGTGTGTGGAGGGTTGAGGGGTTGGAGAGAGGGACGAAGGATTTCCAGCGGGAGATGCGGGTGTTTCAGTTCCACTTTTTCCAGCGGGAGCAAGCGACACGACCCTTCCACAGCGGGAGCCAGTCTAAATCTGTGATGGGATCACCTCATCCTCCACACCAAACACCTCTCGACAATGATATGGACCATGAAGCATGACATGTGTTCCACCAGGTCGAGCTGCCTATTCAACAATAATGGCTGCTAGACGCATCCCCAAGCTGCGTCTCTCAGAGGGCTCGCAAACACAACATCCGCGATCTCACCGCTGTGAAGAAGCAAATATTGCTTCGGCCGATCCTGCAATGAGTTCCATCGATGCAGATCTCCCGCCTGTTTGTCATCTATCGTCGTCACCATTGGACATGTTTCACATGGCGAAATCATTAAGATGGAGGTGTCCCACGTGTGTTTGCCCTTTCTCGGGATGTCAAACCCTGTTCCTAGCCATTTACCAGAATTGCGAGGATCAGGCCATTCTATCGTCTCTAGAGATCCAATTGTTACGGAGACAGGTTCCATCTCAGTTGACATAGGAGAAACTCTCAGATTGGTTGATGAAGCTTTCGGTCCTGAGACGCAGGCCCTGTGTTGGACACGAGATGATTTGAGTTTCCTAGTTCAAGATTTTCTTTTTCGTCCTTTGTGATTGGTACTAAGCATCAGAACCAGAGCGGGTGGCTGGAAACCCTTAATCTACTGCAATCGTACGAACATGCAGAGAAAACATGTTCTGGAAGTGATCCACGCGAGCTGCGTAGGAACCCGCGCTGGCATCGACCCCGATTTTCTTATTCGATGCAGCGTTCATATCGTCTTATGCCGTGTCACCCTTCACTCAAAAAGCTTCTGCACAACGACATTAGCACATTGGAACCGCCACCCGGCATCTACACATCAGACGATGATCTATGACGATCGTAGGAGCGAGACGACAGATGTAGCCAACATTGCCAGCCTTATGCTTATGTTATTGGCCTCGTACCCAGCTTTCACATGCCAATTCCGTATCCTTGAAGTACGGCAGTCATAACCCAGAGCACAAGATTCCGATCTGCAACTGTGCGCAGGGAAAGGCCAGCAGAATGAACCGGAGGAGAGCCGTATCTGGCAGTGTAACCTCTCTTGGCACGATATCTCCAGTCACTGACCAGCTGAAACTCATAGTCTCAAGAGATGTTCTCCGGAGGAGAATCCTTGCGAAAATGTCTGAGAGGAATTCGAAAGCTCTATTGGGATATCAATCTAAATGCAGAATCAATCGCTCGCTAAGAACGGCAGTGCCACCCAACAAGGCAAAAAAAAAAGGACGCCAAAAGTCTTTGTGGACAGAACGCCTCTAGAAATCCAAGAAAGCTCCAGATAGCCAAAGAAATGTATCGCCCGCTCCGAATCGTGGTCATCGCCCTCCAAGTCGAGGCTTGATCAAAGGGAGAGAGAGAAGCTCCCATTCTTCTGATCGATGGCTCCAAGTCCATATCGGCCAGTGCATAAGCTCCAGTTGAAGTTACCTACCCAACATTTTCTGCACCCGTCAACGAATAATCGAAGGTCACTGTCTGACATGCCAGTTGTGTTTGGCTCAGACAGGATCTTCTCTGCTTCAGCATCGAAGCGTGCGACTGCTGCCAGAAGGTCGATGTGAGCTTGATCGATGGCCTTTTGAACACCTCCGTAAACTGGGACGGACAGCGGAATCAGACTGTCTATCTGTTTCTGGGCCTATTGATCTGTCAGTAATGGACAGCGAATCAGGGCGATGAGATACTTACGATTTCCTTTTTCAGCGACAGCATGTCGTTTGCACTATTTATTCTGTCAGTAAGAGTTGTCGTGCATCTTCTGCTGAAGCTTACATTACAACAATGATGTTCGACTCATCAGACAGAGCCTTCAACGTTGGGTGGTTCGTTGAGCGATATGGTCCCTTGATGTGGTGCACAAGCCTTCATACATGTTAGTGTTTCTCCCTCATCTCCTCGCGCCTGGACAACCAAAGGACTCACTCTATCATCGCTAAGCAAGCTGCAACAGCACTTGTTCCCATGCGAGCCTCCCAGTACTCTTCCAAAGTTGGAATCTTGCCGTCAAGCTTGTAACGCTGTTCCGTTTCCGTCGTCGCAATATAGAATTTCATGTCCTCGAAGAAATTCTGACGTTGTTCTAAGCTCCAATCAGCTTCCAATACCCGGAAAAGGTGTTCAAGTTACACAATGTCTTACCAACAGTGTAAGCGAGCTTGAGTTCATCTCCAATGACTCTGAAGCTCTCAATGATCGGATGAGAAGAACGCGGTGGAAAAAATATCTTCGCTGTCTTCATGCCCAGGGTCCAACGAAAGGCACTCTTCACCTGGTTTCCTAGCACTTTCACGCTCCCAAAGAAGCCATTCGATGGTTTTACCGTTCTTTTCGGTTCTGGGCTCACACCAAGGAAATACTCAAGCAGCATCTTCTTCACATACATTCCGAAGCCCTTCAGGCCATCAATCGCAGGGTAAGTGACGACGGTGGAAATTTCCTTTGAGGTACTCAGACCAAGACAGTCAGCGAGGAATTGCTCCGTCTCGGAGCGATAGACCTGTGCAGCTTCGAAGTTGTCGGCGTATTCTCCAGTTGGCTCATCGAGCGCATCGTCCCAGAGAAAGAGCCATATCGCTAGGAAAGCGACGATGCGGAGTTCTCTGAACTCGGCCGTCGGCCACCACTGTCTCCATGTCAGTTCGAAATTCATTGCAACCCAGCATTTTCATGTCCGTCCTGTGACATGAAACTATCGAGAGGGGTTCTTCCAAAAACACATTGATGCACTTACATTCGAAGCAAACAGTGCAAAATCCGCCGTCTTTAATTTGGCCAATCTCTTCTCGTTCGGTACCAGACTATAAAACAACTGATCAGTCCCATTGAACGAACACAACAGAATATATACATACCTCTCTAAACGACTATTCACTACCGGGATCATCGCCTCATAGTTCGGATTGACAGCACCAGTATACTTCTCAAAAATCGGTCTCAAATTCGGGATCGTGACTGTCGTTCCTCGAATACTGTCTAACAGCAACTGGCGCTGGTCGATCTTCGCCTCCATTTTTGCTGTGGCTTTCGCCTCCGATTCCATGTTGTCTGTAGCGATGCAAAATCAAATCCAAATCCAAATCCAAGTCACTGTCTCAAACCCAAGGTCGGTACCAAGCAGTCGTTCAAAAATAGCGCAGGATTAAGGTTCAGAATCTCAAGGATCAGGGATTCGGGTCGAATGTCCTTATGAGATGCACAGCTTCATGGACGGGAGGGCGAGAAGGTATTAGAAGTGGGATGAATGGGATTTATGTGAGGATGTGGCGGCGAGCGAAACCAAGGCCGTTTATTCTTCCACCTTTCGAAGACCAGCGGAAGAAATCCAAAGGCTCGGGAATAGACGGCGTGTTTATGGGATCAGCGGAGTCGGATGGAGAAGGTGGATGGGGTTGCGCTACTGTCGACTTTCCCCACTGACTGGCATTAGGGGAGTTAGATGAGGCCCTTGGCGCTGAGGACTGGGTCGTTTGGCCGGGATGGGGGATGTATCGAGGGCCGGGTCGATTCGAGTCTTCTTCGATATCTGTTGGAAATGTGTTTGTTGGTGGAGGATATCGAATAACTGGCGTATATTTCTCATCAAACTTTTGAGAGTTGGAAGATTGACAGATATAGAACTGCCGTACACACAGAGTTTGCGCCTTGGAATATTCTACCCGTGCCAGCGTCACTTGGAAACGTTTTTAGATGAATCATGTATTGTCAACGAGCAATCACTATTCAACTTTAGGTCTCCATTCATTGGCCTGAATCACAATATCTATCTTATCAATTCTTTGCCCGTCCATTGAAAGACCGGCTTTCGAATCTCGACCGAAGAATCCTTGAAGCCGCCATTCCCGCATCCTAAACTTCTAGTGCGTAAGCTTCAGCACATCTCCCTCTGCTTGAGATCTCTTCATTCGAGCTCCTCAACTCAAGGTCCACTTCAAGGCCCGTACCGCCTATATCTTCTCACCCGCCCTTACCTCCCATCTTCTATCTCCATACGCAATGACCATCAGCGATGCATACCGAAGAAACATAACCAGCCAGAGAGATACACATCGTCCTTCCTGATCAAGCATTTGCATATCATTGCATACGTTAGACCCGGCCGCTCGCGGTGTAAGAAAGACATGCTGGCAATCTGGCAATTCTATGGTCCCACGACAAGGAGATTGGTAAGAAGCTTGCCAGAATTGTATGCAAAGTAGCATCGTAACTTCTTACATACATTAGCTTGGCTTCTCTTGATACGACAGCAGCGGCGCCGTGGTGGACGGCCGACCTGCTTCCTGACTTTCGATAAGGGATGGCGGACATTTGACTCCCTAAAAGACAGAAACAGTGAAGGGTTTGGCCTGGGAAAAGGCCAAGAGGAGGGGTTAAGACAGCGGGGTTGGGTTCATCTAAAGGCTCGGGCTTGGACCTCGCTTCCAGAAAAAGTCTGGAATCCAGAACCAAGACTCGCTGTTCAGGGATAAATCGAACTCCCCACTGTTTATTTACAGGGTAACTTGAGGGATCCACGACTCGGCTTTCCAGTGATGCCGAAATGGCTGCATTAACCTTAAAGGCCGATGCGAGATGGCAAAATCGAATTCAGATCTCCAAGAACACATCCCAACAGATTGGTAAAGTCAAAGCAACAGCAGAAGGAAAAGAAGCATCTGTGTTGGAAGTGTGCTGGAGATATTATCCAAGCGATATACGAACCCCTTGTTGTCAGTCAGTTCTCGCAATTGGAACGCCCCCAAATCCCAAGGCCTGCACTCATCCCACCACCTTCGACCTCGGCACTGCATGTCTGCAACGATTCGAACAGCCGTAATTGGCCACCCACACACCCTCTTTCTCACGCTGCAGAATCCGGCGACACGTCAACGGTGCGGTGCGTTACACAACTTGCATCGATCGAACGAGAGTAGTACTGCGGTCGACACGACATGATGACATCGTGAAAGGCAAACGTTTGGTCAATCGCTGCGAGTTGCAACGCTTAACAATTGACAGCAAGCCTCCCGGGTGAGAGTTCCCTCTTCTGTGCGCCATCCCGCTGTCTACCGCGATGTTATTCGTTCTTACAGTTGAGATACATCCAACATCTGCAGTTGCATGCAATGCAGTCACCCACCGCTCTTCCCTTCTTCCTTCCGTCCCGTCGTCCGTCCGTTGCCTTGTCTTGCCTGCAGGTGAAGTGGACTGCCCCTCCTCGATCGATTGAGTAAGTCACATTGTCAAATCAAATCGAATCAAGTTGAACAAGAGAAGGAAAACGGCCAACCTATCTTGATCAAGCTGCTGGCGAGGGCTGAGGGAGGGGCTGATAAGGCTTGCATGAGGGTGTCACGGCATCGGAGACTTTTCTTGCTCGTTGCTTGTCTCCTCACTCATACGTACTGCTGTGTCCTACAGCTTTGACACCAAGAGATACCACAATATGCGAGGATATCACGATTCACGGAATCACTTCCGCTCTACATCTTTATCTTCTAGAAGTAAAGATCGTCCTTTCAGATCTCCCAGCAATTCATTCCTTCATTTGATTGATCATCGTTAGCGAAATCCTAATCATCCCAAAGCCAAGGTTGCATTCATCCGTCTGGGATGGGCCTTGTAAAGGATAGTGGCAGTAGCCTCCCCTCCGTGCCGGTGATAACTGGATCCTGTCGTGCAGGAGACTAAGTACGTCCGAAGTGGGCCGACGTGTTTGTTCCGGCTCTTGGAAAATGATCGCTCCCTCCTCTCAAGTTGTTCGATTTCCTGCCTTCCTATCTGTCGTTGTGTAAGGAGAGATACGGTAGTGTGGGGTCCACCGTTGATTAAGTATGTAGGGTCTCGGCGCGAGGACTTCTTGACTGGCCGTGCTCTTTGTGGAGCAGACTACATATCTTCTCTATCCCTGTATACTCAGGGAAGCGCCGGATACTCGTATTTGTGACTGCTGTGGACATTATTGTGATTCATGGTTGAGCGCCGTCCTCGAGTGAATCAAATGAGAGCACAGTCATTGGCTTGATACTCACGTCTCTTGCTTAAGTTCATCACCATCCGATGTAACGGTGCCTTCAGTTCTGCGTTGCATGTGTACTCGCGAGCGCTGTATCCCACCGACAAACACCCTCGACTGAGAATACAAGAGCCTCCAGAAATATCGAACGATAATCTTTGGAAACTCCTCGAAATTCTCGACCGAACGAGATAGATCTCCACAATGCTCCTCTCGCCATTACAGCTCTCCTTCGGCCTAGGGAGCTGCGCAGCTATTTATGGAATCGGCCTGGTCTTCTACAGGCTCTTCTTCCATCCATTGCGAAACTATCCAGGTCCGAAGTTTGCGGCGGCAACGAGATGGTATGAGTTCTACTTTGATCTGATGAAGGGGATGGGTGGCCAGTTTGCGTGGGAGATAGATCGAATGCATGAATTGTATGGTGAGCCGTTCACCCAGTCATAATTGTAAATCGAATCAAGGCTGACGCTTTAGAGGCCCTATCGTGAGAATTAACCCAGACGAACTCCACGTGAAAGATCCAGAGTGGATCGATGTATTGTATGCTGGAAACCCAACGCATAGAGATAAATATCCACCATTTGCTGCAATGACTGGCAATCCTGAAGCTTGTAAGCATTCCATTCAGATGTCAGACCGAGAGAATTGATATTGACAACTCCAGCATTCGGAACTGTCGAGCACAACATCCATCGCAAACGCAAGCTCGCCACTAGCCCGTTCTTCTCCAAGCGATCTGTCGCAGATGCAGAGCCCTTGCTCAGGAAGCAAGCCGAGAAGCTTTGCAAAACTTTCGAAGACTCGTATACTAACGATGAAGTCGTCAAATTGCATATTCGCTATCTTGGATTTACTACAGACTCAGTCTCGGAATTTGCGTTTGCTAGGTCGGATGGATTGCAGGGTAATGTCGATGGATTAGAGGACTGGGCTGAGACGCTGCGAATGGTTGGTGCTGTCTTCCCGCTTCTGAGACAGTTCCCTTGGATGATCAAGGTGGCTTTGAAGTTGCCGCTGTGGGTTTTCCAGCTGGTCGTGCCGGTGCTTTCGAGGTTTCTGGAGCTGCACAAGGTTAGTTCTGGAGTCCCCTGACTTGGAAAGGTGAATTGACGGATTGCAGGAAATGAAAATTCAAGCCACTGCCTTCCTCGAGAACGAGAAGATCCATCCAACCCCACTCGCAGTTAAGCGAACAGAGAGACCACCGACTGTCTTCCACGGAATCTACCAAAGCAGTCTGCCGATCGAAGAAAAGAGCCTGAATCGCTTGTCGCAAGAAGGTCTCGTGATGATCGTTGCTGGCAGCGAGAGTACTTCTCGGACTCTCATGTTGGCGACTTACTATTTGCTAAGTGCTCCTCATGTGATGGAGCAATTGAAGAAGGAATTACTCGAGGCAATGCCGGATCCAATGACCGTCCCTCCAGTCAAAGTTCTCGAAAGCTTACCCTGGCTGCATGCTGTTATAAAAGAGACGTTCAGAACGTCAGCGGTGTTTACAACTCGATTTCCACTTACCACGCCTGAAACGCTGAGGTACAAGGATTGGGTCATACCTTCACACGTAAGTGATCTCCTCTCATCGTCAGATTTCATATTTACCTATCCAGAAATTATCACTTGTGAAGTTGTAGGTCCTGACAATATACAGACGCCAGTGAGCATGACCACCCGCTCGACAATGCACGACCCCACTCTGTTCCCCTCCCCAGAGACCTTCCGACCAGAACGCTGGCTCAATGGCGCTCTGTCAAAGGACGGCAAAGACCTCACTCGCTACTACGTTCCCTTCTCTCGAGGTACACGAATCTGTCCGGGTATAGAGTAAGTCCAAATACTATCCATTCCTTTTCTCCCGGATTATCCTCCTCTTCTCTCCATGGCTCATGACTGAACTGTCGCAGGCTCGCCTATGCAGAGCTCTACATGGCCCTCGCGATGATAATCCGCCGTTTCGACCTAGAGCTGTACGATACAGATTACGAGCGTGATATCAAGGTCGTGAGAGATTGCTTCTTGGGCGAGGCGAAGCCGGGGAGTCAGGGCGTGAAGGTTCGGGTAACGGCTGTGCATTGCTAGATTGGAATAGATGGTAGCCTGGATCTGGAATGCGAGGAATAGATATAATGGATTATCGATTGCAATGAGGGTCTTGTAAGACGTGCCGGCTTTATCTGGCTACCTAACTTGCTGGTTCTATGCAATTTAGCTGAGCGCTGTGTGTTTACTGCCTTTGGATTTTGGTGCGGTAATATTTGCTGAAGAGGAAGTTTGACTGGTACGAGTCGGGACGAGTCCTCTTCTCTGCCTGATTGTGAAGTTGTTCTGTGAGCTTGACAATTGCCGTCTTGGTGTAATCTTGATTCTTTTCGAGCAGGAGAGGCTGGCGTGCCGAGCGGCTTGCTAGCGAGAGAGATCTTCCATATATATATTTCACTGCTTTTGTGACCAGGATTTTGTACTTCAAGTTCGAGCCTCAGCTTCAAGATCAACGAATCGACCAATCGTTTCGGATTTCCCATTCAAGCTTTCCACGCCTAGGGTAGCTCAATTTGACGTCAAGTGGGGGCCATCTAACCAACGACTCACGCTTACTCAAGCGAGCCAAGCGAATCCCTAAGAGAATTAAAAGGCCGGACACATATCCTCTTTGGGCAGGAAGGTGCGAAGTTCTATTTCTTGGTTGTTCCATCACTTTGGAATCCATCCATCGTGCGGCCCACCGTGCGGCTGCAGCTTATCAAATTTTCAAGTTTCGAAGAGGTAGGGTAAGCGCTAATGATCTTGTCTGAGGCTGTGGATCCATCCCTCGTTTTCTTCGCAATCGATGCGAAGAGCAAGAAGACGAATCAGTGCCTGATCATGGCAAACAAAGAAGTAGAGATGTCTAAGACGCACAAATTGTGTCAGCTTATTTGTCGGCCGTCGGCCGCCGCTTAGGGCAATTATTTCGGCATGCTTGTTGGTAGATATATGAGTCTGAGATCTCGAAATTCTGGGTCGTCTAGAACCGTATGTCAAGCTGCCTGTTAGCCCCCTGATTAGCTCTGGATCCTATAGGGCTTTTGTCTACGACAAACATCCATTCATTGGCTCATGAAGTTCCTGTAGGGCTCGTCAAAGCACTACGCCGTAGCTGAAGAGTCTCCTATTGGCGACGGGTATCAAATATCGCTAGCGTCCGGGCTGCTGACTAGAAGCTTGTTTTGTTTAGGTCGGAGTATAAGCCAACTCTTCTGTCGGTGAGGTCGAGATCGTTGCTTTTCAGGGCAATGTGTAAGGAGAAAGGATCCACTGGGCCTGCGATCCGTCGTAAAGCTATCTCAACGTAAGCTTATTTTGAGATCTGATTCGTTGGTCTCTTATAATGGCAAGGGTCCAGAGTATAAAGAGAAAGGCAGATACCCTACATCTTCAAATTGCTAGAATTCGTTCATTCTACCACTTGGCGTACAAAGCCGTCTGCTACGTCTTTCCCACTTTCTCTCATCTTCGCCCTCGTCCCTTTGGAAACGATCTTCTCTCCACCACAATGGCGTCAACAAAACCCCTCCTAGTGATAGGATCCACTCCCGTATATGGGCACATCATGCCCCTGCGATCAATCGCCAAGTTCCTCATCGCTCGCGGCTACGAAGTGACGTTCGTCTCCGCAACACATTTCCGGCCCGCTCTGGAAGAGATTGGATGCGACTATGTTCCCCTTGAAGGCTATGGCGATTTCTACGAAGGGGACTTTGAACGTCTGTTCCCAGAACGCTTCGAACTACCTCAAGGTCCCGTACAGCTCGCATACGATCTCGAGCACGTTTTCATGAAAGTTATTCCATCACAACATGCTGCCATGCAGAAGGCAATCAGAAAGGTCTCGGAAGCGAACCCTGGGAGGCCGATTGTACAGATTACGGAAGGTGTATTTCAGGGCGGTGTTCCCATTACGAAAGGTGCTCCTGGGATCAAGCCTACAGCGAGCATCGGCATTGGTGTCATTCCCATGACCTTGTCTAGTATCGATTTGCCGCCTTTCGGTCCTGGACTTCCTCCAGACTCCTCACCTGAAGGTCGACAGAGGAATGTTGCTATGCAGAAGCAGACGTGGGAGACATTCTTCCCAAATGTTGTGAAGTGCTGGAAAGAAATGATGTTGGAGATTGGCGCTATTCCTGATGACCGGACTCCGCTCGATGCTACTTACTTTGCTCCTGATCGCTTCATTCAGATGTGTGTTCCGTCTGCTGAGTACCCGCGAAGTGATGCATCAGACAGCATTCGCTTTGGCGGCGGACTGCCGAAAGGCTCACGAGACCCGATGAAGAATCCTCCATCCTGGTGGAGCGAGGTAGTGGAGAACAAAGAGAAGAAAGATATTGTCTTCGTTTGTCAGGGGACGGTTGCCCTGAGATACAATGAATTGATCATCCCAACAATCGAAGCTCTTAAGGATCGTCCAAACACCCTACTCATCGTAGCCCTCGGCAAAAAAGGAGCATCACTCCCAGCAGACATCGCGATTCCCGCAAATACTCGTGTAATTGATTTCATCCCCTTCGATGACCTGCTACCATACTGTGCAGCTTTCGTCACGAACGGAGGATATGGAGGATTCCAGCACGCAATCAGTAACGGTACACCGATCATCACTGCAGGAGCAGGTGAGGATAAGCCTGAAGTGTCTGCTAGAGCAGAGTGGTCAGGGATGGGTTTCAACTTGAAGACCCCCACGCCAACTCATGAGGCTATCTTGAATGCCGTGGACGAAGTCACCTCGAACCCGAAGTACAGGACGAGAGCGAAGGAAATGGAAGCTGAGATGGCGACCTTTGATCCGATCGACATCATTGTGAACAATATCGAGGAGTTGATCGCACAGAAAATTGTTGCGTAATGGAAGTAAAAATCATTGTTGTGATTTGCACTGAAGGGCTGACCGAGTTGGAAGTGGGTGCGGCTCCTGATAGAGTATGGTCCCCTCCCCGGTTTAACTGTCCAGCGCCTCTTGAGGAAATGGCTGTTCTTGTGTTTCGAGCCCTATCTTGCAATGTTAAGCATCCAATGAAAAAGTTTTATCTTTAGAAGCGTGGCTTTCGATTGGTTTATTTCTTATAAGCTTTGCAGATCTGTAAAGGCAGCAATTGTATCATCGACAACACGAGACAATTAGACCGGGAGGGGCACCATAGTTAGTAGTATATCTTGAGCGCTAGTATTCTCCCCTACCATGGCGCAGCTCTCTCTCCTCAGTTTCTGTCGGTCTTGGTTGCTCGCTTGGTATCTCATACACCAGCCCCCCTTTTTGAGCGCATTCGGCTATTCTAAGCGATGATACAACAATTGCGCAACTATCCCGTCAACTGCACACGGGTGCAGGGCTTGGGGTGTCACGATTGGCCCACCATTATCTCCAGATCGTTCAATACCTGCAGCTGTGAACTAGTTAGGAAGGTCAGTGGCGGAGTCGCTACCCGGCCGGCCCCTGAAACAGATTGACAGGGGATTTACCAGACTCTCGGGTCGTATCAGGCTTTCTCCCGTCTTCTGACAGCCTCGAATTTGCTGCTAATTTGCTGCTTTACACACCCAAATCTGATAACCGCGTATGATGATCGAGACTCTCCAGGTCTTTGGTCAACGTGGAATAAAAGCAGCATTGGTGATATGGAAGTGCACTTTCAACTTCATGCATCCTACCCATGTTGCCTGCTGTAGCGATGGCTAAGTCTGCTGGCAAGGAATCCCGCTGTTGCTTATTTGTTTCCTTCTAACCCCGTGGAGTTGGGACTGTCGACATGATATCTGGCTCCCAAAATTCACTTCTGCAGAGGCTGGAAGAATCATCCAAAACATGCCTACTCCAACATCGAAATCCTACTTCGATACGCCGCCATCAACGCAGTCATCGCAATCTGCTGGAACAACACCAACATCACTGGTGCTATCACCAACTTCGCCTGGGTGCGTTTCTGTGCTCAGCGAGATCACGACCCAGCTGCTAGATGATGACCCCGTCGTTCGCTTGAAGTGCCTTGCATATTATCGCAGAACGAGGAGTCTCATTGTCCAACGATGCGAGACAGATTGCCGAGATCGACATTATGAAAAGCCAAGACGATATAGAACTGCGATGCGCATTCTGTACGGGGGTCGCATGATCAGTGCTGTGGAGTTCAGTGAATTGTTGATGAGATACTTGTTCTGTAAAAGTCATGGCGAAGAACCAACGTACAAGAAGCACTACTGCGCTCAGCTTGGGCACGCCTGGGGCAACGGTGACTCCACCATGGAATTGGCCTTGTTGGATGCATTTCGCAGGACACACCCGTTGCCATCTCCTCACCCGGCTCAGACCAGCCCCGCAGGCGAAGCACCCTTCATTACTATTGAGGCGCCACCTACTAGCGGGGACGAAGCATCTACAATGATTTTGGACCGACTTGCACTGGAGCAAAATTCAAGCAAATCATTGGCCGCGATCGAAGAATCAGACACACCCGAGGGAAAAGACGACTTCACAAGAGGTGCAACTGAGATGGCTGACCCGGCCACTCTATCAGTCCCAGGTGCATATCCCATCGACAGGTGTCCAAGCTTCTTCATCCAAAAGGACGAAGCAGGTGTTGCGAGCGAAGAAATGGTTGAAACGACTGCTGAAGAGGCTGAAGCTCCACCATCAGGTGCTCCGAGACCTAACGTAAGACGTCGCCTGTTCAGAACCTTTCCTGAGTCAGTATCAGGGACGGCCAGCGATACGTATGCCGGTCCTCCTGCTGTTGAGGCTGTATTAGGCTGCGAGACCCATAACGTAGATGCTTCCCTCAACAGTCTTTCGATTTGCGACGATGCCTCTGATACCCGAAGCAGAGAATACTCGCCCCAAGAGGCCCCTGAGACACCCAATGCATCAGACTCCAGCTCAACGGAAGGCATGTTTTCCACACCTGGTCTCATCTCGACACCGACCCAACTTGCCAGAAGGAATAGGCGCCGTTTACCGGCACATCAAATGATGACAACAGAGGAGGACATATTGACTTCTGCAAAACAGCTCAAACAAGACTATAGGAAGATCCACGCTATCCTCCAAGGGCCTAAAATAAAGGAAGCGTACATCTACATCCTCAGTGCCCCCAAGTATTTTGCAGACAGGAACCACGCGCCACTGGTGAAAATTGGCTACTCGTTCGATTCAGAAGTGCGAGTTCGTAATCTATGGAAGAAATGTCTCATACCTGATCTCAAGAGAGTCTACGACGAAAGATACGCAAAGCACCGATATCATGAAATGGTGGAGAAGATAGTTCATCTGGAGCTCAAGAGGTTCCAGCGACCCCTCCCCTGCGATCACTGCCAATTCCCTCGAAACACCAATCATAAAGAATGGTTTGATGTACCGATTGAGGTTGCCTTGCAGACCGTTCAAAGATGGCAGAGATTTGTTGCACAAGATCCTTTTGACAACGACGGAAAGCTCAGAGATGTGTGGGATAAGGCTCTCAAAGATTTCATCGAAAAAGATAAGAGTGAAGACTTTGACGACCATGACAAGCGAAACGATCGATGGACTCAGTGGCTGGAAAAGGGAATCGAAGCGGCTGCCAATGAGGCTGCAGACGCTTAGAAGTAACGCCTTGGTCACTTCTATTCTACAAAAACGTGTTTCACTTCTGAAGAATTTGACCAGATAATTACTATCCGGTCGGGGAGGAGTAGTCATAACTGGAAATATACTTGGAAGTATGAAACCTGAATTTCGCTCTTGGCATCACTCCTTTTCCGCATATCTGACAACCGACGACTTTACTTAGTCCATGAAGTTGTCCATGCAGTGAGGCTGGGAATCTTCGTGAAACCCAGTACTATAAACAATTGCTATACATAAAACCGCAAACCAGACAATGGCAAACATACAAACCTGGTCTCAGTGCAGGGTTTTTGGCATTCAATCCTCAGCCACCTCGCGGGCTTCGGATTTTATTCGCTGGAAGCCCAAATGACACACACGGTACGCTGCCGGTGCTGTTGTTGCATCGGGACATTCGAGACGACCTTTCCAGCAGCAATAACTACTGCGATGTACGTTGAAACACTCCCAAATTCCTAAAAACGGGATGATTCCTTCTACCAGCGGCCGAAGGGCCACCAAAGCCCACGTGATATCCAGCACTGGCAAGTACGACTTTATATCAATATGCAAGTGAAACCTGGGATCTCGTATGAAAACGCTCAGATAAAACGCTGCTTCCAGCACGTTTTCGAAGATTAAAAAACTTTTTGAGTACGATCATCCTCCCAAAAGGACTTTCCTTCAGCATCAATGATTTTCAAACTCTGGAGGCTTTTGAAGTAAGTCACTAAAAGTATGACAGCCTGCCGAAAATAGCCGCTCTCCTCTCGTTTTCGTGCTCTGAATGACAAATTCCAGGAGTTTCATGCTCGTACTCAAGTTATTCCAGGTGAACGGATTTGACCAGAGCAGTCAGCCCTAGCCGGACATTGGAGGTAAATGCGATCATCGCTTCTATGCCGAGCATCTTGAAGGAAGATCTGTTGTCTCCGATGCCGAACACGAATATGTTCTTGGAGTAGCAAATCTCACTGGCTTCGTTGGAAACTTGAGGGTTGACCTGCAGCAGATCGAGGGGTTGATAAGGTGATAGTTCCCCACGACGTATCATCACTCTTTCTGACCTTCTTGGCCGTGGTTTGAGAGAGTAGACCTTGACCGGATGCGGGAAGATCACAACTAGCTCGTATATCATATTCCGTAGCTCCCTAGCAATGAAGATGAGTCATCCTGGCACATACAAGCGGTGATTAAAATTGTCCAGGGTCCTGATATTGCCGGCCTGCTTCACTGGCTTCACTGGTGTGGCGTCATCATGGTTTGGACAGAGTCAATACTGACGGTGGCAATCGTAAGAAAGGAAATGTCTGGCTTTGTCTGGCCATTTTGAGTCAAACTCGAGCTCGAATTCACTTCGCTTTACAAGGCCAATCCAGGAATAATTCTGCGGTAATACGAACGAATGATTCAGAATCTTGTGATACTGCGACGTTGTCAGCCCCAGTCACGGATTTGCGGATAACATAACGCAAGACCAACCGGAGTGAAGTTCCGTTTCCATGCCTCAGCACGAGGAAAACCACCGCATGCCAGAGACTTGTACGGGAGTGCTTTCTTGCCTCTAAACCGATTGAGTTGTGCCAATCGTGATGGATATTAGAGGACCAAAGATCCGCTGGGTTGGAACAATTGACAGAGAGATTTGAACCGAACGCAGTCAACAAGTGCGTGATATTGATGTTACCGATGTGAGACTCGGAGCTGTTCTCAACAGTGTTGAGTGGCTTGGATTACATATGTTGTGAATATGATGATGAGTAAACAAGAGAAACAATGAAGGAGGGTTATTCTTCAGAACGAGACTTCTTGGTTGTCGTCACCTTCTTTGACATTGTCGTCTCCAAATTATGTCAATACTAGCCCCGCAGGCGCCCTCGACCTCGACCTCGACTCGACAAACAAGCATGCTCGGCAAAACTCTCTCCCTCACTCCGGTGCCCTTTCTGCGCGTTTTGTAACGCCTTTACGCCTGCGTCTGCTCGTGCCCACCTGCACCCACCACAGGAGGGGCATCGCAACGAAACAAACAAATCCCCTGCACACAACAGAAATCTTTTGGATGAAGATCCGGAAGCACCACAATCATGTCGTCAACCTCTGCCGCCGACGACGTGCCTCACAAGAGCTCTGCGCACAAGGAGTCCGTCAGTAGCAATAGCAACCCTGATCTTATGGAATCCAATCACGACTTGCCAGCGCGAACAATGGCTATGGCTGAAGATGAGCGGCACGAGCATGGTGATGCACACAAGGACGACCCTGCAACCATGGCTGCCAGCGAGGAGTTGAAGCATACCACAATCTCCGACAATACTGCGACAAAGTCTCGCGTCCAAGAACCTGCAGTAGAACCTGCAGGAGAGGATAAGGTTATGGAGGAGACGCCGAAGGCAGGAACCCCAGATCTGGAGCCGAGCGAGGTGCAGGACGAAGAGATGAGGGAACGGTTATCATCACCAAAAAAGAAGAGAGGCCGAGACCAAGACGAGGACGAGGATACAAAGAATATTGGGGAGGATAATGTTGACGAGCCAGGTTCCTCAGCCGATGCCAGTGTGATTAATGGGAGTCGGACAACGAGGTCAGAGCCAGAAAAGAAACGCCCCCGAGATACATCAGAGGAGCTTCCAAAATCTGCAGAAAAACCAAAGGAGGCAAAGGTAAGCTTGATTGATTGACGCAAATCAAGAGTCCGACACTAATTTCTTGTGCAGGCAGAAATAGTAGATCTAAAAACAACTGATCAGACACCACGATCACCATCAAAGGAAAGCCCTACCAACGCGACTTCCGATAAGCCAAAAACTTCCGCCTCCGCATTTGCAAGTTCTGGCTTTGCATCTCTGGCAGCATCTTCCAACTCCCCATTTGGCAGCCTCGGCGCTACGAAACCTAGCATCTTCAGTGGCACAGCACAACCTGCTCCGTCTGGATTTGGCGCACTAGCTGCTGCGAAGTCGCCAGCGTCAACAGCACCTGCTACAAGTGGATTTGGAGGGCTTGCTTCTGGCGATAAGTCTACAACAGGGTTTGGCTTTGGCTCTGGAACAACGTCAGGTTTTGGTGGGCTTGCAACTGGCAGCGTATTTGGTTCTAAGCTTGGGAATGGATTTGCAGGTGGCGCAGGACCGAAGCTCTCAAGTTTTGCTGCCCCTGGGAAGGAAAACGCACCAATACCAGCAAAACCAGCAAAGGCATTCGGCGCGCCTGAAAGTGACGAGGATGCTGATAGTGACGAGGATGGCAGTGACGGAGAGGCAGCTTCTGACCACGAAGACGCTGCAGCAACCGAGGAGAAGAAAAAGGTCAAGTCCGCGAAGGGTATGCTTTCTGGTTGACATTTACCCTTGTAGGCCGCAATCGAGGCTAACTATTTCCCAGTGCACATTGACGACGGAGAGGCTGGCGAGGCTACACTGCTTCAACTGCGGGCTAAGATATTCGCTATGGAATCAAAAGAGATTGGATGGAAAGAGAGAGGAGTTGGAACGCTCAAGATTAATGTGCCAGTCTCTTCTGCCAGCTTCGACGATAATGGAGTAGCTGTTCCTGGCTCGTTCGACCCCTCTGGGCTCGAAGATGAAGACGAAGAAAACAAGGTGGTAGGACCTCGAATCCCGCGCTTGATCATGCGTCAAGAAAACACACACCGAGTCATTCTCAATACCGTTATTCTTCGAGGCACGGCATTTACGGACAAGCCAGGAACGAGCACAGCCCAGATCATGTTCACCGCAATTGAAGGCGATAAAGAACCAAAGCCTGTCAGCATGATTCTCAAGGTAATCGCTCTTGTGGGAATTGGGGTACAGTTGCTAATCAGCTGCAGATGTCCGAAGCCAATGCAAGGCTCTTCCACGCAGAGATAGATTCTATCCAGCGTGAACTGTGAAACCATACGTATCAGTCAGGTTGATTTTATCAATCGTCTTACCACTCCACCAAACTCCGGACCACAATTTCTTTTGTCTTAGAGATACACCGCCATGTGAACACTTTCTTTGGAAGAGGGCTGGAAGGAAGTTCTGCTATTATTGGACGTCTTTTTTGAGGAGTTTGGCATACCAAGGAAAGGCAGCATAAGCGCGGTTGGAAGGGGCAGATCCGTTCTATAGCGGATATATTATGGCTGGTATGCGTGCAGCGCATCCGAAAGAAACAATTCTCAAAATAGTCTGGAAATTGATACCAAGTTACCAGGTTTTGAAACCGTGCGAGCCCATCCTCTTGCATGTTATGGAAGTAGCATATGGTAATGTCGAATCACGTGAAAGCCCGTCAATCTTAATCGCGTTCTACAGTATCGCGTTTTACCGAATCTCGAATCGACACCGTCATGATGTCTTGCATCAACTTAGCTCTCCATTTCGACCGCAAATGCCGTGCTCCCAAAATCACGACCAGCCATGGCAGGACTGAAGGCAGCCACTGTATCAAATCAGATAGTCAAGAAGCGCAAACGGAAACAGAACGACGAAGGCCGCAGCCAATCTCCAACTGAAGCTAGCTTGGAAGCCTCCAGCATTTCCACAATTGCCACAAAGACTCACGATGGCGGTGCGAAGCCTCGCCGAACTCCGAAAGCAAAGCAGCCTCCGACGCTATCGCGAAATGCCTCTTCTATGTCCAATGCCGTGACCAGTGCAGTTCCATGGCCTGCGTCGTTTCAATTGCTCGAGAAGACTCACCGAGCTCTCAACCTCGTCTTTACATTCTGCTCTACGCGCAAACACCTTGCTACAACGTTCGATAATATCAAGGCTACTGTGGAGGGACATATAAAGCGAGAATTGAAGATCGAGGATGTGGCCCGCATTGTTGCTTTGCGTCCCGGTGGGATGAACTTCGCATACGTGGATGAAGCCATGCTGCAGGTTGATGTCAGAGGATCTGAGAGAGACGATACCTTCAAGGGCGGCAGAGCAAAGACATGGCACACGGCTGGCCCAGCTCCAGATGCGTCGGTTGGAGGTATCACAGGCGGCGAGGGCCTAGGATATGGTGAAGGTGCTACTGGAGACGGAAAAGAAGTTCTGTTCTTTGAGTTCGTTGATGGAGACCTCAAACGTCAAGTTCAAGACAAGAAGACCGGAGAGGCGACAAAAGCGACGAGGAAGCTGAGAGAGGAGGACCTCAAGATGCCCGTCTTCAGTCAGAAGCAGATGACTACTTTGATCGAAAAGCGGAACAGCAAGTTCACGAGCGCAATCAACGACTTTTTGAACCGCTGTGAGGCTGAAAACACAGACCCAGACGAGACGCTGAGAACTGAGGCCGAAGCATACATTCCGGAGCCTAGTTCCTCTCGCAGTACTACACCAAAACTGGATGTCAGCACTGTACCGAAGACAATTCCTGAAGAGCGGAAAATGATTGCCGAGATCATAAACGAGCTTAAAGAAAGCGAGTGGTACACGCAACAGATCGTACCAGATGGCCACCGAGTTTTTGATCCACAAGAAGCTATCTATGGTGACTTAAATTTCCTTCTCAGTCAGGACCTCGTCAATGCTTTGTACAATACCAAGAACATAACCCAGCTCTATGCCCACCAAGCTGAAGCTATAAACAATCTCCATGCTGGACACCATGTCATTGTATCCACATCTACAAGCTCGGGAAAGTCTTTGATCTATCAATTGCCCGTCTTGCACGAGCTCGAACAAGATCACAGCACAAGAGCCATGTACATATTTCCAACCAAGGCACTGGCTCAGGACCAGCGGAGAAGTCTCAAGGAGATGATGAGATTCATGACTGGACTAGAGCAGACCATTGTGGAGACTTTTGATGGGGACACACCAATGGCTGATCGAAATCTGATTCGTGATGAAGGGAGAATCATCTTCACTAACCCGGACATGCTCCACATCACTATTTTACCTCAGGAAGAGAAGTGGCGCACTTTCCTTCAGAACCTCAAGTACGTAGTAGTTGACGAGATCCATGTCTATAACGGACTCTTCGGCTCACATGTTGCGCTTATCATGCGACGCCTGAGGAGGATATGCGCGGCGGTGGGAAACCGTCATATCAAGTTCATTTCATGTTCTGCTACTGTAGCAAATCCCATGGAGCACTTCAAGACGATCTTCGGCATTGAAGATGTGCGAATGACAGACTTCGATGGCTCGCCTTCCGGAAGAAAGGAATTTTTGTGTTGGAACACACCTTACAAAGATCCTGGAGACCCAGCAAGCGGCCGCGGCGACACGATGGCTGAAGCAGCAAGACTGTTTTGTCAATTGATTCTACGAGGTGTTCGAGTGATCGCGTTCTGCAGGATACGAAAAGGCTGTGAGGCTCTTGTGGGAGCTGTGAAGCAAGAACTTGCCAATTTAGAGCGGTCCGAATGTATGGCTCGAGTCATGGGATATCGAGGTGGCTACACGCCCCAAGATAGACGACAGATCGAGAGTGAGATGTTTGAGGGAAAGCTCATGGGCATCGTCGCTACCACTGCGCTCGAATTGGGAGTCGACATTGGATCGTTGGATGCAGTGATCACTGTGGGCTTCCCCTACTNGATATCAAATCTACGGCAACAGAGTGGTCGCGCAGGCCGTCGTAACAAAGATTCTTTGTCTGTGTTGCTCGGAGATTGCTTTCCAACCGATCAATACTACATGCAGAATCCGGATGAGATCTTCACTAAACCGAATTGCGAGCTGCAGGTCGATCTGCAGAATCTTCTGGTATTGGAAGGACATGTTCAGTGCGCTGCCTACGAAATGCCTATCCGCCCAGATGAAGATTCTGTCTACTTTGGGAAGATGCTGCCAGAACTGGCAGAGGAACGGATGACCAAGGATGAACTAGGCTTCTATCATTGTCACGACAGATTCCGACCCTTTCCATCCAAGTTCGTCTCGATTCGTGACACCGAGGAAGAGCACTTTGCAATCGTCAACATTACTCATGGCCAAAACGTCGTTCTTGAAGAGCTTGAGGCGTCTCGAGCCTTCTTCACGCTGTACGATGGTGGCATATTCCTCCATCAAGGAAACACCTATCTCGTGAAAGAGTTCAACCCAGAACATAAAATCGCCAAGGTCGAGCTGGTGAAGGTAGATTGGACTACGCAGCAGCGCGACTTCACAGATATTGACCCAATTGAAACAGAAGCAATTCGCCGTATCCCCAAGTCGCTCTCACGAGCTTTCTACGGCACTATCAAAGTCCAGCAGACAGTATTTGGATTCTTTAAAATCGACAAGAAAAGACGGATCCTTGATGCTGTGCAAGTTGACAATCCGCCCGTCATCATCTTCAGTAAGGGTATGTGGCTCGATGTGCCCAAGCAGGCTCTCGAGATCTTAGTTGAGAGACGCCTGAACGTCGCAGGTGCCATTCACGCTGCCGAACATGCTATTCTCAGCCTCATGCCCAATTTTGTCGTCAGCATGCCCGGCGATGTACGAACCGAATGCAAAGTCCCCCAGAAGGAGTTCGCACAAAAGGAAACATCGCGCAAACGACCTGCACGTCTGACATTCTACGATGCGAAGGGCGGAGCTGGCGGTTCTGGGATCAGTACCAAGGCCTTCGAGTTCATCGATCTGCTGCTAAAACAGGCTGTGCGCAGAGTCGAGGCTTGTCATTGTTATGAAGGCTGTCAGGAATGTGTCACCAGCGAGCTGTGCAAACATGCCAATGAAGTTATGAGCAAAGCCGGTAGCGAGGTCATTCTGAAGAGTCTCTTGAATATGGAGATTGATGTAGATGCCTTACCTATGGGACCTGAGAATCTAAGTCCTGCAGGAATTGAGACGGTCATTCTGGCACATCCAGTCCTGCCTAAGGGAAGGACTGTTGATATTCGGGAGGCGAGGCAGGGTGGAAGCAAGAGAGGCGATGTCGTTGTTGGAAGGGTAGACGAAGATGGCGTCGAGAGCGAGGTCGTGATCAAGGAGGAACCTGAAGACTGATGATGATGACGATGATGAATGTAGATATGTATGACCATGAATGAACGCCTATCTCCCACATCTAAAAACTCTGCATACAGATTATAGTCGCCCCAGAGAGATTTGCAAGGGGGATAAGATGTACACCGGTGGGGTGGTGAAGTCTTTCTGTTGCATCTGCCACGTTCCATGTTTGTCTTGCAAAAGGGTATAACACGCCATCTAAGGATACGAGGAGCGGCATTGCGATTGCTTTCAGGTATTGGCTGTTCGACAAGTGATGCAAATGAAACATTTTTTTGAACTTCCTCACCCAAACAATCAAATGTTCGTGCGATATGCGAAACATGCCGGTGTGCGGCTGTGAGCTCAAGCTAGGAGTACAAACAGCGGAAACCGAACTACGGCTCTTCGGGCAATTATGTTCAAAACAACAATCAGGTCATGTCATTTTCAGAAGCAAAGCACCGAGCACTCGCAGCTCTGGCTGCCGGCCTTTTCATTCATGCAGAGTCACGATTCTATGGGGAAATAAATCGAATAGTAGAAAATCACCCCCGAGGTAGAGAAATATTATATGTTGCGCATCGCCAGAAGTCCTTCGGACTAACATGGAACTATACAAAGGAAAAACAATGTTAACTTATATAACAGATTCCTAAGTAATATACCCGCATCGACAGAATCACATGTTCAGAAGTCCAAGCCTTGTTTGGGTCATCTTCCGTTGTTTACTTCCGATCTCGCTTCGGCTACAGATGCGAAGTATTACAGGTCGGTCGCAGGAAAACAAAATCCATATCGCCATGTCTTATAACTCCTTAGAATGATATAAGTATACCAATTATGAAGTCATAGTCATAAGCAGGCGTTTTGTCTTCTGACAGTCCAAGTCGTGGGAGCTTTGCCTGTCTGAGCGAGATGTTCGGCTTTCAGACGACAATGCACCTCGAATTCACCATTTGGTATGACTCTCGAGTCCTGTCATTCTTTATGATCCTTCGCAACTAGTCTACTTTAGTTCAGCGAAGTCAGTCAACAGTCTCCAGATCTCTTTCATACCAAAAGCGCGCCTGGCCTTTCGATCTTGCCTCTCTTCCTCGACAGAACCGTTGGAAGGTTAGGCCGGAACACGCAGCTTCTTCAGTCATTGTTTCCATTCTTTACACTTGTACAGTACTGTTTATAATTGCTCTTCACCCCATGAAGGAAGTGCCACTCCATAAACTCCAGGGGCTGCATCCACGGGGGCATTGGACTGATGCCACAGAACCTGCCGATGGCCTGCCAGAGACTGGCAAGTACCCCGAATTATTCTATAAAGCATCACATTGACTTATTATAGAAGATGATAGCCTCTACCGGTCCAATGCATTCAAGTTCCAAATTGCCGAATCAAGATACTTCTCCACTTCGCAATCCAGAACCAACACCCACGAACTTTCAAAATCTGTTGGCAATCAACCGCCGATCATGCCATCGGCAAATCTTGGAGAGAGGAATGCTGCACAAATACCAAGTACCCCGACATACCCGCCGCCCTTACTCTCTTGGAAACATGCGTTGTTACCGGTACATCCAGCTGTCCGCCTATTGAACCTACCCGAAGCGAACCGCCCTCTCCGATCATAAGAACGACGGCTACCAAGATCGCTGCTGGTATCCGAGAACGCTGTCACCAAAGATCCCTTCAACGCGATCCCAAAACCCGTACAGACTCCTACCAAATCGCCAAATCTCTCGCTTCTGTCGCCACGGTCTTGTACGGCGGATTCAACCTACATCCCATCCAAATCTTCGAACACCAAACCCTCCCCCAACACCTTGACTGCTGAGCCCTCAGGATCCTGGAGCCGCTCAGCTTCATACGAGCCGTCATCCATCCACCATCAGCGATTTACACATTCCATATCTCGCAGCACCGGCACGCTTCCGGGGGAATCCAAATTTTTCAATCCCTGGCGTCGGTCTACAAATGAAGATGACTTGGAGCCATCACTTCCTGTTCCGGAGCGGCAGGCCAGACCAGTGCTTTCATCACGCGTGACTAAAGAGAAAACGGATCGTCCTCTGTCAACATGGTCTTTGCTCGAGATTCAAAAGCCCAAGCAACATAGCGAACGCAAGCCCGATTCGACCAAATCCGAACCTCTACCGGAAGAGCTGAATTGCGCAAATTACATCACGAACATCCCCGTTGAAGCTAGACCATCAGAAGTCTTCGACTACATTCATTCCGGTGCAGTGCAAGCTTTGCACATGTACCCATCCACAGATCGACATGTACACGAAGCAGCGAAACTGGTGTTCACAGAAGCCAAGAGAGCTGCTCATCTTGTCGACCAAGCGAGGGGTCCATTTCATTGCTACATGGGCGATACGAGACTGTACGTTTCATACAATCGAAATGGCTCGCGTGCTTACGAAGGACCCAAAACGAGGGTCTTGATCATCGAGGGACCTAGAGAGTTGATGACCTATGAGCACTGGAAGGAGTCCTTCAACAATGCTTGTTTCTATTTGCTCGATCGCTGGAGCTATCAGCCTTGTGCGCAAGGCGACCGTATGAAGATGGAGTTTCGTTTCCTGAGTGCAGGAATGGCAAAGGCTTGCTCCGATGAGATCAAGTCGGAGCACCAGGAGGAGGACGAACATAGAGTCTCGGTGACTTCTGGTCGAGATGTCTGTGACGCCGACTACCTGGAGCCTTGGGCCGCGCCTAAATTATTTATATTCTAGCCTCAATTTCTCTCTGGCTATTATTGCAACTTTGGAAAGAAAAGACCAATCTTGAAAGGTTCACGAATTAAGCTTAGAAATTCGACAAGAGTCAATAGCGTAGCCTGCAGTGAGAACGTGCTTGAGAGATGTCCCGAAGCATCCCGGAACAGGCTAGATATAATCAAGAGACCAATTCCAATAGAGTCCATCTAAACCTTCATCAACTTTAATATTGTGTCCTTATGATTACCATGCACATATCGTGGTGAAGACGGATGTCTTTCTCTTCCATCCCCAGCGAAGTCTTTGGCAGCGGTGGTGGTAAGTGCTTACCTATCTCCGAAAGAGCATCTGTTCCAGGCTCAATATTGATGAGAGAGCCTGAGTGAGCAGGAAATATGTCGCTTCCTTTCACTGCATGGAGTTTTTCCTTTCTGCCAGATTTTTTATATTCAGCTGTTGCGCGCAGATCAAAAGAGCTATCCTAGAGCTGTGTTTACCATCCAACGCCTGACCCCGAGAAAATATGAAGCTGAGAACCAAAAGATGATAGAATCGTGGGGGAGGAGACTATGAAATCATCTAAGAAGAGAAGCCCAGAAAAGCCCAGAAATATTCATGGATCAAACCAATGAACAACCAAAATCCCCTAGCCCAATGCCCGAGCCTGTCCTGCAGAGTTGTCTGCTGCCTGAACTCTTAGCTGCGAACTCGCTCCTTGAGGAGTGGCGTCGGTATGTGAAGTCAAGTATGCGAACTCAGGTATGCGATGCCCATAAGGGGAATCCAGAAAGCAAAATGGCTATTCTCCATCGACTGCACATGGATCTGCTGCATAATGCCACTTGAAGGCGTGCTTATATTTTACGTCCCTGCTCAAGAAAGCGACAGCAGCGCGTGATTGCCCTGTAAGTTTGCAAGTTAGTGCATGCTAACCCAAGGTATTGATAAACGAGGGTTCTTACCAAGGATATTCTCGAAGTGAAAATTGACGAATCTCTGACCGTCCTCGACCCACTGTTCTCGCTTAACCAAATTGAATGCGATGTGCTGATGGAGATGAGCCTCAAGCTTGGCTGCGTCTAGCAGTTCTTCCGGACCCTGGATCTGTAAGACTCTTGTTTGTCTTTCTCTATCCTCTCCAATGCCCCAGCTGTGATGTATACTTGGAACCACATTGACCTGCTGCCCCTTGATGAAAACACCCTCCGTTCCGGCCCGCTGCAGAAAGCTGGCGGCGGCTCGACGGTACTTGAAAGTGATAGTGACAGCACATGACTTGTAGCGTTGGGTGGGTTTTTGCAGCGAGTATTTGTAGATACCCCCTTCATGTATGCACTCCAAAATTTCCTCCGTGGTCCATGCTGGGTCTACCTTTGTGATGTAGACTGCAGTGTTCTGATCCTCCGGGCAGGTCCTATCTCTGATTGTTGCCAAAGTGAGCTCTCCCTCATACTTTGGCTCGATCTTGACTCCACTCTCAATTGCGAGCTGAGCAATAACAGGATCGGTTGGCGGCTTGTTGTTCTGCAAAGAAAAGGATGGCCGAAAAGGGTCCGGGTTGTGAGGAGAATCGGTCACTGATCCATTCGCAACTAAGGCAGTGTGGTCGTGGCGTCCCGATCGAATCGGAATTGGAGAGCAAATACTCGAATTAATATTCTGCATAGTCAAAGAGGGACCCCGACATTGTATGATGGGGGTGTTGGGTATCGATGGTTGGCCATCAGATTCTGCTCTAGGGGCTTGGACTTGCGGACGTCCACGATCATCACGCCAATTCAGTGGGTTGGGAACGTTCGTCATTGCGAAATCTTCCTCCATAAGCCCACTGGTAACGATGAGATTAGGAAAATGGTACTGAAGCCCATACCAGTCTAGCAATGCGTCAGCTCATTTCAACTTACTAATACTGTGAAGAACTCACTCCTAGTACTCATAATCTCGTACACAAACATCGCCAAAGTATTGCGCTCTTCCGCGATGTCAAGAAATTTGATCTCTTTTTCAATATCTAATGCCCATTAGTCTCATCAACGGACTTAACTTCAGGAATATAGACCTACACCAAGGTCTAGCGTATTCTTCCACCTCTTTGGCCTTAGATATGATACCGGCTATCTTTAAGCGGCGAATTAGATGCCAATTGGCATTCTTCACTGGCTCACGAATGGCTTGCTCGAGGGTTCGGCCTGTAAACTTGTCAGATGCTGATTCTTCCTTGGAACGAGCTTGGCAAGTGCGCCATTGACGTTGAACGCGTAGGGGGTCTGGAATGAAATCAATGTGTGAGTTAAGAAGATACCGAGAGTAACTTACCATCGCTGCTGAACCGAAGAACACCAAAGTCATCGAACCGTTCCTCAGCCCAGGTGGGGTTCATGATACCGTTAAATTACTAGCTTGGCAGTACTTCTCAAGATTCCGAAAGTTGTAAGTGGATGAAGAACTGTAACAACAAGGATATAAAAGTTGGATGTCGAAAGCGTACGTCGAGAGTGGAGCTGAGGAAGGATGTTGAAAGAAAGGTGTCGAAGAAACGATATTGAAAGTCGATGCTTTAAGATCACAGGGTGGTGAAGGTACCCTTAATACACGCCAAGCCAGAAGAGCTCTCAGCCTTACCTACATAATGAGAGAACGCCAAGTGTGCCAAAAGAGGTAAAAATTCGGGCTCATGCGACATCCCTTTGTCGTTGCCTGGGCAACGGGGTGAAAAAGTGTGAAAATTACCATATCATCCTCCCGCTAATCTCTTACAAGCTTTTTGACAGAGTTAAAGGCGATATAATCATAACCGATTAGTTAGAGCTTGCAGCTGATCAAAAATGGTTTTATGATACCTCATCCCACGCCTTCCTAGTCCAAGATCATCAGTTGTCTTGCTCCTTTTGTTAAGCGAGGTGCAACACTGAAGTGCCTTGCCGTCCTTTCATTGTCTTAGCATGTTACTGTATCTCGTGTCTTCACTCACTTACACCTCCCTGTTCTTGGCATATGACTCTTCACTGTCCCTTCTGGTTCAGGTATTGATGCTATTCATCTGCCTTGTCATCTGACGTTAGTCCTCGACAGCAGCTCAAGACAGGAACTCGAATTTGATTTCTTTCTAGAGCCTTGTGAATAGATAGAGTTATCGATAGATGAAATAAGCAAAGCCGAGGCAGTAAAGAGAGAGATTTTGTGGAATGAAGACTTCGTTCAATAGATCCAAAATATCTAGTAGCCACCCGGAAAGCTTGATTTCAAACAGGAGCTCAAATACATGGCTCGTATGATATTGATAGTAGCGACGACCATAGAAGCGTTGCCATATTTGAGAGATTCTGGCATCCCTTCAGCCTAGGATAAAGCGCTCGCGACTTCAGGTAAAACGTCGTCTGATGAGATATCCCTGAAAATCCCCTTTCCTAGAAAGTGCCAATGAATATCTGTACCAGTAGAACGTAGCATACTTGCGTTGTAAGGCTCTCATTCCACTTAGACAATGGGATTTCCCGCAATGATATCGACTGTCGAAGCGAGACCTAGTAGTGTCTATGCGAGGGTAGGTCCCAGTGACAAATAAACTGGAAGCCTAGTCGCCTCATGTCATGAGCTTTTATTCTACCCCAACCCACAACACCGACTCGAATAACGAAATCTTCGAACATCGAGAAAGTTCTTGTACGCTACAGCCAGAACTTTGGGCCACTTGCGAGTACTTATTATCACTGTTCTGGTCTCAGAATTCAACACTTCAATTTTCAGATCCCAGCGGCGGAAAATCGCTTTCTCGAAGTGGGCCTCGAAGTCGAACAAGCAAGATGCCGCCACCCAACCACACTTCAGAGTCTTTCGTTGATGATGGTAGCCCATGGGCAAGAATCCGCTATTACAGAGTGAGCACGCGTCCAGAAGATTTCGACGTCAGATCACGGTGTCATGTCCAGCTGTTCGAATCGGCATCTTCAGCATCCTCGACGACTTCGGTCCAAACCCAAGCACCAAGTGTTCCTGAAATTACAGACTATGGTCATCATCCTTCTGTTTTAGCCAAACCGATTCATGATAATATACCCACATCTCAACAACTTCTCCCCGAAAGGGAGCCGATCAGTTCGGCATGTTTGCTAAGTCCACCATTATCAAACAACGAAGACCTCCGCCTTTCAAATACTTTCGATCTTCCCAGATCATATGGATACAGTCATCAAAATGCCTGTCCTTACCACATTCCAGGAAGTTCTGCTCTTGTGAGTGCCGGCGCTAGCTTGCAAATAATACATCAACAGCCTCTTGCTCAAAACCACACGCAACAATCTACTGTCGTACTGCCCGGTCCTCAGGACCAGACAGGCACCAGTGGATATCAGCCACTTCAGTCGTCCCATCCCCAGGAGCACACCGTGTCAGCGCCCAATATGCGCTATCGCCTTACGCTAGTTCCCATACTCATCAATGGCAGAGTACATAATAGTTGGTACCCTCTGCCAGAGATATTCTGCCTTACAGCACAGCAAGTCATGGATCAAGGTCGAGATTCTGCCAGACAGACTTTAGATCCTCCAACCCCTCGCAACTTCAGACCCACCAACATGGCTCTCGAGCAGTCCCGAATAAGTTTGACGAATCTATGTGACCAGAGAAATTTGGAAGTGAATAGCTACCGAGGGGATCCAAGCTCGCAAGTCAACCGCCGTCAGATTCACCAGCTCCCTGATACCCACAACTGCACTTTGTGGCTTTGGAATATCCCAGCGTCAATCCATGTAAGCGAAATCTTCGACAAGATTGACACTGGAGCTGTTCAATGCTTCCACATGGTACCTCCGAATGACAATCATAGCACCTGTGCAGCAAAGCTGGCCTTCACGACCCCAGAAGCTGCAGTCAAGTTCAAGCAGAAGGCCAACAGCTTGCAGGGAATCTGGCTCAAGAATCTGAAACTCAAGGTCAGATATAACCGTGACGGAAATCTGCGAAACGATACCCAGCAGTCCCGCGTCCTGATCATCGAAGGTCCATGCGACCTTATGACACTTCCATACTGGGAGGCATATTTCCGAAGAGTCTGTGTTTTCCAGTGGGACAGAGTTTTGGGGTTTCCATGCAAGGACATAAGCAAGAAGATTCTGCAGTTTTCGTTTGTCCGCTTGGATGGCCAAGCACAGGTAAATTTCTCCAAGCCTGTGAAAACAATTGTAAAGCGCTGACGGTGTTTGTTCAGGCATGCATGGGAGCCATCCGAAGTCAGAACGAGTTTGTTGGAGTCATTCGAGCAAGCTTTGCGCCAGATCGATGCGGTGACCCCGCAGCACACGATTTCGAGCGGCAAGGTCGTCGACTGTATTGATCCGTGGTGGCAAATTTGGAAGAAGCAAGGACGATAGTCTGTGACTGTCCTTGCAAGCTTTCTGAAGAAGCGACAGAAGCAATTGTACCGTATCTGATCTTTGGTCGGTTTCTAATATGGAACGATACATAAAGGAGAGGCTTTTGGAAGTGTTGGGTGGCGTTTGGGTTATGGGGTTTTTGGCTCGGAGAAAACTCTCAGGAGCGAATAGGCGCTACATGATGTGCCGCTTTTGTATGATTTGCTGCAGCGGATGGGCATAATGATCTCTACATTACTCAATATCATATCAGAGTGCAACAAAAGGTTTGTCGAACGTCTATCTGTCGGTTCAAAAGGCCGTGTCTGAATCTGCCAGTGAATTTGTGGGAACAACCACACATAGAGCCAAGTATCAGATATCAGCCGGGAGAGAAGGCTTTCAGTCTCCAAGCGGCCCAAGACGAGTATTTCGAGTTCTAATGATAAGTATTTATGATTGATGTTGCTCCCTTAGTGTATTTGAAGCACTCAGCTCTGAGTATGAACACAACGGCAGCATACAGATGCCTGGAGGGTATCATTCACGGATGGTAGAGTGGCGTGCAAATCAATGAGTTTTGCATACACATGTGATTAAGAGGCAGATACCTTCAAACGATCTGAACTCTCATGTAGGACAGAAAATGGACGCGCAGAAAATGGCCCTTGATCAATGAAGAACTAGTGGCCGCAAGGCAGGCTCTGAATAAGGAACTTGCTAACGATGAAAGCTGGTTCTGGTCTATTAGCAGATTTGATACCGACTCTGTGCAGACTAGTCAAACAGTGAGACGTATAGACCGTAGTATGAACGCTCTTCAATTAGCATTGCCATCTTGAGTGACGCGAAGATCTGAGTGAAGCTGATGAGGTCGAAGCTGCGATGATTCGAAGACGAGTGAAGTGAATGCTCTTCCACAAACGTTAACAGTGCCCCTTCCAAATTCGGCGTCGAACTTCAGCCTTGCCCTCTTCGTCCTTCACTAGGCCTAAATACCCCTCCGTCCTCAACTTTTCGTACGATTTCTTCTTGTTTCAACAACAACAACAGGAGTAAAAGGGCAGTGTTTCCATGACCTGGACCTGAGCCTGGGATCTGGTGCAAACTGTCTTATAGCCGAAGGCAAGCAGTACTAAGCCACTGGTACATCTTCCATCCAAAGTACAGAAGAATGGCTTCTCATGGAGTCTGTATTCACCTCTGATCTTGAAGCATCGTTTCGTCTGCTATTGAGCGGCGCAGGGTTCGCTCATGACAGCCCGGAAGTCTCAGCTGATCACTCCCTGGTCCGTCAGGCAAAGTCCTCACCAACAAACGCACCGACAAGCAACAGTGTCCAGAGGACCAAATGCCATCTTGACCCCGCTGAGATGGCAAGTCGTTCTGAGAACATGTCTTCTTCCAACAGAAGCAGCGAAGAAGCACTTGACCCACAAGTGCCAGTTTACAATTCTTACTGGAGTCTACCAGGACACTGGAATCCAGGATCGGTGTCGGGGATGACGGACGCTATTGACAAAAACAGCTTCTTTGAGTAAGTGGTACTACCCTCTTCAAAGCTACAAGCTGACGGAGTCAAGGTCCAATTCTAGGTAGCCGAAGCTCAGATGTCGTAGCATGGAGAACAAGCCTCACAATTATACGACTTGTAACAGATGGATCAGAATTGAGAATAGTTGCGGCAGCTATGCACTGGACAGCTCCGCCGTCTCGGGAGTTTACGAGTCGGGTCATCGAAGATTGGCTGAGTCCCCCACGCAAAGCTTTACACCATCTCAGATCTCATCTATGTAGAGAAATCCTAGCAACCCGTTCTACTCATATTCCACAAGGCTAGGCCCGTCCCAAGGGACTGAAACACAGTTCATCAAGCACCCTACAGTCAAACCCAACTACCGAGGCGATCCTACATCGAGATCCTTTGCTGCGCAGATTCCGGGGCTTATAGACGAGTTGAACTGTGCTATGTGGCTGGAGAATCTCCCCATCGGTATAATACTGAGTGGCTGTTGAGTAGAGTGCATACCGGGGCTATCTTCGCCTCGCATGTCAACCAGCCAACTCGCAACCAGCCGCTTTGCGCGGCCAACTTGGTCTTTATGACCCACGTTGGTGCAGCAAATTTCCTCGAGCATTTGAAAAGCCCGGAAGACAGACGTGCTTTTGGTGGATTCGTGGTCGGAAAGTGGAAAATGCATGGTCATACCAATTACAAGAATCAGCAGCACAGCTGAGTCTTGAAGATCACGAGGAGGATCGAGCGAATGAAGCTGGAGTTCTGGATTGACTTCTTGGAAGTAATCGAAAATTTCAAATATCAGATCAGCCACACTTCGCAGTCCTACTTACCTGACGGAAGACCGGTCGTTGAAATAGGATTTGGGCGATTAGACAGCCAGGCGAACATTGTCAGAAAACAGATAATGGAGGATATCTGGTGCCAGGAGCTGGCTGATGTAGAGTGGACTCCTGATCCATGTGGCCGGTGATTGCTCAAGGCATCTCAAAGGTAGCTTGGGAGCTTTCTTTTTATACACCCGCAGGCGATAACGGAAAAGGATGGTAGAGCGGCGACTCTACGGTGTAGGATAGTCGATCGTATTTCAAAATTATGTAGGGCACAGCGAAAGAACGCAAGATGACTCTCAAGACACTTTGCGTGGTATATATGTTCTCCGATTTGAAGTGATAGCGATCCAAGATAGCCTTTGGTGTTGCTGGTTTTCTGAATACTCGGAATCGTCCCAGTCAGTATATCATTCTTCGTCTAACGCGGGGTAGATCCAATGGCTGGTCTCTGTTGACACATAGGATCTCTCTCCAGCATGAATGGATTGAATGACATTCCGGTCTCGTAATCTAGTGTGTCGAACCACTTCTCTCAGAATCTGACGAAAAGTAACCAATCTCCCTGCCAAGTCTTGTTTACTCTACCACGCCCGAGCACATACCCGTCAGTCATCGTCTAATACCGTCTCTACTGTTCCAAACAATCGCGAACTATTCCATCACGAAGAGTTTAGCCCTTCTTTTGAGCTTCTTGGCCAGCCAAAGGAAATTGCTCCGGACTTGCGAAGGAGGATTGTTGATGCGGGACTTGATCTAGATCACTTGGTATGTCAAGGGGAAGTGAACCAACGCTTCATCGAGAATCATACCTGTCCCGAGGAGTATAATTGCTCTCTTCACATCACCAACATCCACCCCAATGCCACGGATAGGAAGATATTCGCGTTGATTCACGAAGGGGGCATCAGCAAATACAGCAAGCGACCTCCCTACGACGCACAAAACGGATGCTACTTCACATGTGCCATTATCTTGACTTTCAAGGAGCCACATTCTGCAAAGAACTTCCTCCAGCGTTGTAATAGCGGCATAGGAGTTCATCTGCGAGGCCTGAGGCTCAAGGCAGTGGAAAATCGGGATCGCATCAGACCTTGGCAGTTCAGCAAGATGTACCAGACTCGAGTCATCCAGATCACAGGACTAGCGGACAGAATGACGGCTCAAAGCATCGAAGACTTCTTCCATACGAAGATCAAGTTCACTCTGGTCGATCGTCAAGAATGGCTGGAGACAGATGGACAATTGACCGTTGTATTTGAGTTCACCTCGATCGAAGGTAGGTCGCGGGCCGCAATTCGCTGTTTTCTGGTCGAAACTGGGAAAGCCGGCGAGCAAGCTCTGTACAACATTCGGTACGTTCCAGACTACTGCGCTGCAGGAGATGAAACTCCTGGTAGCAACCTTTGAATCAACGATTAGTGGCAACAAGTTTGATGTCAGAAAACCGTATGGGGTTACATGTTTGAAATTTAGGCGACCATAGGACAAACAAAGTTGGCTTAATTCCAGGGTATGTTTCGTGTTTGGCATAAGAGCTTTACTAGACAGAAAATCACAGAGGCAAAGAAGACCCCGCATACAGCGTCACACGCAAACATATTCGGGCACAAGGAGCACAGTGATTTTACGATGCTTCTGGCAATGTGCAGAATAAGCCGCAAATAATCATTTCTCCGTCTGAGAGCCTCCACAATCTGGTTAGCAAGTCTTCAATTAAGATTTCATGAGAACTCCATGATTGTGTGCAGATATTTGACAGCTCGCAATTGTTACTCATCATCTCAGCATCCATCATGAGCCTCCATATAGCAGAGCAAATCTTAATTTACAGATAATCCCAACATAGTTGCATCAGATCAGAACTTTCACAACTACTTGTTACGTGGTGCTTGAAGCTACTAAAACAAAGTCCATTTTCGCGCTTGAGCTGACACAATACTCTGTTCCCAAGGGACAATAACCGATAAATCTGTCTCCTACACAACTGATTTGGGAAAAGCGGTCAGCCACATACTTGAGCACACCGGATTCGTAATCAGTCGATGTACAAGTTTTCTTCTCAAAGATACCCATGCCCTCAGTCTGAGCGGGGTCTCCAGATTCATATCCCAGCAGCTAACCAATCACAAATACCGAATGGTCTAGGACAAATGTAGGCCTACCTGAAGACTAGAAGTATCCTGACATGAATGTACCAGCTGATCTGGCGGGCATGTAGGAAAGGCGCTTCAGTACCAAGGAGAAAAGCATGATTATCACGTGTCATTCGCTTCGGTTTGCTTAGCGCCGCCTTTTGTTTACCTTCGTTACAACCAAGGCCCTATACCCAAATCCGATGGCTAGATCCTTAAACCTTGCAACATTTGATATAGATACAATATGTTTGGAATACTCGCGAGTGTTTCTTGGACCGCGAATCGATACCTCGCTTTGTATCACGAATGAGCATGGCTGGAAACCGCATCACTTCGCATTATCTGGGGAGCTGATATAGTATATCAAACACTGTCAATGGAGATTTATAGTTTATCAATTATTACACTCATGAATCTTAGACCAGTCAATGAGAACGAACACACCCTACAGAGTCATTCGGGGTACAGAAGCTTGAAGGCACCGATGTTTTTCTGCAACATGAACAGACGACCAGGCCTTCCACGAAAGAAGCCGATGACTTATAGACTGGTGTGACTAATGTCAATGGAATACCAGTCCTCCAGGTTCACAAAATTGTCCCACATTGACTTCAGCGTAGCCGTCTTCGCCTGGCTTCATTAGTCTATGACGTACTCACGTGATTGGCTTCACTTGGCCTAGACCACTTTCGTCCGAAACAAAACAAACGAGTTCCTGAGCCTTACCACGCGCTGCCCTCGAGCCAGTACCGGTACTTCACCGGGATACTCCTGCATAGTCGGGCCAGCCATAACATATTCATCGGTCTAACAAGGCCACGCTCTTCCCATGATCTGTAACACAACTGGACAATATCCTCACGTTGAATACAATTCAAAATACCTCTTTTTGCTTCTCTCTTGGAGCCCCTTCTCATTCGTTCGGCACATCCTGAGCAGCTCGAAGCTGGCCTTACTTCCAAACCGGTCGCCACGTGCTTGTTCAACATCAGGGAATCTGGCGCCTCTCAGCAACGCGTTGTTGAGATCATCAACTCACATTCAGATTGATCACTCACAATGAACAGGTTCAAGTCTGACTGTCCCATCATGCGGCGATATGTACAAAATTCCGGCGAGGATAGCTCGGCTTCAGAGGACCTGGGTAACAATCATTCGCGTCTTGTATCCAGGCATGATACTGATTGATCGCACAGGTATCAAGATTGCAGCCAGAAACCACAACTCAGCAGTAGATACCTACCGGTCTGATATGGCACACTGTAAGTCTACACCAACCCGTAAGTCTTTCGAGTCTACTGACCATGATCATAGCCGCTATTGTATCCAGATCATCTTTCATCACCACGAGGGATCTTAAGATTATCCACGCCGAGTTTCAGAGCAAGATATTCCAGGGTAAGATTCATAACATTGCGCAAGATACAAGCGTATTGATTTTGTGTAGCTGGAATATCACGACCCCGCCCCACGCCCCCCAAAGCTGGGAGAACTCTTGGTGGCACTGAAGAGTCGACCAGGTTTGTTTCCCTTCCATTTTCAAGGTCTATCCTTGTCCTGATTAATCATTAGGCTTCGACCCTGGTGATCATCCCTTTGAACACCACCCACGAAACTTTTTCCTCGACCTCAGTACCGCAGACCTGGAACAGTGTGCTTGGAAGTTCATTGATCCGAATACTGCTACGGCTGCGGTTCGTGCCCTGTATAGAAGTCGCGACGCCATTTCGACCAACGACACTCACGCTGCATCGTCTTCTTCTGTCGAGGAAGAGGAGAGCGAGGCCGTCGTATCTGCAGATAAAACTATCCGCGGCGACGTGCTCGCTTCCCCACCATCATACCAGCCGTCGTAATACCGGGAGCCTGCAGGTTTCTCACCTTCAAGTCTAGCCACTTGTGATCAAAGTCTGAACCCACGAGTGAATGTTTTCGTCCCAACCTGCCTCCACCGTTCCAAAATTCAGCGAGACTCGGCTTTTCTGTCCAATCAGGAAGACCAAAGTAGTGCTGCGTCCCCTGGCGATGCAAGACGGCCGTCTTATCTTAATCTACCACAAGAATACATACCGCCTACTTCCGGCTGGAATCCGTATGGTGCAGTATACACTGGCCCAATATCACCATTCGCAACGTATCAGCCAACTAGTGGAATGAAAATTATCCACATGACCACTCGCCCTTCTGCTCGCAAGTCTCTGTCAGCGCATATTCCTTTCAACCCTTCCCGCAGCCGCCAAGGTATCGTTCCCATCATGTCGCCGGACACATCGCGCAAATTGATCGGCAGTGAGCTGAGCATCAACCCCAAACTACAAGGGTGAGATTAATGATCATGCGATCCAGAATGCCAGTTGCCCACCCTGGAAGAACTGCTCCGTCCATGTCGAAGGATTCTCGCCATACGAGTCTCGCAAGGAAATGCTCTCTATCGCGCGACATGCAAGAGTTGCTGCCTTGAATAGAAACGATCCGCATCCACCGAGATTCCCCATGGCGGCTAGTGGCTTCACCTTCTTCGATAGAACATCAGCTCAAAACTTCATGCAGCTTGGTCTTTTGGGCATGGTTTCAGCTCATGGGTACCCGCTGACGTTCAGATGGAACAAGAACAAAGTTCGCCCTGCGACACGCGAAGAGTACCGCCAGAGTAGGACTTTGTTGATCGAAGGTCCCGGAAAGATGATCTCCAGGGAAAAGATTCTGAATATATTGGCGGACAATCTGACCCTCAACTTGGTGGACAGTGAGGAGATATACGTCGAAAATGAAAGGACATTGATTCGTCTTGAATTCATTCAGGTAAGAATCCAATCGGACAAGTGATTTGCATTGCATGGAGAACCAGATCTGACCTCATGTGCCCAGATTCGTGGTCAATATAGGCCCGCAATGAAGTGTATCTGCGTTTACGTACACACGAAGCGGCTTGTTAGTCTGACGGTGGACTATGCATTTTGAGTACCTAGTGTCTCGAATACATTGAATTGGAAGCGAACTCTGGTACCCGATCCAGCTTCCACCGATAGCTTGGGTCCTTCTATCGACCATTCCGGATCCGTTTTGGGCTACACTATGTCTCCAAGTCTGTAGATGGCAGCTAATGGCTTCTTTGAAGCAAGCTTCTAGTATCCTGCGTTTCCCCGCTTCTTTGGAGCGTGCTTTGTTATAGATAGACCGTCAATGAGAGTCAAAATGTCCTCTCCTACGTTCTAGTCGCTTCTTTTGATCTTGTCACCCAGGAGTTATATATTCCTCCCTCACGACTATGTTCTCTGGATAATCTTTAGTTCTTCGGTCGTAATGTTTCTTTCAGATGGCATAAGCATTGCCAGCTGCCATATATTTCACGCCGTATTGACCACAGCTACAGAGAGAATATGCTCATGAAAGAATAGAGCTATCTGAAAAAATTACAGAGTTATTATGCATGCAGATGAATCCCCCACCCTCTGATTCATATCAAATGTATCATACCAATACTGTCTGTCTCTGGCATAGCTACCAACACCAAAATCGCTTCAGCACTCTAAGGCTTATTCACCGACACAACATACTCTGTAAAAGAGACAAGAAAAAACATACCACCGCCACGTTGGCCATGTTGTTGGTTGAAATCAGCCTGCACCAAGGAATCTTTGCGCATGCTCTACAACAGTAAAAATACCACTGCTGCCTTCGTTGGCGGGGTTGGGGTAATAGAATGCAGCGACAGCAATGTTGACGTAGACGATAACACATAGGCTACCTTCCAGGTAATTGCTCTTTTGGTCTCGCAAGAAATTACCAACAACCAGGATTGCCAATATCAAGACGATGATGTTGAACAGGTCGAAGTTCAGGTCCATCCTCTTCTGTAGTCCCCATCCCACCAGAACGACCAATGGACCATTGAAGAGGGATGTTTGGATTGTAGCACCGAGAACATGAGCCAGTGCCATATTCATCTGATTGTCCCAAGCTTCGTCAATGGCAGTCAGATGTTCGGCAAACTTTTCGACGAGAGGAACAAGAATCAAGCCGACGAAGCTGTCGGAGACATGTCGATCAACAACGATGAACTCAATCTCTTCGACAAGGCTGATTGCGATGATCGTGACGAGAGTGATAGCGATGACGAGAGCAATCATACATTCCGTGAAAGTCAACTTATCTTTGGTGCCGCCTTCATGCGCGGCGTGGTGCTCATCTTCTTGGAAGATTTCGTCGTAGATACTCTCATTTGTACGCATCTGGAAGTAGGTGTAAACAGCGTATGCTATAATCAAGAGAATGGATGTGATTCGCGAGATGTGAAGGACTCTTTCGGAAACAACGTCGGGTGTGGTTCGGCCATTGGCGGACACCGCAGTGAAGAAGGCAGCGGGTACGATGAGTCCGAATCCACTGAGGCGTATTAGCAAGATAACGTGCACTCTGGTGCACTGAAAACTTACGCAGTCAGCAACAAATCACTTCCTACCTCACCTACGACCTCGCTGAAATTCAATTCGTTGTGACGGATGCCTCCAACCACAAAACACATTCCGAGACAGAGGAGTTGGGTTGCTAAAACTGAGCCAAGGATGGCGGCTTGGATTACTGCAAATTGGTCGGTCTTAAGCAAGATAATGAACATGACGATCTCAACGACGGAGCCAAGAGTGGTTTCGAGCAAGACACCAAGAACCTTGTGTAGCTTTCGTCCAAGCTCTTGACCAGCGAAACCTGAGGACCAGCAGAGGTCAGCGATGGCTGCGGACGTTTAATAGAAGTGATGAAGATGACATACCGATCAAGTTCGCGCAAGGTACCATAGCGATGTAGTTGAGGATGAAGATGATCAAGTGGAGGTCATGATGGGCGTATTTGACGAAAATGGCAGCGGGAACAACGGGCCAGAAAATGTTGCAGATTCGAGAAGCTCTGCTTGTAGAACGCCAACAGATTCTGAGGAACTTTCCAAGTTTTACGCCCTTCCTACCACTCTCACCGGCGGGCTGAATTCCCGTGGTTACTCGAATGGCGTGCGAGATGGTGTTATGGCGAGGCAATGAATCTTGGGTAGAAGAATTTCCCCTGTCATGATGACCAGATGCGGTGCGTGGTCCCATCTCGACGTGATCTTCTCTTGAACTAGGAGGGGAGAATTTGCTGCCGGGAGCTTCTGTATCTGTTCTCAGTCGTTTGGTGCAAATTCCTAATTATGAGTTTGGGTGTGCTTGCGTTGAAGGAGGTAAGTCTCTCAGACATCGCTCAGCGTGGGGCAACTGCAGGTAGCCCTTTCCACCATCGCCGTTCTCAAGCAATCAGGGAAACTACTTTCTATCAAGAGATCCTCAAGAAGTCAAGGCTACTCTCCATCTTACCAACACGGGGTTGATGCAGTGCTGTTCCCTTGTCGAGATGTGGGGACCTCTTTTCCTTGCACCTGCAATTGATCCCATGGCACGGAGCCCATGCGAGTACTCAAAGTCGTGAAGTCTGTAGATTTTTCAGAGAGGCAGACCTACTAAGATGTTGCTACCAAGACAGGGAGAAACGGATGGTAGAGAGGGAAATTATATTTGAGAACGAGTTAAACAAGAAGGAACCCAATATCTGGGAACGATTGGGAGCGGCCGATCCGACAAACACTGTCTACCTAGGTATAAAATTCAATGAAGTCTCTTCGTAGCTCGCACTTTCCGGATACAGTCGTAGTCCTATTCTTAACCCGACATGATGAACGAGGAAAGAGGCGTGGTCTGTTTGGATATATAGGGGAGAGAAGCGACAGATACTCCGCGGGGAAGCGACGATGCAAACTCTACTTGTCAGCATCGTCAAGGCATTGCATCGCAATGGTCTACGTACCTTGTGGACCTACAGATCTTCAAACTCGGGTCCAATCTCCCATTCTAATCCATAGCACTGGTAGGTCGTCCCTCAAGAAGAAGCACTCTGATCTCGCCTCGGCATCCTCGGGAGCTTTCAGACTACATATCTAATTAGGTAATTTGCCAGCACCACGGTTAGACATTCCGAAAATTGCATATATGGGTCAACAATCGTTTCTTAGTGCATTTGAATGTTTTCTGCTGATGAATAGTGTGGGGTTGATTTTTAAGTTTGTGAGGTGTCTGTACCTAGCTAGGAAGCTTCTCAGCTGAAGACGTGCTACTCGAACGCTTGCTCGGGAATAATCTCAAATTTTCGACAGAGAACTGATAGCACCGTAAGTAGAAGATTTATGCTTACATTCCTATTATTTTCTAGCAATTTACTGTGTACCATTACCTCAGGTCTTTGTAGAATAGAACCTCATCCTTCAAGGAACCGTCAACAGATGATATTTCGTGCCCCGGAATCTCGCCAATCTATAACGACAGAAGCATGAGCATGGTCGCATCCTTGACAGACAACACAACCGTGCAAGGAGAAGTAGATGAATGACAACTCATACCTTCACATATCCCAACCTCGGGTAGATAACCTCCGCCGGACTTCCCTTGGTCGTTCCAAGCATCTATAATATCGAGATCAGCTCTTTTCTTACAAATTTCACGTAGGCCACGATAAACCAATAAGAGCCACACAACTTACCAACAGTCCCCTCCCCTCTTTCTTAGCAACCTCTTCCAGCATGCCCATAACTCTCCTCGCAACACCTTTCTCCCTCCACCTTGGACTGACAAACAACTTCTCCACACCACCTCTGAAAGGGCCTGTCTCACTCTCTGGCATAGCCAACATCACATACCCCGCGAGCTCTTCTTTTCCAGTTTCTGGATTTGTCGCAAGCTGCATGATGATATGTCGTGAGCCAGCAGCGACTTTTAGCAGCTCGTGCTGTCCACCATGCTTCCATGCGAGGGAGGGAGAGTGGTGGGAGAAAGCTGGCAATGGTGAAGGGTGGTGAAGTTATACAGTCTGCGTGGAGGGCGGCGAGTGAGGGTATCAGGTGGGTATGTTTTGTTGGGTCGTAAATGATTGGTTGATCCATGGTAAAGAGACGGATGTTTCCACTGGGTCGTCCGGTGATATGGAAGATCAATCTGGAGAGCTATGTTGAAAGAGTCAGAAAGGAGATCTGGAGATTTTAAGCTTGAATTCCTCGGAGTTGAAGCGCGCGTGGTGGACGCTGTTGACGTACTTCTTGTAGTGGCGCCCTTCAATTGACTGAGAAGGAATGTCGCTTGGTTCAACAAAAGTGGGGGCGAACAGAATCAAGCCAGAATTTCAAGGGCATAGGCACCACCCTCGTAGGGTCGTGTCGTCGTCCTGAATATGATCATTGTCCGAAGCTTCGAGACGTCATAAACTTTACTCATCGTCGTCCGCCTCTTCTTCCTCAAGACTGTTCATCCCGAGGGAGAAGTCTCTGATCTCCTCGTCTTCTCCTCCATCTCTAATTATCCGGTCAAACAATTTGGCAGCACGTTCACGCTCAGCCTTTCGAACTGTCTGCCCTCGCTCGTGCTCAGCGACTCGTTGCCTATACATAAACCTGCGCTCGGTACTCTTGTCTAATTCTCCCAGTCGTTGGCTTCTCCAAGGCGACGCCTCGTTGTCATATTCGTCTTGCTCAAGAGGCATGGCCGGAACGCTGAGATCACCAATGTATAGTGCCAACATTCCCCGAAGCCTGAGCATATTGTGACTGTCTGAGTACGGAGGAGTTGTCATGATCTCGTCCAATTTCGCGGCGATCTTTCCAGACGCTGCCAAGGCCGATTGACGGACGGTATCCCTCTCCGTCCATCGCTTTTCAGCCCTTCTTCGACGCACTTTCTCCTTCCTCCTCTGATTGATCGTGAACATGTCTTCTTCGGAGTCCTCTTCCTCAACCTCATCACTGTCCAGACTCTCGTCGCCACTCCCGTCATCCTCGTCATCTTTCTCCTCCTGCTTTTCGATCTTCCGCAATCCCTCTTTTTGCTCAATCTGCACTCCGTAGATCTCGCATCCCACCATCGCAGGCCAGAAATCTAGGGCGCTCACACTTCGCTGAAACTGCCTGTTGTAGGGATATTCCAGGATTAATCGCTCGTAATAACTTTTTGCGAGTTCCAATCCTTCCCTGCTGCCCCATCTCCTCTCTACCCCGGAATCTTCTTCCTCCTCTTGCACAGGCTCCGCGTCGTCGCTCGCTTCGTCATCGTATGAATACTTTTTCTTCTTATCCAAGCTTCTCATCAATAGCGCAGCTCCTATCTGCCAGTAACCATTCGACCTAATATCAATTCCCCTTCCCGAAATCTGCGTCCTCAAAAGCATAGCCCAAGCTCGACTCGCCCTCTGTATATCACCCTCACCCAAGCACCTGTGCAAAATCGTTGTGAGGACACTGAGATGCTGGTTGCGTAAGAATGGCCCACGGCTCATTCTCTCAGCGTTATCTTCTTCCTCCTCTTCCGCCTTATTGTCATTTTCGTCGATATCCGCACCCCCTCCATCCCTTCTACCCCGCCCTTCGCCCTCTTTGGCTCGCGGCGCAAAACTCTGCGGCAGCGCCTTATGCGGGAAACCCTTCACATCCGGTAAATCCTGGTCCAGCTCTAATCCAGCCAGTTGATACTGCGCGATTTCTGCCGGCGTCAGACTGAGCGGGTTCGTATTAGCCGGAGCTGCCGCATCGCCACCCAAGGAGGAGTTCTCATCCTCGTCGGATTCCTCTATCGCATGTGAACGTTTGCGTTTCCTGACGGGCAGATTTGAAAATTTTACTCGGGAGGTCTTGGACTCGGCATGTTGGGTCACGGACGAGGGCGCGAGAGGAAGGGCAAAGAGGGGCATTGCTGGCGTTGTGTTCTACTTTTGAGTCGAAAATGCTAGAGAAGGCTGGAGATCAGTTCAGCCTCGCCAAGAAGGCTCCCGCCTGGCACCACCAGCCATCACGTGGAAGGATACTTCCGAGAATCTGGTTGTTTCAAAATTTGAGTCCGAAGGTTTGCGAGAAGTCCCCTGAAATTAATCTTTTTGAAACTTCGGACGGAAAACCTATTTGCGTGGGATCTGCAGCGATGATCCAGGTCCGACCGACCCCTGCACTGTCAGATAATCTGGAATGTGGACGGGGAGGAGGGGAATCAGACGACATGCCCAGATCGTCAGTATATTTTTGAGTTGCAACGTTATGGATGCCCGTGACGAATGAATTTGTTGTCCTGCTACCAGTATAAGTGAGTCTAGTAAGGAGTGTGCCATATTTCAGTTGTATAATGTGTTCGAGGCTGAGTGCAATGTAGCACAAAAATAATTTTCAGCTTGGACGACTTGGGGAGATTCCCCTGTGTCTCTAGTAGCACCGGTAGGTTTGTCACTACCGAAATATATCACTGAATAGTAACTCCAGAAACGCCTCGATTTGACTTGATTAATTTCACCAATTTATAGAGTACCATGACCTTGCTCTGGAAATGCCGCTCTCATAGTCGAAAGTCAGAAAATAAACTCAGACAACATGAGTGAGGCATAGAGAGGCTACTTACTAACACAAAAACTCACGACGTAGCTTAGTAGTATGGTCAGTAACCAAGGATATTCCTATCTTGACGCAAGTCTGTGATTGAACAGTAATGATAGGTACTGTCGTTTGCGCTGGCTTGTCGACCCCCACTTCGGGAAACAAGCGAGTCTATCACGGTAAAGAGGGAGCTGTTTGTTTGAATGTGCCAAAGCCCATAGAGCAATGACCTCAGCATTCAAATTCAAATTCAGATCTAAAAGATCGTTCTCAACTGGAGCTTCGAGAAGTATCAAGGCATCCATATGAGAACAGAAGAAACAAAAAGGTATATACATGAAGCCAGCTTTTCCCAATCCCGGACATCCCGATGACCGATTCTCCCTTCAAAAAATGTAGGGGACATGTGTTTTACAATCACAGAAGCAATTAAGAGCTGACAACGTCAGATCCAAAGATGCAAGTCGTGCCATCAGCACCCTCTGAGACCTCAGTGGGCTCATTGCCTTTGGCCACGCCCTCGAAGTTGGTGCAGACGCTCTTGACGTTGGTAAGCTTGGAGTTGGTGATAGTAGCTAGAAGGTTGGTTAGAAAGACTCTGGAAATCGTATAGCGAGAAAAACTTACCAGTATCGCCAAAGTTTCCGTTGACACCAGCAAGGATATCACCATCAGAAGCCGTGATATCATCCATGATGACGTGACGCTCAGCACTTGTAGCGCAGTTACCGCAGGCACGGTAGAGCTTTCCGAAAGTACCGACTGTGAATCCAGTGACGCTGAGAGTTCCAGCACCGTTGTGTTGGAGGACCTTATCTTCAGCACCGAAAGCTCCGCCTCCAGTGATGGTTGTTGTCTCGCCGGCATCTTGGTTCTTGATTGTGAAAGCATCCTCGCAAACAGCCTCCCACCAGACATTGGTCAACTTGCAGTTACCTTGGCAGTGGATACCCTCGATTTGGTTCTTGCCGATGATGACGTTGGAGATAGATCCGCCATTCTCGATCTGGAAAACAGCATCGGAATCACCACCTTCAGCCTGGCCAGTACACGAAACACCACGATCGAAAGTGACCATTCCACCATCGAAGGATTCGCCAGCGGCAATCGTCTGAGCTGCAGACAGAACGGAAGTTCCGGAGGAGTCTGGGAGGCTGCCGCCGCTCGAGGAAGTACCATTTCCGGTAGATGTTCCGCTGGTTGTGGTTGGAGTGCTGGCATCGCCGGTTGCTGATGCCTTGGAGCCACCAGATGATGCGTCGGTGCTCGCCGGAGAAGAATCACCAGTTGCCGATGCCTTCGATCCGCCAGATGATGCTTTGGTGGTCTTTACGGAAGACTTCTTGGTAGTAGATGCCTTCGCTGCCTTGGTGGCCTTTGCGGAAGACTTCTTGGTGGTTGAAGCTTTCGACTTGACAGCTCCAGTATCCAGGAAGGAAGAGTCGGTGGTGTTGGATGGAAGATCAAGGTCGCAGTCACGGCGGGGAAGTGATGGAGCAGCAGAGACGCCGAGAGCAAAGGCCAAAGTGACCAATTGAACGGTAGAGAACTTCATGTTGATGGTTGGTTGGACGGGAGTTGAAAGTTGGTAAACTGGTATGTATGGGACGAGAAGTTGTGTACGAATGATAGACGATGCTCAGCAAAGTTGATGTAAGTCGCAAAGCCAGGCGTGAAAGTGAAAGTGTGTGTAAAGAATGATAGATGAGTGAAGAACTTGAAGATGAAGCTGATGAAGAAAGAAAGGTATCGATGAAATGGAGGGGTATATTTGTAGAGAACATCTTGACAGGCTTGGAATTGGAAAAGGAGGCTGCCGTCTTCGCGTCTCCACAAGTTGGTTTATTGTTGATTAACATTGATTAAGAAGAAACTTAGTGACAGGAAGCGTTCAAGGAGGAGGATTGCTTGTTGAAACGAGAGCGCTTGGCGCCAAGCGCGATGTCCACCATTGATCCATGCGGATTTTTCCCAGGACGTTCGGTTCCGATCTGCAAAAGTCATTCGGGGGCACAGGATGGTCTGTTTCAAATCGGCCAAGAGCACTGCCAGTTCCCACAATCATCTCGATGAGACTTCATCCCAACTCCCCGGGCCTGCCAACAAACGCCTCTTGCAAGGATTGGTCCCGTGGCCAAACGCGATCCACGGGGAGCACTTCAACTCGAACACAGTCTAAAGACTTTAGACTGTTGATCATTGCAGGACTTGATACTCGTGAGCCGCCGTCATCCCATCTAGAGTACGCGGACAAGAACATAGCCGCAAGGCAAGCACCGACACCAGCCAACACTTCTGGATTGTGTAATCTTTGAGTTCTGCTGAAACCATCATATTGGATTCCTCGAAGGGATCTGCGCACAATGCAGATTGTAATGTCTCCATACAACCATTTTGGTGCCGCAGGGTCTCTCGAAGTCCAGAGCCTCCGGCCGAAACAAGGAAGAGCTGAAGACGTAAGCTGGCAGATCGCAATCATAAGTCAGAACGTGCGGCCATCGCCAAGTAAGAGAAGGATTTATTTGGGTTCACTTGTACTCGTCCAAGTGGATTGTCGGTAGGCGCGGGGAAGAAGAGTATCTCAGGAGAGCCCAGGAACGAGGAATTATGTTTCCTAGTTTCGAATCGCTTGCGAGTTTTTGGGTGGATGCAATCTTGGCGCTTGTTTCCGTCTCTCATCACGTGAGCATCATTGAAGTCACACATCCTCCAGCACGGATCACTCTTGCAACTTTTCATCTAGCATCAAGTTGAGTTTTCTGGTTTTAGATCTAAATGACACCAATCATGCCGCCACATATCATTCTACCTTGACAACCAATTTCCTTCCGCTGACACCGGCTTTCAGTTTGTCTAAAGCTGCCTGTGCCCCACCTAGTCCACCTGGAACGACTTCAATTTCTGGAGCAGGGACGATGGTTCCATCTGCCAACGACTTTGCAAGATAATCGTTGAATAGCCATTCCCCAATTTCCGCCTGATCAGCTCCGTGTCGATAAGCCATTGTCTGAGAGATTTGAAGTCCTTGTGGTTTATCACTTTCGGGCCATGCATTCGCCAAAACGAGCTTTCCCCCTTTGCCACCTGAAGATAGGATCACCTCGGAGGTTTGCCTTGCTGTGTCTCCCTCTGTTATTGCATCAAAGCCGAGGCTGATTGTGACACCGTGATCTCTTGCAGAGGCGACGATCTTGTCGACCACGGAAGAGTCATGGTAATCGAAGACGGCGAATGCTCCGAGGGACTTCAGATACTTGTGATGGGTAGGACTTGCAGTAGCAAATACTTTGAATCCTAGGTGTCTCGCAATTTGGATGGTAGCGGTTCCTATGGAAGAAGATGCCCCCCAAACAAGAAGTCCGGAGCTTGGAGGAGTGACGGGCTCAGTTGGAAGTGGAATTTCAAGATCTACGAAGAGTGCCACTTGAAGTATATTAGCACTGAAAGGGACCAAGCCTGAGATCAAGATTTTGGGTCCTAAAACATCGATCCCAGAAGATCTGTCTGATCCGAAGATCCAGAATATTGGGCTAAAACAGGTGGGAAAGATTACATACTGCCTGAAGTTGCAATTGCCATCGGGAAGACTGAACCTTCTTCGAATGACATGGAGTCGGGTATCTTCGACGTAGCGATATCTTTGAGCACAGTAAAGGTCTGAAATGCTCCGTGGTTGATATCTTGGAGGTAGATGACCCCAGCAAAGCCGGTCACTATTGTGCAACGACGAGGTCAGCACTGGGCTTGTTACTTCAAAGAAGTTTGGACTTCTGAGATGTGCGCTTAGACAGCGGTGGTGGGTATGAAATGCCTCAGGGACACTCACCTCTATCTCCGACTTCGAATTTAGTCACCGATGACCCAATAGCCGTTACAACACCGCAGCTATCACTGCCGAGGACGGCGGGGTACTCCTTTATCAGAACGTTGAAGTCCTGCATCTTCCACTGGAACCCAGTCTTAGTTGACATCACATCTGAAGAACGTGCACCACGCCATCATTGAGGTGCAAAAATATCTGTCCTACCCCTTGATGTATTTCTACCGAATAGTATGGAGTCAAAAGAAGGAATACTTACGTCGGCAGGATTTGCAGCAACTGCATGATTACGAACGACAAGCTCTTTTGGCCCTGGGATTGGAATTGGTCGACTGGCTACTTTCAGTTTGGCATAGGGTGCATCAAGCACAGCTGCGTAATTGACTTCTGTAGTCATCCTTACTTGGTGGGGGAGGTTTCCTGAAAGCGATCGTCTCTGGTATATTAAAATGAGTCGATTGCATATGTTCTGCGTAATTTTCTGGGAAGCAGAAGTGCTTATATGTCTTCCGGCTTGTAGTCATCCTTGGCGCGAATGCGAGTAGAATTCGTTCTAGGCTCGAAAACTGTGATGGCTCGTATATACTTACCACTTGAAATGAACCTGTACTCCACCGAACACGAGCCTGTCACCGATGGCTTTACCTGTACCCTATGTTCGCACGTCGTTCCGACAGAAACGCTTGTACCGGTGAGGATTTTGGTACTCGGTCAGTGCTGCATAGACGTCATTTGGAGATAATGCTTATCTCCCTTATATCCGGAAACCAATTTGGAGGCATGCTAGCATTTCGCTTCAGAGTCGAAATAGGAAAGAAGTAGTAGTAATACGAAATCAGGCAAGTCCCACCTAGAACGACCATCGTGATCATAAACCTCTTCCGGAATATTCTCATCAAAACAATGGAAGCGAAGAGTGTGGGTAAGCGAGTGATTGTGGATCATGTTGGCCCGCGCCGCGGTCTGATCTGATTGGCGAAATCATGTGCCTTTCCAGCTTGAACTCCGATCTGGAACCTCAAAACGCACGGCTCATCAGAAACACAACGATCGCCAGTTGACGTTCATCAACGATACCGCGAAATATTGTGACCCTGCAATCGCCATCAAGCCTATACAGATTTCAAGCGATGGACGAACAAACCAGGCCGAGGGCCTTGTGCAAGCATGACCCGCACAATATCACTGAGAAGCTGTCGGAAGGCTCGTCGACATCATATCCAGAATCGGAATCAGAGTCACTTTCATCAAATACACTTATCCAGATACCGGAATCACAAACTCCAGAGCCCGCAAGGGGGAAGCTTAGCCGAATTGCGTGTTGTGAGTTCAGCTCCGGACAGATCTGCGTGTGTGGAGTCTGACATGGCTCAGCGACAGGTCTTGAGCATAATCCACGCCTCCCGCTCATATGTCTAGAAAATGTTCGAGCTCGTCTGGACCACCTCATAACTAAGAACCTATCGATTACAACAAAGCTCACCAAGTTCAGAGACTCGATTCTGCGAGACTTGTATTCCCACTTCAGAATTCGGCACGTGGCCGCCGGCCAGCTCAGCCGTGCTGATACGGACCAGGAGACACGCGAAATGTGCATTGATGCTTTAAGGATCAAGAAGAATTTCATGATGGAAAGCCAAAATGACCTGGAAAGTGTGGATGAAGCCTTAGCAGGTCATGCAACGTTCTTGAACTTTTCAAGAGATGCACTTCACGAAGTCCTTGCCAATATCCATCTTCTGGAAGCCAATGCTTCCACTCGATGCGATTTTGTTGGTGGAAGTACGATTCTCGTGATTTCTTATGAGTCGAATCGAGCTAAGATTGTACAGGGTTTCCAATAGATTTTCCCAAAATGACCGCTCTCGCTCGACTGACCGCTGGTGAAGACTATGAAAGCATTCCAACAGCCTTTCCGAAATTACTAGCAGACGTGCAAGATTCAGCCGAGGTACCGGACCGAAGATTCACATGCTTTCTTAAATTGCCAGTTGAGGTTCGACTTATGATATGGAAGCTCTCCCTGCCTGGTCAAAGAATTCTCACGCACAGTTCTAGGCACAACAGAAATCTAGCGCTCCTGTCGACTTGTCTGGAGTCTCGGAAAATCGTGAAATCTGTATACACTCGCGTTCTGAGCCCCACATACAATACCACAGCGACGAACATGGAGTTTATCTGGGTCGATCTTGACAACGATATCATAGTAAGGGATCTATCGACACCAGATTCGGACAAGCCTTTAAAGACCCTTTTCGATCGAACCACTACAGACTTCAACGCAGGTTGCTTTCGGGTTTTTACGGGTCTGGCAAAGGTCAAGCATCTCGCCGTAGCTTTCGATGTGCTACGGCAGAACGGCGGATCATTCTTCGTCGTACTGCAAGCTTGCGCCCCCAAACTTGAAACCCTGACCATTATCCCGAGTACGCAAGTCGATGGATCACCGTTGAAGAAATTCAAGACAGCAGTGAACGACAATGTGCGTCTCATCGAGCTGGACTCGAATGTCCTTGACTATGTGTGTTTTCGAAAGTCGTGTTTAGAAGGCAGAAAATTGAAGCAGAAAGCTCAGCGGGGCGTCACCACCATCGCGACAGCTCTGAACCACTCTCAGCAGTACAAAACCTTGTTCCCAAACTTCGTCGCCTCCTCGGCAGGTATCTGGAATCCAAGGATCAGTGTTGCTCTCGTGACGACGTGGAATGAGAAATGTAAGGGTTGGCAAACAAGACATCTTGACAGGGACTTCTACAATGCAAAATATGTCGGCGAGGATGGCAAGATGTATCATGGGTTTGTGGAGTCTGGAATGATGTGCGGCGCTGACGGTGAGGGACTAAGCCGCTATGATGGTATGGTGCAACTCTTCAAAGGAGTCTGACTTTTGGTAAATATGCCTGCAGCATGGAAAGTGTGATTACCACATGCCGATACACTTTGGATGATCAGTCATTCATCCTTCGGGCGGTTCGCAGCCTGTCCATATCTCTCTATATTATGCATTGCAAACCGGCAGAGCAAAAAACTTCTTTAGCTTGGTGCACGATATCTGGGCAGTTCATCTACAATTTATTCTGTATCATGTTCATCAAACGAGGATTTGGCTAGACTTCACATTCCATCCCCGAGCACTTCAAAGTCGAATCATCCTGAGGTACTCAATGTGAGGTACTGAACATTAAGTATTATGTTTACAGTCATTTTTCCACCCACCGATCTATCTCTGGTATCGTAACAGAAAGTTGAAAGTCATTAAGTAAGTTGCGATTAATACATTCCACATCTTTTCAGCGCCGAGCCATCCACCACGTAGCCAAAGGAATGCAGGAACCTCGCACTTCTCGGTCCGATCTATCAAACAAGCGTGGATGCCCAGCCGGACTTCCCCATCATCCCCGTCGCCATTAATCCTCCGCACTTTCCTCGACAGGCACTCGGAGGCCTCAACCACATCAGTCTCTCTCTCGGATGTGGTGTAGCTGTCCATGACTGTGGTCGTTAAGATCGGAAGGCCGTAACACTGATTCCTTTCGGTCAAGCAAGCGCTTTCGCTCCCGTTATAGTTTGGCCATACTCAAATTGAACCAATTTTCTCCCTCGACCCCATCCCTCCAATCTCGTCAAGGAAGTAGCACTCCTCCAGACTCCACCCACCTCTGCTTCAATCCTCCCATCCTACCGCTCAATCGCTCATTGTCTTCTTCCAAGCGTCTCCTGTCTCTCTCCAAGTCCCGGATGTGCTTCCGGGCAAGCACCAGCACCTCGGCCTTGCTGACTTTCTTCCCTTCGCCTTCTCCATCCTCTCTAGGTAAAACTAGTAGCAAGGTCTCAAATTGGCCGTTCAGCCGGTTCCGATACTGCTTCTCGACCTGGTTATGGTTGAGACGGGTGTGCTTTGGTGGTGAGTTGGAGCTGTTTGAGGAAGTTGAGGAGGTCGTGGGACGGGAATTTGCTGCAATGGCGGTCGAAGTTGAGCGCAATCGTTGTTGAGGAGGGCTTTTCTTCGCTGGTGCTCCTCCTCCTTCAGACTCACTATGAGGCTTGGATCGCTTGCTATGCCGGGTACTGCGGGTGGCCGTCCTGCTGGCGGGGTCTGGCACCCCCGAGCCAGATGGCATCTCTAATGGTGAGCACGGGTACGAATCCCGCGTTGGAGAGTAGACGCTTGAGAAGCTTGCTGATGTTTGGGATGCTGAGTTGCTATTGCTGGGTAGTGCTACTGGATCCACAGACCATGGCGCGGTGTCTTGAGACTCGGAAACATTGGTGTTATATGTTCCTGTTGCGAGTCTTTCTGGTGTGATGAACTCGGTAGAGTCTGGTGTCATTAGAGAGCCGAAAGTTCGATCAAAAGGATTCCAGCCACTGTCGTGATAAGTGCTTGACAGCGGTGTGTTGAGGTAAGGACTCTCTGGGGATGGTAGTGGTGAGAACGACCATGAATTAATGTCCACAGGGTTGCATAATTGCGGACTCATGTCATAGTCCTCTTGGTCGAAGTCAAGATAGTCCTACGCAAGCTTTTAGCGAGTGTATATGTGTTGGGGGTAACACAGGACGGCGGGTTCCTACGCTAGCCTGATCCATGGGATCTCCCATGTAGCAGTCCTCGACGGTCCTGATATTGTTCCTATTGAAAGCCATTATAGGAGGAAGTATTCGATAGAAGTATATTGTTTCTGTGTCTTCGAATTTTTTTTTTGGCCGACACAGAAGGAATATATTTTCGAAGGGAGCACAGTTCGAGATATAGATATCGCTTCTGACGGAACATTCGACAGCCCTGGGGAGGATTTTGCGGAGCTGCACAGACTCGCGGGGAGGGTTCTGGACCCGTATAGATCCGTGAGCTGTTATTCCCAGGCTTCCAAGAGCCGGTGCTGGTAATACATTCCGATCTCGTTCCTATTGGCCCAGTATTCTAGTTGAGACTCAGGCGATGTCAAGACCTTCTCCCGTCATTCACAACGTGATGGAGGCACCTTCACTAACGCCTGCTACTTGCAGCTGCACAGGGACCCTCTCAGCAACGAGGAGCCAGATAGCTGCTCGAGGTGACATATCAATCGACGATCAACTTGGAATATTGTAGAGCCGGGGAAGACCTCCGTCAGTCTTCTGCCAACCATTTTACAGAACAGCAGTACGCTGTGAAAAGTACCGGAGAAGTCCTCGCCACTTTGGCAAGAATAAACGATCGCTTACGCAATTGTCGATCCAAGGTACGCTTTGGCGTATGTAAGATACCCAAACAGCGTCGGCTGTTACCCCATATTGCTGGTACGCTGGGCCTAAAATTCTCCTGCCCTGGTGCATATGTCCAAACAATGCATCACGTGGACAGTCTTTACAAGCTCTCATTGGACCAATGGCAGACCCGGGGGCAGGTGTCAGGCCACGTTATCGTAAGAATGAGCTGATTCGGGGGAAGGTCATCAGCTAACTCTTAATGCAATGGGAGGACCCTCAAATCCCCGCTATAGCTGGTGACATGCAGGAGGAACGGCTTCTGAAAATGCCATTTCCAGATCGTCGATCTGCGTGTGGTGACTGGGGGCGCTTATTGACCCTTTTTTTGATCTTAAGCGAGTGTTCTACATGAGAATGTTTCATCGGAATGACAGCCACACTTGGCAACATATATCGATTTTGTGGTTCGGGGTCAAGTGAAAGTCAACACTAGGCCATGACCTTCTCTGCAGCATCACAATGTAGCTTCATAGATGAAGGCTTTATCAAGATCAGCAGCTGACCCAATTCCTGAAGGGATCAGATCAGAACACATTTGCTTACATAGATACGAGATGCGCATTCCTAATTCATAAGAGTCTCAGTATGAATGTGATTCCGTGATCCGGTGATCCGAGGGCGATCTCGCTCACAGATAACGGTACTTACCCCTCTATCCGTGCCACCCACACCTTTCGTCTTCAAGGGCTCGCAATCCCCCGACCTTGGCACTTCTGCTTACCGAACGGAAGCGAGCGGACTTCCAAAGGAGGAAATCCCGGATGTCTTGGAATTATCACGGCATTTTTTTCTTCTCGATATTGGGATGCAGAAATCCGATGGCTGAGAAACTCACGATATTTTTGGTGCACATGCCTCGTAATTTTGCGTAGACAAACCTTGGCACAGATCGGAGCAAATTCTTCTGGATAACTCACGACTCGGCGAGGAGAAAATGAGGAGCATTAAATATGCGAGGCGTCGTAATAAACTGGCGCAGAAGTCTGAATTCTGATCGGGCTGGCCCCAGGAGAGCGGGGTAATCCGTCCAACGTACTCGAGAGAAAACAAACCTTGGACGATTGTGATATCGAACAACTGATGTTTTTACGATAGTCTGCCTTTAAGAGTCCGAGATCTGGTTAATTCACCCGTCAAGTCCTAGACATCGCAAATGAGAACATGCCAGTGAAGAGGTCTAGCTCACGGGCAGAAATTGAACTCGCATAATCCAACACAGTAACCTTTTCCTAGACAAAAACGAGACACGGGCAATGGTCGTTCTTGAAGGCTTTTTCTATAGAACACCTCGCCGTTCATTCTCCGGGGAAGTGGCTTTCGGGTTCCTTTTAACCTTGGTGATGCTTGACTCAGTAGGGCTGAGTCGACCAAATCGTACGATTCGACGTCATGAGATTGCAATGCATCCAGACTCATGGGTCGACTTCGGCACCCGATCAAGATCGTGGCTTGACTAGGTGAGGATCAAATAGGCAAGTCTAAGCTGATTTTACAGACTGGTGGTGGATTATGGACTGGGCGAGGAAGCAATTATCGCGTGATTTAGGATTTCAGAAGTAATATGACTCAGGTATCACAAGCCTTTTGCTACATCCGCTGACTCGTAGGTGTGATTAATCAGACATCGGAAGCTTGCGGCTCTCAGTGGCACAAGATTCCACTCGATTGTGTCACCGGCATCTAACAAGTCTGTAAACTTTGAGGCGGTAGGGAGCTGACTACGGCTGACAGTGCTTTGACCTGGACAGTAATTCCATCGAGTTAGTCTCTTCGGAGAACAAAGCACAGTGGGACTCCGTGTCCTTCAACCAGGCGTGCCGCCATCCCGAATCGTGTTGTCCAAGGTATGGCGATCTTTCGCCGCATTCGGCGATGTTTACTTCTGAATGGTAAGCGAAGATTTTTGCCCTTAGCGTCCACTTCATTTCTGGGACGGTCGTTTGAATGGACACAAGCTCGTCATCTTCAGTCACTTGGGACTGAAAACATAATAACCAAATCTAGAACTTCAAATTCCACTGCTGCCAAATCGGCCAACTCCACAGACGCCCCCCTTCCTATTTACTCTGCCAGCCGGTGCAGGAGCGCATCTGACAACCCTCCGATTCAGAGATATCCAACAAACTTGGTAAATAGTCCGCCCCCATCTGAAAGCCTCTCAATCATCTTACCAAGAACGTTGCCCCCTTAGACCCACGCCTTATCCAAATTACTCTCGAAATTCCCATCCTTAAACGGCACATTAGCACTCCCAAAATCCGTATCCTGAAGTGCCTGTCTCGCCGGACCAGGCAAATTATCCCAATGAATCTTCCAGAAGCCCCAACCCTCCGTACTCGAGAACTGCAACTCATGATTTCTTGGGAACTCGGTATAATATTCGACCTTGACGCGATCTCCGTTTCTCGATGGGTCGGTGGACGTCTTGTACCCTCCGTGGCCGGAGGCTGCGGCGCCGATTAAGGCCGGTGTCGCATTTTCGGGATTATCAAGCCAGACGACAGTGCTCTCCCATTCGTGGCGGTGACCCCCGGCGACGTTGCCGGCGTTGGGTTGGTCCTTTGGCCAGTACCTAGAGCTTAGGTCAGTACAGTGCCTCAAGAAAACTAATAAATCGATAGTGTTTGAGATTGAAGATGTTGAGAGGGCCTGAGTGGGGTGTCTTGATGTACTTACCATGCATACATGATCGCAAAACGTCCATTGTGCCATGCAGTTCTGACATAGGTTTGCTGGCGATCTGTGAATCTGCACCCAGCTGAGGGGTTTCCGCTATCTTGAAGCCCACCACTGTGAACCAGTCAGAACAGATTCCAAGCGTTGACGGGAGAGGAGAAATCAAACCTCGTATCTCCATTCTCATTAACAGCAGTCATTACCTGACAGCCATGGGCGATGTGTAGATAAGGCTCAAATCTTCTGATCGCATCGCCAATGGCTCCTGTAGGAAGGCTCTCTGCCATTGGCCACAGCGAGTCGTGGCTGACTACAGCTCTTGGTTGAAGTGATACTGGTGAGGCATTGATGCCGGCAGCAGCAGCCAGGAGGGAAAGAATGTGGTTGAGTTGCATGGTGTTCGTTGACTAGTCAAAGTAGCGAAGGCTAAAAAAAAGTGTGATGTGACGAGAACTCGAGGGAGATCGCTTGATGAACCAAAGGTGGAAGATATGGTGGAATATTGGACTTTCTTATATTGTGCTCGTCAACTTCAGAACTTCCAACTCAAGATGCCAAGTATGTCGACAAGACCGTAGGAATGATTCTAAAAACGGACCAAACTGTAGTTAATTACAAGTTAAAGCATTCGGGAAAGCCGGTTGATGTTGTGGCTCACCTACGGGCCATATTCTGCAGACTGATGTAAACTAACTCAATCCTTCGAGGACATAAGCCTTTCATAATCCTATGTTTCCATCACAGCCATGATAGTGGAATATTGAGTTACTTGGCATAGCTCGTAAAGAGAAGATCCAAGATGGAGATGTGGATGCTCTGGGCTTGGCTTCTGTCAGTGAGTTGACCTCCTCATCCATCAGGGGTAAAGCTGCACCCAACATCTTCCCTAAATGACTCGCATGAGAAACTCGGCGAAAACGTGCCATTACCAATGTACCAACCCCGCCTCGGTATGTATTCAACGAAACTATCACATACGTCTCGAGCTGCTCCAACTGATCTGGACAATTTGGCAGGTTGATTATCCCATCCCTTAGCGAAGCTCGCAACACAGATAGGGGCGAGCCGCCGTTACCTTATCCTAAAATAATAAGCTTTACTTTAACATCACCTGTCAAAATTCAATGCCTTAACTCACACAGACCCTTGACAGATCTGTGCTCAGATCAGCTCGCTATTGGCGGCGCCCGGATCTCCGAAACGCGACGGCTCAACATCGGATGGTTCAATTCAGCTGTGATAGATATATCCTTTTTTCAGACTGTTAGGAAATTCTAGCTAAAACGATTGCGGCCCTTCGGAAACAGGCGGACAAGCCACTTTGCGCATGGTTTACAGTCCTCACAACTCTCACTCGGCATTCATAACTCTCTTCGATCAACCAACCACCTTGTTGGCTCTCGCACGTGCTGAGATGAGGACACAGCAGAAGTGACAACACTACTCGCTCGGATGATATGCAATCCTATTGTCTTCGACATTGAACTTAATCATACAACAAATGTTGAGATAAACCGAGGATGCCAACTCCTAGCAGGCACAAAATTCAAACCCCGAAAGCCACTCGCCGAACCAGCTCAAGAGCGCCAAGAAACCACATCCTTCAAACTCCACTACCAAGGATATCATCCAATTTTATGAGAACGCCGAGGAGAGAAAAATCTGAATATTCTCCTGCGCTTTCTCTCGCTATTCAACATCCCTCATCCGTTCTCAGGTCATCAAACACCGTAGCTAGCGCCGCTATAATACAGTAATTGACCTCTGGCGCCACGTTCAAGATATACTGCGTCGGAATCAGCACGGTCATCAACTGGGAGAGATTTTGGATCAACCCACCGTATGCTTTTTGGTCCTTGACTCGAGCGAAATACGCCCGACTTGGAAACCACCCCAGCTCACGACGACACTTTCGAGGGACTCGTCGCCTCGACCTGTCCACTGCACAGTGCTAGCCATGGCATTGGGACTGCCGAGATTTATCGTCCAGTGTGGACTCGCTGGAAATAAGTCAGCACGGGTTTCCACTCATCTGTTAGTGACGAGGCAACTCACAATACAATGTGTTCCTGATGGTGAACAACGAAGTGCCATTTGGTGCTTCGGCTACTCTCGTACTGCCCGTCTTCTTTTGGAACGTAAAAATTGGGGTATCATCGATGTCCGCGAAATCTATCTTGCGTCAGCTTACAGCATAGGCCAGGCAAGGCGATTTACTCACCAGTCTTGCGACTCAAAGAGTTGCTGTGCCCAAAGCTTTTGAGTATTTTCGAGCCATCATCACTCTCAATGACCCACTCCATCTTCGAGAAATTCGTCACCCTTCTGGTCATCTTGAATTGCATGCCTTCTCGTCCAGCAAAGAAACCCTTCGTGAACCACACTCCAGCATTTACTGGAGATTTTGGCGATGCTGGTAATGTTTCTTGTTGAACTGGGACTTTCTCAATTTCTGCTTTCTTCTGCATCCGAGTGGTTGTCGGCTCTACTGGCACTGGCCTTCTCTGGATCTGAATAGGGTGTTCTGGGAGGGTTTGGAGAGGTGAACGTGTAGGAGTCACTTGAATGGAACTTCTTCTCGATGTCGATGGACGTGGGGAAGGGAACTGAACCGAATACCTGGTCGGAGAAGCTTTGAAAGAGGAACTTCTGGTCGCCTCGAGACTTCTCTGAAATTCTTGATCCAATGACCTCTGCGCCTGACTGTGAATGGGAATCTCCTGGATTGGGTGTCTCTGGACCTGGGCCGGGATCTGAATCTGCATCGACTGTCGGCTCGCTTTGAGACGACTCATGGATTCGAGACGACTGGTCGGGGAGGACGCAGAAGGCAATGCCACGGATTGCCTGCTGGGAGAGATCTTCCTTTCCTCCAGTGTGCGCAGAAGCTCTTTGGTGAGAAGCTCTTTGGTTTGATCAGGTACCGGTGCCGATTGTCTAACTTGGTCCCGATACTTCTGCGCCTTCCTCTCGGCATAAGTTGGTCGTGTTGTCGGGAATGACAATTCCCATTCCGGATGGACAAGGGGTGGCAGCTGAGGAGGGGCAGAGCTTTTTGTCGAGATCCTCAACTGCGGAGGAAGGCCCGGCCTCTTGCTGATTGAAGCCTGTGACGGTGTTTGAACAAATTGCGGTAGAGAAACGAGATTCGTAATAGTGGCCTGCATTCGTTGATGAGCTGCAGGCAGCTTTGGGACTACTTCCCGCTCATTATCTGGAACGCTTTGGCTAGAAGAGAGTCCGAAGCTCACTCTGCGCGAAGTACTCGCAGCACGAGAAGGGCTTCTGACAACCTCTGAGCTTCGCCGAAGAGAGCAGTTACGATTGAGGTTGTTTGCTGGAGGTGCGGGAGGAGGCAGTTTCGGTTCAGGAAACATCAGTTCGTCATCACGTGCCGTTATGAAAGTTGCAGCTGTGGTGTTGCTGGTCAAAGGTGGAGTTTTGGGACCATTTGAATCATTCAGACTCGAGGAATCGCTGAACATGGAATCCAGAGGAGATGATGATGAATGTACAGAAGAATCATCGTGCTCTGAGTACCTCGGCATTTCCGCACCGATTGGAGAAACTTGAAAGTCTGGGAGAGAAGCTGCCCATGTCTGCACCTTTGCATCGACTGGAGTCGAAATTGAAGGTTTTGGAGGATCTTCTCTGAGATACTGGAAGATCATATCCATCAAAACCGCGCTGTCGGGGGATTCCACCGCTTGCTCGTATCGCGTTGGGTGGCCAAACTGGCTGTTGGAAAAGAGTGTTGACGCATCCATGACTACTAATACCTGTATGAAAGGGATACAAGGGAAGAGAAAAATAATAGTCGTTAGTTGAGAAGAGAATATAAGAAAGTAGAAAGAGGATTCAGAGACCAAGAGAAGGAAGCGGGGACAGGGGGAAGGAAGAACATAAGAGAAGGCTCTTCAATACAAATCATCCAGACCCTTCATGCTGTCAGGACGTGTCGAGACATACGAGCCCAACACGAACCTTAGTTATTTTCATAGGAATAGCCACCGTGGCGCGGGTTGTCTGATGGAGGGATGATCTGGGTTGTCGTTGGTAGGACGGATCGCGCGAGGTTAAGCTGAAAAGCCTGGGCGCATTAAGCGAGTCTGACGGAAAATTCTATTTTGAGGACGGGAAGTGGTCCTTAGTGGCTGGCTGCATTCCCTGGAATGGGAGAACGGCTCATGATTGGAGCTCGTCAGCATCAGTCAAAGGCCAAGGCCAAAAGGTCAGCCATCATCCCTCAGCCTTGGGCGGCGAAAGGAAAGACCGTCAGCCGAAATAGCTGGAAGGCTGAGCTTTGTATGGCTACACGTGATTTTTACATGAGTTTAGGATTTGGAAGGATGAAGGAATGCAAGAAGGCTTGAGGTCATCGACCTGATTTGTGACTAGGAAACTCTTGCCAAATCGCCTGACCATCGTAGGGAATTCATGACAAACTTTGGATACTGAAATCGAGATTCGAAGTATCCTTCTGCAATCTTCATCATTCGCTCGCCAAACTCGCTTAGGTAATCTTTGCTGCGCAAATCTCGTACCTTTCGTACAATCTCTCTAGTCAGAACTTTGACACAAAGTCTAATTTCTGACGGCATTCCATACGAAGTCTCAGCCCAGGTTTGTGGAAGTAACCATGCCGCCCGAAAAACGCGATACGGTACATACTGTGGAGTTTCTGTATGCTTTGCCGAGTGGCGCCACCCTCATGACTGGGGGGCTAGGCTAGCCCGCATTTTCACACAACACCGCGAGATCAACACCAAAGTCGGTTTGAAGTTCAATGCGACCTCCCGGGAAAATGTTGCAGACGGCAGCTTATGCATGGTCTGCATGAATGCCGGCAGCCACCGAGATAGCATCAAGTGCTACCATATCATGTCGATACAGAACCGTGTTTCAAGATTTAGCGATACATTTTCCTAGCTGCGAAGGTTGAAATATGGATAGTATCACAGATAGACTTTCATGTGACTGGGTATGGGGACCAGCTACCTAGATAACAAGAAAATCTGACCGCAGCTCAAGAAACTGCTTCTACTCTTCGGCCCGCATTCAGTCATGACTTCTCAAGGCTTAGCCGAAGTAAACAAAACTGTTTGAGCGCCAGTCTCTTCTGCTTCAGTAGCTTGCTTCTGAGGTATTGTAACGCAGAGAAGCGAAATTGGTAATGGAAGGCGCTCGTTTAGCGGCATTCTATTCAAACAAGACGAAAAGCAACATTCCTAAGCAAAGAGTGCTAAAAAACTATCTTCACTTTTGCTCGATGAGGTTTTGCCGAGCCAAAGAAAGAATAATTAAAGACTGGCATTAACAAAAACAGCAAAACTCACAGACTAATCGCGATGAGGCGGACGTATCCGACCGAGAAGTGACCAGTCTGTTAGAAACCACAAGCCTGTTATGATTTTCAAGAGGCATCACCGTGACGTAGAAACGTGGGTGCTTGAGATCAAAACCTCTTATTTGAATAGATGGAGCAGCTACGAATTTGGTCATCACCTGGCGAGAAGTGAGCGGAAGAAAGAGACATCTTTCAGCAAACGAGTTCACCTTCACCAACTCACCGATTCACCAAGTGGGTTTCAACTCATGAATTTCCACAACAAAATCTTTTATTAATGGAATCTAAATATGCCTGAATGGTAACGACAGAATGATCTATACATGTAAGGTAGCTCTGCATTTGGTTGCAAAGTCCAGCCAATTCAAGGATGAAAACGAAATGTAACCAAGCACAGAATGACCTAATTCCAGAATCTCAGCTCCACGAACCCATCACTTCATTAAAACCCCAACACTGACGCTGCAGCATCTGTATACATCATGATTGTGATGTGTACGACCCTTTACTCCAAGTCGCACCTGATACTGCCGACATGTTTGAACAAGAGCGCTCGGAAGTTGGCAATGTCACCAGACCCCTTGGAATCGGAGGCACCCCCGCACTTAGAAAGCCTGAAGCAACATCAGAGATGTCCCAGGAAAGGATAAATATCATATCATATGGAGCAGAAATTTCGTACCTGTAGAAAGTGCACTTGACAGCGTTATCAGGCATGGTAGCCGACTCAGTGTTTCTACCAATTGCCATGGGAACGCCGGCTGCTTACGTATTAGCAGTGACCATCGATTTTGTGTCTGAGGGGTTCGTCGACTTACTACAAGCGCCGTCCTTGACTGTGATGGGAAATGCTTGACCTTTGAAGCTCTGGTCGAAGAACAAGTTGACGACGTTGTTGTCTCTGGCTTCGATGGACGAGACGACGTTGGTATCCGGGGTGGGAATAGCAACGACGGCGGTTGCGACGAGAAGACCAACAATGGCGTTGAACGAGAATTGCATTTTGAAGGTTCTGTTTTGGCGGTGACTGAAAGAGGAGTTTACTGTTTGGATTGATTGATCGCTGCGAATGGTGGTGGTTGGAAGAAGTTGAAGATATTGTGCTGTGTAAACTGGATGTTGCTTGAGGATGATGGTTTCTATTGTTATTGAAGAGTGGGAATGCGACTCTTATACACAACTAAAGTGGTTGATTGATGACCGGCTGTGTGACTGCTGTCATGGAAATGAGGTCTCAGCTTGAAAATATCGTCAAGCAGAGTAGATTGTGGAATGAAGGCTGAGGCATGCCCGCGACGAGCTTACTTGGTCCGGTTTCGCTACAATGCTGGAATAATAAAGATTTCCTAGTTTCCTATGAAGAAGAAATTCGCCAATCTACTTTGCCTTGGCGATGTCGGCACGTCCAATAAAGTCTAGTACACTCTGCCATGTTTGTGCTTAGTGATACCAAGAAGGCGAACACTGTCACGCGAAGCACATCATGTAGCAGTAAGCATATGATAGCCTCAAGATAACACTGGAGGAGATTTGAGCTTTTTCATTTGAATGGTGACACTTTAGCATTTCAAGATCTGGTTCCAATGGAGATATACATCACATCCATGGTGTTGCTAAGATGAGAATTATTGAGTCAAAACCTAGGCAGAAATCTGGTAGGCTTGCTATGGTACCTATCCATTAAATTCACGGAATTACAAGTGCATTCGCGACCCAGTATTCGCACTTGACAAGAGTTTTTGCTCGCTGTCCCCTAGAGTACATTTGGCGGTCGCTTAATTTGTCGCTTACTCTTGGTCAAAACAATTCCGCTGCCTATTCACCGCCACAACGGGCAAATAGCACAGCCTATTACAAGTGGCTTGATATTGCACATATAGTAGAGCTGAGTTATGTGTCACCTACTTACCCGCTGGACGTTTACCTCCTGTTATGTTTCCTGTTAAAGTGATGATGCTTGGCGCTTACCCGACTGGATCCGGAGACTCTGCTTGGCCAAGGTTGTGGCTGATTCCGCTGAAAGCCTTCCTAAAGCGTTGCCATATGTTCACAAAGAAGGGCATGTCAATGTCATCTACACCCTGCTCAGCTCTCTGAGTTGACGGTAAGCTTTCAGCTACTGTGCTCTACTTGTGTAGCGCTGCGATAAATTGACGAGGTTGAACAACACGGCGATGACCGAGCTTGGAAGAAAACTGTAAGGGCCTCTGGCACTCTTAATTCAAACTGTAGCGTCAAAAGTGACAGTTGGCATTGGATGCACGTCTGCGTAATTTCCCGTGGAGAAAGCCCCGAGAAGAGGCCGCGTCTCCAAGCAGCCTGGGGCATCATTCATTGTGCTGTCCATAACGCTAGTCTCCGGCTTCTTGCATTCACAATACTCGAAGATCGCCGTGCAACCGAAGGACAACCTTGACACAGCGTAGCCATAGCACCGTTCCTTCTGAGCAAGTGGAGGGGTTTCAAATAAGACAAGTCAAGCAGACTGCATTTAGAAGTCCATGAATGAAAGTCGAAAGTAGACGAAAAGTCATCGCTGTCATAAGTTTGCATCGGGCCATTAGGTTGTAAAAGTCCCAGTTCCCGCTGCCCTGAGAGAGAAAATCAATCTTGAACTCCTTGCGTAGTAGAATACTGGAACCATGTCCCGGATTTCGTGAGATGCCATGGACAATATGAACGGCATCTCTACAGTCCACAACTCTCTGTCGTCCACGCAGGACGGGCAGCCATGAAAGCGAGAATGCTTACTTCAGGCTATATCTGCCTAGAGGCAATCCTTGCTCCTGTCGAAAGAAGGCCCCGAATTATTTTCAGGTTTGCAAGGTCGTTATGCAGAGAGCCCTTCGAAGCTTTCGCCATTTTCACCACACAGTCTCCGCAGCTGGCGAGGGCCGTGCTGGCTAGAACATAACCTTAATCTTGCAAATTGCCTACCCTTGAAACAAGGACATGAACTGTCGAACCGTTGTATCCAACGCGTCCATAGCAACATCACTTATATCGCCTCACACTCTAGACCAGCACGGTTTCCACCTGTTGAGAAATCGCTCCCATCAGCGCGACTGAATCGCTCCTCTCTGGCACCGAAAGCCGATCGATACAGATGGAACTTGTCCACTAAGTCCTCTTCTGGGCTTTCCACCTCAGTCTGCGCAACGGCATCCCGTAATTGGCCGTGATAAGCAGCCCTTCCCCATCACGATTGACCGTCCAAATAACCGTCCATATCCGAGGGGCTGCCACCAGGGTTGCGTCTCCGCTTCAGGGCGTCGATCAGGCGCTACAGGCTGGTGCTCCAGGGACCTTCAGCGTCTTTTCTAGGTCACGTGCAACAACGCGACCTAGTGGCAGCCCCTCGGATAAGCAATTGACAATCTCAGGTGTAGGATATCCTGATACAACTGTAGACCTTCCATAATGGCCTTGGTAAGAAAGCCCGGTAGTGACATTTGAAGCTGGAGGGACTCTACGGAGACAGATGGTGATGGTAAGGATCGCTGAAAGGACGATTTCTGTTTATCTGCATGACTGATCGTTGACGCTAGTTTGATTGATGGTCTTGCCCTGGCATAGAACAGCCATCATGCAATGGCGCTGAGGGTACTTATCCTGCAGCTGAATGTAGTGGTGTTTTTAAGGCCTGATCAACACCGAGCCAATGTTAACATCCCGGTCATCGAGAGAGCTGTCAATTGTGCCAAGCCTGGATGTCATCGGCACGTACTTTCTTGGTCACGCATATCTTTGGTCCTAGCAAATGAATAGAGAATTGGGAAGCTTGATCCAAAGACAGCCTGTATTTCTATTTACAAGTCCGTAATACTATACATCCTTACGTTCTCGCTGTCGAGTCGGTCTACTTTTGTGGCGGCGAAAGAGTTTGCTCTATGGGTTTTGCAAGACACCAGAACGCTTGAAGTATTCCCATTGTCCCTCGACTGGCTTCTCCTCAAGATCTTCCCATCTGCGATTCAATTAGTAAACCATACCATTCCCCCGAGCGGGCATGGGGAGAAACGTACACTTTTGATTTAGCCAATACATCCACCAATTTCAGCTCTCCCTCCGCAACTTGGATAACCTCCTCAATCAAACCCGCACCAATCTTGTTCTCGATTTCTGAGACTCTGTTTTCAGTTAGCAAGCTACACTTCTCTAGCTCAATTGCCAGCACAACTCACTGCTCAGAAGTCAACGGCGGCTCTGGATCCCACTTCACAGTCTTAACATCACTTCCCGGCCTCTCTTTCGACCACTCGCTCTGTCCCTTCCTCTCAGCAGCCGTCCTACTCCCCTCCAACTGTGGTCCCTCATCCTTCTCACCATCCCACTCCGTCAACAGCTCATCATGGCCATCCTCCGGCTTACTAGTAACAAACTGCGCACCACCAATAACCTCCTTCACATGTCTGCCCTCATCATGCGCCACGCTCCCCTCAGCAGTATTAAACACCTCAGGATGTTCCTTGATCGTCTGGCGTGCCTTCTCAGCCCATGCTTTGTAGCCTTCTGGTTCGACGGCCGACACGATGGCCATGCGGTGTTTGGTCAGCGCTTCGGTCGATTGGCGGTATAGGGAGGATTCAGGGAAGGCCTTGAGCTTCTCGAGCGTGCTGGAGTAGAGGTAGAGGAGGGTTGAGCGAGGGGCGTTGTGTGTGAAGAGGCCGGTGAGACCGGTGGGTGAGCCGGCTTCGAGAAACCGTGAGGGCTTGACGGCCGCGAGCTGGCGGAGTGAACGTCGCATCGTGGAGAAGTCAATGGCGTGGATTGAGGTTGTGAGGTTGCGGTTTGTTGTCGTGACGTTCGTGAGGTCGGGAGCTCTCAATTGATGGCTTGGCGCACTAAATTTAAGGTTGATGGCTGTTCCTGGCCGACCACTCAGATCGCAGTTAAACCTCAGCAGTACATGCTATGTGATATAGGATGCCGAAGTGTCCCTGGGGAAGCACAGAACTTTTTGGAGTCTGGAATCGTTTGAGTATCCTGCTAGTAAGCAATGCATATTTTACGTACAGCATTTAAGTGGCAGAAGATACTGGCCTTAATTTTACACCATCACGTGATGAAACAAGGTCCGAGAGGCTTTGGGTTCAGTTTGGCTGGCTGTCTTTAGTTGTTCTCATTCTTACTTATATCCAAGTATCTTACTTCAAAAAGTTCATTAGACAATCCTCATGGCCGACGTTGACTTCCATTCTATACGACTACAGACTTCGAATAGTAATTGGACATCTCCAACTTCGTCAGAAGCTGCACAATAGTATTCTCCTCTGCCAGATCATCACCATCAAACAGCCCTTCTTCTGCAGTCATCCTACTATCGACCATCTTCCTCTCTCCATATCCTTTCTTCTCACTCAGGCCCCTACAGACAGTGATGAAGACCCCAACCTTCTTCCGGAACCTCAAATAGAGCGTTTTCAAGTCGTCATTCGCACTGTCTTTCTGCAACCCAATTGCTCGCTCTCTGGAGTGTTTCGAAAACTGGAGGATGAGCGTGAAAATCTCTTCCAAGAGGTTCATGACTGGTTGTTGGCGCTTCCGTAATAAAAGCGCGAACATGATTCTGTCCAGAACTCGCTCGTGGTAGTCTCTGAGTTTGTCTAGTCCCTCATTTTGGTCGAGAGTGATATAGTCACCGTCAGTCCTGAGCTTTTCCTCAATCTGATCCAGTTTACGGTCGAAAATACGCCATGTTGACTCGATCCCTGTGTCAAAGAAGTAACCGCTGATGCTTGATATGAAGTGGTGAGCTTCGATTCGGAAACGTTGGGCAACATGCTCGACCCCTTGCCAATTAGATGAACGGTCTGTAGTATCGCGGAAGAGTGCTGACACGACGTAAAGCATCCGAACGACACGAAGTAACAGCTTGAACAGCTGGTCGTACTTGAACAGAATCATTGGTGTAATGACAGCTTCGAGTGGTTGCGGGGGCTTGTAAGACAAGCGAAGGAAATCCAGAGCCTCGACTGAGTCAGGATCCATGCACTTGTCAATTTCTTCTGCTGTCATGTCTCGAACCGAGAAGCTCAAGTCGCCTGGAATCGTGCTTTGGTCCAGATATGTGCGAGCACGGGACTTACTCAGTGGTTGACTAGATGTATAGCTATCGGTAAGGACTCCCATTAGGGCAAGCCGCAGCTCAGAACTCGCTGGAGGCCATGTATCTCTGCCGCCAAGTCGAAGACCCATCATACCTCCTGATCGTGCAACACCTCTTTGCCTTTCAGCACTCTCTAGCTCCGGATCAAAGAGTGCGTGTGAGAGCCTGCTCGAAAAGACACCATTGCCGAGAAGTTGGAAGCTTCGTTGGACAGAGAGATGTTCTCGAAGCTTGTGGGAGTTGAAAAACATCCGCATGCAAGTTCCGTTGATGATGCGAGCCTGGGCTGCGATGACCGGGTTGAATGACAGGACTGGTGCTAGTGAGATTGGCGGAGCAAAAACAGACTCGTCGTTGTCTATCACGGATTGACTAGATGTAAGATAAGTGTTCAGACCCGACGAGAGGTAGTCTCGTTGCTCGCTTGCAGCGAATGGCTGATTAAGAGCATCTATCGATGCCAGGACGTGAGCTTGCATGTCCTCCTCTGGTTTCCCGAAGAAATCGAGAATAAAGTCATGCGGGTCGGCCAAATGAGGAATGGACAATGGCGTATGCTGCGAGTATTGTTTTAGTGCTACAATCAAGTCTTGCTCGTATTTCAAAGCTTTGGCCTCGACCTGGACTACTTCTTGCCAGGAAAACTTCCACTCAAGGGGCGGTGGATTTGCGTATGCCACCACATCTGACCTTGCAAGCGGATGGTCTGCATGATGAGATCTCAGAAATCGCAAGCTCTTGCCAACTTCAAAAATAGCTCGAGCATCTTCCGGGGCGATGAATGCCGGCACTTTGTCGTAATCAAGAACATAGTCCGGCTCGTTCATCTCGAGACCTTGATCATCGACCCATGCCTTGTTGTCCACCTTCACAAAACTCTTGCCTGGACCTTCCTTGGTAAGTGGCAACCCGGCTTCCCTTTGCAAGCCAAGCCACTCACTTGCAAACTCAAGCCATGGCTGCGAGACTCGGGCAAGTATTTCGAGCAAAATCTCTCTCAACGAATCCGTCCTGTGTTCGAGAAGTTGAATCTCTTCGAAAATTGTAGATAGCATCGATTCGTCACTCCTTGTGGCTGAAGTATTTACAACTATCCGTCGAAAACAGGTAAGTATGGAATGCGCTGGTTGAAATAATGATTGTAGTTGTAAGATGCTGCTGTAACCAGTCGCTGATGCACTCAGGCGTGACTGAATCGTTGCTAGAAGAGTAGAAACAGCATCTGCTAAAGCAATCCGGCCTGGGGACTTCTCACTAGCATAGGCCTTTTCGACGAAGTGTTGAAGTGATCTTGTGATATTTCCACAGTCCATGAACATGGTTGAAAGGCCGCCTAAGGAGTCTCCTGTGTAGCCAGATATTCTCATCAAGGACAGAGTAGGCACGAACGATTGCTTCCTTTCTTCCCAGGAGAAAAAGACAGAGCTCCGTCCTAATCCTAAAGATAAGAGAGATGAAGCATAGGTTTTCGAGTCCACGACAAGATGTTCGGTGTTCTTGATGTGTAAGGAGTCTTCCCTTGATGCAATGACGGCATCGAGGACCGACGTGCCAGCCTCTGCCAAATATGGTGTAGAGTAATTCTCATCTTTCTGCTTCTCAAACCCTTCCCAGGTCTGATACTTCGCAGTCTTTATAGGGACCTCGTCTGGAAGTGTCCAGATGTCGACCTCGTCGCTACCCTCAGCAGTGAGTGTTTGGAATGACTCCTTCACGGAGTCCCCGGTCTGGATGGGCGTTGCTACTGGTTTTGCAAGGTCGAATGGGAGATCCGGAATACTGAAGAATCCATCGTCTTCTTTGTGGATGAGTTGCTCCACGATTTCAGGTAAAGCTTCGTCGATGTCTAAATGTTGTTAGTCAACAACCTCCCCCCTTTCAATGTTGACAACCTACCAACAAGTTTTAGCTGAGAGAACAGCAGACTTTCTGGCCCGTCTGTCAGAAATCTCGAAGGTGCCCAGAGGTCTGGGATTGCAAAGCAATCTCCGTGATCGCTGATGTCGTCGTTCATTGTCGTATTCCATCGCAAGTCGCGTCTTGATGGATGTTTTCTTCGGGTTGACGCGTTTCTGCAGTGGCGGGTCATCGAAGCGGGACCAGCCGCCGCTACTGCTGGGGATTTTGTGACATGCAATGCCCGGCTGAACTTGGAAACATTTGGCGATTACACATCGAACATCCCACTCTCAGCTTGAGGCCAGCAGATCTCAAACATGCCTCCTCGGAAGAAGAACAAAGGGAGTGTGCGCGCGCCTTCGACGCCCGTCGCAGATGAGGATGCGATGGCTGTTGACACGCCGCAAACCGACACAACTGGAGCAAAACCAAATCCTACCTATGACATCCTTAAGGACCCTTGGACAGACGAGCAGGAGACTTCGCTATTCAAGGGGATTATCAAGTGGAAGCCGGCAGGTAAGGCTCCCCAATCTTACCAGTAGGGCGCAATTGACAATAAACCAGGCATACACAAGCACTTTCGCATGATCGCAATATCAGAACATCTTCGAAACCATGGCTACGATCCAACCATTGAGCAGCACACGCGCATACCAGCGATATGGCAGAAACTACGCACGATGTACGACTTGGACATAATCGACGACCGGGAAAATTATATTGATGACCCAGACCAATTCATGGAATTCGAGTTGCCAGAAGATGACTTTGAGGACATGATGTTTATGAAGGGACAGAAGACTGCAGCTGAGAACGCGGCCAGCGAAGCTCCATCATCACCGCCTCAGCTGGGACGATCACCCTCACCAACAGGGCCCCGGAAGCGCAAGAGGGGAGATACAGTCACTACGAAAGTTAGGGCAGATACTGTAGATGATACAGATGAAGCGAGGACATCTCCAGCCAATTCTCCGCCAAAGTCGACCCGGGCAGGTAGAAGTACGAATAGGTCGATAGGCCGTCTGAAGAGGGATTCTACTTCGAGACAGCAGAGTAAAGATACGTCTGTTACAGCAGATACGGCCGATGAGGATGATGGAGGGGAAGAGACGGAAGAAGTGGCAGAAGAAGAGGAGGATGCTGAGGAAGAAGAAGAAACTGCTTCTCCCAAACCTTCTAAAGCCTCCAAGGCAAAAGCAGATCCTCCCACAACTAGAAAGAGTAGGAGGAAAAAGTAAACGGGGTTCTTTCAGTGTACGATAAGGGGTAGGGTTTATTGCTGGGCATGGTCATGGTCATGGAGTCTGGAGACAAGAGAACCTGGGCACAGGGAAACATTGTTATGTCAGATTAGATATTTCGATCACTGCAAAGCGATGGGTTTGCTGATTGCAAATTCGCATGTGAAGGTTGTCTGAGTGGATTGTACAAATAGAGCCTCTACTCCAGTCCTCTTGTTGAGGCAGGATAACATCATGTGGCTATTTTGCTGCATCAAACCAAATAAGATCTCACTCTTTGCTATTCAGGGTATTCGGGAATTCGCACGATCCCTCGGTCCGGACCAGCGAAAATGCCCCTTGGGAAAAATTGCGCGTCATTTGTCGGCTCGGCGTGATGCCATGCAGCACCAGGGGCTGATCTGGGGCTGTGGGGTGGATTTGAACGTCGCAGGCTTCTCCTTGGCCAGCTGTGAGGACAGTGGAGTGGAGGATTGCGGGCTGCCTCTCCCTCAGTTGCCTCGGCTTGAACAGAGTGTCGGCGCAGAACAACCGATACAGCCCTTCATCCACCAACCAAAAGGAAGAGAACCACCGCCGTTGATCGCTACTGTACCCTGAACCGGACGAGGCTTGTGAAGGTTTACTAGAATCTTTAAATTCTACATCTCGGAATCTCCTCGTTCTCTCCATAACATCGTTGGGAATGTTGAAGGCGATTTCTAAAGGTCGGACGTCTCCGTTGCTCAGAAGCAGCTTCACCGCGACACGGCCGTCACTTTCACGAGTAAGTGTCTAGCTATCTGGCTATACCAGCCGGTTCCTGGCTAACAGTGCTGCAGACTTTGGGAATGGCACCAGCAAATGCGCGGAGCAATAGCTCTGCCCTGCCAGCAGGTATATTCGTCTTCCATCCCCTCAGTATGGACATTGGTTGAAACAATATCTAGGGTACAAGGAGGATTCCACCAAAGGACCTATGCTACGATTCGAAGATTCTCTGCCCAAACTGCCAGTACCGACTCTAGAAGAGACAAGTGCTAGATACCTGAAGTCCGTTCACCCGTTACTCTCCTCCTCCGAGTTCGAGTCCACAACGAAGGCCGTACAAGAGTTCATAAAGCCAGGTGGTGTTGGTAGCAAGCTCCAGGAGAAGCTACTTGCTCGAAGGGCGGACCCCAAGCACAAGAACTGGATCTACGAATGGTGGAATGATGCGGCATATCTCACCTACCGTGATCCAGTTGTGCCATACGTTAGCTACTTCTACTCACACAGAGATGATAGACGGCGGCGAGACCCAGCCAAGAGAGCGGCTGCTATCAGTACCGCTGTCCTAGAATTCAAGAAGCAGGTCGATGCTGGCACATTGGAACCCGAGTACATGAAGAAGCTTCCTATCTCCATGGAGAGCTACCAGTGGATGTTCAATTGCAGCAGAATACCTGCCAAACCCGCCGACTATCCTGCCAAATACCCTGCCCAGGAAAACAACTACATTGTAGTGATTCGCAAGAACCAGTTTTTCAAGGTCTACCATGAGGTAGATGGCAAGCAATTGAACACTTCCGAATTAGAGCAGCAATTCAGATCTATCTACCAGAGAGCGGAGAAGGTTCCAGCTGTGGGTATTTTGACCTCCGAGAACCGGGACGTCTGGACCGATGCCCGAGAAGTGCTTCTCAAGGCACACCCTTCGAATGCTACAGCACTGAAGACCATTGAAGCCTCTTCGTTCGTTGTCTGCTTGGACGATGCTAGCCCAGTCACCCTCGAGGAGCGCGCGCACGCATATTGGCACGGAGACGGCGCCAACAGGTGGTTTGACAAGCCGCTCCAGTTCATCATCAATGACAACGGAACTTCTGGCTTCACCGGCGAGCACTCCATGATGGATGGCACACCAACACATCGCCTGAACGACTACGTAAACGAAGTGATCTTTGGGAACAAGCTCGATTTCTCAGACCCTTCAATCCGCTCGAACCTCCCAGAGCCTTCCGTCGTCAAATTCCACCTCAACAAGGACGTACAGAACGAAATTGAGCAGGCCACCAGGGACTTCACGGAAGTGATCGGCTCCCACGAATTGCGAGTTCAAGCATACCAAGGCTACGGAAAGGGCTTGATCAAGAAGTTCAAGTGCTCCCCAGACGCCTATGTGCAGATGATCATCCAGCTCGCATACTTCAAGATGTACGGCAAGAACAGACCAACATACGAATCTGCCGCTACTCGACGCTTCCAGCAAGGACGAACCGAGACTTGCAGATCCGTCTCTGACGACTCTGTTGCATTCTGCAAAGCCATCACTGACCACTCCGTCGAAAATGAGACCGCGATCGCAGCTTTCCGTAAAGCTGTCAACTCGCACGTGGAATACATCTCTGCTGCCTCTGACGGCAAGGGTGTCGACAGACATTTGTTCGGACTGAAGAAGCTTATCGGGCCTAACGAGGAGCTGCCATCAATCTACAAGGATCCAGCGTACGCTTATTCTAGCAAGTGGTTCATTTCTAGCAGTCAATTGAGCTCTGAGTATTTCAATGGCTATGGGTGGAGTCAGGTTGTTGACGATGGGTGGGGAATCGCTTACATGATTAACGAGAACAGGTGAGTTTTTCCACACAAGGATAAGCGGAACTACAGAATGTCAAATACTGATTGTGAGATTAGCATCCAATTCAACGTCGTATCCAAGGGTCTCGGGAGCGAGAGGATGAGCTTCTACCTGAATGAAGCCGCTGGAGATATCAGGGATCTACTGATCCCTACGCTCGAGGCACCAAAGGCCAAGTTGTAAACAGACATTCTTCTTTGGAGTATAAATGTCCTTGGAGAGTAGGATGGAATGGGAGGAAGGAGGAAGTTGTCATGTCATGAGCTGTCGCTGTACAAATATCGCTGCCACGTAGTTAGATTTCCTGAGCCATTAGGTATTCATTCAATGACTGTTCCTGACTACTACATAAAATTATACTATTTCCGACATCGCAGATCTCCGTACTTACCATCTCAACAAATCCTTGATAATTATCCAATAAATACCGCCTCACCTATCTCTTTATCCCTTCACCCAAATATCATCTCGTCATCACCTTACCCCGCGGAACTCACCGCCTCACCCTATCTCACATTCCTCAAATGTTTTTGTTGCTCGTCTACAAAATTCGGACCGGACCGCGATGTCTGGCACCAGCCAATCAGCGGCTTGCGCTGGCAACGGAAAGTCGTACGATGATAGGACTTTACCGAGTCGACAGGCAACAATGGTTGAGAACATAGAGTAGTGGTCATTGTCTATCGCGATATGGCGAGATGATGAGATCTTGCATGTTGCTTCACGGAAGGGTGGGAGGGATTGTGGGGAGATGGGGAGATGGGGCAAGGGAGAGAGAGAGAGAGAGAGAGAGAGAGAGAGAGAGAGGGGGGGGGGGGGTTGGATATTGGGAGGGAGGAAGAAAATCTGGGGATGTGGTGTGATGTGCTGGATGGTGAGTCTGGGGTGCATATGGGATATCGTGTGTTGTTGGCAGCATCTGCCGGGATATAGTGGGCAGACGAAGACTTTGATTGGGCTGTGACCGGGAATGGAACTGAAGGTGTCTTTTGGGAGTCTGGCAGGAAGTGGGATGGAGAGAATGTTGTAATGAAGTATTGTACAGAGGGAAATGTACCTAGTTTTTGTACCTCTACTATAATACATGATACAAAGGCAACTCGTCACATGCCGTCTAACACTTCTCGACTCCATCCATGCTATACAGTACCTGGTACCAAATCTTACACCTCCCTACCTCCTCCTCAAGTACCACGTGAAAGCCAATTGCTGGATCTCCTGTGGAAAAGGCGTAGGAACCTCGGTCAATCCTGGTCTCGCAACCGGATCTCTCAAGTACACAGCGGAGCAAATCTTGTGATTGACCTCCAAATATCTCGGAATGAACGCAAATGCACTCATATATGGCCTCGGGCGCCAAGGCGTAGCGTATGGCTTCGTAGGATCATGTACCTCTTCCTTGATCTTCGACATCCTTAACTGGCGCTCCTCCTCTAGCTGTTTGGTGATTTTCTCGTTGTACGTGAGTTTTGGCTTCGTATCGGGGTCCACCGCTTTAGGCGCTGCGGCTTTCTTTGCTTGTGCCTTTTCCCGCTTGGCTTGTTCTCTAGGATGCGTCCTGACTTCTTTCCATTCCGCTGAGATTTCAGCGCGTGTCTTCTCCAGCTTCTCGATGGATAACCTGAAGCATTGCGCTTGGAACACTCGGACTTTCTTGACTAGAGTCCGGAGACCTTGCTTCTGTTTGGCGCTTAGAGGTTTCCTCCTGTTGTTGAAGAGGAGGTCTGCTTGTTTGAGGAGTTCGACGGCATCTGCTTGCCGTTGCTGACGGATAACGATGTTGTCTTCCAAAGTCGGCTTTTCAGCCTTTACTCGAGGCTTGACAGCCTCTCCTGCTGCTTCGGCTGCAGCTTCTTTCTCCATCCTGGCAGCTCTTTCTGCTGCCCTCTTTTCGCGCCGTGCGGTGCGGAACTTGTCCATTGTGATGTTGACTCTTGTTGAGGACTTCCGCAATTGTCTTCCTTTCCGCTTTTGTTCCATATCTTTAGGTGCTCCTGTGGCAAATAGCACGGAATCGGGCTCGACTTGGAAAAGGTCTCCAGGGTTCAATAGATATCCTGGGTATGGCATCTAAAATAGCATTAGGGGCCATACTCCTCGGTTTACCAGTAATACGCACCTTCTTTCCATTGACCTTAACCTTGCCATGCGTGACAAATTGTCTTGCTTGCTTCGCACTGCTAGCAAACAATGCTCTGAAAATGGCCATATCCAACCGTTTCTCAATCGGGGCATATGTCATGTGCATGTATGGTATATTCTTCCTTCCAAACCGCAGCCTAGTCGGATCAACAGGCTGCTCCAGTCCAGATCCTCTCCCAGCTGCCAGTTCCGATCCATCATTCTCCGCCAAATACCTAGGATCCATGGGCACTACTGCATTGAGCTTTGGTGTAAACATCCTCTGCCATTGCTTCTCCCTGATCTGCTCGCCGTGGTATCCTCGGGACATGGACTTCGCTTTCCATTTCTGCTGATAGAAGGTGAGAAACGCAGTATTGATGGGTTTCAGGCGTGTGAGGTTGTAGAGGTTGTATTTGTTCCAAGATGCACGGAATTTCTGCAGATGTGAGTTAATGATAGGGGCGGTTGGATTATCCTCGTACATACCACCTGCTTCAAACTATGAAAACGTTTTCTCCCCATGTTGAAAGGATGGACTCTATGTGAATAGAGCGTAAGTCGAAAACCTTCAACCTTCACTTCAAAGCTCCTTGAACGGCGAGGTCCAAAGTTCAATTGGAATAAAAGCTGCGCTTGTCTCAGTTGGGGTTAGCCAAATGCTAGAGGCGTGAGAGGCGGCCGCTCGCTCCAAGCGAATGAATTTTCGACCTGAAGAAGCTCTCGTGCAGATGTCCCACTTCGTTTTCAAGAAGAACTGGAACCGCGCAAATTTACAAATCTTCAATTCAGCTCAACTGGCGACCAGTATTATTCAGTTGATCGAAGCACATACAGCTATCTGTACGTATATCTTCATGCGATTCCAATTATCTATATTTTGTACTGCTAGTCGGTTTGGGATAGCTCTTGTACCCCGCCATCACTCACCTTCCGAGTCACTTTTCAGATCACTGATTCACCGCCGACAATAGGAAACCGCGCGCCCACCAACACCAGAGCTACCGCATAAGATTTTGTTCTTCAGAGGCTTATCTTGAAGCTACAACATCTCCATCGCAATACTCTACAACATCACCTGCCACAATCAAGCTACAATCAATCCAACATGTCCGACCTCAAAGTAGAAGCTACAGAGCCAGACCCATCTGCCACTTCTCTCCCCAATGACGAAACAGTCAACAAGGAAGGAGGCGACTCTTCTGCTCCAACAGATCCTGCTGCCGAAACCGAAACCAAGCCAGCCAATGATGAAGTGAAGGAGGAAGCTGTGGAAAAGAAGGTCGAGAATGGATCCGATCGCAAGGATGAAAATGCTGGCAAGAAGCAAGATCGCAAACGTTATGACGAGAATGGCGTTCTGAAGACCACTGCCAAACAAGACTGGGACGATCACAAGAATAACAGCAAATACGATCCGTCCATCTTACCTACTACTGACGACCCAGTGAAGATCCGGGCTCAGGTAGACAGTCGCATTGCCCCAATTCTTCATCCATGTCACTAACACTCTACGCAAGGTTGAGTTCTACTTCTCTGATACCAACTTGCCATCCGACAAGTATCTCAATGACTTAACCCAAGGATCCTCCAACCTTCCTGTCGCCATCTCCAAGATCTGCTCATTTGGACGCATGAAGCGCTTCCAGCCACAATCTGCCGTTGTCGCAGCTCTCCGTGACAGCAAATTCCTCGTTGTTTCTGGTCCCGAGGGTATGGAGGAGGTCAAGCGCGCAGTTGCATACGACCCTACCACTCCAAAGTCCAGAGCGGAGTCCCGATCCATCTATGCCAAGGGATTCGGAGACGAGGAGCCAGGGTCGCAATTCGATATCGAGGCTTTCTTCGCTCCTTATGGCCCTACCAACTCCGTTCGTCTTCGTCGTACCGATCAAAAGCTCTTCAAGGGCTCTGTCTTTGTCGAGTTCCAGGATGACGAAACAGCTGAGAAGTTCCTTGCTTTGGATCCTAAGCCTCTTTGGAAGGGAAATACCCTCCTGATCAAGTCAAAGAGAGCGTAAGTCTTGATTTCACATCGTCAATCTTTCCTTAGCTCCTTCCGATGTGTATGGCGCTCATATTTCCTGAACACCCCTCTGACTTGAATATCCAGTTACATGGACGAGAAGGAGGAAGAGATCAAGTCTGGCAAGATCGAGCCTATGGAGCAACGAAACTACAGAGGACGAGGTCGCGGACGGGGCCGAGGCGGTGATCGTGGAGGAGATCGCCGAGGCGGTGGTGACAGACGTGGAGACCGTCGGGAAGCTCGTGGTGATCGCGGGGATCGCGATCCTGATGACTGGAAGAAGCGTCGTGAGGATGATCGTGCCAGCGGGTTCAGAGACAACCGCAAGGACAACAGAGGCCGGGGCCGAGACAATCGAGGAGGTCGTGGAAACCGACGTGACAATCGGGGCAATGACAGAAATCGGGAGCGGGAAGATAAGGAGAAGTACGAAAAACCGGTCCTCCCCTTCCGGCCTCAGGGTTTCACTCACCGGAATGATATGCTGACTGTTGACCAGGGCCGACACGAAGGAGATCAAGTTTGACGACGCTGCAGTCAAGACTGAGGATGGTTCCGAGAAGAAGCGTCCTCGCGAGGAAGCAAACGGTTCTGAAGAGAGCGCTGCAAAGAAGGTTGACACCAAGACCGAAGAGCCAGGCTCCAATGGCACCAAGCGTGCTCGTGAGGAGGAGACAGGAGAGGAGAAGCCAGCCAAGAAAGTCGACGTCAAGTCCGACTCATGATACCCGAATCTCTTTGATTTCCGGTAAGCATCTCCACACTGCTCTGCCGCAGTCTCGAGACCAGAGCCGATTCGGAGTCTGACATTGCATGCAGTTTGTCTTCATGCATCGATCGGGGCGGTATGGTATTCATTCACGGCAGGCGTTAAGGGATCTTTGTTCTCTCCTCCAGCTACTCTCGAATTGGTCATCGTTCTGCTCATCCATACTCTTGCTCATAAGGCGCAGGCGAAAGGAAATGAACGATTGTATTATGCAAGCAATGGGTGTAGTGGCCTTGGATTGCTAGGATATGATTGCACAAGGTGTTCATAGCATACACACTTCATAGAAACCAAAAATTTGATCTTCATTTTACATGGCATTGCCAATGGCTTTGACAATTGTCTATTCTACAATTGGCCAATCAGAAGCACGCATCGTGAGCATTTGTTGGCTTTCGTCGGATTGAAGAGGCAGACTGGACTTTACAAGTCATACGGAAAGCTTAAGAATTCAAAATTTATAGGAACGACATGATCTCAAAAAAGAATTGACTCCTCAAGATTAGTGATGCGCCACAGTCCTGTTCTCATGTTGCGATTTTAGCAATTTTTGGTTACGCACTTTGTATGATTCAAGTAGCAGTTAGAATGGGAGGTGGGTAGTGTACCATTGAATCTACCATGTCCATCAATATATTCTACAGCTGTTTACACATCTACTCCAACCCAATGATCTCGGCTCCTGTAATGCATGATTTGACGCAAGGAGATTCCAATAATACACAAGGCGTCCGCTCTGATCTCGAGCTCGCCAGCTACTTCCTCTCCATCATACAATGCCGCACGCACGCACGCTCGCTATGCATACGTCCATCCCATCCCGGCCCCTACCACTTCTTCCTAGATCTCGGTCACACTTCAGTGGATGACCTCTCCAATATCGATATGCACCGGCTCCCAAGGCCTTGCATTCGCCGACTCCGTATCGCTAGGCACAGGCACATTGTTGCCAGGACTATAGAGATACCAAGCCTTCAGAGCATTAACACTAGCTCTGAGTCTTGCCTCCGGCAGACTCGCTCCAGCACCCTCCCCAAGCTGATCGTTCCCACTGTAAATGCCCACCACAAACACAGGCGACCTACTCCTCCTTCCCGTCTCACTCAATATCCTCGCAACAGGGTATTCGAATCCCTCACGCGCACATAACCTCGCCAACTCCCTCACCGGCTCCTTGAACTGGAATAGTGTCGAGATCTCCAGATGTCGACTCAGAATATGCTGCTTGACAAAGGTCTTCGCTGCTTCCCGCCCAGCATGCAGATACAGCGCTCCCACTACCGCTTTCACGAAATTCGAATATGCAGTCTCGGACGGTAAGGGCGCTGTCTCGTCTCTGTCCCTCGAAATTGTGTCCCCAAACTCGTCATCGTACACCACTCTACTGCTCATTCCTCTTCTATAAAACCACGCTTTGTCCGGCCTTGTAGTTCCACCCTGAGCCTTAACTTCCGCACCAGCTTGCAGCTTCGAGAATTGTAGATACCCAGGATCTACTTCCGAGCCTGGTACAGCCGCGGATTCCACACCCCATTCCCGCCCGATCATCTGTAGTGTTTTAGGGCCATTGTACGCATATGCTGCTGCGAAGAGGACGGAAATAGGTAGACGCGGGTACGTGCAAAGTAGGTACTCTGAGACGTGGAAAGATATCAGGGAGCCACCGATTTGGGCTAGCGAAGCATTGTTGAAGCGTGTGTTCGAATCCGCTGACGGATCGACGAGTGTGCGTGCCATTGTCGGCAGCGGTAATGTCTTGGGAAGGGAGAGCCGTGCGTGTAGAGCTGCGAGCTTTGCAGAGCGTAATGCTGCGTCGGGGAGTGGTGAGGGATAGGGGCTTGAAGGATGTCTGTCTCCCAGCGGTTGTATCTCTGATGCTTCGCCATCTTCGTACACGACTTCATCTGAAATAGGAGAAGAAAATGAGGACTGTGACCGTATCTGCTGGTGCGTGAAAGAGCTAGCTAAGCAGCGTGTCGAAGGAGGATTTCGAAGCCGTAGACAACATGGTCGTGTGTTCTTGCGCGGCGAGAGCAATTGCCCGCCCAACCGTTCCAATCTGATTCTCTTCATCGGTCCCGTCCTGAGTCCTCCTCTCTCTAGCCCTGCAGAATAAAGGAAAGGAATGGCAGGGTTTCGTGAGTGGGATGCGGCGTTTTGTTGCTCCCTTCTGCGTCCTGCCCAAAATTTCCTCGAAGCTCACACGATGGACGGGATAATTGAAAATTTGGATCACGTGTTAATATGGACCCGCGTTCTTGAGCTGATCCGAGTCCAACGTCCGCTTTCTCCTCGCACGACAGACAAACCCGCATATCAAAGCAATTGATCAAAATGGTATGTTCGCAAGCTCTGCAATGTCATTGCGATTGTTACTGACAGCTTCTAGGGCGGCGGTGGCAAAATCCCGTAAGTCAATCGCTCACAAACAGCCCTTTCAACACCATGGCGAACTTTCCCCTCAATCCCCATCGATGGCACTCTGTTCACAGTAATCCAAAGCTTGATGATTACTAACGGTACGGTGAAGATATCCTAAACATGTCTGGTCGCCAGCAGGTGGCTGGTACTCGCAACCCTCGAACTGGAAAGCAAACACGGCAGTCTTCGGCGTGGTTATTGTTGGTCTGACGGCGATGATGTGGAAGTTGAGCGCAGAAAGGGAGGTACGGACGAGATTTCCTGAGGAGGGGCGATTCTTCCCAAGTCGGTAGTACGTTGTCCTGATGTTCTTGTGGAAAGATGATATACTAACGGGCATGCAGCTGGAGCAAGCAAATCAAGGAGCACGAGGCCGAAAAGAAAGCCAATGGAGGATCATAGGAAGGCGTTGGAAGGATGGGGAAGGCGCTTGTAAATATCTATGGAGTCATGAATCGACCTGGTCGAACTACAACTGGAAATGGGGTGGACTACTGTCACTGAGCATGGCATTGTGGCTTACTGTGGTGATATTCGACGAAGGCTATGAGATGGTGATATTAATTCGGATCCAGGACCCAGTTCTCACGGCTATGGAACGAGCGGCTTACTTTCGGCCCCGGTTGAGAGATCCTCAGCTCTTGGGACTGTTCAGAGACATGCCAGGCCAGTGCCTCAATATTTGAAGTTATATTGCCCTTGTCTGGTTTCAATATTTGCCACAACTCCTGGAACACACTTTCACACGGAGTACAGCAGGCTTTTTGCAGCAGCTCAAGCAATGTCAATTGGTACAAGTGCCATTACTTGAAAAGACGTATAATAACCAGAGTACAACTTGAGACTCGATTAACACACACTTCCCTCGTTCCCTACAAGCTATTGCTAGCAGATATAGACTCCACCAGTCCCAAGCAGATCTTTCAGCCAGACTATAAACAATTAAGTGATTGCTTCAATACCTCTCATTCCCTCAATCCTCCAAAACACGCTTCCCGTTCCAGCAAAGTCACGCCTCATATCCACTCCACTCCTTTCTCCCGTTTCCTCAGCCGACATCCTCCCGACCCACCCCACAGCCCTTACCATCCCACATATTCTCCCTCTACTAGAACCCAAATACAGCTATTTTCTCTTCATCAAACACCCCCAAAAGGCGGCTTTAGCTCACTTGGGAGAGCGCCAGACTGAAGATCCAACTTCAGGAATAAACCTTGAACTTCGAACTTTCGAACTTTGATATCTGGAGGCACTGTGTTCGATCCACAGAAGCCGCATTCATCTGCGAATCGAGGAGTTTACCTTGATTATACGAACACTTTATTTTTATTTTTGCCCTTTTTTAGTTTTTCTTCGAAGTTTGAGGGAGGTTCGAAGAGAAATTTTTCTTTGATCTATCTCTTTACTTGGTGAGAATTTTCTTTCTTTCTTCTTTTTGGTTAAGCGAATTGCACGATTTGAAGTGGATACAATAATACTCGAGTCTCAAAGTCGTGCTTCAACCAGTGCAATTTATAGAGTGTCAGGAAACAGGAGGAATATGGCGACAACAGATGTTGTCAAATGCTTTGAATTGCCTGGAAACTCAACCCAAGAGGTCAAGCTCCCGGCTCAACTCCTGAAGTGATAAATATACGCCATATTCTACAAGAAAGTTCTAAGCTTCAGAATGCCCACGACCCAGCATAACATCAATCAACACACATTCAACCAGCATGCTCTACAATCTCGGTCTCGATCTTTCCATCCTCGGTAATGTACGTGCGCAGCTGTTCAGGCAGAGGAACCTCCTTGTAATCCTCATCCTCTTCATCGTCTCCTGAGATGATGTTCAAGTTGACACCAGAGCATTTACTGGTGAAGACTTCCGTCTGCATGCTCTCTTTACCGAGATATATCTGGGCACCATCGACAGAGTCCATGATGACTGTTGGGAGAGTGCCGAGGACTTGGAGAGCAAAGTTCGAGGATTTAATGACATCGATGGAAGAAACCAGAGACTCGATCACCAGAGACAGTCGTGGTGAGTTGTCGATTGAGATGGCGTTTGCTTTACCAGTGACCATGATTGTCGTCTTGTTGCAACGACTGATCAGAATAGACTGTGACATGGTGGCTTCAATCTTGACTGGCGCAGACTCATTGTCGTAGTTTTCCTAGTCATAATTAGGACGGCACTACCTAAGGATGACGTTCTGAACTTACGATAATCCACTTGTTCCCATCAAGCCTCTTGACAGGGGGCTTCTTCGTCCGCATGCTTTCTGGCTTGGGCTTCTTCCCAGGAGCAGGGCTCTTCCCACGATTCGAGGATACACTTGATGCACTGTCGCTTCTTTGCGGTACAGTAGCACCAGCTCGCAACGATGGATTCTTGTGTGTCATCTGGTCAGCATTGACCTTCCGGAGACCTTTCGTGACAGCTTCTCCCTTGTTCAGATCACTGAACACAGCATCAAGACCGCCTCCTGCTGTTGGTGGTGGAGGAGGGGCACTGTCGAACTTTATAGGTGGCGGAGGAGGTCCTGGGGGAGGCGGTGGTGGGGGTGCTCCTGCCGCAGCTTTTGGATGAGGAGCTGGAGGAGCTGGTTGGGTTTGCTCGACGGCCTTGATTGCTTCCTCCGCAGACAGACCTTTGGGGTTCCATGGGATGGCCTGAGGGAAGGTCTGCTTAATATATTCCGCTAGATCCTTGAATACTGAGTAGTAAGATTGTATCCATTCGACTTGCTTCGGATCGCTACCAACAGTCAGCACCTGATTCCAAATGTTCCCTCAAATGTCTTACCTCTCCTTGTACTCTTTCAGAACTCGGTTTCCCCAGTATTGCGCAGATCCTAAAGATTCTTCAACGTGCTTATGTGGCTTTGTGTCCATTGTAACCCAAGCAAGTACACCAATACTCTCGGAGACAGCACTGAGCTGGTTGAAAACGGGTGATCCACGGTTGGCATCTCGAAGTTCGCTGACGGACGTGATAGAGTCCTGGAGAGGTTTCAGAAGTTGCATAAAGACCGGACTGCTCATATCAGGCTTCTTCGCTTTCGTGGTAATAAGGATAAACTTTCGTTGTCCAGCAAAAGCTCGCAGAACGCTGGAGGCCTGTATTCTTGTCAATCCCAACTTCTTGTAGAATTTGCGATTCTTCCTACCTGCTCGGCAACCGGTCCCCCCAACTCATCACTGAGGTTGACGTACTTCTTCACGGTACCGGCAATGAAGGCATCGAAGTCCTCGACAGATTCGGGAAGAGCTTCTTGGACAGGCTTCGGTGATGGGGCTTTCGCAACGGGCGGCGCAGGCAGAGGGCCTGTTGGGGCAGGCGTAGGAGCTCCATTGATAGCTGGAATTTCAATGGAGGAAGACGCCATGTCCTCCAGTCTGGAGGTGGCAGCTTCGAGCCTGCTCAGGATAGCTGTTAGATCCATTCTGTGGATGGTGGGCATGGAGTTGTCGTCCATGATGATTGCGGAATTGGCAGAATATATGTGAATTAGGAACGAAGAAAGGTATCACCATACCGTTTGATGAGGGTAGTCAGATTATGCATGTTGTTGGCTGCCATGGTGGCTGCAGGGACCAGCGATGCTGAGGTGTTCCAAGTGACAGGAGTGAATTGAGGAATGATCAACGATGCGCTGGGGCTGTCGACGGCTGACCGACTGACTGATGTGTGCGAAAAGGGATGGATGCTTGAGTGAAGCTTGCGACCGCAATTGCGAGAGGGGAAATGTTAAGGAGACAGGAATTCAACACAGGACCCAAGCTTCGTTATGTTGACATTGATGCCTTGAACTTGCTTGATAGCTCCACGCAGTCCAGACGGGATGAGGTCCGACGATCCCTGACATGATTTTGTCTTGGCCGCCTGCCCTGTACCACCTGCAGCGCAGCGCCTGAGGCCCGCCAGCGAGGCTTACCGCATCGCTAAATGTTATTCAGCCTTGGCTTCGAGACGCACTTGAGACAACTACAAGGCACCAAGACAACAGTGATCACTGCGACAAAGGATCATGGAGGACGAGGATCAAAATGTTCCTGATCAGGAGATAGATTTTTGTACACTTGGAATGTTCATAATAGGTGAGACAGCTTGTTCCCTTGTCTATGTAATGCTTTTGCTTTTTGTTTATTTTTCTGTGGAGCCTTATGTCGGTGTGACATGTGAGCAACGCTGTTATTGAAACGTCTGTCATTATTTTGCTATGTACGCAATTAGGATCATCATTATCACAATATGATTTTGTAACGCAGAAGTCTGCTCACGTACTCCTTCCAGTTTTCTTTGGAATCTGCAGAAAAATGACTTGAAGTCTTCCATCAGTTCAGTAAGAAGTGGGGGACACGGACATAGAATTTTCATGCGATACCGAAGTAGGATACATACTTACACGACAATATTTCCGGCTATTTCTATGTTCCATAAGATTTAAAAGTCCACAAGTTCAAGTTCCTGATTTACTTCCAAGACCAGTCGCCGCATACACATCTTCCTTTTTCCGTCATCATGCAGCCACCCGCATTCAGTTGAGTCTGACAAACGAACTCTAGATGAGATCCATTATCTCCCACCAACACCACCAGTTTTCGACATACTTGGCGGAGCAGGATCTTTCTCGGCTTTGGGGGCTCGCTTATTCTCGCCTCCGCCATTGTCTAAGACTGTTTCCTGGATTGTTGACAAAGGATCTGATTTCCCGCCAAGTCTCACAGAGCAGATCGAATCATGGCAGACTTCTTGCCTCATACGGGAGGATGAGAGTCGTCTAACGTATGTACACAGATTCATACCACCCACCAAGCATTTCAGATACAGCAGGAGTCGGAACAGCTTTTCGGACTCCTGGTTCGCTGGTCTCGAGCCTCGCTTAAGCCCCCTACGCGCGCTCCATTCACTATGAAATTGAGGTACAATGCTAACACTTCCCAAAGGACTCGAGGCTGGAACGGCTACGACTCCTCCCAAAACCGCGCCTTCAAATACACAACCCCCAAACTCCGCCTAACAACCGACTCCCTAACACCGACCCTCCTCCTCTCCAAGTCCTTCCACCTAATCTGCTCGCCAACCCGCTGCATCGACCTCGTAACCGCCATCCTCCGCGCCCGCAAAGCCCTCAACAAAGACATCGAGAAACCCCTCTTCATCTGGGAGCCCGTCCCTGATCTCTGCCTCCCCACTGAACTCCTCAACTGCACCAACTGCCTCCCTTATATTGACATTCTGTCTCCTAATGCTCATGAACTAGCCGGATTCATGGGTGACGTAGGATCTGAAATTGACCCCCTAACAAATGAGGTCAGTAAAACTTGGGTAGAGCGCGCCTGCGATCAACTCCTCGGCTCCATGCCGCTCCAATCATACGCCCTCGTCATCCGGTGCGGTGCTCAAGGGTGCTACGTTGCTAAGAACGGCGGGCGGTCTCGTCGTCCCAGCATGAAAAGAAAGAATTGGAAAGCAAGAAGACCAGCGAATCATGCGAGGGGNGGNTTGACGCTTGATATGGATATGACAGCTTTATTCGCGGGGTTGTTGGATGAGAGTGGGGAGTTGGTGAGGGAGGAGGTGGTGGAGATGGATCCTGGGATCGAAAGGTGGTTGCCGGCTTACTTTGGGGAGGGAGGGGGAAAGAGGGTGGTAGATCCGACGGGTGGGGGAAATGGATTTCTGGGTGGGTTGGCGGTTGCGCTTGCGAGGGGGAGGGGTGTGGTTGAGGCGAGTGCTTGGGGGAGTGTGGCAGCGAGTTTTATGATTGAGCAAGTTGGTGTGCCCGTTCTATCTTCCTCCCCCTCTGGCGAGGAGGGAAAGGGGGAGGTGGAATTGTGGAATGGTATTCTTGTGGAGGAGAGACTGGAGGAGTATATGAAGAGGGTCGAGTTGTGATTTCCACTAGACAAGTGGCATTCTCTTTCTCTTTTCTTTACTACTTAATAGCATTTTGGGCGACATTTAGACAGGGTAACGCATCACGGCAACAATACAATATCATAGATTTTTTCTTTCCTTTACTGTCTCCCGGTCGATTAAGGCGTGCATATATATCTCATTACAACCGTGAAGCAGAACGCCGTATAATCAACCCTTGCTCATGTCAGGCATCACCGTAACGCCTATAGCCAATCTCCTCCGACCGCATCACATTCGTTAAATCCAATATAAGTCTAGCCAGTTTAAAAACCCTCGGTAATCCGACACGCTGACCTAATACTGCGAAAACCAATACTGCAAGCCAATACTCTTCATATCTTGTATACAAGATCTCCATCAGTGTACCTAAATCATGTTAATTGATTGCGTTATGGTCTTAGATTTGGAGTACTCACATGATATTGTTCGCTTCATCCATCTTCTTCAAGGCAGCTACAGCCTCTGGCTTATCAAAAGCACCTCCACCCGAGCCACCAATACTCGTGTTAATCGCCGTGACGATGTTGTCAACCTCAGCAGATTCATCTTCGAAGAGAGGTGTGCTGAGAAGTTGACCAAGAGTGCTCCTGAATAACGTCAATCTCGCCGGAGTAATCGCTGGCGCAATGCTCAGTGCAGCTGCTCCACTGGCAAGTTCAGTGTCCTCTTCTTGGGATTGAGATTGACTTTGCAATTGAGATGCGGGCAGGGAAGAAGCGAACGATGTTTGCGAGGCAGCTGTGCCGTAGGTACCATTCATTCTGGATCTCTGGGTGGTGGTTCTTGGCGAGGCAGTGTACAGGTCATCTTCCTCATCGTCAGAGACAGTGTCGCCGCCATTGTCACCATTGGTGCGAGAACTGGAGCCATTCTGGCCTCCCCTTCTACCATTCACAGCACGAGTCCGTGATGTTGTGCCTGGAGTTTGGGTCCTCGAGGTTCCTGCTCTGGTAGTAGGAGGTGGCGAGTCCGAATCATCTGAGCTCTCGTCGTCAGAAGACAGATCCTCAAGAGGTCTGGTCTTGCGACGCTTGCTTCGCTTCTCATCCTCGACGACTTCCTTGAAAAGAGCGAATCGAAGAATAGCCTCTGCAGCAAGAGCATCACGTTCCTCAACACGATTTGACAAGCGAGATTTGGCATGAGCTGTGGAGAGACGGATAATGGTCTCAAGGGTACGAACAGTCATGGGACTAGTCTTTCTCTGGTTTCCTTGCATATCGTCGTTTCTGAGGGAGACGTAAATTTCGCTGATCCTCTCAGAAGCCTCTGCTGTCAAGACTGGCTTTATTCTCGATTTGGCGTATTGTATGTATTTCTTGACAAACGGAATGCTCAAAACTTCGACCTTTTTGTTGGCACCACGTCCAGTGGTAAGCGTGACACCTGCGTGAAGCATTTGGTTGTATTTCTCAAACACATCAGTAGGTCGGTTTGCATCAGCTTCCTGCTCGACTCCAACACCCAGAGTCTGTTGTGATTGCTCTCGGACTGGTGCTCCTTCTTCTGTGCCGGGCTGTCGGTATCGGTGCATGCGTAGAACGTGCTCAGAAATTTGACGATCCCGTGCATCATCAATGTCATCTGTGACAACGAAGAGCAAATCGAAACGGGAAAGTAGAGAATCTGGAAGGGCAATGTTCTTGTGAGGATCCTTGTGAGTATCGTATTGTCCGAAGATCGGGTTAGCTGCTGCGATCACACTGCAGCGAGCGTTCAACGAGGTGTGGATGCCGGCTTTGGCAATTGTTACTGTCTGTTGTTCCATGACTTCGTGAATGGCGACTCTGTCAATATCAGACATCTTGTCGAATTCATCAATACAGACAACTCCGCGATCCGCAAGAACCATGGCACCAGCCTCAAGTCTGCGTTCCCCGGTTTCCTTATCGGACGTAACGGCAGCAGTAAGACCGACTCCAGACGATCCCCGACCAGTTGTGGCAATAGCAAGCGGTGCGGTATTCAAGACGAATCGAAGCAGTTGGGATTTCGCAGTCGATGGGTCACCAACCATCAGAATGTTGATGTCACCCCTCAAATGTGTCCCGTTCTCCAAATTTTTCTCTTGTCCACTGAGCAACATCAAGAGAATGGCTTTTTTTATATGCTCGTGTCCATAAATACTTGGAGCAAGTGATTGAGAGAGCAGATCAAAGACATTCTTCTTCTTCGCGATCTTGTTGATGTTACGAATATCGGTGTCTGTAATTGTGGCTGCAGCGATTCCTCCTCCTGACTTCGATGATAACATGACGACGTTGTTGGCGAGAATGACTGTCTTGAAAAGAGCAGTGTTGTGCCCGGCATTTCTGTTCCCGAGGGATCGATAAATACCAACGAGCTGAACTCTGTCTCCAGGTTTGCACTTGTCAACTAGATCATCATCCAGAATGACATCAACACCTCGAGGTAATTGTCCAGCTGGCGCGCGCTCAGGCATTTCTTGTATCGAGATTGTCTGATGATCTCTATATGTGCAATACCCGTATTCAGTGACAAGAGGATTTCCTTCTTCGTCCTCCTGTGGGTATACACTGGAAGTAGTCGCTCCAGAGGTCATGGTCTGATCTTTGTACTCGCGGAAGTGGAAGATCTTCTTTTTCTCGTTGTAATGCACACTCTTGACTACCTTAGGCCTCACGAGAGAGCACCTGGTAACAATGCCTTCGAGCGAAACCATGTGGTTGAGGTATGAAGATGAAAGAGTTCGTGGATTGCAGGCATATTGTCCAAAGCTGCCAGAGAAGGCACAGTAGTACATGGTATCATCGGAGATTTGCTTTGAATTCGTCGTTGGAAGGGTTTGAATAACCTCCTTGAGGGCTCGGTCGAACGCCTGGGCAAAGTCGAATGGCTGCTGTAGCAGACCCTCTGCGAGCTCGACGTTGCGTGCGCGGACCTCATCTATGCTGACCACCAGTCGTCTTTGAAACTTTTGTAGCATCAAAATAATATCAGATCTGTAGCTTCGTGTCGTTGGATCACCTATGGGCGCTTAGCATGGCGGGGTGTTTTTGGAGAAAGAGAGCATACTTGGATCAAGAAATTCAGCAGCGGCGCGAACACGGTCGGCGACCGCCTCATCTTTCAACTGCGATGGATCCATCCTGAAAGTTGTGGTCGATTGTATTGCGAACTGTAGTGTTGTGATATCGTTTGATGAAGTGGAGGGGAAGGGAGCGAGGAGGTTCAAGTTTTGAAAGGGGCTGACGCGAAACTGGAATTGAGTCGCGTCTACGCGTGCGAACGTCGCGTTGAGTGCTTGCATTAGTGGCTTGGCGGAATTCATCTCGCTTCGCCCCTGATATCGATGCAGCTGGAGCTGGAGACTCGCCTTCACAACACTTAGAAGCAGATATACTTATCTTTCGGAAAGCGATGATCTACAATGCGTATTGTTTCCTTGCATCTTCGCTGCCACGAAATCATATTCTCGAAATATAAGAGCAACTTTCGAAAGATCTGGTTGACTGCACGATCAATAAAAGTTCGTGGCATCCCGCCATTCCAGTTCATCAATGACTGAGCTTCTTTCTTGCTTGTTATTTGTGTCCCCTCAAGCCTTGCTGCTGAGCTCATCATTGAAGTGACGAACTTCAAGCATCGAAGGGACTACCGTTAACATTTCCGCTAGGCCTTCTGCTGCCTTAGCTACTGACCTTTTTATCTTGCTGAGATCATCGTGTCTCGTACCAGTCTGCGCCGCATTCAAGGAAGTCAAAGTCTTCAACAGATTTCCTATTGCCATTTCTCTTCCTTGAATTACAACATTGAAATTATAATATCCAGCCAAAAGAAAGCATGGGGTATGTCGGAACATTTTGCCAATTAGTATGTGCCAAGCCCCCAGATATCCGAGGTTACAGCGTCCTCTCTCAAAATCCAGCTCTGACAAGCACGTAGTGTGGGGTTTCCTTTGCCATTGCAAGAATTCGCGGTGCCCATGAGCCCTACGAGTCTGCATGGGAATACCACGGTTCAGACTATGTCAACAGCAATTACATGTGTGAAGCAACTTCTGGTTGTCGATCTTTCCAACGCGAAGAAGGTGAAGACGAAGAGCATGTGGCTGGTCCAGGTTGCTATTCCGGGCAGGGCTACTGCGGATATAGATTATCGTTGGAAGAGATGTCAGGATGCAGGGCTCTGCAATGCATGATCAAGAAAGGCGAAGATTGGGAGGTTGAGAGCGATGATCAAGAGTTTGAGAAGGCATCGAATTACTTCCTGACAGGGGTTTCAGACGGGTCACCGGATGAGGCTCCGGCGATGGACTTGAAGCCCGTCAGACATGGCGTGGAAGAAGTGTGGGTTTCCAATATAACATATGATTCTTTTGTAAGTCCGCTCCATGTTCGAAAAACATATAGCCCAATGCAAGGAACATCCTAACTCGTTGACAGGAAGATGATATGGGGTTTCCATTCCACCCAACTTGTTTTGAGATATTCAAGAGAGTTTCAGTAGAGCGACTTGATCAGGTTGATGTCCATGGACTGTGGTCTTGGCGGGATGTAAGACAACCTATCACTTCTGTTCTCGAACACTCATTGAATCTATTCAGCTGGAGGGTTCATACGAAGAATTCTTTGAACAGTTTCCTCGTGCTTTCGAGGTCAAGAATGGCAATGAACAAACGTGGCATCACGAACCCGGAAATGAATATGTCGCTGCCAACCCAATCGATATCCCTGGGTTCCTGATACTGTTGAAAAAGAGCGAAAAGGAGTTCGTCTACGAGGGCAAAAAAAAGTTGCCATACGACACCAACAGTGGTGTGTTTACTTTCACTTACAAAATTGGACGAGACACGTTCAAGAGCATGCACAAGACACCCCCACCAGGAACCGCTTCCGATGTATTTTCACGCCTTCCAAACGAGCTTCGATACATGATCATTTCTCAGCTACCTGCAAGAGATATTGCAAATCTGAGACTAGTCACTCCAGCCTATCGCCAACTGTCCATCTCGGTCTTTCGACATCTAATATTCCACGAAATGCCATGGCTGTGGGAAGCTTGCGATCTTCCTGTTGGCAACACCGATTGGTACTTTCTGTATACCAAGATGAAGTTCGCTTGGCAGAATTTGAAAGGTGTGCAGAATCGCAAGAGGGTTTGGAAGGATGTCAATGAGATTGTGACTCGGATAGAGAAGTACAGGAAGGAAGGAAGTATCTCGGACGGGCCCGAGGAGTCGGAGTATGAGTCGAACGAATGAAACTTCGTAGGTGGAATACTCCGTCACTTTCAGTGCTAGGAGTCTATACCCTCTTATATGGATGGCCAGAAGAGACCCCACTGGAGCTCTTGAACTGCGAGCAGAATACAGTGGTTGCAGGTGGAAAAGACGGGAATGTCTTGCCTATCGGAACTGCCCTGGAAACGATACCTACACCATGTTCAAAAAGGAAAGGCGAAGTCTTCAAGCAATAAGTCCCTCGTTAGTGAAATGTGCTTGACTTCTATAAGGGATGTGTTGGAGCGTGGGATATCTAGCAGGCTCCACTGCTATCGGCGGCAATTTGACGGAGCAGATCACGGAGCTTGAATTTCTCCTCTAACGAATGATTCGCCCTGGTCGATCGCTCGATGGAACACCTCTGCATATGTCAGGATTCGAGTTTTGTAAGAGGACTTAAGATATGATTCGCGTACCAGCCACGGATCGTCAACGAGATTAGGTAGGATTCGAGGGCCGCGTTGGAGTGGAACTCAGCATCAGATCGCTAAATCTAGTCTTTATTTTACAGTAGCGTTTCGCTTGAACTTCATACCCTTGAAGCTCGGAGCGAGGCAGGCCAAAACAAACATCCATGAATTGCATTGCGTGTCAGGAAAGGAGTCATGTCCATCCCGCTCGAATTGAGCTCAAATCGCGTTTTTAGGGACGAAGTATCTCCTAAAGCCACTGTTTAGCCGACACATGGAAGAGCACATCCTCAAAGTCAAATGCTCGGCCAGTCAAGAATGAAGTCTAGCTTTGATGAAGAAATTGGGCCTTTTATTTGTTACAAAGCAACGCAATACACCTGGCCAGAGCGAATTGCACTGATATCTAAGCCCAGTACCAGGTCAAATCCATCATTGGGTCGTCTTACGACTCAGCAAAGTCATCTCCGTCATCCTCGGCTGCGGGGTCATCCATATCATTGCCCTCCAAGTCTAATTCTCCCCCACTACTATTTTTGAAAGGGCTCACGGTTGGAAACTTCTTCCATCTACTCTGCTCGTGAGGTCCAAGTTGATAGAAAAGAGAAGCTGGTCTCAACTTCGTATGTAACGCCTTGTCTTTTTCTCCAGTCGAAATCAACTGCTCGATGACCGACTTCTTGATCTTCACTGCCTCTCAATTTTCGAGGGTTGTTGTGAATGTAGGCAATCTTGTATCCCCAAAGGGTACAAGGGAAGAACGGGTTGTCGATCATAAGATGTCGAGAACTGATATCGGCTCGTACTGGGTGGTATGCTTGGATGAGTTCAAGTTCTTGTTGTCTTGCTTTGTTGATGGCCGTGGTCTTTCTAGCCTGCTTTGCTGCATATGCGATGTTAAAAGCTGCTTGCTCATCGGGCGTCATATCGCGACGATGTTTCAGACTAGTAGAGTCGGTCTTTGATGTGAAGACGTGTGTGCTACGTTGCCCGATGAAATGTGTGACGCAGTGGCCTGTGAGACTCGCTCTCATAAATACTGCATCTCCCGGCAGCTGTCGAAATCTAACACCAATGATTGGTATGCACACATTGCCACCTTCAAATTTACCAAAGCAAGCGGTTGCTGTCAGAATCTTCCGAGAGTCAGGATCGTTGTGATGTTCGACCTGATTATTCATGACTCGAACTTCCAAGGTATAGGCCTGCCCCTCGCTCTCTTTGGACAGCATTCCAGCGGTGACATACTCATCACCGTGCTTTTTAGCGGCCTTGAAACCCTCTGGGTCGAAAAGGCTGTATAAAACACCAAGATTTGTTTCCACGGGGGCCATGCCTCTCAGAAAAGCATCTCATGCTTTGGCTTTTCTTGCCTTGTCTTCCGGCGTGCCCACGTGTCCCCCTCTGAGATCTGAACTCCTGTTTTGGCAGTATAGTTCGTTTTTCTCGTCTCTTTGGTCCTTGCATCAACACTATGCAATATCCACGATTCGATGATGCACCGCGGGTAACCCCATTTAGGCCGTCTCCGAACCAGACAAAGAATGGGATATCATCTCTGTCCACTAGGACTGTGTCTCGCACAAGAGTGCTTTCTTTCGGGACGAGTGGGTTGCGTTCGGTAATTCTGGGGTTATGTTCCGTCAAATCCGCGATGCTGAGTTGCGGGAATTTAACTTCATCAATATGGCCCTTCAGTGTTTCGAGGTAGTCCCTGATTCCCTCTAGTCGTGGCTCAATAGTGTCACTATACCCGTCTTCGATCTTGATGAGCTTCTCTAGATCAGTGTTACAATGATCCAGGTAGCCAGAGAAAAGCATTTATTTACCTGCAGCGATGCGTTGCTTCTTCCAAGTCTCAAAAAAAAGCGAGTCACGGAAGCTTATGTCTCTTGTGCGCTCCTGTATGTGGTGCTCGAAGGCATCGCTCGCGTCCTGCAACCCTTGTGCAGTAGGTCTGACGAATTGTGGTGGGTGGCATCGCTCCATCTCTATTGTGGATTCAGAATTTGAAATCGTGACCCTTGAATCGGCTGTATTCTGGCGAGTCGTATCGTTTGCACATGGAAGAGTACTGTGGGAATTTTGGGCCAGGCGCTGGAAGTACAGGGCTGCCACTGCAGATGTTCGATGCTGTGAGTCTAAAGTCGAGACTCCGATAAGTCCTCCAGTGTTGGGATTCGAATCGGGTCGAAGTGCCCGCTGCTAAGAGTAGAATCCTTGCGTGGATGCAGCCAAGGTTGTATGCCGTTGTTGGACTTCGTAGGTATCGAACTTTGAGGCGTAAGGTATCTTTGTCAGTAGGAAAACAAACATAGAGAGCACGGGCAAGAGAAGGGAGGTCTTGCTAGCGCCTTTCCAAAGGAACTTATAGCTGTCTAGCAGACCAGAAACCAACCCTAGCGAGACGAGAAAGAGCCCTTGTAAGTGATCCAGTAGCGGTATTTCTCTAGATGAATTATGAGTGATACGCCGGGGAGATCATGAGTCCGTGAGACCTCCAGTAGCCTCAATGCCAGACGCGAACGTAGCGACATAGCAGTATAAGCCCAAATGACAATATAACTGTAGTGTATCATGACGAGCCTAAGCAAGCTTCCTTCACCCCCTTCGGAAGCGCTTTGGTATATGGCGGCGCGTCAGCGGAAAAATTGCTTCCACAAAGCCGGGTAACGATCGATATCCAGTGCTTACAGCAGTGGCAAAACAGTAATAGGATAATGATGAAGTATACGTACGTAGCAGAGGGAAAGCATCTTAACTTCCAACAGGCTACCATAAATCCGCTAGTATAAGAACCTACTTGGTGCTTATCACCGAGAGTTATACAAAACACACCTCAGTAGAACCCGTGATGTCGAATGAGCATGCCACAATGTATCGACCTTTTTCAAAGCTCAGATCAAGACGCATGCTGCAACTATGTATCCATATCAACTTTGATGGCGTCCAAGCAAGACTCGGTCTTCTGTCAAACATCACGAGGCGGGGACAATCTGATTACAGGGCAATCTACACTGTGTGATATGCAGGGTCCAGGAATCGAGATTGTCCAATGCCTTAAAAACTAATTGCAGAATGGCAGCAAATTCCATCAATTGCTCAGACTGGCTGTAGACGTGCCTATCATAGCGTGACAACCTAGTGATGCTGGACACACATCACGAGCTTGGTCTACAGAACACAACTATCGACAGCCTTGAACAAGCTGGGCAGGCTCATGCGGACATCAGGGACATTACACGAGACGTCAGAAGCCAAACAATTAATGCGAACTCGATGGCGAGCTGGTTTCCCAGACCTTGACAACTCGAAGCTCTCTTCTTCGAATTTGCCTATGATCTTGCGCTGCATCAAAATATGAGGCATAAGAAATTGAAGAGCGAATATGAGCGAATAGGGTATTCGTGAGTGGCAAGTGCCAGAATTGCCTGAGGAGTTTCTCAAGCTGTGGATGAGCAAAATGTTTCCCCGAAGTCAGCCTCGCTTTGGACTCAGTACATACGTATGGTCCTCTCGCTTTGCAGTATCTACCAAATCCCTCAAGATTTTATACCTCTTATTTCCTTCCATGCAAACAAGGATACAAGAGAAAGAACAATCCGCGATCTGTTGCTTGAGGTCACGTGGGAGAAAGGATAAGACTACTTCTAGGACCCAACAAAGGAATTGTATACAGAGCTTGCAATACTCGTATCTGAACAGCACATAAAGAATTACAACAGCTGAGCAGCAAATCCAAGGTCTTGAGTTGAAGCAGGCAGGATCCAAATTTGGCACTTGCCCTACAGTCAAGCCATCAGAGCAGACTCTAAATGATATGTTTCTGCGACCCGCGGATTTCAGAAATTGAAAGAGACCAATCCTGAGTCGCAATGATCCATGAAGAAACATAGAAGTCAGGCACGTTCTGCCTTACAGGACTAGATTCCACCATTCTCCGTCCAAACACGCAAAATTCTGTTCAAGGCTTGAGCAATGCATCTCTCCCTGGCCCACCACTTGGACTGACTGGTTCCAGTCAAGCTCTACTGTTGTTCCGGACCTCGAAAATTTCACAGTCTCCCAATTCCTTTCTATCAAACAGCCTTGGCCATCACAGCCAGAATTGAAGACTCCGCTTGAAGCTTCAGGGCTTTGTTTTATGAGATGGATTTCTCCTTTTGCCGGCCGAACTAGCCCTGGAGGCTAAGGCCAAGGCCCAAAGAAGCAGGCTAAGAAGCCAAGAAGTGTAAACTTAGTGCATGCGGAAATCCAGTTCTGTAAGGGGCTGCATATGGCCTTTGATGGCAATGTGCTTTAAGCAGAGCCGATGTTTTAGGTCATGTTGAAGGCACCTGCATTTTCATGTTCGAATTTTTTTTAGTACCGATATCAGTCACGTGGAGATCTTCTTGTAGCGTGCTCCCACGTTTTCCCTTTAGGTCTTAATTTCACAATATCTGCCGCAGTTTTAACTTAGATTAAACATGTATCAATAATTTTTCATTTAGTCAAGAAGAAAGTTCTTTAGGAGATGATTATCTCATGTAGAAGTGGCGTAGATGAAGCGAGGATGTGTTGACATTCAAATCCAATGTTATTGGTTACAATCCATGATTAGATAGACTATCTACAGAGACGTATGCCTCATACATGCTATTTTCTATTTTCCTTTGTTTGCATCTTCTTTGTATCGTATGCTGATTCTGCTTTCATTATGTAAATGGATGATTATGCATCTGCTTAAATGTTACAGATGAATTTGACATCTAGCAAGACATGGGATCAGTATGTAGTACAATATAGAATAGATGTATGGTAAAAAAACGAATGCTGCAGAGAGCACTCGCATGAGGACCTGCAACCCAAGTATGAATCCCTTTAAAGTCATGTGTTGGCGGACTTTTGCCAGTCTCTTGGCTTACGCCCACTCCTTGCTCAATCCATTTGTATTTGCTCTACTTCAAGAGTGGTTGAGACTCGTACATACTGCATAGCCCAAGGGCTACAGAGCCTAAGTCTTATTCTTCACGTAGGCTCCCATATTTCAGTATCGTATCCCCACGTGCCACGCATGCAGTCATCAGCCACTCCCCTCAGGTACAGATCGACGCCTTCGGCCCAGCCTGTGCCTCAACAATTGAAGGAACGCTTGAAGCAGCATCCAAAGTGTACTTGTAGAGATCAGCAGGCTTGAAAGCAGTCCCAGAGTTTGCAGCAATCGTTCCCGTGCAAGACTCAAACACATTCCCACTCGCCATCAACACAGCCCCTGTATCTTTCTGTATCGAGTTCTTCACCTTCTTGAAATAAACATTCTCGATAACAGCATTCGTCTGACCTCTAGCATAGTGACCATATGAAGTCACATTGTTGACATAGTTGTTGTACAGATGTGCGTACTTCAAATTATCAGCGCTTGGGTTTCGCTGGTTGAGGTTGTGGAAGTAGTTGTGGTGAATGGTGGCTTGTGCGATGAGATTCTCGGTCCATCCGATGCCGAATGCTTTGTTGTGGTCGCGGAGAATGGTGTATGATACGGTAAGGAAGTTGGTGTCTTTTCGGCTGTCGATGAGGCCGTCGCCGGCCCGTTCTAGGAGGCAGTGGTCGATCCAGACGTTAGATGCAGTGTCCTGAAACGGTTAGCAAAGTCAATGATCGAACTACTGCGAGACCCCGCACCATTTGGATTCCATCCCAGTCTTGGGTCTTGCCATCATAATCTCCGTCAACATATGTATTGCCTGCTAACTTAGTTCTCGACTGTGTGCCAGGATCATCAGTCGGGCATACCGATTTTGAGGTTCCTGATGATCACATTCTTGACGCCATTCAGAAAGAATCCTCCGCCGTAGATCTCTCCAGTAGAGCCAATGCCGATGATTGTTTTATCACTGGCCACTCTGATTTCTGTACCCTTGGGTGTAATGGTAACCTTTCCAACTACCTTGATGACGTACTTTCCTTGAGCTGTTGCATATGTATTGAGATCGGCTTGGTTCGACACTGTGACAACAGTTCCACCAGATCCTCCAGTGGTTCCACCGTTAAGACTTGAAGTAACATTAGTAAGAGTCGTAGAAAGGGATGACACAGCCGGTAGAAGTGACCCACGAAGCGAATCCATCGGCAAAGTCAGTACATCCTGCCAGAACTGGAATGGTATTTAGGAGAGCGACGACGAAGAGAGTGAAGTTCATGATGACTGAAAAAGTACTAGATGATATCTAATTGGATTCATCAAGGAAGCGTTCACTTACTCCAATGTGAGTGCATCTCAAGACGGGTATTTATACTTGCACATGGCCATGACGTCCCAGACTTGGTAAAGTAAACGATGCCGGCATCCCCCAACTCACAAATATTCCACAAATCGATCATCTGCTGCGATTCTCAAATGGGCATGATACATTGGATATCGTGCTGAAAGATTAAGAAAGAGTAAGTTACGAAGCAGATCTGCGGAGGAATTCGATCGGAAACCCCTCCTTTCTTCGCCAAGCTTCATCAATCCGGGGATCTTGGGATGCCCCCAAGGAGCTTGGCAACATCTCCCACAACGGAATTCCACTTATGGGAATCGTGCGGCTATTTGCATATTGTAGACTCTGACGATTTGTCTTGAAAGCTCTAGAAGACTGTATCGCCGGCCATACAGCTACTGAGACGGTCTTCTTTCATCTCCATTCACAGGAAGGAAGGACTTGGCTCGGTATTCAGGATTGAACAGTAGGATTTATTTAGCCCTGTATATCCACCATCTAGCGAGTATTTGATAACTTGTCGGACGGATACTTAACTTAGGTACTTCGCTCTTCCTGTCTGGCTTCGCTACAAAACGTATCAATAATTGTCTCTCGAAACACTTGCAACTAGCCTTGAGCCTCATGGTACAATGGTGGAGCAAGAAAGGGTGGAAGGGACCGACCAGGAGGGTCAGATCTGAAGTCACCTGACCATGGGTCCAGTGTCGGTACCGAGTGCCTTTCCCGCCACAGTCAGAATTCTCATCACAGAACAAGCTTTGCATCATGAACGTCAATCAGCGCAAACTCCTATTTTAGCTTATCTGATCTCTTCTGAGTCGCGTCCACCAAACATCGAAAATACTCCATCCCGGATTTACAGCGCCGGATATACATTGTTGCATGAGTCTCAGCATTTTAATTCGCTGTTCGACAGCGGGCAGAACCGTGCGGTGGACGATGCTGCAGGGCTGATGCTGAGCGTCGTCACCCTCCAGCATGAATTCGGTTAGTGACACCCCACTGGCGACGAGGCCTGCGAGATTGCATGGGCATTGGGTTGCGTGCGCACCCATTTCAGAGGAAGGGATGGCCAGACGAGTGTGCTTTATCACTCCAGGCTTCCCCGAATCTGTATCTCTCTTCTTGTTTGTCGAAGGAATTTAGGTATCAACTATCCAACTCTTGCTTCGGTAGCAGGCATCGATTTATTATTATTTATTTTGTTCGTTTCTCCGCCATTGTTTTGTTTAGGCGATTCTCGCCTCGCTTTCAGGCATGCGCGGCCTCTTCAGCGCTCTGGCGCTTCTGCCAGTAGTTGTGTCTGCTGCACCATTTGTACCTGACGACCAAGTTGACCAAGAATGGGATCGAAGAGGTGTCAAAACACTCACTGGTAAGCCCGACATCTGTTGCCATTTCACTCGAGTACTTTCATGCTAACTCCATGCTCCAGAGGCTCGGGCACTTGCCCATATCGATGTCGATGTACCAAGTAAATCACCTGATGTTGTTCCGACCACACTGGGCTTTCGGATTGAAGTCTTGAACTCAGAGACTCCCTGCGGATTTGGAAATGTAACAATCGATGGGACTGTTCTGCCTCAGACCGTGGATAGTGATGTGTCGACTGGGAAGGGTTCTGTGTCGACAAACACCAAGGGCGTCGTTGTTGGATCTTGGAAGTTTCACTGCATCCGAGTCAACGGCATTCCGGATGCGCAACTATTGAAGTTTACCATCAACTATGTCGACGGAAGGGCCATGGAGGATTCTGGATTTTCGATGCTTTTCAGGCAATCCGGCATGCCTGAGATTATGACCATCGAAACTGATCTCTCGATTCCCGATGAAATCATCGCCAATCCCAATCCCGAGGAACTTCAACCAGACCATGGCAATTCCCAAAAGCACCATGGAGCAATCGAAGATGACTTCGCTGAGCTGGATTACCTATGGAGCCAACTACGAGAGATCAAGTACCTCATTCATCAGAAAGAGCGATCGATTGCTCGTCACGCTAATCAACATTACGAAACCGATATCAAAGAGTGCGATAGCTTGAAGTGCGTAGTGAAAGCTATGGCTCATCGGGCTAAACATGCTGCTTTCGGAATTTATGGTGCAATCAGCGGCGATGACGACGAGCCCAGACATGGTCGACACCATCCCGATGGATCCTTCGACAAGTTCCGTGGACATAAGGGCGGCAACCATTCTCATCATGGAAATCATACTCACCACCTACCCCCGTGGAAGAGGCCACACTCTCGTCCATTGCCTATCTGCAGGTATCCTCCCCCACCTCCACATGGACATCACCGCCCCAGCCATCACGGTCCTCCTCCACCTCCACCTCACCACGCACCAGATATGCCTCCACCAGAGTTTGATGGACCTCCACCACATCATCACATGCCCCCTCCACCTCCAGATTTCGATGAGCCTCCTCACCACGGTCCTCATGATGGACCAGACTTTGATAAGCCTCCCCATCATGACCAACATGGAGAAGACGGACCACATCACGGTCCAGATTTCGATGATTACGTACCACATCATGGACGTCCGGACTTTGATCAATCCCCTCCACCACCACCACCTGAGTTCGATCACCCGCCCCCACCTCCCCCACCACCTCACCACGGTGGTCCCCCAGGACATGACGATGATCACGAAGGCCCACCTCCCCCTTCAGCCTTCTACGAGCCCGGTCCACCACCACCAGGACCTCACCACCGCGGACCTTCGCATAACGTCGGCCGCGCCCTCCAAATTGTGAAATTCACATCTATTGGCTTCCTCTTCGCCTTCCTCCTCGCTGCCCTCCATCGCCGAGTCTGCACTCCTTCTCGCCGCGCCGATCGTCATGAGCGTCGCCGCCTGAGACGAGAGCGTAGAAGAGTAGCTCACAAGCACATCATCACAAGACTACTTGCTAGAATGGCTGGCAATGACTCTGATGATGATGACGATGATGAGAAAAGAGAGGGACTGCTGGAGGACGCGGAGGATGGAGTGTCGACTACCATGAGTGAGGATATTTCACAGTTGAGGAATGCAGCGGATGTTGTTGGGGATATGGTTGAGCATGTTGCTGTTAACACCGAGGGCCGAGCACAAGCAATGCCCATGCTTGCTCCTGCTCCTGCTCCTGTATCTCAGCCGATGTCTATTCCTGTCTCGAGCACCATGCCTTTGAGGGATTTTGAGGAACAGTTGCCAGCTTATGAGGATGATGAAGGCACCGAGATGGACAGTATTATCTCGGATGGGTACAGACCGGGTATGCTATATACCCCAAGTCAGAGCTCGGATGGGAGTTTGAGTGATATTCTTGGCCCAGATACCAAGTCGTAGAGTTGAGAGGGAAATGAACGATAGGAAGACAGGCAGACGAGATACCTTGCAGCATATTTTCTTTTGTTCTTGGAGATGGGATGGCATAATGGAGTTTTATTTACTTGAGAAGAGGGAGACTGAGGGACTATATAGTGTATGATATCAAGCAGAAGTCCAAGATTTACCGTGCGATTCTATCTTCGTTCCTCGTGCCCTATTCCAGTATAATGAATAGGTAGGTATCTCGAAGAGAACACTTAAATCCCCCCTGTTATCTGCTTTGTTAGAGGTAAGACTCTGAAACCCTGTATCCTGTCTCTGTAAAAAAAACCCTGACACAAGCTCGCTTGCGGCGGATGGAGTCAGCAGTCAAGGAGTGTGCTGTAGTCACGTGATAAAAACACAGCTAGGTGGCGCGATGCGCGAAGGCGACTTGCATCGAACTTCCCCTGGAGATAGTACTCAGTTTCGGTGAGAACGCCGTCTTAGCAATAGGAATTTTATTGAGTATGTTTACTTTTCTTTCTTTCTCGGCTAAGTCTAGCGGGGAATGTCTCATACGAAGCCAACCTAGCCAGACCTCACACATTTGTGCAAAGCCTACGAGATTTACTAAAGAACAACACCATTCTCCGCTTCCTTCCTTCATATTCTCAGACTGGAATCGTAGCTGTCGGCAAACAGGCACACGCACTCGAAACCTGCGCCTTCAACCCAATCGTCCTCGTACAAGCACTCTTCGCATAACTCTTCGTAACATCTCCCTCATCCCTCTGCCTCGCCAAGTAACTCGCGCAAAACTCCTGACTCTCCTCCAACCGTCCCGGAATATGATTAGCACGGAACGCTCTCAGACAATTATCAGCATTGCAGACGGGCGCCTTGGCGGGTGATTTGTCTGTAGCTTTGAGGATGAAGGAACCGCGTTCGATGGTGTTGACGTAGATCCAGCCTGACTTAAAGCCTGCGAAAGAGGACCAGGTCCCGGCGAAGACGACTTCACCTCCTCCGGGCGCTTCGTCGTCTTCGGGATAGATGTCGAAGAAGGCGGCTTCGTAGACGGATTTTCCTGTGGGGTCGCGAGGGATGGAACTGATATCGTAGATGTGGAATCCAGCGCCGTAGTTTGACTGGTACGCAAATCCGTCATACACGTACTGGTTGTGGTCGATGGTGCGGACTTTGCCTTGGTAGAAGCCGGTGTATTTCGGGTTCTCGAGATCGCGGATGTCGAAGATGTGGGTAGTGGGGAGCTTGTTGGTGGCTGGGCCGACGGTGGCGCGAACTTCGTCGAACTCGTCGTCGAGGATTAGGTATTCTTGGTTTTGGAGATCGAGGACGACACCTTGGTGGATGTATTCAGCACCTTCGTAGGAGACACGAGCGATGATCGTGGTTTGGTTGCCGATCTTCTTGTCGCCTGTCACGTCGAAGATGGTGACGGTGTCCTCATTGTAGCCGTAACAGATGTCGCGGCCCTCGTATCTCTTATCAGGTCTAGGTAGAAGTGAGTATTAATTCTGCATAGAATTGATTTGATCGGCTTACCCTCGGTACACAACACATTGAGCATCGTGAACATAGAAGTCCGCTGCAGCGCATCCAGTAGATTTCATGTTCGAGGGATCAGAGATATCGAGAAAGATGAGACCACCGTTGCAGGGCATGTTCTCTCTGACACGAGTAGTAACATTTCCACCAACAGAGCCAACAGCCAAGGCATAGCCGAGCTCCTCGTTGACAACCACATTGTGAGTTCTGCCGACAGGAAGCTTATCCCAAGGCTCAGAAGCATTTCCTTGCGAAGTGACACCCCAATGACTGGCAAGATCATCTTGGGAGAATGTCGTTGGGTTGGCAGGGTCAAGTGTGAGTAGTTTAGTCAAATCGAACAATTGAATGCCGTGAGCGAACGCTTCAGAGCCAACGACGAGCAAGTCCTTGACGACTCGGATTTCTCTCCATCGTGCTCCAAGAGCATCCCAAGTTGGAAGACGACCAAGATAAATCATCTTGCCCTCAGAGCTGATCTCAACGAAAGCAGTTCCGTCAAATTGACCGATGGCGACGAACTCTCGGCCATCTGCTGAAGTCCAGCCCCACGAGGAGGAAGCCTGCCCTTGGACGGCACTTCCAAGGCTCGCGTGGGAGCGGAAGTGGTAGAGATCCATCTGGTCAACAGATTAGCAGACATCAATCTTTTTAGAAATAGAGCCTCACATTTCTGCACTTGAAAGTATTGTTGAAGTCGCCGGGGATTGCAGCAGCGAAGCCATCAACACACTTAGTGTACCCAAGCTCCGGGTACAGTTCAGAATTCATAGCACCCGAAGCAACCTCAAAGTCCCAATGCGCCATCTTGATCTTCATGATCTCGTTGTGCTTGGCACCAGAGATGTACTCTTCTGAGTGAGCTACCCCCATCATGTTGATCTCCTTGCCCACCACTGCAGAGCAGAGCAGGGCAAGGGCACTGAGAGACGAGACGCGAACCATGGTGACGGAAACAAAACACCAGTGCTAAGAAAAGTGATACTCTTGAGGGAGATTGAGAGAATTTCCTGCCATATGCAGGAACAGGAGTTGCCATTTATACTTTGCGCCATTTTGCCATTGATCAACTTGCACTTGCGAAGACGGTCTTTTTGCAAATTGATGCACGACCCCGCTCGCATGCCCTTGGCTAGATATCACCGGAACGGCGGATTTCCAAACTTTTGGTGTTGATGTTGTATTTTGCAGGGACGCGGTCGCTTGGTAATGTTCTTGTGTTGACCCGATGCGGAAGGTGGCAAGAAATGAATGCTGGGTATTCACGTGCTTCAAAGTATAAGATCTTGGATGCTTGGCAGAAACTTCGAAAGGAAGGAAACAAGAACTTGAGAACATATTTTCGGGCTTCAAATTGCTTAGCAGTAAGAATCAAGGACTGTTCCTTATCTTTTCCGGGTCGGGTGAGATCAGTGTATTCTCTTGGGCCGAGAACCTCCATCCGACAGGTACAGAGCTCGGGATAAATTATTTGAGGGTTTGTTACAGACTCGAGCAACTGCTTGAGAAAAAATTGAACCCGTTGGCCCGAGATCCTATCAAAGATTATCTCCAAAGCGAAAATGAAACCGGGAAAAAGTAAGGACGGAGTCAGGGAGATGCCAACATGAGAGTCGCATAACGCGAAATCTCCTACAGTATTGCAACTTTTGCGACTGGGAAATTGTCATTGGCTAATGTGTGAAGTTCTATCGGCAACTTTCCGATATCAAGACCCAAGACTTGGTTTGTCGTGTCGCCGTCTTGTCAAGTGTCTCTGGGCTTATTGTCAGATCGGACGAACTAAACTCTGTCTTTGTACCTGCCAAGCACCGCCTCCAAACAAATTTCGGACAGAACACAAAGACTATGTTGAAAATAAAGCATCAATACAGAAACCATTGCTCATTATGTTCATCTGATGAGCCAGAGTCGATTATCGCATTCTGGAGATTTTCCGTTCCCAAAGACTTCCAGCTCCATGACAGGGTATTAAATACCAAAGGGCTGGGCTGCTTAAATAGTGCCTGGGCAGCGGCTGAGCGTGCACTTCAACCCTCCCTTGGCCTTCCGTCATCTGAACCCAACCCCGGAATTCCAGAAACACCTTCCCAATTCTCCAAGCTTGATGATTGCCAAGAATGTTCGAACAGTTCTGCGCATCTCCAGAATAAACAAACAGGCCCACTTGTTACTAAGCGAGACTTCAGAGAGAAGGTCGTTGCTGATTGGCTGCTCTGGAACGGATACATTTTCATGTGGTGAACATTTGTCCCTTTCCTCTCCGCTTGTATTTCAACTTCTTGAAACCGTAACTTCTGTCCCGTCTTGTTGGAACACGATATCTGAATATTTTCAAGATCTAGACCTGGTCATTGATTGTTGCGAAATCTTCCGACAGCTGAATCTGACCGGTGTCACCAATATGCAGCCGCACTAATTCGCTGTCAACCACGCCATGTCTTGCACTCGTGCAACACACGTGCAGCATCATCGGCTTGTCTGCGTTTGCTTGCTGTGATTTGATTCTCTTGGGTCTCTGATTGCGAAACGAGCCGCAATTGCTTTCCAACGGCTCGTAGTCCGGATTGATTTGTTCGCATTTTGTACGTGACACATTTTGCAGCGATGGACCTTGCCTCGGGAAAGCTCGACGATACGGTCTCTTGGATGATGCAGTATATGCCTTCCGCTGGTAAACAAGTTCGGCGCATGCATGTTTCCATCTTTCCTTGCGTCTGCAATCTATGATTACCTGCGCCATCTTTGGCTTTCCTGTTGGATTTGGTGCTTGTTGGTGGTGGACGTTGCAAGACATTTTCACAAGTATGAGACTGTGACTTGTGTTGAGATTTGTGGGGGCGTTATTTGCTTCTTGTCCCGTTGTGCCTTCCTCACCGACAAGCGCCACAAACTCACTTATGCGTATGCTGAGGTCATCGTCTTATCGCAGACTTTCTCTTACTCTCCTGTTCGTCCATCTATGAGCAGCATTGAAGAATCTTTTCGAACGTCCCTATCTTTGCTTCCGAATTTGGAAGACCTTTTCGAAAAGCAATTCAAAACTCTACTGTGAGCTGCTAGCTCCGCATTCAAAAATTGAAGGAAGAACACTGAAACGACGAGAATTGGCCATCAATGACCACCATTCAAGGAGCTGGCGTCTTCAATTTACTACTCACAATTTTGTTGTTCGCACCAAATTTGATTTACAGGCGGCACTGATTGCCCTTCGGGTGCTGGACTGTACGAAAGGGTTTGCACATGATACTACGATCGTCGGAATTGCCCTTGGAAAGAAGGTCAGCGGAAATGTCCAGTGAGCTTTGATATCGCTAAAAGCTTCCCGTTACAATTAGGCTATCCATTTGTTCGAGTGTGTTGGTGGAACCAGCTACCAGTACCCTTCTCCTCTACCTTCCATCCTGAGACTTCTCGAAATCCGCATCTCTACTTTAAAGGAACTTCAGTCAAAAACGAGATGTCAGGACAATCAAAACTCTTTCTTGGCCATTGGAAAAGCATGATGGCTGTTCTGGCAAGCCGACATGCGATCATACTAAAAGGGGACTCGTTGGCGATCTCAGATGTGGTCGCAGTTGCACAGTAAGTTGAGCCAGGATTGCGCTTGAAGTAGTGTCCTGACAGACGTTCCAGATACAACGCGAATGCCAATTTTGACGATCTACCATCCGAGGTTGTCGACAAGATCGAGGACAGTGTTCAATTTCTCCGCGATACGCTCAAGCAAGGCCACTCAATATATGGTATGCGATATGTTGCGGAAATTCTCAAGGCCCTGCTTATGTTGTACTCCAGGCGTCAATACTGGTTTTGGCGGCAGTGCCGATACCAACACAACTGCTACTGACACCTTACAAGTTGCTCTGCTGCAAATGCAGCTGAGCGCTGTTCTGCCAAGTTCCGCTGAACTTGACGATGCTGACACGACATCTCATCATCAAATGAGTGGTCGCTCTGGTGTCGATGTGGCCGCACTGTCCATGCCAGAGCCTTGGGTCAGAGCTGCCATGCTTGTCCGATGCAATTCCCTTCTCCGAGGGCATTCGGCAGTTCGTCTTTGTGTCATCAAAAGCATCCTCAAGCTAATGGAACACGACTTGATACCGCTTGTTCCTCTCCGAGGCAGCGTCTCTGCTTCCGGAGATCTCTGCCCACTGTCATACATTGCAGGTGCGCTTGAAGGAAACCCAGATATAAGGGTCTGGTGTGGTAGCGGTAGCGATCGGAAATTACTTCCGGCAGACCAAGGACTTAGATCTGTTGGAATGGGACCTGTTCATTTCGGACCAAAAGAAATTCTTGGGCTGCTGAACGGCACTGCTTTCTCTGTTTCAATTGCGGCTCTCGCACATCATCAAGCAGAGACTCTAGCAATTCTCGCTCAGATTCTCACCGCCATGGGCGTTGAGGCATTGCTGGGTACCGCCGAGAGCTTTGACCCGTTCATCGCGGCTGTCAGGCCTCATCCGGGACAAATAGAAGTTGCAAGAAATATCCGCACATTCCTCGAAGGCTCGAAGCTTGCCCACTGCCATCATGAAGAGAGCGGCCCAGGCGACTTGAGACAGGATCGATACGCACTGAGGACGAGCAGCCAATGGCTGGGACCTGGACTCGAAGACATGTCACTGTCTCGTCGTCAGCTCGAAACCGAACTCAATTCCACGACTGACAATCCGCTTGTCGATGTGGCGAACAAGCAAATCCATCATGGCGGCAACTTTCAAGCGTCCGCTGTCACTTCCTCCACTGAGAAGACTCGAACCGCGCTTGAGAAAATTGGCAAGATGATTTTCGCTCAGAGTTCGGAGCTGCTCGATTCTAGACTCGCTCACAATCTCCCACCTAACCTGGCGGTGGACGAGCCGAGTCTATCATACCCGATGAAAGGTCTTGATATCAATATGGCAGCATACATGTCGGAGCTAGCATACATTGCAAACCCTGTCAGCAACCATGTTCATTCAGCGGAGATGAACAATCAATCGTTAAACAGTTTGGCTCTAATCAGCGCGAGATATACGCATACAGCTGTGGACCTTGTATCGCTGATGTCCTCGGCATATCTGTACTGCCTATGCCAGGCCCTGGATCTGCGAGCAATGGATGTGCAGTTCATGGCTCAGCTGCAACCGCAAGTTGCACGTCTCAATTCGCAGACGTTCGAAGGCATCCTAGCGGATCCACGGCTAGCCAAATTGCACGCCTCGATCTGGGAAGCCCTGCGAGAGTCGTTGGCAGACTCGACTTCGAAAGACTCTTCAGATCGTTTCCTTGACGTGGCCCAATCAGTCCAGCATATCGTCGTTCAATCCCTAGCTGCTTCGACTCGTTCCTCGCCTGTTCCACTGGATCTGGTCACAGAGTGGACAGGCACTCTCGCAAACACACTCAAAGACACCTTCTGCGCGAACAGAACTTCGTATATCGCCAACCCAGATGCAACACCCTATCTCGGCAAAGCATCGAGATGCATGTATATGTTCGTCAGAAAAGGCTTAGGTGTGCCGCTTCACAAGGGCATCGTTGATCATCCGACTTTCGGGAACATGACTGCCGAAGAGAGATCGAAGAAACGCAACACGGGAAGTCGCGTTGCTTGTATTTACCAAGCTTTGAAGGATGGTAGAATTGCGAAACCGATCTTGGAGTGTCTGGAAGGCCAAGCAAAGGCAGATACACCGTGCATGGGGTTCAAGGCGAAATTATAAGAAAGTATGGCATCAAAGGTGGGGCTTTGGGCAAGCTGTGAATACATTGCCGTGAATTGGATATCCCCGGGAACAGTTGAACCGCCCTAGAATATGAAAACAATATAAACTTAGTCCTCAGGTGCTGTGAGAATCCGACCTGTTGACTTTGCAGCGTACTGCTAGAACTTAGATTTTGTGATCTGAGAGGACAATTCAGAGATTCAGCAGAACACGAGTAAAGCTCTCCTAGAATCTTGCCGGAAGCTGTTGATGCGTAGATGTGCGCACTCGTAGCTTTCGGACAGTAAATTCAGAATCGAATGATGGTCGGCATTTGTTCCTTGTGGTTGGGTAAGTTGAAGGTTCAAAATGAAATGAAGCAGGACGATCATGGGAATGCCTCCATTGAGTCATTCGGAGACAGAGGCTCTGCGCAGTAGGAAACCCCCCAAGAATAATTCAGCAAAGTCAATTTCAATTGCAACATCGCTGATCGAGTAGGTTTTCGACATTAGCATGCTTCAATCGTCGATAGCCTATGTGCTCGATCCTTTTGATATTCCTCTGGACAACGTTTGGATGTCAACAAGCATTTTGGTCACGTGCGGTAGCTTCTACGGAGACCAGGATGACCACAAATTGCAATATCAACTAGAAGTCAATCAGCTTTCGCCATACCAACAAGCACAAAATACAGCCCACAATGGTACGTTCTCTCCTACTTGCGCAAGGTTCATTGTCAGGATAAGGTGCTTTGGACAGCTTTGGACAGCAAATGGACAGCACTGACACCTTCCCAGCTTCCCCTTGGACTTCTCACAGCGGCGCAAGGCCACCCTATGCTCGTAGAGCTCAAGAACGGCGAGACTCTGAACGGACATCTGGTTACATGCGACACATGGATGAACCTGACGCTGAAGGAGGTTGTGCAAACAAGCCCGGTACGTTTTCTAGCAGAAGATGAATTGCCTGCCCTGGAAGAAGGATCTCGATATATATTCTGGGGAATTACGTGCTAATTGGATTAATGGCTTAGGACGGCGATAAATTCTTCAGGTTACCGGAAGTGTATGTCAAGGGCAACAATGTAGGTCTAACAATCTTTTGTACTGGCAAAGGTCTGGGGCAAGAAGGGCTGACGGGAACACAGATCAAATACCTGCGGGTACCAGACGAGATTATCGATGTGGTAAAAGAACAGCAACAACGAGACCAAAGCAGCGGATACAGAGGCGGTAGAGGTGGACAGAAAGGTGATTACGGCGGAAGAGGAGGTGACAGAGGACGTGGTGGGCGTGGTGGAGGACGAGGGAGGGGTAGAGGGGGGAGGGGCAATTGAGATCTTGGGTCTGGAGAGTGCAGGTTGGAAGTTGGGATACCCGGCGCATAGGGATGGATTGCATAGCGTTCTGCGGTTTTGCTCAAGGAATGGCTTATGGAGAACTTTACATGCAGCTCTGCAAATGCTGATAGCTCTTTGACCACGGCAACGAAGGATGGTATGAACAATGGTTCTTGGCTGCTTTTCAATAGAGAACAACCTCAGAGCAGAGCGATATAAATGCAACATAAAGCTTGCAAACTCAAGTGGAAATAAACAAAATCCCAAGCTATTCATGATTCCAACAATTGTGCTCTTCATGCAGGTACAATGCGCTTCGACATAAGGCTGATTAGGTAACGTTCGCAGATCTGCGAGGCTGAATCGTCGCCAAAATATTTCCACTCTCAGTTGCACCCAGCTAGCTCATCAACACCCCTCAATGCCCACTACTCGAATACCAATTGATGGACTATGGCGATGCCTCTGCCCTGCCATCGACGGCATTGCTATAGCACCGCATCATCGTATTGTACTTCCTCCTCGAACTATCCTGACTGGTAACCGATGTCGATCGAATCGCCCTCGAACTCACCAATTTCACACCGCGACTCGGGCTCGAACACAGCAGACATGGAGTCCTACGGACACTTCAAGCCATGTCTCTGGGGATATAGCCGACTTGAACAGTAGGTCGAGAAATGCTGTACCTCGCCCACCTCTTGCACCCATTCAGGAATTGGGGACTTCCTCTGCCCGTTGGAAAGTCCCTACAGCTCTTCGCACAAATTCCGAAATTGCTTTTGAGACGTTGGACTCTATGTCAATACCGCAGATTCACGACCTTCTCCGAAAGGTGAGAACGGAACGGAAGTCATATTCGAAGGTTGTGGAGCTGGTGGGATATTTGATCAGTGAGAGGGGAGAAAAGCCAGCTTTGATACACTACGATTCCTTGGTTCGCGCCAATGCGAGCGCCATGCAAGGAAGCGCGGCGGCTGTGAGGACGCTTTTGGAAGAGATGAAGGAGTATTCGATTGCGCCGGATTCAGGGCTATATCATGGCGCGCTGCAGGTTCTGGCTGTTCATCCAGACTACGTCCTGCGTGCTGAGATCATGCAAGAGATGAAGGAACGGTGGCTGGGATTATCTCCAGAAGGATGGCATAGTCTTGTCGTGGGTCTGATCAGAGACCGCCAATACGAAGTTGCAATGGACAAGTTGGACGAGATGCATTCGGACGAGATTACAGTACAGCCCTGGTTATACGATATATTCATGTTCCAGTTATGTGAAGCTGGCGAGTTGGACGAAGCATTCAACTTGTTGAAATACAGGTTCAATAATAGCAGGAACGAGATATTGCCAACAGTGTGGTACTACTTAATGGATGCTTTCAGCAGTGCTTTCCATGTATGTCATCTCCCTCGAGCGAAACGGACGACTACTAATACCCGCCTAGTATGAAGGTACAAAGTACATATGGAAGAGGCGTGTTGAGAACGAAAATTTGGTCCTCTCAGACGGCATGTGTATCGCAGTTCTCAATTGTGCAGCGCGATACTCTGACCCCGACCTCGCCACAAATACGATCCGTATCCTTTCCGGCCGACGATCAGCACTCACTAATTTCCATTACGAGCCTTTACTTGCTGCTTACGCCGGAGCAGGCGACCTGAAGACAGCTCTACGGGTACTGGTAATCATGGCCAAAGCCAAGCTTGAGCCCGACACCAGTACAACCCGTCCGCTTTACTTGACGCTATCCAAATCTCGAGAGCTTGCTCAAAAGGCTTGGAAGGATCTCCAAGAGCTCGCTGAAGACGGCCACACGATTCCTGTTGCAGCAGTCAATGTCATCATCGAAGCACATATCGAAGTGGGTCAGTTCGAACAGGCTGTTGAGCTCTACAAGAACTTGCATGATATCTGTGAAAGTGGACCTAATACAGACACTTTCAACATTCTCCTCCAGGGAGCAGCAAGACAGGAGCGTAAAGACCTGACCGTGTTCTTGGCTAGCGAGATGCGAGCACTGGGTATCAAGCCCGATCTGTTGACCTACGATCGTCTCATCTTAGCTTGTTTGTACATCAAAGATGACTATGAAGATGCATTCAGGTATCTGGAGGAAATGGTTGAGGTCGGCGCGGATAAGCCCGACGGCGGATGGTGGATGAGAGGCGGTACTGCGACAGTGTTCGTCAAGCGCTGCGTGGAAGAGAAGGATGTAAGGGCTTGGGATCTGCTAGATGAGATGGAGAGGAGAGGAATGGATAATTTTAAGCTGAAGGATTGGGTACAGCAAAATTGGAGGGGGCCGGCGGTCGAGGGAAGGGGTGGGGAGGCACCAAAGAAGAGCAAGCTGGCTTCTTGGTCGACCTTGTAAGATTTAGATAATGAAGACTTTAATTGGCTCCAATCCTCGCTGTGAACATATGTTTCCCAAGTCTAGAAAATCATTCTTCGACCTGTCAGCAGAATCAAATCGTCTACTTCCAAAAAAAGTTCTCCCTCATCATATGCGGAAGAAATTGTGCAAGCAGGGTCAAACAGGAAATCAGATAATACATGGCTGGCGGCATACTCTGGTGCTCTAGTCACTCATAGGCTCGTACATACTGCTTGATCTCCATTTTGCAGATTTCTCGTAGCCTTCACGCTAAGCGAGATGCAGGATGCAGCGGATCGAAGGCATCCCAACATGCCAACCATCGGATACCGAAGTCGGCTCCGAGTTCAGACTAAAGCACAATATAATGAAGGATATACGATTTATTATTTGGACAGTGCTTTAGGGCGAAGTAGTGCTTCAGTTGTGGCACGGTCTAGAACGACAGCTCTACCCGAGGTTCCGTTTGCCCCATAATCTCAGCTCTTGTTAGCTTTCAAAGTCGCAATGATTAACGTAGTGAAACAGAGCAACGATATCCTTTCACAGAGTCAGTAACTTATAGACTTGATCTCAGTTGGTAAGATTGGCTGAAAGGTCCGATGACAAATAACCGGTCCAGTCCGATGGCAAAAGATCAATACGACGCAGAATCTGGTGGCGCTGCCTGGAGTTCACAGTGGCCATCGGGAAACGGACCACTCCTGACTGAACACATTGTGCTTCACCGCGATTCAGAACAACTCGAATTTAGAAGAATGCAAAATGTATTATTATCTGCCTGCTAAGAATTTCGGCATACGCAAGAAGAGCGACCTGACGCTCAATATTCCTTTCCCAGAACCCCATGCGACGCGATGTGAAACAATGCCCTGTGAATGACGAAAATGTGGTTATAATAATACAGCACCATACAAAACTCTCAATAATTATAATACGCCGCCATTAGTTCCTCTGATGCCATCACCTAGTTTCCACCAGTCCCTGTGAGTCGAGGTCTGAGATCAACACCGCCCAATCGCTCAAGCATCGACTCAAATTCCTTGACCTGACTATGGATATCCATCCACTTCATCTCATCCATGGTCGCGATACCCTTCTCGCGCCTCAGATTCTGACCCAGGGTCTTCGCCCGGTCAAAATTGCCCAGCTCGCTGTTAAGTCTGAACGCCAACGCGTTGATACGCTGGTGCAGTTCGGCCCTCAGAGCAGGCGTATTTGGCAGCGCGAGGTACCAAGCCAAATGATCATCTTCAACAGGTGGCCATACTGCAGTGCAATCAAGCTCTACGGCCACTGTTCCAGCGTTCTTGAGGCTCTTGATCTCCTTCAGCATGAAAGCGAGGCGAGTCCGGCGAGAGCGCATGGAGGCGAGTTTTACGAAAACGGAGCGCGTGAGATAGCGGATGTTGACAGTCCAGGTGTACCTTTCAAAGGCTTTGAATTGCTTGTTCAAGCTATCGTATAGTCCTTGATACGCGTCGAGGACTTCTGAGATGGGGCGTGAGATGATGGGTAAGCTTGGGGATGTTGGTGCTCGTTGCTCGGGAAGTGCGGTTCGTTTGGCGGGGAGGCTTTTGCGAGGTGCGGGCATGCTACCTGGAGCAGGTTGAATGGTATTAATGGGTGGTTCCTGATTGATATTGAGAGCGAAATTTATTTCGCGGCCGTGAGGATATTTGTTAGCGCCATTGGTGGCGGGAGTTCCATAGGGTGATTGGCCATACACGGACTTGTAGCCATTTGCACCGAAGGGCGGAGTGGGAGAAGGAGCGGCCTGAGGAGCTGGAGATGCAGTGACAGTAGATTGAGCGCCATGATCTGGAAGACGCTTTCGTGTTGAGATGCCAGATGATGGTGCTTGAGATGTTGATCGAGCCGAAACTCGCTTCTTCATTGCGGGACCCAGCGACTCGGGCTCAGAGGCCTCGTGAGCGAATTTACGAGTCTTCGATAGCGAGCGACCGGATCGCGAGGTAGTGCGATCACCTTGGTTGATAGGAGTGAATGAGTTCGCCTGAGGCGTCTCCGCCGATGAGGACGTCGGGCGCTTTGATGGCGGAGCAGGCGTCGAGGATGAAGACTTTGACGGGGATTCGCGGGTGTCATCATTGTTTGAGAGCCCGGACTTGCGAGCGACGCGATCTTTGCTGCCTTTGGGCCTTCCTCGAGTGCGCTTAGAATCCTGCACGGCTGGTGACATGGTTGAGATGGATGGGACTGGGGGTGGTGTTGTTGATAGTCAGTGGAGGGTGACGTTTCGATCTCAGAAAAGTATTTGCAGTTGTTCGTTTATCGCTATTTGGGAAATCGCACGCCTCCACTAAAATGCTAAGCGAGACGTGATCTCGCTAAGGAAATACTCCCAACCGGTGGACAAGCCCCGAAGGAATGCACAGGTCGTGTTCGTTCGTGCGCCGCTGTATCTCCTGTGCCATGTGCCATCTTCACCTTTATCGAAAGGTTGCTGAAGCCTTGTTACGCATCACTGTCTCTCGTCTTTCGCCGCCAACCGTTTGTTTGGACGCGATCAAAATTCGCAAGAATTGCTTTTGATTGCCGTCGCTTATCCGAGACATGGTAAATCAACGATTCTCGCATTTTCGAGGACATGCCTACAACTCAATCTTCATGGATAGGGCACCAGATTGTATGGTCGTTACTCTCGAGAAATCCATAGGTTGAATCTGCTGCCGTCTCGAAGAGAATTGTGAGGTTGGGGTGAGGAGCAAGAGACATAAACAATGCAGATTGCCTCATCGGCTTCGTCGGCAAAGCCAGCTGAATAGTTATCGCAGGCATCGTTGCAATGCTTTATGTACAAAATTTACATCATTCACCCTCGAGTTGAGGATCAATCATTTCTGGAGGTCACTAGAGATACTTATTTCGCTTGTTCATCTGCTGGTCGTATGGTTTTATTCTACCAAGGCTGCATCAGGCAACATCTCGTGAGACAGCATTTAGGTATCAATCTGGCAGGATTTTCCAGCTACCCAACGAAGTTTCCTCCCAATCTCATGCATTCGCTTCATTCTCATTTCCTGTCTCCTTTGCTGGCTTCTCGAAATCCCCATACGGCTGTCCCTCCTCACATGTTTCGGATGCTCTCTGGCATGTTGTACAAGGGTATTTTCTGTCGACATTGCAGCCTTCCAGACGTCGTCTTTCGCATCTCGCGCACCTGTTGCTGGTTATTGTCCACTGAGGCTTGAATCTCAGCTGGCCTGTTGTGTGGTGCTAATTTGCACACCGGTCAGCAGGAATCTAAGCCGACTGAGTGACATGCTGGCTCTCACCGTTCCACTTGCAGAACGTTGACTGGTGGCAGATCTATCCGTTGATGATTGGGAGATCTCTGAGTGCTGAAGGTTATCTTTGGTCAGCAAGGCTTCTCCCTGTGTCAACTCAGAACGAAACAAGAGCTTACTGGTCTAGCTGTGAAAGTAGACGCGACGGCTTGCACGTTTGACTGAGATGCTGTGATAGGTGCCTGTTGAAAAAATCAGTAAAATGATTCTGGAGACCCCAGTATTGCTACTCCACACATCGTCAATCACATTCGCCTTTTTGCCTGATGGCTTTATCTTGCCAGTGGTAGCTTCATTCTTCTTTGCCGACTCATCCTCCATGCTTGAGCTCTCCACGTATCGAACCTCGGCTTCTGTAAAATAAATTAATAGAGAGACAACTTCTAAATTTCATTCCGAAACTCTTTCTTTATATCAGTCGCACTGGGATTTTGGTACCTCGGTGTTCCGAATTCGAGTCTTTTGATGGACTGAGAGTGGCAAGTCTGGGAGAGTGGTGAAATGGACTTAGGTGACAAACACCTATCACTCAATAAATGCTCTGAACTGCGGTTCAGCTTCTAAGTTATATGATCAAATTCTAAACAATGTATCTCAGCATATTGGAAACCTGCTCTGTTTCCTCGAATTCAGAAGAGCCGCCCGGATCGGTGCAGGCGTCTCGACCGGAATCGACAGCCTACTCTTTCATGATGATCCCGAGGCCACAAGCCATTTATTTCACTTTGAGTCAAGTCTTTATTTCAAATTGAATGTTTTATTATGATTGGGATCTTGATGACTCTTCCAGTACCATCAATGAACAGCCGGCTCTGGGGCTCGTTTGTCTGGGCTGGGGAGAGACAAACATCCCGAGCAACGTTCTTTCCCACCTCCTATCTCGATGAATCTCCATCATCGAGGAATCCACTACTTGAGCTTCTCGTCTGTTCTGATTTTTGTATCGTGCCAATCAGAAGATACAACAATAAGGCGGAAATTTAAGTTGTCAGCCATGTTCGTCACCTGAAGCCAACGGTCCACAAGCAAACGGCTAAGATCTCGTAGGTTCCAAAGTTCATTGACTGAGCCCGAAGAGCCAAGGAGATTCCTAGAACGTCATGATTCGGTTCCGAGAAAATCTCTCAATAATGAAAATAGTGCCGCTCGAACCACTCCATCGTGCTACTCAAGGCCATCGACCCCGCACTGTATCCCCAATATCAAAGAAACCTCCCTTAAAGATGATTGCAAGCTCTGATTACTACCACTTCCTTCTGGACTCTCAGGTGCAAGGTCATCCCAAGATCCTGCAGGCCCAGGTGGTGGCAATGTCTCTTCCTCAATTCGCGCCTTCTCTTCCCAGGTCGAAAAGTGACCCATCTGATCGAAACAGTGCTTCAAGAAGAAGGTTCGAGCTGCATACTCCACAGCCTCGACCGTCCATGCTCTATGAATGTCCTTATTCTTCTTGTCACCCTCATCTTTGATATTGGCTTTCGCAATTACAGCATTTGTGTTCCGAACAGCCAGCTCCTTATCCACTCTTGCTCGCTGGGACTTGATAGAGGCGACGATATCTTTGGTTCTGACGCCGATGTTCATCAAATCGACACTCAGCTGAAGTCGAAATTTGCCTGTGGATGTCGATACACTTTCAGTTTTCCCGTTCGGGTTCTGCGGGCAAGACCTATTCAACTCGGCGAGGAAGTATTCGTGTCCTGCGACTTTCGCTTCGGTGTGAATTGTCTCGAGTCTGGTTACCCTTGATGCAAGTCCAAGCCAGTTCTGACTCGGCTTGCCTGCCAAAGTAACGACTTCGTGCTTCAATGTGTCCAAGGTTTCCGTGACTGCTGAGATGATTTGACTAAATTCGAGGAATGATTGCTCATGTGGTTTGGCATGAGCAGGGAGAGCTGGTTTCTTGAAGATGGGAGCCGAAGGTTGTGCGAAAGCAGCACCAGCCGCATTTGACAAGCCTAGTTGGTTGTTATGGGGGTTCCGAATGTTAGCTGCGGGTCTTTGACTTGGTTGGCGTGGCACAATTGGCGGATTTGGAGAAGAATAAGTGCTCGGGCGCCGAGTACGACTTTGACCCTGAGGCAGAATCGAGGGGTAAGGAGAAGGATATGGAACCGAGCCTGGTTCATCGGGTTGAGTTTGGGCTCGAGGCAGAATCGGGGGATAAGGAGAAGAATACGAGGGCGCTCTCAGTGGCTGGATCTGACTGTGGGCTTGAGGCACTGCAGAGCTATTGGCCGCATTGAGCCTGCGCTGGTATTCTTCCATGCTATAGATATATTGCTCAGGAGGCCCTGGAGAGCTTGCATTGGAAAATGGGCTGGGAAAACCATTCTGTATGCTGATTGGGGCTGCTTGGTTGGGTCGAGAGGTTATACGGCGAGTCATCGATGAGGTCGGTCGCTGGGGTTGTGTCCGGCTTGTAGCAATCACAGGAGGATCTTCATTTTCACGGGCCCAGCGTCGATATTCCTCAAAGCTCTGTGTCGGAGTCGAATCAGAAAGTGGCGACGGTCCTAGGTCTTTAAGGATATTAGCGCTGAAAGAGTCAAAATATAGACAGTAGGATCTCGGATCCTAAGACATCGACCTCAGGACATGTCTCTGATCCGAGGTCCCAGATCTTAGGCTAAGACAGGTTGGAAAGACTACATACTGAGTGTGGGAGGTACAGGCATCAAACTTTGTGGATTTACAGCCGTATCAAAGCCATGCTGAACTCTTTGTGAGGGCTGCTGAGCGAAGGAAAGGGAAGCCGTAGGACGTTGAGTTTGAGGGGCAACGTATAACGGATGAAATGGGCTCAAGTCGGTCTGTGCTGTGTGAAATTTAGAGCCCATTGGAGCTGCAGAACTCGTCTGGGTACTTCGCACACTGTTTTGGAAGCTGGTAGGAGTAGCATTGATCCAGGTTCCGGAATTATGGGCAGTTCGATTCGGAACAGTCTGTCTACGTTAGCATCTGTGTAGAGAATGAGCGATGGTAGATTGCACCACTGTATCTGATCCTTCGCCCACATGGATCTCCACTTTTGATGTCTGAAGTTGTCAGCCAAGCTGAAATAATGCAACATCAGCAAAAACTTACTTTTCGCTTCTTTTGAGGCTGTCGGCGTCTCTGGCCAGTTGCGACAAAGGAGTCCCGGGCCTGAGTATTTCCCAACAACTGTGCTCCAGATGCCTGTGTACTTGTTAACCATTGTGGCAATTCTTCAGTCAAGTACTTAATCCGGACAGAAAGTAGCACTCGAGTGATGTTCGGACTACATACTGTGTTTGGACCACCTCTACCCGATAGTGGAAGGCCGCTAAGGCGTAGGGCGGTTCTGTTCTGTGATTTTTGTCAGAAAAATGACACTTTCGAATAAGATTCAAGTACGAACATTGTCAACGACAGTTTGTGGCTCTCTGGTAGCAACCATCGATCTGTTATCATGCTCGACATCGTTCGACCGGTCTGGTTCCATGTTTGCTGTCGTTGGACTGTAGTCCAAACAAACTTTTAGCCAAGCTCAAAGGATTCTCGCAAACGGAAGAAGAAGGAAAAGTTACTCCTTCTATTCTGTGAAGTTGGGATGATATATTCGAGTGATCAGACAGAAGTCTGAAGGAGAAGTCTGATTTGGAGTTGGTAGCAGATTTACTTCTAATCAGACGGCGCTGGGGTCAGTGTTGCCAGATCGAGCCTAGCGTAGCCTATTTCAACCGATCGGTAAGCTCATGCCTCGTATTCACTGTATGAGCATATCACAGGTTCTGGATACATCTTCGCCTGATGATTCGAAAAGTATGGTACTTGATATGAACATGTATTCCAGGATGCGGGCCTTACAATGAAGACCGCCGCGATTCAACGCGCTTACACGCGAAGCATAACATGTACACCACCGTTTAATTCAGAGATCGACTGTCAGGTAATTTATATCAAAGGAAGTAATCTCAATTCTGGAAAATAATTGGAGTCTCTTGCTTCAATTCTTCAAATTCGGTGGAGCATATGCTTGAAATGGCTAGAGCAACTACAAGAGGAAGAGAGATCTGGATAAAAACACCCAGGTGGAATGTGGGACTTTATTAACGCTAGACTTAGGAAAATTAAGAGACATACTTTTTGCCTTCTGACTTCATACATGCCATATCCAACCCAATGTTGTGTTGGTGATCCTTCCGGTACCCAGACAAGTCGCGCCGGAGGGCTTGTTCTAAGGAACAGAACACTCCAATACAAACCTTGCCGGCCATCGCGACATCGTCTAAAGTTGGAAAAGTTCGTACCGCAATAGTATTCTCCACTCAATTAGAGCAGTGAGAAATTTGTCGCTTCTCGATATCATAATACGTTGCGACAAATGACGTCAACGCGAGCCGGTAAACAAGACATCTCGCTTGCCACTCCACAGCAGATATTCGGTATCCTCGCATTCGACTTGCCGAAATTCTGACGGAATCCTCCGAAATAATCGTTTCAAGATCCGCGGATCTTCTCGAAGCTTCTTCCTTTTGTTGCTGGAGCTTGGTGATGATAGACCGAGAAGTAGTCTTTGCCAGCACCTTGGAAGTTGTGAGGCAAAGCCTAGTACCATTCAAATCTGCGAGGATGTCTGCCCGGCTTGTAGGGACCTTTTGATCCTCCAAGCTCGAAGATGTACCCAATTTCTGTAGCATAAACGTCAGACCAGCCAGTCGAGCACGGTGCGCAGTGCGCTGAAGGCCGGCCAGTTCCAGTGAGCAAGCAAAGCGGAAGTGATCTCTCTCCATTCTGGCCATTTCCATGTTCAAGACTCTGGTTCTGTGGCTTTCGTGATCGATATCACCTTGAATACCGGTTAATATTGTAGAAGTGCTGATGCTGACGTATAGTGGTAAGTCATCAAGTGCTGGCAAAATCATGCTGTTACTTTGTTGCTGGAGAATGTGTTGCACGCAGATTTTGCAGTCTTCGATCGTTGGGTGTGATTTATCAGCAGTCGACTTTCGAGACCTTAAGCGTTGGCGCTTGCGGTACAGCTTGACTTGTCGCTGAATTTTTGCCTGGCCTTCGACAGGATCACTTTCGGCCAAGGCCAGTCTTCGCATCCTTGATCTTTTATCGGAAAAATGTTTCTGGGTGTTGTCAGAATTGCTCGATATAGCATTCTTAACAAAGAAGGTTCATACGTACAGTGACTTTTCTCCAATCCATTCCAGTCACGTCCATTATCCGGTGGATCTCTGCCTCATCAGGGGTATTATTCGTCTTGAAGCTTGCTTCGAGAATCTCGTACCTCCATTGTACCATCGGGCCATAGGCAGTTCTTGCCTTCTTTTTTGGAGGTGATTGTTGAGAATTTTCGGTGTTGGCGTAGGTAGGAAGTCGTGTACGTGGCTCTCCTTGATTCATTTGGGGGATCTTCCGGTATGTATTGGCATTCGCGGTTGGTTGGATGTTCTCCCAGGCGCCATCTGCTTTCAAGAATTACGATGAGAAAGCCTGAATATTGGGTAGTAAGAATTAAGTCGTCATTGCGAATACCTGAAAGCTTACCTGGTCACCGATAGGTTCAGCCGCTGGTCCAATTTGGACATTGTGTCTGTTGCGAGCAGCTTGTGGTCCCAGAACCACCAATGGATGGCCCTGAACATGATGCTTAGTAAGAAGCTATGGTACGGTACAAACGAGCTGGAGCTCAGAGTTTGGGAAACATACATGCTGAGGTCTGGTGGTCGAGGCGGAGGTATTGGGAAGGGCGGGGTCAACATAAATCTGTTCACTGTCAGCAGTAATCTTTTTAGGCTGATGAAGGTGAGCTCAAACATACCAAAGGTCCAGTAGAAACAATCTCACTACTACGGACAGCTGTGCTGCCCTCCTTCAAACTTTTCTTCGTTGGAGAAAATCTTTCCGCCATTTTGACTGACTGCTTGGAAGCTTGTAAACAAACCTTGACCAAAGTGACTGCTAGTGAGAACACGGACACATTGGTCAGTGCAGGTTCAATGCTTACCTCCCTGCTCAAGAGTGATAATTATTGAGCAGTATGGCCCCGTATGCGTTCGAAGTAACGCGTCGTATCTACGGGCAGAGTTGAGGGCGCGTCGAGCGTGAGGTGAAATGGAAATAAGCGAGATCAGCTATCCCGCCAACACTCGAGCGACATTTGCCACGCTAGATTTCTAGTCAGATAACGATAGCCTAACGAGACTTCAGCGAGCCTCATCGGTGGATGAGAAAGGCCTAAATAGGCATTTGCGCAATACTCTGTTATTGATGAAGAAGGATCGTGGTTCACCAATTCCGGTGTGATGAGTTGCAGCCACGGGAACAACAATGTTAATGCAGCAAAGAAGGTATGGCACGAAGCAGGATATCTCATTCTCATAGTTTCTACTTCTTGCTTTCCAGAAACGCCTGCAATGCCCAACTCCAACCTCCTGATATCGTACAGTGCCCAAAATTCTGGCCCATTATAATTGATAGCTGAGTACCCAGCTGATCATATATCTGCGTCCATACAGATTTTCAGACGCTAACTCATACGGTCAAATCTCCCATAGATTTTATCTTATCAAAACATTCCAAGAACTACTTCCACTTTGTGACAAGAGGGGCTCCGATTTCGAACCCTCTCAAATTATACCATGGGCGAAGTGTAAAGCCCCGTCTTCTCCTTCTGCTCGTCACCACCTTTCTGCGAGCTCGCCAGCTTGGATCTCTCCCTCAATTTATGACCAAACTTGAACATCACGAACGGGATGAAAGTCAACAACGTCCCCGCAATGGCCAAGATGAGACCAGCGTACTGACTTCCAACATTATGGAAAAATTGGCTTGCGAATAGAGGCGCCACAGCACCGAGACTGTTTCGCATCAAGCCTTGTCCTGCGATGGCGGAGGAAGAGTTCTCGCCGTAGCAGTCGGATGTGAAGCTGTACGTGGACTCAAATATGAAGAATATTCCCATCGAGATCGGAGCGAGCGCGATAGTTGGCGCAATCCACGGCAGGTATCCGTATTGTGTGAAACTGTAGATGAAGAGACCAACAGGAAGGAATCCCGCACCGAACATTGCGCCGTAAAGCCTGGACTCTGGAAGGATCTTGCGATCACGAGACTTGAGAATGGCTTTGTATTTGCGAATTTGAAGGAAATTGAGGCCGAATCCGATGGTGACACCGATGCAGAGAGATATGTACGGCAGACCGGCAACGCCTTCTGACCATCCTCGCTTTTCTTGGAAAGTGATGGGGATAACCGACAGGAAGAGGAAGGTCACGAACCAAGCGAAGGCGATCCAAAGCCCAAACGCGAAGACGACCGGTTCTGTGGCAAGCATATGGACGGCTTTGACCGAGGAGTTGTGGAGCATTTCTTTGATGTTCTTCGCTTCAAGATCCATCTTGGCTTTGTATCTTTCATCTCCAGTAGCAGCACGAAGTGCTTTGGCTCGCTTGTGGAGTGTGACCCCACCACGAGTTTCTCGAAGTGACACGAAGATGATGAGCAACAACGGGATGTTGGATAGACCTTGAATACCTTCGATCCATCTCCAGCCAATTGTCTCGTTGATGAATCCCGCATAGATGGGTGCCCCAACTGTACCCAGAATGGCGACGTAGGAGAAGCATGCCATTGGTGTAGCTCGTTCATCAGGGCGGTAAATATCGCTGAACGTGCCTCCGACAAGAATCGTTCCCACGCATCCGAAAAGACCGGAAAGTGTTCGCATAACGAGAATTGTTGCGATGTTCTTGCCCAGTGCCAAGCCGACGAAGCAAATCACGAAGAGAGCGTATGCTCCAACATACACTACCCTTCGACCAACCAATTCGCAGAATGGAGCCAGGAAAAGAGGTGCGAGTGCACAAGCCATGTTAAAGCAGAAAAGTCCTAGTTGGCCCAGTTCAGTCGAGACGCCAAGATCGTCCACCATTGAGTTGATTCCACTACTGTAGGCTGTCGTTGCGAGACCGATAAATAATGTCATGAGACAAAGCAGGAGGGTGATCCAGGCTTTCCTCCCATTACTCCAATTGAATGGGTCTTGGGAATCGTCGTCTGTGAACTTCAACAGGATGTATTCTTGGTCGTCTTTGGTGATAATTTGGGTGAGCGTGAGGGGCATATCGATGTCCACTTCTGTCAAAGGTCCATGTTCTGCGCAGGCGAATTCGTTTCCCCTCAAGTCGTTCAAGAATGAGCCTCCGGCCACTCGTCCATTCTTATTATTCTTGGTTGTATTCTCTTCTTGCTTCGTATCGGGCAAGAGGTCGGCCGTCGATGAGTTCTTCGTAGATGTCGGATTCGAGTTGTCTCCCCCTTTTACCACTCCAGGAATGTTAAGTGTGTCTTCGTGTATGTCTGCCATGGCGTTGAATTGTCAAAATGTCATAAGTCTTGATCCATATCAGACAAGTAGGGCGGCATTAAATGGAAAAGGTAACGAGGGATGAGAGAAACACAGCATGTCAGCAACCTATGGAGCCTCAACATCATGGTCTGATGCCGAGTGTTCCTATCTCGTTCCATCGTCATAATACAGGATCACCGAGATAGGACCGTGGTGGACGTGAAGGAATTCTCGGTCAAATTCGATTCATCGTTGTAGGAGAATACCCATATTTGTCGATTCCACTTATCTCTAGTGACCCAGTTATTTGTTGCTGATGCGGATAATACTGCCGAGATGGTTTCGCTAGATCCTGACTAGATCGTTGAGGCGGAAAGGAGGCGAACGATCACAACACGTGATAAGTGCTTCAAACTAATCCTGCGGCCCATGTAGGGCTCGAAAAGTGCATTGAACGTCAAAAATCATTGGAGATTCATCTGGGAGTCTGCAAGCGCTTACACTTAGCTGCTGAGTAGAACAACACCTGGCTTCAGAAGCGTCACGGGACTGTTCGAGGCTCTTCCGGATGCGAGAAGCACTAATGCAGAGCTACGTATGGTCCCGGTTTTTAAACTCCACCACTCCCGTTGCCAAGTGGAAATCTTCGAATCCGACAACGACCATGAAATCTCGTATGGTATCAGTGAGGCAAATTCTCATTCATGCATCAGCTCGAGTCAAGTACAAATCTCCATTGAATTTTCCACTTTCTCCCCTCCACATCTATGGATTTTATGGTACTGGTCCGGACGGTCGGCACTTCAGCTCAAATCACCCAGCTGGTGACTTTGGCTTTCGCCTTTGAGGTCCACCGCCGCTCCTGCTTCTTCTCGCTCCAAACAAACTTCACCATATACTAATTTTGCCGGTCAGTATTGCCATTCTGTAACAAACGTCCGAGTGCTTAGATGATACAGGGCATAATATAGCTAGCTCTCCTGAGGATTGTGTTGACTTTTGCATCTCGAAACACAGTGGGACAGGTGAAAGGCATTTGGAGGAAATTCACGATGAATGGTGCCTCGTACTCCTCCCTGGTGCAGCCGGGGAACAACTCTTTGGTGGTGCCGGGCATGTTGAGGAATGAATCTGCACCCGCGCTGTAGTCCTCGACCGAGGAGATGACCCACTCAAAGACCAAGGCTTGGCCATCGGCCACGACGTCGTAGACGAAGGGGATTGCCCTCTCTTGGCGAAGTTGGCGGGAGATGGGACCATCGTCGCCCTCGAGTGGCTCTGGGACGAGAGGGACGTGGGCTCGGAACTTGTGGCCATTCATCTGAAAAGACATGAGTATCGCTCCAATTGAACTGTTCGCTACCTAACATGATTGGTGACTTACCCGCTTGAGCAGATCGAAGACCTTCTTCTCTGCGTCGGTGACCACCATGACTCGGAAGCGAGGAGGGGAGGGGTCGTCAACGCCCTCAAGCCACTCCAGAATTGGCTTGTTGCTTGCGATCATCTTTTTGGGGATGATTTTCGCCCAGTATCCAATGATCTTGGAACCCATCTTGCTGGGTGGTGAGAGGCTTTCTTCCGAAAGATCGACTTGCGACATCTTGTATCTTGCTTTGAACACCGAAGCCGATCTGTTCTTGATACTCGAGCCTGTCTTTTTTGGCCAAAGGGTGTGCCATCGCTTAGCATTGTCAACATTCGAAGTCAGGCAGAAACTCTTGAGTTCGTCTTTGCATAATTGACAATACATGTCGAGTATATATCTTCATGTTTTCAGCTTTACTTAAGGGAGCTTTTGTTGAGTTCTAAGCACAACGTACCGCATTCTTGAGTGAGCATTTGGACGGTCAACGATAAGTAAGAAATCTGATACAGATCAACGATACCGCTGTGATATATTAGCGAATCATCTCGCGACATTCGATCCAATTTCTTCTTTTATCAGCAGTGGTTGATTATCAGGCAGCGTCCATATCTATTTCAGTGCTTCAAGGCTGGCTGATACAGTCTTGAGCAGCATTGACCACTGCACAATAATCTCAGCCGTCTAAATGGAAGCAGATCTGCATTTTCAAACCTCAATTTCAAAATCATGTGACAGAAATTCGTTGTCTTACAATCGTAAAGTCATAAGTATACAAGGCTTATAGCAAAATAGCAGAACCAGCTGTTCTCTCTCTTCCCCAGGCCGGACTCTCATCTCTTGAGCTTTCCACATAACTTGCATCCACCCGACGACAACCACTTCATCCAGATTCCCTCTCGCGATTCCATCATCTCCAATATGTGCTCTTGCTATCCCTGACCTCCATAGTATCAACGTCCATAGGCTCTAACCTTCTCAAAGAATACCTTGCACTTCCACCTCTCTCTACTGCTTGCCTCTCAGAAGCAAGTCTCGCTTCCAGCCTATTCATCGCACGATTGTTGAACCACTTCTTCCAGATCTTCCTCCCGAAAGCTCCTCCTCTCGAAGTATGAGTCCAGAAATGGTTTCCAGACTTCCGTACCTTCGCTGCACCATGATAGCCTGAAAGCGGTCAGCAAGCATTCCCACAGCATGACGAGGAAAAAGCAGGGTAGTAAGCTTACATCTCCCATTATGACTTCTCTTCCTTTTCGTGAACTTCGCACAAGTTCCACAGTAATTCAGACCCTTTGGCATCCAAGAAGACAACCTGTAATGCAATTTCGTCCTCCGTGTGTAGCACTCGCAGTGATGTGACGACCATCTCGTCCTACATTTCTTCTTCATCTCAGGCGTTGACTTTCCCAGTTGTTCATTTCGTGCCTTGATCGTTTCATAGGATAGCTTGTGGCATTCTTGACGATGTCTCCACCGGCTTGACCAGTCTGAAAATGGCGACGCCGGGCCACAGAGTACCTCGGAGCCCAAATCAATTGTCTCGAGAGAAATTGGTGTTTTGGATGAAGGAGTATAGTAGAGAGGTTTGCTTTCAGTCGTTAGGGCGGCTTTGGGTATGAGAGTATATGACTTGAGCTTACCATGTCAGACGGAGGCAAATTTGATCATTTGGTGGACACGCTTCAAGTACCAGACCTTGAATTTCGGCTGGGAATGACGAGAAGAGATAAAAAGGCATAGTCAATCAATTGGATGATCTCAATGATTGTATTGGTAGGACAGTTATTCGATGATAAAGGTATCTCCAGGATTTGTATTGGTTTTGCAGATGTCAGAAATGACTTCAAGTCAACACTTGAAGACGAAAAAGCCACTTATATGCATTTCAATTGTAAAAACCTACCAACTCGCCATCTCAAAATAGAAAACACCGAACACGAATCAGACACGGAATCACGAGGTGTTGTCAGGCAACAGAGGCGAAGTGTTCCGGGATGAGTGGGGATTTTAGGCACGAGTTGGTCATGTGCCAGGTTTTCGCAGGGGTTTGTCAGGCAGCACCTCGTTAAACCACTTGGCAGCAGCCGGTGAAAACAAAAATTCCATGACAACGCCACCCTCGCTTAGCAAACAGTGGTGAACAACATTGAACTTCCATCTCTTGATTTTGAACCCACTTCATCCTTGTACAATACTACACTGACAATTTATCACAAGTTCGCACCCTGTACCAATTTCTTATTATACAACTTCTCAAGAGTCCCTTTATTACAATCGTTTTCAAGGTTTACCAATCCACGAAGCGACCATATGTTGAGCACGCAACAAATGACCTTTTGGTGGGCTGTCATTACTTTCTTCTGGGAGATACTATAGTTTGGGGCCATAATTTCACAGATGTTGAGACTGGAAGTCAACGATGATAGATTCTGGGTTTGTTTCTATCGGCATCGGAGCGCGTTACCTCGGATCGGAAGGACCCTGAGCGGATCTGAAGTCACCATTAGCTTTCCGGTAACGTTCCCCAACAATAGGAGATGTCATATTGTGCTCTCATGTGTATTTCCTGAATCTGGACGTAAACCCTAGTGATGCAACATCGTGCTGCTTGTTTTAGCGCTTTTATAAAACCTAACCGCTTCTCTTCAACTACCTAATCTCAATCCAGATTAATACTTCTCGTCTCTTTCAGAACCTGGAACAAGACAACAGACCCCTTGAATCAGTCCTAAGCGGGACAGTCCATGTCAGTAACCAGAAGTGATACTCGGCATGACCATCGCTTCTTGCCCTCGTCCAGAGCCAGCTTTCTCAATTCACATCTGAGAACCTCACGTGGAAGCACTCAAACTTCAAAGCCAGCCAGAAATCAACACAGTGTTTGATTCTCATCAATTCCTGCACAGTATTCTGTCGCAATACTCTCCAAAGAAACCCAATTCGAAAATCACCTCCAGAGCTCCGAAGACGTCTTGACCAAGCATTGCAACCACTGTCCACTACACTCGATTCTGTCACAGCACTCACCTTTCCTTTCAAGACTCGATCAACAGCTAAAGAGATGGAGAAACCTTTCAAAGGTCGTGTCACACGAAATGCAGCCGTGCTCTTTGAACGGGGTGCAGCTTATGATGAAATTGTCTCCTCAATCATGACACTCCACCCAGACGACTGGTTCAGCGAAGGTCAAGCTGCAGTCCAAAAAGAGCAATCACAGACTCGCAAGAGCGCTGAATTGCTCCTGGAAAAGTTCGTTCAAGCTTTCGAGGCTGCCTCAAAAGCTCAGTTGGCCTATTCTGAGCTGCTTCGTGGAGGTCATTCGTTGGAACCCGACACCTACGCCTTCATAGTGTTCAAAACGTGGACTCTGGCTAACATTCTGTCCGAAAAGGTTTGTTTGGAATTTTCTGATTTAAAACGCCTTGCTGATAGTCCTTTTAGCCTTGTCTTGCTGCGAATTTCAAGATTGAAGTCTCAAACAGAGGCTACAATCCGGGCTACACCAAGATTTGCTAGTGGATCGATGTCGTGGCCGAGGATCCGAAGAGGATTTTGGAGGATGTTACTATTCTTTGCGCTCAAGTTGATATGTTTGATTTGGAAGATGATGTCAACTTGCGGGAAACCTTGGTCTCAATGGCTCACCACTTTGGGTATGACTACGAGGAACTTTGCCGGATTTATCCGGAGTATAAAATTGTCCCCGTATTATCTGTAGAGCAGGAGAGTATTTCTTCAAATGTTACAGTCACGAGATCAAGACGATAGATAGACCTGGGGTATTTGGATTGGGCTTCTTGGCGCAGCTCTGGGTTTTTGACTGGCATGAGGGGTTTGAAGGGGTTCCTTTGTGCAGCCTCACTAATATAAAAGAGACTAAAGTCCTCCACTCAAGAGGAGTTTCGGTCTCAGATCCTTTATTGTACTCTGACAAGTTGTGTCTGTCAACGCGATAAACCAATACGCATTTATATGAGAGGTTCTGTTGATGTAAAGACAATGCCGAGTTCCCGCTTACTTTTCTGGCCGCCCCGCTTCAAATACTTCTCTTGTTATTGGTAAAATTGTTGACGACATTGAGCTACATGCAAGGATACCGAGCTATAAGAAGTAAATAACAGTAGCTTTTTTTTCAATTTGGATTTCTTTTTTGAACACACTAAGTCCAAGATAAGCGATATCATCTGCAATTCCTGACAGAAACTTATCTCCCCTCACTTCATATCCACACCAAAAGCTATCCGTCATAGTTCCTCTCAATCATTCCCAGATCAAGCTCTTAGAATCTTACACATGCTCTTCTAACATCGCCAGATATGGATTTGAGCCAGATTAGCAATCCTATCCACATTATGTCTGACAGCATCAATCAATCCTTTCAAGATCACCCCAGTCGAAAAGGCAGTCAGACAATGCCTAGAATCCAGATCAAACACCATCGTCGCCAGTCCCATCCTTCTTCTATCCTCCCTCACCATCTCCAACAGAACATGATCACCTCGATATACCGTCTCCGATGCAGCATCCGCGTAAGCTCGTAGAGTATTTCTTGACGAAGAAGATGAAGTCGTAGATTTCATGCATGATTGCCATGGATGTTCTTGGGATCGAATCTTTCTGGGGAAACGGATTACACCGGCTTATACCCAGTCTATGCAGACGTCCAATGACTGAGGAGATCATCAGATGGCTGTTTCGCGTTGAAGGGGGAGAGAATGTTCGATCGAAGCACTTCATCGACCTTGCTAAAACTCATCATAGTCATATCCTCCATCACATGATCAAGTGAGTCCAGAACAACAACCTTCGCAAGTCTAAACTTCGTCTATACCTCGCCCACATGTAATCATCGAGATTGAGCAAGTGATTTACCTTATCACTGGCGCATTTGAGGTCTGCTGATAAATCGAGTCCATGAACGTCACCTTGCTTGAAATGGAAGCGACGAAGTAGTGAATGGAAGGGTCCCATGAACACTAGCGCCTGGCTCTAATTCACCTAGTCACCTTTCACGATATCCTCCGCCTGGACCTCGACCTTCTGACTCCGACAATAAGAAGAGTGACAACTATCTCCTTCCAGCCAGCGATACCATCGCGTTGAGCGATCTCGATCCAGGACTCTAGGTAAATTTTGATCCATTCATCTCTGCTGTTTCTGTTAATTTTTCATGCTAACTCGTGTCTTCCTCGGTCCTTTAGCTTAACGATGTCTTCTCAAGAAAACTCAAGTCCCGCGACGTCAGAACTTGATAGCTCGAGTCAAGTCGCCGCTCCTGCTCCAACTCCAACTTCCGCTGCATCAAGTCTTATGATGCCAATCTCCAATGGCAAGCCTGCAGAGCATATAATCCGTGCAACTGCTTCCTTCAACGAGTAAGTACTTCTCAGGCCCAAGAAGACTATCCTCTGATGATTGCGGCTTGCCATAGGAAATTCGGGGCCGAAGTTGTCAAAGTCACGGTAGGCAGAGGCACCGACGAGCAGGCGTTTCATTTACATAAGAAAGCTCTTTGTCAAGCGTCCCCGGTCTTCGGTCGAATGTTCAACGGTTGTTTTGCTGAAGGTCAGTCTGGCCAGGCATTTCTCCTTGAGGGTGATCCAAAGGCCTTCGACATGCTCGCCTCATGGCTGTACTCCGGCAAAGTGTACAATGCAGATCATCGCCAACGTGCCTACATTGAGCTTTTCATTCTGGCCGAGAAGTATGACATTGTTCGTCTTGCTGACAATACAATGGACGCGTATGTTCATGCGGTGATCTTCACGCGGCACAGACCGACTTCGACCCTCTGCGCCGCAGCTTATGAAGGAACGCAAGAAGAATCCAAGATACAGCTATTTATGTCGAGATACTGGGCTTACGGATTGATCAATGATGAGGATAAAGGCAACTGGTTGACATCAACTTTCGTTCCTCTGGGAGAGAAGGCTCAAGAGATACTGATCGACGGCATGGGTCATCTGCGAAATATGAACAATATGAAGCTATCCAAAGGCCAAAAGCTGATGTGCAATCCAAAATTCGCACCACTGTGCGATTATCATCAGTATGGAAAGGACCAAGTCTGCCCGTACGCCAAGCCGATGAAACGAAAGCTGGATGAGAGCAATGTTTGATTACAACGAGGTGAACTTACGTGTGGATCTTGATAGTAAGCAAATGGCGAGTGTACTTCCGTGGCAGCAAGGGGTCATGCATACAAATTGAGATAGCTCTGGGTATTTCGCTGATGAGACTGGAATTGCTACGGGAGTCAGACTGGAAGACATCTTCTGGGAAATGAATAGCCAAAAAGGACCGAGAAATAATGAAAACCATGAAAAGTTTATTTTGAGCTATCGCAAAATACTTCTCAGAAATTTTGAGTCGAAATGGTATTCACTCTGGATTTCAGATCATTGAGAGTTTCTCGAGACTCATTCCAAGGCAACGAAGAAGTTTCCGAAATCAAACATGATCTTGGTGTTCCATAATACGATGGTGAATTTGATGTCGAAATATACCCAATCATTCACTATCCCAAACGATTAACAATATAAGCAATCGGCGTTCAAACATTGGAGTGCAGACATGGAAGCGAGCCTAGCTAAACAAGCATCCAGGGCCGTTCCTCCTGGACTTAAATGCTTCGTGTCGGCATCTCGACGGCCTCAATTTCGACGAAAAGGAAAGAGCATCGCATAAAGATACCATCGACCAAGCCCATCTCCTACTTTTCGAAGCTGACTGAAATCAAGACAACTCGGTCCGGGACCCTCAACATATGTGTTCCTGGATCAAAGGAATTTGCACCAAGAAGAGTGCATCCTTCGGCCAGTAAGTATATGTTTGCCCCGAAAACTGGCAGCTTTGAGATTTTATACTGACTGAGAAGTAGACAATTAAGCGGTGACGTTGTCGCCATCGAAGTGGGTGGAAATGGCAAGACGTTCAAGGTCCACAAGAATCTATTATGTGACAAAGTTCCGGTCTTTGCTGCTATGTTTAAGGGCAACTTCCAAGAGGCATCCACCGGACTTGCGAAATTGCCTGAGGATGACGAGAAGGCTTTCGAATACTTCATCGGCTGGTTATACAGAGGCGCCCTAGACCCCACTACGGATTGTGGCCACTTGTTGAATCTGTACGGTTTCGCAAAAAAGTACGAGTTGCTATCATTGATGGATCTGACGATCAACACCATGATTAAATATCTTGTGGCCGCAAACATCCTCCTCACTGGATTCGACGTTGACCATATATATCGAATCACACACGAGAAGTCGAAGCTTCGACTTTTTGGACTCAGGTGCTATACATATGCTACAGTTGACCTCAGAGATGAAGGCTGTTGGGAAACCAATCACATGCTACCACAGGGTCCGAATAAGGTTGAGATCATGACTGACGTCTTCCGCCAACTTCGGGATCTCAAGAACTCAACAAGCAGGAATCCAGATCTAGGAGTGGGGCTACTCGTTGACCCAAGAACAGTCCCGCCATGTCAATATCACGTACACGCGAAAGGAGATCCATGTCCCAGTAGTAAGAATTGATATCTTCTAGCGAAAAAGGCAAATTCAGGGATGAATTTGGGAAGGGAGGACAAGGCAGGCCGCTGAGCTTTGTAAGGGACATGGTATGTTTTAGAGCAATTTTGGCAAGCTGGGCTAGGGACTCTGGTGCTGGTGATACATCGGATGGTTAGTGACTACCTCGGTCCTTTGTGTTTACTTCCCTTGTTTAAGTCTAGTGGTTTTTATTATTGGTGGATTGTACAAGTCCCCTAGAGGAGGCTTTCGATGAACCCGCCCACTTGGATCTCTACCATAAGTGATTTGATATCTTGTTGCGTATTAGCCTTTGACCATTAATTTTTGATCCCTCATTGAGGAAAAAGTTCGAAGTGAATGTGTACTGGAGCAGCTTGATTGACTATGCAGCAATGCACAAAATGCTTGGCGGTCGATATCGGAATGGCACGTTGTCTTTTATCATATTCAGACAGTCTCTCTAAAATACGGTCTTACTATTTCTGACTTGGTGTCACGGGATGTCAAATCGAATTTGGCTGGCTTCGTTAAGCTTCCAATCCAACTATATCGTGGGTCTTTCCAACTTGTGTCTCCGTCTCGTCCTCGACGTTCTCCTAAGGTCAAGTCAACACCACGTTCTTGGGGATTTCAACATAGAACCTTGGTGATAACCACACCAGCCCACCGATTATATCAGCTTCGCAACCATTACCACCGGGGCGTGACTTTGTAACGCGTTCGATCTGTAAGTTTGCTCTGATTCTCACCTCTGATTTGAAAAGAATTCTCAACGCTGGCGTCTGTGCCTTACAGCACGCCCATTCTCAAGGGCTCTCGAACCTGTAGCCTGGTCTCCATCAGTCAACCTGGTCCGCATTCTTCGAACGACTGCACACCATGTCCCTCGTGTCNGTCGTCATCCCAAGCGCGGAGGCTCCTGTCCGACCCGCGATCACTCCTACTGACCCCTTCGCTCCTTCTACCACTTGCATTGGAGAGTAAGGGTGCTCCCACACATGGAATTGTGACATAATCTAACAGTAGTAGTGCTCTCGGGATGGAAACAGTTGTTATCATCGTCGGTACCGGCGCTAAGATCAAGTCATTCAAGATCCACAAGACGTTGCTTTGCGCGAAGGTCACCTTCTTCGACAAGATGTTCAACGGACCCTTCTCCGAAGCCAGCACACAAACTGCTTCGCTCCCAGACGAAGAAGTCGCATCTTTCAAATTATTCCTTGGCTGGCTTTACCAAGATCGGATTCCGGTTCCCCCATCATTCGCACAATGTGGCATGGGCGAAATTGAGCAACTCTGTCGACTGTTTGCACTTGCCGAAAAGTACAATATCATATTGTTAGCAGATCAGACCATGGACTTCATGACAGCGTTCATGAAGAAACGGTGCTGGACCCTTAGCTCTGTTCTCATTGGAACATGCTATGAGATCACACATCAAAGCTCCAAGCTCCGCCTTTTCGCCTGCCGATTTCATGTCTATCAGACTTTACACTACCTTTCTGATGCTACAGGTACCGCGAGAGTGACCTGGTCAAATGGAGAGATGCTCAAGGTTCTCAAGAATAGTGATGATCTATTCGCAGACTTTTATGGTATGCTGCGCCTTCAAGCTGGCAAATCACGAGTGGATCCACGCTATGAGCTTCCTTGCGACTACCACCAACATGGAAAGGATGAGATGTGCCCATACATCACAGCTGCCAAGAAATGAGAGTCTGACGAAGGAAATTTAGGTTCATATTCAGTTGGAACATGATGTGGTGAAAGCATGCTGCCTTTCCTGCAGAGAATGGAGTGCGGTTCATCAGACTCGGACACTGGGATGTCGTAGTCAGGCAAGCAGTGAGCAGAACTTTGGCGCGTCTCTCATCCGCCATTGTATCAAGAGCAACCCCTAAACAGAGAAAATACAGAGATCTGGCCTAAATGATTGAAAACAGACAATTGATCGGCTTTACCATGAACAGTCCGAAATTGACACACAGACTAACGCTTTCCACAGTCATGCTTGACTTCATGTTCAATCTGTAGCTGCGTCACTGACTTGGAGCTGAATATTCCGTTAGGGAGTCTGTGAACAATTTCAGACAATTAATTCTACTAACAATGCGGCCTTCTGTAAATTGGATGTTCTAATACGTAAAGATTCTGCTATGCCACCTCCTGGCCTCCAACAGCAAACTCAACCATCTTCCATGGCAACTCTTAACCATACCGCAGAACCACAAAGCTTCGCAGAGTAAATCATCCATAAGTTTCTTATATTGTATCATCCCCCGCAGACATAACTGACTTCCTCCAGATACTTAGGAAAAGACATCGTCACATTCGAGGTCGGCACCGGCCCTACAAGGACAAAGTTCACGATCCACAAGAAACCCCTCTGCAGAAAAGCACCCCACTTCGACGAAGTATTCAACGGTGGCTCCCTCGAAGCTCGGACTCAGATTTCAGCCCTCGATGAAGATGACCCAAAAGCTTTCGCACTCTTCGTCTCCTGGATATACAACGACCCCGTTGAAGTTCCCAGCACCACCTCAAACGACGACTGCATGCACACCTTTCTCCACCTCCTCGAATGTGCTGAAAATATCAAATCCCCACACTGACCGATCTAGCGATGGATACACTCATAGCAGAGTGTAAGAAACGAGCCATACTCCCACATATGGACACCATTTTCGCCGGCTACAACCAGACTCCTCCGACGTCGAAGCTTCGGCTTTTCCTGGCCCGGACATACGTCTACGTGACGCTAGCCTCCGATGATGCGCATACGCAGCGACACTTGCCCAAGGAGAAGATGCGAGCTATCGTCGTGGAGAATGAGGATCTCTGCTACGATACTTTTGCGTTGCTACCTTCGCAGTCTGGTAAGGCGCAAGTTGATCTTCGAGATGCAGAGGCTTGCGATCATCATTCTCATGACAAAGGGATATCTTGCCCATATGGTTCTGCGGGAGTGTGGAAAGAGCCTTTTCATTCGCTGAAAGTTGTGAATAAGACTAAGAAATAGGAAGTGACAGAATTGGAAGTGGAGTTGGTCCTTCTGGATAGTCACGTAGTGAAGGATGAATGGCCACTGAGGGATTTTACTGCAGGTCAGACAGTGGTAGAGACATAGTAACATAACATTCTATGACAGCAGGCCAGATGTTGCTATGTATATTAGACAAATAGATCATGCGTTTCTCTGTATTCGTCGAGCCTTACATCCCTAGCTTACCACTCATCCTCAACAACAACAACCACAGCCGGAACAAGCACCCTCCTACCATTCTCCCCACCCCTCCCCTCTCTACAAACATAAACCGGAGGGCTAACCACAACATCCACTTTCCTCCCATCAAGCTCATCATACCCAACCCTCTCCAATCCTGCATATCCCCTCCCATCCCTCATTTCCCGCCCCAACTCAACCATCTCTCCACCTCTCCAGTAATCCCCTCTCAACCCCTCACCCACATCCCTAACCTCCACTCTCCTATTACCCATCTCACCACCAGCAACCCTCAACCTAACAAAAGCCCCAACGGCCCTCGCCAGAATCCCACATAACTCCTTCCGCATCTCCATATCCTCTTTCGAACTCAACCTCCTGAAAAGAGGAGCGAGTTCGCCGCTGAGGATGCAGGATGCTAGAGTCGAGGTGTACCTCAGAAGGGTGGGGGTTATGCTTGATGAGGAGGTTGCGTATGATGAGGTGGAGGACGGGTATGATGATGAAGGAGAAGAGGAGGCGAGAAGTTCCTGGTATATGACGGAGAAATATTGGGTGCGCCAGGTGTAGGCTGAAGCTGGTGAGGCTGTTGTGCTATTAGTTATTGTGGTCGGGGAATTCAGGTGAAGCTTACAATTCCACAAATCACGATATGTATCACCCAGGATCGTACTCCTAGTGATCATCCGTTCGGTGACATCAAATTCACCCCCACTATCTCTCCTGCTATCCTTGGAACCTCTCCTCCCATCCCTCGAATCTCTTGAGTCCCGCCTCCCATCTCTGCCGTCTGTTCCGGAGGCACGAGCCAAACTAGCCTTCTTCCTCTCCTTATACCTCGTGCGAACAGCATTCTCCTCATCCGCCAGGAAGAATGCATTCTCCCACATCGCGAGATAGATTTCTCTCGTAAGCAACGCGGCCAACAGAGTCCGAACACCGGCTTCTCTGCGTCCATCACTGCCCCTACCTTCATACCGATCCCTTCCCCGATCTCTGTCTCTATCTCTCCTGCTATCTTCAGAAGAGCTCGAACCATATCCTGAAGAACGTCTCGAGCTCCGTTTACTCGAGTAGGAAGCTGATTGGGAAGTACGTAATACAGATGGTAAGAAGACTCCTCGCCGGACTTCGACTTCTCGAATACCGGGTTTCAAAGTAGCGGGGATCTCACTCCATACTTCTGCTTCTGTACCGGCACTTCCTCTCCGAGCTTTGTCACCATGTCGTCCCTTTTCTTTCCTTGATCCCGAACCACGACCGCCGACGTCAGAACAGCTATACACAGCGGCAAAGTCGATAATGGACACATGAAGATCTTCGATTGCAGCGCGGAGAGTCGGGTCGCTTTCGGTGGGGATGAGTCTTGTCTGTGCTTGTGTCTGGTATTGACTTTGACTTTGGCCTAGGTATTGACTTTGACCTGGTACTTGATACTGCATCTGACTCTGGCCTGAGTACTGAGCTGGAAGTGGGACTTGGGAGTAGAATTGCGGCGACAATCTCGCCCTTGCACTTCCGTCCAATAACTCAGCCTCTCTCCTCTCCCTCAATGGCTGCGATTGCTGCGCTTCTCGACGTGCAAGTTCGCGTCTAAGAGCTATGAGTTGTGAGTGTAGTGATGCGTTCTCAAGGGTGAGATTCGTAGGTGCTTGGCCCCGGATGTTTTGATAACTTGTGGTGTTGACGCTGGGGTACGTTTGGCTTCTGCTAGGCGCTTGGACATAAGGGCGAGAGTGAGGATGGCTATGAGATTGGGGCTGGGTTGATGAGATGGGGCGAATATTTGGTGGGGGGCTGTAGATGCCCATTTTTGCTTTGTTAGATGTGGTGGAGCTGGACAATTGGTATGAGAGGGTACCCTGTTTCGCTATCACTTTTGTTGATGATTGCGCTGATAGGAAGGATGAAGAATGGTTGTTTCGTTCGTGATCATCCTCGTATAGTTCTCAATCGGGATGATGAGACTGCCTCGTTCGCAATGTTACTTCTTTCCTTTCGCCCTCTTTTCACAAGGATAAGGCCAAGGCTCAAGATATCGAGAAGAAACAATCTCTTTTCGAAAGACAGAACTCGGGCACTCGCTCTCAGAACCTGGAAATCGTGCCCTTATGCTTTTCCCAGATAGCACCTAAGTAGCATACACCGGGCGTGGCAACATTATCGGGCTGCCGTTTTCGTCGTGCCCATCAGTCCAGCACACCCTCAACACTCATACACGCCCGATTGACCTCTCACCGAATAGCTTTGCCAAAGTGACTGACGTCTACTATCGGGAACACGAGGCTCGGCTCTGCCCTAACTCTGATCTGGTCTTCTGGATCGTCTTCGCAGTCTCTCCAATTGTTGAGCTTCCCGGCAGAGGGCAGTCACTCATGACTACTGCTCGGCATTCCTGCCGCTGGCACATCTGACACACACTTACACACCTCAACTCACCTCACCTCACCTCCCACGCCCAGTTTCCCGGCACCAAGCACGATGTCACTGGTTGATCGGGCGACATTGGTTTGACCCGGGACATGTTTCATAATCTGAAAAGCCGGTGTGGGTGGGTAGCGGATATTGTAGGTATGTCGCACAAGGCTGAACGGGGCGTTGTGTCGCCACACCCACCCAGCACACCTAGTATTGGCGATCAATGTGGGTACGCGGCTACGCCCGAGTTGCATGTGCATTCGTTGAAGAATTCGGGCGTGAGGACCGGAGGTGTGGATGAGTTGTGGTAGAGGTAATCGGTGTTGGAATTGCTGGTGGTGTGAGATGTGAGCGATGCATGTGAAGGCGAGGCTCTGCGGATGTAAGAGCAGAGCTAGGCAAGGAATCATGTTACCTACCGCTTGGCGTGCATGCGTACATCGAAGCCGGCTCGATGGGAGAGTTTGAAGCGCAGTGAATGATGAGAATGATGGAATGGCTTTTTGTAGGTATTGATTGGTGTACAGACTACAAGAGCGCAACGAAGCGGTGACCTGAAAGATTGTGATTGTCTGAGCATGCTTACTGGTTCAGCAACCGACAAAGCGTGAAACAACCGCTTGACCTTAGATATGCTACGGTGAAGAGTGTATAAGTGAAGACTGAGAGATGGAAAACATGATAAAATTCAACAGATACATTGGCATAGCGAAGACCCAAGCGCAGTAGGACAGTTGCGTAAGGGTTGGCAGTGGACGGCAGTTCGGGAGCTGAAGATCAAGCCCGAGACTTTGGAAGCATAATGTGCTTGCAGCGGGATTTGAAGAAAGCCTAACGTTGTAGTGTGCTGGCTCAGTAGGACCAGGTGTGACTGTAACACTCGTCCTTACACCTGGTAGCGAGAAGGCAAGGACGCCGAATTCGTAACACAGCGAGCGACCTGAACACAAGCCTCAACGACGCGTCATGATCCGGCACAAATGGAAAGGGTATCACTGAATTTTAAATATCACATTCTGGATTAAAGACAAACACGCCAATTGAGATAAAATCCCTTTTCATTCTCATAAACAACAAAGCAAAAGGGAAATAATAAAAGGACCGTCAGACTATCGCAAAAGAAAGAAGAGGGTTGTCGAGCCAAGCCAGCCTAAAGAGAATAGCGAGCAAGCAAATCTCGAAGCTATCATAATAAGTACAGATTTGATTGATCCCGAGGAAAAGGAGAGGGGAAAGAAAGAGAACACTCGAAGGGGATAGAAAGGGAAGAAAAAGTAGCAGCCTAGTTTTGTGCCTTCTCGCCCACAAGTCGCATCTCTTCTTTTGGTTTTTGTCGAGTAGCCCTCCCTCCCATGTATCAAGGCCCCGCGCAAGCAAGCAAACTCCTCGTATCCATCATCTGTCTTGCCACGAAAAATCATATAGCACAAAATCCGGCCTCTCAGAAGCCCGATATATTATGCGCCCTCCCAAGTGCTCCCCCAGGTTCCCATCGATTTTCTCGCAGTATTAAGGATCAGTGATTAAAGAGACAACAAGAATCGAAAGTAAGGTGGATATTTGTCGTGTCAATACCAAGGTAACGGAGGTACGTCCGGTGGATTGGCGAGACTGGCGGCTTAACGGAGAGAGAACCCCTTCCTCTTTCCCTTCTCTTCTAGTGGTCTTCCACTCTCTACTCTTGATTTCTTCTCTTCCAGTTCCATCCGTTGGCGTTCGAGTTGCTCCTTCATCTCGCGATGACGGGCATATAACTCTTCTTCGCTCTGCTTGAGCTTGCTCTCTTTTTCGGCCACCTTCTGCTGGAAGACCATCTTCATCTCTGCCTCCATTTTTGCGAGCTTCTGCTCGTGGAGTGTGCGCTCCTCCTCTTGCTTGACAGCTGGGTTGACCTCCTTGAAGACACTTGGATCTTGTGCGACACCCATGGCGGTGAGCTTCTCGGATCTGTAGTTCTCGTACAGGGCGTTGTTGGTATGCTCCTTCAACTCCTCCATGTGTGTGCGGATGAGCATTTGGCGCAATTTGACGAAGTCGCAGTGCTCCTCATTGTCGACCTCGATGATACCCCATGGGTACTTACGTCCACGAACCTTACGACCATCGGTGCTGGTGATCTCAGAGTTGGCCCCAACAACTGCGAATGGAACCTTGGACATGATCTCGTTGTTTTCGGCAATAGTCTCTTCGTCGTCAAGCTCGTACCTGGGACCCTCGAAGATTTGGATGGCATGGTGTTTGATATCTGCGAGAATCTGGGCAAGTCAGTACAATGGCTCACAGTCTGATGATGAATTTAGTCTTACTCTTGACTTGAATGCCATAATCTCCTCATCGGTCATAGTATCGGCCTTTGCAATGACTGGGATCAAGTTGACCTTGGTATGAAGTCTCCGCATAACCTCGATGTCCAAAGGCTTCAAGGCGTGTCCAGTTGGCTGGATGAAGTACACACATGCGTGAACACGGTTGTCGACGATGTTCATACGGTTGACCTTGTTCTCGGCATCCAAGTAGGCATCGAATCGTTGCTCAATGTTGTCAACAATTGGTCGCCATGACTCGTCGTTGTTGACGAAATCACCAAAACCCGGGGTATCAACAACTGTCAAACGCAGACGAACGCCATTCTCCTCGATATCAGCACTAATAGATTGAATGGAAACGGTTTTTGGGATGATGTCGAGACTTGGTCCCTTGCGCTCGCGGGGTGGGTAGAGGGAGGTGTTGAACAAAGTGTTGACCAGAGTCGACTTTCCGAGTCCAGACTCGCCTAGGAATGTTAGAAATGTAGGTACAGCAAATTAATACCAAACTTACCAACTACCATAACATTGAAGTTGAATCCCTTTCGGACACTCTTGCGGTGCCATTGATTGGGAAGATTTGCGAATCCAACATAACCAGTCAACTTTCTTCGCACAATGTTGCGCATATCACTAGCTTGTTGAGCAGCAACCTTGGGATCGCTGGAGCTCACGCTCTGTGGTACCTCCATCGGAGAAGTTGGCTTTCCGTTTGGAACAGGTGCAGGGGATGCTCTCGTAGGTGCCGCAGGGGCAACACCGTTAGTAGCTGTATAGTAACATAAAATGTCAGCCCAATTCTCTGTTCTGTGCTTTCGCTCCGTCTGGTTGAGCTTCTCGACCACCCAGTCTTCCATTGATTCCTCTGGTGGTAGGACGACGTCATTCAGAACTGGAGTGTCGACATCAAGCATACTGCGGTATGGAATTGGAGTCGTAATCGAGCGCTGGTGGCGATGGAGACTTCCAGGATAGATACGAGGGTCGCTCAATTCATCGTATTTGGTTGATATGATCGTAGGCTTGGACGAGCTCTCGGAGTGAGAACTTCGAGACTGCTGGAGTAGACTGGCGAAGGCGGACGCCATGGTGTTGATGTACCCGACGAGAGCGGATTGAAGCTTGCTCAATTCCTTTGCAAGCTGTACCAATACTCCTGAAATCGAAATTGAGAGCATGCAAGCTCCCTACGAACAAAATTTGGATTCGGAGGAAAGCCGGCCAGACTGGTGTTTATGTCTGGAGAGCGCCTCGCAGATGTGATGTTGACTCGATCCTGGGTCCTCGAGTGCCTCCTCGTCCGAAAGAAATGTATTTGCTTACCCATGGTCTCTATTACGATGTAGAAGGATCGATTGACGTTGTTGTCAGGGAAAGTGCGAGGTGGAATTCTGGACGGAAGAAGGTTCAAGATTAGCTTTCGTGTAATCTTGCAGATGAATTGCGCGGGACGAGATGTATCTCAGAGCAGGAATTTTGGTCACCATCCGCGCAGATGATGTTCTGCTCGTATTGAAGTGGGTGGTGTGCGCAATGCATGAATACGATCGGCACATACCAAAGAATGAACCTCAGCCGACAATCCTTCACTGTTCGCGCAGTCGCAGTTGATGAAGAACAAGTAAATACCGTAGGAGATCGATCTGCTATCGGCGCATTTGCTGTCAGTTATGCCGTGGTGTTGATGAAGAAGAAGTGAAGTGACAAAAGTTCTGGAGATTGGCTTGGAGATTGGGAAGGGAAGGGGTAAAAGGGGTTGCAGGGATCTGCGAGCTGTCATTTGCTCCAGGGTGGTTTGTGCGCGGACGGAGAGACAACAGGCAAGACCAGATCAGACAGACGTACCACAGGGTGACGATCAAGAATACAATTGAAGTGGTGAGAGAAGGACGAGAAGAGAAGGGAAGAGTACGGTAGAGTTGTACAATGTATCCTCGAGAGAATAGAAGTGAGGTTGAGGTTGCGCGAGAAAGACGGCCGAGTCGAGAAAATATCTGGGGCACACCAAAAGGGGTCGACGGAATGTCGAGAGCATCACGTGATCCACTCCTTCCCTGCGATGATTGGCCTTAATTCTCCTCTCTTTGGCTGACACTTATCCCTTTTGAGTCTAGCGCTGCACAGGCTGGAGTGCTCCTTCTGCCGAATGCTTGTTATTGGACGATATCTTCAGGGGGAAATCCACAACGCCTCAACTGCATGAGCATGAGTTGGCTGTCTGTGGAGTCTAACCAAGCTCCAAGATACAGTAAGTCAGCTCTCAGAGTATCAACACCAAGAGAGAAGCACAGGAGAGCAAGTGCAGATAGCGGAGAGGATGCAAAATAACAGCGGTGACCTAGGAAAAATAAATTTCAGGCCAGTGCATTCATTCCCGTTACGACGCGACGCGTGAGACATGAGGTGAATGAGAAGCTGACACGATCTGGATCGCCAGCGCAGCAAGCCAGCCTGGTCCCGTGACACCGTATATCAACAGCCGTTTCTCGTGCATTCGAGGTCAAAAGGAGCTCCAAATCGACGGAGGGTAAATCATTCTTCGCGGGACTTTGCCAACGTCACTAATCGGCTCTAGAAGTATCCCACGGCACATAGTCTGTCCAACTCACTACCCTGCCTGAGACTGGACGGAACCTTGCCGAGATTCGCTACAGCCTCAACTTCATTGCCCACATCTGAGAATGGAACAGCTATCCATCTTACAACTTGTGACCATGGATGCTCCCCCAGCGACGGATGCAGCGGCCACAGCCAGCCAAACTACGGCCTCGAATTCTCTCAAAATCAGACCCCCAAAGTGATTTTACAGAGGTCCTCCATTCCTCAACTCGTTTCCAAAATTCCGCAAACTTCCCATGGAGCTTAGTTCAATGATCTGGGAGTTCACTCTGACTCCCCGCGTGATTGAAACTGAGTTCCTCACTGAGCGCGGCTTCTACACGCGCGTCCCTACCCCTCTTGCACTCAAGGTCTGCAAAGATTCCCGCGAAGCAGTCGAGAGACTGTATCCAGGTTGCTTCGGCAACAACATATATGAGCCAAGAATCCTCTTCAACTTTTCTATTGATACCCTGTATCTTGACAGTGGCGTTCAGCACCAAACTCTACTTCTGCTAGCAGGCCTCAATGAAGCCGAGTTGAAGGGATTGCGTTTCATGGCTATCGATGACACGATAAACGAAAACTACGATATCAGCGACACCACAGAGTACGATACATTCGAGCTTGTCAAGAAGCTCCTACCCAAAATGCCATCCATGCAAGCACTCCAGATCGTCCAGAATGTTGAAGACTGGAACGAGCTAAGCTTACCAGGTAGCCTTGCGCCTATGCAGCTATTTGAGAAGTGGCCAGACATGCTTGAAGTCTATCATTCATGCTTTGAGGATTTGGACAGTGTCAACCTTGAGGATATGACAGAGGAGGAGATTGAGGGACTTATATATACTAAACCATTCATCTCCTTGTCACGACTGCCATTCACCCCGTCCAAACCTTCCCCCGCCCTCGCAAACAGCCCTGTCTCCATCCGCCTAGACACATGGCGGAGGAAACATCTCCTCAATAACCTTATTGATAGGCGCCGAATGACATCCAGGACATTGACAGTACTGTTTCATCCACCAGTCAGCCTTCCTCTTTGCTTCTCAATGATTCCAGTCGCATCTCAGAGTTCCTCTTTCAATTTAAAAGACCACAGAATAATCATACCTTCACATGCCCTGCCTCGCTACTAGATGCCCCCTCATAAACAACACACTTCTCCAGCGCCTCCTTACTCATCGTCCCCCTTTTCTCGATAATTAATTGCTCGATACATTGGCTGGAGTTAATGACATCCATACACTCGAGATTGCCTTTGGGACAGCCGTCTTTGATGGGTAATTGCTGTCCCTGAGCGATAGCGAGAGATAGACATGTGGTGAGCGCGAGCTTTGAGTGACGTAAAGTGCCTGGGAACTTCATCGTAAGTTCGTGTTGGTGGTAAAGGCTTGCTCTTTCAAGTGCAAGAAGATTTCAAGTCACAGCTTGGAGACGGAAAATGGTGTTTGTAGGTTATCAGCCATCCCAACGACTTCTTCAATGGGCGTCCTATTTACCCATCATCGAGCCCCACGTCGCTTCTCTTCTTGGGGGAATTGTCAATACCGATATGCCCCACATTCGGCAGCTGGGATCTATCGCATCTTTGATTTTTTACAATATGGATGTAAGCTGCCATATTGACCTTTCCGGGATGTGGCGTTCTGCCTGCTCGTTTAAAACGGTTCGGCTCGGATGGCAGAACGTTGACTGGGACGTTCTTGAGGTTTGTTAGTTTGTGCGACATTGCGAATTCAAATCAGCTACTCTGAGTTGCTTATCGAGGGGCATTTAGGCATGGTGAATTTGATGAGAGGCGGTATATCATCAGCAACTACGTTCTCGGCTGGGTTCTCCTTGGGTTGTAGAAGCTCCTCGCTACGAAACGCTTCTTTCTTCGCAGAAACGAGCCGAGACAACGAGACGTCACGATGTCATGGTCTATGGTATTTTTCATCATACTGACAGTGCCATGTAGAGCTGTGCTCAGACTCCACTGCTCGCAACTCGTCACTGAGCGTCTTGATCCTCTTGTCAGTCCGGGCTTGAGTCCATCAAGTCATGTACATCAGATCGTTGGAGGAGTAAGTTGCTTCCTCATTCTTCCAAATATCTAACTAACGATTAGAAAGAACTCCTTCAACGCGACAATGGTATGTTCTCCTTCCCTCTCCTCTCCCACCGATATTCAACTAACTGCTCGCCTCCTCAGGATCCCCAAAAAGACATGCCTGCNTCCTCAACCTGCACCTCCTGTCAATACGCCGACGACTTCTCCAACTACTGGACCGCAGTTCTCTACTTCCGCGCCCAGAATGGAACTTATAAACGTGTACCGCAGCTAGGTAATAACCAGTTTGAGAAAACGAATGGCGGTATGACAGTCTATTACCAGCAAGATGCTATCTATGATCCAGAGCAGAAATCGAAGGTCACTGCGTTCAAGCCGGTATGTGGTTCCTCCAGCCAAGTAGCAAGAGTGAAAGCGAAGGCGAGAATGGCACTTCTTGGCCAACGACTGACGACCCATCTCGTACCCAGGGCTTCCGAATGTTCATCGGCGACATCTACGCCCGCACTCTCACCTCCGCCGCTCGCTTCCGCCAACTAACATACACCTGCATGGACACCTGGACGCAACGGTCCCCCGAAACAGCCGCCTTCCCAACCCGCAAATGCAAAGAAGGAATCCTCGTCTCCCTCCGCTTCCCCACCTGCTGGGACGGCATCAATCTCGATTCGCCCGACCACATGTCGCATATGTCATACCCCGAAACCGGAACCTTCGAAAGTAACGGGACATGCCCGGAAAGCCATCCTGTCAGGACGGCGCAGGTTATGTTTGAAGTGTTGTGGGACACGAAGGTTTTTAATAATGAGGAGTGGTCGAGCGATGGGAGTAGTCCATGGGTGTGGAGTTTCGGCGATGCGACGGGGTATGCGAATCATGCGGATTATGTGTTTGGGTGGAAGGGGGATAGTTTGCAGAGGATACTGGATACGCCGTGTTTGTTTAATTGTTTGGAGGCGGGGTTGAAGGTGCAGACGATTGAGGAGATGAATAGGTGTACGATGGATACGGTTGTTAAGGAGGATATCGATTCTTGTGAGTTTGAAAACTGGAATCATACCTCGAGAGTCGGGCTGAATGAGACGACTTGCTGACTTGATGGTTGATAGGGCTTTCTGTTCTTCCTGGGGGATTTCATGCTGAGCGAACAGCCGTGAGGGGTTAATTCTGCTGATGAAGATTATGCGAGATTTGTATCCAACATTCTCCTGTGTTGAAGATTTGTAAGGCTGAAGCCTTTGAGGATAGTTAGTGCGATCGAATAGATTATGCTTGCATGAGTGGAACCAAGATATGAGAAGTGACAGGAAGAGACATGCAGCCAAAAGAAGGAGGTGAGGAGACTTTTCCGCCCGGAGCTAAAAGCAAGATGCAAAGTGGCAAAAATCGAGAGGGACATGTTGTTTGTTAGTGTTAGTACCAGGTGTAATGTATGTTGCTTTTTACCGTTCTGTATGCTATTAACCTCCAGAGTGAACTCGAAATGTGTCTATTCGCTACATAATCCTGTGGATTTTGACCCTGGGTCGGATATGGTAAGGTTTCGCCGTTGACGACCCGCTCTGATGAACATGGAAATAGTGAATCATAGTTTCGGAGATTGGCGGTTGGGATTGAGTAAGTGTTTGATTCTAGAGTAAGCCATAGTCGATGGCTGCCTCCCGTCTGGTTGCTTACAGTATTCTACTTAGGTTTCTCGCTTAGCTGATGGCACGCTTGTTGACTCAGAAACTCAACACTTCATCTTTACAGCACTTACAATGTCAAGTCAAGCCCTTGTGCCCCTTCCAGCTCTTTAATAGCGACTAGTTGAATATGTTTCAGGAGATCGAGAATGAAGTCGCAGAGATGGTGTGCATCAGAAGTGGCTCGAGAGTGGGAAGATGGTGAAGCGTTTTGAACCTGAGCCATATCAGACGGCGCCATCTTTTCCCTTTCCACTTATTGCCTGCCTAGAAACTTGTCTTTTCAGCCCATCTATAGATCGCACAGCCTTTTAGGATTTGGCTTGGCTTGGTTCCATCCTGGAATTCTGAGCTTCGTAAACATAGCTTGCAGTGGTTGATACTAAGCGAGCGTGTGCGAAGCATGAGCATTCGTGTGAAGCAAGAGGTAGGAGTATTTGTTCTGCTGCGCTTTTACGGAGGAAAGATTTTCAAGATTTTCTTCTTTTGATCAGCGATTAGAATAATTCAACTGGCATGTGGCTTCGGAGCAGCGCTTCACAGACTTCGCAAATGCGGGGTAGCGTGGAGTCAGACGCTGCATTTAGGGGAGCGCCAAACTGAAAGACATGTGTATCACTTTAACTTTGGTGCACAGCCAAGCTACTTTAGTATATCCTAACAGCAGTGTTCAGTCATGAGGAAGAAGGCAAATGATTTCCTTTGTCATTGCTGTGGACGATCTATTGCGCCGAAAGGCGGGCGAGCTAGCTCGGGCTTTTTGGACTCTGAATGCCCGGTCTGGTGCTGACGACCAAAACAAACAAGCGTACCAAGTACCGCAGATCGTAGCTTGGGTATCACGTATGTATGCCAATGTCACTTCCAGTATAGGACTTCTTTCACTCCCAATGTCTGGTGGCAGGTGGTGGCAAAGAAGCTTAGAACCACCACTTCGAGCCTCACTGCGTTGCATGTCATCCTGCGAGACAAGGGCAATATCACAAACTCAAAATCAACCTTACACGAGTTTACGGCCAAACACTCACTGTGTCGAGACCTTTCAGTCTGATAGTTGGAAATCAAACCGTAGTAGAGCCTAGCTTGAGGTTCGTGCTTTGAAATCGATCATGATGTCTAATTGTAAGCCTACGTCTTCCTTGTTTGGCTTATATCGAGAGCTCTCATCACAGGAGCAATTCGCATATATACTGCTCAAGATCATGTCTGTTCCACATCAAGTCATCACATCAGCGAAATCTATTCCATCTTCCGCCACGACCCCCCACCCCCACAAAACCAACAGCCATATTACAATGCGCATCGCAATCGCAGGATCCGGCGATGTCGCCCATTACCTATCGGAGGAGATACTCAAAGCTTCCCTGGAGCTTACTATCCTTTCCCGGCGTGCCCAGCCAGACTTCCCGAATTTGAACCATCCAGATCTAACTTTCAAAGTCGTCGATTTCACCTCTCAGGCATCTTTGGATGTCGCTGTCGCTGACAGCGACGTTCTCGTCTCAACCTTGGCAGACTATACGATAGACCTCGCAGACATTCAACTCAAACTTCTCCAGGCATGTCAGAACTCACCAAATTGCAAACGATTCATCCCCTCTGAGTTCGGGGGAAACTTGGACTCGTTCCCTGACGTTCCGGAATTCTACTCTTTCAACCGCATTCCCGTTCGCCAAGCCCTTGAGAAGCAGACAGAGGTGGAATGGACATTGTTGAACATCGGTTGGATAGCCGATTACCAAGTGCCTTCACGTAATCGCTATCTCAAGAGCATGGGTCCCGCTTATCCAGTTAATTTTGAGGAAGGCAAGATGGTGATCCCTGGGGCGGGAGACGATGAGATGGACTTCGCCAGCGCAAGAGATATGTGCAAGGTGATCGTGTCTTTGTGTTTGACCACTCAGAAGTGGGAACCCATCATTTATGCTCGTGGAGAACGAACATCTTGGAACCGTATCAGGGACCTACTCATTGGGACGCCGTGGGGGAAGGTCTTGAAAGTGACACACGTGGAGACTGAGGAGAGAGAGCGAGTGGCCGAGAATGGCATTGAGGAGGAACAGATGATTGCACTGTTCAATTTGCAAACTTTCATTGGAACGGGTGTTTTACCTGTGGAGAAGACATAGAGGCAGAAGGAGAAGTATTTCAAGAACATCAAATTCCGAACGATCGAGGACATCGTTAAGGAGGTGCAAGAGGATGCCGATAAGATTATCTGATAAGGAAAAGGCGATTGATGGCGGCTATCCTCTCTGTACATTGTATATGTTATTCGTTCTCACTCAATTCGAATTTGTTCCTGTTACTGAGTCTCATTCTTTACCTGACCTTTTCATACTCGTGCTTTTGTAAGAATTTGTTTACATTGGCAATCTAAGCGAAGTGGGTCGCTGCAATTAACGATGGTTCGAATTTTAGAACCCCGCTCAGAAGGTTCAAGTGTTTAGAGGGTCTATGATTCATGATGTTTTCTTTTCCTGTGCACCTCTCCAATTCCAGAAGTAGGTCCTGATTTGAACGCCCAGCCATTGAAGCCAACAATTCAAGCGAGACTCAGGGGTTAATGCCAAGACGATAAGCCCGATGAGGCCCAACAAAAGAGATCCTTGAATAACAGCAATTAAGTGCTCGAAGAAGTTTTCTACTTTTTGCTAACGCTTCTTGCAGCCGAACCTCAAGAATCCATTTCGTAAACAGAGACCAGTTACGAACGCCAAGAAAGGCGGGGGCTACAATGTCCCAAACAATGCTGCTTTGTACACCACCATCTGCCATCACGATACGACGCTTCTCGAATCGCAATTTTCGTGCGCCAGCAGAGTTCCTCTCGTCATGGATCAGGTTGTCGATGAAGAGACAGGCAACGCCTCTACCCGCAACGTACCGTTTCGTCAGTACTGCTAGGGATTCTGCACGTGCTAGGACTGGTGTTCTTAGCATTGATGGCCGATACCCACGTTTATTGGAGATTCTGAAGCATGAGATGACATGCACTCAATTTTGCGATTCTGTTTGGGGCTTTGTGGTAAATGCACTTCATTTCGTAAAAGAATTGATGCACTTTTCGATTGACGAGTGTCTCCTCCAGATCTATCGCTGTGTCGAAGGAAACGATGCTGCGTGGAATTTTCTACTTCAAGCTATCCAGGAGGGCATCCAAACTCAGTTTGATCCGCAGTACCATCCTGGTCCGGTGCCGGACAACATCTTGGAATTCCACGATTTGCATGTCATTGACGACAAAGAGCTCTAGTGAGTGATGAATCTCTCGAGAGGGAAAGCCTAGGACAAATCTTGGCTGCTAATTGCCTGGCAGTGGTGCATCCATTGACCAAATTCGCGCCAACTTCCGAAGCTGGGTACCAAAGAGTTTCGAAGCTAGACTTTATCCAAATACTACATGTATAATTGATGATATGGATCGTACATACGCGGAGACAACCCCTCGATGTGAGTGTTGCCTTGTGGTAGACGAGGTCTGCTTGGAGTCCATGGACCATCCCGGTGTGAACTCACCAGTGGTCAAATTATTTTGGAAAGACTTCAGCCCGATAGAGGCTGTACCCCAGGAACAAGTAGCATGCCATGAGGATTACGAAGAATATGAAGCAGATGAAGGATGGATGTACATGCCTCTGGCTGAATACCTAGATACGTACACAAGCTTCATTGTACGAGACGATTGGTACGATAGCTATATTAGACCACCATATACAGACTGGTGTCAGGAAGAGTCTCATCGAATTGGCCGTTGGAGAGACAAAGACATCTGCAGAAGACATGGCGATATTAAAGATCAGTCGAAGAATAGTTGAAGAATCCGAAAACGGCAAATCAGAGCATGAACCGGCGCGGGGGTAATGGCAAATCCAGCGATAGAGATTTCGTAGTACATTATAGAGTATGGGGTCATCAAGAGTAGAATATATAATCAAAGCCTCTTTCCAGTATTTCCAGAGTGCTTGTAGGTGTTCTTGAAGTTGTGGTGTTGCATCCTCATTTCAGCAATCACCAGGGTTTATTGCCAAGACAGCAAGGGGTAAAATGACAGCGGTTATTTCACTCAGTGTTCGCCCCTTTTCCTCCCTCTCTCAATTCTAACCTGGAATACCACGAAAGTTTATGGCTGTGAACATTCCAATGGGCGCACCAACGATTCCTCATCAGAAGCAAAACGTTCCACACATTGGCTATGAACCATGTTCGGGCTCCAAATGTCGTTCGATCATGCGACCCTCTCTCGGAAAAGTCGATGACTTCGAATATCACACCAAATCATGGACAAAATTTGGTCCCAAACATATTTCTGGGAAGCCAATTCATGGAGACAGCACAAAGCAAAACGAAAGGGAGGGCGGGCATCTCGCAAATCGATTGTCAGCTTGACCAAAGTCTGAATATCTTGATGGAAGAGATGACTTGTGTGGGATTCCAAGACTCGATCTGGGGCTTCGTTGTGAGTATCAGGGCTCCTTACGCTTGAAACTTAACCAAATGATGCAAAACAATCTGACGACAACCAAGATTTATCGCTGTGTCGAAGGCAGAGACGCTGCGTGGAACCTCCTGCTGGGAAGAATCCGAGACCATATTCATCGCTATCTTAAGTCTAAATATCTTGCGTGCTCTCGAGAGGACTTGTTGAAGTTCCATGAATTGCATGTCATTAATGACAAGAATCTGTAGTAAGTTGTCTCCGCTTCGAACCCTGAAGCTGAAATTGATTTGATGGTTCGTCCAAGTGGTGCGTCAATCAACGAAGTTAGAACCCACTTCCACATCTGGGTTTCGGAGAGCCTGAAATCCAGATTGAAGCTTGGTGCCGCGAGCGCAGCCAAAGATCTCGCCATGAGACGAGCGACATCGACTCCAAGGTATGAGTATTGTCTCGTCGTGGATGAGATATGTCTTGAATCACTAGACTATCCATTGCCAGGAAAATCACCTGTTGTCAAGCTAGTCTGCCGAGATTGGGAAATGTATCTCACTCCTGAGCAAATGCTAAAAGACACTCCTTGGCCGTATCATGCTGACATCACGGAATACGATGAGGAGGATGTGGGTTGGATGTATATGTCTCTGGATAACTATATGGAGTACTATACAGACTTGCAAGCAAGCGATTGGGACGATGTGTATAGAAGGCCGCCTTATATAGATGGATCTGAGGATGAGACGAATATGATCGGGGATTGGAGGGGTAATCATGCACCAGAGAGGAAAGCAGTTGAGGAAAATTAGCTTGTATTCTTTCTTCAACTTGGTGTACACTTTGGATTCTCGAGCAAATAAAAAGGAACAATTATGAAACGATAATCTCCCAGTGGGGTGGAACAGTCTTCTTCTAACATCGTGTGTTTCGTTCTCTCGGCCACATGAGAGAATCGGCCTCGGCCAAGTTCCCCTACCTTTTTGTTCTTGATTAAAATAGACAGTAACTCACGATGGCATGATCCCAAAGGTACACTATGAACTACTGAGATAAGAAGTCTCGCAGATCAAATATACATCATGTGCTCTTAGCTGCTGCAAGCATCTATCCCTTCTCATGTTGCGCCGCCTGAAACGAGATTCTGATGACGGGCACCACAGGGTTCTCAGCGCACACGTAGCCTAGGATTCTAGCGATTCCGGTTCGATCTGTGGCTCGCTACAGGTATTGCTACAGCGCACTATGAATTGGCCAGTGCATCGCAGCTACGAGAATGCTGATGGCCGCCCCCACTGCCCACTCCCATTCAAGCTCCTTCCGACTTCTTTGCTCATTTTATCTGACTCAATCTATCAAACATCTCAGCCTCCCGAAGCAATGAAAAATGCCTAGCGAATCATTTCTATTGTAAGAATAAGAAATATCAACTTCCCCATCTTTCTTCAGCTCTCCATGTAACAGTTCCCACTAAATGTCGCCATCCCCCTCGCCATCCACAGCTACACCACCCGACCGGGAAGTCCCCATCTTCTCCCTCCGTCCACCAAAGATTAGTCGTAGAACATGGGCACACTCATTTCTGACTGGATCCCTATCCTTAGAAGAGTGGCAGAGACCAAGTCCCTGAATCGTGGCGGTCTCACTCTGCCTTGGACCATCGGAGATATCGTCAAGGAAGTCCAGGAAAGTGTGGACAAGACTATCTGACGTGAGAGACAGATTCGACGAAATTAGTGGCTCCTGATATTGCCTACGAATTGTAAATTTTACTTAGTCTGAAAATAGTTTTTGACGTTAGCGACAAATATACTTCTCTCATTGTACCATATTCATGTTCCTGCCAAATAATGTTTACAATTGAACTCTAAGCGAGGTGGGACAAGGCAATTGAGGACTCACAAAGTAGAGCTCTCTCGGATTTTAATTTGGACCACGTTGCATGCAAGTTTGGTTTTTGTTCTCGTATCATAAGAGTCCTTCTGCTTTGACTGTGTGCAGATCACATTTTCCTGGACGATGGCCAGCAGCCGCCACTGGAACCAACAAAATCAAGCGAGCATGGCAGGGTTTCGACGCAGGGGCAATTCAGGGGCTGATGCCAAGGCGATCCAAGCCAAGAGAGGTACAATAAAGAGATTCCTGATTGTCAACGTTGGCTTCCACCAGGATCACGCTCATCTATCTTCGGAATTAAACCCCTTTTCAGATCACATACAATAGGAACAGAAATCCGATGAACAAGATCCTCAGGTAGTTTTGGAGGGGCTAAAAATGTTGCAATGGGCAATGCTTCGCTCATGCGCACGGCCTTTCGCAGCAAAGACGCGTCAAATCTCAAATTCCAACCTCACACACCCAACAGAACTCTCCAGTGTACAAGTCAGTCGAGCATCTAAGAATCTTTCACTATCAAAAGTGCCGAGCACAGTCAAGTTTATCAGCACTGCAAGATGGAAAGCCGACCCCCGGCGGGGTAGTTCGCGTTTTGATCGCGGGCTCAAGCACAGTCTGGACGTCCTGCAGCATGAGATGACTTGCACTGAATTTCACGACGCTGTTTGGGGGTTTGCTGTAGGTAGCATTTTTTGTCCCCGAGTATAGAGTTCTCAGCTAAGACTTTACTAACATTTGGAACTCTAGATCTACCGCTGCGTGGAAGGAAATGACGCTGCGTGGGCCTCCATGCTGCAAACAATTCAAGAAAGCGTGCAGGCAGACCTTTTGTCAGATTACCTTAAGTATCCGCGGGACGATCTCTTGAAATGCCACAAGCTGCACGTAGTTGATGAGAAACGGTTTTAGTGAGATCAAGCCAAGCCTGCCGCATGCCTGGGTGTTCTTTTGCTGACTGACCTAAAGTGGTGCACCGCTTGATCAAGTAAGAGAACACTTCAATGCCTGGGCACTAGAAAGTCTTCGGTCAAGACTTCGTCCGGATACTACATGTACAATTGAGGACATTGGCCATACTGGCGTAGACACTACCCCTCGATATATGTACTGCTTAGTCGTGGACGAAATTTGTCTAGAGTCTCTGGATTATCCCTTTCCCGGCAGCTGTCCTGCTATTAAACTCGTTTTAGGAGATTGGGAGAGTCCTTGGAATCCAGAAGAGAAGTTGCAGGAGATTTGCGAACCATTTCACGATGGGTTCACGGAGTATGAAGAAGAGGATGTTGGCTGGATGTACATGCCTGTGGATGCTTATGTGGACCTCTATACCAATCTTCAGGTCGATGGATGGGACAATTATGTGAGGCCGCCGTATACACTTTACGCCTTCGGGGACGAGTCCAAGTTAGTTGGCCACTGGAGACGGAAACACCAGAAGAAAAGCAGCCCCGAAGGCTAAATTCAATCTTCGATCTGAGCAACTGAAGGGAGAGTTTGGCGTGGACGAAACGCCCTCGGATAAAGTCCGAATCCCATTAGCTTGTATAAAAAATCTTCGCCGACAGTACAACAGCGGCAATACATTATACATCATGCGCAAGCTAGCAGCTGAAGCTCACCTACCCCTCTTCCGAGCGACTTAACCTGGTCACTTGTTTCCTCACTTAATCGACTTGGACGAACGCGATGGTGCACCCAATGTGTGAGTACGTAAGTGGGTGAGGTCGAGGCGTGTGTGGCCAGCCGTCTGCTTGTTGACAAATCGAGCGTGCCAGGAATCGGTGAAATTGTGCTCATTAGGTAGAGTTGTTGGGCTGTTTTCATATCGAAGCCGACATGAGGACATGCGAAGGATGTATTCAGAAAATGAAGAGATGCTGGCTCTCGACGGGATGCGCTTCGCTCCTTCTGTCTCGTGACCCATCTGGCAAGGAGAGCTGCCCCTTCCATGTCGGGCGATTAGGACTAGCGCGCTCCCCCGATGTTAACATGCTTCGCAACCTCGTTCCATTTCAATTCTTCTTCCATTCTAACAACACCAATCTCAATCCGTTTAAGCCTGCTTCTCGATTCCTTCCACGGTTCCAGTCGCAGAGCAAATCAACCTCAACCCATCCCGATCTCAAATCATACAGCACTACTCTTGCCAACACGCGTTAAGCGGGAACAATGCTGCGACGAAGTACCCGGATCGCTCAAAGATCGAGTAACAATCAGGATAAGGCGACGTCTGGCCGAGAAATTGATGCACCACCCCCCACTTCGACGTTCCATCTCTTCCCACGTCTGCCACTAGAGATTCGTCAAATGATCTGGAATCTGACCCTTGAGTCCCGCATCGTAGAGATGGAGTATCATAAGGATCATGGCTTCTTTACCACCTGCAATCTTCCATCTGCTTTGAAGGTCTGCCAAGAATCGAGGTCTACGATCAAGAACTCGTATCCCGAATGTTTCACATCCCTATGGCATCGTCACGGTCCTCTATTCAACTTCTCAATCGATGTCTTGTATTTTACTTTCGACTTTTGCCTTGAAATGGACCGATTCCTTTCGATTCTCAGTCAAAGAGAGATATCGAGCATCCGATCCATTGCCATTGACCACAACGACTTCGAGTCGACTTGCAACTGCGAGGCGTGCGGGCCTTCTCTTGCTGGACCAAAGAATGCAACAAGATTCCGCGCTGCGTTGATGGATCTCACAGCTCTGAAAGAAATCACGATTGTCCATGATTTGGAGTACTCACTGGGCGACGCATGCGAGGAAGCTGGCTACGGATGGAAGCTTGATACGACCCTGAAAAGCAAGAGGATGCGGTTCTTCAAGAGTCCACCGCGTAAATTTACCCGGTTTGGATTGTCGAAGTATGACAAAGGATATTGCAAGTCGTTCCATTTTTTGAAAGGCTGCAAGCATACCAGTGTATTTGGGTTGAGACAGAACAAAGTACTGGTCCCTATGGATGAACTTGAAGAGGACACTGAGGAAATTTAAGTATGACTACTTTACACTTCTGTTCACATGCGACGATCTGTCAGGAAGAGGTAAATCCTCCCGGTTTGCGATGACAACCGCTCGATGTATTCAAGTCTAACAAACACGGCTGTAGCAGTAAAGGTGGAAGCTCGCTCACGTTTGGTTTGTTGTTTTTGCTTGATCCTAGGTTTATTCGAAGTAAGTCACTTTGCCTTCTTGAGAGAAAGACTTCGCCAAACTAATTACGGGCCAGCAGCGTACCTCAAACGAAAGTCACATATGACGCCCCATTACTTTTCTCACTGTTTTCAATCAATCCTACGACTGCGAACAAATTACGCCGCTTCTGCACAAAGCTTACTTCACAGCTCCCGGCCAATCTTCCAGATCATCATTAGGTGCATTTGGATCTGCATCACGATCCAATCCTGGTACTAAGAATCATTTTGCAGCAGATACAGTAAGCGTGCGAGAAAGGGCAGCACTTCATGAACATGGGCCCATTCATTCGGGGTTTAGCAAGACAAGAGACCATAATTCAAGCATACATAGCATTGCAAGGAAGTCATTGGCAGATCACTAAATCTAGAGGTCTCTAGTGCTAAGGGATTCGTCCAATACAAGCGGAAAGACTTCATTGTAACGTTGAAGATATTTCCCCTCGCCTCGCACTCTCCAGTCTCCACTTCCCTGTAACCGACCTCGAAAAACGTACCAAGAACACCAGTTAATGACACGTCGATAGAGAGTCAATCATAAACGGGTGTCATTAACAATTCTATTAGGTAGCTACATTTTCATTTCGCAGGATGATACCACCCTTCGCACGAACGCCCTAAACCCCGAATTCCAAACCGGGATTCCATCCGACTATGCCACATCCCATCATTTACACCACGCTAACCCATCCGCTTATTATTATTCCCTCCAGCTTTCCAGCATATCACCACCAAGATTCATATCTCCATCTTCACTCTAAGCAATGGCGAACTTGGATCTCGCTCTCAGCTTAGCTCCAAATACATATAGCGCAAACATCCCGATGATACCAATCACGCTCAACCCACCAAGCACACTAACACCCTTCCCAACTCCAAGATTAATAAACAATGGTCTGCCAAACAAGATACTTCCACAGGCAAATGCACTTCTCAAGAAGTCATTCCCGGCGAACAAACTAGCTGCGTACTGTGGATACGAAAGCGGGACGTAGACGAAGATACACTGCATGACGATGAATACCGATGCGCCGTAGATGGTGATGCCTATGGTAGGTGCAATCCAATGAATTGATTCTCGTGCAGTCCAACCAAACAAGAAAAGACCGATGGTCGGCCCGAAACATGCAAAGAGCGCTGGAACAAGTCGGGATTCCTGCGCGCGCAGACCGTGGGCCATGATATCCGGGACGAGGTAGTAGTACAGATAGGCGCAGTAGATTGCGATGCCGATGATACATGCTACAAGAATACAGGTGAACACAACACCGATCATGCCGAGTGAGAAGCCGTAGTAGACGGGATAGACGAGGGGGAAAACCTCAAAGAAGGAATAATAAATTCCGTATATGATGGCAGTGTAAATATTCACGAAAGCGATTGCTGGGTCCTTAAGTGTGATCTCGATGGGCTTGACGATGGCGTCGACGAGGATCTTGGAGGCTGTCATCTCCTTCTGGTCGATTTCGGATTGTGAGAGGAGACGGTTGTCGCCTGTGAGCTTGCGGAGGCGCTTGGCGCGGCGGAGCAGAATGTTGGGTGTTGATGTCTCGGGGAGGAGCATGAACATTACAAGGAAGATGGGGCCGGCGGCCCAGAGGATTTCCCAGAGAGACCAGCGCCATCCTTTGGCTGTTACTGCGAAGCCTGAGAGGAGGGGACCGAGGGCTGGGCCGCAGTAAGCTGCTGAGACCCAGGCGACGAGCGCGTAGGGAAGGTTGAGCAGGGAGTACATGTCTTGCATTGTTGCGGCTCCGTTGGCGAGACATGGAGAGCCGAAGAATCCCTGAAGGAAACGAAGGACCAGGAGACCAGCGAAGTTATCGACCATTGCCGTAGGAAGGGAGAGGATCGTGAAGAGTGCCATGGTTGAGGCGTATACAGGTGAGCGGCCAATGATGGGAATCTCGGAGAGAGGTGCCCATATCAAAGGACCCATGCCGTAGGCGAGCACATAGAGGGAGAGAGGGAGTGCTGCATCAACTGGGCGAAGACCCCACTTGTGGATCACGCCTTCTTCGCTGGATGTGTAAATTGCGGAGCCGGTGTAGACGACGAATGTGTATAAACAAATGACGATCGAGACAAAAGCACGTTTTCCGTTAGACCAATTCTGAGGATTTGCTGGATCGTCGGTTGTATACCAGTCGATGAGGATGTTTCCATCGGAGGTCTTAAGGGGAACGATGGGTCTGGTCTCTGTACGAGCAAGAGACAGCTCGGCCTCGAGCTCAAGTCTTGCTTCGGTATATGGAACCGTTTCGTGACGACTCTTGGTGCGACTAAGCGAAAGAGCCTCGACGTCCTTGTCTGCTGGAGCATACGGTGAAGGTTCTTCTTTCTGTGTCTGAGCCTTTTCAAGTTCGGATGTGTCGACAGTGTCGGAGTCGCTAGATGAGGTTGAGTGTGATCGTTGTCGCTCAGAGCGCTCTTGGGTTCCGCGCGTGTTGGTTCTGGTGGGTGTGGCGGACTTCTTCTCTGACGCGTTTAGAAGAGCGTTGTATGTTGCTGGTAGCTCGAATCCATCCATCTCCTCAGGATACTTTAGGTATTTTCCTTTGGTGACCCATCGAATGATTTGGCCCAATGGGGCTTCTCTCAATAAGTCCGCCATGATTTGGGCGGATAATGATTATGAGACTGTCTTTAGGGTGAGAAGGACAGAGTTGAATCTGATTCTTGTTGACAAGGGATGAGGGCGAGGCTGAGAAAGAGGTCGAGGAGAAGCTGGTCAACGTTCACGATGAAGCGAGGATGAAAGCAGAAGAATGAAAATGGACTCTTGAACACAAAACAGACAAAGGGACCACTCCAATACCTATATACCCTCCATATGTATCGAGCATTACTCGGTATCTTCCATTCTGATATCAAGCCCTGGGCATAGCTCCGTTCAAGGGTTGTACCTCCGTAGGTAAGCAGCCTTCCTTACAAACGCACGTCGACACTTATCGCCGAATGTACCATTCTAAACTCGCTCTCCAAGATCCAGTCACGCACTGACTCACTGGTTGACCAGTATGAAACGCACCTTGAGGAGAAGGCTTGCAGATGTCCAGGGTGCATCGAAAGCTCTTCCACGGATGTAAGCAATGATGGCTTGCGCTTAGGCGAATTAAAATCCGAGTCCTTGGTGCACCTTTGCTGAATAATGAACCCTAGCGATGACGCAAAGTGGAAGCGACCTCAGTGAGACGGGATTTGTTTAATTTTGCTTTGTAAGTGCCGCATGTGTTGTGATTCGCAGATCCCTTGTTTAGCGTCAGTTCTGGGGTGAAATGGGAGATGTGCGTGATTACTGATCCGTGGAGTTCCATCCCTTCGAAAAGCTTGATGGGTGAGATTTGGACCGCCGGCTGACAGACGAATGCGACTATGCGAATGAATCATTTGAAAGTTGATTTTATTAGAAATAGTCGGGGTTCGGAACAATCATTTGGAACGAGATTTCGTACTGATCGGATATTTAGTAAGTCGTCCTGGAACTGGCGGGCTTTGACCTGTGCTGGCTTGTCGTGATTCTGCTGGGAAATGCAAATAATGGCGCCTTTTTCATCGACCGGGGCTTGTAAGCAATTAACGTCCAAAGTTAATGACAGTAAAGATTCCATTGGCCTGCTGAACGATGTAGCAGTATGTGCGCCCGATTGCAGCAACCGACGATGCAGGGCATATCGTTCTCTTGTCGTATGTTGAGGAAGAATAAAAGGAGAGCTTTGGCGCAGAAATCCGATTCCCCTTTCAAGCAATGCTCATCACATGACTCTCTTCTGTGCATCAGCGTCAATTGGCGCATATATGTGCTAGATCTATGTCCAAGTCAAGCGATCTAAGCTTACACACTAGGATAGACTTGTACTGAGCATTCGTTCGGCAGCGCATTGGATCAGTGATGAGTTCCCACGACTTGAGACTAGTCACATGATCGTTTAATATAAACACATTTGGGAACTACCTCCCTTACGCCTCGACTAAGTAAAGAGTAAACAGTCGAACTTTACAATTCCATCGGGTTATCTCTAACTGGCATCAAATCTCCATAAGGAGCTATATTATCTCAAAAAGCTGTTTCCTGGCGACTTTCTTGCAACTCCACTGCGCCCTTTCCCGACTTTTCAAACCCCTTTCACGCTTCACCATTTCTCTCCCGGCCCAGACTCACATCACTATCACTAGCAAGCTAAGGTCGAGATTTAATTGGATAAAACAAGCAACGAGGTCGAGCCCCTCAATATAGTAATGAATTTTGCCATCTTGAACGATGAGCAAACCGATGGGAACACGGCATCGACCTGACCGAGTGTCCCGAGGAACAAGATATTCTGTCTTTGGCGTGACAAAAAATGAGCCGATTTGTAGGTTATGGTCGTACTGAGATCATCTTTTAGTAGTAAGATGGACCCAATATAACACATTCCTGAAGGGCATGAGTTTCGAAGTGGATCTCGCACTTCGGTTCTGACATGCTGACAGGGAATAAACAAATACAAAAGACGAAGGTCGGTAAGGGAAGTGTCGTATTAACTAGACCACTCCAAGATACTGTCCAATAATCTACCGACTGTGCGTTCAGAACGAACGCGGATGGTAGAGCATTCGCGATCGACGACGGGTGTACGCTCCCATGTCAGCTCATACTTGGAGACATGCGAGGTTTAGGGCGACAGAATTGTCTCCAGGAATTTCTAGGCTCACGCCAAAGTCGATGTGTTATTTCACTTCTGTGCTAAGTACACTCGCCAAAATACAAGGTAGCTCTTGGGCCAAGGTACACTTTACAGTACGGGCACATCATCAAATGAATCTTGGAATGAGATGACTGGCCCACAGTCTTTTCAGACGCTTCTAACTGCAACTGTTGAGCATCGCATTACTAATGTGAGACTTCAGACCTTGAAGATGTTCTCCTCAGTGCGGCTGAACTTGCACGTCCTCGAACACCGAAGCACGTGGTACAAGGCAAGAGTCAAAAGCCTGTGGCTATCCGTCACGTTATCTCATACGAAATGATAGAAGATGAGAATATATGCCGAATGCTGTGAAGATGAAGTTGTATTGAACAATATCGCCTGAAACCGATCTGTAAACAATCGCCTGTCTCCACAAAATCCCACGTGATCATGATTTCAAATCCATTTTGGGACTGACTTACAACCTTCTTCTCCCTTGATCAGTCATCTACGAAGGTAACCATTTCGTCTCCTGTCAAAAAGCCCCCAAGCTCGTTTACTCCGCCGAACACGGACGACTGCCAGCACCTCTTCATCGCACTGGCTTATGCGGGAAGAATGCATCTTCCAGAACTTTCCCATCCTCCAGCTTTACTGGCTCCGCATCTAACATTACGAATAGCATGCGACACCATTGATCAGTCTTGTTGATCCACTGAGTGCAAAATCAGCCGTGTTTTTCATAATCAGGAAACCAGACAGAATGGAATAAGCAGACAAACCATGCCCATGCAACGCCAGGTAAAAATGCCGAACTGGCATAGGATAGAAAGTATCTCGAGCATATATTCGACTCCAGCAAGCACAAGAGGAACATTCTTGTAACGTGATATGAGAAGAAAAATCGAGACCTACAGAATGGATGTTCCCCCGTTGAACACACATCTCCCCCTCCCCGATCCTCACCTCCTCCCCGCCATCAACTCTCAACACTATCTCGCCCTTCAGCACAACCATATAGTCGAGCGTTCTCGTCCTATGGAATGCACTCGTTGTGTTAGGCGGCATGTCTGATGTACAGAATACTGTTCCATTCTTGCCTGGTCGCGGGAACGACGTTGTGTTTGAAGGGGAAGGAGGAGCGATGTTGGATACAGGGAAGGAAGATGTGGAAAAGAGTGTTGTGAAGCCTGTTGCTTGAGGTCCGAAGGGGTGGACAGATGTGAGTGTCGTATTAGAGGAGAAAACGGACTCGCCGCTTGGAGTGTTGGAGGCGATTACTAGGTGAGGTGGTGCAAGATTAGACATTTTTGCTAGATATGTGGATTTTGATTGAGTTGAGGGGAATGAAGTGTCTGAAAGTGAAATGAGATTGTCGATTGAAATCAAAAGAGAGGTCCCGAGCAAACAAGTCGCCAAGGAATATGATACTTATACCTCAAACCCACAGCAAGTCGGTATCTATCCAGCCGATGAAATGTCTCGAGCCATCCAGCCACAATTGACACCATCCATGAGCGATGTCTAGCGTACGGCACAGCTCGAGATATCTTCATTTCTGAGTCAGTCGGCACCCACACGGCTTTACCCCACGCCGCGCCGGTATGACGCTGGACTGCATGCAGCCAAGTTTAGGGGTTTGGTTCGGCTTTATGAGTGGAATGGAGCGATCTCCGAGCTTTACATTAGCGAACCCCTTTCTTCAAAAGGGTTTCACCCTACATTCGAGGCTGGACGGCCTGGACACCCTTCTTGGTTTCTTTCCCCATATCGAGCAGGAACTGGCCTGTATTCAATTCAGCAAAAACCGCCATATTTGGTTGATGTTCTTGTTATGATGTAAGAAAGTTCGATGCTCGTGCTATTGTACAAATCGAAGATTGATCTGGCATAATGCAGCCGCCCGGGTCTCTCATAACCCCCTCTCTCGACCAATTCGTGCGAAAATAGCTAATACTTGCAAAGGCACCCTCTTGTACAACGCGAGACCCATCAGTCCAGCATGCTACCGGCGCAACTCTCTCAGAAGCAGAATCGTGGAACTGCTGACGTAGAGCGCAAGTACCAGTTAGGAGACTCGCTGCTTTTTTGACATTTCCCTGCCATCTACATTCTTCAGCCTCTTCTTGTCTGCTTTGGACTCCTCGTTCAATATGTACCGGTGCCGATTGAAAAAATGCCACGGTGCGAATCGTGGCTTTGGCATCTTCGCAGCGTCGATGTGTGCACGAGCGACCATATTTGCCGTACAGTTACCTCTATGGATCACCTTTAGGTAGGCAAAGCCGCCATCTAGTGCATCCCAGATCAATCTGTCGACCATGTACGACATGAGTTTGTGGGGCCAAATTCTCCATTCCCCCTGTGGACCGTTCCGATCTTTTCCAAGATGTACGCACCGTCATCGGCAATATCACTGAGGACTGCGACCCGATCCTCGCCATATTCATCGAGTGCTTGCTCCATGGCAGCATCCCCCTTCATGATTGCCTTCAACGACAAGTTCTGCATTTTGGGGCACTTCAAAGCCTTTCCGAGACACCAGTTGACAATGTCGCCCTCAGTGGTGTCGAAATAGCTCTCCGGTCCTCCGGTTCGAAGTCGCCACGGTATACGAAATTCAAGATGCCATCAATTCGATGGCAGTATCCGAAATTGGCGGGTCCAATGATGGTGGACCATTCGAGGATCGGCCATGATCTGTCCTGGGGTACAGGTTCCTGAAATCGTCTGGCAACTGCGCAGATTGGTGCCTTTGCAACAAAGACGCGAGAATGAGGGCCAAAGTCACCGCTATACTCTTCGTCGTCGGAGTCTTCTTCCTCGTCCTCCTCGCTGTTATGGATCTCCAGCATGCCCGAAGCCCAAAGCCTTGAAAAATTAGCATATGTTGCGGTCTGGAGAAGCTGTGCTTACCCTTTGGCATATTTGACTTCTTCTCTCGTTCTTCCCGGATTGTTCGCCATGTCCTCTTCCAAGGCAAGGATATAGTCTGGTTCTTCCTCCTCCTCGAAGTTTGATGCGGGATGGTCTGAGACCTCTTCCTCTACGGCTCTGCATCGGGTTGTTAAAAGCATGGCCTAGAAGGACCCAAGCGCTGCAATATCTCGAAGCCTTTGATTGTAAAATCGCAGCAACATGAAGAAGACAGCCAGGACTCACCTAATGTCCTCCTGTGGAGCTTTGGCTGGCGCAGCAACCGCGACTATGTCCTCCTTGAGGGCGGTCATGATGTGGATGGTCGCGTGGATACGTTTTCGTAAGTGTCTAGTAGGACGGGGACGAGGCTTGCAACTCGTGGAGTCGTTACAGATTGTTGCAGAGGGAAGTAAATTAAAGTATTGACGCGTCGTGTATTTAAGTAGGCGTTACTCTCACGCTTCTCAAAGGGGAAGGAACGACTCATGCATGGCTAAGCGACGAGGCTCCGGCCTTCAAAGGTATTGCTTGTTGCCTCGCGTAGAAGTTTCCATCACAGTACCATTTCAAAAGCCTCTCGCTACCTTGCACCTCTTTCATCATTGGATTCGCCTCATGTTCGTGCATAGGATCGCAAGTTTTCTTTGTTTACGCTCGATATAGACAAGTAGGTACAGAAATTGGCCAGCCTTGTCTCTCGGACATGCTGGGGAGGAGTAAATGCTAGGGAGACTTTTCAGCACATATTACTTTGTACCTAGCAATGAAAGGGTGGCAGGGTGGGTGGGGTACTTGCTGTTGTAATTATCGCTAAAGAAGCGGGACTGGTCAACATAAACAAACCAGCACACATGACAAGTAAAGGGAGGAGGATGCTCATTTTATCCTCTTCTCTACTTTGGCTTCAAATGTTGAGAATGGACCTGCGGTCCATCGTTTGTTCGATGATAGCAGACTGCATATTTCTAATGTAGGGATAGTTTGGTAATGTGTTGCTCAATTTCCCTATGATACTGGACAGTTCGTTCTCTTCCAGAACAAAGCTCAAGTGATCCGCGGACCCTCGACTGTGTGCACGATAACGATAATCAAGGTTTGATATGATATACTTTACTGCTTCGGGATTGTGAAATTAGGGCACTTTCATCTCCGACCTTTATCATTGGAAACGTATGTCGACTGACTGATACTCAGGAAACCTTTCATCGCCTTGGTCCCGTACAATCGGTGATAATATTACCCGACGTCCAAAAGTCCTAATGAATTGCTTCCGAATGGAAAGACTCATTTCTCTCTGCATCGAGAAAAATGATTTACCATAGAAACCATAACATTTCTGATCATAGAGCATGTCATTCTTCCAACTCATGCCGTCAGCTAGAGCAAAGCGCCACGGTTCTCTGCTTCTGGAGCTATCAAAATGGCAGATAAGAACGAATGACATCATTATTCCCTTTTTGAACGAGTGGAATTTTAAGGATCCCAGAAAAGTCCCAATATGTCCTGCGTACAATTTCTGTTCTTGCAGATACATATTACCCGCCTGCCTATGGATGCGGCCTGTTTATCTGAAAGTGTCTTGGCAATATGGACAGACTCTGAGATGGGAACACTGTTGTTGAACGCATCATGAGTGTAAAGTATCCGAGGACATGCACGAACGAACAGATCCGTCCCAACTTGATGCAGCAATATCCCAGTAGAATTATGGACATTTGAATGTTCCAAGTAGTTGATAGAGAGTGGTACCGATAAATCTTGGTAAGGAAGTGGTATGATGTGATCGCTAGTGCCGGGGGAATAGATTGTTGAGTATCTCAATCGTATTCCTTGATTTGTAGTCGAAATCTCAGTAGAATTCTGTCCCACGTTCTCGAAGACGACTAATGCCCCGGACTTTCGAAAGTCAGCAGGCGCCCGAGCTAACAGACCACTGTACTCGGGAGGGCCTTCTTCCAAAGCCGACCACGCAAAGAGAGACATGTCTGCGCTCTCCTTGATGATATCCAATTGTAAACGGACGAAGGCTTTGGCACCTTCTCCGTAAAGCATTGGCATGTTGACATCAAACAACCCAAGTAAGCAGTACGTTAGGTCCTCTTCTCTAGTTGCGTGCCGAAGGCTTGCCCACGACATGCGGACCGCAATTGGTACTTCCATGAGACTTCGACGGCCTATTAACACGTCCTCACTGATTCCTGTGATGCTTGAAATCTCGCTGCACAACGTGTGTTTGTCTCCGCGGTATGCCCAGGTCTGGTCAAAGAATTGCATTCGCTCAGGTGCGATGAGCTCTTGTAAAGTCCACGCTCGACTGAAGCAGCTACAACCCGCCAGATTCTCGCTCATAACCTGGAGGTCCGCCAGAAAAGCAAAACATACATTCGCTTGTTGGTACCACTTGAACATGGAATTGATGGCCTCGGAGAGCTCTGCACTGCTTGACTTGTCGATACAGGAAGTATCTATCCAGGCATAATCCAAATCGTGTTCTGCACGTGCGATGGTACATGTCATCTGAATCTTTTTGAAACCCTCCTTTTCTGCAGCTGGCGACATTTCGACTCCTGGTAGCATTTCCTTGAAGATGACTTCATCCTTATCTCTGCCCCATGTATGTGAGAGGATCGCGTATGGTGGGATGTTATTGGACCCAGTGAACATCTCTAGCTGGAATGTCGAGGTATTGATGAGCCACATTCTGGTGCCGTGGTAGTGCGACGAGAGTTCGAACGGTTAAAGTGGGAGAACATGCAATTAATGAGGTGTTTGAAGGATCTGCTTGAATCACCCAAGACGTCTGATTCAGACGCCATTTGCCATCTTGCAGCTGTCTCGCGTGAGGAACAAATAGGCGGTTGCAACCAGAGCCACGATCAGGCTGAGAGTCTGCAAGAAGTGGCATCATGGCAGACAGGCCTTCTAAGCAAATTATCACGAAATTGCTAACTTGAACCAATGTTCTCAGCCAAAAATGAGTTACCAGTGCCATAATATTGGCGATGTAAGAAGGAATTCATGAAGTCCAATACCAAAACCGAGCGAGTTATTGGTATCCAGTGGATGTCGTTTAGTTCTCCTGACCTTGCCTCGATATGGTTCGCCGTAGGTGTGGAGTACTTGTACTTGTACTTGTACGCGAAGCACTAGTGCAGCTTATCGTTATCGAGCTTGGAGCTTGTCCTCCTCCGGATCGACAACACCTCAATTCACTCCACAACAGCTTCACTCTCCAGCATTCCATCCTCTTAGCACCGACCGCCACCATGGCAATCCTCACGCACCTCCTTACTCTTCTCTTTGCAACTCCCCTCCTCCACGCCGCGATCCTCCCCTCCCAAAATCCCCTCCCGCCACCAAACCCATCAAGCTCCTCCAACAACGACGACGAAACTCCCCTCCCTCTCATAATCTGGCACGGCCTAGGCGACAACTATGCAGCCGACGGCCTCGCAGACGTCGCCTCTTTGGCAGAAAAGATCCACCCAGGCACATTCACCTACATAATCCGGCTGGACGAAGACGCCTCCTCCGACCGCACCGCCACCTTCTTCGGCAACCTCACCCTCCAAATCGACCAAGTCTGCTCAGACCTAGCCTCGCACCCCATCCTCTCGACCGCCCCCGCCGTCGACGCCCTCGGTTTCTCGCAGGGCGGACAATTCCTCCGCGGGTACGTAGAACGGTGTAACAATCCGCCCGTGAGGAGTTTAGTCACGTTCGGAAGCCAGCACAATGGGATATCTGAATTCCAGACTTGTAGTTCAGGCGACTGGGTCTGTAAGGGCGCGCAGGGGCTCCTTCGCTCTAATACCTGGTCTGCATTCGTGCAATCCCGTCTCGTTCCCGCGCAATATTTCCGCGACCCAGCGCAGCTCGACTCGTATCTTGAATTCTCGAACTTCCTTGCAGATATCAATAATGAGCGCGCTCTCAAGAACGCTACTTATAAGGCTAATATGGAGAAGTTGGAGAGGTTCACGATGGTGCTGTTTGAGGATGATGAGACGGTTGTGCCGAAGGAGAGTAGTTGGTGGGCGGAGGTGGATGAGGAGGGGAAGGTGACGGAGTTGAGGGACAGGGATATTTATAAGGAGAATTGGGTGGGGTTGAAGGGGTTGGATGACAAGGGGGCGTTGAGGTTTGAGACGACGGAGGGGGGACATATGCAGTTGAGTAGCAAGGTGTTGAAGAAGACATTCAAGGAGAACTTTGGGAGGTTGGGGAGGAAGTTTGATGATGGAGAGGCTGAGGTTATAGAAAGTGAGGAGGAAGCAGAGTGGCAGTTGGAACTGTAATGTGCAACGAGTGGTAGATGTATTATGTATTATTGGGATTGGATATGGCGTACAGGATGGAGACTGATCAAGTCCAAATACATCAGTAAGCGAGGGGATGGCCGTTTTGGGTAAACAAAGATGCATGGGCGTGAATGAGAACCACAAATGAGGTTACCCCTCACGGGAAACGCAATACAGAATACGGAGAAGGCAAGTTTTGCCGTAGTTGATCTATTTTCTCTACAGGTAGCGTCCATATCCAGCTACAGCACAGTCCAGATAGCAATTAGTCCCAAGAAAAGATTTTGGCCACCCTTCCGTACGCCTCATACGCCAGGCAATGATCCAACACATTCCCATATGCCACTCCGTACTCAACCTCTCCGCCGATCCAGGTAGATCGCAACGTCGAGCAAAAGTAAACACTTCCATCTCGCTTACGCAGTATAAGCCGTCGTCTTCTTCGCTCTCTTACTCGGCTTCGGCATATCGTCCGCGCCCGCCTCACTCGCCGCCTCCTCCTTTTGCCTCTTCAGCTTCTCCTTACGCATCTTAATCTCCTTATCGAGGTTATCATCATTACTCTCCTTCAGCGCCTTTGTATCCTTCGCCACCTTCTGCTTCTTGCTCTTCTTCCCGCCCTCGGCCTTCGTCTCTCCAGCCTCAATAGCAGCATCCACACCCTCCAATACCCCACTCTTCCTCTTCTTTCCAATATTCGCCTGCGCGGTGATCTTGCTGGCTTCTTCCTCCCCAAGCACCGCTTTCTCATCAACCCACAGCTCATCAGCGAGCCAAATGGGGAGTGCAGCCGTCTCAGGCCCTTTAACAAGAATGGAACGCACGCCTCTCCAATTTTTGGGAACATGGTTCTCAATCAGCCCTAATGCAGCAGCCTCCACGTTCGCAGCAAGCTTCTCAGCACCCCAGCTTGCATATCCCACTCTGACAGCCGTCTGCGTCGAAGGCGTCAGACTGACCACCGCCGAAGAAAGAGCCTTCTCAACCTCAGCAGCTACAGCCTTTGCGCTACCTGCTCCACGTCCGCCTGTCTTTCCTTCACCCTTCCTCTCTCCATCCCCTGTAAGTCCAGAGCTCTTCACTCGCTTGCCATTTTCTTTAGGCGCAGGCTCAGCGATATCTACGGGAATTGGCCGTTTTGTCGTGGTCTTGTAAAAAGTCTTCCCGAGAAGCTTGGTCAATTGCGTGATAATCCTGTCGTCGGCAAGGAAAATATCGTGTTCGGCGTATAGCTTGCGCTGTGCTTCGTACTGGTTGTATTTCTTCTTGAGCTTGGCTACACCCACAACTTTCGTGATGCGTGCTGCGAGCGCTGGGGGGAAGTTTGGGTCTTCGAGCAGATCTTTGTAGGTTCGTTGTGGGTCGGCGGTTATGAGGCAGATGGTTGTGTTTGAGGAGGTGTTGAGGGCGTGGGGGACGGAGAGACGGAGGGGCTTGAATTTCTTTTGGGTAATGATGTGAGTTTTTGTGGTTACGGTAAGCCAAATGGGTGTCGATTCGTCGTCTGCTTCGTCGGAGGAGTCCTCGTCTTTGAGGAGACTTTGTTTGCCAGAAACAGTGGTATTGGTTTTCTCGCTGGACTTGATGTGCGCTAGAAGAGCTTTAGAAGCTTTGAGTGTCTATATTGGAATTTTTAATTAGCATGCGCTGGGCTTCTGGGGAGTTTTGAATATGTTTGGGGAGCTTTCTCACTTGTGCAGAATCAAGCTGGTACGGTGAACCGCTTTCCACCTTAGTGGTCAGCGCTGTAGATGCGGCAGGCATCTTACGAATTCCAAGCGACAATTGGACTTATCAGTTGGAGTATCTGAGAGGCAGATCGTCGAATTGATTTGGTGGTGTGGAGTGCAATTGAGGTAGGTGAGGAGGGATGGTTATCTGGAATACTTTTCCGCGATATGGAAATTTTTGAGCGGCAATCTAAAGTCCGATATAACACTAACCGCTTGTGAGCTAGCAGCAGCCAGAGAACCCGACGCCTGTCAGTATTTCTTGATGCGGCTGATCGACCATTTCTCCATAAGATCAAGAATATCTAGGAAAGACTTCTTGTTGCAGGAAGAGTGAATTGTTGTCCATTTTTTAATAAATCCCATTTTTCTATAATAGCCATTTGTAACGAATTACCCACTGTCACCTCCTGGGAGCTTTCCGTTCCCCCTCCTTACTCTTAAGATAGGCCGAGTAGAAAGTAGTCTTATTTGAGAAGACACAGAAACATACTAAGTCTGTACTGGAGCATTTGGATCGGAAGTTCATCTTATACTTTGTGAGAGAGGTGTTGGTATGTCCCAATTGGGAAGACATATCAATTTTAGTGGTACTGAGAAGCAAATCCATGTCAGGTCAAGGGGAAGCTGCGGACCATCGAGGGAGTACAATTCTTACAGAGTCCGAAGGAAGAAATGCTTGCAGATATGCTTCCCAAGACTTTGTAAGAAAAGCTGCTAAGTATGAGCCAAGCAGGTTCCCTTCCAAAAGTTGTGTTCACTCGAGAACTTTCACAACCAAGTCAAGTTGTCACCAGTACAGAAAGACCAGTAAATCATGAAGTGAGGAAAACGGGAAATAGCTGTCAAAAACACAACTACGAATACATCCATCCACAGCCCTCTTTCACTCCCTGATCCATCATTTTCTTCCCCATGCATATCATCAACCAACGGAAACCATGTCAAATCAAATCAACCCCGCCATCATCCCCACCAAAGGAATCCATCGTTCGCACCAACCCAGCCAACGCACCAACCAGACACAAAATTCCATCTATACGATCCCAGAGAGAAGAGATGGAGAGAACAGAGGAGCCAGAACCAAGATCGCCATGATGTAATGCACATCAAAGAGCCCGATACTGGTCCTGCCCAACCCTTATCCTTCCCATTCCATAACCATTGCGATACTTTTTCCATTTCATGATCATGATCGTTGCCAACCGTTCATTCTCTCATTGATTGATCAACACGCCAAGATCTGCATGTGCTTCACCAGACACATACAGGACCGACCTGCCTACCAATCATTCTGCCAGATCCAGCTCTAGTCGTGTACAGAGTCCGTAATATCTATTTAAGAAGCCTTCTTCTGTGCTGGGGCACCACCAACGTACTTTCCAACATCGGTAGCGTCGTGGAAGGTTCTAGCTCCGCCCTTGACACCATCCCAGACGGTTCTGGCGGCAGGTGGGGTAGACTGGGCACCGACTAGGCTGTCGATTCTGGCCTCAATCTGCTTGAACTGGCCTTGGACAAAGCTGCTCTGGGCGAAGCGCGCGCGGAGGAAAGCAGTGTAGATGGCGATTAGGATCCATGAGCCTTTGGTGAAAAGGATGGCAGAGATAAGAATGCGGCCCCAGAGGAGGATCTCGAGGAGAGCGACGAGACCCATAGAAGCATCATAGTACTCCTTGACGAACTTGCCAATGGTGTCGGCGGTTGCGTTGGGCTTTGTGGTGGCCTTGGCGGAGGGGGATGCTCCTGCTGCGGGGGCAGCACTCTGCGCTGGCTGGAGAGTGGGGATCAGGTTTGTGCGGGTATAGGTTGCGACGTGGAAGACGGAGTAGATGCCGAAGGGAAGCATGGCGAGAGGGTATTGAGGCGAGAAGAGCCAGACAAGCGCCATAGCTATAAATCTCCACGTCAGAAAATGTCGATTGCGTAGTAGGTCGAAGATATGAACTTACCCAAGTATTGGACATTCTCATCGGAAGCCAGGGCAAGAGGGCTGCCTTGTGCCTTTGCTCCACCTCTTGAGCGAGCACGGAAAGCCTTGTAGACGACGATACCATATGTCACGGCCGCTGAGACGAACGCAGTGCGGTAGGAGAACCTGGCCCATCGCGAAGCGGCGTTGAAGGTGATGTAGGACAAGCCGTACCTAGCAATGCAGAAGAGGAGAGTCAAGTGTCTGTTTTCAAAGTGTTAGCTAGCTTCCTGCACGCTCCCTCGATCAATTCATATGTGTGGAGAGAAGCAGGCTGAATCCCTTCGTGAAGCTTGGAACAGGACACCGCTTTTGAAAACGTATGTTTGCCCAAGTCCCAGAATAGGACACGCTGCTGCTCGAGGAAGATCGACAAAGAGATAACGTACCCAACGAACCAAGCAACTGTAGAGAAAAGGAATCAGCATATGCACTTCACGAAGGAGGCCAGGCCAGCACCCGAGACATGTGGACTTACACTGGAGAGTCTGCGCGAGTTGAATCAATCTTTGCTGCAGCGGCAGCGATGCGGAAGGTGGGGGCGCCATTGCTGAGTGTTGAATGGAGGATCTGCTGAAGAGTGGTCTTCAGAGTGTGTTGTTGCGATGTCTTGAGAAGAGGTCGACGTGGTCTGTTGTTCTCGAGAGGGTGTCGTGTGCGAAGAGAAAGTTGGTGGGTGCGAGTGGGAAGGGAAGCTATGGAGAGGCTGGGCTGAGCTGCTTCTGCACAGGCCAAATGGCGGGTTAGCTGGATCCTTGCAAAGAACGTCACAAACGAAGCGACAAGATGAATGACCGCATCTTCTGTGAACAATAGTGCGTAACTTACAATTTGCAGAACAGAACTGATCAGTCTGGTGTCGAGTCAACGAACAATTATTTATTATGAATACAGGATGTCAAAGAACGCAGCATGGTAAAGTCATAAATACCACTTCCCCTCGAAATCAATTGTGCTGCCTTGATTCGGCAGTTTGAAGCCACATTGCATCGCTCCTTCGTCATCGCTGTGGCTCGAGCCAGCAAGCAGCGTAACCACTTCCACTTTCCACCAACGTCAACTCGCTAGTCCGTCTGTAACCAGCCAGCCCGTCCCCTAAGTATAATGATCTTCACATGCTAGTGGCTAGAGCAGGGGACCAAAGAAATCGATCGAATTGCAGGAGATCAGGATCAGGATCTTCAGTGACAAAAAGAGTGTGATCATTCCAATTTGTGTCCTCTGTCCCAGTGCTGGATTGCAAACACTCCCAATATATTAAGAGGGTATATGTCCGGGGAAGCTTTTTGATCTGGGAGATCCTCAGCTAGCGGACCATCATGAGGGGTATCAGGGTTCACCTGTATCAAGAACCAGGAAACAGACAGGAGATCACTGCATTACATTGCATGGCATACCTGGCAACTCAACGGGTCTCCGAACGGGTATCAGCGTACCAATCACACCCATTCTAGTCCGGAGAAATGAATAAGCAATGTAGTTTTTCACTGGATTGTAAAAAGCTTGAGCTTTAAGAAGCGTCTTGAACGATGCAAATATCCCATGTTGGTATCATCCGTAAAACTCCATATCACCCAGCAATGCTTTACACCATAACAACATAATTGTACCCACCTCATCTCCTTGCCCGCTTGTTGTGATAATAACCTCCTCTATCAAATCCTCCACCCCTATCAAACCCACCTCCCCTGCCAAATCCATTTCTGGGATGATCGTGTCTCGGGCCAGCTGGTCTCTCCTCTTTCTTCGGCTCAATCGCTTCCTCGACCTCAATTTCATACTCCTCATACTCGACCTTGAAATATTCAGCTGTAGTATCCTTCTCCCTCTTTGCCTGGTCTGAATCGAGCATGAATCGAACGGTGCCATCTTGACCTCTCCCACCAATACCGCGTCTCCCAGAGCCAGACGAACGAGGGCTAAGCGTTGCGGGCGAGTTAATGTCTCGGCCATTGGTACGTGCATCTGTAGGACTGGCTGGCGTAGCTGGAGTTTTAGGTGTTTTGACATTAGGTCTCAAGCCGTTGACGCGCCGGATCTCATGTTGTTCAGTGTAACGCTTTAGCGACGACTCTTCCATCTCCTTGTTGATAGCGATACGAAGCTGTATGAATTGCTCAACATTGTAATGCGCCCCAACGAGTGACTGTTTCGGCCAGTGGATATACAGATCAAGCAGATCCAGAATAGTTTCCAGAATTTCGTTTCTCGACGTATGCCATTTACGGTATTTTGGCGATCGCTCGCCTCGGATAGCAGCTTGCTGGTTGTCGAGAAGTAAGGTTGCTAATTCAATGCAGGCAAAAGCCATCGTAGAGCACGTCTGCTTCAGCGGCGCAAAGGTCCGGTACAGGTCAATCATCATGTTGTAAGCCACTCTCGTAAGATCCTTCTCGATTCCAGCCTCGTTCGCAAGTTTGAATAGATGGACGTGGGGATATCGAACGCGGAAGTCGAAATCTGAGGACTCGAGCATGAGACGTTCTAGGCCGATAAGGATTTTCGAGGGTTGGTCGAATGTCTGCCTTCTTTAGTCACTGCAATGAAGTTCCTGATGAACAACTTACGGCATCATCCGGGCTCAAATGATCTGCAGGTGAAACCTTTAGATTATGCGCCGCACATAGTATCTCCTTTGACTTCTTCAGTGTATCCTCAATCTTGCAGGCCGTCAACAGAGCCGCAGCAGCCGCATCATGAAATTGATATTCATTATCTTTATGAGACAGACGAAATTTGTGGTAGTAGTGTGCAGCAGTACAGAATGTGCGAACTGGTCTGTTACTTCTCAGTATATGAATCATCTGATTGCGCCAGAAGGAGATCTTACAATTGCAACGCAGTTCGAACCTCATTAATCCATTGCACACCTTGCAATCTGAAGTTATCCTCGCGTGTCGGGTTCGTCCCAGTCACTATCATCTGATTCTGCAACTGTTGCTGGAAGAGATACACTTGCGAGACATTGATATAAGAGGGAGGGGGACCCGTGGGATTCGGTACGACGACAGCTGGAGCCATGTTTATTCGTCGTGAATAGGGAGCGATCAGGTGCGCTTGACGCGGTGGGTAATGCGACGGATCGAGAAGAGTGTCGGTATCAATTTGAGACCCTTGTCGAGGCGATGAAGGAGTAGTCTCGCCCTCGTCCTCGTCCTCTTTCTCGTTCTCGTCGTCGGCTTCGTCGTCGGCAGCGGCAGCGGCGGCGTCGTCGTCCTGGTGTTCGTCTTCTGCAAGACAAAGCTTGGGACCAGGACCAGATGGTCGGCTATCCCAAAGTTTAGTCCAGCCACGGCCGAGAGGCATATTGATGTCGCGGCGTCATTGGTCGGTAGGTCCGGATCATCTTGCTCGGTTATATTATTTTCCTATCGATAAGACATGGAAGGTGCGACCCGGTCAGCCTTGTCTATTGTGGCTTCCTGCATTACTCCACAGGTACGCCATGTTTACAACGTTATAATAAGTGAAGATAGTTGAGGCCGAACTCAGTATCATGATATTGTCCATCTCAAGGGCGGCTCTAGCATAATATTAGTATCAATTGATTGGTCTGAGGGTAGAAGTTTCCCCAACGAACCCCCTTGCCAACCACTCGATACCATATCAACAGCATCGCGCTTCAATATCTAACTAGAGACACCAATGCGTTATTTCACTGTCTACCTGCCACAGCAGCATGCTAATGTGTTCAAAATAGTGGGATTCGTATGTATTGCTAGCAATGTGCTGCGCCCAAAAACACTCCAGTCCCAAAACCCAAATCGAAATCCCGGATACCATGCATAACATTTATCTTTATAGACCATGCCTTTTTCATGTTTGCTGCAAGCATGCCACCCTCAATCTCATGGATCTACGTCATCCCAAAACGCCATAACTAATTGCATCGGAGTCACAGACAAGCAAAAGTGGATCTCGAAAAGTCGGGGTCCACGGGATCATCACACCACCATGCCACCGTCCCTATGTATCCACCTCCACTCCTCAACAACACTCTAGACCTGTCTCGACCCCTCTCCTCCTTCCGTGAAGCCCGTTCCCTGTCCCGGCTCCTCAACCATCTCATTTGAATACACAACTCTCTTATACTCCTCCCTACTCCAGCTCTGCACCCGCTTGAAGTTTGGTTTCCAGTCCTCCGCAGGACTAGAAAGTATCTCGCCCTGGGAATTCCGTCGTCCGTCTGGCATCTTTGCGTGGCCGCCAGGAGATGTAGGTGAGCCAGAAGAGGTGGCAGATGCGGTCTCTTGGGCCTGAGCGTAGTTGGAGGAGCTGGTTGTCGTTTGAATTGGGAGGGGTTTGGGAAGGCAGCCTGTCTTGTCAGGGCCGGTTGTGAAGGGGTCGGAGAGGGGCGGCTGTTCTATTGGAGTTGTCATCTTGGTGTTGTGCAAGATTTGCTAATCTTTCTATTGTTGATCGTATGTTTTGTTCGAGTTCTTTTTTGGTGTGCTTGTCTTGGATTGTCGAGTTTTGATAGGATTCTCGAGTAACTTTATCGAAGGTCGAGAAGTAGGTTTTCTAAAAGAGCCATGTCAGCATTCCTACCCTTTGTATTCCAGTGCAACGACCCAACAAGCCGGAAGGTGCAAATAATGAGCCAGAAGGAATGAATCAATTGCCAACGTACCTTGTTTGACTTTGCTCGCGTGTTCGTTTGTCTGTTTGAGTAATGTAACATTCACGACTTCGCGGGGTAAGCAAGCCTCTTATAACACAATACCCAGTGTGGCAAGCCGCATCATGCAGTCAATCACCTATTCTTGACTAAGAACAACCCTCCTCCTCGCCCATCAGATCATAGTGTCCAATGGCACAGCTTTCATGCACATGCGATGGGATGATCGGGCGGCTGCAAACAGGAGATCTTTCGGTCTGGGCTGGGCTGCTCTAGGCTCTAGCCCGGCTCGCATATCGATGCCGGGCAAACGATGGGTGAGCATACGGACGGCATGGGCGTGAGCAGCTCGATTGCATGTGTGATGGCTGCAAAGAGGAGGAGCAAAGCTTGGAAGCTGGCTGCTTGTCTTGGAATTCCTGCTCCAGCCGCAGGCTTTTCAGGGGTCCAAGCGAATTTAGTGCGGGGTAGATCCCCCTATTGGTGGGGTGATTTTAAGCGATTCGCTAACTGCTTGTTTTGTTTTGATTCGACATCACATCTTCTAATCGGCGATGAAAGTCATCATCGGGATTCAGCTCGTAGTCGCGAGGAGTCGCGTAAGGTAGGATGATGAACTTTGTGAACTGGTGGTGTAATCTCCTGATTTCAAACACCTTAACGCAGACACAGACGAGATCTACCGTCATGGATGTGTTGTATCAGTTGTATTTGGACACAGCTTTAACCTGTCTTAGCTTAAAGATTGCGCATATCTCACAGCTCTGGCAGACACTGTTCTAAGACTTCGCCAACAGTTTTCCAAACATTCAAATTGCTCCCTTGCACCCTTCCTCGATTGAGGTGTCTTCGACTCGTTGCATTGGCTTATACACAGCAAGGTTATTGATCACAATCCTTGTTATTCTGCCATTTTTCCTGAAAGTCTCCGTGGTACAGACCGGAATGCCAAAGACACCAGTCTTTCGCAAGCCAGCATCATATAGCAAGGGATCCAGACCTTTGGCTTTGTTGTTGGAAACGCCGTAAGGGTTCTTCTGGCACCGAGCACGTCCCGTAGAACGAAGATAGTGCGATGTCGTCCTTGGTAACGCAACATGGTCATTGGCTTCAACGAGGGCTTCGGGTCCAGTGGGTTTGGTGGCTCCGCCAATACAAAAAATTCTACCGCTCCTACCGCACATTCCAGTTGTAGCGATCGACTGAAAGATATGGTCAGTACACGGGTCAATTTGGACGGGATATCTTATCAAAGCTTAAGATAAAGCTTGCAAGTATGTAGTCTCGATCAGGCACCTTTACTCGCATCGTTTCGGCACTCCCCTGATGAGAATTCCCGTCGGGTTGACATTGTCCCCAGTCTCATAGATGATTGCAACAGGTTCCTTTGACGCCAAGCCTCCACAATAGAATTCGAGTCACTACTGACATCATGGTTGTGTACCAATTGAAGCTTGATACAGAGAGAAAATACCAGATCGGGGGAAAAGGTGCAGGTACTTGACCATCTCATGGCTTCATCTGATTGAATAGCCCCTTTGCGACACAAGGACTTCCGTCGGAGGTTCATTGTAAATGTATCCAACTCAAGCAGAGTCAGTGTCCTCGCTTGTGGAGCGAAGTCTTGTCTCCCCATATCAACAGCTCAAAGATCAGGATTCAAACCTGTCATAGAGCGGGCAAGCGACGGCTAGTCATGTCACTACTTTCAAGAAGCTACAATATCAATTCACCCATTAGGTACAGATAGCCTGCGATAGCTCTTGAAAATGAATAAGTGCTCGTCGGCTAAGTGGCAAGTCCAAGCGATATCCTTCCAAGTCTAGACTTAGTGCTACCGATATCTCAAAATATTTGACCAGCATACTCCAGACGCCCTAGACCTACATATAGCATAAATAAAAATGTAGAGATAGAGCTGCTGGCGAATAGGAGATTTCTCTCTGCGTAATTCGATATTTAATGTACTGCCATTCTTTCCCCCCTGTCGCACGATGCATTGGTATTCTTGTTCATTGACACTGGCATATGGGCAGCATCACATGGCTACACTGGTAGTATAACCATCTTAGGTTTGAACGGGAAGGAAAGAAGCATAGGACTTGGTCAGAGAATATTTTGTTGACGCTCGCTGGAATACCGGGCATCAGCGAATGACAGATTGAGCTTATCACGGCTGACGCTATTGGCTTAATGGCTTGTCAATGAATCCTAGTTCACACTCAATTCTCAAGCTGAGAAGGTGAGCAGTGGCTTTTGACTATAGTAAGAGTGAGATGGGGAAGTCGAAAGAGTGACTGTTGGAAGTAGCTGTAGTATTCACTGCTTGAATCTTTGAGATGTTGTGCACTATCCCGGGCTAGCAGAACTGATAACTATTCACTTGTATGCCTGGCCAGTCATACCTTCTCTTCCTATCCTTGGCGAAGAAAGTTACCACTTCACAACACATCTCGCCAGCTAGAAGTTCATCTTGATATCACCTTTTGAGGCTGATAAAGAGCTTTGCTGCAGCGGCACCACCATCTCTTCTCCAAGGTGTCTTATAAGTCCTCATCCTAGCAACAAGCACCTCAACTGCAAGGGACCTCAACTTTGAGGTCGAAGCAAATTTAAAGTTTGCCTTGAATTGCTGCTGCAAGTCTGGGGAGTGCTCGCCTTTGACACCTATTTTGGAGGACAAAATGGCTACTCCTAATTTGGCCAGAGATGACGGAGAGAACAAGTTCGGAAGGTACATCCTCTCCCAGGACTATTAGCGTACTCTTAGGTTTTTGATGTCTACTACTCTCGTAGACTCGCGTTATCCACAATCTTCAAGATTCATTTCCCAGCTCGAGGAACACAAGCAGCAAATATTNTCCGATTCCCAACTGTTCTAGCGTGCCAACTCTCTACACGGTTCCGCGAAGCAAACGATATTTCTACACACCTTACCATTCAATCTGTCATTCTCGAATGGATCTTCGGGTCCGTCAAGGAACTCCACAAATTTGAGGGAAAGATCATCGAGGGAAATATGCTCGATTTGTTCCGTGCCTTTGTCAATTGGCTTTACAAGGATAAGGTTCACTACCAGAAGCACGAGCATACTTCTTCGATCTGTGGCGGCTCGCTGAAGTACTGGGGGCCCCAAGATTACAAAATGCTTGCGCAGCAGCATTCTCCAGAGATCACCCATGGTTTGAAAGTCTCGGAAGGGACTGGGCAGAGGAGTAACATGTTGGATTCGATACCGCCGAGCAGCTTCGCAACTGCTGGAACGAAACTAACTTCTTGTGGAGAGAAAGCCGCGGCCGTGTACACAGCAAGCCCACCTGTCAAACTCTGAGCATTCGGGCACAAGTCGGAAGCGGCGCATACTGGCATGATAAAGGGCGGCTACTCTTCTTACTCGACCTCACGGCCATTAATAAAGCAAGTTATTCTGAAAACAAGAAAATAATTCATGGAGGTGGTACCTTGGCGGTTCTCCTCAGTCTACGAATGGACCGGATTGAAGTTGTCGACGATGAGGATGAACACCCAAGAAACCCTGTCAATATCCACAATTACCTAGTCGACGAGACTTTTCCCGACTATGACGGAGGTTCCGCCTCCAACGGCAGCACCAATAGCACCAATGATGTGTCGGAGGATGAAGACGAAGACAATGATCTGAGTGTTCCGGAGCAAAAGGTTAGTACTGCTACAGCCCAAGTCCTGCAAGATGATGCCAAAAATGGCGAAGACCGTGTTTCTATTGAGAATAAGAACAACAGCTCATCAGTACTTGTCAATAAACTGAAGCGCGCCCACTCAACGGGGCTATGGCGATGGGGAAGTTGAAACTTCGGTCCTGGGCCTACCACCAGCCCAGAGACAACGTGTACGTGTGATGGAGTAAATGGCTGATCATGAGATGTGAAGTCTATGTGCGGGTTTCTTCCCTCGAGGCTTTTGCAAGGAAGAACTTTCACGCCCTTCAATGATAGATGGGGAGTTGATCGGGAGTTTCCTGTCCACCAAGACCACTTGATGGTACTGAACTCTAGGCATGGACTCTGGTTTTGGTCAGTAGCCTATTTCGCATGACTTCTCGAGGGGATTTGATACTGGTTGGGGGACCATGGTGTTAGCCTGCCTTTCTTTTGCGAGATTGAGGATGCCACAGACGAGACGATACGCAGAGAACATTAATCATCGTCAAAAAATGATTTAATTGCTTTCAATTTGCTATCAGTTTCATCACACTACATTATTGATAGTTGAATGAAATTCACCGAAGACTCATTGAACTAGATGTCAACACCTTGTTAATGGTGTTCGATTTACTAGTAAGAATTTGACTGAGAAATCTCGAGTGAAAGTCCATAGAACCTATACTTACTCGGAATATTGTATTGCTTACTTTGAAAGGTTTTTTATCATGTATCGAGAGCTGATTTTGAGGCTAGTTCCTCTCTTGCAGTCTGTTGTTGTAGTTCTGATCAATAGAATATAGAAAAAGGTTGGCCTTGGCGCTATCACTCAGCTGCTCCTCCCATCGTGCCTTCCGTGTTTGGATGCATCCCTTCCTAATTCATTTCTCCCACTTTGTGATGAGGTCAGCATTGCTGCCTAAGATCACTTGAGTTCTTATTCTTCTCTTCCTCATCTTCTCTTCCTCTATTCAGCAACTTCAACTTCAACCACATCGTCGGGAAAGGATCGATTCGCCAACGAGCAACAATGGCGGCAGATCTGATGACAGAGAGTAAGGACGGCAAGAAGTTCATGGAGAAGTATGCCTAGCTCTTGTGCCCAGATCAGACAGACAGATCGTACTGACCAGACTTCCCAGGCTCCGCAGCTCGTTGATGATTGAGATCAACTGCCGAGACAGTTCCAAAAAGCTGGTCACTGTGCGACTTCCGGAAGCCCTTGCGTGTTCACTTTCAGGCCGAATATCCACCTTGGTCGGTACTGGAACCAATAAACGCCGAGAACTGTCAGTAGAGGAGCTACTAGGTGGCCCCGAATCCTTTGAGGATCTCGAAGACCAGATCGCCGATGAAAATGGCCGTGCCATCTTGGATTACCTCACATGGTTCGTTCAGTGGCTCTACACTTCCAAGTTGAACTACAACAAGGATCTGCGCTTCTTCGACATGTGGCTCTTTGCTTCCAAGATTGACTGTCCCAAGCTTCAGAACGAGGCTATGAGAATGCTCAGTCGCGATGCATTGTGGCGTTCCAGTGTCTCTCTCGAGGAAAAAAAGCGGCAGTACTTTTTCGCCAATAGTGAATTTCACGAGACCCTCCTGTACTGTATTGATCCAAACATGTTCTCGAATGCTTTGGAAAAGGATGGATTCGACAAGAATGGCAAGCTCGAGGCCTCTTTCTGGAAGAATAGGAAATGCTGGCTTTTCCTACTGGATTGCGCAGCATACTTCGGCCCGGGCGACCGTCGAGTTCGAAGTATTTTCGGTGAATGTGAAAGCATGGACATCCAGATCATAAAACGCATGATCGATCTGGCCAAGGAAGGAGGCGATCCATGCCCATGGGATCCTAAGAACATCGCCCGCTACCTTGTCGCAGAGCCGGCCCGCGATGGTGGGTTGACGGGAGCAGGATTCATGTTGGCACCTGTTCGAAAGCATGAACAGAGTCCCTCCGGATCTAATGAGAGCAAGAAGCGCCCAAAGCATTCCCTTACTCCTGAGCAACATCGGGCGATGATTGAATTCGCAACTCGGCGGCCATCGTATCCAGAGCCTCCCCGCAACTCCTCGCCGGATGGGCCTGCTTGAAGCACCACTCTGTGTATCTATTCTGAGCAACTCAATTCCGCACGAGGCTGCTCTTCACATGTCACCAATTCTTGCACCGAGTTACACCTGAGCACATTTCATCAATAATTTGGAGGAGATATGGATTCGCATCAATGGGCCCTTCGATTGGCATGTATTGTTTACTTTACCGAGGGTGGAAACGTGAATGGCAAGGGTAGTGGCTGAAGTCTGAAGGCAAAAGCTTAGCTCTAATCATACAGATACATGCAAAAGATAAATCACACGCATCTTCTGATTTATGACCGATAGTACTCCCTGTTTCAGAAGGACGGATCGTTACCCTTTCCGGTAAGAACCCAATGATGATCGCTTCTTCCGGATATCTTGTCCCCTCGCTCCCGTAACCTCTGGCAGTCCGTTGTTATTTCGACTGACTGTGAATTGTCAACAACGTACCCCACGAAGAGGCTATCATGCTCTCAGCGTTTATGCAGCCCATGAACTACTTAGCTATATATGCTCCACAATACTACGTACTTAGAAGTCTTTGTCCATGCCTTCGCGTCTCGTCCAACAGTCACGCAAGTTTTATGTAACAACTCTGCAGATATTGAGGCATCAAGATTTTATTTCATCCTCAAACGAGTCAGGCTCGCATCGTGCACCTAAATGTACAGAGAAGAAGAAGAAGAAGAAGAATCAACAAATGTTGTATATACAAGAAAGAACATTTCAAAACACCACATAATCATCTAGATTTTTCATCTTCGTCACCCAGTAACCAGAACCATGTCCTTGTTTTTCGTTTTTCAGTTCCAACGTCCCCTCATGTCCCAAGTGAGATCCCGGACATTTAGAAACCAGCGTGCTTGAAGAAAGCTCCCTTTCCGGTAGGGAATGCAGCACCAGCGGAGAAGGAGCCGGTGGGCTTGGCGTGGCCGTGGTGGTGGTGGTGGCCAGATGCGTGAGCAAAACCAGTTCCCTGGGGACGGTGTTGCTGGGAGAAGTGGGATGGGTGAGCGGCGCCGGAGGGAAAGGTGCCTGTTGGCTTGGAGAACGAGCCAGTCTGTGTGAAGCTATCCATTTGGCGGGCGGCGAGATCGCGGGCGTGGCGACGAGCGACAGAGGCTTCGGTGTAGGTCTTGCCGGTGTACTTGTTGTAGAAGGAGGAGATCCAGGACAGGAGGTCGTTAAGAGTTGTGCCTTCTGGGGCGCTGGTAGAGCTTGAAGTTCCGCTGGTGGATGGGGAGGAGCCAGATGATGTTCCTGACCCGGAACCGGTTGAGCCTGAGCTTGTTTGGGTTGGGGTGGACTCGTATGACTCGACTGAAGTTGGGAGGCTGGTCGGGATGGTGACAGACTCGGCGGAAGTGGTCAGAAGAGAGCTGGTACCTGGGACATTGACAGCTGCTGGAAGAGAAGAGGCATTGCCAAGGGCGGCTGAGGATGTCTTGGCCTTGCATGCTGACTTTCGCGTCTTGCTGCTTACAGCTGCGAGTGTGCTGTTGGAGAATGGGGCGGTAGTTGGCATGGCGCTGGCTGGTGCGGAGGTGACAACAGCAGGGCTAGATGTAACAACACCTGCGGCAGCGCTCGTGGCGACTGCTGAAGAGGCAACAGCCGTGGCAGAAACGACACCTTGCGAAGCAGAAACAGCTCCGGAGTACAAGGCTGGACCAGGAACGACGTATGAGGCGATAGCAGCATAAATGTTGACCAGGATTCCAGGGTCGGTGGCTGTGTAAAGGGAAGTTCCCAAAGTACCGGTTGGTGCATCGGTTCCTGATCCGGTGACCTCAAGGTTAAAGCACTGTGGGTAGTTCTGAGCTCCGCCTTCTGTCCCTGCTGAGTGCAGGGCAATGATCTCGTGACGGAGAACATAGTTTCCTGGAGCAATGGTCGATGGGATAGTGACGGACCAGGAGTTGTTGTTAGCGATCAGAGTATCTGATGCCCAGTCACCTGGGATTGTGGTGTCGTCGACCAGTCCGACGCCATCGATCTTAAAGAACTCGAGGGTCGTCTTGTCCACAGTTGTGCAGTCTCCTCCACAGTCGGCGAGATAGTCGATGACTGGTCCGTGATGGGACTCAGGCCACTAAAAGATCGGGTCAGCACAGAAAAACACCACATGGTTCGGACAAAGGTCGAAGATTCATGAGTACTTACAGTCGTCCATTGGAGCTCGACAGTTCCGCCGGCCTTGACGGTCGCTGAGGTCTGGGCGTTGGTGGCACCCTTGTGGCAAATAATATCGGAGCTCGTGTAATCACTGACGAAACCGTTATCGGTATCCTCAGGAGTCGACCATCCAACGACTACTGGCTGGGTAGCCATGTACTGGTAGTTGGCAGAGTATCCGACATAGCTGGTATCCGATTAGTCGAATTTCATACAAAAACATCGAAAGATACTCACTAGGTACCGTCGGCAACTATGCCAGTAACAGTCCCGTGTGCGGAAACCTTTGAAGCAAGAGCAACGAAGCCAGCAAGGGCTGAAATCTTAGAGAAGGACATGGTGAAGTGTAAAGTTTTGATAAATCTTCGCTCAGCGTGATGTTCGGTGTGTGTTTGAGGAGAGGCAAAGGATATCAGCTAGCTTCAATCTATGAAGACGATATCGAGGGGCAAAAAAGAATGGAAGTCGCGAAAGACTGTAAAGAATGTGATAATTCAAAATGAATGTGATGATGAGAAACTTTGAAGGAGACGGGACATCTGTATATATACAGAGAGAAGAGATGATTAGAGAGCCACTGGGCATTGCTTGTTTCCATCGTTTCCACATGGTTCTCGCAGCTAGAGATCCACTATCAACTCTTGATTTTGATAATTTTGGGTCTGATGAAGATTGCAAGCTTGAGATTGGGTAGTCGAGGGAGACAGTTGCGTGGAGGCGTCTGGAATTAAACGATCCTCAGCGGCTCCCGGCGGCAACATGCAGGGGAGTGGGACCCGAATGCCTGCTCTCGATGTTCTGCACGTCTAGATGCGTATGTCTGTCCGCCAAGTAAATGAAAAAGAGGAGACTGCTCTCGGTGGATAGAAAATTAGCCAACGAGCAGCGCACTCCTGAACAAAGTTCGACCTTCTCACTATCAGTCCAAAGTCGTTATAGAGGACCTCTTCAAATGGAGAAAACTCACACAAATATGGGGAAATACCAGCTCAATCAAAATCACAACTCTGAGCATTTTCAAAAGCCCTCGCGGTGTTCGGTCGATGCCCAAAAGCATTTCCCTTCTTCACGATTCCATCATCATCATCACCACTTCGCTGAGCCCGCCGCGTGGATACCATGCAGCCTCCTGTTTGAAAAAGCTTGAACTGGCATCAATTAATATATCTGCGCGCTTGATCCAGCCCTGAATGTTTCGGAACAAAGATAAGCGGGTCCTCGGTACCTGAGCTTTGACAGCTGGGGAAATTGTTTATGGGTCCTCTTCTTCTGATATTGCGAGCGAACAAATATGTTCGAAACATCGTGATGACATGGCCCTGGCGCTTTTGTCGATGTATCCTTGGGTGAGATCCTCGCATCATTTGAGGCTTCGGATATGAGTGGGGTCGATTCAGAAGTGAGGACTGAAGGGGGGTTGGGAGGTGGAAGGAGGTGGAGAAATTTAATGATTGATGCAAGACAATCATCGTCGACAGCGTCGATTCAAGCCTTTGTGGCGATGTTGGCCTGATATTGAGTAGAGCTTCGTATCGTGAAGAGGTGAGGGCTCGAAGTTGTGAAGGCAGGGAACTCAGCGGAAGAGGGTCGGCATTCCGTAGTCGCTTCCATTATGAAACACCTGCCCGAGAACGGGAAGGGGGCATGACGGGTGTTCGGAAGCGAGCCCCTATCTGCATCCTTAGCTTTATGTCAACAAAACACCGAATTTGGGCTCAAATCAGGAATTGATCAAATATCCTTCGTATATGTCTGGACAATCTGAGTTCGTCTTCCAAAAATCGCTATGCAATCCACAATAGAATCATGCTTCACCACCAGAGTCCCGCATCTGACCTCTAAGCTTAATACCACGAATTGTCTTGTCCTTTCTTTTGGCTCTGCAACCCAAGCTTCCAATACATATCGCTCACGACACTAGTGAAGAACATAGCAGACACCTTCAACCACACGGTAGCTTTGATACAACAGCAGATCTTCGCTCTCTCCCTTCCCCCATACTTTGGCCGGGTGACTGGGTTGGTCGATATAACTTGCGATGGCCGTGGTGCTGACTTTGAACTTGTCCTTGGCTTTGGTTTGGACTTTTTTCGAGATGGATTGGGATCGACTCCATAGAGCGTTGGCCTGGTCGTTCGAACAGATCTCATAGCGCCACTTTCGGTTGAAAGCCTCGGAGATAGCATCCAGCACACCAGGGTCATTGGGGCGATCAAAGGAGGCAGGCTCAGACCCTCGTGACCATCCCCTGACCGCTCCCACCCCCGTGGTTGTCTTTGTCTTCTTCTGACGGGAGATTTGCGAATTGTCAACAGCATCGTGGTACTTGGTATTTATCCTTGGCGGCAGTGGCAGTATCTGTGGCTATTGTTGATTGGGACATGATGTGCTGCATGTATGAGGGTCCTCGAGGCAGTCAGAGGAGGCAGGGCGATGACCTCTGTAACCATCCCCTGACCACCCCTCGCCTGATACAGCTTGTTGGAATGGAAAAGAAGAAGGGTCCTCGAAGCAGTCGAATGAGGCAGGTTCGAGGAACCTCGTAACCATCCCCTGACCGCCCCTCGCCTGACGTTCTCCAGAATTACCATTCTGCTGTTTATATGTTAGCACAAGTATTAACAAAAGGATCTGTTTGGAGAAGCGATGGGTACCGGAAGATCGAGAAGATCTAGGAGGTAGGAGATACATACTTGAGCCGAGGCAGAGCGCACTCCCCGAGGCGTGGAAGGGCCAACGACAACCTGGGAAAGAGTCAGCATATGTCTGGTAAATGACAAAGATCAATCTATGTAGAAGATAGGTAAGGGGAAAGATTGTGATGGTGTGAAGATGTGGAGAGCAGATCAAAGACAGGACGCAACGCGTAGCCCCAAGGGGGAGGCGACAACTTACCACTCAGAGTGGGTGGGGACCAACAAACTTCTCAGCAGCGAGGTCCCAGGCCGTATTGGACGGCGGTTGGAATTGGGGACCCAGGACCTTGCCACGGTAGATCATGGTGTGCTTGCTGATGGCGCGGGCTCTGCTCTGTCCAGATGGAGGAGTGAGCTGGTAAGAAGACAAACATTGTCGATCTCTTTGACTGTGGTATAGTATACTGAAAAGCAGAAAGGATGAGGCATGTCTCGAACAAGGTGCAGCTGTGCGTGGCAGATCGAGGTTGTGATGGAGATGAGGAGATGGTGAGGAAGATGAGGACTCGAGAGGAAGGAGGAATAGGAATTTCGAGGAATATATATGTTTGTGGCTTACTTATACACGCAAACAGACAAGCGAACATGAGAAAGGGCAAACTTATCTCCTTGGGGTCGGCCAAGGCCTGTTTGGGAGAGATGAGGCAGAAACTCTAGTGGGAAAGGCGTCTCGAGTCGATTGAGGAGGCTAGAGCCGAGCTGAAGTGAGATTGGAGAAGAGGAGTCTTGATTTGGAGTGGGCTATGGTATCTATTGGCTGCTTGATATGTATGCTTGTGTATGTGCCTGGGAGAGGAGAACGAAAACAAAAGACAGCATGAAAGAACGCTCCAGAACAAGAACCAACACAATGCTCTCTTCAACGCCCCAATCCAATCGCACAGTCTGCAAGATGTACGCTCATGCCAGTTATCATGTAAACAATCTGCTCCTCCTGGTAAAGAACGCCGGCTAACATGCTCTCGTCGCGTCGTTGTTATCTAGAAACCCTGCGGTCCCTTCCCATCCATTCCACCTGTCCTGAAGAACTCAGATACCACGCCAACAGCATACGAACAAGCTGCCACCCACGCCGCACCTACCAATAGTCGCTTCCCCTTACCCTTTGCCTTGGGTCTCTCTTCTTCAACTTCATCTTCCCAGATTCTCCGGCCACTGAATACCGGCTCCTCCCGCCGGACATCAATGTTGGATTTGAAGGGGGTCTCGGAGCCACGAGGAAGGTCATAATTGACAAAACCTGTTGGACTGGCAAAGTCTCCAGTGATAGGAGTACTTTGCATGCCATCAATCGGATTCGTCACTCTCTTGCGCTCCTGGTTGACTGCCTTCTCATGAGCCTCAGCCGGCGTCTCAACCTTGGGTAATACTGGCGCACCCGACCGAACTTTTCGAAAAACAAGAACATCGCCACTGCCTGCCACGATCTCATATCCTTGAGATTGAAGAGATTCGAAATGAGGGAAGAACTTTGATGGGTTAGAAAGTCGTAGCAGAACCTCTGCAGGCGTCAACGAGTCCGAAGAGTCTGGGACAATGGAGGTGGTCTCCGCAGTACTGACAGACTGCATCGTAGGATCATACGCAAGGATCTTATATAACGTTGGCTCTGGAGTATTCGAGAACTGATTCAGAGTTTGGCTATTTGATTGGCTTGTGCTCTCATGCTTAGTAGCTGAGGTCTCAAGCACAGGAACTTGGCGGTGCTTGGTATCAATGGTACCATATGCCTCTTCGTAAATGCCCCGGATCTCCCGTACAAGATTCTTCCTATCGCGAACCTCTTTTTTGTCCCTACGCGATCGCGCACTCTCGCCTGGCTTTTCCGAAGGAACAACTACAGGCTCTGAAGATGCGCTGTCTTGTGTATTTGTGGGATTATCTGTCCTTTGTGCAGTTGATCGGTCAAGGGAAGTCTCCATTCGAGGGGTCGTGGGGTCTCTCGAAAATGACTCCGGCGCAAGGCCAATCAGTGGATCCGCCTCGCTTACTGTCTTGGGTTGAGACGTAAGCCCGTTAGAAACAGCATCTGGAGCCGTCCATTTGGCCTCGAATTCCTCGGGAAAGTCTCGAACGAAGTTGCCCGTCAGCTTCTTTGTAGGACTCTCGTGCTCCCAACCAGCTTCAACTTCAGCAATCTTGGCATCTATTCGACCCCGAGCATGGGCTGCGTGATTCAGCAGCTCGCTATGCTCGATTCGGAGCTCTTCTACGAGCTTTCGGGAAGCATGTACCTTGTCAGTAGCCGCAGCTTCGTCGGCCGAGCTTGTCACGCTTTGGTAACTGTCGAATTTATCCTCGAGTTCCTTTCTCTTAGCGACCTTTTCGGACTCTGTCTCTTTGGCGGGGCTCGTGAGGATTCCTGAAGCAGCTCGTACATCACTTGCTCGAAGGAGATCCAGGTCTTCAGTAGTCTCTTCCACGATACCTCTCATTTTTGTATCTACTGGGCGCTTTGAAGTGAACTCTAAGGACTTCACGGTTGTCCGCCCAGTCTCGGATGGCTTTTGGTAATGGTTGACCTTAACATCATATTCTTTCAGGCCTTCTTGGACTGGGCACCTCTCCTGTAGCTGACCAACTACAGCTGCACCTCGCAGTACTGCAGACTTGTTTTCTTCAATGGACTGAAGCAATTGGTCAAGTTGCTTTGGGGCCGCCATGCCATGCTGACGACGACTCTCACCTCGAGTACGTTGAGCCGCAGCTTTGTACTCTCGGAATGCCTTGAGAATGGGATCAAGCGGTTCCTGGTGCTCATCCGAAGCAGTACTTTCGTATTCCTGGATCGCTTTCAAGACGGGGTTTAACTTTCCTGGATCCAGCCTCGCACCCGTCAGGTTCGTGGCAATGTTCTGATAATTGGCTTCATAATCCTGAATTGCTTTCAATAGCACGTCTGCTTGCTTCTTCTTCCTCTCTCGTCTGTACATTTCAGAATTCTCATAATCTCGAATGGCTTGCTCGACCGGGTTTAGTGGTTCAAGTTTCGTGTCGGAGCTCCGTACAATGACCGTTTGTTCGCTCCTTGACTCATAGTCCTTAATCGCCTGAGTGACTGGATCATTTTTCTCGGGCTGCTCTTCGGGACTCTCGCCTGGTCGGCCTTGTCTATAACCAGCCTTGGCATCATAATCTGCAAGCCCATCCTGAACTGGGTCTGCGTTCTTGGCCATCTCGACATGTTCAGGGCATGCTTTCCCATCCGAGATCTTGTTATCATAATCCTTCAGCCCATTCTGTACAGGATCAGAGTAGTCTACCTTGATTCCTGCACAGTCGTAAAACCGACGCGATTCATAGTCAACCTTCTCGTCGTAAGACTTTAGGCCTTCCTGGACAGGATCTGCGTTCTCTGTTTGTTCATTTCCAATCTTTTGGTACCCTTTCAAGTGATCCTTAAGCGAGTGGATGATCTCAGGCGACGTAGTTTCTGCCGTCGATGTGGGAGGCTCGAAATCTTGAAATTGAGACCGATATCCTTTGAAAGTCTTCACCGAGATTGCGTCGGCTCTCGCCCGATTCGAGTGCGTCTCTGTTGGGATTCTCCGGTTACTGATCGGATCAATATCATATTCCGGTTCAGCAGCCTTCTGCTCATGCTGTTGAAATCGTCTTCTGAACCCCTCCTGCCCGTACGTCGAGGACTGTGTAAAAGCATGAGACGAAGGATCTGTTGACGAAGTGGTTTTGCTAGGTTCGGGCCTCGTGCTTGTCCAACCGGGGCCGAATATACGCGACCTCGCACGAATGAAATCATATAGTGAGTCTCGATTATTCATAAGGCTTTCAAGCCGACTCCTATCAAATTTATTGTGGTTATCCTCATGGCTCGATTGTGGCTTTTCGCTGACGGTCTTGAGATCATCAACATTCACCCATCGCCCGCCTGGTCTTGAGTCGTGACCCCGCCATGCGCTACACATGAAACCCTTCAATCCAACATGTCGACCTATAGGGAAGTGGCGATCCCACGATAGCTTCCGGTTCAAGGCTTCGATATGTTTGTGTTTCTCCACCCGTCGATATCGTCGTCGAATTTCTTTCTGGAAGCTTGGATCAAGGTATGACGACCACAAGTTTAGTCGGAAGTTTCGGACTTGCTGGTGTGACCGAGGTCTTCGTGGCAAGCGTCCGGTGGACAGAAGAAGAGCTGACGAAGGAGCCAAGGAGTGCTGGAAGGTGGATGCCGTCAAGGCAGAGGGTAATGTTGACGAAAGCATCTTGTCTGTTATTGTACTCGTTGCATGCTCATGGACTGGTGCTGAGTTAGTCTGGGTCCATGTGGTACCGACTCGTAGCTGCCTGAATTTTTCGAAACCTCTTACCAGCGATGATGATCGTGAAGCTGCGGGTGCCTTTTATACGCGTTGTTGCTTTCAAAGAATAGAAGCGGCTTTGGATCTGTCAGTGATGATTCTCGATATGTTTCGGAGGCCAACCCACCCAAACGATGATTCGTTCACAGAAAGAATCTCAAAAAGTGTGCGGATATATCCTGATAGCAAGTTCGTGCGAGTTCATAGCAACAAGTTGAGTTGACGTAAATTGATCGCTGATCGCGTGGCGGGGTAGTTCTGTGCCGAGCTGCCTTGAGTGACTGAAGAACAGCAGGAAGTGAGTGAATCCAGAAGCTTGCAATTATTGCCAGAGGTCAAAGGAATCACAGCTGCGCTGGAGGTAGTTGAATAGCTCTTGATGTGATCATATAGTGGGGGAAAGTGTTGGCAGCATGCAGCTGTTTGAGGGGTCGTTTAGTGATGGCCGGCCTCCTTGAAACAGCACTTTGTAGTTCCCAGAACCAGTCAAAATGCCGCGGAAGATTTCAAGATGAATTGAAGTGTGCATTCAATGGCTGGCGAGCTGTTGTGTTTGTGTTCCTGTAACAAGGCTGGTTCCGGTATTTGGGCCAGTGGAAGATCGGAGCCTCGCATGTGAAGGCCGAGGAGCAGCTTTGATGTGATACAACAAAGAAGTGTCTCGGTGAGATATTGGAGGAATTGCCCAGGGCAAGGAGGCTGTAAGGCGGGGGGAGTAGCACAAACCGAAGAAGGGTTGATTTGAAGTTGAAGCAAGAGGAAAGCTTGAGGAAGAAGGGAAGAGTAGAGTAGAGTACAGAGCTTGGGTTGGTTGATAACTCACTTACAGCTCTACCCACTCCAGGCGTCACTGGGCTGCGGGGTAGTGTCTCGTGCGCGAGACCGCAAAGGCAGCGTGCCGGAGAAGATAAGCATGGGCATGGGGAACAGCTTCATTCTTTCAGGAGGAGACACCAGTGGAGATCACCATCATGATAGAGCTTGCGATCTCCAGCCGTGATCTCCGAAATGTCTGAGGACGCTATTGCATAGCTTGTCATTGAGTGGTTTCAACTCAAATCATCATGGTTGAAGCTGCATAATCACATCCAATCTGATAGCGCAAGTTGCGAGATTCCACGCCCACGCCCACGCCCACGCCCACACCCACACCCACACCCACACCCACTTGCTGCTTTTGAGACTCCAGCAGACGATCGGATGCATTCACCTCGTCGGTGGATACCAACCCCAACCTTAGCTCCGCATTCACCCGCTATGCCGGCTGTGCTGTGCTGTGCTGGGCTGTGCTCCGCTGTCCTGGGCCTGAGGTGGCCAGTTGGAGGACAGGACAGGGATACAAGTAAGCTAGGCCGGAACTGATACTGCCTCTGCTCACCGCACTCAGTCTCGTCATCCGGCGAAGGGCAGCCAGGAACGAAGTGGGATGGATGGATGAGTGAGATAGATAGATACCCTGGTGCATTTTGGCGTACTCTGCATTTTCTTCCAAACACTCCTCGCCTTCTCCAGCTTCGAGTTCAGTTGACACACCTCTACAGCGACGAGTGGAGACCAGTTCCGTGATACACAACTACCTGCTCGTCTTTTCAATAATATTTCACGCTAGAACATACCTCTCGAGCCGGGCACAGTGTCGTCAATATCTAACACATGGATTGCGATCACCAAATAGTCTAAGGTTGTTTACGCCCATTCCATCCCTTAATACCAGATTTTGCCGTCGCGGAGATACTCTGTACTTCTGCCAACATGAGCAAACGACAATTCAAATCTCAAGCTTCGAGCAGTCGAGTGGCGTCTGGTGCAGGATTTGGAGGCTTTGGGTCAACATCATCCGGCAGTACATTATCCTACTTGACCGAGCCTCCGAACCTCTCTGCAATTAGCGACGCCAATGTGGTAGTAGCCTTCAAGAATTTGTCAAAGAAGGATGGCACAACGAAGTCGAAAGCTTTAGAAGATCTGCGGGCTTATGTTCAAGCACATCCCTTCGAGCAGGATGGCGGGGTAGAGGATGCGGTTTTGGAAGCTTGGGTGCGCTCTCTACAACCTAGCCATAGGAGGAAAATATTGATAGATAAATACAGGTCAAATTCTACCCTCGTATTTCCATTGACAACTCTCGTCGTGTCCGCGAACTCTCCCACATCCTACAATTCGAGCTCTTGAAGTCCGCGCGGAAGCGCATGGAAAAATTTATACCCAAGATTGTTGGAAGCTGGCTAGGGGGGACATACGATAGAGACAGAGCTGTGGCGAGAGCTGCAAATGATGGCACCAAGTCTTTCCTCGATACACCGGCCAAGATGGCCCTCTTCTACAAACGCTGCGAAGCTCCCATTCTGGAATACGCTCAAGAAGCTCTAGAAGAAACGGCGCAAACGCTTAGCGATGAGCGGACTATGAGTGCGGATGATATGCAAGCCAAATACTTTCGAGTCATTGGGTCGAGTATATCTCTGATATCTAATCTGCTGAGCACCCTGGACGAGGATAACGTTCTCAAGCACCAGGAAAAGTACGAGGGAATCCTCTCAGGCAACAAAAAGCTCTGGGCGTTTTCAAGCTGCGAGGACTCATTTGTGAGGAGAGCAACAGATCAATTGATGTTGAGCTGTCTGGCAAAATTACCGGTGATCATTGAGTCAGACTTGGAACTGATTAGCCACACATTTATCGCTGAAGCACTGAAGTCTACGCAAACTACTTCTGCATTCCAGCTCTTGAGTCTCTTGTTTGCATTGACCTTAAAGTATCCCGAAATATGGACATCGTCTTACAAGTCAAAGAAAAGTCCTCTTTCAAGACTCCGTGTCTTCGTGGAGAAAGGTTCGCAAGGAGGACCTCCCGAGTATTGGATTAAGCTCGGCCAGCTTGTGCTTAGTCTTCCCGATGGAGTGTTCACTTCTGACTCCGAGGTTATGTTAGAGTTTCTCAGAGCATTCCGTCGGGGTGTTTCGAACAGAGAGGAGCCAAGGACTAATGCTGGTGTAGCCTGGGCTACCTATTTCAGCATTACCGAGCGTTTCATTAGGCTCTTGTCTCCCGAGGCTGTGCAAGAGAAACTTCTGCCAGAAGGCATATTTCCTGTCTTCGAGCAATATCTACATCCCAGTTCAGCAAACGACAGCTGGGCAATTGGGTCCAGTATCTCCACTCTTGCTAAGGGGCTTGCCATCTGCTGGTCATCAAAAGGTGACAACTCTGCCACCAACAATGAATGGGCCAGGCTCGAGAAGGATTTCAGTTCGAAAATCCTCACATCGCTGCCTGAGCAATCAAAAGACTACAACGCCTCGCAGACTGCTGTTGTCGCGATCAGCCACCGCTGGTTCAAGCTGTTAGCGGAAGTCATCAAAGCAGGTGAACCAGAATCTAAGGATCTCCTTCTTCCTTCGTCACAACGTATCATTACGACCTGTCTTGGCTCTATAGTCAATAGAAACGGCAAACCATACTCCGCCACCGCTACGGTGGAAGCCGCTATGCGGCTCACTCCCATGGTCGTTGGAGAATCGCCTGAAACTCTAGCTACACTTGAAGCATTCCTGGAAAACGATCTACCTGAGTTGATTCTGTCTCCTTCGGGGCCATACCTCATCTCAATTCTAAACTTATTCCGCGCCCTACCGGACAAGGAAGCAAGCTTCAAAAGTATCTGGCAGTCAACAGTTGATGGTCTCTTGGCGTTGCCGGACGATAGCAGACAATCTCAGGTGATTGCAAAGTTAATTGCGAATGATGCAGTTTCAAAGATTTCGCAGGAACATTCTGGCCTTCAAGAATATTTGCTTCGAGGGAGTACGAAAGCCATCCAGAGCAGTCCAGATAGCAGATCATTGTTTGAAGCTGCTATTACATTCGACTCTCTATCTTCTGCCACATCGACAGAGGTCCTAGGCCAAATCCTTGCAGCTCTGGATGGCAGGGACTCGAATTTAGACGGGGCGCTCAGATCGCTTGAGTTCATCGCCAAGAACCAGCCGGGCTTACTGCACAGCCAGAGCGACGTACACGTTACTCTAATCGCCAAATTGCTTGGACTAACTGAGATATCTGATTCTACCTTGGCCTCGCGTGCCAACACTCTAAGGGCGATCATTGAGAAGTCCATTGCCACTACCGAATCGGACACACCCCGACAAAGTTCTCTTGTTCATGTTATCAGAGAGAATCTCGAGTGCGCAGGACCTCAATCGCTGAGGTAAGTTATGCACTGCAATAATCGAATAATGACGCTAATTTCCTCCAGTATCGATACACTTGTTCAAGAAGCGAGCAAAATTATTGCGAAAGCTCCAGATTCTCCTCAACCGGCCATCTTTCCAAACACGCAACTATGGTCTGAAGCTCTTGCTCCACTGCTGAGTGAATCACCGAACCCAGCGCTTGGTGTAATGAGACCCTTTGCTGGATCTGTATACTTGGTGTCCGGCTCTTCAGCGCCTTCGACTACCCGGCCTGGGCGAGATATCAATGGTTATTCTATCCCACTGAGGATGGCCATGTACACAACTTCTCTCCTTCTCCACGAAGACCTTCTCGATGTATTATTACCTGAGGATCTTCATGTCGAGCTGTACTATCTCTTGGCTCTCAGCAGCGAGCTTGCGAACGATCAGATCGACTTGCTGGAGGACAACAAATTGTTCGGTTCACACCAAGATCTCGATGCAGTTACTGAAGTCAGGCAATTCCTACGGAATACTCATGAGATCCTGGGGGATGTGGCAGGCAATGCTGATTTCTGGCGAGACCAAGTCACTGGGAAGCAATCTCCCAAAGATACTTCTGCTGTCGTTCGCTCTTTGATATCGAAATTTTTGGAGTCATCAGCGTCCAATTCTCCGATGGCATACTATGCTTCTAAGTCATTAGGAGTCTTGATGCAAGCTCTTATTTCTGCTCATGGGTGGCAGAATGACGGCAGTGAAGAATGGCTTACGAAGCTAGACATTTTGAAGACTTCTTCCAACAACATCCCCGGTGCTTCAGCAATTTTAATTGGCCTCGAGGATAGTCTTCGCTCCAGCAAGATGATCAACACTCTTTGTAACAGGCTCATCAGCGATGTAGCAGGTGCTAAAGCTCAATCTGAGAAGACAATGGGTCTGCTTGTGCTACTTAACTCTGTTTTGTCGGTCTACGATGAGGAAGATTTACCTGTCGCGAACAATCGCTTAGTCTTTGCTGTCAAGCAAATTCTGTCCTGGACAGAAGACTTGGCAGTGGCCAATCCTCGACTTGCCTCTGAGGCCTGCCGCGCTCTACAAAAGCTTCTGCCAGCCATCAAAGACGTCTACGGTAATTATTGGGAAACTACTTTCGACTTTTGCGTGTCTGTTTGGGAATCAAATGAGGACGACGTACTATCAAACGAGAGATTGCCGATGATCGGCATGTCCTTGAAACTATATTCCATCCTTCGAAATATGGCGGATGGTGATAACGATGATCTTAAAGAAGCATTTGATCTTTCCCAAGAGCAGGTCTGCGATGGCTTGGTCAAGCTTCTCAAGCTGGACAGATCGAAGGAGACTCAGCCTCTTGAGTTCGTCGACACCATCTTGTCACGGCAAGTGACGAAGATACCCGAAGATCGCATCAAGGATATGACAGAGTTCTATCCTCTGCTTGCGTCGGACTTCCGCATGATTCAATCTGCGACTTTCGATGTACTCCACAAGGCTCTCCCCAAAGTTCAACAGGAACTGTCGGTCAACGTCTTGCTGGAAGGTACAAGTAAGTCACTCGTCTCGCTTCTGATTATACATGCTGACATTTATCAGCCGCACAGCTTCCTTTGGAACTGCTTTCCCTCTTACTCAATTCCCCATCCGTACAAGACATATCCAACGCAACCGAGTTTCCCTCCTCGATCCGCGGCTACCTCCTCTCGTGGCTAATCGTCTACGAGTCCTACACAACTGCCTCCCTCAAAGTCCGCAACGACTTTAGTGAACTCCTTAAAACTGAGAATTATATTGGCCCCCTCCTGAACTTCATGTTCGTCATCCTCGGCCATGCGGACGCCAACCCCCTGAACCTAGAACGCGCCCGCATAGATAACAACATGATCCGGCATTACGACATGTGGAAAGCAAATGACTCGGAAACAAACGAGCGTAGCATGAACTGGCTCCTCGTCAACCTATACTACCTCTGCCTCAACTACACACCTGGACTTGTCCGCACCTGGTGGTTCAGCTGCGACTCGCGACAGACAAGTCTAGCAGTCGATTCCTGGACACGGAAATTCTTCACGCCGCTCGTGGTAGAAGATACTCTTGACGAAGTCGAGAAATGGGCCGCGAACCAGGAACCACCAGCTGATGACGAGAAGGATCTCATCATCAAGGTATCGAAGCGCTCCAAAGAGATCTTTGCGGGCTATGAGGTCGATGAGTTGATGATGCAGATTGTGATTCGCTTTCCAGATAATTATCCATTGGAAGGTGTTAAGGTCGAGGGGCTGAATCGCGTAGCTGTTACCGAAAAGAAGTGGTTGAGTTGGCTCAGGAATACTCAGGGTGTGATCACGTTCTCTGTGAGTCTAGCTTCTCCTATTTTCCCTGCCCACTTCCCACACCTCCCATTCACCCCATACCAATTACTTCATCTAATGTACATTTTCACAGAACGGCAGCATCATCGACGGCCTCACGGCCTTCCAAAAGAACGTCACCGGTGCCCTGAAAGGCCACACCGAATGCGCAATCTGTTACTCGATAATCGGGCCTGATAAAAAGACACCAGACAAGCGATGCCAGACTTGTAGCAACCTCTTCCATTCAAATTGTCTGTATAAGTGGTTCTCGAGTTCGAACCAGAGCACTTGTCCGCTTTGTAGAAATCCGTTTAATTACGGCGTCGATACCGCGAGAAGGAGGGCGGCGTAGTGGCATGAAAATAGAAGCAGAGGATGTATATACAAGAATGAAGACTGATCGATGCTTACTAACGATTTTGGATGATAGTATGTGCTGTTGTATGTTGTGAAGTCGTTTTGTGACATTAGCAGCTAGAGATCAGCTGCAACAACCTGTATTACCATCAAAATGGAGACCTCGGTCGAAATAGTTACGATTTGTACCTGAATATATCTCCTGAAGCTGGGTCGGGACAGGTTAGTCGTTTATCGCCCTGTCAGCTCACGCCACGATCATTTATCACGGGCATATCTTCAGCACAGTATAAGCCAGAATCATCAAAGCTGTTTCTTCGGCGGTCATTTCATTGCTTCCCCACTAGGCCGTAGCCACTCAAAATTTCGCAGCATCTCAATGTAAGAAGAGAAAAGAGTCAAACGCCATCCGTCCTCCAGAAAGTCAAGGGGTATCCCATCCCATCCCAACCGTAGAACTCCAGCCCATCCTCAACGTCATTCAATCTAAAATCCCACACCACCATATCCCAACACCAACTTCTCCAATCTGTCAACCTTCATCAACTTGTCCAATCTGCCATCCCCAAACGTAGCACCCGTGCCATTCTGACCAATCATGTGATACATCGAATAGCCAACCTGGTAACTGTGCTTGTGGACCGGACACTTGAAAGCGAGGAAGCCGTTCTTTCCGCCTGTTCGAGGGCCGCCGAATCGCTCGAACGCGTGGGGAGGGTCGATCTTGAAGATGGTGATGTAGGCTTCGGCGCCGTTGTGTTGGACGGGTGCGTAGATGAAGGTGGCTTTCTTGGTGGGGTCGGAGGTGCGCTTGACCTGGGCTGTGTTAGGTTTTTGAAGCTGGACGCGTGGAGGATGAGGAATTGAGAAGATCAGGTTAAGGCAATGGGAATTGGGAAATGGAAATTGGAATACGTACGCGGTACAGCTCCTTGATATTCTTGAGATCCTCGTCGGACAATTGGTCGATCGAATCGGCGAATTCGGCCGTCTCGATGTTCTTGATGAACTTTAGAATTGGCTCGCGTCTTCCCTCCTCCAAGAACTCGCCCGAGCCATCTCTCTCGACGTGGACGAGCTTCATGCAGCAGAATGGGCTCGTCTGGTTGTTGGACTCGAGCTGCTTCTGGACCTGTAGATAGATAATCGTTCAGCCTGTACTTTGTGATGCTGCTTTAGAGTTGTGGTGCTGGGTTGAGCCAGAGAGCAAAGCTCAAAGCTGGGGTTGTAGAGCTTGGAAGCTTACCTCGATCTTCTTCTCGCGACGCTCCATCTTGTCAAGAGCTTCTTGTGGATCGCGGTCCCCAAACTGCTCTGCGTCTTCTTCACGGATCGAGTCTTGGCAAGCAAGGGCTGTCTCCGTGTCGTATCCTCGTGCTTTTGGTTGAGGAGGAGTTGTCAGCGACACGATTGAGAGGATTTGGGATGGAGGAAGGGAAAGGAATTGAATGGGATGTAGAGAAGGGTGGGTGACAAAGAAGGGAGCGGCCGCCTCGCTTCGAGCTAGCGTCTTCTCGAGAATCAAAACAAACCAAATCTACTTACCAGCAACGCATGTGCAGTTGGCATGCGGACCACACAACTCGCATCCATACAAAGATAGATGCTGGCGGAGATTCAATCTATTTATGATGTGCGTCAGATTGTGTTCCAGATTGTGTTCTTCGGTGTAGAATTTTGCTTTGTTGCGTGCAGGATGGAGTGCAAGTGTACTCACGATGAAAGACTGTCGGCGATCGTCTTTTCAGACGAGGGACCGGCAAACTTCTGTGCCTTTGCAGGCTTGTTGCGGGAGGCGCGGGGTTTGGGAGGGACCTGTAGTAAAACACGATGTCAGCGTTGCACTGTGGGTGGCGGTTCTCTGTGGTAGACGAAGTCAGAGATCGCAAGTCTCTATGACCTTGTAGAGAAGATGGCAGATAAATGGTAAGAGAAGAGATTATTGAAGAATTACAAACCTCGGTGTCAGCCCCGGAGTCCGAGGAGGGGGAGCGGAGTTCTCTGTCCATTGTTGTGCACTTTTGTTGTTGATCGTGGTTGAAAGAAGGAAGAATTTTAGAACGGGGGGGTGTGGGAAAGGCTCTTGGCGAGGCGAATGGCCTCCTCCGGTCCAGTGGTGGAGCTAGCCTTTCTGGGATCTAGAGATTATTCACGGCTTAATGGGGCGAGATGTGGCCAGTGCCGGGGCTGCGAGTCGACGGGTATAACTTCGAATGTCTGTGGAGTAATGGGCTGGGTGTTCTGGATTCCAAGGGCTTTTGGGACACTAGAATGCGTCTCGGGAAGTGCTAGTTTACTCAAGACACGTCAATGGATATTTAAAGGTTGTACCAGGTCACAGAAGCCATGAGGACGGAAGTCTGGGAGGGGACATTCGAAAGACTTTCAAGTCTTGAATGTGTCTGGTGAAGGGTAGATCACTCTTGAGGCTCTTATGAAGCTCTTTTGAGAATTGTGTACAAAATTGTGTACAAGCTTTGGACTCTATTGGATGGATGAATCATTCTTTTATGGTAGGAATTACAAAGGGGTGTTGCTAAGAAGAACAAAAAGAGTCTTCAAGGAGGTTTCAGATTCTAATCGCGACGGGGAGAGGCCAAAGGATCGTTGATAGATGCCAACGACTTTTACGGGGCCGCAAGTAAGCGGAAAAAGGAGGAAGACATAGAAATAGAAGGCTGTTCTTTAAAGCATTTATTCATTCCTTTGTGTCACATCTGCTTCGTATGCGGCTTGGGGTGCGCTACAAATCCCATGTTGTCTGGAGCAAATACGCTGCAAGAGTAACAAAGGAGCATTGTGAAGCTACGCTGTCCACGTATCCGAAACCCCTTAGTCAGGAGCCGAATTGTTCACGTTCAATGGTCTTTCATTAACCTTCATACGGAGACCTAACGGGTCTACATTAGCCTCAGATATGGCTCGAGGTTTGGCTACTCACAGGGAAAAGAAGTACGGAAGATCTTATATCCTCTATACAGAGAGTAGACACTGATCCCACAAACTCGTGTCAGATTGAGAATTCAGGATCAATGAGAACCAACTCTCACTCGATCTTGAAAGAGTAGTTTCCGGGCTTCCATATAGGCATCAAACATAGCAAATGTATACCTTTATCTTCGGCATAATGCCTGACCTGGAATGAATATAGATAATTGACTGTGACTTCAACTTGGAGCATTTAGTTGGATTCAGGACAGCTCCAGATTGGAAAGGAATATCCGGCTTTTCCAGCAAATTTGCATGAACTTGTGGACCAGATACTTGAGACCTTTTCACGCAGTCAATCGCGCCAGATAAGCATTTGTCTGCACTCGTTACACCAAAATAGTATTTGTAGGTTCTGTGGTTTCTCCAAGGGAAGTATACTTGACTTCAGATGAATTTGCCTTTTGCTGAAAGAGAACAATGGGCTGTTTGTCCCGAGGTCTTTTACGTCCAAGAAGTAGTATTCACCAGGCAGCTGACAAGTCATACATTTTATGGACAGAAAACAAATCAAGGACAAGCAGTTTTTGTAGCAATACTTGAGCATATCTTGTGAGCAGTTTAATTCAGAAAAAGGAAAATACAAGACCTTTGCAAGGCGGCTATAAACAACATCGCTTAAGTTCCCTCTTTCGGCCAGTTTGTAGAGGGGCAAACAGGCGGCATCCTTTCTTGGCAGAATCTCTTCTCTGAACAAGCATATTGGGTAATTCACAGAGGCATATCTACATGTTCGAGCCTTCCAGGCTTATTGCATTTCCTATAATTTTCTATGATTTGCTGTAATCTTAAGTTTCTCAGAGTCTAGCATCTGTTTGGCAAAGCTTACTCTTCATCAGCAGCAATGACAAACACTACAGGCATACTGCTTACACTGCAGAAGAAGTGCTTCATGCCGAAAAACTTAACGGAATAGCTCACGAACCCAAAATTCCCACCCTACCTAGATCACATGGCCCCACACGAATTTATCACCTCAATGGAGAGCTCTGGTCGTTTACAATGGCGGGGTAAAATAGGCTGAGCAAGTACATCCCAGCATGTTCATGCATACCTCCCGGCACTTCAACATATCATCAGACGGTTTCTCCGTACTTCAATATGGAAGGATCTGCAACCGCATGGGCAGTATTTGCCAAATAGAGGTATCCTCCCCCGCGTGATGGCCCATTCGTGGTTTCTCCGGATAACGGTAGCTGTCACACAGCAGAGGGAAAAGTTGGTTCCTGCATATGCATATCTTGGCTATTCGCCTGTTCAATCTAGATAAGATGCAGTCTGCAGCTTACAGGAAGAGCTGATACTTTATCCTGAGGGGTTATTACATGCTTCTTGTATAAGATGTGCAGGCTATTCTGCGGATCTCAGCACAGCCAGAAGCGAAATGAAATATGTTTACCGAGCTTATGTTGAAACTCCTACTTAAATCCTCCTGCCAGACCCGGAACAATCCAGGCGTTGGTTTTCATTGATCTTAGAGCTTGGAATCATGATCAAATTTCTTCTCGCCTCCTTGTTGCTCCCATTATTAGCCCTCGCTGTACCTGCTCCTGGTCCAGATGGAACATACACACTTTCTGCGCCTGGCATAACCGCCAAATTTATTCCTTACTCGGCAGCAATCACCAGTCTCGTAGTCTCAGATCGCAATGGCACCAAGAGAGATATCATCCTAGGCTACGACAACGGAACATTCTACCCCGTCGACCCCAACCATCCCGACTACGGCGCCGTCCCAGGCCGCTACACAAACCGCATCGCAAACCACACGTACGAGCTCGACGGCACTCGCTACTTCACCGAAGCGAACGACGGGAATGGAACATTGCATAGCGGTCTCAATGGCTGGTCCCGCCGCACCTGGAACGTCTCCGAAGTCACGAACTCGAGCATCACGTTCACGATCCGCGATGAAGGAAACTCGTCTATGGGGTTCCCAGGTCTGGTCCTGGGCAAAGTAACGCATACCATTACCGCAAATACTTGGACCACGAAATTGTCGGCAAAAGCAGTCGATCATAAGACGCCAATTATGTTGACTACTCATCCATACTGGAATCTCGACGCTTTCGCTAACCCAGCTACCGATCTCGTGTTGAACCATACGCTCAGCCTCCCGTTCGGAGAGCGTATGATCGGCATTGACGGGACGACACAATCGACTGGTGAGCTGCCCAAAGTGAAGAAAGGCGGCGTGAATGACTTCGTGAGCAAGCCGAAGCAATTGGGTGCCAGCATGAGTGATCCAGACGTACGTAATGGGGATGCCCGTTTTCTCTTGCTTCTCGTTGTCTCGGAAGACTGGGATCTCTCCTGAGACATGCCTTTTCCTGCTCTTCAAACACCTCTGATGGTCAACGACTAACACCCCATTGCGTAGTGGGTCGGGAATTGTGGCAGTGCATTTGGATGCAGTGGATATAATAACCAGTGGATCGTCGATCGTGGAGGTCCGGATATGGAAAAGCCAATTGCGACGCTGTCGAGTGAGTGGAGTGGGATCAAGTGGGATTTGTATAGTGACCAAGCGGGAGTTGTGGTGTATTCGTGTTACTGGATGGGTGGTACGTTTCCTGGCTCTCGGCCTGTCGCTTGAAGGAATTCGACTAACAGAACTAGGTGCCAACGAATTGAAGAAATCTCAAGGTGGACGAGCTTCCAGTGGCTTTGTGAAGAGTAATGGCTGCGTGGCTGTTGAGCCTCAGGATTGGATTGATGGCATCAACCACCCAGAGTGGGGGAGAACTGACAAGCAGATCTTCGGGCCGGATACTAAGCCTTATGAGAGCTGGATCTCGTATAAATTCAGCACTTTCTGATCATTCAGTAGATTATGACGCGGTGGAATACTGTACATAGTCAAGAAAAAAAGTTTGTATCTGTGGTATGAGCGCTTATGCTGTGTGTATGTATATGAGAAATTTAAAACAGATTCGACTTGCGCTGTTCTTTTGACTGCATGATACCTGTGGGCTCCTGTAGTCGCTCTGATACAAGACCTTGTTTTCTAGCTTCATGTCTATCTGGTTCTGACTTCCATCACCTGGCATATCATCCCTCGTCTCGTTATTCTAATGTCCTGGGCTTCACAGCCCTCACCTTCTCGGGAACGTCCAACTTAGCCGCAAAGCCAGTCCATGATACGTCCTTACTCGTCATGCGGGAATTATACTTCCCCATGAACAGCATATTCATCGGCCACCCAATGTCGAATTCCGCCACGTCTTCAATCTCATCGACTTCTTCGTCCGATAGCTTGACGCTCAGAGCCTCAATGTTACCTTTGAGGTGAGAGAGCTTGCGACCGCCGACGATGGGGTAAACATAGGGATACTTTTGCATGATATATGCGAGTGCCTGTTCCAATATTAGAAATATACTTCGAATATCCATTCAGAGGATGCAAATCATACCACGCTCGTCAGGACCGTCCCCTTTCTCTTTGCAATCTCATCCAACTTCTCCGCAATTCTTGTGTTTTTCTCCTCAGATGGAAACATCTTCCTCCCCTCCTCGTCTCCCTCCGCCCTCTGCTCGCTCGTCTTAAAGTCTCCACTTCCAAGAGTTCCCCATGGCGCAATACCCATGCCCTCGCTCTCACACATTGGGAGGATATCGCGCTCCAAATCGCGCGTTGCGGCGTTCCATTTACCTTGGTAGACGGAGAAAGGCGTGAGGCCGTGTTCGCGTGCGTAGCAGTTGGCTTTTACCACCACCCAGGCGGGCGTATCACTTATGCCGAGGTACAACACTTTCCCGGCGGCGACGAGGTGGTTGAGGCTTTGCATTAATTCGGGGATAGAGGTTGTGAAATCCCACCAGTGCACATAGAACTATTTCGCATCAGACTTGGTCTGTCTCTCGCCTCGTCGGGTTGTTGGAGTTCCAGGATAAGCTTACCAAGTCAATGTAATCCGTTCCCAGCTTCTTTAGAGAAGCATCGATCGAGTTTCTCAAGCTCTTGGAATGATTACCCGAAAAATTCGAATTCATTGCCCCTTTTCCAGAAGTGTACAGAGTCGTGTACTTGGTAGCTAGGATAATCTGCTCGCGGTTCTCTCGAGCCGCCATCCACTCGCCGAGCCATTGTTCTGATTCCCCGCCTTGATATGCATTGGCTCTGTATTCTCATCAGTAGATACTTGAGGATCCAGTCTGAGGGGCCTTACGTATCGATAAAGTTACCGCCTTGCTCGAAGAAGTAATCGAGAATCTCAAAAGTGGTTTCCTTGTTGCATTCTGGTCGAAGTTAGAAATTTAGGAAGCCTAGATGAGAAGGGGTGATATCACCTCCCATGTATTGTTTCCTATGGGATATTTATTAGCAAAAAGAATTAGAATAGACTCAAAGATGGCATACCAAGCATCACCAAAGTTCATCGCACCCAGACATAGAGGCGATACCCTCACGCCAGCAGTTGGCGACAGGACGCGGTGGTATCCGAGGACACTCTTCGGGATTGCTGCAGGAGTGAAAGCCATTTTGAAGATTAGATACTGGTAATCTGGAAGGAAAGGATGGAACGCTGCTGTTTGGGCCGAAAAAATAATTAGAGACGGGGAAAATGGCCAGATTTATACACTTCAAGTCTTTCTCTCCTTCAGTTGCCTAAACCCACATATACAAGTTTAGTCTCTATGGAGAATCGGTCGGACGTATCGTTTAAATCCGTGCAAGTGAAGTGGAGAAACAGACAGAAAAAGAAGGAAGAGAAGCATCGTCACTGAGCCTTGACATGAGGTTGAAATGCCACGCCTCACGCAAGCATGAAGAGAAGGTTTCAACTCCACCTGAACTCTCGATCGGGAAATTCCAAACACCAACACATGAGATCCAGCCAATAACATTCCTGGAAATGTGATACCGAGATGCGAGTCCCCTCTATTATTGTTGTTCTCGATGCATCATGCGATGCGGTAGAGCACGGAGATATGACGATGTGGAGGGTTTGAGGTCGGACTGCAAGGGCACGCACAGACAGCCGCCACTAGCCCGGTCAGCATGCTGCAGGAAGATGGGGAAATCTCATCTGCTGGCCCACTGTATCGGGTCCACTTGTCAGCAGGTGGCAGGCAGTAGAGAGCCCCATCGTGTTAGTTGAGATAAAACACAATACAGCTTTGTCGACGCTCCCTTGGTTGCAAAGAATAAAGTCGTGGTACAGGTCAGGAGTGGAGCTCCAATTTGCAATGGACTTTGTGCCTAGAGTCCATTATCTCCGCGTGCGGCGACTTTCTACAAGTGCAGTTGGTGTACGTGGTATCATTGAGAACTCCTATCTAAATGCTGCAGAGACGAACGAGGTCTACTTATGCCAATCAACAAAAATGCAAATCCTTATCCTACAAGCCACACCATCCAAAATGTGTGCTTGTTGCCCGTATGTATAGATCAGAAACACCCTATCCCTATACTCCATAAAATGACCGACCAACGACTAGTACAAAGACTGACTTGGAGATCGATTGCTTGAACCTCCGCACCAACAGCTCATATCTTCGCTCTTTTCCACTTGGACTACAACGTCAATCCCGTGGTGGAGGAGAAAACCTCTCGTCCGTTCTCGCACGTCCTCTAGATCCGAACCTCGCGTGGCGATGATATGCATCACACCTAGCACCTGCTCACTCTCGCTGTCTGTGTTCTTGTCGCCCATCCAGAATCGCGGAACAGTGTAAGTGGCAACTCCCCTCAAATCGCTAACACCTGCCAGTGTGTCCCGTAGGCCGTACTCGATCTCATCGGGAACCGTGAGGAGTAGTTTCTTTGCACTACTCTTGATGAGAGGAATGGACGACAAGAAGATCAGAATGGCAATAACGCATGATGCAAGAGGATCCCAGCCGTTCCATCCGAAAAAATAGATCAGTGCCGTGGACAACATGACTGCAGCGCTTCCCATAGTGTCCGCAAGAACATGAAGGAAGATACCGTGCATGTTTTCATTGTCGTGGGAGTGAGAGTGACCAACATGAGCATGTGCTTTAGCAGGAGGTGAGCCAGATAACAGAGGACTATGGTCGTGACCATCTTTGCAATCATGGTCGTGGGCATGATCGTGGTCATGATGTTCGTGAGGGTGAATCTTCTCTTGCGAGTGCGAATGGCTGTGCGCATGATCATGTCCATGGCCGTGGCTATGTCCCCCATGATCGTGTCCGTGGTGGCCGTGATGTCCAAAGCATGCCATACCCACTAAGTTGACAGCTAGCCCCATAGCACTCACCACAAATAATTCGGCTAATCGTTTTGTCTCTCTTCCTTCAGCAAGTCTCTCCGTCGCCTCGATCATGATTTCGACACTGATCAACCTATGATATGTCAGTTCTTGTCCTTAACCACAAGGCAGAACACCTACATCAAGAATACTCCGTTTCCAAACCCCGATAAGCTCTCGATTTTTCCAAAACCATATGGGAAACGTTCACTTGGCGGCCACTTGCTGGCAACAGCAGCAAACAATCCAACGCCTAGAGCCAAGCAATCGAAGAACATGTGTATGCTGTCGCTGAGTAGTCCAAGAGAGTCGGTCAGAAAGCCGTAGCAGGCCTGCACAATCATGAAGGCAAAATTCAATGACATGAAATAGAATATCCTGCGAGAATCTTTATCTGCTAATATAGTATGGAGCAAGGGCCAGCGCATAGCAAATGGCAAGATTAGGCTGGTAAATTTGGATCGTGGTTGCTCAACAGGTGGGGCATGATTGTGGAGGTGATCATGCCTGTGGCTATGGGATATAACGTTGACAGCATTCAGAGAGGGCTCGAAGGAGCTCATTGTAGAGAGCGCAGGCGATGGCTCGTGATGGTGCGTATGCTTTTCGAACTCTGCAATTGGTGACATGTCATTGCTGTTGGGAGGAGTTGGGAGATATGGAGACGGTGAGTGATCTCGCATATAGCTGTGACCGCGTCCAGGCGAAGAACTGTGGCTGTGGTTATGCCCATGATCGAAGTGTGGTTCGGAGTGTGAATGCGAATGCAGACTGCCATTTGATCGTTCTGCCTTCAGGACCTGTGGGCTGCTCGCAGGATATTGGCGGCTGGGCGAGTGCGAGTGCGAGTGAGAGTGTGAATGAAGGTGGGTATGTCCATGGCCATGGCTATGGGTCATTGCCGATGCTGGCAGAGCATAAGATGAAGCCATTCTGTGCTCTGGAGATCAGCTGCGACTCTGGCAAGTCGTATCGAGCTGTGAAGCCCGTGCAAGATCCGCCTCTCTTTCTCCCCGCATATGTTGCCTGAACGTCCTCTCTTCGCAATCTCTTTATTGTCCGGCTATCGAATGAGGCTTGAGTGGGGGAGACGAGGCTTGATGGGCGGTAGAAAGAGTGACAAACAAAAAGCCCAATTGCCTGGTGGTATGCCGTCGTCGCGAGGAGCGAGAGGAAGTGAGGGGATTCGCAGAGTGAGTGGAAGTGTGGAGAGCAGACCAAGTCCCGTCAAGTCAAGTTGGTCTCCTTCCCTTCCTCGTCTGGTGTTGATTTGTTGCCCCTGACGCTTGCTTGGCGACAGCTTGAGAGGCCCGCAAAGCACGACGGATGCGGAAGGTGATAGGCTGTGGACTCTTAGTGCCATCTGTATCTCGACATGGATCAGGGGTCTCCGCGTTTAGTCGACAACTGCAGTCAGGGCCGTTGCTTCGCTTGACCATAGAGCATGCCAAAGAGTATCCAGCCGATCAACTGAATTGTTCAACGGTTCAGTCTACAACACCACAAAATCATATACTTCTCTTCTCTCCTTGCAGCTTGACATTCCTTCCCCCCGTCTTCCGCGTTTCATTTTCGGCAATGGCGTCATATCTGACTAGGTGATCTGCCATTTTGTCTCGCCCACATTCCTCGAATACTACTAGAAGCTGCGTCACCATGCTGGAATTTCTCTTGCCACTTGCAGTCCTTGCTTCGACTGTCTTCACACTTGTCCTTCTCATGCTACCAAGTCGATATGTCAAGCATTCGCCGCCTAAAGAAACCATGAACGGCGTCGCAAACGAGCCCAAGATCTCCGTCCAAGTGCTGGTTCTCGGAGACATTGGGCGCAGTCCGCGGATGCAATATCATGCTATGAGCATAGCAAAACATGGCGGCAGGGTGGACATGATTGGATATCAAGGTATGCAGCCCAATTCCCATAATCTTTCTGCCACTGACGAAGCATGTAGAATCTACCTTACATCCTGGCCTCATCGACAATCCCCTTGTCTCAATTGTGCCCTTACCTCCTCCTCCACCTATTCTTCGAGCGAACAAGCTTCCTTTCGTCATCGCAGGTCCATTGAAAGTCCTCTGGCAGATATGGAGTTTATTTTACACACTTGGATACAGCACGAAAGCTTCGCGATGGCTATTAGTCCAGAACCCTCCCTCGATTCCCACTCTCTTCATCGCAATAATAATCTGTTTCCTCCGGAACACGCACCTCATCATCGATTGGCATAACTATGGGTGGACAATTCTCGCTGGGACTCGAGGCGAGAAACATCCATTCGTCAAAGTTTCAAAATACTATGAAGCACTCCTGGGAAGTTGGGCACCTACTGCCTCGTTTACAGTAACAGATGCCATGCAGAAACAACTTCGAAAAAAGCCCTACAATATCAAGTCCCCGATATTCACGCTGCACGATCGACCTGCGTCCATCTTCCAACCGATATCCAGCGCACAATCACGAAAGGCATTTCTCCAAAGGATACCTGAAACTCAGCAATACGCACAGGATATACTGGCAGGTAGGACAAAGTTACTAGTGAGCAGCACATCATGGACGCCGGATGAAGACTTTAATCTTCTTCTTGAGGCATTGTGCACCCACGCGTCCTCCTCAGAGAACCTCCCGCCCATTCTTGCCATCATTACTGGAAAAGGTCCGCAGAAACAAATGTACCTGGACCGGATAGCCAGCCTCTCTGAACAATCGAAGCTAAGAAACGTCACAATAAGCACTGCCTGGTTAACCACCGAAGATTATGCCACATTGCTGGCATGTGCAGATCTGGGAGTATGTCTACACATGAGTAGCAGTGGAGTTGACCTCCCCATGAAAGTCGTAGACATGTTCGGAGCTGGTCTACCTGTTGTTGGATATGGCAACTATGAGAGCTGGGGAGAGCTGGTAAAGGATGGCATCAATGGAAAGTCATTTGTCACTAGTGTCGAGTTGGCCGATATACTGGACGAGTTGTTCAGTGAGGAGAGCGGCGAACAATTGGCGAAATTGAGGCAGGGAGCAGTGAAAGAGGGAAGCAGGAGGTGGGACGAAGAATGGGATAGTGTTGCTGGACGATTGTTAGGTCTTTGCGAATGATAAGACGATCTTCAAAACTAAGTCCTGCGAGATTTAGCTACAGAGTCAAAATTGCCCAATCCGCTGTCCTCCATTTGACCAGTACACATGATCGTGGCCTGACCAACACCCACTGCTCACCTCACATCAAAACATCCAAAGCATCTCCACAATCGATCTTTCTTCTTCATGATGCTCAAATATCAATAACGAATTAACACATCTCGATCTTCCCATGGCCGAAGCAGCTCTTGGTCTCGGATCCTCCATCCTCGCACTCGCTTCGTTTGGCGTGAGAGTAGTGAAAACTCTCCGCTCCTTCACTGGCTCCTACACAGGCGCTGAGTCAAGAATCCAAGTGCTCTTTGACGACCTGTCAATCACAGTATGGATTCTGGATGAAATAGGTATCACTGTTAAGGAGTACGAGGTTCAATTCCAGATCACGGCGTCGTTGTTTGAAGCTACGAGGCGAACGTGCGAGAACAACTTTGTGGGGTTAGAAAAAGCTTTGAAGAAAGCTAGGAAAGACGAAGAGAAGAAATCTGGGCTCAGTCAGGATGTCGGTGGACCAATAGAGGTTTTAGGTGCGCTTGGGACGAAGGGAAAGAATGGCAAGATGGGATGCTGGGACAAGCTGATGTTTGCGCTTGGTGGGGAGGACGAGATGAAAGAATTGTTGGTGTCGGTTGAGACGGCGAAGTCAAATTTGCTTCTCTTGCTGGATCTGTTGCAGCTCTTTATCTTGAAGGAGCAGAGCAAGAGGTGCGTCATGGTTCGGACTTTTGCGCGTGTGCTTTGTTCAGTTTTGTAACAGCTCGCTGGAGTATCGTTGTCGTGCTGACTATTAGTGTAGGGCGAAGCTCAGTGATGACCAAGCGGAGGACTTGACGATTCTCAAAAAGCAATCGAAGGTGTTATTCAGAGCGGTCAAGAAGGCAGGTTTGATGCAGGATAGGGTGCATAGTCAATATGTCGAGAATGCCGAGGTCCGCAAGTCTGATAATGATTGCGGAACTTTCAATGTTATATGGAAGAGAGGAGAGATTTATGGTATCAAAGACGAAGAAGCTCGTCAAATTCCTGATTCCACGAAGGAACCAGTCAGGGGAAGAATACTCTCGTCACTTTCCCTCCACAGTGCCTCTTCGCCTTCTCCTGCGCATTCAAGAAGAAACCACCATCCAAAGTAAGTGCGAACTGGACCTTGTGAGGCCTGTCAATATCTGTGCTTGTCTTGATGCAACGAGACTGATAACCTTATAGGCATCCAGCAGATGCCCGTAGTATCTATGAAGGATGGATCGTGGAACGTGAAGTCAGGCATGGAAGCCCTCGTCGTTTCCTCTCATTCTGCGGATTGGAGATCAAATCACCGCTGATTTTTAAACGGGTTGATTATAATTGCTCGCCATTCTCTCAGGACAAAACGCAGCTTCGAAAGTACATGCACGAGGGCGATGTAGAGAGTACTAGGCTCAAGCAAGATGTTTTTGGTAATGTGTTTCTGCCAGAAATGCCTCCAGGAGCCCTAAGAGAGGTCCAATATCTACTACGGATTCGAAACAATACCACGCAGCCGTATCAGTGGAGGATTGTGGCTATTAGCGACAAGATTCAGTCGCAAAAGCAGTGGCCATTTAAGAAGCTCCTTAAGAAGCCTGTGAAATGGCCGGTAGTAATGAGGGGCGGACTAATACAAGATTCCGAGGGAAAAAGTTGTGGAGCTGCCGTGCCTGTATAGCAACCCTTGGACTATTTCCTCGCCCTCTATTGTCCATAGTGGTCACAACTTAGAATATGAGATGGAACGCCCTTTTCGAAGCACGCGCGTCTTCGAACATGCTCGGTCATGGAGTCCAACAACACATCAAGTCCGTCCCGAACAGGATTTTTACCAACGAAGACGGCGGGAGATAAATTGTCATTGCCTTGGACAGGACAAGCAGAGATATCGTTGTGGAATCGAGCATGAAGATAGGGGACATGGCACTCTGCAAGAACACATTCCGATATGTAGTAAAGGCAGGGATGAAGGGCCGGAGCGGGGACTAGGCGAAGATGAAGCAGAGTTGTTGCTGGACAAGTATCTAGAGAATTTCACGACGAATGAGTAGGAGTTTCGTCGTTTTCTGAAGCACATGTTCAGAGCGGCTTGAGGCAGTGCAGCAAGCTTCCGTGCATTCCATGTACGTGCTAGGTCTGTCAAACAAGATCGGATCTAAACTCGTTGAGGCTTTCAGTAGCTGGACGTCAGAATTTCGAGCCATCTCTAAATCAGTTCAATAACCACACCAAAACTTTGCCACATCCAACCATTCGCAAACATCTTCCCTTTCGGCACAAGTAAGAAAGCACTAATTGCGGCCGCTTGCTGACTATCTCAGAAAGCCGTCTCTTTTACAACAGTAGCAGGTCCAACTCTTTACTAGTGTCACTCGGGTAGCAGCCGTTTCCACTCGACAGCTTCTAGCTTCAGCTACCGATTCTCCCGCTCGTTAAAATTAGGCCTACTATTAGAGCAAAGCTACATTTGATGGCTAAGATAATCTGGGGTACGACTCCGACCCGATACAACGGTCTGGCACTAAAAAATGGCGTGGTGTGCCATCCTTGGGGATTTGATGGCGACCTGCTGATCGTCCACTTCACTTCCAGGAGCAGCAGACTTCGAAGCTGTGTTGTCAGGACTCTTTCCTAACTTTTCGTGAGTTATTGTTGCACTAATCTGAAAAGTGAACTATTTGTACAAGACGTCTCTTGTCGATAAAGAAGGTGTAGTAATTTGCCTTGCCTCGCCGAAGATTTGCCCAGATCAGGGGCACCCCGTCTCATTAAGCGAATTGTGGTCGCCAACCATGTTTTCAAGCTGTTTGTTGCTTCCCAGCCCGATATACGCCTGCCATTAACCGTGTCCTTCTGTTTTCCCGGTCCGAAATAGTGTAATATATCAAAGCCACGCCGATAATCCAAACCAACGTGCAAACCGAGCCGCCCATGCCATATTCCTCCTCGACCCCATCTGCCAACCATCAAACATGCGCTACCTGCGTCGAAACTGTGGTTTTCCTGATACCAGACTCCCAGTCCAACCCATCCTCGCTCCCACTATCTCCCAGTCGAAGTACCGTCTCACTATTGGCCCACCTGCTGTGTCCATTCAAAGCCCGCGAACTGTCTTTCCTGCTCAGACCGCCACTGTTTTTCTCTACATCTCCGGCATTGTGACTCTCGATTGTCGTGGTAACGCCGTGGGTCTTGCCGATATCACTTCTCAATCCGAATTCTTCTGTTCCACCTCGACTCTTGCTTCGTACGTACTTGTGGGCTCCTGATGCTGGCCAAGGACTGGAAGGTCCTTGTGTGGAGGAACCGCCCATAAGGCGACTACGTAGGAAGAATGTGCGGAAGAGCGGTCGGAGCGTTGCGAACGACGAAGCTGCAATTCCAATGCCTGTCTCGACGGTCGACCCTGAGTGACGGGCATGTTAGCAATTCTAAGTCCCGACACATAGCATGGACTTGAACACATTACTTACAGATAGCGACATCGGTCGTTGCGTAGAGAAAGTCTTCTTGATTGGCTAGGCCCTTGACGTAAGGGATTCGGACGATCGTAGCCGTAGATGCGCTGCGAGTATGTCAGAGGATGAGGTTGGATGGGGAATATCGCGGACATACATCGCTCCCATTCCCAAAATCAAGGCAACGGATATCTTTGTTCTGATGTTCATTTGCAAATTCCATATCAAGAATACAGGCAGAATGGCCATCGTCCAGTCGGTCCAACACGAAACGGCCGAATACCCATATGTTGCCGAGACGGTAATGTTTGGGTCGATACACGTCCCCTTTCCTCCAGTGTATCGAGTCCAGAAGTATGCACTCGGCCGGCATTGGAGGACGAAAAGAAAGAAGAAAAAGGTGCCATAGGCTGTATGAACCACCATGACGGTCCAGATGATGGCCTTGTGGATCGTCGAAACAGCAATTCGCATCAGCATTATTCCAATGCTCAACTTGAGTGCCATGTTAGACAAGACGTAGACAGGTTCACATGCCCACCACCACTTCAAACCGACAGGAATGTCCGCTGGTGGAATCACGGCAGCGTGTTGTCCAGTGCCATACTTGACTCCCGTGATGGCGAACCCGGCAAAGAACACAAAGAAGAGCTGGATACCTGTTAGTCACAGGGTTATGGAGAACGTGGATTGTACGAACATAAGCAACGATTGCAGCATTGTCGTCCCAACCAAAAGACTTGACTACAAAAGCACGGCAGTAGCACCGCAGCGCAATTGCGATTGTGGTCAGAAGCAGGAATGCTCCCGCAACTCCGGCAACCTCAGGACCTCGGTTTTCCGCTGGCATTTTCGAGAAGCCGAGAAGTGGTGACTCGAGAACAAGGTAGCCGCGAAAGTGGTCAAAAGAAAACACCGCGTTGGACTTGTAATGAATGTTATGATAACGGGACTGGCTACATGTTTAAAGGAGACAATCTAGTTTCTTCAACGGAGAAATGCACTTCGCCAAAACCTCAGTCCTTGATCCCATCAGTATCCCAGTAAGACTGATTGTAGATCTNGCTGGAGAGCCCCTAGGAACGGGGTATCATTCCAAGTGGATTCTAGCTTTCTGTCAGGCACAGACACTAGAGAAGCATGTAGTGATCTAGCCCTGAAAGAAACGTCTGCCGTGTGCAGTTTTGGGCAGTCGTCCGAAATTCTCACTAATGCAGATGATAGTCGAGCCTGGTAGCGTCGGCTCTGAAATTTGAGATCCAATGAGATTTGCCTCCATGTTGCCATCCAAGCCATCGACGAATATGACATGGGGCTACCATGCCGTTCTGCACGTGTGAAACGGGCCAACTAACCCAGCAGATGGATCCTGGAAGTGAGCCAAGAAAGCAAAGCGGGGTACCAGTTGAAGTGATCTGCGATCTGAGGACTGTTCATTGAGTTCACCGAGGTTTCCCATTTCCGGGGTACATGCCTCTTCAGCCGCTTTGGTAGAAGAAACATGTACACATCCAGAAGCGAAGATCAAATTGGTCGAAATTGCATATCTAGCTTGGGCTGTCTCTGTCGACGATCTCTGAAGATAACTCCTGAAGGGAAGGCCCGAAAGCACTATTTACAGCCGCCCCCTTAACTACTGCACGCTTTAGTTGTCTGGGATTCCATTTTTGTTGTGTCAACGGCTCGGCCAGGCGGGTTTCCTCGGACACTAACACTGTCATGTTCGCCCTTGGATCCAGGAAATCTGATTCGCTCCGGATGGGTCCTCTTTTCAATTGGTGATAAACCGTGGTTTTGTACGAAGTATGACGGAGACTGTTGGAGCTCTTGCGTTGTCCCTCGGACCTCTACCCCTGAGTAGGCTGAGATGAGACGGCAACAAGCGAGGTAACCTCGGCAGTTGACGTCGGCACCAAAAATTGCAGAAGAGATTTCCAGACAAGGGTAAATCTACAAAACACCAATTCATACAGATACAACAAGTACTTATATGTACCACTATCAGCTCGAGGCTGAAGCGAGGGAGAGTAAACAAATCATACAGAAATGTTCGATGTAGAAGGAGTGTGTCATGGAAAAGTTCGGATAACCCGAGTCGGCGCCCGTCGGCCAAGATGTGGGTCGAACTTCAAGTTTTGTATGATATGCTCAACATAAGAAGACTTCATGCGTGAGAAGTAAATACAGAACAGAAGGTCGCCGACCTAGAAACCCAAAGAGTTCGTTTATTTTCGTTTTCAGACAATATGCCGTCTCTTATCCAGATGCTCTTCATAGCTGCATTGCCGATCATTGGCGTGGGTGTCTTTTTCTCCTCATGGTTTCAAACGTCCTTTTCACCGCTATGGAACTCATCAGCACTTCCTCAAGTGAAGATCTCCCAGGGGCTGGTAATTGGGACGATCTTGGACCAGAATTTCCCAGGCCCAATCGATGCTTTCATGGGCCTGCCTTACGCTGAAGCACCTATTGGGGATAGAAGGTTTCGACGCGCGGTGCCTTTGCCGAATTCGAACCAAACATTCAAGGCCCAGGCTTATGGACCGATGTATGTACTCGTAGTCTCTATCCTGGGGTGGTTATTGAACTATTTGCAGATGTCCTGGCAAACAACTGCTCAGCGGCAAAAGTGCACCTAACAGTGAGGATTGCATGACAGTCAACATCTTCAGACAAAAGCCAACTGCCGACGGAACGAAAGTTCCTGTTGCTGTGTACATTCATGGAGGTGCATTCAATAGGGGTAGTTGTGAGTTAAAAGAATCCCTGATGAGCAGTGAAGAGCAGGGGCTGACAAAAGTCGGAGCTATGATGCACAACACCGGATCAATGGTTGCATGGTCAGAAAGCCCCTTCATTGGAGTCAGCTTCAACTATAGGTGAGTTGTATCTAGAAGCTATGAATTGCCAGAGGAAGATTCTGACCGCCGACAGAATTGGTGCACTTGGCTTTCTTCCATCGAAAATCTCATTTGAGGAAGACATTGTCAACATTGGACTTCACGATCAGATTTTCATGCTTCAATGGGTTCAAGATAACATCGAAGCTTTTGGGGGTGATAAGAACGATGTCACTATCTTCGGCCTGTCGGCTGGGGCCCATTCTGTCAGCCTCCTATCTTTGCACTTTCTACATATCCACTAACATATCCACAGATCGGCCATCACATCCTCAATTACAAGGAAGGGGCCGCTCCTCTGTTCCACAAGGCGATTATTGAATCTGGGGCTCCCACTTCTAGAGCCGTCCACCCTTACAATGCTCAAGTCCACGAGGATCAATTTGCGCTCTTTGTCTCTGAGGCGGGTTGCGCGGATCTGCCTAAAGAATCCATAACTTCATGTCTACGGTCTCAACCTGAGAAGATCATAGTCGCAGCCTCTACGACAGTGTTTGACAAGTACAATCCAAGTCTACGCTGGGCATTTCAGCCAGTGATAGACAGCGAAATCATCCATCGGCGTCCGATCGACGCCTGGCAATCCGGCAGGTGGAATCAAGTCCCCATCATGACAGGACATGTAACCAATGAAGGAACATATTATGTTCCAGCCTCAACGACTACCGGGGAAGACTTTACCAGTTTCTGGCATGTGCTCCTTCCCCACTATTCCGCCGAAGATCTCGACACCATCAACTCTTTATATCCCGATCCGTCAATAGACGAGATATACAAAGACACTCGGGACTTGGAGGCTATTGGGGTAGGGCCTCAATTCAAGCGAGTGGAAGCGTCGTACGCACATTATGCATATGTGTGCCCTGTTCGACAGACTGCCGAAATCGCATCGGCTGTTCAGGAGCCGGGGGTTTTCGTCTTTCACTGGGCGCTGAACAAAACTGTCAAGGGAGGCGCAAACCATGGCGACAATATGTACTATGAAAGTTTCCAGGACGAGATCACCAGCATTAGCGCAGCCCAGAGGGAGGTCTCCGGAAAGTACCATGCGTATGTTACCAGCTTCATCACGCATGGGGATCCCAACGCCATACAGGGACGGTTCGCGGATCGGCCAAAATGGGAAAAGTATGATTCTGAAAGCGCACGAGTGATGACTTTTGGAAGAGGCAATGATGAGCGGGCAGGGGGCACTGGCCATGGCACTGCTGCGCAAATGCTTGGAAGTGAGTGGGTGAAGAAAGAGTGTGACTTCTGGTGGAGGAAGAGTCATGACACGGAAGAATAGGTGTGATATTTTGAAGGCTTAAGTCGACCTAGAGTATTATCAACTGTATTTACGTGCAGTCTTAAAGATGTAACAATGCCTATAAAGTGTTCTAGATTCTGTCCCAGATTCCGTACCCTGCAAGTACCGTGCTCACAATACACAACATCCCTACGTTGCTGGAAGATACTGTCATCCACCCAGTGATCGATCCCGGAATCGACAAATCGCATCCATCAATCACAATCTTTTTAACGACGTTCCATCTCTTTAAATTTCTTTGCCTTGCCCTAGCATACTGGTCTTGCGCGGCTTTCTCCCCGGCTTTCTCATCCTCCCCCTTGTCTTCCTTGAGCACCACTGGCCCCTGCCCGCGCAAACCCCAGAGTTCAATTAGTGCCAGTAAGATCCCCAAGTTCAAGGAATAGAACCAAAATTTCATAGCCTCAACAAATAGCCCTGCAGCCCAGGTTGTGTTATAAACTCCCATGGCATCAAGCTACAGCAGTTAGCCTCGAACCTTAAAAACCCCAGGTCTTCTCCATGCCCCTATTTGCGCTTCGGAGAAATTCTCACGCGAAGTGGACTTACGATAGTACAACTTTCCAAGAACAGGAACATGCCCATACAACTCCACTTGCCGAACTCCAAGGCCGCTACGATACCTCCCTGCGAAGAGAACGCCTCAAAAGCAAGCGCAAAAGCATCGATGAACTTCAAGAAGCGAAGATAGCGGCGTCCTAAACATTTCTCAGCTAATGTTTAGCGTTGGGCATACATTCGGATACAACATACCGAGAGCGAGCTGTGAGCGAGCTCGAAGCCATGGAGCTGCGGCAACCGGTAGTGAGTGCGCAGCTACGACTTGCGAACAGGACTGTAGGAAACGTAGCATTTTCTCTAGTCCGGCTAAGACAAGATTCTGTCAGCCTTTTCTAGCTCTGTGGTCATGATCCGTACAAGTACCGTGGCAGAAAAGGGGATAGTGCAGTAGTGGGATGTGATGGGATGAAAAAAACCTGGAAGGGTTCCGGAAAGGGAATTTGTACCTGCATTGCCGACAAATCGGGAAATCTTCATCAAGGTTTTAGGCGTTGACATAATTTTGGAACAAGACTGGGAATGTGTATTGATAATTGAGGAAGCTCGATATAATTCGTTCTGACATTAGGTATGTGTTGAAGTGAATTGTCGATGTTCTTGAGTGGGATGAAATCTGGGGGTCGGATAAGCCGGCGACAGGGCATCGCTTGCGTGCTGTTAGAGTAGTGAGCAATTAGGGGATTCGGAAGGAGGTTTCGGCCGACGAGAATTTAACTTTTCGAAAGAAAGACCCATTAACAAGGCAATTGGTTGCTTCCCCGTGCGATTCCTCTACTTTCTTGACTTCATTTATTGTTTTGTTGTTGAATTTAAGTTCTCGTTTACCGGTAGATTATTGCTTGTTGCGCCGTCCCCGTAAGTCTCAAGAAGGCCCACACCAAATCAACAATGCATCCCATGCGGATATGAGCTGTTTCACGAACTTTAAAGTCTCGAGGATCCAAGCAGGTCTAAGTCGTTCACATATTTCTATCCATCAATGTACGTTTTCCCTTGGTCCGGTCTACATCGAGTAAGCCTTCTTCAAAACAGTAATCGTGTCCTGAACAAATTCCTTCGCCTTGTCAAGTTCGCCATCCCAGCGACCGAAAGGGTGGCCCACGCCGTCATAAACTTTCAATTCACTCTTGGTTCCCGCCTTCACGAGCATTTCGTGATAGGCAATCCGCTCTGAAGTCAGGGAGTCTACACCGGCTACGTGGATGGACGCTGGTGCTAGATTCGCATGATGTGAAGCAAGAATGGGAGATGCACGGAAATTCTTAGAAATTTCCTTTCGTTTCGCTGTCATTGGCCATCAGTCTACGGTCCTGGTTTGAGGGCCATATGCAGGGAGAAATCGTAGTAGCACTCACCAACGTCTTTTCCTAGCCAAAGATTGAAGAACCAAACAAGCCTTGCGACTGGCAGACATGGCGCGAATCCGTTCTCGATGTAGCTTCGATATGGGAAATATTTGTCACAAGACCCTTCTGTGGGAATATATCTGGTATCAACGAGAGGCACAATCAACGTTTTTAATGTCAGCTCTGGCATCCCAGGCTCATCTCTTGCCAGCAAAGCCAACACGGCTGCTAGTTGGCCACCAGCAGACAGTCCACTTATCGACACTCGCAAGGCATCGATTCCCAGCTTCTCGGATGATGCGAACACCCACTTGAGCGCAGTCCAAGAATCAGTAAGTGGAATTGGATGTGGGAATTCTGGTGCGAGTCTATAATCGACGTTGACTATAATGCAGCCTCCGATTTGACAGACCTGTCTACACCAGGATTCGTCACTTTGAAGTCCGCCAATAACAAAACCTCCACCATAGTAGTTCACATGGGCGGGAAGTTTTCCGTCAGCCGTCTTCAGCTTTGCCAGTGCGGCTGCTTCTTCGGTGGGATAGTACACCTGAGCAGCAATTTCGCCAGCTGGGTCTGAGACTGGAATCTTGTAGATCTCGATATTGCCAACTGATGGGTATGGACTGGGTGCGATGGAGAAGGTGTATCTTGACCTGTCGGCAATGTATTCTTCGTATGTTATCTGATGTGCTTGGAGCTTCGGCGCTGTTCGAATTCAGCATTCACCCCATCTGGACACCTCACAGGAGTAATCGTACCTTGATATTTGGTGAATATTTCGGCAAATTGAGGATCTAGTCTATCGATCACGGAGGGATGGAGGGTATTGACGAGGGAAGCTGGACTCAATTTGGAGGACAATTAGCCACTCGGATATGTTATTTACAGAAAAATGCCTTTGTAAAATTTGTTACCCATGTAACAAGTTCAACGAGGATAGTGAAAGAGATAAAGCAATTGGATGAAAGTGGTGACCCCACGTTCTAATACGTCAAAGGGTGGGGTAGTGCAAGAGCGAATCAAATCAGCTGGCTCCTAACTTGGGCATTTCGGAAACACTGAGCCGGGTGGAATTACTGATCGCACCTGTCAAAACAACCTCACAAAAGATAGACTCAGCGATAGACTCGTTTGAATAACAGTCTATTTGTAGACGCAAATCCAGAACTTGATTTGATTCTTTTTCCAGAAAAAGTTGGCGGAACAGCTTTCGATTAGGCGAAATACGCTGAGAGTGACATGCGATGGCAATGCCAGGCCTTCAAGTCTCAGTTGTCAAACGTGTCGTACATGCAGAAGGAACAATAACTTTTGAGTGTGGCGAACATAACTCAGCAATCGAAACGTTCATGTTGAATCAAGCTATAATCTGTTTGATGCCACCCTTCAGGTCTTCTTGGTAAATGGCTCAACTCGCGAGCTAGTTGCCTATTCTCTCGACAGCCAAACCTTGGATTCTCTTTCGCTAGAGAGCGGCTGTCGAAAGGGGTCTTCCATTCCGTGCTTGATAAACACATTTCACAACCAACTGTTGAGATATTAAGGCAGCAAATAGCAGAAAGATCATGGAGACGGAAAGCGAGGAATACCAACCTCGACCTTCAGGGACTCCTTCGGCATGTGCGAAATGATAGCCTTAAGCATATGCTGTAAGATCAGATTTCTTTTGACACCATGCGAGACCATCGGCCCTTGGAACGGGGGAACGAACTCGACGAGAGGGAGTGTGGTTTTTGAATGCTCTCATGATGACCCGAGGGATACCACACAGAATGAAAGCAGGAGAGGACCCACCTAGAAAGATAAACATAACATCACATCATTTTAGTTGCCTTCATGAGGAGCCCTGAGAACAAATTTCCTCCGCTTTTCGTATCTACTAGAATAGGTAAGAACACCAGTGTGGCTTTTCCACATGAAATATGCGTTGGCGATGACCGGGATAATGGAGCACCAGAATTCTGCTTACTAAGAAGGAGGTACTATTATACCAATGCCGAGCATTTTCAACGAGAAACGAATGCGAATCCAAGTAGCAGAATAAATAAGGGGTCATTGTGGCATATTGTAGGTCAACAGGGGTGATGCAAGAGAAGAGCATGGATCTTGCAACCTTGACTAAATCCAGCTTTGACGCCGGTCAACGTCCCTCTGCAAATGACGACCACGATCACTTTTCTTGGTATCAACGAAGACACTGACAAGAAATTTCATCGCAGAACGTAGTCTATCAAGGGACTGGGCGCGGCTCTTGGGAATGTGCCGGTGACGGCAATGCTGGCACGGGCTCTAGATCATATAAATATCCCCAGTATCAGGTGCAAGTAGAGAAGGTGTGCTGACTGCTGAGTTCTCCCAGTAGCTCTGCAGGTGTCCGGATCGCTCGTATCCGAGACTGAAAGTCTCGCTGAAGTCTTCGCAGAGCCACGGCCACCGATATGGGTATCAAGCAGAGCTATCGAGCTTCTTCGCGAACCTTTTTGCCTGTCCACAACTTCATTTACATCGAGCAAGCATAATGGCAGACTTCGGGATCTTGTGGAGGTGCAGATACACAAGCAGATAGGCTGCACATGGTTGAAGAGATGTTGGACTTGTACGATACAGACCGGACGACCAGGGGTGGACGTTGTACTGCTTGTGAAGTCGTCACATGCCAATTTTTGCAATTGGTGACAGAGCTTGAACTGCCAAGTGCCATGATGGGAGTCCACTCTGATGCTACTCCCAACTGGCACAGTTCAGGTGATGTTTCCCGCTGCCTGATAGTGCCTGTAAGCGCAAAAGCGAGTCACACTATGTTCGGCTCCACAACTCCTGCTTGGTATTTTGTTTATTTCGCTGTCTCATAAATTGTCATTCTTCTGTGCTAGAGTTATAACTCATTCAAAACTTGATCTAGAGCAGAGTCACGTCTTACATCCAGGTTTTTTCGGGTGTGTCTTTGCCTATTTGAAGACGCAGCGTTAGCACAGTGCAAGTGGAAGATGCTCTTTCTTCTCCGGACTTGCTACCAGCAGCATTAGCCTTGAACTTATCTTTCAAGCAAGAATGAAGCAAACTGATAATCTTGTTGATCCACCTCAGCACCCTGTATATGAAGAATCAAATCTTCTCAAGATTGTATGTCAGTGTGTTGAAACTTCTGCTGTGTTGGGAGGCATGAATTGTTTTCAAGTGATCAGAAGGACTAGATCCGGTCTCGAATCACATCGATACGATTTGAAACTCAGTTCCATGGGCGCACGTAGATTTGTCCGACCGGGGTTTCAATAGGTAATCATTGCCGTCCGACAAAGAGCTTATTTACGATTCTTCAAACAGTCTATGGAAATGCATGGCTCGGCCTCCGAATCGACGACCCATCCGAAGCCATACCACCTCGCATCTTTCGTCTTGGTTCCTTATTACCCGAGATCGCAAGATGGTATTATATATGGTTCGAATGATGCGCGCAACAAGTCATAATCCCTCGATTGATGAGTTGTGATTGGCGGTTCTCCTTAGCGAGGATGGCGAAATAAGCTGCGAGCATGAGGAATTACTTTGCCCGGCACCGCATTATTCAGCACCAAATACCGAAAGCCCGTATTTTGAATTCGATTCATACTTCTTCTGTCTTCGTCGAAGATAAGCTCTTCTCAAGCCTTTCTTGTTTCAGTTCAACATTCTTTGGGACTGTTCTTGAACCTCGCGTTTGGTATTTGCCGGAACATCTTGGGAATTGTTAGAGCTTCGATTTGAGTATCACTAGCCTTGAGTTTTCCAAATGGTTCATAGAAAGCAACGCATTGCTGTTATTGGAGCTGGTGTGGTGAGTCAAGCCTGGGCCAAGAGGCGACAGGTCGTTGCTACTCAACTACCAACCGAGCATTTGATACGTCCGTGAAGAGTCACAAACACTAAAACCTTCAACAGAGCGGCTTTGCGTCTGCAAGACACCTCAAAGCTGCTGGGGTAGATGTCGTTGTTTTCGAGAGATATAAGGCAGCGGGTGGTAATTGGTAAGCTTGGAATTCAGGTTTCACTTACAGCTGGTTGATGCCACTAGGACTTACGACGAGCGCAAGCCCATCGAGCCGTCGTATCCATCAATCAAACCCTCCGTTGCAGACTTCATCGTGGATCTGGAGGGCGAGGTAATAAGTTCTGCACCTGCCGGGACGAATGGATCTGCTCCTAACCTGGACTTGGAAGAATTGAAGTTTGCTCCTCCAGGGTGAGTTGAATCGCTTGATAATAGCTTTTATATGCTGATATGCCATAGCCCAGCCTACTCTGGCCTCATGAACAATGTTCCAACATCGCTCCAAGAGATGAAAGGTCACCCATGGCCTCCAGGAACAGAATGCTATGTCAACGTTGGCATCAAACAGCAATATATTCAATCATATTCTAAGTCGTTCAAAGTTGAGCCTTTGATAAGATACAACACCCGTGTTGAGAAGCTGAGGAAGGTTGGGAGCAAATGGGAGGTACGATCGACCACGCTGATAAGAGATGGACCCCAGAGAGGGCAGAAGGTTCGCTCAGTTGAAGTGAGTATCAGCCGAAGAACTGGCGGGGCTTCACTGACATCAAACAGAAGTTTAATGGTGTTATCGTAGCCTCAGGGCATTATCATGCGGTAGCTAAGGCCTTCCGCTGTATCCAACGCTTCTGTTGACTTTTGCTTCTTTAGGCGAAAATTCCCGATATTCCCGGGTTGAAGGAATGGAAGGCCTCTTGGCCAGATCAGATCTACCACTCGAAGAGTTACAGAAGTCCAGATGAACTGCATGGTCAGGTTCGTTTCCTTTGACGCGCTTATGAATTCAGACTGACGAAATTGCAGACTGTGTTGATCATTGGTGCAGGAGTGTCGTCGACAGACATTGCCAGAGAAAGTCACCATGGAGCGAAAGGAATCAACCAATCAAGTCGAGGGGGTCACTTTGACACACCGCTCGACTGGATACCGCCAAAGACAGAGCGTATCCCTGGAATTGCTAGCTTTGAGATCCCATCGCAGGGCCAAGAAAAGCCTGGAAACATCACTCTCACGGATGGAAGAGTATTGACTGGAGTCGACAAGGTCATTATCGCAACTGGCTATCTTTTCTCTTTACCATTCCTGGTCGATCTACACGATGACTCGGCGACACCTCAGAACGCCAACGATACCGTTCTCGTCACTGATGGTTCTCAAATCCATAACCTCCACAAGGACATTCTCTACATCCCCGATCCAACTCTTGCGTTTGTCGGAATACCCTTTTACACTGCAACTTTTACATTATTCGAATATCAAGCCATAGCCGTAGCAGCTGTCTTCGCTGGGTTCGCGCAACCTCCGTCAGAAGCCAAGATGCGTGCTGAGTATATCGAGAAGACGAGAGCAAAAGGTTACGGCAGGTCGTTTCATTCTTTGATGAACGCCCAAGTTGAGTATGTAAAGTCACTAGTCGAATGGGTGAACAGTCAAGCGGAAATGACAGGCGGAGCCAAGATTCAGGGTCATTCTCAGGAGTGGATCGAGGAGTCGAAATTGATCCACCCAAAGTTCATGAAGTTCTTGGAAACGAGAATCAATGGGCAAATGGTCGGCGATGATCTATTACCTTCGACGGCACATTAAATTCAAGGACTGAGCTATTGATATAGGAATTCTTTCCAGCATAATTACTTGTGATGGAGCGATGATGTGTTAGAGTAAGCGGATTGTTTCCAGATCTAGATCTCCTGTCCTCCATGCAGAGATGGCTTGTCCATCCATCGCTCCATTCAAGTAGCAAGGGGATTGCAATCGATAGTCCTTCCAGCGACTTTGTTCCTCCTCCAGCGCTCTGAGCACGAAAGGTGTGTTACCACCAAAGAGGACGAAGATATCGTCTCCTATCTTCGCAGCCCCAAATCTGCCCAGGCCTCCCAGCTGGCCCTTTTCGGTGATGAACATCTCACCATCTTAAATCATCTTTCCAAGAGTGTCCTCAAACTGGCCAAGGTAAGCTTGCCGCCTCGATTCATTGGAAAGTCCAGGCTCAAAATCTGAAGGCGGGGCTGTGTGGTTCCGCCAAACTCTGTAACAATTCTGCAAGGTGCCATTAAGTTAGTCCTCCATAAGTGATTGATCCCTTGAAAAGCACATCTAGAAATGCTTTGCATATTGCCGTGCCATATCTCAATGGGGCTTCGACGTGAGACGAGATCTGTTCCTCGCAAGCTACCAAAAGATCTTTCAATGTGAATTGAGCATCGAAGACCGTATGGTAGTGTATGTACTCATACGAAATAATATTCGCGATCGTACCAACTTTCAACCCATTGAGTGCTAGAATTGTGGAAGATTCGTCAACGGGCAGTTCTAGGCACAACAGATTACCAGAAGCTGCGTACGGGATACTGTTGTGTCTATCTCTTTGATAAACTCTGAAGCTCCGACTGAAGAGATCAGGATCTATATAATGCCAACTCCGGAGATCCGGTACCCAGGAAGGGAGCAGCTCGTCTCGCGACGGGCCTAGGTAGGCATTGAGAACTTGAAGCTTCCTCGTTCGCTCAATACAGCTGCGGGCCCATTCTCTGAAGATGACATGAGACTCTTTCGAGTAGTCCACATCGAAGTCGGCTTCCTCAGCCCGCTCTACCAAGCCTCTAATCGCGAAAAGCCGATCTCGAGGATCGGTAACTCTGGAGTATCGTGTTTCATGGACGATGGATAGCAAGTCTCGGCGGTTAATTCCGATTAGTCCTGCATACTTTACATAGTCATGACCCATCCGGTAGATGAATGGATATCGCTCTGCTGGGAGGTTGCCGGCTGTACCCGTGTAGCGGCCGATTGCACTCGCTGCTCCGGATAGTGCTGCCTGTGAACTTGTTAGTGCACAGTATATGAGAAGCCAGCACTCACCTGAATGGAGGATATGATAGGGTAAATTGACAATTGAAATAATAGCAGTATGTACGAACCCACCAGATTTTCATACGACCGCAGCAGACGAGCGCATTTCTTGCCATGATGAGTTCTTGTATAACCCACAGCCGCCTGAACCAACTTCGGCGGAATCTAACGAATAGCTTGTAGAATGTTAGCCATAACTACATTTCGTTGAAGCACTCACTTAGAGCCCTGGTGAATCCTGTAGCCAAAGCGGAGTGAGGAAAATTGCTAGAATTACTTACTTTCGGGTCAGGTAGCCCCACACCTTCAGATCTATATTTGCTTGTGTGAGTCGTGAAGTCTCGGCATCAAAGCCATGGGTGCTAGGTAGATCGTTAGCAATTTGTATGGCTCATATAGAGGGGCATCGGCGTAACATCTTTCAAAGTGCGCGCAAGATGCCAGCGAGCTTCGAGATTTAGGTGCGGCAAGTGGAGCTGAAATGGGGAGCCTTACTATTCAAAGTGGAGATCGTCTGCAAGCTTGAAAGATTCTCTAGTAGTCTCAAAATTTCCTGGGCCCAAGGAGTCGAATCCCCACGTTCGAAGGTCAAATCGAAACTTCTTGTCCTCGAGCTCGGAATAATCACCCAGCCAAATAACAACTCTATTCGCTGCCCGATAGGTCGAAGCCATCTTCTGTACCTGTTGACTTCGCTCCTCATCATTCCGCTGATCTATGCATATGGCATCAATCCAGAAGGCTTTCGATTGAGTACGATCCTCGGTAATAATGCGGAGGTTTCGCAGAGCGTTGTGTAGACTGCTCCTCACTGGGAATAGTTGGCCATTTAGAGAAATGTTCTTCGAGTGTGGGACAGGATCTCCCCACACATATGAGAGAGACTGGTATCGGGCTTCTAGAGTATTCCTCACCTCGAGACGGCATTCAATATCGTCGTCGTCTGACAGGGCGGGCTCGACAATGACGAGCCTGATCTCTGTTGAGGAATCTGTGAAAGGCTGGTAATTGAATCGCTTTAAATCCGGGACGCTGGTAAAAATCATCTTTAGAATAGCAAAACGGACCTGAGAGTGCTGAACGGTTTCATATTAAAACGACACATCGAGGCAAAACGAAGCAGAACGAGGAACGCGGGGTTAGCGGATATATGTGTCACGTGAGAGTCGCTTGAGCTCCTATATTATTGATCCAATGTCAACAAGTTGCATCTTTATTCTGCCACATTGCTCTTGCCGGCGGGTTCAAGTTGTGTTGGGTATGCAGAGGCAAGACGAAACGGAGAGACAATGTTTACTATGTGATCATACATGCCCATACTTAGGAGACTTTGGCAAATCCTTCAACCTCCACGCGTCTTCTGCCCACATCTTCGATCCGCCAGAATCCTGCGAAGTCTGTTCCAAGTCTAGATTGTTCCGATCCGCCTGTCTGGTACTAGATATCCCATTCAACGTGTTGTAACTTTCTTGTCTTTTTAATGTGATTCGCTCGATTGCTTGCTTTCGGTTATCATTTTCTTCGCTTGGCTGCTCGATTGGTCTCGCGAAATAAACTTGCTCTTCCAGGTCTCTTGAAATATTGTCTCTGTCTCTTCTGAAAGTGCTCGTCTTGGATCTGATTCTGTATTGCCTCTTCATTGGATACGAGATGCCGGTTTGAGAAGGCCTTTTCCAACTTCGAAGGAGTGGCAGGACGAGGGGAAGTGATGCCGCGATATCCACCAGAGTGATTTCGATGCTAAGCACAAGTATAAGCGTAAAGATACCAGTCTGACTGGGCGCACATACACTACCCATTTGAAAAATTCTACTGTTCCAACTGCAATGAATAAGTATAGGAAAACTTTGGGAAGAGTAGCATACACGTAAAATCACCTCGCTCTCCGATCGCCTTCAGTAACACAGTCTTCACAATCGAGGCAACGAGAGCACTATATTTTTGATCAGAAAGAGTAAGAAACGATTTTCAGGAGATACTGACACCCCACTGAGACCTAAGAGAAAGCCGAGACCAAACTTCAAAGCTTTCGTAATTTTCAGAGTCCAAAATATGCTGATCGGCAAAACAGTCAAAAACAGGTCAGCGGAGGCATTAATAGCTGCAGTAATTTACATTAGCCAAAGTTGATTACAAGCTGAGATGCACGATACCTTACCTCCTTGAACAAATCCTGTGTACTGTCAGAAGTAGTGAGCAAGCTATAATGTACTGATGCCGGCGAGTGGATTTACCTCTTGAATGAGTGGTCTCCAACAATACCCCGGATGCCCAATCGGGTCCCACAGGGTCTTGACGTCCTTACACTGAACAAATATAAGGAGACAGACAACCAGGTTCACAATGAGTTGGTACCAGAACGTAAACCACAGCGACCACTTCTTCATTCGCGTTGTGCCAAAAAGCTGGAGCATCATGATGCATGTTGCCATTCTACCAAATGCTGGCGCCATAACGCCTTGGTGAGTGTAAGCTTAGAGACTTCTTACAAAGCTTAGCAGTTCAGAGTAAGTCTCACCTAGAGGTTGTGTGACAAAATTGAATTTTATGGCGTAGATCTTTTGATGGGAGTCGAGGTAGAAGAAGTGCCGACCTAGACCGTAGTGGTACTGAACAGTGATCATGGAGACCATTGCTGTAAGAGTAATCTGAGGAGTTGAGCGACATCCGTCGAAAATGGCAACCAACTAACCAGCGAAGCTGTCATTAGAGCATCTCCAAGTCCTAGCTGTTTCATGACTCTCACTTGAGTGTATAACCTCAGGAGAACTACGATGAGTGTAATGCCATAGAGAGTCCAGACGACTCTTAAAATGGATCCACCTTCCCGAAGTCAGTACTTGCCGATATACCGCTTCTTTGCTTCTTTCACAATCTTACCGATGTTGACGTCTGGTCCATCAGGAGCCCGGATAGGAGGTAGTCCCATACTACATGTGCCTCCGCATCGAACCTCGATAGCTGTTGACTAATATTCTGGAAAGAGCGTGTATTTCTTCCCTCTGTATAGTTCTTAGAAATCAGCGCAAGATACATGTCCCCAGCTGTTGTCCCACAGGGGGAGGGGCAATGATATATTGAGCGCGGATTAGTCTTGACTAGAAGAATAAATTCCCTAGAAGTCTTCACAGAGTCTCTGTGACGACTTAAATGCAGGTTGAAACCACAAATGCCAGGCACTATTGGTGAAATGGAATATAAAGTTCGTACCCGAGAGATTTTGAAGCCTGGCATGATCTGATCTCGAACCTAATGCTGGCATGACTCTCGTGCATTGGTGAGGAATCATCAAGTTCGGACCTCAACATCGAGTCGAAACGAAACCGGAAAGAATCGTTAGAACGAGTTGCTTTCCCCCGCATCGATATCTAACCTCTCGCCGCTCTGAGCAACATTTCCAAGCAACAATGTGCCGTTGGAGATACCTCAGTGCTCCGGTCGCCAATCGGATCCCTGTTACCGAGCAGTATGAGAAGTTTTGAAAATGAAGGGACTGAGCGGCGCCGATTCCCTAGGGCCAATCGATCCTGTCGAATCCAGATAAAGTTTATCGGAGGAAGAGCCAAAACCCCGAGCGGACTTCAGCACACTTGGAAGTTCCCTGGCTGTCGAAGTGTGGTCCATTTCCGCCAGCACACTGCGGTTTAAGGATTGACAGATAAATGCTGTGTGTTGTGTACGTTTTGATGACATGACTCGTACTGGAATCTTGTCCTGGAAAATGAACCAGAATTCGGCTATAGCTTTGCTTGAAAGTACTTCTGACGTAGCGTATAGTTGGAAAGCTGCGATATACTCCTAAGCTCGATGTTGGAATTAACCAAAATCTAGTGGGTCGCTGGAATGGAGATATCATCGCCTGAAGCTAAGCGACGTACCCTCTGAACTGTCTCCCACTGAACAAGGTCCTTCGGAATATAAACAACAATTTAATTTATTTAAATGCATATCGGAGTCAGAAAGGAAGGGCCTCCATAATTTATGGAAGATACTCTGTTATCGAGTCAATACTAATGAACGAAATATGCTGATGCAAACCTTGAAAGCAGTATATGGTTGAAATAAGCATAGACCCACCGTTCCTGCTATTTGGTAATGGTGCATTATTGAAACATAATTTACATTTCGCATATTTCGCAGATAGGGCTGTGCTCCACCGTACCCTGAGAAGTACATCAAATACTGATTGGCGTGGGTTTCAAAATCGACCAGAATACGTGAATGATATGATACTGAAGATCTAGCTGTTGGGTATAAGACTACTAGTACACCGACGTGTCTTGAATAGGTAAGAGAGGCTGCCATGGAATCATGATTTACGTTTGGATGGCACCTCAAGTCAACCGTCCCACCCAATCCCTTGGGTTTCCGGCCCGTCACGTTGAAAATGTAAAGGAAAGTGAAGCCAGGTCCAGGGTCGAGAAACTCGAAACGATTTCAGATGAAGTCCTTTGATCAACAAAGTTCTGCGCTGTTCTAATATTTCTGCATGTCTACTGACACTGTGTTGAAATCATAGCCTTCCGGGCCGATCTGGGTGACGTGCTGGATGGCATGTGGCAGATGATCAAACCACAAGTCAGGGACCGAAACCTTGGACTCGCTGACAACCTCTTGTCCTTCAACTTCCACGACACTTTCCACGACTGGTTCGAGTGGTGATAAGATCTCCCATCCTGCTCGAACAAACCGCCTTTTAACAGATTGATTCATTCCCACGAAACGGATCTCTACTCCATCCCCGGCATATTGTCTTAGCTCCATCTTGAGATCCTCGAACAATTGAATTGCGCAAATGTCAATAAAGGACGTTGACGACAAGTCGAAGACGACCACTCGCAGGCGCGGGATGAAGGTATCTGCGTCATTGATACCTGCGTCCCTTCTGATTGTGGCGATATGCTTTTGCACATGATAGTTCCATGGTCGCTCTTCGCCAGTTGACGCGGGTCTTGATATTCCAGCCTGGTAGGTGTAGATAGTATCCATGATGTAACGTTTCAGTCGATCGGTATTGAGCCAAATTGCATCGGTCTCAAATTTGATAACTTGTGTTCCGGCGGGGATGCGATCCTCCTTTGCCCACCATGGAGGAGTATTGTTACTGTATTGAGTTTCGAGATCGACGGAAACAACGCCTGTAGGCCGAGAGAACATGATTCGCATCGTGGTGTAGAGAATCATGAAGACCAAAGACCCTATCACACCAAGGGTTCCAGATTGAACCATGGTCATATTAAATGCTATCAGGAGTTGCAAGAAGTCCACGAAAGAGATCTTCCAGAAAGCGCCAATGAGTTTTTGTGGTGGCATTTGATCGAAAACAGCAACAACGATGACCGCTGCCACCGTGGCCGAAGGTATAAATTTCAAAGAGTTGCTTAGTGCGTACATCGCGAGCAAAACCGTTCCAGAAGAAAAGACTCCGGAGAGTGGGCTTTTGGATCCTGACGTTGCAAGAACCGATGATCTCGCCATATCTGATCCGCCAACAGGAAGTCCGCCAAAGAATGAGTTGGCTAGGTTGATTATTCCAAGCGAGAAGACTTCCTGATTCTGATCGATCTTGTAGCCAGCCTTGTGGGCAAACGCCTTCGCCAGTGTTACATGCTCCAGGGCTGTGGAGAGCATGAGTGTGATCATGGATACGATGAGACCCGACAAGATTTTCTGATTTGGGACCGAGGCGACGGGAGTAGTAGCAACTGGTCCAAGAACGGACCACAGCGGTAAATCCAGATCTTTGTTGAGAAACATGCTGATTGCTGTGAATATTCCCAGAACGTTGATGTGTCGGCTAGCAGCGAAGACGCGGAAAAATGCATTCTTGTGGCCCCATTTACTACCAACAAACTGTAGGCCTGCAAGAAGAACGAAGGAAGATAGTGCAATGGCAACTGTGATGCCTTTCGTCTCACCAATTTTCTTGATGATCTCCGGCATCATGTCTATAAAAACGGGAGACACTCCCTGAAGCCCTAGGATTGCCGGGATCTGAGAGTTGATGACCACAATCGCCGTACCCATGGTGAACCCCAATGACATGGGAGTGGACACATAATCAAAGATGAAGCCGAGATTGAGGATACCAAATATCAGCGACCAAATCCCGACAGAAAACGATACCACTGCTGCAGCAAGTGCGGGAGGGATCCTGAACTTCCCCAACTCGAGAACAATAGTGGCAGTGAAGAATGCAGTCCCCGAGGTCGGACCTACACTGATATCTAGGGCGAGTGTCAGTAGCCGAGCTATTTGCTGAAAATCACAACGCGAGACGAACCTCTGGAGGTTCCCATTATAGCATAGATAACTCCTGGAAGCCAACTCGCAAGAAGTGCTTGCTGAATCGGGGTTCCCGCGATTGTTGAGTAGATGAGCGCTTGTGGGATGAGGAGCATGCCGACAGATGAACCGGCCAGGGCATCATCCATGATCCATCTTATATTATACGCTGAGATCCACTGGACTATCGGAACTTTGTTACTGAAGTATCTCCCCGTGCCAGCACGGAGTCCTCTAGCTCCCAGAACAACCCCCCTTCGAAGCCGAGAGAAATTTGGATCATTCCGTAATTTGTTCCCAATTTTGGCACCGAACCCCATGATGTTGACTCGACAGGCGATTATCCTTAGCGTCGGTTAGGCTCGACTAAAGGTCGATGTGGTGATGCGTGAGACTGAATGAGTATTGTATACTTGTCGCGGTAGAAGCAGGTATTCGTGGGCCTCCCCAGCTACATATACAAGTGGTTGCAGGACGCGCGTGAGGAGCAAATCTGGAATCTAGCCTCGACATCGTCTGAACGTGGTAGCCAAAAGATCCCAAAACAGCGCCCTTTCACATTCGCGTTAGGTTTCATATCAACCCTGTTTGCTTGACCGAATTGCACCTCGCCAGAAAAGCTTCACGGGAAGGCAGATCAACCCCCACTTTCTCTGCCGCCAGCCACACAGACACTCGTACTCGGCCTCTGAGATCTTTGGGGAGACAGGTGAAACGACAAAATAAGCTTCCCAGGAACTGCCACAAGACCATAAAGGACTAACATCTTCCATGAACGAGCTCGGATTCGGACTCGGAAAGTTTATCTCATGTGGACGATCCAAAACAAATGGACAGTGCCACATAAACAAGGGACTCCGCCACGTCTTGAGTTTCATCAACTTCATGAATCGACACTAACGCTAGGTAGAGTGCACCCTATTTCGAAATTCAATAGCTTGGAATAAATTCATCCAAACAATTTGACGGCGGGCGATGAGCAATGAGAAACGTCTGTAGTGAATAGAGCGAACAAATCGGGAAGGAAATTTGGAAGACCCGAACGCTGCCAAACTGCATCGATGGGAATTAACCAATAACAGGTATCAATATTATCGACTACCAGCTTAGAAGATGAGCTGGTGTGCTACACTTGCTTCCAAACGGAGCCCTCTTCCCCAGCATTGCCTGAGATGTTTCCACAACTTGACACTTGTCCGTTTCCGTCCATCGTCGCGAAGAGCCCGCCGCGATGTCGAAAGTACAGCAAGTCCCTGCGTCATGGTGCTTCATGGCTTATCTGTGCATCCTGATCTTGGGCTGCTCGTGGGCTGCGCCTTGGAAGTTGTTGTCAAGGTGCCCATTCTTGAGAGGAGAAGTTATTCGATGGCGCAAGATGTCAAAACTTCGGGTCATGTGACACGGAAGGGCGTGGTGACAATGACGCCCTTGGCTGCCAGTCATCCAGCTTAGCAGGGGGAATGATGCCTTCTCTATTCTTCGTCCATATTGTTTTTCGGTTTTCTTTCTTCATTGCTTCATCTTCTACTTTAGCTGAGAACGTCGGATCATCGTTGCTGCGGAATCTTTAGCTACTCGACTTTCGCACCCAAGAATAAGGAGTACGAGAAGTCATGAAGAGAAGTGACCCTGTTACATTCTGTCTTGACGGGGAGCCAGAAGTTCATCTTCTCGGAACGTATACCAGGTACTCTAGTAAGCAGAAACATCCGATCTTCGTAGCCACTCTAACAAAGCGAGGCTGGACCGCCAGGGTTGTGACTGTTCTCGAGTACTTTCGTATTCCTTACCGCGCGACATACGTCCCACTTGTCCATGTACTACTCATTGAATTCTTCCGAAACGGATTCTGACTTTCCTTCAGGTGAAACAACACTCCAAAAGTGGTTTCGTTCCTATTCTCGTCCCTCTGTCACTCTCCCCTGATCTCGAAATCAACGACTCGCTGTCGATTTGCGAGTTTCTCGCAGAGTCTTATCCGGAGCTCAGCCTCTGGCCCCAAGATGGACAGCTTCGGGCTGTCGCGAGGAGTGCAGCCGCAGAGATGCATTCTGGTTTCGGAGAAATCAGAAATACCTATCACACAAACTTCGTCGCAAAATACGAAGGAGTAATTCACGTCACAGAACAGGCTGAGAAAGAAATCGATCGACTTCTAGCTTTATGGGATCAGGCTAGGAAGATGACTATTGCCAGATTGGACGTGTTAGGAGAGAAGGATGAAGGGTTTCTTTTTGGGCGGTTCTCGGTTGCGGACTCTTTCTTCTGGCCAGTACTTTGGGTAGGGTTCCCACTCCTCTCTCTCATCCTTCGTTATCTCACTTTGAAGTAATCACTGACTTTTGGTGTAGCGATTCCGAACGTACAGCTTACCTCTCTTGAAAGCCTCTCCCGAAACGCTTTCCTGGATACAGACAATGTGGGGTGACCCTACCCTGCGAGGCCTGAGTAAGGATTACTTCAAGCAGGCTGAAAACCCAGAAACGGCGATTGAAAAATACGACGATATATTCAGGGGAAATTCCGATATTAGGTATAGCCGCTTTGAAGAGGAGTGGGAGTTCCAGAGGCAGGACAATCTGGCCAGTGGCCATGACGAACTTCAACCCCGGGTTGGATGACTGAGGTAAATAGGCAGTTTTCGAGATAGGGATGATCAGTGAACCCTCGGAATCGTTCAGAGGCACAGTATGATGTCCAAAGATACACTTGAGCGTTCATGTTATCATATCTCCACTTTACTTCCGCTTGAGACAGATTCTCGATCGCGAGCGCTATGCACAGAATTGGCATCTCAGAGCATTAATTTGGTACCAACGAACAAACAAAGCCTTATGGGTACTGTGTCTTGAACGAATCCACTGATTTCAATTGATCCACACTTGATTCTATTTAATTTGTTGGAAGTCACAGAATATTTGTACTACCCAGCGTAGCCTCAATCTCACACGATCTTAACCTCTCCGTTGTTTCCTTCGATGGTCGCAACCCACATTCCTCTGCTGGCAGCGTCATCTCCATATAAGTTAGCATGGAAGGCAATTTTGTTACCATGCTGATTCACATCTGCGCCACCAGGTCCTGACAGACTAAAATTTCCTAACTGCAATAGCGGCACGGCTGGAGCATGAGCTTTGTCGAAAATGACGTTCAGGCTCTTCGCTGTGGCGTAGGATACATCGTAATCTCTGGTTGAATAGCAATTGCTACTGGAAAACAGATAGTACGTGCCATCGCGGAGATCGAGTGAAGGAACTTCGATGAGCGGCCCATCGTTGTCGTCTCTGTCAGGAATCTTTGTCGGTGCTCCGTCTGGAGTCATCCAATCGCCTTGCAACTTTTGGAGCATGATCGGAGTTCGGACTGGGTTGTTCTTGCTCTGGCCACATATCCCGCTGCCATCACCGATGTTATTGCCATCAACCTTGAACCAAGACTTTAGCAGGCATATTTCGCTATTGACCTGGATGTGAACGAAAAATTCCAGGAACTCAGGAGCTTTTCTGGATCTTCACAGAATCAAGGGCGGGACATGCTAATCTTGTAGACCACGTACATATCACCATTGGAGTCGCGGAAACCAACAGAACTTTGATTATATCAGCATACGTACAGACTTGGCAAGTCAAAGGTCAATATACTCAATAGCCCCTTCTTGGTCAATAGGACAAGCAAGTGGGTCAGGTTGAGGGACAAACGGTCCAGCCGGGCTGTCCTGCAATTGCAGGGCCGACACAATGGTACCCTTTGTTCGGAAGACCTCCGGGTGGACTGATCTTTGCCGCGGAAAAGTAGAGGCTGAATTTACCATCATGCTGGGGTATCTTTGATCTTGATCGTAACAATAGCATGAAGTGTAACTTCGCGTCTCACAACGTCTGGAATCCAGACGAGGGGTCCACGACCAGGAGTATTGGTGGTGCAAATGAGGTATTCACAAGCGAAACTGGTTACCTAGATGGAAAATCCGAGGTAAGACACAGACTCCAGTCTTTGTCAATTCTGATCTACAAGTATATCTGAGAACTATTTGAAACTTCATTTCACATAAGCTTAATAATCTCACAGTAAAATTTGAGCAAGAACTCCAGAATATTTGCAGCATGTTCATTTGCACAAAGAATTTTCAATCTAAACTCACCCTATCCAATTCCAACAACTCGTCACTCTCAAGAGACTCGTAAAGTATCATCTTGGCTGAACCTAGCTTTTCCATTCATAGGTTAAACCCCCCCCCCCTCTCCCCCCGCTTTGCTGTCGCTGATCGGCGTGACATTGGCTGCGTCCCTGCCGCTATGTTGAATATCCAGCAATCTTTCCTTGGCCACGATTAAGTTGATACTTAGCCTGGGAAATGTATGGGCCGTCGTACATTGGCCTATTAGACAGGCTGTTCCGTTCCAGCAGCTGTTCATATCGTCCTGATGTGGTGATATTAGGATAACTTCAAGACAAGAGGTCGCATCTTGCAGATGACATGAGTAGAGATTGACATTCAGCCGTACTCTACTGGGGAGTATGATACTGTTCAGAGAACAGGCCAAGCCAGCCGAGTGTTACAAGAGAAGATGAGCACCCTCCAGCACCAAATTCTCATTTCCATGATCTAGCACCCAAAAGAGAGGTATATGGCACCTTCATGTAGGCTCCCAAGGGGAAGGTAACAGAAAGGTGTCCTTCTTTTCAGCTAATATGATGGCCGTTCTCGTCATACACTATCTCAGCTCCTCCTTCAAGCAACAATTGAACCACAGATGTATGACCTCGATAAGCGGACCATAATAAGGCTGTTTTACCTGATTCGGCCCGTATATCGAGCTAAGCCCCACGTCTGAGCAACAATTCAATCAAAGATGCATATACTCGATAAGCGCCCCAGATTAAAGCTGTTTTACCTGATTCGTCCAGTGCGTTGATGTTGGCTCCTTTCTGAGCAGAATGTCGACTCTGCGCTCGTGTCCCAACTCGGCAGCTCTGATCAATGGCGTCGCTCTATGGCTATCTATGGCATCAATGTTGGCTCTCTTTTCAAGCATCACGTCAACAACAGAAACGTGCCTAACCTTAACTGCTTTCATGAACGGTGAAACTCCCGAGACCACATTTTGAACGTCCATCCCAGGTAATCAAAGAAGCAGCTTGACATCCTCCTCTAGCCCTTTCTCGACTGCAGTGGCAAGTGCTTGTGAGTCAATTACGTTCAAGCTTTGCAAGAACTCGGTGAGACTTCTTGGCTTCAAAGACCAATTGATCTTGAAGTAAGGGCAGTTTGCATTCGATTTAGATAACAAGAACGGGCTGGTATTCTAAATCACTTCTTGTAGCGACTTTGTGTAGTTAGGCCTGCAATAGCACTGATAGCAGCATCTGGTGAGATCCCAAGCAAAGCGAAAATGCGATCCCGATCATCGGTGGCTATGCTGTTGCGAAACTTGAACAGTAGTGTACTCAGGTTCCGTTTCTGGCCCCACCATGATTCTTTTCTTGACAATCCTGGCATAACGTCAAGAACTGCCTGGACATGAGATGAAGCTTTCAGTTGTAGTAGGGATGGACACTGAGCAAATATTCTAGATGATACATGCTGCTTCCTACATAAGATCTAGCAGCGTACGTTAAATTTCGATAATATGGTTTGCATTTGCATGTGATGAAAACACAAAAGAGGGGATTCTGGGGCAGAATGACATGTGCAAAAACAATATACGTACTCTGGCGACTCGAGCGTTAGCAATCTCCTGCGAGATCCAAATCCTCTAGAACCAAGGTTGATTAAGTAGCTTCAGGAAATCTTCTCGTAGCAGAGTCTGCTTCCTGTCATCTTCGAAGAGCACTTTTGTTTGAGCCGCAGCTCGCCAATCACCGTTGACAGCAACACTGTCTTTCTCAATTCTTTTCATAAAATCCATCAGATAGCCTCTCAAGTTTTTAACGGTGCCCAGCCATACGAGAACCAGCTCGGCATCTTCGTATTCTTTCCCATCTGTCTGACCTGGTGGCCCTTTTCTACTTCGTGACTCTGGTTGATACTTGTGGCGTCGATCCATAGTATTCGGTCCTCATCTTCGGATCGGAGGTATTGGAGCGCCTCAAAAAGGTTCTCAGTAACCTGCATGATACAGTTGTCGACCATGATTGTCTCGGTCTTCCCGTTGCTTCCCCATGCATACGAGAGCGCACTGTATGGTATTCCATCTGCAATGGTGTTATCTGCCGAACTCAGCACTCAGTGAAGAGTAAGAGCAGAGTTTACCTCTACAATTTTGTGTCAGCGTTTATCTTGAGAACATTATGGAGTGATGGAAATTTGATTGGTTTTGGAGATTGAGGTCAAAGGATCAATCACTCATCGAGAAAAGCATCAAACAGCTCATATCGAATGATGTCGACACTGAACACCCCACGTAAAAGTCGAATGAGACGAATCGCAGGTTTTCCGAGGTCAATGCGTCGATATGTATACTCTGATAGTTCGTCCATGGCTGGCGAGTCGATGAGAGCTTTGTGAGTTGAAAGGCTTCGAAAAAGTTTATAAATGTTGGTTGACCCGACGAAGCTGAAAGGCAGCCATCGTGACAGCTCAACATGCAGCAAACTGTCTTGGCAGTTGTGGCTTACTTCGATTTCAGCCTTTCTCCGGTGACTTGATCGAGCTTCGTTCAGGGCATCTAGGATGTTCAGTCAGATATGGATCTTTTTGAATGAGTATCATAAGGCATTAGACCTTTGACTTTTGGCAAGGTCAGAAACAACAAGTCGTTCACAGCAAGTACAGCTCACATAGAGCTGACTCGCATTACTTCGCCAGAAGTATAAATTCCACTTTCCCATCTTTCAAGAACAACCCCTTCCTCCTCCAGGACCAAGCAGTTGCAGAGCCTTTGAGCACCACTTCATTTCCATAGAGCACAAGCAAGCAAGACCAAGGGAGAATCCGTGTACACGAAAGAACCAAACCCCTATTGAGGAGGGCCCGGCAGGGTGCATATCAAGAAAGACTCCTTCATGTGCCGCTACGTAACAACAAGATACCTCAACTGCAAACACGAAAAAGCGTACTTTTTGACCAGCTGTCTCGGTGTATGGCTAGGGTTCGGCGCAAATCAACTTGTATGTCAAGACGGCGACCTGTGGTTATAGAGTTGAGGAAATACTGCAATCCTTGTTTGAGAAAATCTGAAAGGGAGAGCAAATCGGCGAAGAGTAAGTGAAGGGACGGAGATGCACGAACTGTTGAAAACGGAAGAGGAAGAGGTCCTGAATGAGAAACAAAATTAAACACGATTTGGAGGGAAGTGTTTTGAAAGAGTTTGAAAGGTGATAGCTGATGCGATACTCTTTATGATGAGGTAGTCGGGCAAAATTGCAACTCACCTGTTATTCACCAATGAAGTTGGGATATAGAGTTGGTGACCACTGGTCCCGTACAATTCCGTACACCTTCAACGCGATATCTTACAGCCAATTCATCTAATCATCCAGCAGCCCAACCGTCCACTCCGTAATCTTCTCCACACCATGGCCATTTATAGCGCTCACGGGAATTACCTCCACCTTCCCGGCCCAGCACTCTTTCTGCCCACTGGGATGCTCCTCTTCGCCGGCATTGACTTTCCTTAAATACGCTCTCAAGCTCTCAAAGTTCTCCTTCGTACCAGGTAAATCAGCCTTCGTAGCAACCACATACCATGGTTTTCCGGCAATGCTTGGCAACTCGGGTCCGAAGGGATTATCGAATGTCGGCCCATGGCTGACGACAATCGTTTCCTGGCGATTAGCGAGAGCGTCTTCGGGGGACGTGAAAGGACTCCACTGGACGATGGGATCGGCTTTGTCTTTCTCCTCGGCAATCTTCATTCGTTCGTACTCGCCAACTTCTTTCCAGAGGCCTTTGAGTGCTGCTATGGCATCGCCCTTGTTGAGGTCAACCACGAATGCCAAGACTCGAGCTCTCTCGACGTGTCTGAGGAAACTGATACCCAGTCCCTTATCCAGGTGTGCATCTTCCACCAAGCCGGGGATATCTGCGATAGTAAAGTGTGTTCTCGGTTCTCCATCCTCGTATTTTGCTCGCGCCAGGGGTCGACCTTTATGATCATCCAGCACGACGGTTCCAATATTTGGTTGAAGAGTCGTGAATGCCCAGTCACCTACCCGGGCACGACTCTTACTCATGGCCCTTAAGAGCGTACTCTTTCCCGCATTTGGGAGTCCCACAAGTCCAACATCTGCAAGCAACTTCAATTCGAGCTCCAGCACGATCTTTGTTCCAGCCTCTCCTTTAGTTGCGAACTTCGGCCGTGGTACAGTCTTCGTACAGAAATGTGGATTCCCGAGTCCTCCCATCGCACCAGCTACGAGCAGTAGAGGCCTCTCCATAGGCTTGCTCAAGTCCAGAGAGACGGGTGCCTTGACCTGAGTCATCATGAGAGCGGATTTCCTTCCTCTGGGCAGAGTAGGAAACTCTGATGTCGCAATGTCCTCAGGTGTAATCGCTGGGTAGAGTAACCACTTTTCCCTGTCCCATTTCCACGGTCCGCTCCCATCAACACCATCTTCCTTTCCCGCTTCGAGCTTCATTCTCTCCTCCTCGATAGCTACGGGATCCACCCGTTCGATTTCCCGCACCACAGTGCCAACTGGGACTTGAACAACAATGTCATCGCCTCGTTCTCCTCCTCTGCTCTTTCCCTGTCCGTTCTTCCCACGTCCAGCTTTCAGGATGTTCCGTCTCGCGAGTTTGTGCAAAGATGTCTCTCCCCGTATGGCCTGGATGTAGATATTTCCCCCCGTGCCCCCGTCGCCTCCATTTGCAGGTCCTGCTTCGATGTATTTCTCGCGGAGGAAAGAGATACAACCGTGGCCGCCACCACCAGCGAATAAAGTTACAGTCGCGCGATCGGTGAAGATGGTGCGAGAGTAGTCGCTTGGGGGAGGATTGAGGTGCGAGCCTTCTTCGGGAAGTTGCTGATGAGGCGTGGTAGATTCATGGCGTGCTTGATAGCGCCTGAACAGGGGTCGAAAGATGGCTTTAGGGGTTTGAGAGAGGAGAGATGGGTAGAGGAAAGGTGTCAATGTCCCTTGGAGAGTTGGACATCGTGGTGGCATTGTCTTCAACAAATTGAGGAGACTGTTTTGAAAGAGCCCAAGTCGGATTTCGATACTCAGAGCATGGTTGCTCGATATGGGTCACCGTAGTTAATTCACGGCTGTGTGGACCGCCGTATCGAATTGTCTCTCAGGGAGGAGGGATCAGACGACAGACGACAGACGACACTTGACTCCACCAGTTCAATCGAGCCGAAGACCCAGGAATACCAGTAGCCAGTCTAGTACTACTTACCTAGATACCTACTATCTTCCCCCCTTTTTGTCTCGACTAAACTCGGTAAGTTTGTTTATCTCATTCTCTTCACTTCCGAGATCATGCGGATGTGAGATTTCACTGTCTCATCTCAAAATCCGTCCCATGGCAATCCCCAAGCCCACATCCCACCCATCCGCTCTCTCCCACTTGCATCTCACTTCTCCCCGCCATCCAAGCGGTGAAGAAAAGCCCCTCGAATCCACGATCTCGCCCATGCACCTAATGCTGCAGACCCATTCCCCTCCATCTCTCGTCATTGGCCACGCAGCTTCCTCTTCCATCTTCCCCCAACCGGATCTCCTGATTCGGGCATCTTAAACTGGCCTTGCAGCGGACTTGTGCATGCGATGTCCAGCATTCGAGCCACGACACAGTGCTGGGGCGCAGGTCTGCCATTTGCGAAGCCTCCACTTTTAAAACAACACAACACAACACGCCAAAAGCCGACGACATGACATTGCTGTTGACGTTGACAGATTGCGTTGGGACTTTATCAGCGCTGCGAATGCCTTCATGCTTGCTTTCTGAGCCACTTTTGCACGTCCCTAGCCGCAAGTAGCTGCTTGCTGCTCATTGTGCCGGGACTTCCCTCTAAACGACTCCACGGCCGTCTTCAGTCCAGTCAAGTCAAGTGGACATAGCCTGTCCCCCAGTGTCGTGTGTTGTTCTGTGCTGTCCATGCTGGATGTCCCTCGGAGACTCGCTGCCGCGGTACATATATACTTGAGAAACAGAAAGCTGCACTGCGTTGTGTTTATGCGTTGACGTTGCTGGACGACAGTTTACCTGAGAGGCAGAGACAGGCAGACAGGGAAGCGTGATCTAGATATCGAGACCAAGACAAGAGAAAGTGGGTGATCCCTTTCCCTCCCACACCCTTCCCCCCCAGCACCGCTCTTCTACTCATGACTTGCCTCACCGTTCATTCACCCGTGTCATGCGCTTCTCCAATGAGCACCTCTCATTTACGTTCTATGTACAAAAGGGCGCTTTTCTCCTTACCTCTGTTTTGGCTGGTTGATACCCACCCGGAAGACTATCCTGTCTTCCTCGCATTACACTATCTACCCCACACTCAGTTATATATCTCGGCTAGTCCATGGATGAGACAGATGCCATCACATCTTCGTCCCGAAGTCATGTTAATCAAGCACCACAGGACCAAAAAGCCAGTCAAGATCATGGATCCGGACTGTGCTATTTGCAGCCAGCCTGCACTTGCTCAATGCGAGTGTGAGGCAAAGGGATTGGACATTGCTGTGCGGCAGGCCGAACAGAGAATGATGACAACTGTATTCAATGATATTCGGTATGTCATGTCTTGCTACTCAAGCTTGTTGAGAATGGCCGAGTACTGTATCTTATTGCTCCTCAATGACACAGCATTGACTCAATGATACATCGTTGAAGTCCTTTAACTGACTTCCACAGCGCTTGGGTCCGTGGACACGCCCAAGACTACATCCTCTCCTACTTCAGCATGCTCACCACTCGGCGCAAAGACCAACACGCCCAAACCATCCACCGTATCACAGAAAGGGCAGCATACTACTACCGAGCACGGCCACACCCATCTGAGATCGCCGCAGCAGACGCCGAGCTCAAGCGAGGAATAGACGAGGACTGGAAGGCGTCCGTACAGCGGTACCCGGAGGTACTGGAATATTTTTACGGGCTGGTCGACCTGAATCTACCAAGTGATGATGAGCCTGGGGTCAGAGATCCTCCTTTGAGTGCATTGGGTGGTGTAGGTGTTGGGAGGGAGAGGGAGAGGAAGGTTAGGTTGAGGGAGCCGAGCGAGGTCGAGGAGAGGAGGAGACGGAGGAGGAGCAGGGGAGAGAGGGATATGCTCGAGGAGAGGGAAAGGGTTGTGAGAGTTCCTGCTCCACCAACTGCTGTTGGAGGACGAGATAGAGCTCGTCCTGGGGCGATGTATGCTCCACCAATGGGAGGCTATAATTACGTCCAGCCAGGGTATTGAGTGCAATTTAGTGGAGTAGTAATGCTGTGCAGGGAAAATGGTCATGAGTTTGAGAGATTGTCAAGGAATGGAAGAGGAGAATGGCTGTTCAAACACAACGCAGGACGATAGCTTCATATTGCCAATGCCTGGAGATAGAGCCATGACTGAGGCTTCCCGGCAGGTAGAAGGACCAAAGGCCACTCGGCAATTGGACAAGACGGAAGGGAGGACATGAGGAACACTGACGAAGCTACGAGTCTCATTTGTCTCATGATCGACAAGAACATGTCTGGTAGATTCCTTGTAGCGTAGCATAGTAATAGCATAGCACGTGGCGTTGGGATGGATATTTCCCCCTCAGAAACCAGATATCTTCCTCTTCCTTATCAGTCTCAGTCTCAATCTCAATCTCATCATCTGCAATCGTAAGCTTCAGGTCATACAAAAAGTAAACATTGCATTACACAGCTTCGCGGCCGGTAGACAGTGATCCACCAGAGGTCTTGATCCACTGCAAATGCCGTCCACAAATGGAGGTATGTGGACCTCATCATCGTTCAGCCACCTCTATTGAGCTCACACGTGTCGAAGCTTCCCCAGAACGCCTTGGGTAGCACTACCTTACCTGTGGAGAGGATTGCAGAGCTAAGACCAAGTACGAAATGCGAGACGGAGAATCAAGCAAGCACAGGTCACGAAAGACAGCAGATAAGAGTTTGTGAATCATGAATTTAATTCCGGCGCCAACAGATGCATGCATGCTGAAAGATGAATCCAAACACAACACCTATCTGGAGGAAGAAGGAGCCTTAATCATCGCTCAGTGAATGCTCTCCGCATCCAGCCGCACATAAAATACAAGCAAGAATTATTCTCCTGTCATTTCTTCCGGCAAGTTGCAAAAACGTGTTGATGAACTTTTGGCCCCTTCCCGTCGGCTATTTTTAAAGTATTTGAAGGAAAAGAAGATCACAAATAAAGGTTCGTACCCAAGCCGGTCTTTATATTGCCGTACAGGACGATGGTTCAAAAGATACGGGAGGGCGGCAAGGAGAGCTAGCTCTATTGAGACTTATCCTCGATTGAAGCTCCCTTCAAATCGGCAATAACATCTGAGACAGCTCCCTGCACAAGGGCAATCTCGTTGGCAACTGATCCACCCTCATCAACGGAAGCAGTAGCCTTGGTCTCTCCGTTGGCGTGAGGTGCGGAAATAGGCGTGCCAGGTCCGGATGCTGAAGCTTCCTCAGCCTCGAGACGCTCAACCTCCTTCTGGGCCTTGGCGATGTTCTGCAGATTATATTAGTAATGTATTTTCAGAACAACAGAGCAGATGATATTGTACCTTCTTTGTCTGAGCTTCTTGATCAGATTTCCAGAACTCCAACTTAGCCTTAACCTTCTCACGGACCTCGGGGATCTCAGCAGGACTCATGGGTGGCTCAATACCCATCGAAGCACAGTCCTCCATAACAGCTGGAGGGCAGCTGTACTTTCCAGTCGACGCTGGAGGAGCATCTCCAGTCGCAGCGGCGGTCTTCTTGTTCTTCTTTCCCTTCTTGCCTCCAGTGCCCGCGAAGTAGTCCTCTTCGTCTTTCTTGACGACCTTGAAGCCCTTGATTCCGGCATCGTCGACCTTTCTTTGAGCGGTAGCGGTGAATTGCGAAGGCGCTTGCAGCGGTGCTTTCTCTGCGGAGTAGGAAGGGTCGAGGAAGCGGAGGAGAGACTCAGCACGGCGGATCTCATCGAGGTAGGCCTTGTCGCTGGCCTCGGCAAGCATTTGCTGAGCACGATCCTTGCGCTTCTCTTGCTGGTACTTCTCATTCTCAGCCTTCTTGCGCTCTCTGGCCTTTTGGCGTGCCTCGTATTCGTACTTCTGGATGGCGCGATTCGTTTGGTAGTAGTCATCCTTGATTTTCTTGATTGCAGTGAACTTCGCTTGTTGCTCATCCTGAAGTTTCTTGCGCTCGTCACGAAGGTTGTTGATCCCCTTGTAGGCATCGTCTTGCTCGGCCTTAATAGCGTCCAATTCACTTTGGATCTTGTTGTACTTCTCGCTGAGAGCTTTGGACTCGGGATCATCAAGTGTATCGCGGAGCTTCTTAAGGTTGGCCTTCTTCTCGTCGATTTGCTTCTGGGCATCGTCAAAGCCCGCAAAGCCCTTGCGCTGCTTGCGCAAGTTCGAGACCTCAGCCAAAGCCTTCTTCTCATCAACAAGCTTCATCATGCCGCCATTGACCTGCTTCTCCAGTCGCTCGATCTCACGGTCCAGCTCATCAACGTTCTTGTACGAGACTCTGCTGCGGGCAACCTTTTGCTGGGCAATAAGCTCCTTCAATTTGTTGTCCTCATTCTTAATCTCGTCAAAGATCTTGTTGCGGCCGGCCTTTCCAGCGCCTTGCTTCTCTCGAATTTCCTTCAATTGGGCAAGGAGGTCGGCGCGGTGCTTAGCTGCGGGAGAGTCTTTCGAGGTGGGCTTCGCGACGTCGAGTTTGGCTTTGATAGCGTTCTGTCGGGGTTTGTCAATAAGCTATGCGTCACTGCCAGTTACAGTGAAGTGGACCCGCAAGCAACATTAAGGTGTTCACCTACCAATTTTGCCATTGCGTCGGCATGCTCTTTCTCGGCCTTTTTGAGGTTTGCCTTATAGGCCTCCTCATCGGGCTTCTCGGGCTTCTTGTTGACAGTGCCAGCATCGAACATGGCTGCGCCAGAGGGGGTTGCGACGTCCGCCATTGCTTCGAACTGGAATTTGTGGAGGGACGAGGGTATTAGAATTGGTGGAATTGGTGGAATTGGATGTGCGAGTTGAAGAGGGGACGCAGTAGGAGGTCAATTGCCTCTTATGTGAAGTAGAGTCTCAAGCACAAGAGTAAATGAATACCTTGGTGCGAAATAAATCTTGGGGGGGGAGGTCACTCGAGTTGATCTGAGAACAGATTTGCTGAAGGGAAGGGCTTCGAAGAAAGTGTAGGTAGAGCAGGGACCAGATTTAGCGGAGCGGAGAGCGGGTAGCGGAGCTCGAATTGATTTTGCTTGGCATCCAGTGAAGTCCGGGCCAGGCCAGGCGAGGCGCGGGAGTGAAGTGAATACGGCTGACCGGTAGGATTAACAGTGCAGTCGCAGTCGCAGAACGGAAAATCAACGGGCCGTGAATACTTTTTTGAGCTGAACTTGAGTGAACCAGACAGCACAAGACTTGAGTGAACGCGGCTCTTTGACTTCAACCTCCTCAAGTCTACAATACAAGCACAAGCTTGTCTTCCTTCTCGACAACGTAGCGACCTACCGGCACTACTACGAGCTTTCATCTTCCGAACAGCGACGATCTCAAAGCATCAGCACAATGGATGAGCGCGACGAAGACCGCCAAAAGAAGCAGCGCGAGCTTGGAGAGCGAGAGGCTGCTCGACTCTGGCGCGCATGGCGAACAGTCCACGAGATGGTGCAGGATCGGGGATACGAGCTCTCAGATGAAGAAGTCAAGATCTCCTTTGACGACTTCAAGAGCCAATACACCGGTCAGGATGGTAGCGTCAAGTAAGCTACTCCAGTGCTGCCTTCACAGGCCCGAGTATGAGGGATGGTGTACTGATACAGATATACAGTCGCAAGGCCATGAACTTTTCCGCCCGTCCTAGCGATGTCATGATGACTCGATATGAAAACGACAATAATGAAGGCTCAGACATCGGTACCATTTGGGTTGAGTTCCTGCCAGATACCAGTGTGGGAATCAAGCAGATGCGCACATTTGCACAGCACTGCTCTGCCAACAACTTTGCGACCGGTATTCTCATTACCAATGTCAACATCACCCCAGCCGCCCTCAAGATCATCCCTGCCGTCGCGAGCGAAACCAGAATCGAGTGCTTCGTTGAGACTGATCTATTGGTCAACATCACACACCACGAGCTGGTACCCAAGCATGTCCTGTTGAGCAAAAAGGAGAAGGCGGCGCTCTTGTCAAGATATCGGTTGAAGGATACACAGCTGCCAAGAATCCAGTTGGGGGATCCAGTTGCGCGGTACTATGGTCTGAGACGAGGACAAGTGGTGAAGATCATTCGAAAGTCAGAAACCGCTGGACGCTATGCTAGTTACAGACTTTGCGTCTAGACGTCTAGGGTTTTTGAGAGCAGTGTAATTGGAATCTGGAGAGATGGCGGGTGGACGGCGTTTTGCGGAGTTCTGGTCCTTGAAATCGAAAAAGCATTCAGGGCGTTATGGAAGGAGATTTGCACCGCGAGAAGCGAATATCCTGCAGGCTTGTGTTAAGAATTTGGGATTCATCTTTCATGAAACTTGGCTAAAAGCCCTGCAATTGGATTGAAGTCTGAGTAATCAGAATCGCCAAGTACGTGCAATTCTAAGTGACTTCAGTCTCCGGGAAGTATTAGGAGTGAAGCACGATGAAGACGACTGCGTCCGGCCGCTTCACACAAAAGATACCGCGAATTTTTAAGACGGCTTTAAGGGATGAGTGGTCTTTACTTCACTTGGAGCGGCGAATCAAGCAAATACGCGGAAGGCACAAGCGTGCAGCTGCATCACATTAACCAGCCGTCAGCGTTCTACTATACTTTGCTACATATATTCCGCCTCGCTAGCAAGCAAGCAACCAAGTATAGACAAAGAACAATCGTCTACAGCTTCGCCTTGACCTCATCCCTGACAACCACCCCTCTATCCTTCCCTCCCCCCTCCCTATCCCTCAACAGCCTCCTTAAGATCTTCCCACTCGCACTCTTCGGAATCTCCGCAATGAACTCCACCTCTTGCAACCACTTATGCCTAACCTTCTTCTCCCTCACATATTTCAAAACTTGCTTCCCGACCTCCTCTTCACTCCTCTTCACGTCTCTCTTCTTCACAATATACGCCTTCGGTTTCTCCCCGCTATAATCATCAGCAATACCCAATACCGCACAATCCTCTACATCATCGTGTCCGAGGAGTAAGTCTTCTAGTTCGGCAGGTGCAACTCCGATGCCTTTGACTTTGATCATCTCTTTGATGCGGTCGGTGATTGTGATCATGCCCTCGTCGTCAAACACTGCTTGATCACCTGTATGCAGATAGCCGTCCTTGTCAAACGTCTCTCTCGTCGCTTGCTCGTTTCCCAAATAGCCCATAGTGATTTGAGGTCCTTTTGCAAGCAGCTCGCCGGGCTGCCCAATACCAAGTTCCTTGCCATCGTCGTCCACGATCTTGATTGATGTAGACGCGCAGATCATTCCCACTCGATGCGCGTATCTATAGTCATATTTTTCAGGTGGGTGAGCCGTAATGCAAGAGCATGATTCTGTCATTCCGTAACCTTGCTTGAAGCCCGTACCTGGGAATTTCTCCTTCAGCAGCTGAATTATCTCTTCGCTGAGAGGGGCAGCGCCAGATGAGAAACGCTCCACGCAACTCAGATCATAGTCATCGACGATGGGGTCGCGGACAAGTCTAATTAGAATCGGTGGGACGAGGAGGAGTTCCTTGATCTTGTAATTGCTGACTGTGGAGAGCATACTTTCCATCGTGAAGGAGGAGAGCATATAGACTTCAGCGTTGATAAGTATCGGGAGGTGAAGTGCGTGGACGAGACCTGTGATGTGGAAGGCTGGAAGGACGGCGAGAATCTTCTTGTGTGATTCAGGGGTGATTTGGCGGATTTGAAGACATTGAGCGATCACGTTCTGGTGAGAAATCATGACCTGCATTTCGTCAGATTCCGAGGGAAACTTGGTCTGATCTCAGATGTTACTCACAGCTTTTGGTAGCCCAGTCGTTCCACTAGAGAAGCTCAGAAATCCACACAAGTCACCATTCTTCTCCCCATCTTTCAATTTATACTCCGGAACCTGCTCCTTCTCTTTCTTCCCCAACTGAATCAAATGCTTGACTGTCTTATGGCCGTTCAATTCGCCTTCAAGAAGAAATACCCTCTCCTTACCAATACCTGCAGCCTCAGCAGCCTTTGCAGCAACATCCATACTGCCAGGGACAGTCATCAAGAACTTCGCTTTAGCAGTCTTCAGGGCATAAGTCATTTCCTCAACATTATATGCGGGACTGGCTCCCGAAATGATGCCACCAACTCTATTGACAGAGAGCATCGCCACGGGATACCAGATAGTATTCGGCGAGAATAAAGCAACAACATCGCCTTTCTGGAGCCCGTAGTGCTTGACGAGAGCTGTTGAGAGGTTTGTCGTGTGGGCTTTGACTTCAATGTAAGGAACGCGCTCCTTGGTTATGGCATTGCTGAAGCCAGCGATTGTGGATGCTGACTGGGTATTTAGAGGGGAGGCGGGAGAGTTGAAGAGCCATGTCCTAGTCATGACTTTAGTGTGTGTTTCTTGTCATTGTCTTGGGGTTCTGGAATGGAGAACAAAGGATCTGATCCCAGAATCTCATGTACTGAACTCTTTCAGGGCAGGAAATACGAACCATGTAGTAATGTTCGTAGGCACTAGATATTGTTAAAGTGTATACATGGTCAGGAAGTGTAACCTACAGTCGATGTCGGGCTGTGAGCTTCTGAATGGCATGGTGAGAGAGGAACAAACTAAGCGTGACAGTGAAATGTGAGGAATATGGCCGAACAAAATTGAGTATAGGAATTGAGTTGAAGTCGCAGAAGTGATAGAAGAAATGGAGGTAGATAGACAGACAAGGAGAAGCAACGCGGAATACGTCAGGTTTGAGGAGCTCCTACCAAGCACTAATACTTAAGGCATCTTGCCAATCCTTGTGACCGGTAATAGACATCTGTACCATGATGGAACTTTGTGCGCCCCAGGCGTTCCAAAGAGCAGATCGAGTGCGGGGGAAGCGGGGTTGATCTTAGCTTCCAGGCACTGGCACACGGGCCACGTGTATTTGTTTTGCCCCCTTTATCGTTTCTCGCTAAAGTAAAGGAAGGTCAAGCTGTCAGGGACTTCATGCATTATTGTATTTCTTTCATTCATTGTCAACAAGTCAAGGGCTATTATCTGCCCCGCCATTACTCCAGACATCCAATGCCCAGCAAATCCAAGGGCGCCTCGTTCCCAGCACAAGTCATAAACACATGTCTACATCTCGGTAGTCTGCTCACGCGACCACAGCCTTTGTGCTTAGACTCTCCAAGAACCCAGTGAGATCTTCTTTCTTGACCTCTACCACGCAATGCTCGAAACTGTCGATTCGCACTCTCGCACTGGTTTCCTCAACGACTTCTTGAAATGCGTTACCGAATTTATTCCTTCCGAATCCCACGACCTGCGACTTCTCTTCATCCTCATCGGACTCGTCATCGGAAGAGGAATCGGATCCTTCTGACTCAGTCTCGTCCTCTTCATCCTCATCGTCACCAAGAGCTAAGCGGCGTGCCTCTCTCTTCTGATCCCGTACCTTCTCCTTATTCTTCCTCTTCAATTCACGGGCTTTGAGTTTAGCTTCGCGTTTCTCTTTTCGTTCCTTGGCAGCATGTTTGTCGCCGAATTCCATGCCGACACCTCCACCCCCGGTTCCCACGACAACATATACATTCCTCTTCTCGTTGTAGCCAGCGACGACAAGTGGTGTTCCCCGGCCTCCGTGGCCTAGCTTCCCTTTCGTCTCTTTTTCTTGTTCCGCAATGGCCTCACCTATCCAGAGGGCAAGTTTCGTCAAGGCAGCAGGGTGGGTGAACAGCATGACATCTGGACCTTCCCGTACAACGCACATTCGAAAGGCTCTCAGATGTCTGATCTGCTTTTTCTCGATTATACCGGTTCCAGTACGAAGGATGGCACGGTGAAGAAGCTGCGCAGTCGGAAGAGCTGCTTTGAGTTCCTCGATTCTGATGCCTGTCAGAAAATTACGCAGGGTGCGGGCTTTGGGGCCGAATACTCACTTCTCCAAGGCATCATAGGCATCCCAGAATCTGCCCACCCATTCTTCGCCCTCTTCTGTCCCGTCTTCATCTGATATCTCCTTAACATCTCTTCCCCTGTCGTTACTGCCAGTTTCAAGACTTCCAACTGCCTTTTTCCCCACCTCAAGCAAAGCACCAACGACAACACCAACATCCTGAGCGCTTAAAGTAGCTCGCCATCCCCAGCTCCTCACGAATCCCCAGCCCTCTTTGGTTCCCCCACGGTCTCGTCCATCCGTGTCAGCCGATGGTACCAAATCATCAAGGCCATACATTTCCGAGTACTTGAGGAGCTTGCTCCGAAGACCTCTCTTTAGTTCCATATCCATGTGGGTATAGCTTTGTTTACACTGAACAAGACTAACGCCCATCTTTGCAAGAAGCTTGTGCAGTCGCTTCCTACCGTTTTCTGACCAAATATGTAACCGCGCTGAAAGATATGGGGAATGTAGCATGCTATCGTAAAGACTCCAATGCCGGATCAATAGAAATTTTGGTTCTGGAGACAACCGAATACTGGTATCTGTCGGACTTCGAGCCGTTGTTGGAATAATACCGCTATTCTCTGGGAGCGTGTTCCGATTCGAGTTGAAAGTTGAATCTGAAAGTTCAGGGGGGTTCAGACGCCGAACTTCGTCTCTCAACAGTTGTCGTATCCGTGAGCCACGCGTACCGAGCCAGCCTTTTGGTGATGCGGACATCTTTTGCGTTGTGATTGCAACGCCTACGGAAGATCTGCCATACAGCTCCATCGACGTGACCCCGACAATAGTCATCCATAACAGATCGTTATCCTCTCTTCCAAGTTCCGAGGCCAGAGAGTACATCATGGAGGAGATGGGCTCGGAATACGATGAGCCCAGAGAGTAGTACTTCTGGAGTACCGATTCATGCTTGCGGCGAATCTTCACTAGACGACGCCGTAATGTTCGTGCTGAAGGAGCTTTCGGGGGCTGCCCAGGGGTTGGAGAGACGGAGCGCGAGCCTACACTCGAAGTCAAAGCCGCAGGTCCTGTGAGTGAAAGCAAGCCGCGCTGTCGTGGTCGGGTTGGTGAATCCGGGATGGGACTTGACTGCAAAAAGATTTAGTAGGGCAGGGGACCTATATCACGACCATCTTACTGAATTGCTTCTTCTCCGCTGTCTGGGTCTATCATCTTCATCGCTATCCTCATCCTCGTCATCTCGATCCGTCCAAGATTTTCGCTTTTGCCCAGGCCTCGAGTCTGCAGGTGAATCATCATCATCCTCAGCCTCTGTATCGCTTCCCTCGAGGTCGTCATCATCATCGTCTTCTTCAATCTCTGGCATTTCTACCAATGCAAGATACGCATCTCGTTCAATCGTCAGGTCCTCTTCAATGTCACCATCGTCAAAAACCACAATCCCGCCTTTGCCAGGCTTATAATTCCGTAAAATCTTCCCTCCATCGATTCCAGTTTGAAGCTGGTTTGCCAGTTCTTCGCCCTCTTCTATCTGTGCTGGCGGGGGATGTCCTCCGAAAACGTTTCCCAGATTCCATGGTCGACGCGCATCAATAACCCAGACCTCTACACCACCGAAGCTGCTTTCTCCTTCCTCGCCATCAATTCCAAGCAGTCCACCTAGATCAACCAAACCTCCTACTCCCAAGCAGACCACAATACCCCCACTGCCACCGTTACTCTCCATCATCGGTTGGATGGCATTCTTGCCGGCCTTCTCCAAGTCACCATAACCTGCGATTGGCTGTATCTTGTGAGGTATGTAGTCTCTTTTCAAAAGTTGGGTCAGAATTCGGCAACCGCAGAGGGCATCGGGCTCGAGAGCAACGAGAATGAGGACTGGCGGAGAGAGAGGGTGATGAGTTTTCTGAAGATGTAGGTAAAGTGTCGAGATCAGGGAGCGTGGCAGATACATGGCTGTTGCAGAGCGAACGCGTCTGCAAGTATGCCAGACCTCTACGATGCGGTCAAGCCCTTGTATGACTTCCGCAGTGCTGTTGTGGTTTTATAACCAGGTGGAGTGAGTGGGAGTATGGATAACGCGTTGAGAGTTCTAGACACGGGTTACTGCAGATATATTGCCATTCGAAGACTTTAAAAGTCATATGTCGTATTGGTGGACTCTTAGGATCCTTGAATGCTGGGAAAAGCTGAGTTATTTCCGAAAGACGGTGCGTTGGTGAATTGGTGCGGTGATGAAGTGGTCCACGGTGTTTGGGGAGATCTCTTGGACAGGACTGGAACTTCTGGCTTTCGCATCGAACGCGCGACGCGACTTGACTTTGCGGGCGGGCGCTAAATTTTGGTTTGGTTTGGTGGGCTGGTGGGCCATCCCGGCGCATCATCCATGACGGCCCAGCTCATGTCTATGCTTATGCACTTGAATCTCTCCGACTCTGAGGAACATAACATAATTTTCATTTGTCTAACAAATCCGCTCGTACTCAGGTCAACGATTATGATCTGCTTCAAACTGCTCCCCTTCTTCAAAAAAAAAGGGGAAGGGACACTACCAGTATTGTGAGTCAATCGCAGTTGCGCGTTTTGTTCTTGTCGTTGTCACGTGTCGAGGCGTTTCCTCAGCACTTAGGTAACTCTCCCTAAGGTATTCGTACTCGTTCCTATTGGTTCCTACCCGTATCTCAGCGCCTTAAACTTCCATTATATTGTTCTGCGGAGAACGAGGCTACGAGTCAGTGACCTTCCTCATCAGCAGGATACCTTCAGAAGTTACTGCAGGTGGCTCAGCAGCGCCAGAATCCGTCTGCAGACCCCATCTCGCCTCCTTGGGGTGCTCCAAACATCTAAATCGGATTAAAGAGCCTATATCTGATCTCTATGTTCTCTCGGTACTACACTAGCATGTCACTCTGTATTCATGGATACTGGTATCTCAGACTCTTCTTCCGGGCGTTTTACACGGCCTACTGCTCTCTGTGCAATGTGTTGCTCGGTCACAGGGACAGGAGAAGGTCTTCAGAAATTGCTTGCCAGGGACGGATACCTTCACCATTTCTATGAAGACCTTCGGAGCTCTGTGCATGGCTGCGTGTTCTGCAAGATACTCTGAGGCTTTCTCTCATCCACAAAGCTGTCCGTCGCCGACCATGCGACCTGCGGAAGCCTAAACCCGGTAGAGGATTATTGCCAGGTTCGAACAGTTCTATCCTCGCAGTTTAATATCAAAGAAGATACATACTTCAGCTCATCCTCAGATCGTTGCCTTCTCACTGCCATTATTGTTGGTTGGACTTGCGAAGGGCGGAAATGCCATGTTAATCGCCGGAGTCAAATTCTCGAGGTCCATCAAATTACATTTGTATGCGATGAAGATGATGACAACAGCGATATCCCAGTGAAATATGATGGTAGGCTATCAACGAACAAGTTGCTGCTCGTGCTAACATTATCAGGGAATTTAGCTCTCGTTCATGTCAACCAGCAGTGTCCCACACTCTCGGTCACTAATAAATCTGTAATTGAGACAATGAGACAGCAATTGGTTAGATGCCTGGAGACCCATAGCTCTTATTGCCCTTCTCGATTTGACGTAGGACCGCCCTCTCGAGTCATCGACGTTGATTCAGACGACAATGCTGAAGGACTGTCTCTGCACATCATGAACTTGAGGAAGCGCGGACAGTATGCAGCTCTGAGCTACTGCTGGGGCGAGCCCCCACACCCCTTCACTACTACGACAGATTTAATTCAAGATCCATCGCAGCGAGATTGGTCTCACTCAACTTCCAGCTTCAATTCGGGACGCCGTCTGATTGACTCGAGCACTTGGACTGCAAGATCTATGGGTTGATTCCTTGTGTATTGTGCAAGATGATGAAAGCGACAAATTGAAGGAGATGCAGCTGATGGGAATGATCTACAAAAATGCCACGGTTACAATTGCTGCTGCTCGCTCTTCCCACGTGAAGGGCGGATTTCTCGATGACATTAATATCCCCGAGATACCTATCCCCTTGGTTGGGCTAAATGGCGAGCTCCGAAAGCTGTGGGTTCACACAGACCCTCCAGAACGGCCAGATGAGCCCTTGGACAAATGAGGATGGACATTGCAAGATCACTGCTGTCACTACGTATTCTATACTATGGCTCGAAGGATTTGATTTGGAATTGTCGAGGAGAGCCTTTTCACGGTCTTATCTCACATCGAAGGTTCTATCGACCACCTTTACACGAGCGACTTCCCCCGGCAGTTTGGAACATACCATCCCGAGACACCATATCAACTGATAGCATATGGATGCAGATTCAATCTGCCTTTTTGAGTCGTCAATTCAAAATCCCTCAGGATCGCTTCTTTGGATTAAGCGGTGTTGCTCATGAGCTCCAGCGGATTTCGGGGGACGTCTTCATTGCGGGAATGTGGAAGAGTACGATCATGAGGCAGCTTTCTTGGAAGCGGACATTCAACATCTCACCGCACGTCTTGGCTCAGCAGTCATGTATGTCTCCATCTTGGTCATGGCGAGCACATTTCCGTCCGTTGGTCACCCTTTCCGTCGACGAGAACCCACTGGACAACAATTGCCCTGAGTTTCTGTCTTGGTCTTTAAAGCTCGCCGACGAGTCGGCACCGCTTGGGTGTGTTCTAGGTGGTCATCTCCGGATCGTTGGGACCGTCGTCAGATCGATCGATGGGCATGGCTGTCTCTCAGGGAGCGGTATCCTCTCTGGACTGCGGCATTCCGAAAAAAAGATTCCCAGAAGCTGCAAAACTTCGTTGGCGGAGAATACACATACTTATATCTGGGCTGTAGAGGAGATGTTCAGCATGGCCTTTTACTTCGCCGCTTAGAAGACGGATCATTCATGCGTCAGGGCCATCTTACCGTCGACCCAAGTATTCAAGATCTCTGGGCGAATCTTTGGCACAACAAATGGAAATGATCTTAGTGCGATCATCGCCCGGCGTGTGGTAACCGTCGTATGGTGACTACCGGCTCATGGACGATGCGTGTCAATTGGCGTTATTTCCCATCCTTTACCTTCCAATGGTTCAAATGCTGAGTCGCATTGGTGATTTCGCATTTCGCATTTCGAAACTGCTACTTAACCAGTTGGGTGTACTTCTGGGGATTTTTCGAAGAATCTCCGAGATTTGAAGATGTGGTTTTCAAACATGCTGCGTCAATCCAGCAGGACGGCCATTGAACCATTGGGAACTGCAAATGTGTGAGATATAGGTCACTAGTAAGTTGAGCACGATTGAACTGGTTCAAAAAGACGATTCATAGGACTCTGGGGAAGTTTGGCTGAGCTCGTTCAGCAAATCTTCATTCTCACCCTGTTCTTCGCTCCTCGATTGCACATGCAAATCAGGCTTTTTTCCTCTGGTGCATCTCATGAAGTCCGGACCGAGTCTTCCGCCAGCAGTAAATTGATTAACACGGCTGTGACAGCAACATTTCCCAAAGAGTTCAGGATCTGACTAAATTCGCCTCGAGTGTCCTCTCAATTCCATCAACGAAAGATAGTAGAATCCCAGTTTCAAGACGTGCTAAAGATTCCATATCTTACTTTAGATCTGAGATGTCAGGTAGGTAAGGATGCTGATCCAACCACTAACAATCAAGCGTTCTTAGTATCTTCACCCCACCACCACTACCCCACCTTTGAACAAAGTCAATCAATTCCTGCCAATGATGCCCTGAATACTCAAGAACATGCAGTCAAATTTTTGTTATCCAGGCAGTAGCCCCTCGCGTGAGTCTTAAGGACTTCTTTACTTCTACCTCACCGCTACCTTTCTTCTATTCTCTATACAAACTCATTTGAAGCGATGGCGATGCTCGTCCATCTCAAATGGCTCTACCAAGAACTCGGCCTGCATTCTCTGTATGACACTGGTCGAGATGCCTGGTTTATCATCGCAGCGCGATGCTGCCGGATGATGGCGTTCGGCACCGTTGCCCTCATCCTAGCTTTGTTTTTCTCGGAGCTCAAGTTTTCAGACACTTATATTGGACTGTTTATGACCTTGACTCTGCTTGGAGATGTCTTGCTTTCGGTGCTCCTCACTGCAATTGCAGATCGAGTCGGCCGGCGCCGCGTACTTATTGGTGGATCCATTATGATGATATGTTCTGGAGCTATGTTTGCTCTCTTCGAAAACTACTGGATCTTATTGTTTGCTGCAGTTGTTGGCGTTGTCAGCGCAACTGGTGGAGATTTTGGACCCTTCCGTGCCATAGAGGAGTCTATCTTGTCTAGTCTCACCGGGCCAAATACCAGAGCTGACGTCCTGTCGTGGTATGTGACAGTGGCAACACTGGGCCAATCGATGGGAACAGAGTCTGGCGGTCGTGTTATTCACTACCTTCAGCATCTTGATGGCTGGACCCTTCTTGGTGCTTACCATGCTGTGTTCTGGGTCTATGCTGGAGTGGGTCTGCTCAATCTGATATTCATGGCATTACTCAGCGACAAATGCGAGATTCAGAAGGCAGAGGAAACGACGAAAGAGGAAGCTGAAATCTTGCTAGACGACGACGAAAGCCTAGAGATGGAGGAAGTGGGTCGTCAGAGCCTTGAGGAACAGTCATGGAAAGACCAGAAACAGAGGATCTTCTCTCAAATCTCGCCAGAGACACGCTCTGCCATGTACAAGCTGTGGTTCTTGCTCATCATCGATTCCCTCGCTGATGGCATGACGCCTTATACTTTGACCACTTATTACATGGACCACAAGTTTCACATGAAGAAGTCGACATTGGGAGATGTGGTCTCGATCAGCTATTTTCTGTCATTTATCTCGACAATCTTTGCATCACCCTTGTGCCGTCGGCTCGGTCTTGTGAACACTATGGTTTTTACCCATCTACCATCAAGCGCTGCTGTTCTGTTCTTTCCGTTTCCGTCAAGCCTCGCTTTGACAGTCATCCTACTCATGATCCGAACCGGCCTCAACAATATGGACCAGGCACCTCGAGCGGCGTTCATCGCAGCAGTGGTAAAGCCTGAGGAGAGGACGGCGATCATGGGGATCACGAGCATGCTGAGAACTCTGGCCTCCGCAGCTGGACCGACGGTAACGGGTGTACTCGCTGGGCAGAGGCGGTTCTGGATTGCGTTCGTGGCAGCTGGTGCACTGCGAATTGGGTATGATGTGGGTTTATTCGCGATGTTTGTGAATATGAAATTGTATCAGCATGAAGACAAGGGTACTTCGGAACTGCCGGTTACAGATTCACGACATTCGAGCGACGAAGAAGAGTTGAGAGAATTACCAAAACCATGAAGAAAGCACCTCATTTTTGGCCAGCATGCTTCTATCAAAGTATTAGGAACTTCCAAAACGGTCGAAAGGTCTTTCAATCATAATCATAAACGAACGTTGAATTCATAAAATCTTCTAAAACAATGCTGGGCGTGCTGAAATCCTGGTCAACTCACCAGGATCCCCACAAATTTAGTTCACAACACATTTTCCATGTATGCATGAAATGCAGCGAGATTCAGACCAACATTACTCTCCTCAAAACAGCGGTCTTCTGCTTTTCTCCAGCGATACAGCCCATATTAGCATACAAGTAGCAGGGCGATATCGGGCGGTGAGTAGTTGCCGAAACTCGTCGAAGTACGAAGGGTGTGAGACCTCCAGTGAGAATCCATAGCTCATCTCCGACCTGAGCCCGGCAGTTGGCTGCAACCGCTCCTGCATTCTCGTGGATTTCGTCAGAGGTAGCAAATATTTGGCACCCATGTACCCTCGGAAAGAGGAAGCGTTCGAGCTCCCGATTTGCCATCCTGCGAAGCCGTTGTTCTGGCCCTCGTTCGCCAATTCTATCCGCCACGCAGGCCCATTTATCGTATGCCTGGTGGATGTCCTCTATTGAGCTACACCACGGTTCAGAATCCCTCAAAATCGCTTTTTGGAATAGATCTTTGCGAAAGGTCCATGCCGAGCTGGAGGAAACCGCGTTGTTTGCTGTTCTTTCCCAATCAACCAGAATCTCTTGCAGCCTGTCGTTAAGGTCGGTGGGATTTTGAAGGTTGTTCACGACATCTCCAATTGTGCTAAGATGTGCGATAGAACCGACTTGGTGGCCCTTGACGGTCAAGGCTGAACCATCTGGAGAGAAATATAAGTCCTGGCATGTTCGATCCGCCTCGGACTTCCAGACATCTTTCAGGATGTGTTTGTAGCCGGTTATATGACTGAATATCCAGAGAGGCTTGTCCTGACCGAAAGACCGTCGAAGATCGGGAACCCAGGAAGGCAGATCACCCGACCTGGTAGAGTCTGCACAGGCACTGAGGATATCTAGTGTCTGCGTTCGCCGAATTCTCTTCTCTGCCCAATTTCTGTAGACTTGCTCTACAGGAATCGAGTAATCTATCTCGATATCCTCCTTGTCTTTGACGATTCCGAGGATGGCAAACAATTTGTCCCTGAGATCCAGACACTTCGTTTCTTGGGTACTGTGCAAGATTGTCAAGATGCTCTTTTCGTCAATATTCCATATCGAGTTCAGGGAAACCTGAGTAGCCCTGTGGGCTCCCATCAGTGGCAAAATCTTCTGAACATGATATTTTGGAGGGATCCCGCTAGGTCGAAGAATGTAGCCTGCTGCAGCTTCCAGTTGAGACCATAGAAGCATATACCTACCACACAATACCATCGCTCGCTGTGAGACGCTTATTTCCTGAATCACCCATAGTCTCTCAAACCATGGTCTTTGAAGAAGCCTGGACAACTGAGCCCATGTTCTGAGGTTGTTGGCTTCTGGTGGATAGGTCTTGGTACCATCGACAAATGTCTGGTCTCGTGCTGGATCAGCTAGCATGTAAGTAAGGCATAAAACGAGTCTAGTAGCCTCAGCAGTATCTTTCTCTGTCCCTCTACCGGGTTTGCAATACCCCATCTCGACTCATTGATCTGGACGCTGTCATCGCTGGGCTCGCAGTAATTTCTGGTCCTCGGAATAAGCATGCTAACAACCTGAAAATGGATGCAACAGGCAACTCACCCCAGCCATATGGTGACCCATTCAGCATTCTGATATATGTCTTTCATCCGCCGAACCCTGAAAACGCAGGGGCCTTAGTTGGTGCATCAAGAAGAGTTTCCCATGAAAAGATGGAGACGCGTTGGGGTTTCCGATAACAATCTCGGAGCCGAAAGCTACTACGGCTTTCCAACACTCACTGATCATCTCTTTCCTCAATATCGTTTTGATTGATGCAAATTGCGTCTACCCACAAAGGCAATTGTTTCCCTCGCTCTGCCGGCGTCAGACATCTCAGGTTTCGAAGAGCTCCTTCCAAATTAGGCGTAACGAAGAACATGTTACCATTCAGTGATATGGGAACTTTGACGGCCACATCGCCCCATGTATATGAAAGTGCGTTGTAATTCGTCCGTTGGAGGGAGTGTTTGGAATGAACAGTGATTGTGCATGTCAAGTCATCATGTTGCTGACCAGATGCGATCTGAAGGAGCCGCAAATCGGACCCCGGATTCTTCAATGCCGAATAACTGAAATCGCCTGGCATATTGGAAAGCTACGAATGAGGTGGACAAGGCTGGAAATTGAGGAGCAGGAACGCGAGAAGGCAGTGCGGAAAAATGGTGTGGCAAGTCAGAATCACAACTTGGAGCAATGTAGCACAAAAGAACTCCAATAGATAAGAAGTCCGTGGATTCCTACTCTGAGGGCTGTAGAGGGCATGTATGATCGTTATGTTGCACATTAATCAGATCAGGCAGAACAAATGAAATACCTTAGCCATATGATCACGTGTTTATATATATAGAGGTACAGAGGTCTGGCTACTGGCTCATGAAAAATTAAAGGGATATTACTGTTGTGTGCTTCAGCTGAGCACTCAAGAGTGGGGCGATCAAGTCGCTTTGGTAATTCTATCGATAGCCACATCTGGGTGGTGCTGCCAGGGTCTTCAAAATTAGGGAGTTCTAGTATGCTGATGGCTTGGTGGTGCCTTGCCACTCATTACTTTCTTCAGATAGTTAGCATAACTTCCGAGAAGCACTCTATTCTTGCAAACTTAGTCCTGAGGCAGCTCCCTATGCTCCTTTTCTCCCCATCTACATGTCATGGGCTCGGTAAGCTTGTACTCGTATCCTTGGTCCATTTCACGATTGGTTCGGGGTCTTGACAGGAATGTTGATGAAACCTAGATCCAGATATGTCGCAATCTGGAAACTTGCAGTTGTAATGACGTCACTTATCTGTGCTGACAAACGTTAAGCCACTAGTATGTGCTGAAATCCTGCGTCGCTCTGACACATCAGAATCTCGTGTAGCATATCAACACAGTGATCTGCAGTCAGTGATTGTTTGATGGTTGTGTTTGTGGAGTGAGTGTCAGCAGTATGTTGAATGAGCAGCTGTTTGATCCAAGACTATATTCTGATCATAGTCAAAATGCAATAATTTCCGTAGTAGCTTTCCTGCGTCTGGTAAGTGATGTCCAGGATATTGACCCAAAGTTCGCTTACTGGTCAGTGAAGCAGGCAGAACATCTTCAAGCTCCCCAAGTATACGATCCTTAACCATATAGGTATCTAATCGCTGTTCTTGAGGAGTAGCCTCTGTCTTCTTGCACCTGGTCTTGGGATACACTCACGAATGATGCAAAACAGGACATTCACTATATTTCGCTTGATCATCACCAAGTGCAAGACAGTGATGCACTTCCTCCAAACTAACACCCCAATATAGCCGCTCTTCTTTATCTCAAGACCGGAACTCTCGTTTTGCTCTCTGTTATCTGGCTACAGAGTTTTGACGTTGATTTGGCCGGGCTTTAGTATGTCGGGAAGCAAGTTCCAGAACGGTAGAACAATGAAATTTTCCATCCACCTGGTACCGTGCACAGATTGTTTCATGGAAATTATGAAGCTGTGATTAGTCAAGTCGCTGTACTGATTGGTTTCTGAGGGCGAAACTCGCCGCTGGTAAGCTGTCAAACTCGCCGTGTCAAAAGTCGCCGGCGGCGAGTTTTTCGCTGTACCGGTGTGTTTTTTTATATCGCCGCCGGAAACCAAAACTCGCCGACGGACTACACTCCCTATAAGAAGGCACCTTCTTGTCCAATCTCTTGCTTGAGAACTTTTGGCTTTTAGATTGTACTCGGTGCGCCTGTCTACTAGTACATGATCACTATCACGACCTCATGTCCCAATGTCATGAGATGACCTGCAGCTGCGTTCTTTAAACACTCAGCAAAGATACAATAAATTATATAGGTCAGGCGGCAATCAATGATTATTTCAGGAGGGCTCAGCTCCAGGCGGTCAAGTATGATACTTCAAACACGGACATGGACTGTGTGGCATCTATTCGAGGAGCATTCAAGTTTGCCTCAGTCCGGGAACTTGACGTGTGCTGCACAATTCGATCATCCGGACCAGAAGAGATATTTATGGAGTCCTAGCAAATGACAAAAGTTTTTTTGGAGTGCCACGTGTACACTGATGTTTGATACTAAAATCATTGTGCATTTTTGGAAGTGCCGCTTGAGAGTGACGTGATAACAAGCCCAAGGCCGCCTCTAACAGGAGAAAACACAAGATAAACCTTGCGTATACTACAACTTGACCGCAATCCCAAAAATAATCATAATCAATAAAGCTAGTAGTAATACAACCACTATATTCTGCCTCATTGATTGCATTGTTGCGGTTATTGATGGAGCTTCGGAAACCTATTTTGCCCGTTGTTTACCAACACAGAAGAAACGATGTTTCTCTAAAACTCATCAACCTCTGCCGAGGGCAGAGAGGTCCTCTGGAGGCGGTCCTTGAGTCAATGTGTACGATAGGAAATCCTTTGGTCCTTCTAACATGAGATACTAGGATTGTTAAAGTAAACTTTGGGAAAGTCAACAGATCGTCGAACTCAGGGGCCGCCAGGCGAGGCCGGTCTCCCTACTAGCGTAGACATCCCATACCTCCGTAGAGCACAATCTAAGCCTTGAAATAGTTTAGAATCAGAACAAATTGTATCCAAAGATAATTCTTATGACAAAATGGAGCCCGGCTCCCAACCAGAGATGCTATGTAGCAAAGGTGAAGGAGGAGAAGCGGAAACAGAGCCAGTTTAGTTGCGCCCATGAGTCACTTCCAGGTTACCTACACTTACAGCGACTAAAAGAGGTTCGGCGATTTGACCCCGCCAAAAATTATATTCGCTGTCTCTACCACAGCGCCGACAAGTCGCAAATAATTCGCACTACTCAAACCCCGCAATGGCCAAGTCACAAGCAAAGACGGTTCAAGTGTGTTAGAGACATCAGAAACCCGCAAAGCTCGTCGCCGCCGAGAGAAAAGAGCCAAGAAGAACTATCTCTCTCGCTCCATTGACCCCGCCAACCCCGCATCTCAAGCTTCGCCTCCAGCACCAGCTCCCAGACCACAAAACTCCAAGCCGCAGATCGCCAGACCCTCGATATCCTTCAGTCTCAAAGTTTCGGAACTGATCCTTCGTGATACAATACAGCTTCAGGCACCTATTGCGATACATATCGACGACAATGCGCTTCCAGGCCGAGAGAAGATGGCAAGGCTGGGGAAACTGGTCCTCTCCCAAGCCGGGCTACCCCAACGACATCTCCACATCCTCGACGACACTCCAGTCATGAAGTCTGAAGCTGTGAAGAAGAATGTCTCTTAATCTCCTCTCTTCCCTACGGAGTACAATGCAAGCAATACATTCAAATTTACCAAACTGCCTGCAGAACTACAGATCATGATCGAGCGGCTGGTATTCGCAGAGAGCAGTGGCAAGAAACCGAAGATGCTGTGGGCAACGAAGGGAAACAAGGACCTGTATGCCGAGGCGAAGGAGGTATGGTGTAAGGTCAACGAATTTGGGTTTACATATCATGGGAGCGCATTGAACAAGATTAGGCAGGAGATGGACGGACCAGAGAGGAAGCTTGTGAAGAGGGCGATGATCACCGTTTCGTAAGTTGTGCCCTTTCCCCTCCCCGATGTTCATGATACTCCAAATATATGTTGTGCTGAGAGCAATTGCTAATGTATATGATACAGAAAAGACATCTAAGCCTGCCCAATCTTCTCCCCAACTATCCTCATCTTCCCCAATATCACCCACCTCTCTCTCCGCGTCCACACAACCAGCGGCTTCTCCCTCACCATCCACCACATCATTCCTAGAATGACGAACCTCCAATACATCGCCGTACAAATCCAAGGCCCGAAACGCATCATCCAAGCACACATCCCCTTCGACGGTGCGGAGTTCTTCAGACCGTTTCTGAAGACCAGAATCATGTTGGATAAGATGCTGAATCGGAACGGAAAGTGTGTGCATGTGGGACAGAGGTTGCAGGAGTAGATTTGGAAGATGGGGGGAAGGATGAGGAGTTCAAGCCTAGGAGCAAGAAGGTGCATATCAAGTTTGATGAGGATGCGAAGGAGTTTGCGTTGGAGCCCGAGCAGGAGTAGCAGCCCGAGGGAAGTGGGCAAGGACCATGAGAGATTGGCCGATGTGTTGGTTGCAGTGAGGGCGAGGACTGTCTGATGATACCCAGGAAAATGCAGGTAGCTTGTCGTCGTAGGCCCCAAATAACATAGGCACGAACGTCCTTCTGAAAGATTAAGATTTGTCGTCCACCGAACTTGGCGTATGACCTGCAATGATGCAGAAAATTACGTACAGGCTTTGAGCCGCGTGGGAATTTGAATATGTGGATAGCTGAACGTCGCAGTGAGGCCCTTTAAAGGCAATGCATGCTTTATATATCTAATGATAGAATGGCTTCTTGGTCATCTACTGACACGGATATCTTCATTTGCAGGACCTTCATACTGACATGGATAGGGGGTGGCTCTTGCTTAAGATGTCCACTTTGCTTGAGAGAGTTCAGGCAATGTTGGGGTGGGGGGGGGGGGGGTCTAAGGGTAGTTCTTCAGGAAAAGGATGGGCCACAACATCACACTCAAACACGGATCAGTATGATTAGGGAACATATGTATTCTCGTAATGACATTTTCTCCCCTATACCTGCCACTCGGTACACCTATTCGACACATAACAAATTTTCACGCACGCAAGCCATGCATGAAACGCAATAACAAAAAATATAGCAAACTGCCCAATAGCAACCTTAAGAGGTATTCATCATGAGCAAAGAGACAACTCGCAGATTACCAAGTCAAGAGCACCAAGCAGTAGGAAAAGCCTTCACCCAACGCATCATAATACAATAACTTGCTCATGAAGTCATGCTAAGCCTGTCCATGTTCGTAAAAGTCCCAAGACTCCAATCCTGGTCGGTGTGAATTGTTCATACCGTCCGAGAGCGTCGCATCGTAGCTCGTACCTTTTCGTTGATCGTTTCCTCGCATTCCATTCTAGAATATATCATCCTCACAACCGTATTATACTCCTTCGATGACATTCTTAGGACGTTGTGGGGTGGGAGAAATTTATGTAGCGATCAAGGGCTCGTCCACAACAGCAGGTGCTGAGGACTTGAACTCCTCCTTTGGTGCAATAGGGAAATCCTCGCTCTTGTAAGCTGGGATGTTCTCCTTGACATCGAGAGGCTCAGTCTTAGCGGGCTTCGCGGAAGCGATTGGAGAGGTCGAACGTCCACGGGCGCTGCCGATCATCTCTGATGCCTTGGCAGAGTAATCACCGACAAGCGACTTGGTCGTCTCAGTAGCGCGCGCGGCTTGTTGGGTTGCAATTTGCTTGACTTGCTCGGTTTGTTGGTTGATGACGGACGAGGCTTTGGAAAGGTTGGCATCGATGAGTTCCTTGTTGGTCTTGTAGATCAATGGGGCGAGGAAGAGAACGGAAGTTCCAATAAGAGAGAGGCCCCAGAAAGGAACAACCTTAATGAGATAGTAGGAGAGGAAAGCTCCGATGAATGCCTGGGAACATGTCAGGTGGAGTCGATCAGTAAAAATTGTAGAGTACTTACAGCACCAGACACGAACAAGTTCTCGGCAAAGACAATCTGCTGAGCCTCGATAACGAAGAAGTTGATGAGCTCATGAACGTCTCCGATAAGAGAGTTCAGAGTCTCCTTGGAAACAGTGTAGTACTTCTTGGGGCGGACCTGGGAAGTGAAGCCTGTAGAGAAGAGACCCTTTCCAACAGCCTCAGCCAATACAGTAATACCCAAAATCATATATGTAACCTTGAAGCTGTATCGGATGATATCAAGGTATCTGGCGGCGAAGATGAAGAGAACGGTTGCCAGGTATGCGATGCCGGATGCGCGGGGGTGCTCCCATGACAGAAGGCTTGAGAAGAAGGAGTGGTAGTGCGTGAGGGGTTGGCCAGTGGCAGCTGGAGTAGCTGGAGTTGTGCGAGAGGCAGCGAGATTCGAGAATTCAGCTGAGGTCTTTGCAGTCTGGTCCTTTACATTCTCCGCAACTGGGCCTGCGAACTATCAGCACTGACCCTCATCAGAGATTTTCAGATAAGATCAATGCATACCGTTGGTAATGTTCTGAGTTATGGGGTGGTTCTTGACGGCATCAGCGGCAGCAGAAGCATCTGTTGACAGGTTAGTTGAACAGTCAGAGAGCTTCGAAGCTTGTGTAAACTGTTTCAAATGTCAGCTTCGAGCCCAGATATTCCGCGGCAGCCAGAATTTACGCACCTTACTGTTGACGACTGAAGACTTTGCGTTCTGCAGACCGGAGCTAGGCTCAGACTCGATGGATGAAACGACATGGTCGTTCTGGTTGGCGAAGTCAGACATGTTGAAAGAGATCTCGATGAACTGGTTGTCGATGGATGGAGAAGGTGGGCAGGTCTGCGAGTGCTGCTACAGCTGTCAATCCTTTGGTTGCGAGGACGTAGATGTGCGTCTGCGAAAGAAACAGGTTCACAGGAGAGTGTGTTAAGAGTGAGGTGTCTCGAAAGAATCGGGATGGAAATGGAATGGGAGACGACGATGCGGTTGTTCCTTCTTGTTCGAAGAAACAGAAGCAGAAGCACAGCCGGTTGTGGATTTATTAGGAAAGCAATGACGAATCAGGTTAGAGTGGTGTCGCGTGCGAGCTCAGACAGGGATTTTCTTGGTTGCGTTGCTCTGACGCTGCTCCTGCGAGCTGTCTGCCCTGCCCGCCTGTCGTCCGTCGTCTGTGGCTTGACGTTACGTCCGGATGCTATGACGTGTGGCGTGTGGCGGCGCGAGCAATAATAACGAGTGGGTCGGAATGGAGTTGATTTGACTGGTTGTCAGCGTCGCGGGAAGAAGAAAAATAGGAAATCTGGCTGCCGTCTACATATTTCTTGAAACAATCAACGAAGCTACCTACCTACCTTCTGCATCTACTGCACTTGTTTCTTCGATCCGCTGTCTATATGTGACTACATCATCTGTTCTTCCTGCCTAATGACGCGTCTTCTCCTAAAATGTGTATTGTTTGCATTCATTGTGGTCTCTTCACCTCTACCTTATCTGTCTAGAGCCCAAGCCACAGTTGGCCTTTTGTTTACTTTCATACGATTTAGCATGTGATTGGGTCAGGCAGGCAGCAGGTTGGTCTCCTGTTCGGTACCGCCTGACGACATGATACATTTCCGTTGCAGACGTTGACTCAGAGGAGACAGGCCACGGTATCCTCAACATAATAATTCACAACGGTCAGGAAATTGTCCAGCGGAGATCAATTCGTTCCGTCAAGTCCAAATTCCTCTGTGTCGGATACCCCTTATCGTGGTGGGGCGGGGCAGGGCACGTCCAGGGCGTACTGAGATATACCCACATTCCCGAGTCGTGCCAGCTAGGAATACCGTGAGCCCCTCCTTCAAGTGTCCTGCGGGTTCGTCGGAATTCAACTGCTTCATTCTTCCTTGTTTACTAGTAATCTTGCATTTCAGTCCACGTCAAGGTCCTTCGACATGCTTTTTTCATTAAATTTCGCAGTCTTCGTCGGGAAAGGCAAACTTTTCAAAGGCTTCTGTCTCAGTGAGAGGTCCAGTACTCCAAGTAATCTGCCACTGTGTCATATTGCCAAAAGGGAGTCCATTTTCATGCCGGGGATGTGACCTCCCTTGCGTCTTGACTATGAGCTTTTCATTTGGGCTACAAACTTTCAGATGTTTGCAGTATTGGCTTCTAGCAGTTGATCATCCCGTCTCTGACGAAGCGAGGAAGTCTCCTTGATACTATGCCTTGTTAAATTTCTCTTTCTACAGCGCATGCCAAAGTACCTCTCTCTGGGGCGACTATCATCCAGCGTCAAAAATGGAATAATTGCACAATCAAATTGTATCCTACGTTCAAATAACGGTGTCCCATCGCGTGGATAACGAATACTTCGTCTAGGCCGGTATGCACTATTTGATACTTCAGTACTGGTACATTTCAGACAGCCCGTGATCAAGAATAGACATCAGAATCGATGCCAATGCATCACTCAGGATCAGGTCCTTGGAGAATCAGGAGCCAAGGGCGGAAAGTACTGACCTGACTGTACCAGGCATTGTTATATGTACAGACACTTCCAGCTGCGCAAGTGAACGGGCCGTTCCAAGATTGGCCCCCTAAAATCATTGTTATCATTTCAATTCGAGAGTGTAAGCTCGCTGCGTGCTTACCACATTGTCCATACACGGGACTTGAAGCCCCACCAGTGGCTGCTGCGCTTGATGAAGTGACAGCAGAAGATGTCTTCGTGACAAGTGTACTGGTTATGGTAGCTCTAGTAGACGTGCTTGAGCTTCTAATCAACGAAGTGATGGAAGATGCAGTTCCAGTTTGAGGACCGCCAACCCTAACAATGGCACTGCTCAGAGGTTGGAACCAGTCGTTGGCGAGAACCACGTTGCCGGCATCGTTTGGGTGAACTCCGTCTCCAGTATCAAGCGAGGTCGAGAATCCAGTCCACAAGTCAACGATGGAGACGGGGCTTGCAGTTGTTGAAATTCCGGCGGCCCACTGCAACCCAGTTAGCTTCAGCATTTTCGATCCTGATCGCTGGAGTCTCATTAATCGAGGCATCTCGCGGGAAAAGTCCTGCGATGATTTGGGAAGTGAAGTCTGGACACGTACTGCAGGAATGGCGGCGTTGAGATCAATCACTCCTTGTGCACAAGTCGTGCATCCGGATGGTGACATCGGTGTGATCTGTGCGACCAAAACTAACACTTTTGGATTTTGAGCTCTCATTTGACCAACTAGTGTCGTGTATGCTGCAAGGATAGTTGACGTGGAAAGACTTGACCACACATCGTTCGTACCCAGCTGCATCATCACAATGTCTGGCTGCGAAATTGCAAGCCACTTCAAAATGTTAGCTTTATAAAGGTCAAGTCTCGATGTCAGAATTACTGGTCCTGAGACATGATCTTCAGGCATCTTTCAGGATCCAAGTCTCCAGATCCTAGAAAAGCATAGTAGTGTGCATGTACGTACCCCCGGTAGCTGATTATTGGAAACAATGCCAGTGGCAAGAAACCCTCCATGACCATCGTTTTCACCATCATAGGTGAAGCCACATCCTCTGAGGAAAATCTAGGGTCAGCAACTACCGTGCTACGGTTTCTCGAGAAGAGGGTAGAACATGTTTTTAAATTATTCGTGGTATTTCAGAAGATGATTTATGAGCTTGCCCGAGACTCACTGGCCAGCCAGAGTTCCCACGAAGTCGGTGTTGGTGACTCCTGCAGCTTGGAGTTTCTGCCATAGGAGAGCTCTCCAACAGCCCTGTCACTGCTTAGATTGAAGGATCGTGTGTTTTGGAACGAATAGCCATACCGGAGATCCAGTTATACTATCTCCCAGGGCATTGATCCGGACCGTTGAAGACTGTGCCGGATGAATAGCTCCCAACAGCAATGCAGAGAGGAGGAGGCTAAGGAACATAATGAGGGATCTGATAATATATTACAAATAAGAGTGATGCCTTGGAACCGCACATGCGTTGCCTGTAGTATTTGTACTTCGTTTGACAGAACGGTGAAATTTATGGAGTGGCCCATGACCTGGAGTTGTCCCCTGTCAAGATATTCGCTTCTTGTATCCGGATGGTATACCTCCGTGACACTCAGCCTAATATTGGTGGAAAGTAGAATCGAGATGATCTTGGGTTCGGCTATGTCTTCCGAAAAGCCCTGTTCAGCCTCACTTGGGACCAAAACATCAAAATTGCGGATCTATGTGCACGCGGACGCTATACTAAAGCCCGATCTCTGGGGAAGCGGACCGGAAATCTGTGGGCGTTGATGAACGAGGTACAGAATGAAATCAAAAGATAGAATATTTGAGCTCACTAGAAGCTGTTTGGTGATTCGGTGAATAGCTAGCCGTAATTCCGAGAATAAGCTTTCTGTCGGTCTGAAGGCCCTGGTATCCTACGCTACCGATATGTACCGCTGGGTAGCCTCGTCACCTTTGATAGCTTACGTTGTTCAGAGCCGCGGTCCCTTTGAAGACTTGCTTCACGAAATGAACGATTCCCAACAATGTTAATTCTTCTATGAAATTACTAGACAATTTTTTATGGCTAGTGGGCTACAGGGTATGAGTAACTCCTAGCTATAGCTTAGAATGAGAGAGTTGCTCCAGCTGTTGCAACCACAGAGCTCGCTACATTCGCAGATCCGAGCAGCGAGTATGTATATGGCATACTACTTGCAGACAATGTTCCCACTGGAGCAGTATTGGCAGCACCTCCGAGGTCGGTATCGAAGACATTGGCATAACTAGATAATTTTTCAATTTGACGCATGAGACCATGAAATGGTAGATCTAGCTTACCCAGTATCGTCAGAGTATAGAGCAGCTATCGGCTCTGTGACGTTCGAGAAGACATTGCTTTGAACGAGAATTTGGGCGCCGTCTCTCGTATCAATGCCGGTGTTCATGTTTTTGAAGTACGAATTGTAAACATGACCAACGCCATATCTCAGACTGGGGGTTCTGCTTCCAATGTTGAGCCAGTACTGTATAGGAAAAAGAATCAGCGTTCTATGCAAGGCGAAATAATACGTTTTGTAAAGAGTTTTAGAAGCAAATCCCGTACGGACCGACCCATATGCCCCAAAGATACTTACATTGTTGCATTCGGTGACATGGAGATGTCCAGTATCTTCAGCAGCATTGTTATCCGAGTGACCGACTAGAGATGCTTTCCCTACGATGGCCATCATATTAGTAGCTCCTCAAAGAAATAATGGTGTGGGTCGAAAGAGAGGCGAGCTGCAACAACTGCGTTAGATACACGAGTGAAACTCACAATGATCATGAAGATACAAGTTGCTGAACGTGACCCATTCACTACCATGACTCATATCAATGAGACCGTCATAGTAGTCTTTGCCATGAGTTAGATCAGAGGAGAATTCACAATGGTCAACCCAAACGTTCTTAGACGCCTGTGCATAAGTTTGTGGTTAGGAAGTTCACTTCTCAGGTTCCAGCCCGAGCGATAAAAGTCGAGAACCAGATTGTTATAGGGAATTGTTCTCCAGGAAGTAGGTAAAGTGAAAATGGTCGCACGAACCTGGACCGTAATGCCATCGCCATTGGCAGCAAGCACATTCTGACTGATAATGTTGCGGACAATAACATTACTTTGTTTCCAGACAAATAGCCCGATGCCCACGAGCTCTTCATAACTTCAGCCAATGGTCTTCTCATCGAGTAGTAGAAGACTTACTGGCGCCTGGAAGTCCTATAACTGTCTTATTGGATCCAATCCGCACTAGAGGGAGTCGTCAGTAAAGCGCCCGTATTCATTCTGTTCCGTGAACGCGATGGTCTTGAGACACATCCCCACGCTTTTAGGTATAACTAACCTTGCTGAGCTCCACTGATGGCTCCCGAGATAACAATGATCCTCGGCTCAACATCATTGTTCTTTGCATTGTTTGCAGCTGCTGTGAACTGCAACGGTCTAAGTCAGCACTCTCCTATGTATGCAAGCCTAGACATCTCAGGAGAAAAGTTCTCATGGAAGCTGAGATCTCTTGATTCGGCTTTACCACTCATTCTTCCAGAGCCCGTCCTATGGCATATTTGATAGAACTTACTTGTGCAAGGGTTGAAACTGTGGTTACAGTCCCGCCTTTTCCTCCGGTTGTTCTAAACGATCGTTAGGTACCTTTCGCATAGGTTCAAGACATCGAAAACGGACATACCCTCCATTAGTTTGAGCATACCCTAAGTTGGCCACATCAGAGATGGTGGCTCGCTTGACAATGATGGCTCGGTCAACTAAATTCTCTGTAGGGGTAGGAATGGCAGATCCTAGCTGCGACAGCAGTACAAGGCCTGGAAAGACAAGGGAGAGTTTCATATTGGAGATACGGGATGATGAACGCCGAGAGCTGTAGGTTCTGAACCAAGCATTGGCAGCGACATTGTACTACTTATATGACCCAGATCTGTCAATGGCAGAAGATCTCCCATGAGCAAACAGCAACACCTACTACCAATGGTAAATGTTCCGCCTCTTACATGGGACGAAGGCTTGTTCGCTCCAAGCAAAGCTTGATCCACGAATCAAAACACGCTTCCATCCTCGCTACGGATGAACTGGGTTGGAAGTTCGTTACCTTAGTCGTGCCATTTGATTCTTCCTGTACTCTGGCTTCGGAAAATGTAAATGATGAATCGAGTATATTAACAGAATGTGAAGAGAATTGTTCCGTTCCAGGGTCCCTAGGATGCTGGCCTCTTATTGGCGGTTCTTGGCGAAGCCATTTCCATTTCCAGGGTGGCCCGCCCCCGCAGTTGTGGAAGAGCATTCAAGCCGCTAGAAGAGCCGATTGCTCCGAAACATTGTTTTGTACAGTCTGCTGGCTTGTTTTATCCCAAGACTGGAAAGCAATATCACAATGTATCACTGTTCTTAAAGATGAAATGTATACTTTATTTGCTTAGAGGCTGAGTGCCTCACTGCTACTTATATCTGACCTCTCTCATCGTTTCTGTGTCTCAGCTCCAAGCCACGGTTCGACCAGTCTCGTGGGACTCACGAGCGAGTTCCATCAATCGTATTCCATCCCTGGATGTTTGCGGGTCTACCTGCAGGGGCCCGTTGCGTCTCAAGGTATCTGCTAAGCTCTCGTAGTAGCCTTGATTGAATCCGTTCAATGTGGGGTACCTGCCACGATACTTCTTTGACAACGGATCAAACTTCTGGTGGACAGAGTCGAATTGCGCATACGTTGTAAGTTCTCCGTACTCCTCTTCTGGGTTAATACCGAATGCCGGATCTGTAGAGCTCATTCCCGCGAGAGTTTGGCGTTCTTGAATATCTTCTCCATACTGTAGCATTATGTCAGAAGCAGCCTATCTCTGGGTGGAGCTTGCTCGCCTTAATATATGACCCCTCGGTACCACGGAATATGTATTTCAGAGGCTGTATTAGGCATGAAATTATCGTTGTCTTCATTGTCACAAGGAGGGGCCTTTCGTATTGCAGGATCACCGTAAAGGTGTCATCAACCTCACTCTCAATACCTCGCAAGACTTTCAGAATTGCTGTCACAGATTTGGGTCTACCAAACAGTACGAGAGCTTGGTCGAGTGTGTGAGAACCTTACAGAAGTCAGTAAGATGCTCCACAACATATAAAGTATAGCCTGTCGTTGACTCACCCAATCCAAAAAGCAGCCCATCACCAGGCGTATACTTCTTTGCAGAAAGATACTTCAGCCAGGGTGGGTTCTCGAAGTCATAGTAAATCTGTGCTTCTGTGACTGTACCAAGAGCACCTTTGCTCACAAGCCCCCTCAGTGTCATGAAATCACCATCCCAGCGTCGATCTTTTGAGATTTATCAGTACTGAGATTCGGACGATCAGTCGTGTACGTACTTTGGTAGACGGTCAGAACCACACCCTTCTCTTTCGCCAGAGTGAGAAGCTTGTCGGCTTCTTCGCTCGTTCGCGTGAAAGGCTTTTCCACCACAACTTCGATGAATTTTCGTCAGAGATTGTTCCCGAACTAGCATCAGAAATAAATGACTGACCATGTTTTCCCGCGGCTATAGCTTTCTCAGCAAAACTACCATGGGTGTCGGTGTGTGTAGTGACTATTACAAGTTCGATTGCAGGGTCACCAAAAAAATCCTCTGATGTACGGTAATGCTTAGCTGCCGGAAAGTCAACAGTACAGTGGCTTCCTGGCGCACTTTCGATCGAAGGTGCGGCGGCTCGTTGTAAGAATGCGTAGATCTGGATCTCCTTGACTGGAAGAAGGTACGGCAAATGATACGTTTTTGCTGAGCCTCCATAACCAACAAATCCAACCTTTATCTGTGACATACTAGGGGAAATATGCGAGACGACCCAAAGTACGGTGTTGTCGGGTGATATCTGGCACCGAATTTGCAACAGAGCTTTTCGGGTGATGTCTTTGTCACTTCAATTATTGCTTTTAAAGCCAGCTTTCACTGCTTGATGAGCGATACCCCTAGGGTGCGTTTGAAGAATTCCGCTGTACACCTCCAACTACTTTCGCGTCGGGGAGAAGCGCGCCAAAGTCCGTGCCCGGGGAGAAACGGAGCATTACCCAAGCTGTTTACATCAACGGCCCTTTAGCGAGTGCTCCGTTTCCTCTCCACTAAAAAGATCTCGGCAGACTCCCCGAAGCGGCACATGACTCGCGCTGGCTCCCCTCTGCCCAAGCCTCAAGATCAAACATTTGTGGATGCGTCTGGACTCGTATACTGCACCCCGCGGTGAGATCGGTTTCCCCATGGGGTAGAGACTACAGCGAACCTGCCAGGAGTACTGATCTAAACGCACGCGACCGAACATAAATACATAAATAGCCTCGATAGATCACCAGAGCATGTCCAGCAAATTCCTATCACTCGTGCACAGTATACGCCTGATTCGATAAAAACACGAAGGCAGGACTAACCTCTGTCCACCACCTGAACGAATCCTCACAGACCTTAAGGGGCTACAAGAACAATCACCAGTCATGGTTTCTAACAACAACAAATCCGTCGGCGCAGAACTGGCGGCAGTCTTGCCTGCCAACGATAGGGCTTGGTACAGAAAGTCAAATCTACTATATCTCAACTTCTGCTTGTTCAGTCTCTTCATGCTGTCCTCCGGCAATGGTTATGATGGATCGATGCTGAACGGACTACTTGCACTTCCGTCCTGGTACAGCTTCATGGAAAGTCCGACTGGCGCTTGGCTGGGATTCATTTCTGGTGCCTCCAATCTTGGGTCGATCATTTGTTTTCCGATTGTGGCATGGGCGTCGAATAGATTTGGTCGGAAGCCGACTATATTTGTGGGATACTTCTTCCTCGCACTTGGTGCAGGTATACAAACGGGGGCCATCAATCCTGCCATGTTTGTGATGGCTCGAATCATCGTGGGGATTGCTTCTGCCTTCTTTGGTGGCTGTGTCCCTCTCTTGATGACCGAGACTGCATACCCTACACATAGAGGCATTCTCACAAGTCTTTACATGTGCGGATGGTATGTTGGTGAGTACCAGCCTTGAATCCCAGCAAGAAATTATCATTAACAAGATGTTCAGGATCTTTTGTGGCTGCTTGGACAACCTTCGGCACGCGAGACTACGCCAACTCCTGGTCTTGGCGGATCCCGTCTGTGCTACAGCTGCTCATTCCGATTCTGGTTCTGCCAGGGCTGATCATGGTACCCGAGTCTCCAAGATATCTGATCTCGACTGAGCGTGTCGAGGAAGCCCGAGCATTTCTCGTCAAATACCACGGAGAAGGGGACGAGACCTCTGCATTGGCAGCATTTGAATTTGCAGAAATTTCTAGGAGCATTCAGGTTCGTGTTCTCCGGCTACATCTCCATCGTCGACATCCGTCTGCAAAAAGAGTACTCGAGCTTGCGCTGCAACGCACATATCTTCTCCTCCTCCATTATGGATAACCCTTTCCTGTCAGTCCAGTGCCAATGAATGAATACTGACGATAAGTACCTCAGATGGAGCGCGAGTTTCAAAAGACTACGTCGTATAAACAGATGCTGGCCACTCCCGCAAACCGCAAAAGGACATTCATCACTGTTTTCTTGGGTGTCTTTGATCAATGGGCTGGTCAAAACGTTGCCGGATACTATCTTCCTCCCGTTCTAACAAGTATTGTAAGTCTCTTCACAGGAAATTTCTAGTCCATCCGTTGAGTTCCCGGTGCATCATTCATGATATACCTACTACTGTCACACAAGTTAGCGAATGGTATTGACTCCTATCATAGGGTATCACAACGGTTACGAAGCAGACTCTCATCAATGGGTTCTTGCAGATCTGGAATCTGATCTGTGCACTTACCGGAGCTTTCAACGTTGACAGAGTTGGGCGGCGATTCCTCTTCTTGTTCGCTACTGCTGGCATGCTGCTGTCCTACATCCTCATCACGGCTCTCTCGGCAACCTTCGCAAAAGGCGGCTCTGCAGTGATTGGTACCGCTGTGGTTCCCTTCTTGTTCCTCATGTATGGATGCTTTTCACTGGCATTTACACCCTTGGTTGTGGCGTATCCCGTCGAGATTTGGCCCTACCAGCTTCGGTCGAGAGGTCTTGCTACTATGTGGATATCTACGGCGACGGCAGTCTTCTTCAACATTTTTGTCAACCCGATCGCTCTGGAAAGCATTCAATGGCGATACTATCTCGTTTTTGTCTTCATTCTTGCTGGAGGCGGCTTGGTCATCTATTTCATCTTTCCAGAGACCCGTGGGCACAGTCTGGAAGAAATGGCTCGCATCTTCGGCGACGATGATTCGATTCCAGCAGAAGGTGGGATGGCAGAAAAAATCTCAAGCAACAGCACATCTGAGCATATTGATAATGTCAATGTGGCGGCTGAGAAAGCATCGTAATGTGTCACCTCACTACAGATTAGATGGGAGCTTCGGTTTTGGGCATTCTGGCCCACAGATGTATGGACAGAAAGGGGAGGCTCAATTGGTGCGTGTTCAATCACATAAGTATCTGCGGAATGAGGGGGGTAGAGGGATGGAACGTTAGTGAGGCTTGTCGGGCAGCGATCGATATCTTTGAGCAGAGCGCTTCGATTTGAGGCGTGTACACACGAAATTAGATCTTGAATGACTCACTCAGAAACGTCACTGTATCTTCACTTCCCGACCTACAATACCACTGTGCTATATGTGTTTCGACCTGGTTGTGTAATTGAAGCCGACGACCCAGCTGGCAGCGTCGAGACAAATAATTATTGGTGTCTCGGTGTTTTGTGAAATACAACCCTAAGTCCCCAACCTCAGTCTGTAGAAACAACGGTCACTTCAAGCTCACGTTCCTGTGCATACTTTCACTTTCTTGAGCACGGTGTCTAGTGGGCCAGACATGGTTTGGTTTGCGGTGATAAGAATCTAGCTTAAGCACCTAGCACAGCAGTAGGTAGACTCTGCCTCACATGATTACCTACAATTATACAGGGATGACCGGCACAGTCTTCGCTTGCGGGGAGTTTCGGACAAGATTTGATAGGTGGGCACTCCGCGGTGCGAGTAGTTTCTTGATATACCTATACCAGTACATACAGCCAAGCCCATGTAGGTAGTCAAGAGCGGAAGTTTTTACGTTCCACTGCTTAGGGGTCAGATCCTACATTTTGTATAAAGAACTGCAATCCTCTCCTCAGCAATAAACAACAAGACGCTGCAGCATCATAACAACCAAAATGACTTCAAAGCCCCTCTCAAAGCCATTCGAGACAGTGAGTCAATTGTGCTGCCGAAACCTTAAATTTTTGGAGATTCTTATGTGGGTATCTAGTTTGAAGAGATTATCGCCCAAGAGAAGGCACTCACATTACCGCATTTCAACGCCGATGATGCCTTCGCCCTCGGGATCCTGATCAGAAACCGTCTCAGAGAACTTTCAACGAGCCCGGCCGTGGTGAACATTGTGCTAAGTAATAATCAGCAGCTCTTGTTCCATGCTGGTATGTACATGAAGACCTCATCCTCACACCTTCCCTTCGATGGGGTGCCTAAGATATCTCGTGACAGATACAATCGATGGAAATCACTGACTTTCTTACCATTAGCATCTAGACCCGGTACAGTTCCTGAAAATGATAATTGGATACGCCGGAAAAGGAATGTGGTCTTGAGATTTGGTTTCAGTACGTGGGCGGCCCATAATATGTTTGACAAAGGCGACGAAGACAAGTTCAAGGCTCGCTTTCAGTTGGGAGAGCAAGCAGGCGAGTACGCCATTCACGGAGGAGGCTTCCCTGTTCGTGTGCATGCAGTTGAGGGGCCAATCGCTGCCATTGTTGTGAGCGGCTTAGCTCAAGAAGAGGATCACCAAGTTGTGGTGGAATGCTTGCAAATTCTTTTAGACGAGCAAAAGCAGCATTGAACTGAAGAAATCAAAGCTAAGCTATTTAAGAGCCCGATCATCATTGTGCTTTGATATAAAGTAGAGAGTCTAGTACATTAGCAACTAATTTCATGTGTTCGAGAAATCAAGAGGACAGGAGTTTTGGGTTTTACTAGTGATTGGATGTCACCCTCAAACAATCATTTGAGAGGGAGACTATCAAGGGTCAAATTCATGTTTTAATCTAATTCTATATCATTTGTGGCCATCAACTCTTCAATAATGCGACGTGACAGCGCAATGTCGGGAGGCGCTTCCGCCTCCCAATACCGGAGCTTTTCGATACAAATCCGCAAGGTACGCGCGTACCGATGGTTGTCATCCATACCTTCCACTTGGGGCAGCAAAGATGGCTGTAGGTTGATAGTGATAAGGGCAGCTACATGGGCAGCCAGGAGCATCAGTGCATTAGTTATGCTCTCACGTAACGAGTACCTATATAACCTTGAGTCAGCACAGTCTCCAGGACTATTGAGCGCTTGTATGCACAGTCGATGAGGTAGTTGGGCGGCTCGCGTTGTTCACTTACCAAGTCCCATGGTGACGATGTGTCATTGCAGCGCCAGTATCACAAGCCACGGTGATGGTAAGGGCTTTTTGAACGAAGACCTGGAGTCTGCCATTCATATCCCAAGGCGTTCGCGTTTGGCCAGAATGTATTGCATAATATAGGAAGGGTCTGTAGAGTAGGCCACGAATCAGCAGGCTCCGGCCTTGGGTCACGAATCGTAATTCATCAGATGCTTGGTGTACAGTGTTATCGAATTGAATGCTGGTGGGCAAAGACGCATACCAGGTCTCCATTTGGATCTCGATATCTTCAGCAGCGTTCATCATGACAGAAAGATCCATATGAAGCCAGTATTGATGGTCTTCCTTGTAAAAAGCGTTGAGGACGCGGTTCTCGATCCTCCGTAGTGCAATTTCGCTAAGATAGTAAAACCAGGACTGCTCTTCGGCTTGTTGTAGTCGCTGCGAAGAGGTCGATGGTATCGATGCCGGGCTCTCTACCGGACTTCCATTGGCCGGGGGAGATGGGAATAGGAATGGGTAGTCGAGCTTGGATAGATTCGACTGCGGCAGATCGAGTTGGACCCTGATTTCGCATTCTGACTTCAATACCGTCCAATAAAGTCGCTGCTCGAGGCGTCTCTCCGATTGAGCATCTGTAACGTCGATATCCATGCCGCTATTTCGCTCCTGAAGAGCCGCTTGGCGTTTGAGATGCAACGAGTAGATCGAGCCTGCCTGATGAAATGCAGTCCATGCTTCCAAAGGCTTCAGAGTATACATCAAGTAGATGCCCGAAAGCATATGACACTGACCCGCCATAATGCTTTGGTCGAGAAGCCCGAATCTTTTCCTTGCGACTTGGTAGAATGCATTGCCTGTCTGTAACAGGTCCGATGTGTCGACTAGGGACGCGCGGCCACTGCCGGTCAAACTGTCAATTTCTGACGACGCGATGTATGGACGTGCAACGGCTCCTAGTGCACAAGCGAGCAGCTATGGACACTCGAGGGGTAAGTAAGTCAACAGTGAATGGGCCAACGATAATGACACGGGTACGGTTCAGTATTGTAACATAGAAATACTCACCACTATACAGGATGAAGCGTCCCAACCAAAGCCGCATTCTGTAACATGTCGCGCCGCTTCACGTACTTGGTGGGCATGAAAGACGGGATTTTTAGAATGTACCAGCTGTAGGAAAGATTCGACAAGAAATGGGACACTTTCCTCGTTGATACCCAAGTTTACACGCTTGCCAGGAATGGCATTCGCGTGCTCAGAAAGATTGATTCCAATGAGTAGCTCACTGGACAACAGGTTGCTCGGCCACCGGCCCTGGAAAATGGGCCATGTGAGGATAGCCTCAGTAGATGCAAAGGCTGTCGGTACCTCTAGGCAATCAGAAGATGACGAAGATAGCTGAGCGTCGTTACAGTCTCGCGTGTCGTGTACGAAGGTCTGGATAGAATCCCGACCAGTATCATGGCCATGATCCGGGGAGGTCGAGGCAGCTCCAAGGACCGTGGCGACGGATGACAATCTCGAATCGTTTATAGCACTTGTAGTACTATTAGGTCCATTGCCTTTCTGGCCCTTCACTTGCTGCTCGATTTCGGTGAGCTTTTGCAGCGTCTGGTGGAGTTTGTCCAGAATGAGAAGGCTCGCAGGATCGAAACTAGAGCAAGAGGCTAACTTCAGCCCTGGGAAGCAAGCTTCAACGGCCGCTCATTGACATTCGGCGGTCTATGATGCACTATACTGCATTAGAGTTTGGATTTGTCACTTACGATGCATGGTCCACTTCAAGTTGTTAGCACCGTGGGTTATAACATGTGAGGAGCCGTATCTCGGGTCCTAAGACATCAACCCCCAGACACGTCTTTGATCCTTGATCCGACCGAAAAACCTCGATTTTTATCAAGAACAGTTGGAAGAGAGTACGTACAGCGGGGATCGTATGAGCAAGGCCAGCCATGTTTGGCACACGATGCACAGACCGGACGCTCATTGCCACACTTGACCTTCTTCCATCTACACGTATCGCATGCTGTTACGGCTCGCTTCCGGGGAAAAGTCATGGTTCTAAAGCGTGACTTGTGACCACGGGCGTGGCCGGGGCTTGCAGCTGCCATAGATTGGTCTCCGCGAGCATCGGAATCAGGTGAGACGGAGATAGACTCTGTGGTTGTGCGGGGTATAGGGGGGTCATTGTACGGGACCGGAGGGTGGGATCGAGCTGCAGGCTGAGAAGCAGCCATACTTCACGAAGTCGACGTGAGGAGACGTGGTGAAGGTGGCAGGGGCGCAGGTAAGCAGGTAGCGCGGCGAGTTGGAGTTGAAGTGACTGAAAGGGAAGTGAGAGCGTTGCTCAAGGGGAATTTCGGGCGTGGAGTGGGGAGCGGAGGGGAGGGTGGAGGAAGAGAGGAGGGAATGGAAGGGTTCGACAGGGCTTTTATTATTATGGCGAAGTTCCCCGGACCCGCGGACTAGGTAGGACCCGTATTCGCATTATCGGTCGGTCTCATAGTTAACTCCTTCGCTCCCACTCTTCCAGACCTTCGGCAAGCGTGTAAGGTAAGGTAAGGTAAGGTAAGGTAAGGGTCAGGGACGATCCCGATTCACAGCTGCAGCACCACCAGCACCACCTGCAGCACCTGAAGACCTCCCGCTTGGCCTTACCCCGCCCCCGCCCTACAGACCCCGCCTGCCAAGATGATGCGGCTGTTCTGTACGGAGGTACGAGTACGAGGTAGGATCATCACCAACCTTAAGCTTACAGTAAGCGAAGGGAAGGGAAGGCAAGGGGACCGGAGGGTGGGGCGGGGTCGGGGTAAGGTACTTTAATCAGTGGCTGTAGCAGCAGCAGAAATGTCCATGCAATGCAAAGGGGAAACTCGGACTTCCCCCCTTAGGTGCTAGTGCCTACGGCGTATAGCCATATTCTAGTCCACATCGCCAAGCAGCAACAACAATCTGGAATACAGGACAGTCGCTGACCCCCAAACTACCTACCTCAGCTGGCTTGACAGTAATGAGTTCTGATTACGGCTCAACAGTGCTCGGCCAGTCGATCCGTGCTCAGACTATGGTCTTACCACCTTAGTATGTGAGGAAAGAAGCTAAGGTGAACAAGCCGAGGTGATTATGACACACCAAACGGCGTGGTATACCAGTATATAGCCAAACAGCATCAAGGCCATGGAAGTCCGACTCGATCTAAGTCTACTGGAATTATACTTAGGGTGCTATCTTCCTCGCCTGGCACAAGTTGCATTTGCTTCACTGTTTGAAATTGAAAGGCTGACAATCGCATTCTTGATCAGTCTAACTATCGAAACTTTGCTGTCCGTCCAGTTACAAATCCTCTTGAACATGAATCTCCGCACTGGTAAAATCACGGATTTGCCCAGAGTACGGGTTGGGATTATCGGATGTGGACAAATCGCCCAGGTCGTACACATTCCGACACTGAACTTCTTGTCCGACCTCTTCTCCATCTCCTTCTTGTGTGATGTATCTATGGGAGCTCTCGAATACTGTCAGCGCAAGTTTCCAGGTTCTCTACCGCCAAAGATTACCAAAAGCGCCGCGGACCTGTGCTCTTCGGATGACGTCGATGTTGTCTTCGTCCTGAGCAGTGATGAGTACCACGTAGACCAGGCCATCCTTGCCCTGCAGCATGACAAACACGTTTTTGTGGAGAAGCCGGTCGCACTGAATATTCGCGACGTGGATCGTATTGAAGAAGCGGAGAAAGCTTCGAAAGGGAGGCTGATGGTGGGTTACATGCGACGATACGCCTCTGTTTTCGAAAGTGCGGTCAGAGAAATAGGAGGTATCGATAAGATTTTGTACGCCAGAGTGAGAGGTATGTCCATTAGCCCACTTCGAATATACTTACGGGATACCAACAACTGCACCAGATATCATCGGTCCCAACAGCACGTTTGTCGACCAGTCTGGTATGTTCCCGAAGACTTTCGAGGATTGCGACGACCGAGACGTATCTGATCGTGCCGAGCGAGCCACACAACTCGTACATCAAGCCTTAGAGGTAGAATGCAGTGTTTCCACAAGCGCCTCTGCAGTCACAATGTGGCGAGTCCTTGGGGGTCTCGGAAGTCACGATATATCTGCCATGAGAGAGGCTCTGGGGATGCCCTTGGCGGTATTAGGAGTTCACTGTGGTTTTCCCTTTTGGAGGTGTGTATTCTGACCATTGTCATTGTTTGAAATCTGACATAAAATAGCGTCCTTTTTCAGTACCCTGGTTTTGCTGTAAGTTACGAATCAGGCATAAATCAAGTGCCCCAATTCGATGCACACATTGAAGTTTACGGCCACGAGAAGATAGTCCGGGTACAGTACGACACCCCCTATGTGAAGGGCTTACCAATAACGCTTCATGTCTCGGAAAACGTTAATGGGTCACTAAGAGAGACTGCTGTCCGAGAAACATACGAGGATGCTTACACCCAGGAGTTGAAGCAAGTATACGAATGGGTGAGGTTCGGCAAGGCACTGAAGACCACTATAGAGGATGCTAGGCTTGACATTGAGATTTTTCAGATGATCATGAAAGCCGATCAACAAAGTAAAATAAAGAGTGGCGTTTCGTAGTATTCCAATATTGATCTGCTACGAAAATGAAAACTTCGAAAGTCTAAACGGGTTTGAGTGTGATCATGTCCATGTGTATACACTGCTCGGCGTACAGACATAATTACCATCTCTTACTCGAGACACGTGAACTATAAGGTAGACGGCGAGGGAATTTTTTTCTCTCTACATACCCCCTCTGCTTAGATGACATGATCTGTATTCTTTCCTGAGTAAAGTGTTTCTTTTTTTTACTGGCACCTGCATGACTTCCTGTTGACTTGTGCGATGGAGATCTGGTTGTTTCGATAGTCACCAAACCTTGTACTGATGCTTTCTTCAAATTGTCAAAACTTTCCATGTGGTAGTATGTATAGTGCATCGTAAGGTAACACATTTTAATCTCAGCGAAAGAGAAGTAGATTTATAGAAGCTAGCAATATTTCAAAGCGCCTACTTGCTTATCAGACATGTAGTAAGGATCAAACTCTGTCCTGTGGATATACAAGTCCTCCATCCCTGCGAATGTCGTCCATCAACCTCATGATTCTCAAGCTCTCGTCCAAAGGCATAATTGCATTCTCCGTCCGTCCGTCTGCAACATCATGTGCAACTGCATCGGCTTCCCAAAAGAAACCCAGAGTCCCCTCCGGTCGTTCTACTGTATATGTGCGTACCTCTCTGGTATCCTTCTCTCCGAATACAGGTTGTGGGCCGACGACAGTGCGGAATCCGCCGGGTAAGCTGCCTGCAGGACCAAAAATGGTGATGGTTCCATTTGAACCTTCAATGCGAGCGAAGTCCTCTGAGGTTCGATAGCGGAATGTCGATGAGAGGATTGCAGTCTTCGCGCGGCATTTTCCTGATGAGGAGTTCGCCGGGTACTCGAGCACAATCACATTGGACTCATCAATACCATGAGAAATGCTCAGCGAGGATATCACTCGGGAGAGCTTCGGGTGAGCATTACCGACATTGAAGTCGCCCATGATGAGGGAAGCATAAGTCAATGTATATATCCCGATGTCGAGGAGTGCGCCGGCACCGAGCGTCGGATCCTTGAGACGTGACGAGGCAGGAAGGTCGTCCAACGGCATATAGTTACCGAAATCCATAAAGAACCTCTCAACATCGCCAATTGAGCGTTTCTCGATGATCTCAGAGCGTAGAGCCTGGAAGAGGGGAGAGAACCTCGTCCAAACAGCTTGGTAGAGTGATTAGCGAGAGCGATGAGGGCATCATTTGGACATGCCGCGAACTCAAGTACACACCTTCCATGACAAATACACCTTTGGCTCTAGCAGCATCGATAATCTCTTGTGTCTCCTTCGCATTTATTGTGAAAGGTTTCTCACAGAGTACATGCTTTCCGGCAGAAATAGCATCTAGACAGTTCATCTTATGTAATGAGTGAGGGGTACCAATGTAGACAATGTCCACATTCTTATCGTTATAAACATCATGATAATCTGAGTACACAACCGGTCTGGGTTTTTCAGGAGCACTCTGCCATAATTTCTCTACGAAGGCATTACCTTTGTCCAGAGAAGATGATCCCAGAGCAGCAAGAGTGTGGTTCGCGGAACCAGAAGTCGACGCGAGTAGATCTTTCACGAACATCGTTGAGATCCATCCTGTGCCTGTACGATGTTAGTTTCTGTTTTTGGCGTATAATTCGCAGCGTTATACCTATAATTCCCCAACGTAGCGCTGGGATTGCTGTATCTACACTTCCCATGTTCAACTTTTAGTAGCGAACCTCGGAAACCAGCTGGCCAATGTTTGTTTGAAGCTCCGAAATTGGGTGGGCTAAAATGCTGCGGCTCTCGCTACTCAACTCGAGCAAAGAGAAACTGGGCTATATATGGGCAATTCTCACGCGGAGGTTAGTTAATCGTAGTCAACCTAGACGAGCACCTGTTTGGGGTGTCCGACTGTGTTCTGCCGTAGTTCCGAGTCGGTGTTGCACCAGGTCTCATACGGGGATCTTGCTCCTCTGACCAAGGCCATAGAGCTCCCTTGTGTTCTGTACAGAGTGGAATATATCCGAGAATTTCGATAGAAATGGTAGGTCCGTTGCTCCCCGGGATAGACCGCGGCTTAGGTGGTTGAAAGTGGGGATAGTAAATCGGAACATTGATTTCGGCCGGAAAGCCGACAGACTTTTTCGAAAATTTACGATTTTATCACCACCCAGACGCGCTCTGGAGCACCCTATAGGCCTCGTAAAATGCTGTCATTTGTTACTTGCTCATGGTGTGCCAGGCGAGACAGTTGAGAAGGGGGATATGGACTGGCAAGAAGTGTGAATGCAGCTTCGGCCATGGGATACCGAGCACTTTCGAAAGTGTCGGGAACACATTCTATAGTAAGCGAGAGATGTGTTTTGTTACACTTATCGAACAGGCTCCATATGATCTATCATTTCGTATTTTACGACTTCCGATTGAATTGCTGAAAACAGGCATGCCTATACCTACGCGTTGACATTGTTACTCGTCCTCGCCAACAAGTTCCCAAGTGCCATCGCATCGTCCGAGTCTTCGATTCCAAGACAGGCTTTCTCAATATCACCTTGCGTTTGGTCTTTGGAATAATGCCTTTCATCAGTCCTCTCCATTTCTCCAAGATATGCTCATCGCTCAACTCACGATCCACTCCCCTTGCGTCACATTCGCTCGCCTCTGCCCTCTTACCATCCTTCTAAAGGACTTCTGCTACTGTCGCTCCAATACCTCCCCGAAGTCCATCATCCTGGACGGAATTGACCCTCTCCGCCAAAATCCAGACCTCGTTGCGTTCTAGCATATCACTTCGAAATTGTCTAGGCATGACTTCTCGGTCAACCGCCTGAGTCTCGAATATAAGCGGCATTCATCTGTGCCCCACACTCGTTAGAGGCCGCACTGCATTCCACCGCACGTGGTGATATGCAACGTCTCCCAATCTCAACATCACTCTCTCGATTCCGTCTAAATCTTCCATCAACTTCGTGTGCTCCTTTTGCAGAATCCTCATACAGTCGACAGCCCGATGCGTTACCGCCATCGCCACATATGGCTTGACTCTCACCCCTTCTGTTCTCGACCCAGATCTTCTGATAACTTCATCTTGCAGGAACCTCGGCTACTTCTCCATACCCTCGGAGAACATATCCAGAAAACCTCTGTGATTCCTCTCATATACCTTCTTGATGCCAATGCATCCATCCTTCGCGAGTAGTGCAGCTAGCGGTCCATTCCGTGCAGCAAATCCATGTTGCATGCGTCTCACTTCACCCTCGAATTTTGCACTCATCAGTCCACTGGCCTGGGTGCAAGCAATATCTAAAGCGTCTCCAATCGCGCCAGCACCTAAGCCGAACGCTTTTGAGACCGAAGCAGCAGCGACGGAACCTCCAAAAACAGCTCCTGAATGCCATCTCGAGGAAACTGCAGGTATAATGATCGCGCTAGAGTGCAAAGGAGCCTCGCTATGCCAATCGACACGTTCGAAGCCTTGATGGATGTCCCATTGAGCGGTGCTGCAGGTAGAGGGTTAGATTTTCACTCGATTGTCAGCAATTAAGTGTCTGATATCAAAACAATCATAATTGGATAGGTCACCCTCTTCCAGCCGAAGACATCAGAACACCCCCCGAAAGGGTCAAGATCAAACTGAAGCTTGGCTGCTTTCTCGGACCAATTTTAAAATGTTAGCCCTGCTTAGATTCCAAAGTCTCACAGAAGAGGAAATTTCGGCTCCCAAGACAATAAGTCCTAGAACAAGTCTTCGGCTTCGAAGCCCAGATCGTATAGAATACAGACGAAGAAGGCTACTTATCGGCAGGTGAGCACTGTTTAGTGCACATCCTACATCATCGAGAATTAGGTATTTCGCACGGATTTTGACAGTCTCGAGGACATCGGATAGCGTCAAAGACGAGAGCCATGAGCAGAGATGGCCGGTTGGTCCGTTTGCATCGGTAGGCTGTGCAGTCGTCATGATACTAATTATATTTCGTGTCTGAACACAGATTCGAGGTGAAAGGATACAGTCTTAGACGATATACGATATTTGACAACCAGATCAAGTCTACCATCGATTCGTTAGACCATCTCCTTGGGTAGATTTCTACAGGCGCACTTCTCGGAACTACGGCAGTGGCGCAGGATCCTCTCATAAATTTTAGATCAGACAAGGCGATGACATCGGAAGAGAAGCGCATGTCTCCGCGAGAGCTTTGGTCTAATAAATGCTCTCGGGTACGTTTCGAGAATTTCGGTCCTTGCAATCAAGCTACTCTGCTTGCCGTAAACGCCAGAAATCTAGTACGCCGAGGTCGGGCAATTTATGCGAGTCCGGAAAGTGGCCACAATATAAAGCAAAACATTCTCTGGATATCACGCTTCTCAAATACATTTCATGGACAGTCTTCCAGGTTTACAGATCTTGGAAATTCTCTGCCAGGTAATATCTTTGAAGTCGCTTCGTATTAGAAAGGAATTGCTTGCGAAAATCTCGCGTGTTCCTATCGCATGACTATAACGTACATAGCTTGCGCCAAGCAAACTGCTTGGAACAATTTCGAACTTCCGGAATCCTTCTATGAATATGTCATACTTCCTACCAAAGCCAACAGCCGAGATCTCCAAAATTCTCACTGGGAACATCTGGCGCTGGCCATCTAGAAATACTGTTCGGTAGAAGCAAGTTACGCTTCGGTATCAAAACCTTATCCCCAGAATCATTTACGGGACTAGAATGAGCTAAATTACATATCCGAATGACTTGAAGAGTTGTGCCAAGCCAATACATCCATTAGATTACGTTCTTGTCACCATCTCGTCTGTAGTAAGTCCTTGGTTTTTCAGGAGCTGGCACAGTCGCAACAGGAAAACCACCTCGGAGTAACAAGTTGTCAGTAGATTGATGGCGATAAACTGGATTTGCCGCGGCTCACGAGTGATCCCAAGAATGCTATAGCATTGTCATAGTTTCAAGGCGCCCTTCAGTGTCTACGAATGAAATTGCTCCAAAGTAATCTATTTTTCAAACCGAACCATCACAACATAACTCATAGGTGCGACTCATGCGTATAGGGGGGATGAAATTCCTAGTGCTTGGTCTAAGCGGTATCTGTAGGGTTATACATTCACGCAGCTTTTGGAGCCGGTCACGTGGTGTTTACCTCGCCTAGTGGGTGGATCTACCAGGCTATCGATGCGACTTTTATGTGGCTGATTCAGGCCAAACGCAACTTCGTAACAAACTACGCAGTTCGAATCGCAACTTTGGGGACAAGAGTAAAATATTAATTGATGCAACCCTTTGCTAGCTATTTCTAAAGCGAGTGCTGAGAGGAATTCTCTTCAAAAGGGTTGTACGTCAAGAAGTAGTGTTCTGAAGAGCTTGGATTTGGTGTTCTGCACGTGCCTCAATCGGTCATTTAAAAGTCGCATCGATAGCCAGGCTGATCAAGACACAGCCGAGTGATCAGTCCTGCTTTGGAAACCCCTCTTACAGACTTGCTACTAGAACGCCAATAATCTTGTGGACTGCTTAAGCCCGGAAAGGTTGCTAGGTGTGATCTGGCGACGAAGTTCGGATAATTATGCTGTTTATGCTGAATTTGCTTTGTAGTATTCTGGTTCTGGGTCTGATATCTCCTCTTGCTCACATGTCGCTGAACTTGAGCTATATTCTTAGGAATACGTTTCCTGATCTCTACGCTGTGGTTGTGCTGTCTGTTTGTCGCTCCTTCCCACCTCAGCGCGTAAGCGAGAGAATGCTTGGCATGAGACTTCCTGATCTCAACAGTGTGAACTTGATCTGGGAGACTCAGAAGTGTACTCCAGCATAGGTTCTACAAGTACAGCGAAAATATCAAAAGAAAATACACCGATCTATCCCTTTGGATGCGATTGTCAGCGCAGCTGTAAAAGCCTCTAGTTGAGCCTGCAACGAGCCATTAATGAAGCGAGCCTCGCCAAGACCTGAAGACCTAGAAGTACTTGTTCACGAACAAGTATCTTCAGGCGCATAGACTGAGTTGGCTTGTTGTATTTAAGGAAATATTGAGCAGCAATTTTGAAGCTATTCAGCATCGTTGAATATGGGCTCAACCACACGTTTTCCGTTCGGCCTTCGGATTCATTTCCAGGTGTAATATGTACAGTATAGATTTGCGAACTCAGCTGCTTTGGAACTGGCTAACCAGGGATGCGATGCTACTCGAAATTTCGACCTCTGCACAACTCCCTGGCAATAAACTTGATCCCAGCATCTGGAAACATGTCTGATTGACACTCAGCTCGTCGCCAACGTACCCACTAGTCGCCTTGCCGTTGGCAAGCGTCACAATCATGGTCTTGTTCCTCATTGGAGTTTCGTCTTTAATACGAAACCCAATTCTCGTAAATATCTCGGCTGCAACGCCACTGACAACTACATCCCCGAGACCAATGACAGAGGTTAAGATTTTAATGTCAGGAACAGGGAGCGCGTACTGTCCGCTCACACCCTCGCGCGCTGAGTCAAGACGCTTACGACCTGGACACGTCGCATTCATCTGACCTCCCCAGATCCTCGGATTGCTGTTCCAGTCGGTGGTAGAAGACATTACTCGGATGACTTCATCGCCAAGCATTGTCCCTAGAGCAGTAATTTCCTGGAAAAGTTGTCGTGTATATCTAACATCCGGTCGAACTATTGGGATATAGCCATCTCGAATTGGCTCTTCAATCGCTTCTGGGGCCATTTCGAACCCGGTAATGGGGATCGACGCCATACTGGCAAGGGTGTTGGTACCTGTACGTCGCAGCAATGGATTAACATCTCCAGAGGCTTGTTGCGCAAGCAATGCAACGTGTTTGTTTAATGGAGTTGAAAAGGCAGCTTCAACCCATGTACTCATAGCACCCGGCCAATCTGCGCTGGTATAACCAGAAAGATAAGACTGGACCGGGTGCATAGCATACGAGGTGTAGCTTGCAATTGGAATGTTGGAATGGTCCAGAAATGAGAGAACCTGGACCTCACGATCCACGGGTCCTGTGAGATTCGTCGCTTGCGTCCAACGGCCGGTCAATGGGTTCAATGCGTCTCGATTGACGTTGAGATAGAATGCACCAGTTGAGAATCCAACTTTGGCAGCTCTCATATTGATTCTGGCTTGCTTGACAGCATCAACTGCTGCATCTGCACTACTGGCGTATTCCCCTACCTGGATGATCGAGAAGTCAGCCTGTGTTCAATAACTGTCCCTTTGGAAGCAAAGAAAGGGGTGGAGTTTCCCCAGACACTGGAATATGAAGCAATGACTACTACTGCTGAATGACGTACTGGACCAGCAGCATATGCCTGTACTGCAGTAAGCGATGGACCAGCTGGGCCGGCAGCATGCGAATGTGTTGCCGTGAAGATGATGTTCTCAATTGGAGTATCCAACTCTGCTGCAACCGCAGATGTTACAGATTTCATGACTTGATCAGTCGTAGAGACGATCTCAATGGTCAACAAAGCGCCTGTGACATTGTTGTTGCTAAATACAACAGCACGAATGTGAAGGGGCTCGAGGGCAAATTCGTTGAGAGGTAGCCATTGTGGATTTGGCTTCGGTGTTATGTCTACTCTTGCGGCGCCGACGAGAAAGTTGCCTGTAGCATTTTGCGCTAACGTGTAGATTGGAAGCATCAATCCAAGAAAAAGCGTAATTCTAAGCATGATTGGCAAGTCGCGCGAAATTTTTTGAGGGGAAGGACGTGGATGGATGATTCTAAATCTGAGAACAAAGTTGCGAGATAACGGGCATTTCACTCCGTGTTAGGATTGACTGCTGGGGAAGTCGAAAAGCAATATTAATTCATATCTCACATAGTGCTACCAGGTAAGGCCAGAAATCCTCGATCGGTTGTATCTTTCCGTGCCTTGGAATAGCTTTCGTGTGGTCTCCACCAGAGTGACTCGTCTACATGCGCTTCATAGAGCAATCGGTCCTTCTCGCGAAGGCTGTACATGGTCAAAGTGGGAGTAAATCGCAAGCTTGTTGGAGCATTTCAGTACCAGAACCGTGCCGCAAGTGCGGGGAAAAGCCATGTAGCTGAATGATCTGATGACAATCGACCCTATGATTGCGTTAGAAGCTCTCACCTTTTAAGTATAGTGCTTGGCAGACGGCATCGGTCCCAATCAACGAATATGTTGGCGGGGACAAGCGGAGAAGGGACGAAGGTCTTAAGCTGGAGCTACAGTTACGGTAGGTGACTTACAAGAGGAGTAGTGATTGGCAATATGACATTGGTTGATGTAGAAGGGCCGAATTTATGGTATCGGAATCGCTAGTCATGCAAGATAGATCCAAAGCTTCGGTCCCGAAACTTTAGTCTAGTAGCAACTATGCGGGGAAGGTAACTGAAGTGGTTCTCAGCTTCTCGAATTGCAACAATCCCAAAGCTTCGGTCCCGACATATCGGTGGAATAGTGCACACACGGGGAAGCTACGGTATGCGGGGTGATACTATGCCTCTCATCCTTAGCTCACTAAATCTTTGCCTTTCACCTGGTTATCTTGCCGTCTGTTAGATCAGCCGATATGTTCCGAGTATTCTCTGGCTTTCCTATTACTTCAAAGTCGCCTTCCTCTCCTAACCTCATCTGCATATTAACTTTCACTTCCTATTGCACCTCAACATGAAGCTTCTATCACTACTTGCTCTTGTGGCCCCAGCTTTTCCTTCCATTTCCGCTCTCAGATTCACAAATTTGAAATTCAATAATATCACCACTGGCAAGCCCTTTAACCTAACATGGAGCGATGCCTCGGGGCCGGTGGAGATAACACTGTTGAAAGGAGCTACGCCAGCCTTCTTTGCGTCGGCGGGTGTAATTGCGAGTGAGTTCACATAGCTAAGGATCGATCTTTCCTGTAGCGAAATTGCCTGCTGGACCACTTCGCTAACTTTATCAGGCAATCTCACTTCGACATCTCACTTGTGGACACCTTCGACAGATTTGTATAGAGATATCTACGATATTATGTTCAAAGATAGCACAGGCATCCCGGTGTACAGCTTCCAGTTCGAGATTCTTGGGGGACGTATTACTGAGACCTCAACCCTGTCTTCATCTTCTTCCGCCACGTCGGCTGCTCCGAGCTATACCGCAATCTTTGCGTACCCGCCATCAGGTAGCTTAAGGGGATCTTGAAAGTGTCTTTGCAAACTGTGTACAGGGTGCATATTCGATGCCCGGTGTAGTTGTCTGAGATGAGTCTAAAAGTGTATCGGATCAAGATATCGGATTTACTAGCTAGAAGTACCAATAAAACCGAACTCTACTTAGTTAATCTGAAGTAATTGATCTTGACTATAATGTGAATATGTAATTACTAGTATACCAAATTAGATAAAATAATATATCGCTGCGTATTATAAAGACTTAAGCGATGGTTCGCTGAAAAAGAAAAGAATTCGAATATATAAATTTAGAAACAAGTTTTATCTGTTTAATATAAGTGATTTAGAAATTAAAAATATATCTTATATAAGAATATAATATGCATCTCGCTTAGCTTTCATAACCTCGCTTGTGGCATAAACAAAGGATCGCTTAAGTTAAAGATAGTACGGAAGGGGGTTGACAGTGGGTCTCGTACACCCTTGTTGCGGCGAGAGGCCAACCTTCCAATCGACTCACTCAGATTCTGGAATTTTCTCCATATATTACCTTAAATATCGAGGCAGAATACCTGGGTGTACGAGACCCACTGTCAACCCCCTTCCGTACAAGCTTAGGGGCCCCTTATAAGATCTGTAACTACAGGCTCAGGGACTTTTAATAAGATCTGTAACTACAAGCTTAAGGACCCCTTACAAAGCCTATAGCTTTGGTAATTCAAAAAGCTCGCAAACCTTTTTACAAGGGTTATTTATAAAGCACGCAAAGCCTCTTTAAAATAAGAGTTATTTACAGCTTGCAATGCGATGCGATGCGAGGACTTGGTACTAGGCCTAAATGGGCAACTAAAGCGACGAGAGATAGCCGAGCCTTGGCAATTAGAGTAGTTATAAGGACTTAGAAATCCCCCCCTCAATAGAATCATCATTCACACCGATTATTACTTCTTTACAAAAAGTGGCAAAAGCGGGGGTAGCTTTAAAAGCCGAAAAAACGCGCTAAAAAGTACTTATATAAAAATATGTATTTTAAAAATAGTGAAAAAGTAAAAAAGGTGAAAAAAAGAAAAGGGGGAACTTATAATAGTAAAGATAGTCAATTCCGCGGTTTCGCGGTAAAAAGAACAGATTTTAGTAAAAACAGCAAAAAAAGCTTCTAAAAGAATTTTTAAAGTTTCGGAAGTAGCGACTTGTAAGAGATCCTTTAAGGTTTTGGCGGTGATAGTAGTAGTAATTTAATTCTAAATATAAATAACGCTAAATAAGTTGTTGTACTTAGGGATGGCGAAATTTAGGATTTGCCTAATATTAGTATCGAAGCATATTTAGAGGGATTTTAGAGTTAGGTCGAAAAGAAAGAGAATACTTATAACTTTATAGGGACTCTTTTAGTTTGTGCAATACTGTAAAGAAGTAATAATCGGTGTGAATTATGATTCTATTAAAGGGGGATTTCTAGGTCCTTATAACTACTCTAATTGCCAAGGCTCGGCTAGCTCTC